>VOFG01005054.1_pt1:0-605000 | contig 3040685 bp, 2402 predicted proteins | sample 5384171 | NCBI WGS metagenome assembly VOFG01 (sample SAMN12384726, study PRJNA508395) | human gut metagenome | isolation source: healthy gut F | host: Homo sapiens
CCGACCGGATAACGCTCATGCCCGGCGGCGAATACAAACGAGTTACAAACCCTGAAAACAAAAGATAATGAAAAAGAACAATTCTCCTTATGGCGGTGTGCCTTTGCTTCATCGGCAAGGCATCCGCACAGTGGGTGGTGTCAGACCCCGGCAACTTGGCGATCAACACCACCAAGCAGATAGTGCAGACTTCCACCACTGCCAAGAACACGCTGGACGGCTTCATGGAAGCGCAGAAGATTTTCCAGCAGGGTAAAAATATTACGATGCGCTCAAAGCGGTACACGATGTTGTCAAGGGCGGCATCAAGGTGAAGAAGTCCATTGAGTTGGTGGCGGAAATATCCGAAATCTACGTGCGAAACTATCAGAACATGCTGGCAGACCCGAACTACACGCCGGATGAACTCACCGCCATTTCAGCCGGGTACGCCAAAGCTGCTCTCCGAAAGTGCGGACGTGTTGCAGGACTTGAAGAATGTAGTGAACGTGACGGGCATGTCGCTGACGGATGCCGAAAGACTGGCGGTAATCAACAACGCCTATAAAAGCCTGCTCAACTACCGCAACCTCGTGAACTACTACACCCGAAAGAACATATCCGTGTCCTACCTGCGGGCGAAGAAGAAGAACGACACCGACCGGGTGCTGGACGGCTCGGCGGATGAACGCTACTGGTAACATATAAATCGGTATGCCTATGTTATTAGCAGCGGTGGATTTTGACAACCTGCACCAAGTGTTGCGGGTGCTGTACGATGAAATGATGCCCTTGTGCAGCAACATGACGGGGTAGCCAAAGGGATAGCCGGGCTGGGAGCTTTGTTCTATGTAGCCGCCAAAGTGTGGCAGTCGCTCGCACGTGCCGAACCCATAGACGTGTACCCGCTCCTGCGTCCCTTTGCGCTGGGGCTGTGCATCATGTTTTTTCCAACTTTCGTACTGGGGACTATCAACACGGTATTGTCGCCAGTGGTGAAAGGGTGCAACCAGCTTATGGAAACGCAGACTTTCGACATGAACGAGTACCGGGCGCAGAAAGACCGACTGGAATATGAAGCCCTGATGCGAAGCCCCCGAAACGGCTTACCTCGCATCGGACGAGGAATTTGACCGACAACTGGAAGAACTGGGCTGGTCGCCCTCCGACATGGTGACCATGACGGGCATGTACATGGACAGGACGGCTTATAATATAAAGAAGTCCGTCCGGGACTGGTTCAGGGAGTTATTGGAAATGCTCTTTCAGGCGGCGGGGCTGATTATAGACACGCTGCGCACGTTCTTCCTAATCGTGTTAAGCATACTGGGTCCGCTGGCGTTTGCGATTTCCGTCTATGACGGTTTCCAAAGCACGCTGACCCGGTGGATTTCACGCTATATCTCCATTTACCTGTGGCTGCCCGTGTCGGACTTGTTCAGCAGCGTGCTGGCACGCATACAAACCCTGATGCTCCAAAAAAGACATCGAGCAGCTTTCAGACCCGGATTTCATCCCGGACGGGAGCAGCACCTTGTATATAATCTTTATGATTATCGGCATCGTGGGCTCTGCGGTCGGTGCGGCAAGCGGGAAAGTAACCGGGAAACTACTCAAATAACCAACATCAAAATTTAGTATATGGAATTTAAGTCATTAACGAACATCGAAACGAGTTTCCGGCAAATCCGGCTCTTTGCGCTGGTATTCATCTGCCTGTGCGCACTGGTGACGGGCTTTGCCGTGTGGAACTCGTACAGCTTCGCCGAGAAGCAGCGGCAGAAGATATACGTCCTCGACAACGGCAAAAGCCTGATGCTGGCACTCGCAGGACATGGCACAGAACAGACCCGTGGAAGCGAAGTCGCACGTGCGGCGTTTCCACGAACTTTTCTTCACCTTATCACCCGAAAAGGGGCTATCGAAAGCAACATCAAACGCTCGTTGTTTCTCGCCGACAAGACCGCTTTCAACTATTACAAGGACTTGGCGGAAAAGGGCTACTACAACCGGGTGATTTCCGGAAACGTCACGCAGACGGTGGAGATTGACAGCGTGAAGTGCGACTGAAACGGCAGGTGGCGGAACTGACCGACCGACTGAAACAGCAGCAGAACGCCACGCCTACGGCTGACGACCAAATGGCACTCTTGGAAAAGTCCTACGAGCTGGCGGCAAAGTATATGAACGGGCAGGACGGACAAAGGGGACAGATTGCCCAAATACCGACAGCCGGGCAGAACGGCGGCGGTATCGGCACTCCGGCTATTCCGGTGCAGGCTATCCGGGAAACGACCGTTTCGGGATTGCAGCAGCCCATGAGCGATGCCGACTTCATCCGGGCTTACAGCCAGCCACGAAACTACGGCTTCAACACGGCGGTAGGCACGGGGTACGCTATGGGATGAAAGCCCGCTGCTGGTGAAGCTGATAATGCAGAGCATCTACAAGAACAATGACCGGAAAGTGCGCCACTTGGGTAGCAAGCGTTTCGGCATACAGTTCTTAATCAAGGGGATTTACACCTATAACGGGATGCTCTATGTACACACGCAGACAAAGAACAGTTCCAACGTGCCTTTCGACACGGACTTCATCAGGTTTAAGATAACCGATAAAAAAGTGCCCAAACGCACGGCTATTCAGGAAACGGTACTGGATGCGGTACGCAGCTACAACGAGGTGATAGAGATTGCCGGGAAATCGACCGTGCGCACGGTGTACGCCCTGCCGAAGTTTACCATTCCTGACGACAAGCTGCTGGTCGTGGAACTCTACGAGAAGAACGGCGGGCGGCATCAGACCATACGGGTGGAAAACGCCGACATCGTGAATGCGGAAGTGATTGACGAACTCAAAATCAAATAGGGAATGAAAAGACACATCTTTATAATGATGCTCTTTGCGCTGTGCCTGATCTCGTTTCAGGCACACGCACAAAGATACCTGCCGGGCATGAAAGGCTTGCAGGTCACGGCGGGCATGACGGACGGGGTGCATTGGAACGCCAATACGGATTTTGCCTACCACATCGGGGCGGCGTACAGCGTTTACACCAAGAACGCCAACCGCTGGGTGATTGGCGGGGAATACCTGCACAAGAAGTATGACTACAAGGATATGAGAATACCAGTCGAACAGTTCACCGCAGAGGGCGGCTATTACCTGAAATTCCTATCGGACAGACGAAAGACCTTTTTCCTTTCATTGGGCTTGTCGGCTCTCGCCGGGTATGAGGTGAGCAACAAAAGCGAAAAACTGCTGCCGGACGGTTCTACCTTGCTGGATAAGGACTGCTTCATTTACGGTGGTGCGCTGACGCTGGAACTGGAAGCCTACCTGACAGACCGGATAGCCTTGCTTGTCAATGCAAGGGAACGGGCGTTGTTCGGCTCGGACATAGGTAAGTTCCACACGCAGGTATCTTTGGGACTGAAATTCATTATCAATTAGCCTATGGTACTGCTGGAATTATTTTCGGGCATTGGCGGTTTCAGCAAGGGGCTGGAAGCCGCCGGATATACTTTCGACAAGGTATATTTTTCAGAGATAGACAAACACGCAATCGCTAACTTCAAATACAATTTTCCTTATGCGGAACACATCGGAACAGTTACAAATATCGGGGAAGTCGGCATCGAACGTCCACACATTGTCACTTTCGGAAGCCCTTGCCAAAATTTTAGCGCAATCGGGGACGGAAAGGGACTGCAAGGGGGAGAAAGCCACCTTGTCAGATATGCAGTCGAAGCCGTTAGGCGTTTCAGACCTGACGTTTTTATATGGGAGAACGTTAAGGGAATATTCTTCGCAAGACATCGCCCGGATTTTTGGAGCATTGTCAAAGCGTTTGCCGACATTGGCGGTTATAGACTTGAATGGCAACTGTTTAATACGGCATGGTTTCTACCCCAAAATCGGGAGCGAATGTACCTTGTCGGACGTGCTGCAAAGAAATGTACCGCAGACATATTTCCTTTCCCGGCGCCGGGTGGAATGTATGGTAAGGTCGGGAGTGATGAACCCGCTGCTCGTCCAAGCGGAACTATAACAAGGAACTACGGCAGGCAGCCCAACATTGGGAATTATGTCTTGTGCCTGAAAAAGGCGAAACCTATAACGGCAAGCTGAAAGCAAGCCAGCTTTCACAAGTACGTATGCTTACGGAAGTGGAATGCGAAAGGCTGCAAGGCTTTCCCGACAACTATACCAGATACGGGATATATGACGGAGAGAGGAAAGAGATAGCGAAGATACACCGTTATGCCTTGCTCGGAAATGACTCAGTGTTCCGGTCGTCGTTGGGGAAGTCGAAGTGATAGTATGCCCGCCCGAATTAGGCAAACGACTACTTTATTTTGATAACCCCTATATATAATGTATATGAAAAATGTAATTTATAAAATCATCATGGGCTGCTGCATCGTGGCCGCCCATATTGCAATTATTACTTTGTCACCGCCTGTAATGACAACGTGGATATACAGCAGTCTTACCCGTTCAGTATCGAAACGATGCCAGTACCCAAAAGGCTGAAAGTCGGGGAAACCGCCGAAATACGTTGCCAACTGGTGCGTGGCGGCTTTACCAGCCGACTACCTATCAGATAAGGTACTTCCAGCCGGACGGCAAAGGGAAGCTGGAATTGGATAACGGCATTATCGTTTTGCCCAATGAGAATTTACCCGCTGATAAAATAATACGGTGGAGAAAGAAACATAAAATTCCGGCTCTATTTAACACCTCGGCATCGACAGACCAGCAGACGATTGACATTTATATTATCGACAGCTTCGGACAGATGCAGCAACTTTCGTTCTCGTTCAATACTTGACAACAGCGAAAAAGGAACCTAATATTGGCATAATAAAAACTTTCAATCAATAATAAAACGACATGGTAAAAATAGAATTGGATATGAAGGTATCTCGTTCAACAGAAAACCACGAATTTGGAAACAAATCAAATTCAAAGTTCCGGCAGTAGGTGACATCATCATTGTGGAAAAGGAAATATATTTAACAATGATTGACAGTGCTTTTGAATTATGGAAATTTTTTTGGGTTCGCCGTCGAATCGTTTTTTCAAATGGGCGGAAATTAATCTGAATTAAAGTAATGGTATGGTTCGATTGCGAAACGGAAATGCTCTGTCAATAAACGGACATGGAAAAAGGTATGACATCGAGGAAGAAGAAACCGTGTGCATACTTGGTCAAAGTAAAATTTATTCACTATGAGGATTTATAGTTGCGACATCCGTTTTTATCATCCTCTTGGGAAACCGGGTATGGAATGATACGCAAAGCGTAAATATCGGGCAGACAGCCCGCCGGGAAGCATCGGCGGGCTTTTTGAAAAAAAATTATAGTTGGAAAACGAAAGGTATTGAATATATACAAACTTTGTTACTTTCTTCACCCGCTGGCAGGCTCACGGAAGAAAGTAACGGCGGCAAGCAGCCGCCGTCCTCTATCAACTGGTTTTAAGGCTCTTTATGGACGTGTATTTCTCTAACCACACCTTTACCTGCTCCATGTTATATTCGCCCGTGATGATTGCCGTATGGTCGTCTATGGCTACAAACCGGACACTCTCGTAGCTGTTTACCCAACCTTGCAAGGAACAGACGCCCCACGTTTCCACATCTGCAAAAACACTGCGGTCTATCCGGCTGATTGGCTCGCCGAAAACTACCGTCATTATCTGAAAGTCCGGTTTGTCCTCCAACAGTTGCAAATGATGCAGCGTGCCGAACTCGTCTATTTTGCGCCCCCACGCCCACACATCATTATACAAATCATCGCCCCACTGGTGCGGGTGGTCGAAACGGACTTTTACCTCTATGGTGTGTTCGTTTTCTTCTGTGTCCTCGATAACGCCCGTTACCATTAAGCCCGTAAAAATACACTCGCAACGCCTGCCGATAAGCTCCTTGTTTACTTCTGTCGTTTTCATGTCCCTGAAATTTACTTGTTTATTACTCCGTTCTTCTTCGCTACCCATTCGTCACGCCTGCGGCGGCACTCGTCCAGTGTTTTGGCTACCGTGCTGAAAAGTTCGCCGTCAAAGTGCCGGTAGTCATATTGATAATAAATTTGTCCCCTGAAAGCCCCTAAATGGCATTTCACGAACTTTTCTTCTCCCGGTGTTCGGGTGATGCTTACCCCGTTTTTGTTAAGTGACTGCATGATGTCTTATTTTTTTATGGTTATAAACTTGGTTGTTTTTAGCGGGCAGGGCTTTGACACCCCGCCCGGATTGGTTGTTATGCCGCCCGGAACACAAAGCCGTCATCAAACCAGTACTCGCACATGAACAGGTCACGGGCAAACTGTTTGTAATCGAAATAGGTCTTTGCGAACTCCGGCAGGTCGTAACATTCCTCTACAATTTCATAGGCGAAATCTTCTTCATCGTCATATTCCCCTTGATATTCATCCCGGAAATCCCGTACAAGGTCGTCCGCATCTTCCTCGCCCAAATCATGGCTTTTATAGTTGCACCACACGAAAAAGGCTTCCTGCTCGGTGTCGCTCAAATCCTCCACCGCATCACGCAGGGCGAAGAAGTTTTCAGAAATCCAGCTTTCGTCGATTAAGCCCTCCGGCACGTTCTCCCAGTCCTGAAACATGTATTCCGCATCTTCCTCGTCCTTGTGAAGTTCCCGGCAGGCTTCATAAAATTCTTCCTTGTCCGAATAGTCCGAAAGGTCGAGCCATGCGCCGGACAATGAACCGTTGTTGTACTTGGCATAAGTGCCTACATAAACTTTTGCTTCCGATAATACCTTTGCTTCCATATTGCTGTAATTTTTTAAGTTTTTAATTTTATGCGGATTTGAGAGGTGAGGGAGTTGAAGTTTCACTGAACTTTTTTCCTGTTTCCCGTAAATCCGACTTTTTTTTTATGCGTCTTCCGGTCGGGTCGGTCGTTTTCGTTTCACATAGGCGTAAAAGGGTAGTGTTTAGAGTTTGCAAGGTTTTGGGCAAAAAATACCTCGCAAGGCAGGGAAGATTTTTTCGCCAAACCGGAACGGCTCGACCTTGCAAAATCGTGAAGAACACGTAACTACCTTTGCCTATTGAAATGATTAAAACGACTGTCCCGGCTGGGGGACTGCGTAAGAGGAAGATTTACAGATAGGGAAACCGGGGAAAAGTGCCTGTTCTCTTTCATCTTTTAGGGAACACTCCATGCGGGCGGGAAAGGCAAGGGTGTTGTGAGCTTGCTTGCAATACGCTTGTGCGGGTTTCCAACGGCTCTTTTCACGGAATACAGTCAGCCATGCCACGCACGGCTGGCGTTTCGGGGAATGTGCCAGTTGGAAAAGGATATAAAAAATGCGGGTAGTCGGTGGACTGCCCGCAAGGTGGAAGAATGTACTTCATTGGGATATAGTTTGTTAGGCGGAATTTCGTTACCGAAATCGTTACCTATTCGTTTTTGTCACGGTTATAGGTAACGAAACCTACCGGACGGCGTTCTTTCTGTTGTTTCGACTGGCTTAGAAGCTGGGTAAGGGCTTGGTACAGTTCGTTGAACCGCATCGGTGCTTACCTCCAGTTCCTCGATGCGCCTTGACAGTTCCTCGTAACCGATTGCCATTTGGCGCATGAGGACGAAAGCCCGCATGATTGAAATGTTTACTTCTATGGCTACTTTGGAGCGGAGAACCGAAGAAAGCATGGCTACGCCCTGCTCGGTGAAAGCCATAGGCATAGCAACGCCGAAGTTGTAATCAGGGGGTATCACATTTTGTGATACCCCTATGGATAACAGCAAGTTAGCTTCCTCTTGAGTGAGAACAAACATAAAATCACTTGGAAAACGCTCGATATTGCGCTTGACCGCCTGCTTCAAGGCTCGTGTTTCCACTTGGTAGAGTTCTGCCAAATGATAATCGAGCATCACCCGGCAACCTCTGACCTCAAAAATATTGTTTTGGATAATCTGCAAATCCATAATCGTATATTTTAGGAAATTTAGCAATGTTGGAATAATAGTAAGGACTGGTCACAAATTGTGACCAGTTCCCAATAATCAAGATTACATGGCGACTTCCTTGTAAATCTTCTCGATGCCGACAAACTTCTTGTCAAGCCCCTGCATATCGCTGCCTATCTTGCTGTTGGTGATGCGGGCGTAAATTTGCGTAGTTTCTATGTTTGTGTGTCCCAGCATCTTGGACACCGTTTCAATGGGTACGCCCTTTGACAGCGTGGTGGTCGTGGCGAACGTGTGCCGGGCAAGGTGGAATGTCAGGTTCTTTTTAATACCGCATATATCGGCAATCTCTTTCAAGTAGGCGTTTAGCTTCTGATTGCTGATTACGGGAAGTATCTTCCCGTCCGGCAACTTGCCCTTGTACTTCTTCAAAATCATCTTGGGAATATCCAGCAGGGGAACATTCACGTCCGTATTCGTCTTTTGCCGCTTGGTGATTATCCAAAGGTTGCCGTCAAAGGACTTTTGAATATTCTCCTGCCGCAAGTTGGCGACATCGCTGTAAGCCAAACCGCAGAAACAGGAAAAGACGAACAAGTCCCTGACGTGTTCCAGCCGTTCGGAAACCATTTTCTTTTTAAGGATGATTTTTATCTCGTCCTCTGTCAGATAACCCCTGTCCACTTTTTTTCCAGCCGAATTTTATAGCTGGCGAACGGGTCGCCCACCAGTATGCCGTTGTTGCGGGCAATAATGATGATACGCTTGAAGAACTGCATGAACTTGGCGGTGGTGTTGTAGCCGCACTTGCAGGCGGTACGCAAATACAACTCAAAATCGGTAATGAACATCGGGCTTATCTCCTTTATGGATATGTCCGATACGTTGTACTTGCTTTGGATAAATTCAGCGAGGTGGCGGCGGGTCACTTCATACTTGCGGTAGGTCGCTATCGTCTTGGATATGCCCACAAGCTGCTTCACATCGTCATTGTGCTTTTGGAACAATGAAAGGATTGTTTCGTGGCTCTCGCTATGACCTAAAAACTCGTTTTTCACTTTCTCGGCGGTCACGTAGTTGTCACGCCGCTGCATTTCGTGGTAAATGGTATTCAGGGAAGAACGTATGTCGTCCAAAAGGGCGTTTATCCTCCCGGCATCCCTACCTTTGGCTTTGCCCGCAGCAATGCTCCAGTTGTCGGGCTGGATGCTCTGTTTCGTACTGAACTGGCAAAGTTTGCCGTCTATGGTGATGCGTGCCATAATCATAACCTCGCCGTTTTTCTTTTCAGAACCTTTCTTCAAATAAAAAAAAAGAACCTTGAATGTCGATTTCATAACTCAAAATTTTTAGTTGCAAAATTAGTTTTTACCTCTCGTTTTCGAGTTATGCAGACTATGGACTAATATAGTCATTATCAGGTCATTTATGGACAAATCGTTACCGTTTTTGTCCGGCGGGGAATAGGTAACGATTTAGTAACGAAACTTTGTCTTTTACCGTACTTTTGAAGTCTTGGAAGCAGGACTTTCGGGCAATAAAAAAGCCACAAATCATTGATTTGTAGGCACGTTCAGCGGAGAGGGAGGGACTCTATTTTGGCGATTTTTGTTTTCTAATTTATTCATTATCAAATACTTAAAATTTCAAAAAATCATATTTTGGGCTATTTTTGACCCGATTTTGACCCGTTTGGCGGAGAGTAAAGTGCTCTCCGCCAACCATTTGGGCCATTATTCGAGGTCATAAATACCCTGATTATGCCCCAATTCCCCCGCTATAATGGAGGTGAGTTCATTACAATCTTCATTGGTCTGGAACCTGTCGCCACTGGCCATCGTTATGATGGCATTATGGGTGGCGGGGTCTTTCTCTATAAATGCGATCTGCTCCAAGTTTACGAGCACGGTCTTGCCGATAAGATTGATTTTGCGCAGTCTCATTTGTTCAGAATTTCTATATTGTTTTCTCCGAAGACCAGTTTGAGCACCTGGTCCTTTTTGTCCTTTTTCAACTTGATCTGCAGGATGGCTTCTATTGGCTCATCATCCGGCTTTCCAATTTTGACATATTTGTCCGGGTATGTCATTATGTCTATTTCAGACATTGAAAGATTCGTTGCAAGTTTTGACAGTTTTGCAAAGGATATCTTGACCTTCCCTGTCAGCATCTTACTGAATTGGGATGGGGTAGTATCCATATATTCCGCCATCGTCGCACCAGTTAAGTTCTTATCTCTCATTATCTTAGCGATACTGGCGACTATATTGTCATAAAAAGAATTCTCCATATCCAAATTTAATTATTGATACTCAATTACTTAGCCTAAATTTTGACATTAAATTTCATAAAATGACAGAATAAATGTCAAAATATGAAATATATTTACTACTTTCGTGGCGTGAAAGTTTTGTTGCAACAAATGTAACTCAACATGCACAGGACCAAATGGGGAATAATCACCAAAAAGCAATATATGACACAAGTAGCATTCGTAAAAGGGTGGAAACAAGCCCGAAAAGAAGAAGCAACCAGGATTAAGGAGGAAATCAAAACAGCCCTGAACGTCAAATCGGATCCTACATTCTACCGACGTATGAAAGGCTGCCCGGAGCCGACAGTAACTGAGGCCAGAAAGATAGAGGATGTATTCCATCGATTCGGGATTTATAGCATTTGGGGCGATGAATGACAATCTGACCCGCAGAGAGGAACAGGTGGCCGAGCTCGTGGCTTGGGGAGCGGCATACAAAGAAGTTCCGGATCTGCTGAAAAGGAAATACGGCGGTCGTGAAATATCCCTGAATACGGTAAAAAGGACGATGGAGAACATCTTCTCCAAACTCTACATCAATAAGGTCAATGAACTTTCCGCATGGTGGTTCTGCCATCGCTGCGGGGTGGATGAGTCTCTGTCCCCATTCAAAGAGTTCAAGAAGACGCTGTATTCCATTCTTTTTCTGGTCATCATTACGCCGCAGATTGCCTCTGCAGATCTTGACCAAGCAGTCAGAACGTCGAGATCCAGGACATCGAGGACCGAGAGAGTCGAACGTTCAAGAAGGAGGGAGGAATGATTGAAATGACAGAAAAGCGGCTTCGGATGATAAATAGCGCCCTCTGTGCTTATATCGTCCGGCTGGAGTCCGACCGCCAGGCATTGACTGAAGATGATCCGGGCTTTCGACAGTTCACGGCCCTCATCAATGAATACACCTCCCTGAAGGAGGACATTGAAATACTATTGTTAAGATATTAAATATGCCACGCATTAAACAAGATATATATGACAGGATAATAGACCGGCAGAACGACGACAAGGTTCTGCTGGATATTGTCGGTCAATACAGCGAGCTCCGGAAGGAAGGCGCCTCATACAGGACGGAGTGCCCGGTGTGTCACAGCCATTCGCTGATAATCACTCCAGGAAAGGGATTCAAGTGCTTTGCCTGCAATGAGGTCAAAGGCCGCAATGCCTATCATTACCTGATGGCTGCAGGACATAAGGACTCGATGGACGTAATCAAGGAGCTTGCGGCGCATCTGAACATATTCATCGAATATGAAGAAGAACCGACACGCATCAAGTCCAAGACGAAAGACAAGAACGACTACTGGAAGAGGATGCTCCAGGCATCCGGATTGGCCAAGTCGGACGTCACTGCCAAAGTGCGGGCAGAGGACGGCACGACAAGGGAAGAGCCGACGTTCTTCTCCGGAACGATGACACCGAAGGGAGACATCACCGAGGGCGATGATTGCGTGATCGCATACTATGATCTGAACGGACGCCCCGTCACTTATATCTCCAAGTACGACAAGGAGGAACGGCCGCGGGAATACTATCGCGTCAGGTATCAGAACCCCGACATGCACAAGGACCAGAAAGAGGGGAAATCTATGAAGTACCGCACGCCTTATGGCGCGCCCGCTTTCATATATTACCCTCAGAAGATCCGTGAACTATACCAGAAGCAGGTACCCATCAAGCGGCTGTTCATCCAGGAAGGCGAGAAGAAGGCCGAGAAGGCGACCAAGCACGGCATCCTCAGCGTGGCGGTGTCCGGAATCCAGAATATAGCGTCAGGCGGCAAACTCCCTGAAGAGCTCATCAGCCTGGTCCAGGTCTGCAAGGTGGAAGAGGTCATATTCCTGCTCGACAGCGACTGCAATGACCTCTCGTCCTCCCTTACCGTCAACAAGCCCATCGACACCAGACCCCGCGGTTTCTTCAACGCCGTGAAGAATTTCAAAGAGTATTTTGACACTCTGAAGAATAACGGAATCTATATCGAGATTCTTTATGGCCACGTGATGAAGAACGAGGCCCAGGATAAAGGCGTCGATGATTTGCTGTCCAATACGCTCAAGGGGAAAGAAGACGAACTCCTGCAGGACATCGAATCTGCCCGCAACAGTAAGCCGATGCAGGGCAAATGGGTGTATCTGCGTAAAATCACCACACTGCCTGACAACAAGCTCCTGGAGGACTGGCATCTTCATAGTGCCCAGGAATTCGCCCAGGCGCATTATGCCGAGCTGAAGGATATGCCTGAATTTACGTTCGGCCGCCGCAAATACAGGTTCAATGACAATGGCGAATTCGAGTCTGCGCAGCCGGTGGAAGCTGATGAAAAATTCTGGATAGAGTCCAAAAAAGAAAGACGGCACCACGGAATGTTACTTCGATTATGACGGCTGCAAGAATTTCCTTGAGCATCGTGGATACTGGAGATGGGAGACATTGAACCACGAATATGAGTTCGTGTATGTGTCCGACAACATCGTCGAGACCGTCAAGCCCCATCAGATAGCCGATTTCGTCAAAGCTTTCGCCAAGGACACCCTCCAGAAAGGTGTCCGTCAGATGCTCTATAAGGGCACGGCTCAATACTTCGGGCAGGTCTCACTCTCGATGCTGGATTACTTTACAGGCAAGTTCGATGTTCCTCAGAGGGGCATTGAACGACTGTTCTTCCGTAATACCATCTGGGAAGTCAATGCCGGGGATATCAAGGAAAAATCATACACCCAGCTCAGTTATAACATCTGGGCATCCCAGAAGAAGGACTACGAGGTCAGCAAGCTTCCGGAACTCATCCGGATCCGCCACGAGGATGACCAGTGGAGCTATGAAATCACCGAAACGGGCAGGAAGTGCGATTTCCTCTTGTTCCTGGAGAACGCCTCGAACTTCACTTGGAGGAAATCTGAACCTACGCAGCAGGACAAGCTTGAGAATGCACAGCATTTCATCAGCAAGTTGTCCGCTTTCGGCTATCTCGTCACATCGATGAAGGATAAGTCCATCTGCAAGGCGGTCATCGGAATGGACGGGAAGCAGTCAGAGGTCGGCGTCAGCAATGGCCGTTCCGGAAAATCGTTGCTTGGAGAAGCCTGCCGGGTGGTCGTGAATACGCTGTATAAGAATGGCAAGGAATTCCGGGGCGGACCTCTTCAGCCGTTCGTTTGGGATGGTCTGGACAACCGCACGAGGCTTGTATTCCTCGATGATACACCGAAGGACTTCGATTTCGAGGGCTTTTTCCCGCTCGTCAGCGGAGACTGGCCGGTCAACCCCAAGGGACACAGTCCTTTCACAATCGCTTGGGCTGATTCCCCGAAAATCTACCAGGCCACGAATCACGCCAATTCCGGCGACGGAGACAGCTATGAGGACCGCCAGTGGCTCATAGCCTTCAGCGACTTCTATAATGCAAAGCATAAGCCTATACAGGACTTCGGCCGTCACTTCTTCTCAGACGAATGGGATGAACACGACTGGAATCTGTTTTGGAATCTGGTGGCCACGGCCATCCAGGTATATTTTCGTTTCGGATACATTCCTGCCCCTGGAGATAGGCTTGAGAAGAGGAAACTCACCCAGGAGGTCGGAGAGGAATTCATCCTCTGGGCTGACGAATACTTCAGCCCATCGACGGATCCGAGCAAGCCGTCGCGCCTGAATCAGGTGGATATACCGAGAAAGGATATGTATGACAACTTCCTGGAGTATATCGGCCCGTCGAGAAGGACATACTATCAGCCGAGGACCTTCAAGACGAAACTCATCAAATACTGCGAACTCAAGGGGTATATCTTCAATCCTCAGATCTTTGACCCTGAGAAGAACGAATATATCAAGATCAAGGACGGCATCATCGACCGCTCGATCAAGCGCAACGGCTGTGAGTTCTTTACCATCGGCACGCGCGAATTCTACACCTGCCGTCAGACGCAATACAGCAGCACGGGGACGGTCATACCTCCGATTCCGGAGGTGGACATTACCGACCTCGATACGTTGAATCTACTTGACATTGAACAATGACGGAGCGGCAAAAATATCTCCTGTATACACCCGAGCAGATTTCTGGCTACCGGACACGATACGCCGCATTTATAAGCAAGTATCGCAAGGCTTATCGTGACTGGTTCCAGAGCCTTCCGGGCTGGGAATGGGTGCGCCTTCCGGTCATGGATGAACGCACTGCAGAGATGGTCATCGGGATCCTTTGCATCCTCTACATCGATGATGAAATAAATCTCACTGTCGACAAGACCGTGACAATGGTAATGCGGAACCCGCTCAATGCGGAGGAGTATGAGCAGTGGGCCGCCAAGGTTTTCAAATCCCCAAAAACACATAAAAAATGAACAGTTATGTCATAAAACTTGACGGTCAGGATTACGGGAGTAATACTGACTATTATGAGGCGATATACGTCTATAATACGCTCGACGAGTCTTGTCCATTGGATCGTGACGGACACCCGAAGGCTCTTGTGGCGCGCATAAACGGGGAGGATTATCCTCTTCGCAAGGGCTTCGTCGAGAAAACCCCTGAGCATCTTCTTGTGCACCGGGAGAACGCTGTTGTCCTGATGGCGTCTGGAGAGCTGAAGAAGGCGCTGCATAAAGGGAGCAGATTCGACCTCGAAGAGTTGCAGACGCTTGTTGATGGCTATATCGAGGTCGTGCCTCTCGATGGGAAAACAGTTATGGTTCTCAACGAGGAAGGCAAAATTAACGGCTTGCCGTACAACTGCAGGGCGTCCTATCTGCATCAGAAGTATAACAACACGGGAGATTTCGTTGTCGGTGATGTCGTCCTGTGCTATTCGGAGGAAATAAGATGATAACCAGGAATGAAAGAATCATCGTGGAAGCCGTCAGGCGAGCGTCTTCCATGTCCATTCGTTTCAATGGCGTAGAGATTTATGTCAGGAACGGGGAATTCAGCCACGATGTGGCCATCGCCCTGCAGTCGCATTTCAACCGCGCCCATAAGGCACAGGAATATAGTAAGCCCGAAATCCTGGCACGCAACGTCGGTCACATCGATAAATGTAAATAATAGTAAAAAATCTATTAAATAATTTTGCAGATAATGGAAATATTACTATCTTTGCAATACCAAACAACACGCAATATGAAGTCAGATGAATTTCACAGATTGGTAGAACGGAACGGCTGGACATACTTGAGGAAATCAGGCAGCCACGTAATCTACAAGAAAGGATCCAGAACTTACCCTGTTCCTTACCACGGATCCAAAGAGATGGGAACGGGAATTGTAAACAAGATTAGCAAGGAGATGGGGCTTAAATAAAGCCCCTTTCCTCCAAAAAACACAAAAACACATGAAACAGATTTCAGCAATCATTGAAAGGGCATCAGACGGAACATACTCCGTCTATTGCAAGAACGAAATTTTCTCCGGAATGGGCGACACCATTGAAGAGGCCAAGGCTGATATGCTTCAGCAGATGGAAATCTATAAGGCTACGGCCAAAGAGGAAGGCTTCAAATATCCGGAGTTCTTGGATGGAGAATTTACCATCACTTACACTATTGACGCGTTGAGCCTTATGGAATTTTATCTCAGCAAAGGCTGGTTTTCGCTCGCGACTCTTGAAAAGGTTACGGGTATTTCGCAAAAGCAGCTTTGGGCTTATGCTCACGGAACAAAACCGAGGAAGGCCCAGGAGGATCGTATCCGTAACGGACTTCAGAGTATATCGAGAGACCTTGACGCTATATTTGCGTGATTGTTTGGTAAACCTCACACGGGCGTCAGGTACGGCCACCGGAGAAATCCGGTGGCTTTTTTTATTCCGGAACCGAAAAAATGCACGAAATGAAAAAAAATCACACAAAATGATAAAAAAATTTGGTATAATGTAGGAAAATTCCTACATTTGCAGTGTGATAATCAAGGAGCTCTATGAAATACAACGAATTGGAACGGAAGCTGCTCAAATTCGGTTGTTACCCCACCGGGGAGCAGCAGCACGGACATCCTGTCTGGTTCAGTCCGAAGACAAACAGAAAATTCACGACAAGCAACCACAAAAGCCAGGAAGTCGCAACGGGGACATTGAAATCAATCTTGAGGGATGCGGGGCTGCAATAGCCCCACACCTTCATAAAATAGGGAGTTATTGAGTTATGAGGAAATGTAAAGTATTTATCGAGAAATCCGAATACGGATATTCCGCTTACATCGGAGATACTCCGCTTGAGTTCGGATGCATCGGGGAAGGCAAGACCGTCGAGGAGACTATAGCGGACTTTCTCGGAACCTTCGAAGCAATGAAGCAGGATTACATCGCTGCCGGCAACAAGTTTGAGGATGTGGATATCGAGTTCTGCTACGATACGGCCAGCTTCCTCTCTGAATATGCAGGCATCTTCTCCCTCTCTGGACTGGAGAAGATTACCGGAGTCAGCCAGGCACAGCTCGGCCACTTCCTGCACGGAAGACGCAAGCCAAGCCGCAAGACTATCGACAAGATCCAGAACGGTGTTGACCGCTTTGCCAAAGAATTAACGGCCATAAAGTTCGCTTGATTATCACACAGGCGCTGGCCATGGCCCTCGGAGCAATCCGGGGGCTTTTTTTTATCCAGGAATCGAAAAAACTTGCACGAAATGAGAAAATTGTCTTATATTTGCAGTGCTCAACATATACCCGATCTTCTATCTTCTGGCCGGATAACGATAATCCATACAGAAATATAGACGATTGCCTCGCGATGGGTCACGCCCGGGAAACTTGGCGTAAATATATACGGCAGAAATGCGGTGTGTGTTGAGCAACCCTGTACGCGAGGCTTTTGTCATTTATAGTGTTATTATGCTCAACACACACCAAATCAACCGTCAGCAGGCCGAAGCGGCCGCTGCAGCAGTCAGAAATCTATTCCCGAACCTCAAATGCGTCCACGCCAGGACGGACGGATGGGGCAGGTGCCGCATCTGGGCCTATTGCCGGCTCGACTCCGGAGTCAAGCAGAGCGCCGTCGCCAGAGGCAAGGGAGCGGCCACGGCGCTGATGAACTTCATCGCCCGCATCAATGCCCAGCCGGAGCTCAAGAAGGCGGCCACGGCCGTGAATTGACACTTCCATCGATATAAGCGGAACGTCCGCACGGATCCAAAACCCGAGAGCCGAGAGGCTTCCGGGTTTTGTCATTATAATACCTATTTTTCGCCTTCACAGAGGCTCACTGAAGAGAGCAAATTTCGAGGCTGATAAAAGCATCAACAGAGGTAAAAACGGCGAAAAATAGACCGATTTTCATTCATTTTCACTCTCAGTTCTGTTTATCAGAACTGGAAGAGTGCTGACTTTTCAGTTCTGAAGGCGGTCCCTTCCCCGTTTCCCCATCCCGTTTTTATCAAAAAGAAAAATAGAACTTCTGGACTTAACATAGTGGAAATCAGCGAGTAGCACCCATTTATATATTTTATTTTTATATAATATAGAGAGACTTATATAAAAAGTATATATTTACTGAACTTTAGAACTGACCTTTGCAACGCATTGAGTATCAGCGGAATTAGTCAGCACTGTTTCAGCACTAATCAGCACTGAAGCACTTTCGTTCAGAACTGGAAGCCAGCACTGTAGAAGAGTGCTGAAAAAGGCATTGAAAATCAGCGAGTTAACCCCGTCAGTTCTGAAGTTCTGTAAAAAACCGATATTTGCACAAGTGTGTCTCGGAATTGGGCTTCGGAGGAGGCGGGGAAATCGGCCCCCGGCAGCATAAAAATTCGTATCTTTGTAAACGCGTCACAGTCCCATGCGGGGACAGGAAATCACGATAAATTTGCTGCCAATGGAATCAATGCACGACATACAGACGGCATCGGTGAAGGTGCTTCCTTGCCTGAGGGAATATATCCTGAGCGTCAACGACGGCTCGGACATCATAACCCCCGGCCGGGAATCCAAGTTGTGGGGCATCGTGAAGATGCACCTCGACCTGGTGCCTGACGACTACAGGCCCGTGCCGGCGGCCGGTAATCCGGACTGCATCCGCATCGCCCTGTTCCGTTCCCACCGGCGCCAGTACAACAGGAACTCCCGCAAGGTGGATCCGGGCAAGCACCGCCCGAATCCCGAGTTCGTGGTGGACACCCTCTGGCGGAACTACCTGAACACTCAGGGGCAGGAGGCTGTGGCATCTCACCTGATGCACACTTTCAAGCTCACATACCGAAGCTATATGGCAGGAGCCCTCGGCAACAGCCCTGGGCTCACCATCCGTGACGCCATCTACTCCTTCTGCGAGCTGTACAACATCTCGATGGACAACATCACATACGAGATGCTCCGCAAGGATTGGTTCCGCTTCCGCAAGAAGCACCGGGATACCCGTGCGATACCCGTGGAAAATAGTGATTTCTAATAAAATATAACTCCCGAGAGGTCCCAGAATTTCGGGGCTCGAACGGGGCAGGAGAACGAAAAAAATGGCAACGACTATCACCTCGCATTTTGCGCTCATCGACCCGGAACTCATCCGGGATTATATCCGGTTCCAGCCGCTGAACTTCCTTCCGGTCGGTTCAGTGGAATTCCAGGCATCCGGCCAGATTTCTTTCGAGCAGACGCCCGAGGAGAGCGAGTCGGGGCTGTCGTACCGACAGGAACTGTCGCTTTCCACACTGGAGGGAGACCTGCTCGGCTACGACGGGCGCAGGATGTACGTCGCGTTCTACATGTCTGACGGAAGTCTCCGCCTCATCGGTACGGCATCGTGCGCACCGCGCCTGAAGGTGACCCCGTTCACCGGTGCCCTGAAGCTCGAAACCTCTTTCGACTCGGCCTTCCCGCTCGTCTTATAGCCGTTCTGTCCTACCTGAAGTGCCCTGCAGTGCATAAATTTGCTGAAAATTCAAATTATGACACAGCAGGAATTCAAAATACTCTTTCTTGCGACGGTGCCCCAGCACGCTGAGGCATCGCATCTCGTGCTCGTTACTGACGACGAGAAAAAGGCATACAAGGAATGCGTGGCCGTGCCTCCGGATACGGAGCTCTGCTACCCGTCCGAGTTCAGCGATGCCGACATACCTGACGGATCCATAGCATATCATCCGGTTTTCGGTAAAATATCATACCAATCATGGTGGCGCTTCTCGACAAAGCAGTTCATCGCTGACATCAAGGCGGCGGACGAGAACCCTGCCATCAGAGGCCATCTCATCCATATCGACAGCTGCGGCGGTGAAGCATTCGGGCTGCACGAGGCTTTTCTGGCCGTCAAGGCCCTGAAGAAGCCCGTGTATGCGCTCGTGGAATCGGTGGCGGCCTCGGCAGGCTACTATATCGGTGCCGCTGCCGACAAGGTGTTCGCTTCATCAATCTTCTCGGAGGTCGGTTCCATCGGCATCGTCAGCACTGCATACGATGACAGGGAGATGCTGGAGAAGGCAGGCCTCAAGGAGATCACGCTTTACAGCAATTACTCGCCTCTGAAGAACAAGGTCCAGCGCGATGTCCTCGACGGGCATCCGGACGAGTTCGTGAAGAGGTTCCTCGACCCGATGGCGCTCCAGTTCATCGACGACGTGAAGTCCTCACGCCCGTCACTCACTGAGGAGGCGCAGCAGGGCGAGCTCTATTACAGTGCCGACGCACTTGCGGCCGGGCTCATCGACGGGCAGAATTCCCTCGACGAGGTCCTGGAACTGCTCAGGGCTGAGGCAGGACAGAAAGAAACAAGTCCATCCGTAGATATCAACAAATTAAATTTCTAACAATGCGTAAATTTTTAACAAATCTGCTTGCGGTGGTCGCATCGGCCGGCCTCAAAGACAAATTTGACCGCAAGGAGCTGACCAAGGAAGATCAGGCCGCTCTCATCGAGGCCTACAACAAGGCGCATGGTGCAGGGGCATTCGCTAATGACTTTGCAAATTATCAGACTGAGCAGAGCGCCCAGTCAGAGGCGTTCACGAAGACATTGGCCGAGCTTGCCGGCATCACTGGCGTAGAGGCCGGAACTGAGGGCACCCCGGACGGACTTGCCCAGATCCTCGCAAGTGTCAAGGAACTCAAGGGCGAGGTCGCCACCGCCAACGCCACCATCGAGAAGCTCTCTAAGCAGGGAGCAGAGGTGAAACCGGTCGCTACCGTGGCCGACACCCCGTCCGCTACCGGTATGCACACGAAAGAGTATGCTTTCGGCATCCAGAACCCTTTCTTCGCGGCGTCACGCCGTTACAATTCGATTCTCATCAATGGCCGCATAGATGGAAATCCTACAGAGAACGACCGCAAGGTCCTCGAAACCGATGCGATATCTTATGCGGAGAAACTCTCTGAGAGATACGGGGAACTCCGCGCTTCAGGCAGACTCAATCTCCTGAAACAGGCAAAGGTGGACATCTCACAGCTGTCGTCTGACACTGAAATCGGTACCCGCCAGTTCACTATCCGTCAGGATATGGTGATCGCGAGAATCGTGTCCTACCCTTCGCTTGCAGGTCTGTTCAACACCGTAAGCAATATCCAGTCCGGACAGGTTATCACCAACGTCCTCTTCGACGAGGTATCACAGGCATACCAGTCAGGTGAGGTATATAAGGGAAATGTGGACTTCCAGCCGGAGAAAGCTATTGTCGACAAGGTCATGTCCAAGGTTCGTTTCGAGGATATGTCCACTCTCGAGACCGCTTATCTGAACTACCTGAACCATGAAGGCTCGGATCCTGTGAAATGGACCCTTCTCGAATGGCTCATACTCAGCATCGCCGAGAAGATCAATTCCGAGCGCATCGAGCGTTCGATCCGCGGCTGCTATGTGAAGCCGGTCAAGGGTGAGTCCGGACCGGCCATCCTCGGTTCCACAGGTGTCATTTACCGTATCCTTAGCCTCTACGACAGCAACAAGGCGCTTCCGTTCGACGATGAGGAACTTGCCGACTACGACGCAAGCAACATCGGTGACGTCTTCCAGTTCTTCGCCAAGAAGATTTCTATCCGTCGCCCGAACGACTTTAAGCGCTTCGTCATCTATGCCAATGCCGCCCATCAGCCGATGTATATGGAGTGGTATAGCAACAAGTATGGCAAGAATACCGATTACACCGGTACGAAGGATGTGGTTCCTAACTACAATATGGCCATCAGATGGGTTCCGGCCATGGGCGATCTCAAGCTCATCTTCGCTACCATCCCGGGCAATATCGAATTGCTGCAGAACGTGCCTGGCGAGGAGTACAAGACAATGTTCGAACGCCACCTTGAGGAGGTGATTGCATACTCTTACTGGATGGAGGGCTCATCTGTCGGGTTCGCAGGCCGTCACTTCAAGAGCAAGGCTGACCTCAAGGCCAACAAGGCGCGCGAGCAGTACCTTTTCTTCAACCTCCCGTCCATCACGGCCGCTGCAGACGCCACCACCGTGGATACGGAGGGCGCGGAGCTCGAAGACCTCGGATTCCTCATCAGGACTTCGGCCAACACCAAGGCGACGGTTCTCACAGACATCGTCAATGCCAAGGTAGGCGTGGTTTACCGTATCGAGTGCGGAGACCTCACCAACGCGACGAAGATCGAGAAATCCGGCAAGTTCAGCGAGGTAGAGGCTTGGACCCCTGCGGCTGTCGGAGATTACATTTACGTGCATTACGATGCCGCTAAGGGCAAGTTCTTCGAAGTATCACGCGGTTAGTCATCGGGGGCTCCGGCCCCCTTTAATACCATACGATTATGATTAAAGTACCTAATATCACTGCCGTTTCGGATTTGGAATCCGCTGGCAAGAGGATATACAACAGAATCCACCTCATTCTGGAGGACGATGTGGACCTCACCAAGGAGCCGGAGATAATAGTTTCCGACGAAGCGCGCACGATGGCGGCCCTGACGCTGAAGCAAGGGGCGTCCATCGCACATTTCGACTTTGCCAAGTTCACGGCGGCTGCCACTTCACAGGGCAGCAATGGCGACGTGACCACGGAGGTGACGAACACGCTTGCCGGAACTCTGGCCGGTGACAGGCCTGAAATCGACAACTTCATCGAGAACTACCACGGCAAGGGCTTCTATATCGTGGCGGAAGACAGGATCAGCGGGAAGAAGTACATCTACGGACGTCCTCGCTGCCCATACTTCTTCACTGACCACGACAAGAGGAAGAATTCGGACAACGCCAGCTGTGACGTGACATTCAACAGCCCGTTCCCGTTCCAGCCGCTTGAATATCTTGGAAGCGTCGAGGATCCTGTCGCTGCATAGTCTCCCGTCGCTTGACATCAGGGCCGCCATTGACGGCCCTGTTTTATTATAAAACTGACAGATATGTACACTTTCCAGCAAAAGAGATCAATATCCAAGGCAATCGCCCAGCCGTCCAAAATAGAAACATACCGCCGCCTCCTTTCATCGAGAGGGCTGCCTGCTGCAGGAACGATAATGAAGGACCGTTCGGCCCTGGCCGTGTCTATGGTCTATGTTCTTCTTGACCATTTCACGTCCGAGGAAATTCAGGCCGCCTGCGAGGTTCCCGCAGCTTCTGGAGGTCAACCGGCCGCAACGGCTGCCAAAGTGCCGCCACCGGCCCCGAAACAGGCCAAAATCTCGAAGTTCGAGCAGTATCCGGACATTCCGTGGCGCCAGCTCGATAACCCTATGGTCAGAATGGCGGACAGCATCTTCACTGATCGCATCAACTGCTGGTCTGAACTGAAGCGCCTTGAGGCCATCACGCAGGGCGAAATCACGGATTTCGATACTCTGGCCGACATCGTCAGGCTGGCCGCAAGGCTGGAGATGTGCTTCAATGAACTCCGGAGCTTCAACAATACCGGGAAATTCCTCGGCAAGCATCCGTTCATTTCCTCCAGGGATGAGCGCTCGCGTATTTTCGACATCCTCAGGCGGAATCCGGAGGAATACTTCCAGGAGAGGAAGAACGTGGAACTGAACATATCGCGGTACAGCTCGCAGGTGAACAGCCCCAAGCTGGCTGAGGAGAAGAAGGAGAAGGCCAAGACCAATCTGGAGAAATTCCAGGCGATCCTTCAGGTCTTCAAGGATGTGTTCGATGAATTCGTAAAGGGAAAATGAAATGGAAATCAGGACGTATGACGAGGAATTCGTCGCAAGGGTGAAGGACTTGGCGGTAATAGGGCTCTATCCTGTCCAGATAGCGGAAAGGATGAACCTCGTGGGTCGTGAGCGGCTTGAATTCCTGATGGACATCTGCTCGAAGAAGCACCCTCTTCATAAGGAGTATCTCATATCCCGTTCCCACAGGGAGGACGATATGGAGGCGGCATTGACGGAGATGGCCGCGGCCGGGGACATCGACGCGCTGGAACTTGACGCGAAACTCACCTGGAGACGCGGGGTGGACAATGTTAAGAAAGAATTGTTTGACGTATGATAGACAGATTGGCACTACTTGAGAGCTACAAGGCGGATGACATCCAGTTCTTCCTTCAGCACAGGAAGTCGGATGTCATTGTCGCAGATATGCAGACGTACATCCTCCAGCTGGACAGTATGTCGAGGCTCTTCCACTACCACAAGCACAACTATTCCAGGGCCGTCGAGAGTCTGAGGAAGGAGTGGCCGTCGCTTACCATCGCACAGGCGCGGGAGATCTACCGTGACGCCCTGGAGTATTTCTACCAGGATGACGGCATTTCCGCCCGTGCCTGGGATCTGAAGTATGCAGACGCCTATGACGACCTCGCGAGGGTGGCCATCAAGGCCGACAAGCTGGCCACGGCCAAGGCGGCGCTCGACAAGGCGCACGAGCTCAGGACCAAGCAGCGGGAGCAGGAGAACCACCAGTGGCAGCCGCCTGTCTATCTGGTCAACATCAATGTCAAGCCGGAGGATCTCGGCTACCAGTCGCAGAAGCTTATGGACATAGCCAAGCGTGCCGAGGATGCCCAGTACAAGGAACTGATTCTCGGGCTCGAAACAACCGAGGCGGAGAAGAAGAGGCTGCTTCTGGACGCCAACATATCACCAGACATCACTGACAATGGAAACACAGCAGACGAACAATAGCACACCGGACTACATCGAGATGTATCAGAACAGGGTGCAGGCACTCGTGAACATCATTGACCCGAACAAGCTCTTTGCCGTCATCGGCCGAGGCGGCGGTAAGACTTCGCATATCTCTACACGTCGCATTCTGAGGGTTGCCCAGGAGATGCCGAGGGAGACATCTATCATATCCCACAAGTCATTCGTGGCGCTCTTTACCAACGTCATCCCGACCATTCTGGAATCCTTCCGGACAGAGGCCAAGATGCCGGACGGGACGGAGCGCCCGATGCTTATCGAGGGATGGGATTACGTGGTCGGGGAGAAGGATCTTCCCAAGCACTTTCAGACCCCGAGGTATCCGCTCCTGTATCCGGAGCGCACCATCGTGTTCGCCAATGGTTCGGTCCTTCAGGCGGTGGCCGTGGACAGGGCCGACTCCATCGCCGGTCGAAGCATCGTCCACGCCTTCCTGGAGGAGATGAAATACAGTGACGGCGAGAAGGTCAGGACACGTATCATCCCGGCCATCCGTACATCCCGCATCGGCTCCGGCTCGGATGCCTTCAAGTCGCATCTCCACGGTGGTATCACGGGCGTATCCGACATCGGGCGCGTCTCCATCGGTGAAAACAACTGGTTCATGGACTACGAGAAGGAGGTGGACCCTCAGCTCGTGGCCGATATCGTGACGCTCTCGCTGATGCTCAATGACTGTGAGGTGAATCTGCATAATGGTGTTAAAACTCGTATTTCAGAGGCTAAAATCGCCAAATGGGGGCCGTTGCTGAATCAGTTGCGCAGGCGATGTACATTTTTCATCAGAGCGTCCACTTTCGTCAACCGTGATGTGCTCGGTCTGGATTATTTCAAGACGCAGAAGGAGATCCTGGACATGGGGGAATTCCTGTCGTCTATCTGTTCCATCGGCGACAGGAACCGTGACAACCTGTTCTTCGAGCTGTGGGATGAGGAGAAGCACACGTACAGCGACAGCTACAAGTATGAAGTCATTGACAAGCTGAACCTGAAGGAGTCTTTCACCGTCACTGCCGACCATCTGAAGTATTACGAACCTGCCCAGAAGCTGCTGCTCGGCTACGATCCCGGCAGTTTCTCTTCAGTGGTGAGCGGCCAGATGGACAGGAAGGCCAACGCCCTGAGGGTGATGAAGGAGTTTTTCGTCTATCCGCCGGAGGATGCGGAAGACCTTGCACGACAGATAAACGCATTCTACGCCGACGCTTCCAGGCTCAAGATGATAGATTTGTATTACGACCGTGCCGGCAACAAGCGCAACAAGCAGTATGAGCGTGATGCGGAGACTGATGCGAAGAAACTGAAGAAGGCGCTGGAGCGGTATGGCTGGCGCGTGAAGCTGATGAACCTCGGACAGGCCACCATCTACCACTGGCAGCATTACAGGCTCTGGAAACGTCTTCTGGCCGAGTCCGAGAGGAATGTGCCGCGCATCCGGATTGACTCGAACGAGTGCCCGAACCTCGTGTCTGCGATGTACTGCTGCAAGAAGGTTGTCGGCTCCACTCCGGTCGAGCTCGACAAGTCCCCGGAGGTTAAGGTCCGCATCGATCTGCAGGCCGGATTGACGCCTCAGATTCCGTCAGCTTTGACGTATCTGGTGTGGGGTTTATTCGAAAAATACTTCCCTGGAGTGCGAAATTATACCTCTGCAGGGGGCATTTCTTCCAATTTTTCGGGCTAAAGTTGGGGGTTTGTGTTATTCTGAAAATGGTCATTCGGCTGAGTGTCAGCGAGTTGACTGAAAAATTTGGGGCCTTTTCTGAAAATCTGCGGAAGAAAAGCGCGGCGCCGCTAAGTTTTGGGTTTGTAATGCAAGGTGGCAAAACGACTGAAATATGACGGATTCTGTCCTTTGCCGGCGCCTTCTGAAGGGCTACCTTCGTGTCAAATTCAAAGCGATGGATACTATCAAGGGCAGTGTTGCATTACAAAAGGCCGAGGTCCTGTCAAAGGCCGGCGGAACATTCAACCTGGCATTCTTCCCGTACTCAAGGACGAAGAAGCCGGGCGCTTCTTCCGTGCCTCTGAAAATGTTCTCAGGATGCACGATGCGCAAGCCGCTGCCTCACGACAAATTCGACATCGACGGCAAGAATTATTTTCTCTTCCTCACGTCTGACGGCCAGCCGCGTTCCTGCTACAGGGCGCTCATCAGGGCGATAGGATTCAGCGATGAGGACAACAAACTATATAGAGTGAAGTGGTATGATTAAGTTCGGCACATACACAGGGCACGGTTATGCCCTCACATACCAGATCGGAGAAGCGGAGCCGGCGGCATCCTTGACGGGGAGCGGGCGCGGAACCGAATCTGACGGTCAGGCGGCCCTTTCCGCAAGAAGGATGGGCGCATATTATTATTGGCCGGCGGGAGTGAACAATGATGATCCGGACGTGTGTGCCGCTCTCATCAAGGGGAACCGTCTCCTGCCATCCCTCATCGAGAAGCAGGTGGCCATCCTGTACGGAACCGGCCCGATGCTCTTCCGGGAGGAGACAGGCGATGACGGCACTGTCAGCCGCAGATACCTTCAGGATCCGGAGGTGCAGGCGTGGCTTGAAGGCTGGAAGCGCAACGGCCTTCCGGATTCATACAAGGAATATCTCATCAAGTGCATACGCTCCTACTACTACAGCGAGGGCATCTTCAGCCAGTGGCAGCTTACCCGCGGCACTATGGCCCATGTTCCAGGAACGCTTCCTGTGGCAGGCTTGAGGCACATATCTGAACTGCGTGCCAGACTTGCCACGGCCAAGGACATCTCCCGCAAGACGGACGTCGTGCAGTCGGATTTCGATTGCGTGCTTGTAGGCAATTGGGGGCGGACGACATCCACGAACAATTACGACGTATATCCGAAATTCAACCCTGTCAAACCTTTGCAATGCAACGGTGCCATCTCATACAGCCGCAATGCGGACTATGACAATGACATCTATGCCACCAATGTATTCTTCAACGGTGTGCGTCAATGGATTATAGGTTGTAATGCAACTCCGTATTACATCAACTCGTTCTTGGAGAATGCCCTTTCCGCGCGGCATCACATCATTATCCCGAATGCCTGGTACAATGCCAAGAAGGAAGCTCTGGAAGAGCTCTGCCAGATGAATGCGGAGAAAAAGGCCGGCGGCGCCAAGGATGGCGAGCTCATCACCGTGAAAGTGGGGAGCGAGACTCTGGAGATAGGTACGGAATACAGCGAGATGCTGCTTGAAAAGTATGTGAACCTGGAACTGCGTAACCTCACGTCTTTCCTTGCCGGACGCGGAAAGAACCAGGGGAAGACCTATGCGACCCGCTCGTTCATGAATGAGAACGGGGACATCGAACAGTGGAAGATTGAGGAGATTCCCCAGAAGTACAAGGAATATATCGAGGCGTTGATTTCCGTGGACAAACGTGCCGATATGGTGCTGCTGTCCGCCAAGGGCATTGACCCGTCGATCTCGAATATAACTTCCGACGGCACCATCAGCAAGTCAGGCTCTGACGCGTATTACAACTATATCATATATCTGACGCAGCAGGCAATCCCGGACAGCGTCGTCTGTGCCGACCTGAATGAGGCGATTGCACTGAACTTCCCTGAGAAGTATGCCGATGGTATCCGCATCGGATTCCACCGTCCTGCAGTGCAGCGCCAGGAGGATGTGTCACCGGCCAACAGGATGGCTAACCAAAATGAGCAATAGTATGACAGCAGCAGAAATCTTCCCTGACCTCGGGGAATTCCAGAAATACAGTGACGGTATGATTGCCGACACTTCCATCGGCCAGCTTATGCCATCCATCAGGACGGCGGTTCATGATGTGGCCGGAATCATCTCCCAGAGCGTGTTCGATGCCGTCCTTGACGGCGGGCAGGAAGAGCCGGTTGACCTCCTGAAGACGGCCGTCGCCTGTAAGGCGTCATACAAGTATCAGATCTTCGCCACGAGCAAGAAGAACGGCTCCGACGCATCGATGTACAAGTACCAGCACGAGGAGATGAAGTCTCACCATCTGGAATCGTACTGGGCTGCAATGGACAGGCTGCTGGACTGGCTTGATGCGAATCCTCAGACCGGAGGGTGGCAGGAGACTTCCGAATACAAGGGACGGATGGCCCTCCCGGTGAAGAGTGCCTCTGAGTTTGATTTTTATTTCGGCATAGGGAAAAGTTCACTGTTTTTTCACAAAGTTCTGTATCTCGTCCGCCAGACCTGGGGGCAGGAGATTCTTCCGGCGCTTCCTTCCGACGTTCCCGAGAGGATGATGGAGCTGGCCAAGCAGGCGCTGTGCTATAAGGTGATGGCGCTGGCCGTGATGCAGTTCGACGTGACGGAACTTCCTCGTGCCATCCGGTACGACGACAGCCACGAATATTCCAAGTCGAGCAACCCCCAGCAAAGGGCCAATCTGTATAACCAATTTATGGCCAAATATGCCTCATTGATGTCGTCAATCGAGCGCCTGAAGGCTGTGGGAGGCGGAAAATCGAGTTTTGGAAGTGACCAGACAGAGGACCAGAAATTTTATTCAGTGCTATGATCAAGCTGAAAATAAACAACCATACATACGCGGTTCCCTCCAAATGGGAGGAGTGTGACGCGCCTACGTTCGTGAGGCTTTCGAAAGCGATGTGGAATTTCGAGAACGGACACACTGATTTTGAGACATTCAAAATTGAGATTGTGGCCGCCTGTCTCGGCATTGACATCCCTTCCACCCGCCTGACGGATTTTCTCGGCGTGAACTTCTTCACTCTGTCCGGGCTTCTGACGTTCCCGTACAGGCTTGTGGCGAACAGCGACGGAAGCGAGACGGCGTACATCGACATCGAGATGAAGAGGAATCTCTTCCCGTCGGCTGACGGATACAGATATGAGACCGACAAGGCCGGGGTGATAGACTGCACTCTCACGGCAGCCCAGTACACGGCCGGCATCAGTCTGGTAAATCTCCAGAGCGGATATGTACGCGCATACAGGGAGGACGAGGCGCTTGAAGTCCTTGACCCGCTTGTGAGGCTTCTGTATGGCGGGAAGTGCGGTTTCAGCGTGTATGAGAGGATAGCGGTGATGTATAATTTCAGGGGAATCCTGGAATCCATCCGTCGTGATGAGAGCTATTCGCTGGTATTCAGGAAGGCCGGGCAGAAGGCGGAGGCGAATCCGGTCGGAAGCAACAGCGGCATCTTTGCATTGACGAAGGCCGGATATGGGGATTTCGATGCGGTGTCCAGGATGGATGTGCACTCGTTCCTCTCTGCGATGGTACAGCAGACGGTGGACAGCATCCACACCCTTCAGGGCTCGGGGATGAAGCCGGGCAAGATTGCCGACAAGCTTAATCTTTTCGTCGAGCAGGTGCTGCCGTTCATAAGCATAACTGAAGAGGAGGAATGATATGATCATACTTGACATTTTCAAATACTTTGCGGCGTTCGTTCCGAAGGACGCCCTCAGGAGGACGTTCAGGGCACCGGACGGAAAGCAATACAGGGCGCTGATGGGCGAGGTGCTCTCATCCGGGGCGGACAGGGTGCAGGACGGCATCACCGACTTCATCTTCGGCACCGATGCGGACAAGCTTGCCACCGTCATCACTTCCGTGACCGGCATATACCTCTTCGTTGAGTATGACAGGGTGTCCAGCACCATCGATGCGACCAGCGACCGCAAGGATGACCGCTTTCATGTGGCCGTCACGGTGGCCTGCCCTGTTCCGGACGTGGCCGACCTGGTGGGCGCGGCCATCACGCAGGACAGATGTCTTGAGATTTTATCCTCCATACGCCGTGTTATGAGGAATGATGATGACCTGAAGCGTGGTATCGCTTGGATGGACTACCCTGCCACGCTGACGGTTTTCTCATCGAAGGCTCTTGCCGCCTCACAGGGATGGAGTATGGAGTTTGACATATACGGTATAGATATAGTGTAGATTATGACAAGGGAAGAAGCAAAGCGGTATATCGACGGCAGTCTGCCGGTTCCGCGCAAGATCACTGACATCATCATCCACTGTTCGGCCACCATCGAGGGGAAGAATTATTCTGCACGCGACATCGATGTCTGGCACAAGAGCAGGGGATTCCGCAAGATAGGATATCATTTCGTCGTTCAGCTGGACGGGAATATCGAGCCCGGACGTCCTCTGGCCGAGGTCGGTGCGCACGTCTCCGGCCACAACAGCAATTCCATCGGAATCTGCTACATCGGCGGGCTGTCCAGGGAGCGTGAGAGCAAGGACACCAGGACTCCGGAGCAGAAGGAGTCGCTGCTGTTCCTGGTCAAGGCCCTGAAGGCGGCCATCCCTACAGTCACGAAGGTGGCCGGACATAGGGATTATTCCCCAGATCTGAACGGTGATGGAGTCATCGAACCGCACGAGTGGATAAAGGCCTGTCCGTGTTTCGATGCCACGAAAGAATACTCTGGTTGTTAGGCCTAAGTATATGTGTTTTTGGTAGCCCCGGGCCGTGAGGTTCCGGGGTTTTTCGTACCTTTATAGAACCAAAAACATACGAATATGAAGAAAGAGACTAAAGAAAGAATCAGGAAGTCGCTCGCCCAGCTTGAGCGTGCCCTGGATGAAAGGAATGAATATATGGCCGCACGCAGGGCATATCTTTTTCGTGATCCCAGGAAAAAGATCCTGCCGAGCTGATTCCGAAACAAAAAACTTGCATAAAATAAGAAAAAACTTGCAGTAGATAAGAAAAATTTTTATATTTGCAGCAATAATCCGACACCCATAGGTGGGTAAAATTTATCCGATGCCAGTAGGCTGGCCAGCGAAATCCCCGCAAGGTGGTTTCGTTGTTTTTTTATAAATAGTTGATTATGACCACAAAAGTAAACATTCTAATTGATGGGGGCTTTTTTGAAAGGAAGTTCTTCGAAGCCAACAAAAGGCCTGCGACGGCCGCAGATGTAGTTGCTACTGCCAATGACGCAATGGCTTTACTTATTAAGAAAACGGCTGGGGATACCAAAGATATACTCTTCAGGGTATATTATTATGACTGCAAGCCATTCGGGGAAAAGGTGATGGATCACGACAAAATCCAAGAAATAGATTTTTCCAAGTCAAAGACTTACTCCACTAAGTGCTCATTCTTGAAAGAACTTATGAAGCAAGACAAATTCGCCGTAAGACTTGGCGAACTTTCATTTGACGGATGGAAGCAGGATCTGCACAATCCTCTAAAATACAAGCCTGATTTCAAGCAGAAGGGTGTTGATATGAAAGTCGGTCTTGATATGGCTTCGATGGCCACGAAAAAGATTGTTGATAAGATAGTGCTCATTGCCGGAGATTCTGATTTTATTTCCCCGATTAAATTTGTGAGGAAAGAAGGCTTGCAAGTATATCTTTATTCTATGGGGCATAAAGTGAAATTGCCTTTGATAGAGCATTGTGACTTTGTCTTGAATTAAAAAACTTGCATAAAATGAGAAAAAAGTTGCACGATATGAAAAAATATGTATATATTTGTCGTGTCTAACAACTCTAATAATTCGGTGTACCCTCTTGGGAGCACTGTATGTATAGCTTGAATTTTATTTAGGAGTCCGCCAAAAGGGTGACCTGCGGCAAATAATCACACTTGTTGGGGTTGTTAGACAGGGCTCCTTTTTTTGCGTTATGTCTAGCAACCCTAAATTCTCCAGATTTCTTCTGGAAAGCGCCAATGAGGCGATGGATGCTCTCGTCGATGGGGCATCCGAGTATTACAAGTCATTTATCGTTCTGAAGAGGCTCCACGACGACAAGGGGCTTCCTGTCGACGGGCAGCGTATGCAGGAGATGGGAGACCTCATCCAGTCGCTCCGCAAGATGCTCTATGATGAGCGCGCGTCGCTGCAGAGCAAGCTCGCCGCCTTCGAAGACGAGGAGGCGGCAGAGGAGTACATCGCCGAACTCAAGCAAAAGGATGAGGCGGGGAGGACTCCGCAGGAATGAAAGGGTTTTCCCCCTGACCCAATGAAAGCTCTCGAAACGCTGAAGATGGATGCCGTCGAACTCTTCAAGGGGATGGCTGCCATCGACAATGCGGTCAGTACGGTGAGGTCCATCTGCGACAAGGCCGTCAAGACTGACCGCTGCGAGGTGGAGAAGTTCCTTCCGGACATTCTCAACAATCTTTCCAATGCCCATGCGTCATACAGCGCACTGGCATCCATCCTGCTGAGCGTCGATGCCTATCGGATCGTCGGCGGGAATCCTGAAAATGACGGGGAGGCGGATTATGAGAACTGAAGTGTCTGACAGGCTTTTCAGCCTTCTTCTGGGTCTCAGGCAATGCTCCCAGCAGCTGCACCTCATCCGTTCGTCGATGAGCGCCGCCGAGCTCTCGTCCTCTAGGAACGAGGAGACTCTTGATCTCATCCGCCAGGGCCTGTATGAATCGTCTTCATTTGTGGCGGACATCATTTTTTCATCCTTTAATTCAGAATCGGAATGACAAGAATATTGAACTATGAGCAGGTGTATGCCTTCGAAACGGCCGTGAGCCTCTTCGACGTGAGGGAACACGTCACCATCAAGCTGGTGGGACCCCAGAACGGGGCCAACAAGGCGGTGATTCTGCCCCGCAGCCATTATGAATACAAGTTGCGCCGTATGGCCAAGCGTGGGGAGATCCCTTCGGAACTTCCCGGATATATGGTCATTGACAGCGACGGCAAGCCTGCCGCCGTCTGCTACTTTATACCGCATTGATGAAGCGGGATGTGGATTATCGTTCGGCCCTGTCCTTTCGAGGACGGGGCTTTTTCGTTTCCTTTGCTGAAAATTGTATTGCTATGCTTTCAGATGAATTCCGAAACGACCTGCAGAAGGTCCTGTCCACCCAGTCCTCCGCCCTTCTTGCGAAGCAGAATGCCATTGCGGCCACTTCCCTGCAGAACCGCAGCGGACATCTGGCCGCGTCTTTCCGGAAGAAACCGTCCGTCACCTGCAGCGGCGTGACGGTGTCCTACCCGAAATATATCAGGTTCATTGATATGAAATATGGCCCTGGAGGGAAGCGGAAGAAGAAGGTTCCCATCTATAACCGTCAGGTGTACGGATACCTGGTCGGCGGTGTGCGCCGCTGGCTGAACAGGGTCATCCCGGCTCTGATGATCCGTGCCATCGACGGGACGATTTCTGGACGGAAAGTGTGAATTTTCTGTCCTTTGCCGGCACCTGCCGTTTGGCTACTTTCGTGAAAAATTCGATATATGGCAGGAATAAAGAATGAGATAGTCAAGTTCATCGCCGACGTGGAGCTGGATCCGCAGCAGGCTGCGCAGTACCAGAAGAGTCTTGAGGACTGCGAGAAGTCCGCAGACGCTCTGCGCAAGTCCATCGCGGACACTACCGCGAAGATGGAGGCGATGCGTGATGCCGGGCAGGAGTCCACATCACAGTATGCGGCGCTGAAGAAGTCCCTCGAAGCGGACTCAAAGGCCCTGAAGGAAGCCGGGAAGAATGCCGACAAGTATGCCGAGGCCCTCGGCATCGGGTCGATGTCCCTCTCTCAGCTGCAGAAGCACGCGAAGCAGTGCCGGCAGGCATTGGCCAACACCCACAAGGAGGCGAACCCGAAGGTCTGGGCGAAGTACAATGACGAGCTGAAGAAGACAGAGGACCGTATCCGTGAGGTGAAGTCCGGAGGCGAGAAGACGGGCAAGGCGATGAAGGGGCTCGGCGCACAGATCGCAGGAGGGTTCACGGTCGGATCACTGGCGGTGAAGGCTTTCGACGCTGCGGTCAACCTGGTGAAGAAAGGGTTCGACGCCTTTACCAAGGCCACGCAGGTCTGGGGAGACCGCTGGGCCATCGTCACCGACATGGTGAACGCCGGCTGGCAGCAGTTCATCGCCAATATCGGGCAGGGCTCGAACGTGGTGAAGGGCTCCATCAAGGAAGCGATGCGTGCGGCCAAGGAGGCGGCCCAGCTTCGTGACGAGCTGTTCGAGCGGACCAACTCCTTCAAGATGATGGAATCCGACGCGAAGGTTTACATAAACACTCAGACGGAGATCGCCAACAACTCCAGCAAGTCCGCCAAGGAGAGGATGGATGCCCTGGACAATATCATTGCCAAGGAGCAGGAGCTGGCCGAGACGAAGAAGTCTCTTGCTGAGCAGGAGCGGACGGCCGCCATCGAGATGCTCCGCTCGCGCACGTCGATGACTGACGAGGAACTCAAGTTCGTCATTGACAATTATGAGGGCAACCGTGACCTCATCACACAGGCAGGCGAATACAATGAGCTCCTGGAGAAGAGGTCATCAATTATGGCCAATTTCAAATGGGCGAACAACCAGGTGACTGTCGAGGCCAACGCCAAGGCTCTGGAAGAGGTGGACAAGCAGCTCAAGGGCTGGGATGAGACCATCGTCGAGGCTGCCCGTCTGACCCGCCAGTACAATCTTGCCAATGATGATCTCGTGAATTCGTATGTCAATGCGACGCTTGCCTTCAAGCAGGCTGACGAGGAACTGACGGCAGCTTCGGCGGCACAGGCAAGGAAGCGGGGAACCCTGCAGAACCAGATTGACGCTGATGAGGCGGCCAAGAGGAACAAGTCATACCAGGACCGCATCAATGCCGCGCAGTCCGCTTATGACAAGGAGATGCTTCTTCTGAAGCAGCAGCTTGCCGCCAGGCAGATGACCGAGACTGAGTACAATGTCCGGAGCCAGGCTGCTGAAATCAGTATGCTCAACGCCAAGATTGCCATAAACCAGTCTTATGGCAAGGATGTCACCGACCTGCAGACGAAGATTGCCGACAAGCAGCTGGCTTCCCAGAAAGCCATCAGGCAGGCGTTTGAGAAGAACTCCTCCGAGTTTACCCAGATGCTGAAGAAGATGAATGACGATGCGGAAGCGGAGGCTGACAAGCTCGTCGAGTCGTTGACTGCCGAGACGGCAGCCGAGATGGAGGCTCTTCTGGATTCTCTTCCGGAGGATGTCGATATCGTGAAGAAGATCAGCCGGCTTGTCGATAAGGAGAACGACACCGAGCCGGTCAGCAGGAAGGGGAAGCGGGCCAAGGCGGAGGATACGCACAAGTCGGAACTGGCGGATCTGGAAGACCTGCATGAACTCCAGCTCATTTCAGAGGAGGAGTATCTTGCGAGAAAGAAGCAGCTCAATGAGGACTATGCCAAGGCTGTGGCCGAGATAAATCTTCAGACCTGGCAGGGTTCCCTGGATACGGCCAACCAGTTCCTGGATGCCGCCGGGAATATGGTCAATTCCTTGCGTGATGCCGAACTGAACAAGCTTGAGGCCCAGATGCAGGCGGAGTTGACGGCCGCCGGTGACAATGCCGAGGAGAAGGAGCGCATCGAGGCGGAATATGAGCAGAAGAAGCTCGACACCCAGAAGAAATATGCGGATGTGGACATGGCCATCAATATCGCCAAGACTATTGCTGCAGGAGCTCTCGCGGCCATCCAGTCCTTTGCCCAGCTCGGTCCTATCGCCGGCGCCGTCATGGCTGGCGTCATAGCGGCCACGACAGCCGCTGAGGTGGCCAGCATAGTCCAGCAGCGCAATGCCATCAAGAACCAGACTGTAGGTGCCTCGGGGAATTCTTCCTCGTCTTCCGGTGTGGTCCAGACGCGTGAGGTCACGGGATACGCCGACGGCGGATATACCGGACGCGGTGGGCGGTATGAGCCTGCCGGGATTGTCCATCGAGGCGAGTATGTCGTCGCCCAGCCGGAACTTCGGGATCCGTCGGTGGCAAGGGAAATCGCACGTATCGAGAGGAAGCGTCTGTCGAGGCTCAGGGGCAAGTCCACGTCCGCTCCTGGATTCGCCGAGGGCGGCTATACGTCAGGCGGCACGACATTGCCGGCCAATGCCTTTGAAGTCCTGCATGACATCTATTCCCTCCTGCGTGGCTACTTCGCCCAGACGCCTGTGGCCTATGTCGTCCTCTCGCAACTCCAGGCTCAGGAGGACTATCAGAAGAGGGTCAAATCCAAAATCTCATTGTAATGGTAAGAATATATACAGAGGCTGGGGAATTCAGCCTTCCGGAGGATTTCTCGATTGAGATTGAAATCAGCAATCCGATGCTGTCGTCTGACGGCAGCGCCTCCATTCCTTTCACGGTTCCGGCCACTCCCGGGAACCTCGTGGCCGCCGGACGTCCTGACCTGCTTTCGAGGATGTATTCTTTCCGGAACGGGGTCGAGTGCATCGTCCAGTATGGGGCATTCCAGATTCAGGGAAATCTGATGATTTCGTCCTGTACTGCGGATGAAATCGGCGGTGTCATTTCATTCTGCCAGAGCAAGGCATACTCTTCCGACAAGGACAGGAGTCTGAAGAACATATTGTCCGAGATGACGTATAATTTCGGGCAGACGAATCTGGAGACCTGTGTCGGCCTCATCAATGATTCCATGGCCACCAAGGAGACGCAGCAGTGGTTTGACAGGCACGAGCTGGTGGCGCTGCCTGTACGCTGCAAGATTGCCGAGGGCATCGACATAGTGCTGAACGAGTTGGAAGACACCTCTGACGAATATGGCGAGTCTTTCGGCTCATTGGTCTACAAGGCCAGAAGCTACAAGTCGGGGGATTTGACCTTGAACGTGCCGGACGGCTATGGGGTGGCGGTGTTCCCGTATCTCTGCTATATCATCCGTGCCATACTGTCCGCGCTTGGCTATAAGGTGAAGCACAATGATTTCGATTCGAAGCCTTACGAGGACCTGGTCCTGCTCCATCCGTGCGCTGACCTCATCTGCCATGGGGGCAATGTCTATCTGCGCGACTTCGTGCCTGACATTACTTTCGGGGAATTCCTGACGTGGCTTGAGGATAAATTCGGGGCTTATGTCAATGTCGATGGCGATACTGCAGGCGTGTATATAATGGATGAGGTGCTCGATGAGAGCCCGGCGGTGGACGTCACAGGCTATATCCAGGAGGACGAGGCGTTCGAGATTCCGGACGCTGCTGCAGTAAGGCTCTCTGCCGACACATCCATTGACGGGGCTGCTCCGGTGGCTGCCACTTATACGGAGCTGATGAACAAGTTCAGGAAGTACATAAAGGTGAACACGGATATGGGTATCGGCAAGACTGACGGCCTGTACTATGCCGAGGCCACGGGAGATTTCTGGCAGGTGACGAACGGTACCCGTGCCAGGCTGGGCACTGATGCCTTTACCGTCTCCGGATGCTATTATTCGGAGTCGGAGAAGGAGAAGAAGCCTTCTGATAAGGCACTGAGGCACGACTATCACTATCATTACAAGCCTTCGCCTGTCATCCCGTTCATCGGCGATGCCGTGCATTATCATACGGCCGTTCAGGGGCAGGAAGAGAAGCAGGAACATCCGTTGATGGTGTGCTGGGCGTATTATGACAAATACTGGATGGGCACGGCCACTGGCTGGACTGGACTTGCTGACAGGTATCCGAGTCTTTCCCCTCACGGACTTTTCGCCAAGTTCTGGCGGAAATACAATACGCTTCTGCTCAACGGCGCTCCGGAGGTGTCGGTGACGCTGAACCTCCCCGTCAAGGTCCTTCAGGACTTGAATGTCTGCCGTCCTGTTCTTTACAAGGGTGTCCGTGCGCTCGTCAAGTCGCTCAAATATAGTATTTCAGATCACGGCATCGCCTTCGGGGAAGCAAAGCTCTGGATTCTTCCGGAGATTGAGAATCCGACCGACTGCCAGCCAATAACAATGTAATATGATAAAGACAAGTTATCCAGGTATAAGCTGGCTTCCGAAGTTGACGCCGCTTGAGATTAACACTGAGCCGGAGAACCGTCCGGAGGTGAGCATATATGAACTGCTCCGGCAGCAGAGCCTTTTCGTCGGGAAGTTGTGGCCGGATTTTTCCGGGACGCTGCTCATTGACCTCAAACCGCTGATCAAGGATTTGTTCGTGCCGTCGGTTCCGTCAGAGGTGCCGGCCAATCAGACGAATTATGTTTCCCTGAAGATGAGGTCCGATGACGATGCCGCCGACAAGTATGTCTATGCGGATGTGAACCTGTTTTCGGAGGATTCGCTGTCAAGGATGAGCGACGCGGACGAGTTGACGGTCCCTGAGGATTACATTCTCCCGATCGCTTATCCGGACGATGATGCCATCATGTCAGCGTTCATCGAGACCAGGTCCGGCAAGATAGACATCAAGGACAGCATTGTTTTCGGTTCCGGCGACTGTACTGGCCAGTATGCCATGCTGAAGCCGATATCCGCATTGCATTTGGCTGGGGATGACACTTTCAGGGTACGGATATCGACGGACAATGCCCCTGACCTCCGCTCCCCTGTATATCACATCACATCCCGTCCGATGGAGCAGTATCTGTTCTATAACCGTCTCGGGGGCTGGGATAACATAGCTATGGGCGGCCGCAGGACAGTCACGCCCGAGATGGATTTCAGCAATCATCTGGAGAACGGGTTGCGCAAGCAGACGCAGTGCAAGGTCACGCGCAAGTATATGCAGAATTCCGGCTGGATGACATTGGCTTCGGCCGAGGCTCTGGTCGCCCTCCTGTCCTCTCCGGCGGTGTATCATCTTGTCGGTGGGGTCTGGCGCCAGATTGTCGTTGTGTCCACGGATATAGTCATTGAGGATGATGCCTCCCAGCATAGCCTTTCATTTACTTACAGTTATTCAGAAGAAGATTGATATGGAAAAGATTACACGCTTTGGAATCTTGATGGACAGTGACATCAAGATTGAGGTGATACTGAGCAATCTCCCGGTCGGAAAGACTATGGCCGACATTGATTTCAGTGTCGTTTTCTCTACGGCAAACGGGAGTCTCCCGCTGGCGAAGAAGGACCTTTACACTATTGTTGACGGAGACGACACCAGGTATGTCGCCTGTTTCAACTCGTCGAAGGTCGGCAAGGGTGACGTCATCATGACCGTCACGGCCAACATCCCGGATGAAGGCTTCGAAGGAGGTTTCCGGAAGGATGTCGTGAAGGCGGACACAAAGGTTACCGTGCTATGAGGGCGTCGGCTGTCATACCATACAGGCAGGTCGCTGTCTCCGTCTCCGTACTTACAACGGGGGCGGAGGCCCGTCTGCTGAGCCGCCAGCCGCAGCTGGGGACATCGGCGCATCGTCAGATAATGGCCATCGCGTCTGTATTGCTTGGCTTGTGCCTTGTCCTGGCGCGTCCGGAGCAGACTGCCGTGTGCGCCAGATACATCGAGGAGATCAGCCTTGACGGCGGGGTCCTCACTTCCAATTTCATAACAAACGACGGCCTGTTCCTGCTGACGGCTGACGGCCGTATATTTTTCGTCAGACAATGAAAGCGACATATCAGAGTCAATTCACAGGGCCTGAGATAGACCGGATTCTGTCTGAAGCCGTGCCGCACTTCAAGGTCAACCCCGCCGGTTACAAGAAACTCGTTTCTTCCGGCAAGGTTCTTCCTGACGTGTGGTATTGTGTCTATTCGGACGCGCAATTCCTCGAACTTGAGGCGATATACATCGGTGAGAATCTTCTTATCAATGTCAAGGATCGTTATGAGGGGCTGATGAAGGAGGAGCAGCTTACAGAGGAGGAGTATCTGAAGTTGCGGGCCGACCGCAAGATAGTTCCGGGGACGTGGTATTCCATCTACAGTGACTATGCTCACAAGAACCTCACGGCCGTATATAATGGCAACAAACTCATTCTGAAGGGCAATGATAAAGGGTCTTCAGGCTTCCCGTACACATTCCCCATTACTTTTTAACAATTATAAATTATGGCAACAGATTTATCATCTATCACCGAGAAATTCGAGAATGGCGGCACCGATGAGAGTGGGGTGTTGACCGCCGACGAGTTCAACCTTCTGCTGAAGGCCATCAAGGAGAACCAGGGTGGCATCAAGAAGATCATCAGGAACAATGTCGAATATGTTCCTGACGCCAACGGTACTGTCAAGATGACTATTCTTTCGGACAGTGACCTGCCGTCCGTCCGTCTTCAGACTACTGACAGCCGCACGGCCATCATATCCACCGACGGCACTGTCAAATTACATTTGAGGTACACTTCCGTATATACCAAGAACGGAATATCGGAGGACTCCGGCCACGACGGTCTTCTGGTAATACAGCGGAAGACGGCTTCCGACAGCGACTGGCTCAATGTGGCTTCAATCTCCATGACGCCGTCTCCTTTCGAGGATGAGAACGCTTATCAGGAGATTGATGTCAGCGATTACCTGCTTGACGGGGACCAGCAGCTCAGGATGGTGGTGACGGATGTCGAGATGAACGTGTCGTCATCGTATCTGACGTTTGCGTCGGTGGTCAAGACCCGTCTGGCGCTTGATTTCATATCCAACTGGCAGAATGCTGTCGATGGCGGGGCTGGGGCTTCGACCATCCTTTCATACGTCCTGTATGGCGCCGTGGAGAAGGACCTGCATCTGAAGATATCCGGAAAGACATCTTCAGGGGCTGATGCGACGCGTGAGATTGTTCTTACCAACTCATCCATCGCAGGCTATACAGGTACGTCCAACCCGTTCCATTATACGCTTGAGGATTCTGCCGGCGAGCCGTGCAAGGTGCTTTCGGTTCATGGCGTCCACAGTATCGAGGCCTGGCTGGAAGCGGTTGCGGATTCTTCAATACAGTCAGAGCACGTCACGTCGCAGATATTCGTCAATGCGGACCCGGATGACGGGAAGAGTTACCTGCTCCTGCAGAAGGTGGCCAAGACGGTGACGAACTATGTCACAACCGATATCCTGGAGTACGGAGTCTTTACTCCGGACGGGGCTTCAATCCCGCTGGATTTCTCCGTCGGCAATTATTCCGGCGACACAGCATATTTGAGGTATTCTACCATGGCCACACCTGGCGTCCAGTACAAGCTGCACAACACTGTTGAAATCGAGGGGGATTCTTCAGACAGCATCACCGCATATTTGCGCGTTGATTCTGACGGCCGTGACATGCTGACCCCATCCATCGGTTCCGAGCTGTACGCGATTCAGGTGGACAACAAGGAGAATTTCGCACCTACGTCAGGCGCGGACTTCTTCATGAACCCGAAGGTGAGGAACAATTCCGAGGACAACCCTGCCACGATTCAGAACTCCGCCCAGGGCAATGCTGCTGTAGGTGCGGCTTTCAATGGATTCGGCTTCGTGAATGACGGATGGGTGACGGATTCTGACGGGCAGCGCTGCCTCAGGATTCTTGCCGGCCAGAGTCTGGACATCTCTTATGAGGCGTTTCAGGCGTACATCGATGCGGGAAAGAAGTATAACAACCAGAAGGCATCTGTCACCATCGAGCTGGACTTCACGGTCAGGAACGTGACCAATGAGGAGGACCCTATACTGAAGATCTGTTCATATCTTGCTGCTGACGGCCTTCCGCTCGGTCTGGAGCTTCGGCCGTTGGAGGGAGTGTTCATGACGCGCTCCCAGAGGACTGAAGGGCAGCAGAATTTTGCTTGGTCGGAGGGCAAGAGGACCCATCTGGCCATAAACTGTTATTATAACCTCGGTGCTGCAGGAACCAACGAGACGCAGGTGTCTTATGTAAGGATTTTTGTCAATGGGGGTATCGAGAGGGAGTTCCTTTTCGACCATAACCGTTCGAATGAGTTCTGGCAGAATGACGAGTCGGGCAATCCGTCCTCGCTTGGCATCCGGATAGGGCAGGATGGGGCAGACATTGACATCTACGGCATCCGTGTGTATCAGAAGTCGCTGTCATCCCAGGATATACAGCAGAACCGAGTCAGCGTATTACCTACGGCGGCTGAAAAACTGGTATTCAAGAGAGAGAACGATATCCTCCAGGACGGAGCCATCTCATACGCCAAGGCAGCGGCCAAGTATAATGTGGCCGTATGGTATGGTTACAATGTCTCCGGCCACAATGCCGACACGAAAGCGGACAAGAAGGGCAGCCTGTATGTCCAGATGCGTGATGATTCCGGTGCCATCGACAAGGCCCATTCCGGCAATCTTACCGGCTTGAACCAGAAGGGCCAGGGCTCCACTTCCAAGCAATACTATGAATGGAATCCTCAGTTCCAATGGAAGAGCGCAGAGGGCTCGTTCGTGGATCTCAACGGGGTTGACCACGGTCAGAAATACCAGCTTATGGACGGGGTACCGTGGGCGAAGAAGCTTGTCGGAAAAATCAATTACGCCTCTTCGATGCAGAGCCACAAGCAAGGTGCCTGCGAACTGTACAATGACCTCTTCAGGCGCATTGTCACGGACTGGTCCGTCAATAAGGAGGAAGGGTTTGAGGACACGAGGGTGGCCATTATTGAGCGGCCACTGCTGTACTTCGTGCAGACTCCGGATGATACGCAGCCGGTATTCCAGGGGTTGATGACTTTCGGCCCTGGCAAGGCGGACAAACCTACTTGGGGCTATGACAAGAAGGTGTTTCCGGACATGTGCATGATGGAGGGCTCTGACAACAACTTCCCGCTCACCGATTGCCGTGTGCCGTGGGATGAATCCGTGAAGTACAATGCCGATGAGGAATACTTTGAGTATAACGGTGAAGGCAACATTGACTTCGATATGGGCCGCACGCACGAGGTGGATGACGGGGCAGGCGGCACTTCCGATGTTCCGGATGACGATATCGTGGAGTTCTACCGCAAGGCCTGGAACTGGAACTACAGATGGAACTGTCTCATCAATTTCTATGACGGTACTGTCGAGGATCTGAAGGCGGACAAGTCTGCCAACACGAAGATGGCTTACTGGGTGACCAAGAGCTCTGACGGAGCCAGACAGTTCGATCTCTTCAGAATTGACTACAAGGGGAAGGACGAGTCGAACAATGATGTCCTCGAATGGGTCCCTGCTTCTTTGGAGAAGAAAGACGGCCAGTGGCAGACATTGAACCTGATGGAGGATACTCCGGTGGCCAATACGGCCATCTGGTCGGAGATGAACGATGAATTCATCGCGGCAAGGGCTGCCAGGTGGAAGGCGGGCGTCGCGGATTACTGGTCAGTGAAGTCGATTCAGTTCTACCAGATGTTCATCAAGCTTCTTGCCGGCACGGATAACCGCTCGAAGAATACGTACTATGTCCTGGATCCGAAGACGCACAAGCTCCATCTTCATTCCGATGACTTGGACACAATCTTCAAGACGAATAATACCGGTTGGCAGCTTAAACCTTACTGGCTTGAGGAAAGGGATGCGGACGCTGCGGGGAATACATACTGGGAGGGTCAGTACAATGTCTTCTACGATCTCGTCGAGAAGGCGTATGCTGATGCCTTGCCGCAGATGATGAAGACTGTCCTGACGACAATGGCCGGGCTCGTGGGTTCCGGCCAGAAGGACAAGTACGGCAATCTTATACCGCAGACCCCGGAAGGATGTATTCAGAAATACTTCTTCTGGATCCAGGAGTATTTCCCTGCCACGGCATACAATGAGACCGCGCGCATCCGTTATGAGGCGGCGCAGCTCGCCGTGGCCAAGGGTGATTTTGTTTCGCCTTCCGGAATCAATCCTATCACGCAGAGCATCGGCGCGCAGTTGGAGAGTGAGCGGCAGTACATCAAGCGCAGGATGATCTATTTGTCATCGTTCGCCGCCTATGGGGAATTCGATGCCGGCACGACGACCGGGGCGTTGTCCATCCGAGGGATGAAGACTGTCGAGGGAGCTGACGCGCCGATGGTTCTGACGATCAAGACACATCAGTGGCTGTACCCGACGGGTGCAACCGGACAGTCGCTTGTGAATCCTCACGTCCGTCTGGCACCAGGAGGCCGTCTTGTTGATAAGAATGGCCAGCCGTATGGGGATGAGGGCTATGCCTTCAATATCGGGGTTGTAGTAGGTGACACGTCCTGCAAACTTTCAGGAATCAACTATATGAGCAGTATCGGCAATGTGTCTGCATTGTCGGTGAATCCGGCGTATGCGTTCACTGTCTCAGGCGAGCGTTTGACGGAATTCATCGCGGAGCCTGCGGACGGTGTGTCTGCCCAGTTCCGTCCGTCTAACCTTCAGGTGACCGCTCCGAATTTAAGGACATTGTCCATCAAGGGATGCTCTCTGATTTCCGGGGAACTCTCATTGTCCGGGCAGACCAGGCTCCAGACTGTCGATGTGAGGGATTCGGGCGTCGTCAGCGTTGTTCTTCCGGAATCTGAAACAGTGAAGACTGTTCATTTGAATTCCAGGTTGAACGAACTCCGTTTGTCGAATGTCAGGAACTTGTCCACTTTGACAATGCAGGGGTATTCTTTCCTCAGCCAAATCCAATTCCTGAAGAATCACGGTACATTTGACTCGCTTGCCTTCCTGAATGGTTGCTTTGCTGCAGGTGCTCCGGTGACAATTCTCCAGGCCGATGGTATCAGCTGGCCGAATATGCAGCCGTCAGTGATGGAATGGATTACCAACATCACCAACTGCCGCTTGTCCGGGGAAATATCGGTGGTAGGTAATACTTCTGCCGTAACGTTCGAGATGAAGCGTATGATGCTGAAGAAGTGGGGAAATGTCGATACTGGGGCTGATGGCCTCCTCATTACATACCCGCTTCGCGAAATTGTCAATTCATTGATTTCGGGGCCTGACACATTGGCTAAGGCCGGCTCGTATGACTACAAGATCACTCCGGCCACTCAGGGAGGAATATCCACGGCTTTGGGTAACAATTTCAAGAGCATCTCGTGGAATCTCAGTCAGAACCCGTATGCGTTTATCGATGGGGATGGTGTTGTCAAGGCTGTTTCTGTTGGTGCTGAGCTTGAGGATGGCTCCGGCCCTGAAGCGACATTGACCTGTACTATCGCCCTGCTTGACGGGAAGGTCGTCACGGCCACCAAGATTTTGAGGCTGTACGACCGTTCCGCGAGAGTGGGTGATTATGTCTTCTATGACGGAACCTATTCGGACAAGTTCGACGGCACGAAGTCATGTATCGGCACCTGCTTCTACATTGATCCGGGGGATCCGACACATCGCTTGGCGGTTGGGTTGGAGAACTTTCCGGCCGTTCCGTGGGGATTGTTCTCACACAAGGACTATCCGGATGCCTCTATTGACGGGATTGAACTGGAAAGCGGATACGATGCCTATGATACGCCGATGAAGAATATCTACACATCTGGCCTCGTAGCAAACGAGGAAGGTGGGGAGGACGGTTATCTGTCGGATGCGACGTACAGGGATGAATCTGAATTGGGAGATAAGGACGGATTCCGTAAAATGGCCGCTGATACAGCTTGCTCTCTCATCGGGTGGATTGAGCTTACCAAAGACCTGCTCGGCCATAAGAAGGGGGAAAAGATGCCTTGGGGTATGTATCAAACGCTTGAGGTGATCAATCATCGCGACAGGGTGCTGCTTGAAACTGGCCATGAAGTTCCGGCGGCTACTCAGGACAAGACGGAACTTCAGGTCCTCGATTCTTTGCTTGATGCGATTGTTGTAGAGGGCGGCGCGCCGAAGTACAAACAGTTCTATTATCCTATGGTGTCGCGTGTATATGCTTGGCAGCCGACGCTTTTGCGACCGAATGAGGTGCTTGCGGACAAGTTCAAATCCCATAACTGGTTTTTGCCTTCAGAAGGCGAACTTGCACGTATTGCCTGGTACTATATGAATGGTGTTGCAGGCGGAGAGCATGGCATATTCAAGAATGCTATTGCTGACGGTATTATGAAGGATTTTGCGTCCAGCTGGTTTGGTTCTTCGTCGGAGTGTTGTTCTTGTTGCGAGTGGGTCGTCTACTTTGGCTCCGGCAGTTGCACCAACACAGACAAGGTGATTCTTATGTCAGCAGGGCGGTCGTGGCATTTTAATTTTTTTATTTTTTTGTTACAGGGCTTTTGCCCTGTAACGGAAAAGACTTACCTTTGGCGAAGCCAATTTTTTTGTGGAAATTTTATGAAGGCAAGGCAATCTTCAATATACCGGAGGCTCGAAGAGCTTCGCCTTTGGGCGTCGGCCCTTGTGGACCGGCTTCCAAAGAGTTTGTCTTTCCAAGTCGAGGGTAAGGCCATATTGGATGACATTAACAATGCTCTCCTCGTGACCTCTTTCGCCCTCAAGTCACCAAAATTAAGCCAGGAGTTACTTCAGCACATCAGCACCCTTGAGGTGTACCTTGCAGACCTTGATAGCCACATCACGGGGCTTCGTGAGCGGGCTAAAATGCTGAAGGAAGTGAATATGAAGTCTCCTTTCCTCACGAAAGACCAATATGCGACATTTCTGAAGGATATGACGCTTATTGGGATTGAAGTCAACAAATGGCGCAAGGCTAACGATGGGAGCAAATCCCCGGGCGGTCAGCAAGCGCCAGTATTTGGGGCTGGAACTGTTCCTGATTGATTGCGATTATGATGGAACGGGACTTGTTGTTGAATGGGCGCGGTACTGGGCCTTTGGGCTTAGTTATTTCACCAATCCGCGCAAAGGCGTCCAGCTGGTTTGGTTCTTCGTCGGAGTATAATTCAAATAACGAGTGGATCGTCAACTTTGGCTCCGGCAATTGCAACAACACAAACAAGAATAATTCTAATGTCAGCAGGGCGGTCGTGGCATTGGATGAACAAGTCCTTGTTGGGTGGATAACGGCTTTTGAGGATTGCTGTCTTCATAAAAAGTCAAGTGTGGACTGTACGATGTACAGGCTCGACTCCACATTTGATTTGGTCATTCTTGCGGCACAGGTTGAAATACTTTGTGATTATTGTCCTGGGACCAGCATCTGTTTCTATGTCGCATATCCTAAGGTTAGGGAGATATTTGCAGCCGCTTTCCGCGACAGGATTGTGCAGCACTGGATTTGTATCAGGCTGGATCCGCTCTTCGAAGAAAGGCATCATGAGCTTGGCGATGTGACGTATAATTGCAGGGTAGGCTTCGGCACGATGGCCGCTGCGGAAAGAGCCGCAAGGGATACGGCTGCAATGACGAACAACTATACCGAAGACGGCTTTGTCTCCACCATTGATATATGGTCGTTCTTCATGACTATAGACAAGAATGTCACGTGGAGTCTCCTGGAGGCTTTCATAAATGCCAATAAGGAGAAGATTATAGAGGCTCATCCGGAGACGAATATGCAAGTGCTCGTCTGGCTTGTCAAGATGGTGGTGATGCACTGCCCGCAGGATGATTGCAAGTTTCGTGGGGACCAGAATCTCAGGAACAAGCTTGAACCGTGGAAGAGCCTTTTGAATACGCTGAAACATATTGGACTGGCCATCGGGAATATCACGTCGCAGAACTTTGCCAATTTCATACTGTCCTTCATCGATGAGTGGGCAGTATCTTTCTGCAATCCTCGCGGGATGGTGTATGTCAGATTTGTCGATGATATGTTCGTGGCTGCCAAGACGAAGGAGGATATATTGGAATTCAGGCGGGAATTGATTTGGAAATTGAAAACGCAACTCCATCAGAAAGTTCATCCGCGGAAGTTCTATATCCAACCGGCACGGCACGGCGTCAAGTTTGTCGGGCGTGTTATTATGCCTGGAAGGACATACACGGGAAATCGGACAGTAGGCAACTTCTACAATGCGATTGATAAACTTGACGCACATTGCGGCAAGATGCTGAAGAAGGGCACGTCTGTCGATTCCCTCATTGAACTTGAGCACTTGTCTTCATCGGTCAATTCCCTTTATGGCTTCCTCGTGCATTCGGCATCATTCAAGATCCGGCTCCGTGGAATCAGTAAGCTGCGTCATTTTTGGAAATTCGGGTATATTGCCAATGCGCATGTGGCCAAGATCAAGAATCAATATAAGTTACAGAATTATTTAATACAGAAACGAGATGAAGAAAACAGCGAATATGCGGCCGGAGGCTTTGGAGGTCGCCTACAACTCATTCCGTCAGAAAAGCCATATAATCAATTTCGACGTCGTAGAACGAGAAGACGGAACGTTCGAATACGAGTCAGCCACCATCGGACCAGGGCAATTCGACCGCGATCACATCATATCGGCGATTGTGAGATGCCGATATGATGTGAACAGAATGGAAGCGATTCAGAATAACTATCTTCTCCTTCTTCTCTCCGGCCAGAAAAATGGGGCAATTGAAGAGGAGTTCCGCCAGATGAGCTCCTGGAGGGATATGGCCAAGTCGATAGCTGACAGAATCCTGGAATAGGGATTTTTTGTCCTTTCTTTTGAGTCTCTATGTGACTACTTTCGCGGTTAGTTACATAGAGCTTTTTTTGTTATGAAAATAGAAAAAACCACGAAATTGACGATTCAAGTGATATTGTCAGTCATCTTGGTCCTGTCAGGTATCGTTTTGCTCTTTATGGGCTTTAAAGTTGCGCCTGAGGGACAAATCCACGATTCTGTACTCGTCGGTTCAGGCGAGACATTTACCTTTGCCGGCGCCCTGCTTGGCATCGAGTATGCCGCAAAGACAGCAGTCTTGAAATTCAAGCAGGAATTCAAGCAGGAATTGAAGAATGAAAGCGGGCAGTAAACTCCTGATTGGGATTGTCTGTGTCTCTTTCATTGTCGGGTTGGCAGTTGGCTCCTGGTCGACTGCCAGGTATATTCGCGGCAATTCCACTGAGAGGTCAGATACTTCGTATGTCTCAAAGGCAATTGATTTGCCTGTCCGGGACGCAAGCATTGAAGAATACCACACTGAGTCTCACGTATCCATCCCGGCAGTGTCTATAGTAGGGGCTGAAGATACTTCGGCGATTCTGGTACATAAGGATTCTGTCATATATCGTGGTGTCGAACAGGTGTCAGGGATATCGTATGTCGCTACGGTTACCGGATCTCGGCCGCAGCTGGAGGGACTAAGGCTTACCGTGCCGGAAAGACAGATCACAAAGACGATTGTCAAGCCTCTGTCCGGCTGGGCTTATGGGGTCTTTGGGGACGGGCTCTATGCCGGACGCCTCGATCTGAAGGCTGGGGTTTATGCCGCATATACATCAGGACCATTCAGCTTCCATATTGATGCCGGCGCTTATTGGTCAGGTATCGGTCCGTCACGATCCGTCAGCCCTTATATAGGCTGCGGTGTTAGAATTGAACTGTTCAGAAAGAAATAATTGCTTCCGGGGTATGAAAAAGCCCCATCCAAAATCTGTATAAGATCTCACCCAAATACAAATAGCGATAGACGCAAGGACGGGGCTGTGCCTCTTTCTGTGTCATATCGCTATTGTTTTATATTCAGGTGAGATGACACAAAGATAATAATTATATCAACATCAAAACCAAAAAGCAATGAACAAGTATTATCAACTGCTTGACAAGGTTCTTCTGACAGGGAAGCAGCAGGAGAACAAGAAGGGGCGGATTCACTATCTGCTGAACCAGCAACTCAGTCTTACCCCGGCTGACCTGTTGGACATTTTTGAAGGACATTCCATCGCCAGAAAGAAACTCCGTAAAGAACTGGAACTGTTCACTTCTGGAGAGCGCCTGACGGAGAGATATCGGGAAGCCGGCATCAGTTGGTGGGATTACTGCGGCCCGATTCTCGTAAACTCATATCCGACCTATCTGGAAAAACTTCCTGGTCTTATAGCCAAAATCAATAAGGAGAAACGGAATTCAAAGAATTATGTCCTGTTCCTCGGTTCCACCGATGCCGAGAGCAATCAAGCGCCTTGCTTGAGTCTCGTGCAATTCCAGATTGATGATGGGAGGCTTGTCATTTCCGCATACCAAAGGAGTTCTGACGCTAATCTTGGATTGCCGTCCGACATTTATCATCTTTATCTGATGTCCAGGCAAATAGATCTCCCATTGGAATCCATAACCCTCAATCTTGGCAATGTCCATATATATGACAATAATGTCGAACGTACGCGCTTGTTGCTTGCTGGGAATGAAGATGTGAGGTTCGACCTTAATGTCTGACAGTTCTGAAGTGATTTGTACTTCAGAACTTACGGAACTGCTTCAGAACTGAGGATTCCTTTGCATATCAGGCAATTGCAAACTTCAGTTCTGAAGCACTCTTAAATCGCCTCATTTCCATAAGGGAGTATGTTTACTTTCTTGAGTTCCGTATTGGCTTCAGGGAGGTCCCCTACGTAAATGGCCGTCATAGCTACACTGGAGTGGTCAGCCTGCTTCTGCACTAAGTTGATAGGTATCTTCTCCGTTAGCATTTTTGTTACCCCGGAATCCTTCAAGCTATAGAATTGGAGATCCTGGTTGAATCCACAGGCTGGGCGTACATGCGTATCCCAGTATTTTGCTATTTTTCTGCTGCATACTTGTGTCTTTCCAGGGCTGAATTCATAAGGCGTGTCGCTACCGCTACCGCTGAAGAGGTATAATCCGCCATTAGATAGTTCAAGATTCCGAAGAATCGGCACAATCACGTCCGGGATAGTTCTGAAACTGTCATTGTCGTTCTTCGCTATTTCGCTGCGTATGTGTACGACCTGCTTGATGAGGTCGATGTCATTGCATTTCAGTGATACGATTTCTTTTGGCCGTAGAAAACAGCAGTAGCATAGTAATGACATGCACAGGTAGTTAGGGTTGTTCTTGCCGAGATATTCGAAAAGCATATTCAGTTCGTGGTCGGTGAGTATGCGTCGCTTTTTCTTTGTGAGCTTTTTCGGCTTCCTTTTGATTCTGTCGAAAGGGTTATCTGATATGAAGTCGTGTTCAATCATCCAATTGAATAGCAGCCTGAAGAACATAAGGTAATTGTTGTATGTCCTTGGACTGATGTTCTTTCTTGAATCGACGTCATCCATCAGTTCCATCGCTACCTCATAGGTAATGGCGCAGACATAGGCATCTTCAGATATGTCTTTATCTTTGAGCCACGTTTTGAACATTGAGATGTATGAACGATAGGAACGCATTGAATTGTCCTCAGCTTCTTTTGCTTTGACTTTTAGGAACAGGTCGAGCGCATCAAACAGCTTGGTCGTAGCCCGTGGGGCAATTGACGTGACGGCAGGGTTCCAGCCGAGTGCCAATCTTTCATTGATGGTGTTGATGAAAGCTTTAGCAGCAGCTCGACGTTTCGTTAATTGTTTGATTCGATTGAATTTTTTCCGGCATCTGATCATTTTGTTAGTTACCGGATCTTTGACGTACCATACTACAACCCATTCCTTGCATTCAGAAAGTCGTGCTGGTACGTAATCGACAAAGGGTGTTGGTTTTAAGAATGACATTTTTTTTTCTTTGCACAACGCGTCAAGCGTGTCGTACAAAGAAGGAAACGGCTGCCCCGATTGTGCCCCGTTTTTTAACGGGGAATCCGCTAACTCGTTAATATCTAACAAGTTAGCGGATTTCAGCGGAGAGAGAGGGATTCGAACCCCCGGACCCGTTAAGATCAACGGTTTTCAAGACCGCCGCATTCGACCACTCTGCCATCTCTCCAAAGTCGAATGTTATTTCGCTCCATGTCACGTTTTCCGTGAAATGGACTGCAAAGATAAGTACTTTTTTCGAAATCGCAAGCGGTTGGGAGGAAAAAGCGTGAAAAATATTGAAAACGGCGGTTCGGGGCGCTGGATTGCAGATAAAAATGATTACCTTGCAGGATGTATTGAAAATACGAGTAACACACAAGAATACTAGTAATACACAATAGCGAAACATGAGTAAAGTAATCAGCGGGAAAGAACTTTCCATCAAATTGAAAGCCGAAATGGCTGAACAGGTAAAAACATTCCCTGAAAAATATGGCCGCGTGCCGCATCTGGTAGTGATTCTGGTGGGGGAAGACCCTGCTAGCCAATCATATGTGAAAGGCAAGGCCAAGGCATCGGAAGTGGTGGGAATAAAGAACACCACGATACTGAAGCCGGCGGATATTTCGGAAGCGGAACTGCTGAAACTCATTGCGGAACTGAATGCGGATGACGGAGTGGACGGAATCCTCGTGCAGCTGCCGTTGCCGGAACACATTGACGAAGACAAAATCATTGCCGCCATATCGAAAGACAAGGACGTGGATGGTTTTCACCCGCTCAACGTGGCGGCGCTCTGGATGAAACAGCCTTGCACCATACCTTGCACGCCGAAAGGCATCATCAGGATGCTGGAAGAAGCCGGCGTGGAAATCAAGGGAAAGAGGGCTGTGGTCATCGGAAGAAGCCAGATCGTCGGACTGCCGGTAGCGAAACTCCTTCTCGACAGAAATGCCACGGTGACGATATGCCATAGCCGCACAGCCGATCTGCCGGCAGTGACTCGCGAGGCGGAAATCCTGGTCGTGGCGATCGGGCGCCCTAGATTTGTGACCAAGGACATGGTCGCGCCGGGTGCAGTAGTCATTGACGTAGGCGTAAACCGCGATCCGGAAACCGGAAAACTCTGCGGCGACGTGGATTATGAGGCCGTGGAACCGCTCGCATCCGTGATTACCCCTGTGCCGGGCGGCGTCGGACCGATGACGATTACCTGCTTGATGGAGAACACGATAGAGCTGTTCTTACGCAAAATGTCCAAATAATCCCTACAACCCCAACTCCAGCTGGAAACGCACGGCGAGACGGTCATAATCCGGACTCGCCGGCTCTGCCATCTGGTTGAACGACAAGTCCAGCTGCAGTTTCAGACTATGCCCGATGATGTAGCGCGTTACACCTAACGTGCTCTGGTTCCACACTTTATATCCGGCAAAAGGACGCACCTCCCGGTTCGGAAGCATTGACGAATTGCGGATGGCGACCTCCCATTTCCGGTCGAAAAGATAACTCGCCTGGACATTGACACCGGAACCCGTGTACACGAACGACGGGCTCGCGAAACCGGCCGGATCTGCGGCGTGGCGCCCCATGTAATCGGCATTGAACGAAAAACCGCGGTATTTGAAAATCATGTCCGCATAATACGAACCGATGTTGCGCGTCTCGTCCCCCGGCAGCATTGACCCCTTCATGCCGCGCGTCAGCTGCGAACGGTGGTTGAACGAATAGCCCGCGCCTAGCATGATTTTCGGCGTCTCCTCATGGTAGGTGTCGCCCTCGACGTACTCGCCCTTCGCGTGAAAACGCCCCAGCGGAAACAGCTCCAGACGGCCCGTGTACGCGAGTCCGCCATTGTTCGACGCACCCCAGTTCCGGCCTTCGCCGAGCGTAACGGAGGCCAATGCTGCCAATGCGAACTTGTCAATGCCGCCGTAATAATACTCCCCGAACAGTCCGAAATCACGGTCACCGCCGAATTCGCTGTTGACAATGCTCCTGTCCACGAACTGCAGCGATCCGGACGAATTCAGCATTGCCCTGTTCGCCTTTATCTTGGCCTGGCCGAGGCCGAGGTTCCATGATGAATTCGGTTTGTAGTAGGCAATAGCGTCCAGAATCAGGTTCGATTTTCCGTTCGGTGTCGGTTTGGCATCGGAACCGGTGAATCCTAACTGTATGGAATAGATGAATTTAGGCGAAAAGATAAATCCGTCGAAACGCAGACGCAGCCTTCTTACCTGGCCGTTCACTTCAGACGTGCCCATGCCCTTGTCGAAAGATGCGCCCACCAGGTTCTGCATCCGGAAACGGATCGTCGTCTTGAAAGAATCGTCCTTCGGACTGAACGAAATGCCCTTGCCGACCTCGATGTTCGGCATGTTCGCCAGCTGCTCGCTGATCTCGTCGTCTACAAGAGTGTTCACCCATTTGCGGAAATTCGAAGTGTCCCTGCCCTCCGGGACCGCGCCGTTCGCGCCAATGCTGTTCGTCAGGACCAATGCCGTCGCGGCAATTATTGTTGTCAATGTCTTTTTCATGTCTTTTTTACGTTCTGCCGCGGACAAAGATAATTTAAGTTTCTAAATTATTTCTGAAATATTACAAAGCCAGACGGAAATTTTTGCACGGCGACATGCAGGTTTCCGGATAAAAATAGTATATTTGTTTCTGGAGCTGCGTCATGAAAACACCGAAAAAGCTATAACCATATATGTCTATATTGAAAAAAATGCTGGTTCGTCTGCCTGTGAAGAAGTCATATCTCACTATGGCATGGGACGCTACGGCCAAGGGTCAGACCGACTTGGCACTCCATCTTTTCAAGCTGGCATACGAGCAGGAGACATTGCCTGAAAAGAAAGCGGAGGCAGCATGGAACGTCTATGTCGACTGCAAGAACAAGGAAAAATACCACGAAGCATACCTCTGGTGTGAACGCACCGCGAGACTCGGATTCGTGAAAGCGATGCGGATCCTGGGCAAGGCATATTTCTATGGACTTGGAATAGTTCCGAACTACAGAGTCGCCGTGCGCTGGTTCCGTGCAGGGGCTGAAAAAGAAGACGCCACATGCATGAGGCTTCTTGGAGAATGCTATTTTCAGGGCAGGGGAGTCATGACCAACAAGAAAAAGGCGTACGACTACTTCCGCGCCGCTTACGACCTGAAAGAACCGGGCAGCTACTATTGGATCGGGCTGGCATACAGCAAGGGCAATGCCGGTTATGACGTCGACATGAACCGGGCCATTGAAACCTGGACGCAAGGCATTCCGAACTCCAGATGCCTGTTCGAACTTGGCAAATGCTATTATTGGGGGAACGGTATCCCGAAAGATAAAGACTTGGCTTACAATTATTTCCTACGGGTTTCCGACCAGGGAAAAGACTTTGCCGACAAGTACCTTTCGCCTGACAAATCCACCCTCCGCAGCGAAGAAGAGGTAGAGGCGCTACGATGAACATCTTTAATCCCGAACATGATTTGTGCATGGCCAATGGCGACGCGAACTTCGTGCCGCCGGCATCTGCATTGGAATTCGGGAAAGACTGCGCCGGATTGACGCGGTGGATAGACCAATCGTCTGACAATGAGGTCGTTCCATGGGGCTGGGATGCAGTACTCAAGCGCCGTCTCCAGAAAGAAGGTGTGCCCGGGTCAATGCTGCCCTCCGACGCCGACATTGCCGAAATCCGCAGGCTGTCGCACCGCAGAAACGCCGTCAACGCCAGTGTTTATGTCAATGATTTTCAGGCCAATGACGATGCGCGTCTTCTGAAACATCTCCGTCCGATATCCTATGTAAGGGAAATAACCGATATCAATGCTTTGGCGCCGGCGGTCGAAGCCTTCGGTGATGCCGTGTTGAAAGCCCCGTTGTCAGGCAGCGGGAAAGGTCTCCGCTGGGCACGTTGCAATGAATTGTCTGCCAGCGATTTGGGCTGGAGCCGAAACGTGATTGCCAAACAGGGCAGCATCATGGTCGAGAAACGCCTGGAAATCGTGCAGGACTTCGCAATGCTGTTCCATGTGGGCCGCTCCGAGGTCTCATTTGAAGGCTATTCGCTGTTTTTCAATGACAACGGAATCTACAAGGGCAATGTCCTCGCAAGTGATGCGCATATCCTCTCCCGAATATCGTGTTATGTTCCCAATGAGCTGATTATCAATGTCAAGGCGACATTGGAAAAATATCTGGAATGTGAATTCATGGGCAAATATACCGGTTATGTCGGGGCCGACATGTTCATATATAAGGAGGCTGGCGAGTATCGGCTTGCTCAGGTAGGAGAACTCAACGTCCGTATGACCATGGGGCTGCTGGCGCGTAGACTCTACGACCGGCACTTGTATGGTAATCCGCAGCAAATCAAGCTATTGCATCCAGATGACAGTGATCTTCCGACATCCTACATGAAGCCGGCTGACTTGGACGGCCAGTATGCCATGTGCGTGGAATACAGCCCGATTTTAGGGAAACTTTACTCCGAAAAAGATGAATTTCTGGAAACATTGACTGAAATCACTCCATCGTCTCGTTATGCTGTGGTCGTGAGACGCGCGGACGTAAGTCATTGAATCAGAATTGAAAATACTCCTTGGCATTGCGGTAGCAAATGTCGCCGACCATCTTGTGGATGAACGGAAGTTCGGACTCCGGCAGCCTGCCGCTCTGGATATCGTCTCCCAGCATTGAACATAGGATGCGGCGGAAATATTCGTGCCGCGGGTAGGACAGGAAGCTGCGCGAGTCGGTGAGCATGCCGACGAACCGGCTGAGCAGGCCGAGCGATGAGAGTGCGTTGAGTTGCTTTCGCATGCCGTCCTCCTGGTCGAGGAACCACCATGCCGCGCCGTATTGCATCTTTCCGGCCGTCTTTCCGTCATTGAAAGTATAGGCCATTGTAGCCATGACCTCCGTGTCTTTCGGGTTGAGGTTATAGAGGATTGTCTTGCCGAGGTTGTCCTCGTATGCGAGTTTGCTGAAGAATTTGTGCCCGGCTGCGGCAACCGGTTTGTCGTCGATGGCGTCGAATCCCGTGTCCGGACCGAGTCGTTCGAACATCTTGCGGTTATTGTTGCGGATAGGGCCGATGTGGAACTGCTGCGTCCAGCCGCTCTTGCAATCCATCGCCGCGAGGTCCAGGAGGATGGCGCTTTTGAATTTAGCAATCTCTTTACAATCAGGCATTTGCCCTTGCATGGCCTTTCTGAAAATCCTGTCGGCTTCTTCGCGTGTGCAGTCCTCGGCGTAGAACGTCTCCATGCCATGGTCGGAAAGCCGGCACCCCATCTGCCCGAAGAAATCATGTCTTTTCTGCAATGCGTCCAGGGCATCCTGGTAACCGGAAATCATGATGCCGGTGATGCCGGACAGTTTGGTGACATACTGCTTGAAATTTTCAGGGTCATCTATGCCGAGCATCTTGTCGGGCCTCCATGTAGGGAGCACATTCACTCCGAAAGGTTTTTCAGCTATCCGTTTGTGCCATTCGAGCGTGTCGGTAGGGTCGTCTGTCGTGCAGACCGTCTCCACATTGAACTTTTTCATCAATGCCTGTGCACGAAAGTCATCTGACGCGAGCAATTCGTTGCACCTATTATATATATAATCGGCTGTTTCGGGCTTCAATATGTCATATATGCCGAAAACTCTGGCCAATTCGAGGTGGGTCCAATGATAGAGCGGATTCCTCATGGTATATGGCACCGTCTCTGCCCATTTTTCGAATTTTTCCCAGCTGCTTCGTTTGCCCGTGATGAAATCTTCATCCACGCCGTTTCCTCTCAGCGCGCGCCATTTGTAATGGTCGCCGCCCAGCCACACTTCCGTAATGTCTGCAAATTTATGGTTCTCAGCCACTTGCTGTGGGATGAGGTGGCAATGGTAGTCTATGATGGGAAGATTTTCCGCACTTTCGTGATATAGCTCACGTGCGAATTTGTTTCCCAGGAGGAAGTCGGGGTTTATGAAGGTGCTCATTTTAAGTGCTTCGTTTATTGTCCATGCAAATATAATAAAAAATTCTCCGTGTGCGTGCACGGAATCAGATATTTTTTCTTACATTTGTCACATGAAAGAATATTTCCTTCAGCCGCGGCTGGGGAATTAGTCGTTAAATCATTGATTTACATTACAATAATGGCGAAGATTGTTACTTTCGGCGAGATTATGCTCAGGCTGGCGACTCCCGGACATCTCAGATTTTCTCAGACACATGAATTCGAGGCGACTTTCGGGGGAGGCGAGGCGAATGTGGCGGTGTCTCTTTCGAATTACGGCGAGGATGCGCATTTCGTGACGGCGCTTCCTGACAATGACATTGCCAAGGCTTGTCTGGCCGAACTCCGCGGGCTTGGGGTGGACGTGAATCATTGTATCAAAAGTGGGGACCGCATGGGGATTTATTACTTGGAAACGGGTGCTGTCGCGAGGCCTAGCAAAGTGATTTATGACCGCGCACATTCCTCATTGTCAGAGATTAAGCCGGGGATGATCGACTGGGATGCCGTTTTCGATGGCGCCGACTGGTTTCATTGGACAGGAATAACGCCGGCGATCAGCCAGGGTGCTGCGGATGTGTGTCTGGAGGCGATACGTGCGGCTTCTGAACGCGGCATCAAGATTTCCTGCGACCTGAATTACCGGAAAAATCTCTGGAAATATGGCAAAACTGCATCTGAAGTCATGCCGGAACTGGTGGCCGGATGTGATGTGATTATCGGCAATGAGGAGGATGCTGCGAAAGTGTTCGGTATCGTCGCTGAAGGATTTAACGCCGATTCGGGAGCAATCGACGAGTCCAAATTCAAGTCCGTGGCTACATCATTGATGCTCAAATTTCCGAAAGCATCCAAGGTGGCGATAACCCTGCGTGGGTCGGTCAATGCGGACTTCAATACGTGGAGCGCGGTGCTGTTCGACGGCATGGCCTTATATTCTTCCCGTCATTATGATATTACGGATATCGTGGACAGGGTAGGAGGGGGAGACTCCTTCGCCGGAGGTCTCATTTACGGCCTGCTGCATTATCCCGGCAATGACCGCAAGGCGCTGGAATTCGCCGTGGCTGCATCTTGTCTAAAACACACAATATCAGGAGATTATAATCGCGTTACCGTGCAGGAGGTAGAGTCGTTGATGAACGGCAATGTCTCCGGAAGGGTGTCCAGATAATATATTTGATTATGGCTAGATTCAATAAGGCGAAGGTGGTTTCCACCGCACTTTCGACAGGACTTGTTCCGGTTTTTTACAATGCTTGCCCTGAAATTTCCAAGGCCGTGCTCAAAGCGTGCTATGACGGCGGAATCCGTGTTTTCGAATTTACGAACAGAGGAGATTATGCACATGAGGTCTTTGCGGAATTGGTGAAATATGCCGCTGCGGAGCTACCTGAAATGATTGTCGGAGCAGGGTCCGTCATCGACGCCCCTACGGCGGCATTGTATATACAAGAGGGCGCGAACTTCATCGTGGGTCCTCTTTTCAATCCTGAAATTGCCGACATCTGCAACCGTCGTTGCCTGCCTTATATCCCCGGATGCGGTTCCGTGACGGAAATCGGAAATGCCCAGGCGGCCGGCTGCGACATCTGCAAAGTTTTTCCCGGAGATGTGCTCGGAACTGCCTTCGTGAAAGGCGTCAAGGCCCCGATGCCATGGACGCAAATCCTTGTGACAGGCGGAGTCAAGCCTGAACTGGAGAATCTGAAGGGCTGGTTCGGCGCCGGCGCGTCATGCGTGGGAATGGGGAGCAATCTTTTCCCGAAAGATGTCGTAAAGTCGGGTAACTGGACGAAAATCACGGAATTGTGCGCGTCTTCATTGAAGGCGATCGAAGAGGCACGGAAATAAAAAACGGACCACATAATTCAGACGTAAATATGACCAACAAAGATAAAATGACGAATTTCCGGTGGGTAATCTGCGCAATGCTGTTCTTTGCGACGACTGTCAATTACCTTGACCGCCAGGTACTTTCGCTGACCTGGGACGAATTCATAAAACCGGAATTCCACTGGAACGAATCCCACTATGGGACAGTGACTTCCATATTCTCGATAATCTATGCCATCAGCATGGTCTTCGCCGGTAGGTTCGTGGACTGGCTTGGTACGAAGAAAGGCTATCTCTGGGCTATCGGAATATGGTCGCTCGGTGCGTGCATGCACGCCTTCTGCGGCATTGTGACAGAAGCAGTTGCGGGATTGGGCAGCGCTGCCGAACTTGTCCGGGCCACGGGTGATGCCGTAGTCTTGATCTCCACGGTGAGCATGTATTGCTTCCTGGTCGCGCGCAGCGTTTTGGCCATCGGCGAGTCCGGCAACTTTCCGGCCGCCATCAAGACGACAGCGGAATATTTCCCGAAGAAGGACCGTGCGTTCGCCACATCCATTTTCAATGCCGGGGCATCCATCGGCGCTCTCATTGCACCGCTCACGATTCCGCTTCTGGCGAAAGCTTATGGCTGGGAAATGGCGTTCATCATCATCGGCGTCCTGGGTTTCATCTGGATGGGCGTCTGGGTTTTCGTCTACGACAAGCCGGAAAAGTCCAAGTATGTCAATGCTGCTGAACTTGAGTACATCCGGCAGGACAAATTGATCGAAGCCTCGGCGGAGACTGCTGAGAAACCGAAGAAACTCGGCATTCTTAAAGCATTGAAATACAGGCAGACATGGGCGGTGATCGCTGGCCGGTTCATGGCTGACGGCGTGTGGTGGTTCTTCCTTTTCTGGACACCGTCCTATCTGAACACGCAGTTCGGCATCAAGACCACGGAACCGCTCGGCATGGCATTGATCTTTACACTGTATGCGATAACCATGCTCTCCATTATCGGAGGAAAACTACCTACGGTGTTCATTGACAAGGCGATGCGTCGTGGAAAAGGCTTTGACCCGTATTCTGCCAGAATGAAGGCGATGCTGATATTCGCATTGTTCCCGATATGCGTGCTGCTGGCTCAGCCTCTCGGGACCTTTTCTCCTTGGTTCGCGGTGGTGCTCATCGGAATCGGCTGTGCCGCCCATCAATCCTGGTCGGCCAATGTCTATACGACAGTCGGCGACATGTTCCCGAACTCCGCGGTCGCTACGGTGACCGGCATCGGCGGAATGGCAGGCGGTATCAGTTCAATGATAATGCAGAAATTCGCAGGCGAATTGTTCGTCTGGTCAGATAAAGTTGGACTGCAATTCCTTGGTTTTGAGGGAAAACCGGCAGGCTATTTCATAATATTCTGCATCTGCGCATTCGCATACGTCATCGGCTGGCTGCTCATGAAAGCATTCGTGCCGAAGTATAGCGTGGTGACTCTGGAAGACTAGTAGAAATGATAGTTGTATCTGGACAAGAGGTCGATGGAACTGTAGTTATCCTGTTTCTCCGGCCTCTTTCCCAGTATCAGATGGTCCGTGAGCGTAATGATTGACTTTTGTGCGTCGATGTCGGCATGCTGGCCGATAAGGTACTTCACATATCCGTCTTTCAGTGCGTCGATGTTTTTCTGCAATATGTCGAAACCGACGACGTTCCAGCCCTTCTTCCTGTGCTCCCGGAGATAATCCGCCACCAGGAAAATCCTGGAATTGAGGGTTACGATGTTCGGGCATCCGTCAATGTTCCTGAAGGCGTCGTCCATGGCCTTGTTCGCCTCCATTGCATTGTTCGGATTTATCACTATGCTCTTGACTGTGGTTTCCGGGTAATGTGCTGAGAGATAGTCCAGAAAGCCATGCCTTCTTTCGGCTGACGGGTCGGACAGGCCGTTCACGTCACGCTCGATTCGTACAAGATATATCGTGTCGAGGCTCTTTTCGTCTGAATTGGTCATGAGCATGTCTGCGCAGAAAGCACCGCTGTCATATATAGGCTGTCCGTAATATGCCAGGTGGCCATATATGCCGTTTACGCTGGTATTCAATATGATATAAGGAATGTTGGCCTCTTCTATCTCTACCGCAATCGTGCGTGTCGCAGGGAGGAACATCGGGGCGATGATGATTCCGGAATATCCCGTCTTTATCACTTTCCGGCATTCGGCGAGGAAAGAATCCACGCTGTACTGGTCGTATGTGCACTCGTCCACATTGACCGAAAACCTTCCGGCATATTCCCGAGCCTTTTCGATACCGACATGCGCAAGCTCCCAAAATTCTCCCTTTTTATATTTCGGAAGAATTACGGCAATGTCGTGGGACTTGTTCTTGGCAAGCATTGACGCATAAACATTGGTCTTGTAACCTAGTTCCTTTATGACTTTCAATACTTTAGCCCTGGTTTCTTCTGATACTTCACCTCTTTCGTGCAGTACACGGTCAATTGTGCCACGCGTCACGCCCGCAGCTTTGGCTACGTCGCTGATGGTAACAGTGGATTTGTTCATGTTTATCTGGCTATGTAGCGCGAAGTTATGAAAAATCGGCCGTTTCCGCAAATTTTGAAAAATTTGGATAAAAATATCCGTGTCCGTGCACGGAAATAATAAAACATTGCTATCTTTGCGGTAAGAAAAATACATTGATATGATTAGAATGACAGAAAGCTGGAGATGGTATGGACCGGATGATCCGGTGAAATTGAGTTATATCAGACAGGCTGGCGTGACGGATATCGTTCATGCGCTGCACCATATTCCGAACGGGGAAGTGTGGCCGGTGGAGGAAATCCGTAAAAGACAGGAACTTATAGCTGAAGCGGGGATGAAGTGGAGTGTCGTGGAGAGTGTTCCTGTCCATGAGCATATCAAGACGCGTGAAGGCGAATATCTCAGATACATAGAGAATTACAAGCAGAGCATCCGTAATCTGGCCGAATGCGGAATACATTGTATCACGTATAATTTCATGCCTGTAATCGACTGGACGAGGACGGACCTTCAGTACATGATGCCGGACGGCTCCCGTGCGCTCCGTTTCGAGAGGGCGGCGTTCATGGCGTTCGACCTGTTCATCCTCGGGCGTGAATATGCGCGCCAGGAGTACACTCCCGAAGAGCTGGAAATCGCAAAAGCAAGATATGATAAGATGGATGAGGCTGAAATACAGCTGATTACGAGAAACATGATAGCAGGACTTCCTGGCAGTGAGGAAAGTTTTACGCTGGACCAGTTCCGCGATGCGTTGAAGCGTTATGACGGCGTGACGGAAGACCAGTTGCGCGAAAATCTGATATTTTTCCTGAAGCAGATCTGCCCTGTGGCTGATGAATGCGGGTCTGTTATGGTCATTCATCCGGACGATCCGCCTTATCCGCTCCTCGGACTGCCGCGCGTCCTTTCTACTGCCGATGATTTCCGAAAGATCGTGGAAGCCGTCCCGAACAAGTCGAACGGCCTCTGTCTCTGCACAGGTTCGTTCGGTGTCCGTGCAGACAATGATTGTGTGTCAATGATGTCCGAGTTCGGCGACCGCGTAGGGTTCGTGCATCTCAGGACCACCAAACGCGATGCTGCGGGGAATTTCTATGAGGCGAACCTGCTGGAGGGCGATGTGGACATGTACGGCATGATGAAGGCATTGCTCGAAGTGGAGCAGAGACGTGGAGTCAGCATCCCGGTCCGCCCTGACCATGGGCATCAGATGTGCGACGATCTGGGCAGGAAATCCAATCCTGGCTATTCATGCTACGGCAGGATGCGCAGCCTGGCAGAATTGCGTGGCCTCCAGGAAGGTATAATAAGAAGTATGAAATAAACATAAGAATATGGAAAAGAATCTTTTCGACGTGAAAGGCAAGGTCGTGGTGATGACCGGTGCCTGTGGCGTGTTGGGCAGCACTATAGTGAAATACTTTGCAGCCCAGGGATGTAAGGTGGTTCTGCTCGACCTTGAGAGGGCTGCCGCTATCGGCGAGACGCTGGTGAAAGAGATTGAAGCGGAAGGTGGCGATGCTGCTTTCTTTCCGACAAACGTGCTTGACAAGGCGGCATTGGAACTTAACTATCAGCAGATTATGGAGAAATATGGAAAAATCGACATTCTGCTGAATGCGGCCGGCGGCAATATGGCTTCCGCCACGGTCCCGCCGGACAAGACCATCTTCGACCTTGATGTGGAGGCCGTGAAGAAAGTCACGGAACTGAATCTTTTCGGAACAATCATCCCTACGATGGTTTTCGCGAAATCCATGGCAGAGTCAGGTAAAGGTTCCATCATCAATTTTGCTTCCGAGTCCGCTCTCCGTCCGCTCACGCGTGTGGCCGGTTACGGCGTGGCCAAGGCTGCGGTGGCGAACTGGACCAAATATCTCTGTGCGGAATTGGCGATGAAGTTCGGCGAAGGCATTCGTGTCAATGCGATTGCGCCGGGTTTCCTTCTGACGAACCAGAACCGCACCTTGCTGACCAATGAGGACGGTTCTCTTACACCTCGTTCGCATACGATTCTCGCCCATACTCCTATCGGTCGTTTCCTGGAGCCGGATGAATTGGTGGGAACCCTTCATTATCTGGCCTCCGATGCCTCCAAGGCCGTGACCGGTACGGTTTGCGTTGTCGACGGCGGCTTCGACGCGTTCTCGATATAGGACTCTTCCGATTTCTTTCGTACCTTCGCGGAAAATCATTGACAATGGAATTGGATTCAAGCGTAAACCTGTCGGTAGACAATGAATTGAACATGACATCCGTCCTTGGCCCCGAAGATTTTGCTGCCAAGGTCCTGTCTGTCATGCCGAAAGATGTGAAATCAGGAGATCTCGGCTGCGGCCGTATCCTCGCCGATTATTCCATCTTCATGCAGACCAGATATGTCCTATGCGACATCTACGAAGACGGAACGGAGACTTCGGAAGACGGGAAGACATCATATAAATACCGCATCGAAATCAAATCCGGCAAGAAAACCAGCCGGATCGGCGATGCGGTATATTGTTTCCTCTTTATAGTAATCTTCTGGTTCCTGAGCCGTTGGACCACGCAGGGCTTCAACCCGTTGTTCCTCATCATCTCAGGGCTCGCCGTCCTCGCGGCCCTCTACCTGATATGGAACTCCACCCGCTCCAAATTCGGCCCGAAAGAATCAGCCGCCATAGCGGAAGTGCTCAAGGATTCTCTTTCCTGCACTCCGCGGTAATCTTTTCGAGTCTTCCGTATGCGGTTGCGGGCTGCTTCCACAGTGTTGCCAGCAGGATTGCCCCGATGACGCCCATTATTACGGAAAGCAGGAAAATCATGTCCCAGCCGCTTTTGTCAGCGATAACACCGAATACCACACCTGAAACGATGGGCGCGAGATATCCGAACAATCCGTTGAGACCGTTTGCGGTAGCCGCCGCGCGTTTGGTCGCCTGATTGGTGCAAGCGATGCCCAGCAACGCCTGCGGACCATAGATGAAGAATGCTGAAAGTATTATCAATGAAATAGTCAGGAAAGCGGAATCCTTAGGGCTAAGCCAGAAAGCCAGCATACTCAATGCCGCCAGGATGGTGCAGACCGCGCTGGTCCTATGTGCGCATCCCTTGAAAAACTTGTCCGTGGCCCATCCGGCGACCAACATTCCCAGTATTCCTCCGACGATTTCCATTGCCCCTACAACGCTGGCGGCCAGCGTGATGTCCAGCCCTTTGAACTGGGTCAATATGCTTGAACCCCAGTCCAATATGGTGAATCGGATTATGTATACGAAGAAGTTTGACAGCGCGATAATCCAGATAACCGGATTTTTGAAAACCAGTTCGCTGATGCATCTTCTGCTAATCGCCTTGCTCAGTTCCGGACTTTCGTGTTCCTCGTCAGCAGATGCCGTTTTATCCAGTTTTTCCACGGATGGCAAACCTACCTCCTCAGGAGTGTTTTTCAGACCGAAGAATATCAATGCGGCTCCGAAAACTGCAAGAATTGCCGGAATCCAGAAACACCATTGCCATGCGGAATTTGAGTAGTTGCCGAGGATGGCGCCTATGAGAAGAGCCAGCAATCCTGCGCCTATCGAGTGGGACGCGTTCCAGATTGACTGTTTTGTGGCAAGCTCCGAAGGCCTTATCCAGTAAGCCATCAGTGAAGAACAAGGAGGAAATCCCATACCTTGCAGCCACCCGTTTATCATCCAGAGAGAGCCCAGCAGATAAATGAATCCGATGGTTGCCTTGCCGCTGTCGTCCAGCACGGAAAACAATCCGTTGACCGAAGGAATGAATCCTATGGCGATGTTCACGAGGGCGGACAGGAACAGCCCGAGCGCCATGAGCAATTTCTTGTTTCCGATTCTGTCAGAGACGATGCCGTTCAGAAAACGTGAGATGCCGTAGATTACTCCGTTGAGAGTCAAGAAGATGCCAAGACGGGTCTTGGATATGCCCAATTCCTCTTCCAGCGCCGGCATGGCTATGCTGAAGTTCTTTCTGACGAAATAGAAAAGTGCATACCCTATCATGAGGACAATCAGTGTCCTCCATTCCCATCTTCTATATAACTTGTCGGTTTTCATTATTCCGCATTATATCCGCAGTTCTGAATTGTGACTTTGTCGGAATTGGCACAAATCATGGTCGGCGCATAGTTGTCTGCTGAAATTACGGTGACTGTGCCTTCTTTATTGATGGTTCCGGCTACTTTGCAGTCTTTAAAAGTGCACCAGTTGCTTGCCTGGCCCAGAATCATGCTGACATTTCCAGCCTTGGAGATGGAAACATAAGAATCTCCGGTGGTCTTGCAATTGCTGAACACAGTAGTTTGCGCTGTGCCGGAAGACGTGATTCCTCCTACGAAGCAAGCCTTTGTGGAACCTTCCTCGGCCTCGATGCGTCCGGCGAATGTGCAGTTCTCCACAAGTGCCTGAACTTTTTTCTCCTGGAATGAAGTGATGCCCCCGACGTTGCGTTCAAGCGTTGCTGCATTCATCGAAATCGTGCCGGAGAATTTGCATCCGTCAATATGCGAATAAGTGTTTATCCTACCGCAGACTCCGCCGCCTCTAACCTTCGCAACTCCTTTTATGTCAATGTCTCCGGATGATTCGCAGTTTTTCATTTCGAAACCATAGCCCTCGTCTCCGGCTGCCGTGATATTGCCTTGGATGTTCGAAATTATCCCGGCCACATAATTCCAGTTTGCGGTATCGCCGGAAATCATTGTCAATGTTCCGACATTCTTGCAGTCGGTCATCTTTATCTTGAACTCGTCTTTGCCGTATGCGCCGACCAGACCGCCTGCCATGTGGTAAGCATTGGCACTCTCGAATTTGATTTCGGCGTTGTTCGTGCACTTGGTCATGGTCAGACCTTGGGTAGCCTTGCCGACAAGGCCGGCCGGGATGATGCAAACTACCTTTCCTCCGGTCTGTTTGACGGAGACGGAAACGAAGTTGTTGCAGTTTTCGATTGTCGCACCATGAGCCTCACCTGCCAATGCGCCGATATGGGCCTCTACGTTAAATTCACCTTCGACTTTCAGAGTTCCTGCCAATGAAAGATTGCGTACTGTGCCGGAGACGACTTTGAACATGCCGACTTTTGCATCCGGTGTGGCACTGATTGACAGTGTTACGGTGTGTTTCTGCCCGTCAAGAACTGTTCCCGCCGGCAGGTTTTCCATCGGGAAGCAGGACAACGCGGTCGCATCAATGTCGTCGTAAAGCTTGATCGTTCCGTCAGCGTCAGTCCATTTGGAAAGGTCAATGTTTTCCGGGTCGTCAGTTTTGAGTGCATTGGCAAAATCTGCCAGATCTGAAGCATTGTAAATGCCTGCCGGCGCGACGAAAGGCTCTTGTGTTACCACGACCTTCTCTTTCTTGCCGTCCGCGGAGATTATTACATATCCCGTGCGTGCGGTCGCTTCAGCGTTCTTACCCGCCACAAGGTTCACGGTGACAGTTACTTCGCTGCCTCTCTCTCCTTTTGTTGACGGAGTAATCCAACTGTCTGCAACTAGTGTCCAGTCTTTGTTGGATTTGACTGTAAAGGTCTGGTTTCCTCCTTCAGGGGCGATGCTGAGTTCCATCGGATCTATTTCCATTTCCAGTGACGGCCCTTTTTCTGAGCAGGACACTGACAAGATTCCTAGCAGGAGCGCGCCTGCTGCTGATAAATATTTTCTCATGATTACTTGGTGTTATTCGTTGTTGAAATGACATTTTTCAGCCATGCCGGATAATTGGAACATACGAATTTGAACAATGTGTGATTCGTCTGATACCATTTTATGGCTTTTGTGGAGTATACGGCATTGCCGTCGCCAGCCTTCTTGTCTACATTGTAAATGCTTACATTGATGCCGGCATTCAGATAGTCATTGACATTGATCCTGCCGGAGCCTCCGGCCTCTTCATGTAGATCTTTGGCGGCGAGATTGACCCAATTGAATCCCATGCCGTTGATGTCGGCGGGAGCCTTGCCGGAGTTCATGGCTATAGGCAAGCCGCTCTGAATTGCATAAGTCCAAGCCGCTTTCATGACGCTGTTGTCGAATCCCGTGCACAAGAGAATAACGAAATTATCGGCCTTCTTGGCCTTTACGATTTCGCAAACCCTTTTTGCACAAGCGATTACGGGCTCCGGATTGTTTGCGGGATAGCTGATTCTCTTGATGTCGATGACCAGTCTCGTAGGGCTGTTTTTGCGCATTGCGGCGTCGAGAAGCTCATCCAGCGTCGGAATCTGTTCCCCGTTGCTCAGTTTGCCTGCGGCTCGGATTTTTGCCAATGTGGTCTTGTATGGAACGTTACCGTTTATCTCGCAAGTTCCGCTGGCATGGGCGATTATTACTTCATTGTCCTTGGTGATGTATGCATCGCATTCTGCGCCGTACACGCCTAGTGACATGGCGTATTTCAGCGCTTCCATAGAGTTGTCAGGCGCCCCGCATTCGCTGGCCCCGAACCTGTGTGCGACGATTCTGTTGTCGCACTCGGCCGGTTTCATCAGTTTCCCGGCCTGTTCGTCCGGATTCGGAAACTTGCTCCAATCAGGCTGGGCCGGCCAGTTGTCCTTCTGGCATCCGGTCAAAAGTAGTGCTGCCAGAAATATGTTTATGTGTAGCTTGTTCATAATCAATATTATAGAGGGTTAATACCAGCCTTCTGTCTGTGTCAGATTGGAATTCTTGTTCCTTGCGTCCTTGTGGATTGGCCAGAGAAGAATATTCTTGCTGTTCCTTTTGGCTTTCAGGGTCGCGTTGTAGTCCCAGATGCTGTCCAGTCGTATCAATGCCCACCAGATTACGCCCTCGCACGGAAATTCGAGCATGTATTCTTTGCTCAATGCTTTTCTGACGGCATCTTTCGTGGCATCGGTGTAGAAATTCTCCTTGCCGTAAGCTCTCTTCGCAATGATGTTCAGGTAATTGAGGCTCTCGGAATAGGCCCCCTGGTAATATTTCAGTTCGGCTGCCATCATGATGGCTTGAGCGTAACGATAGTAAATCATGTCTGCGTCACGGACCATACTGCCGCTGCTGAGATCTCCTATGTATTTGTTCGGCCATGTGATGACACCGCCATTGACCAGCTCATTCTGACCATATTTGCCTTCGCCGAGATTCGTGCCGACTCTTTTGTCTCCGTTTATATCCCTGCTTTTGCGGAGGTCGTCCAGGAAATTGTCACCATAGTCCAGCCACTGGGTGCTTCCGATAGGCACGGGATTGCATTGGAACTCTTTTTTTACGCCCGGTGTGGCGAAAGTGAAATAAACGGTATAGCCGCCGGTCAGTTTGAATGCCTGATCGTTGAGAAGCGCGAAAATAACTTCATTGCTGTTCTTGTTTCCGGATCCGCGCCCGTCGAATATCTTGGAATAGTCCGCCAGTAGCCTGGAGTCGCCGCTCTTTACGCCGATGCTTTCCAATGCTTCGGAAGCCATTGACAGATAGTCTTCTCCCGCCTTTTCTACGGAATACATCCACAGCGCGTATTCCGCTTTCAGCATGTTGACGGCATCCTTTGTCGCCAGATATTTGTTGGCTCCGAGTGCGCCGCTGTTGTCTACGGCAGTCTGTATGTCTTTTTCAATGAGTGCGTATACGGCAGATTTCGGGGATCTTGACGGATAGGTTTCTTTCTGTGATACCGATTCGATGGGTTCAGTATTCAGCGGAACATCTCCCCAGATCCTGACAGCCCAGAAGTAACAATATGCGCGTGCGAAGGATGCTTGCCCTATTGCCCATGCACGGTCTTCATCTTTCATCGGGATGGCGGATGAAGGGGCATATTTCAATACTGCATTGGCTTGATCTATAGCATTGTACAGTTTCGACCACTTGCACGACGCTGTGGACGAGGTCATGTTGTTGTCGAGGATATCCTTCGCCATATAGACCTTGTTCAGGTGACTGTAACCCCACATGTATGGCCCTACGCGCAGTTCTCCCCAATGGAGCATGGATATGTCATCCTGGATGAAGTTCTCCCGGATGTCCGAATATATCGCATTGGCAGACGTCGTCACATGCACGCTCGTCTTCCACATGTTGCTGGCTGTGAGCTTGTTGTCCTGAACGATGTCCAGAGGATTGTCGCAGGATGAAAGCACGCCGCATATAATCATTATTGGGATAATCTTGTTCTTCATGTCAGAATACTAGTTTTAGACTGAAAATAATCTTCCTTGCGTTAGGCATGAGGTTTCCCGTGTCGGAAGTGCTGTTGTTGTTGGTGGACAGGGCCTGGTACATGTCAGACGAACCATCTGACCCGATGCCGCTCTCCGGACTGATGGCTCCGGTGACGCCTGTGAAGTAATGGAGCGTGTTGCCTGATACTCCGATGGTTACTTTCTGCATCTTAAGCGGCTTTATCCATTTCTGAGGAAGTTCGTAGAACAGGGATACGTCCCTGATGCACAAATAGTCGGCCTTTTCTGTCATGATGCTTGAGTTTCCCCTCCAGTTCCTGTTTCCCCAGTCGGAGTCATTCGGCGTATAGCGTGCATATTCAGACTTGTCTCCAGGAGTTTTCCAGCAGTCATAGACGATGTCGCCAAGCGAAGAGTTGCAGTCTCCCATGGTGTTCTTCAGCAGCTGCATCTTCTGTCCGTTGATGATGGAGTGACCGATGGCATAATCGAGATAGACATTGAAAGTCAATCCCTTCCATCTGATGGTGTTGTTCAATCCTCCGACGGAATGCGGAACTACACTGCCGAGATAGAACATGTCCTCGGAGTTGATTATTTCATTGCCCTTGCCGTCCACGGCTGATCCTTTACGGTTGCACCACTCATAGTCGCCTGCATCTTTCCGGCCTGTGATTCTTTTACCGTCGCTTACGCGGAAGCCCTTGGATTCTGCATCGTACAGAGCCTTGTCAGCCTCGTCAAGATTCTGGATGATATGGTCGACCTTGTAACCGTAAATCCTGCCAAGCGGTTCGCCGACAGCAGTGCCGCCGAAACGGTATCCGCTCTTGGATAGTTTGTAACCGCCTATCCTCCAACCTTTTTCGCCGGTGACGTGTCCGTCTTCGTCAATGATGTCGTACATATATTCATCAGGAAGCGAGAGTACCCTGTTCTTGGTGAATGCGTAGGTGAAGTCGGTGCTCCAGGAGAAATTTTTCGTGCTTATGTTTTCGGAATGCAATTCCATCTCGAATCCGTAGAACCGTGCGCTTCCGACATTGGCCTTGACACTGCTGTATGGACTGGTGTCCGGAAGCGTTATGCTGAACAACATGTCGGAAGTCACCTTGTTATAGTAGTCGAAGATGAAACGTACCCTGTCCTTCAGAAAAGAGAGATCCATTCCCGCATCCAGTTGTGTGGTAGTTTCCCATTTCATGGATGTGTTCTGCATTTTGGATGGAATCATTGTCGGCAGGCTGCCATAGCTGGATGTCGCAAATGCGCCATAGGTGTCGTAAAGGCCGATTCCGTTGTTGCCTGTCTGTCCGTATGAAAGCCTGATTTTGAATGTGTTGGCTGTTCTTTTTGCATTGCTCCAGAAAGGTTCTTCGGAAACGAGCCATGCCACGGACGCTGCCGGGAAATATCCCCATCTGTTGCCTTTTGCGAATTTCGACGAGCCGTCGGCTCTGATTGAGCCTGAGACAATGTATCTGTTCCGGAAGTCGTAACCGATTCTTGCGAATCCGGAAATCATCGCCTGTTTTTCATCATTGCCGGAAGCTTCGAAGTTCGTGCCTGATTGAAGTACGGGGACATCGTCTGATGCGGACCCTGATGATTTCGCTTTCACGACGGAGTAATTCTGTATCATGTATTCATATCCGGCCGTTGCGCTGAGATGGTGCGCGTCCCTGAAGGTCTTGTTGAATGCCAAATGCGCCGTGAATGTGTCTACGGATTTGTTTGTCCTTGTCTGCGTCATAGGTCTGGTTGACGAAACCGTGTTTATTACGCCATCCCTTTCGCCGTATGTGTAGTAACTTCCGATATAACTCTGCTCATAGCGGTTGTATAAGGCGTTGAGGGCCAGTCCGTCTATTATGGTCCATTTCAGGTTGAACGCTCCGGAATGCCTTGACGTGGAATTTTGTCTGCTGTAGAAACGTTCGTACCAAGCCGGGCTGTGGGCGTTTTTGTTGGTAGATACCAGCTGATTCCATTCTCCGTCAAGATTTTTCTCCATGGCTGTCGGCGCTGCGATGAGTCCGCGACCGATGCATTGATAATAATTGTCTACCGGAATGTGTTTCTTCTGTCTGGACATGTCAAATGCCGCACCGGCCTCAAGTTTGTCGGTGATTTTGAAACTGGTATTGCCGTGCATCGTGAATACATTGTAGTCACTCATGGCGATGATGCCGTCATCTCCCATGTAACTTGCAGATGCAGAGTATTTTACCCTGTCTGATGAACCGTTTACACCGATATATTCCTTGTGCCAGAGAGCTGTGGAAAACCATTTTCCCTGCCAGTCATTGTCCTGGAAAATGATGACTTTGGTAGGGTCGACGGGGTCTGCCATCCAGGAATATCCGTCAGGCACGGTGCCGCCCCAGTCCAGGTATCTGGTTGAATAGATGGATTTGCTGCTGGTGTTGCCGGTACCATATGCGTTCGGCCCTGAAAGCAGAAGTTCGGCAGGATGTTCCTTGTCATTGGCAAGAGCCTCTGAAATCGCCGGCCTGATGAAGTTCAGGTAGTCCCTGGAATTCAATATGTTCCATGATGTAGAGGGACTCTGGAATCCGACCTGCGTGTCCACTGTCAGCTGTATGCCTTTGGCGGCGGATCCTTTCTTCGTGGTTACCAGAATTACGCCATTCGATGCCCTGGCTCCATAAATACCGGCAGAAGCTGCGTCTTTAAGGACTTCTATTGACTCGATGTCATTGGTGTTTATTCCGCTCATGTCTTCGCGGATTGCGCCGTCCACGATGTAGATCGGGTCGTTGGACATTGAAATGGATGACCCTCCGCGAATCATGAAACGCGGTGCTTCGCCCGAGAGTGCGTTGCTGGTGGAGACGCGCAATCCGGGAATCTTGCCTTTCAGGGCGTCACCTACGGTAGATGCCGGGATGTCGACAAGTTTGCCTCCTTCGAGTTTCGAGATTGATGAGGTCAATGTCTTTCTGGATTGAGTACCATAACCGACGACGAGTATCTCGTCGAGCAGCTGCGTGTCATCGTCCAGTACGATTTCGATATGCGAGAAGTTCTTGATTGTCAATTCCTTTTCGCTATATCCGAGAGAGGATACCACTATGCGAGAGTCTAGCGGTATGCTGATGGCGAATGTGCCGTCTTCTGCTGTGATGGTTCCTTTTCCTGAATCCTTGTTCATCACTGCAGCACCGGGTATAGGATTCCCTGTGTTGTCGCGGACAATGCCTGACAATGTTCCGGTCTTTTGTGCGAAGAGACCGGATGTGCCCAGTATCAGGAATATAAATGACGCGACAGCTAGCTTGTATGATTTACCCATAGTGTGGAGTGTTTATCTTTCGCTGAATACTGAAATGCCGTCCATGTATGCTTTTATCTTTTCCGGATGGTCGGAGGATACGTAGTCCACCCCGTGGCGTACAGCCCAGTCTACCACTTCGTAATCGTTTACAATCCAGAGAGTTACTTCCATGCCCAGGTCATGGGCTCTCTTAATGTAGTCGGGATGGTTCATGAGCCCGTTCATGTCGTATGAGATGGCGTTGTACCCCTTTTCGCGGCAGTATTCCGGACTTTTCACGAATACTCCGCTATCCAGAAACAGGACCTTGGCTTTGGGGTCAAGGCGGTGTATTTCCTGTATCATCCAGTCGCTGAAGGTGGTATATTCCACCTGTTCTTGCATGCCCATTTCTTTTACCGTCGCCACGACTTGTTCTACAGCTGCTGTTTCGCGTTCGCGCGAAGACTGTTTCTTGATCTCACAGATGAGTTTGGTCTCAGGGTGTTCCTTTCCGGCCTTCAGATATTCCTTCAGGGTCGGCATCCCTGAACCGCCCGGCAGTATGACTTCACGAGCTTCTTTCCATGTTATATGCTGGATGTTCTTGTCTATACCGGGGACATTGGGCCCGTGGAAGACGATGATCTTGTTGTCGGATGTGAGCTGGACGTCGAACTCGGCGGCATATATTCCGAGGGATTGGCAATACTTCAGCGCCTGGATTGTGTTTTCGTAGTATTCGGTAACGGGGGATTCCGGAGTGTTGAAGCGTACTCCTCTGTGGCCCACGACTTTAATCTGGGCATTGGTAATTATGATGCCCAGAATCATTGCGGTAGCTGATGTCAGTATTCTTTTCATTTTATATGTTTTCGAAGGTGAAACTTTCCCAAGGTAATCTGGCGTCTTTTCCGTGGTCGAGGACGTCTGCTACATGGCAGAGCATCGGGAATTTCCGGAGGTCCACTTTGCCTTTGTCCGCGCGGACCGAAATTGCAGCGAATACGCGTCTTGCTACGACCAGGCTTTCCAATGTCACGCCGGCCAGAATGTTCATGGCTTCTTCATATGTCTTGCCTTCTCCCAGCAGGATGCCGATTTTCCTTGTCCGGCCTCCATATACCGTTACGTACAGATCGCCGATGCCGATGTTTTCGCAGTCTCGGCTGGCCCCCTGCAGTTCAAGCAGATAGCGCATTTCCTTGACAGCCTGATAGAAAGCGCCAGCCTGGCTGTTGTAATGGAGTCCATCGTTCATGGTCCGGTTTACTAGTCCGATGGTCATTGCCACTGCCAGCGCATAACCGTTTTTGAGAGCTACGGCGCTTTCCAATCCTTCCACGTCATCGGTAAGAGAGATGTGGTAGTAGTCCGTGGACATGGTTGCTTTCATCATTTTCAGGGACTCCGGCTGTTTTCCGCAGAATGCTACCTCGGTCTGGTCGTGTGCCACGAGTTCGTAACTTGTGCAGGGACCGCCGATTGCGCATATTTTCCTTTCAATACCCTTGGCGGCAAGGCTGCGCTGCCAGTATTCCGGATAGGATATGAGGGAGCCGTCTTCCAGATTGACAAGTCCCTTGGTTACAGAGAGAACCGGTATTGACGGGTCGAGATTTATGAGAACTTCATTGAGAAACCAGTCTACACCGAACGAGCTCACGCCTCCGATTATGAAGTCGCAGCCCTTCACGGCCTCTTTCCAATTGTCAAATTGAAAATATTCAATGCCTTCGGGAAATGCTTTTTCGAATTTCGGGTGTTTGCCTTCGGCTTTGCATGCTTCGATGATTTCCCGGTCCAGAGGTGTGCCGACCAGGCGGACAGAATTACCGTTTTCTCTTGCGGGAAAAGCTAGAGCGGAGCCCATCATTCCAGCTCCGATGATTGTGATTGTCTTTGCCATTGTATTATTAGCTGTTTTGTTCGTCGTGTTGTCTTATTTGGTTCATGGCAAAAGTAAAAAGTTTTCATAATATAAAAAATAGTTAGAATTAAATTTTCATTTATAAAAAATAATTTTCATATTTGTTTCATAATAAAAAATATATCATGAATAAGGTTGAGGAAAGACAGAAGAAAATCAAGGATATTTTGGGCATTGTGGAGTCCATAAGTACGGAAACCCTTGCTGAACGCATGAATGTGACAGGCGCGACGATTCGGAAGGACTTGCGGGACATGGAAAGCCGACATGAAATTATCCGGAACAGAGGTCAGGTGTCGCTGGCGCGGAAGCTCATTGTTGACCGCGATATCATGGAGAAAATTTTCATCAATGCTGATAAAAAAAATATTATCGGAGCTGCAGCCGCGGAGTTGATTACTCCCGGAGATTCCATCATTGTCACTTCCGGGTCTACAATTGATGCGTTTGTGCGTCATTTGGAGGCGAAAGGAAGTCTGAATGTGGTGACGCCGTCTGTCAGTGTCGCCATGACAATGACTTATAAGGACGGTGTCTCTGTAGTAATTTTAGGGGGAAGCGTAATCCGCAATTCCATGTCTACTCGTGATAGCTATTGTCTTGAAGGACTGCGAAATATAAATTGCAGTAAACTTTTTTTCAGTTGTGACGGTCTGGATTTCGCGACAGGTGTCATCACGGCATTCCTGGACGAGGCCCGTCTTACCCAAGCGATGACGGAGCATGCGAAGAGCATAGTTCTTCTGGCAGATTCCAGCAAATTCGGCAAGACAGGATTCGGAAAAATTTGTGAGCTGCGTGACATCGACATCTTGGTGACCGACGAGGGGCTTCCGGATTCCGTCCGTACGAAACTTGAGGAACTCGGGGTTCATGTCATCATTGCCCGTGAGCGGGCATTTCTGTCGGGAACTTACTGCCACATGCAGGCTCCATCCCAGTAGTCCTTGAACTCTATGGTCTTGACGGTCTTCTTCGAGGTGAATACATGTTTTCTTACAGGGGTATACCATTCGGCTTTCACATATACTGTCTTGCCGGTATATCTGTCCACGATAGGCAGGAATTCCCACATGCCGCCGATGCGCGGACCTGTAACCCACACTCTTTCACCCGGTGCGTAAGTCTGGAATGTCGAATAGCCTTCGGACGGGCCTGTATAAACGCTACCTTTAAAGTCGCGTCCTTCTCCTTCTCCCCATGCTCTCACCTGATACCAGCCTAGCTGATGTGCATGTGTGCATTTTTCCGCTACGTCGATAGCCTGCTCGATGGAGCAGATTTCCTTAGGGCAGATGGTTGTGGCCGTCTTGCCTTTAATCAGTCCCAGTGCCTCCATGAAACTCATTGCCTCTTCTGCGGCAGGGCTGATGTCTTTCTTGTCAATGTATTTGTCCAGTCCATTGTCGAATTCAGTGTAGGCGTAGATGCCCTGGTTTTCGATGTAACGCAATGACTTGTAGAGGATTGCAGCCACATCCTGACGGGTGGCATTGGAATTGACGGATACAGATGCTGACGGGATGCAGTCGATTCCGAGGACGGCGCATTTCGCCGCGAACTTGTCGCCGGTCTGTTTCTTGCCGAGTTTGATTTCGTGTCCGATGAGTTCCTCTGCCAGACGGATTGCGAGCGATCTCACCTGAAGCAATGTCGCCTGTGCGGTGTAGTCGTTTCCGAGAATTATGTCGTCCAGGAGATTGTCGCACAATGCGAAGTTTACGGAACTCTGGAAAGCAGTGCTCATCTTGGCGTCTGACTTGTACGGAAGGATGAACGTTCCCGGTTGCGTTGTAGTGGTAAGTCTTGCCTCAGTTTCGAAACCTTCTGCCTGCTCGGCCATGGCCTTTCTGAAATCTTCATAACCCATTTCAGTTCCGGTCGCTTTCCATGCGACTTTCGTAAAGTGCTTCTGGTCATATCCTTCTGACATGCCGCACCAGATGCAGCTGTACCACCATACGTGCTGTCCGGCGGAGTTTTTGCCTATATATGCCTGGTCATTGGCCAGCGGCTGTTCGAATATGTGCAGCGGATAATCAAAGTCCGAATATTTTATCTCGAAAGTATGGGCAGGGTTATGCTCGCATTTTCCGCAGTATTTGCATGAATAATAGTACGACGTGAAATTCTTACATGAATAATCCTTGTAAATGTTGTCAGGGGAAGCTGCTTTTTCCGTGAATACATGATGCGTGCAGAAAGGTTTTGCGGCATCGGCTCCGGCTTTCTGAGCAGAGAATACGTCGCCCTGATATGTCTTTATCGTGAACAATATAGGGTATGACCAGGTTTTCCAGGAAACCATTTTCATTACATTGTCGGCTTCCGATTCCGGAATGAATATCGTTGCCCTTTTATTCTGGCACAGGTAGCTGTTATACGGATGGTAGATACTTGTTGAAAAATCCCTGTCACCCTGATAGATATTACAGATGGTCCTGATGAACTTCTGGACGTCCACTTTCTGGCTCAGCCATACTTCGCGGATGTTGTAAGTTCCTTGTATGGAGTTGTTTACATCACCTGCTGCGCAATCTTGGATGAAATCATTGTCAGTATCTACTATAATCTTTGTCACGCGCATGGTCTTCTGTCCCTTGAATTCTCCTTCTATGTTGGCATAGAATCGCGGGGCATACGAATCGTTGATGACAATCAGCGGCCAAGGATTGATGTCAGGGCTGAGAGCATTGGCCTCGTCGATGGAGTAGGCTTTGCGGGACCTGCGGTAAGAGTCTTTGTTCAGTTCATAATCTGATTTCATGTTCAGCGCGGCTTCTCTGTCAGATCCGGCCCCGCCTTCTCCTACGAAAACCCTCGTCTCTATATCTATGAAATATGGGGCGCTTGGCTTTACTTTCGCCTCTTTTCCATTTACGGTAATCTTGATCCTGCTGCCGTCGATACCATAGTCGTTATTCTTGAAATAATAATCTGTCTGGTATTTTCCGCTCGGATTTATCATCACCTTGAATACGGCTTTATACTCGAATCCGCTCTTGAACAGCATCTCGCCGCTGTCTTTCTCCACGAAATCGCCGATATAATCCGCTTCCATGAGCTGGATATCTCCGGTAGGGGCAAGGTCGCCATATTCGGTAATCGCCGAATTCGGCTGCACCTCACGCGCGTCCCAAAGGTCCGTTCCCGGTTTCGGGACAGGAATGACCAGGTCAATGCTTTTGATTTTCGGTTTGTCCTGTGCTGATGTCGTCAGCGGCAGCAAGATGGCCGCCATTGACAACATTGTCATAATCACATATTTAGCTGTATCTTTCGTGGTCATAGAGCGTCGTTTTTATTCGGTATCTACAAATTCAAGTCCTGCAGGATAGACATACTGGTTGTTCTCCCATTTGACCTGCATGTAAGGACAGGTCATCATGTCCGGGTAAATTTCCATAAGGAAGTCATCCTTCAGTTTGGAATTCAATTTCAAGTTCTTGAGGCTCTTGCAATTGTCGAATGTGAATTCTCCGATTTCCAATACGTGGGAAAGGTCGAGGGAAACCACACCGCTGTCGGAAAATACGTGACTGCCGACTTTGGTTACACTGGCAGGAATGTTTATGGTAGTGAGTTTGGTGCAGTTCTCGAATGTTCCGTCTTTGATTTCCGTAAGGTTCTCAGGCAGAGTCACGCTCGTGAGATTTGTACAGCCGCTGAACATCTCATAACTTGTAAGTCCGACATAACGAGGGAGTTTGATGCTCTGAAGGCTGGTGCAGTTCTGGAAACATCCATGCAGTTCATCTATCTTGTCGCTCTCGAAAACGACTTTCTTCAGATTCTTGCAACCATAAAAGGCTGAACCCTGAATGATTTTAACCGATGCAGGAATCACTATCTCGCTGATGTCGGTCTCCCTGAGTGCGGCGTTTGATATTTCTGTCAATGTTGACGGCAATTTGATGGATTTGATCGGTTTTCCCCAGAAAATATCACCGCGCATTTCCGTGACAGGGATTCTCTTGCCTTTGTAATTGATATAGTCAGGCATGACGATATCCTTGCCTGCGACAGCGGTGTTCACGGCCTCGGAAGCGAAGGCAAAACCCTTGCTTGCGTGGACTATGTAGATGATGCCGCCGATGTCAACGGTTGCTCCGGAAGCGTTCTCACTTACGATGGTTCCGCTCTGGCTTGTTCCTGAAGTGGAGATGCTTTGTTTTACAGGTTTCGGATCCCATTTGGTCATGGTCACCTTGGTCGCGTTCTCATATCCGCCATGTTTCTGGAAATACTCCTTCGTCTCGTCATTGATGAGCCCTTTGACGGTGAAAAACGGTGATATTGAGCTCTTTATGAGAGTCTTATACTTATCGCCCTCGAGAATGGACGCGATCTTGTCGTGCAATCCGTTTATTACCCATTGAGGAGACTCGCTGCCGTACTCGCTTCTGGCTTCTGCCATCAATTCTACAAGTTTGTTCAACTCGTTGGCACGTGCATAGAGTTCTCCTTCTACATTTTCATATCGCGCATGTGCCGGAGTAAGAGTCTTGAAATATCCGTTTTTGAAGCAGTCATCCAGCAGGAGGAACTCATCCACCAGACTCTTATTGTTCAAGTTGAAGATGTTCGGCTGTTTTCCGGACCAGTTCACCTGGGCATCAGGGCTCTGTGGAGGCATACTTGGCTTTACCGTAAGAGTACCGTATGCTGCCTCTACGGGATATCCGAGCGGAGCGAAAAGTGCCGTGTGCTCATCCGGCAATTTCACGGTCGGTTTCTCATCTTCCGTTTCAGGAACATTTCCCATCATTGCATCGTACTGTTTCTGAAGAGCTTTGTCCCTGTCGGACGTCTTGCTTGCGGCAGGCTTTTGTGTAGTCGGCTTGCTGGTGGTCGTCTGGTTCTTGACAGACTGGGTCGTCTTTACGATTTGTTTGCCGATTTTGTCTCCGATGCTCTTGAGGCCGTCCTTAAATGACTGGGCATCAGCGCATGGCATGCTCACGAGAAATGCCGTGCATAGGATAAGAATGTTTCTGGTTTTCATTTGTAACGATTATCGATCTTCTAAGTTTACCAACGAATCCCCAAATCTACGAAAAAAATCGGAACTACTCTACTATAACGATGAAAAATGAGAACCTGATAAGGTTAATAAGATTCGGGTCTCATTCTGAATTGTTCAGATAGAAATCGTTGTTACTCCGGCTCGGATGCGGTGGGACTTGCCGTTGAGGATGAGGCAGTAGGGCTTGTTGCTACGAATGGTAACGGTGGAGGCTGCCGGGTCGTAGAGGAGATCGGTGGTCGTGTCGCCGAAAGTGAGGTTGTTCAGGCCGTGGCGGCAGTCGTGACGGATGTCCCAGCGGACGGTGCGGGAGGAGGCGTCGATGTCGTGGAAGCCGAGGACGTTCTCGATGAAGAGGGATATTGGACCGAGGGCCGACCAGCCGCAGAAGTCGGGACGGACGCGCTTGCCGTGGTTGCTGCTCGGGGTCGGTGCGGTCGGGGAATAGCATTCCCAGATTGTGTGCGGTTCATAGTCGCAGTAGGTGCGGAGCATCCACGAGAGAACCTTCTCGGCCGTGGTGTCAGCGGCCTCCTGAAAACCATATTTCTCCAATGCCTTGATACCCATATAGGCGGTCGGGAGCCACATAGAGCCGCGCCAGTACCAGCCGTCATTCGCGTCGAAGTCCGGGTCGTCACGCGAGACGGTCACCCAAGGGACCTCTCCGCCGAGTTTGTCGGGACGCATGGCAAATTCGGTCATGCGCCTTGCCTGAGCCTTCGAAGGGATTTCCGCGAGCATCGGCCAAAATGACGCCGGAGTCAGGATGCCCGTCGTGCGCCACGCGGACGGGGATGCCTGGACATCCGCCACCGAAGCAGTCTCGCCGGAAGGTGCTGGCACTATGTCGTAGTAACATCCGTCTGAATCGTCCCAATAGTACTTGTTCACAATCCCCCGCAGCTCCTTCCACTTCTTCTCGAACTCACGGGCCGTGGCTCCGTCACCAGCCACCTTGGCAAGGCGCGAGATGTAGAGCGCGGAAAGGGCCTGCTGTGAGATGGCATCGACCCACAGCATCCCTTTGCCTGCACGAGTGCGCGGAGTGTTGTCCATTCCGCTCGAAATCCCGCTCCATTCATATCCTATGCCCTTGTACTTCAGTGCTATGGGATAGTGGTCAAACTGAAGCTTACGCTCTGGAGAGAGAGTCGGGAAAAGGTCCCAGTAGCGCTGGGGAAACTTCTTGTCGAGAAGCAGTTCGCGGATGTGATCCCTGTCCCCGGTTATCTTGTAGTAGTCGTTCTCCACCCATGCGAAGAAAGGAGGGTTGTCAGGATGCTGGATGCGCAGGGACGAGCCGCTGTCTTCAAGCATAGTGTAATAGAAGTTGTCGAGCGTCTGGATGCCTGGGAAAAGTTTCGGGGCATACTTGCAGAACATCACCATGAACTCCGAGTCCCAGATCCAGATGGTGTCGTCCCAGAGCCCCTCGTCCATATAGAGCGGCTGCACGAGCCCCTTCTGCCATTTCACGTGAGCATAAGCCTGCTCCCAGGCCTTCCAGTAGAGTCCCACATAGCCCGGCTCGGCATCGAACACCGGCTGCGGGATGAGCGCACGGTCAAACGAGGGCTTCAGAGGCTCCGCTGCATTGCCCATAGTATCCACCCAGTCGGAACCGTCCAGAACCTTCTGAATCGTGAGTTCGTCGTGTTCTCCGGTGCAGACTATGTCCGCCGATTTCTTTGACTCCTCCGAAGAGTCGTGTGCCGCGATGCGGAAAAATTCCTGTGCGGATAGTGAGATTCCGAAAAGGAGTGAAAAAAGTACTGAAACGAGGGTGAGGATATATTTTCTCATTGACTTGTGATTTTTCTGGGATATTGTTTCTGAGGAAATCACAGAAAAAGTCGTCGCTGCAAGAACCGCAGTCGCTTTTAAAAAATTGTGCTTCATGATAGAATCGTCTTATCTATATACATTTACATATTATCAATATCTGGAATTATTCGGGAACATATATTTCATTATTCCGTCAAAACGGGATATACCCTTATGGGCTGGAGTATCGTCAGGTCGCGGCTGTTACCGGTGAAAGTGCACACGAGTCTCACGGAGCGGACGGGGCGTTTCGGGAATATAGAGACGCCGCCATCGATGAGTTCGCCGACCCGGTGGAAATGTTTTCCGTCGTATGAAACCTCCGTATAGCCGTAGGGGAAGCCACCGCTGGCGAAATGAGCCTCGCCGGTCTTGAGGGCGATTTCACGGCACTTTACCGGACTGGAGAAGTCAATCCGAATCCAGTCACCATCGTGCGGCGTGGAGGAGAAATGAGCCTTGTCCCTGTATGCCTCAACTCCGGAGAATGGTTTCCAGCCGTCTTCGGGCAGGGATGAACTGAGACGGAATGCCGGGGCTATTGTGTCGCAGCACTGCCGTGCCTTGACCGGGACGCTGCGGCCGCTTCCGAAACGGGCGACAAAGGAGTAACTCTCGGGATGCGCGGTCTTGAACGGCCTGTAATAAGCCTTTGGACTGCCTCCGTTCTTTATGCAGAGAATTGTCTCCCCATCTTCCGCAGAAGCGGAGAGAAGACCGTTTTCCCATGTTACTGAAGGCTCCGGAAGACGGAACGCGACGCCCATTGCAGATAGCCTCGGATAGTGTCGTGTCCTCATATATTCCGCGAACTCCTCACCCGAAAGCTTCTTGCCCCAGGACATTGCTCCGAGCGCGGCGGCGCGGGGCCAGAGCATGAAATCGAGGTAGTCCGGGGATTCCGGAGCGTTCTGGAGATGGGTCTCCGCCCAAAACGCTCCCTCGTAGCCGATGACAACAGATTTTTCCGCGTCAGTCACTCCGAGCCGTCCGAGATCGAGGTCATAGACCCTGTGCCAGTCGATTATGCCGCCCCAGTCCTGCCCCGGGTCGTGCGGGCCCTGCTTCATGTCGAAGTAGAGATGCCACGCCGACATGAAGACTGTCCTGTAGCCCTTGGCCATGGCGTTGCGGCAGGCAGGGATGTCCTGCCATGCACAAACGAGGCTTTCCTTGGTGAAGGTGTCGGTAATCACATCCTTGTCCCACCACGCTACCGGTGTCTTGCCCTTGGCCTTTACGATGTCGGTGACCCGCTTCATGAACAGGTCCTCAAGCTGCTTCGGGTCGGTGAATCCCCTCTCCCTCATGAGAGCGGAGCAGTGAGGGCATGACAGCCAGCCCTTCATCCCGACCTCGTCGCCGCCGATGTGGATGTACTCCGACGGGAAGAGAGCCGCGAGTTCCGAGATTATGTCGTCCAAAAGACGGTAGTTTTCCTCTCGGGAGACGCACCAGACCCCGCGCGTGTCATAGCCCGCCGAACGGGAGGTGTCGGGAGCATAGTCGCAAAGGATCTCCGGAAGCACCCGTGCTATGGCCTGGCTGTGCCCGGGAAGGTCTATCTCGGGGATTATGGTTATGTTGCGGAACTTAGCGTAGTCGATGATTTCGCGCATCTGTTTCTGAGTGTAGTAGCCGCCGTAGCGTCTGTCCCAAAGACCGTACTGCGCCCCCACGGAGGAGTCGCCGCCGCGGAATCCTCCGGCCTCTGAGAGTTCGGGATGCGACTTGATTTCGAGCCTCCAGCCCTCGTTGTCAGTAAGGTGCAAGTGCAGGACATTGAGGTTATGCATCCCCATAAGGTCTATCTGCCGTTTCAGTCCCTCGGCATCCACGAAAGCCCTCGCCACGTCAATCGTCAGCCCCCTGTAGGTACTCTCCGGGGCATCAAGACTGACTCCAAGCGGCAACTGTACCGGTTCGGAAAGCCCTTGTTTGGCATATACCGACGGCGGAAGCTGCCGCAGAAGGTGCTGGATGCCGTAGAACACCCCGGCACGGTCGCGCCCGGTGATGCGAAGTTCTCCGGGATTGACGGAAAACTCGAAGCCTTCCGGACCGCATTCAAGGCCTCCGTCAATATCAAAGATAATACGTCCCTCGACCTTCGTTGACGGAATTCCCACCCCAGCCAGATATTCCTTAAGATATGGGACATAATCACTGACCTCATCGGAAAGCGCCGTGACATCGGACGAATGCGTCAGTTCAAGACGGTACGTATTCTGAGACGACAGGCGACCAGTCGGAATCAGAATGCACAAGAGTGCCGAGATTATAATGGAGATGTGTTTGTTCATGCAGCAATGCCGTTTTATTCGACCTCGATTTCGAGTTTTTTGTCGGCGGTGAGGATTTCAAATTTGCCGGGTTCGAACCAGCGCTCGCCCCTCTCGTTCACATAGCCAAGGTCGCGGAGACGGTCTGCCTCGAAGCGGAAGGTCTCGGTGGCTCCGGCAGGAATCAGGCGCTTCTCGAAGAACTTGAGTTCCTTGTAGGGGCGGGTGACGGTGCTGACAGGGTCGCTGATGTACCAGAAGACTGTTTCCTTACCGTCGCGGGAGCTGTCGTTAGTGACATCGACCTCAAAGACGAGCGGAGAGTCAGAGACCTTGCGTATGTCGCCGTAGGTAAAGTGCGAGTAGCTCAGGCCATGGCCGAACCAGTACATCGGCTCGCGCGGAATGTCCTGATAGAAGCCCATGAACGGACGGCTTGTGCGGCGGCGGTTGTAGTAAATCGGAATCTGTCCGGTGGAGTATGGGAAGGTTATGGAGAGCCTGCCCGAAGGGTTCACTCGGCCGGAGAGTATGCCCGCTGCAGGCTTGCCTCCAGAAATGCCCGGCTGCCACAGTTCCACTATCGCGTCGGCGAGAGGTTCGAGTCGGCAGAGCTCCAGAGGACGACCGTTGTTCAGCAGCAGGACAAGAGGCTTTCCGGTCTTCTTAAGTTCGGCCGCAAGCTGTTCCTGAATTGCCGGAAGGGCAAGCGTCGAGCGGATGCCGTTCTCTCCGCTCCATTTCGTGAGCTCACCGAGGCAGAGCACCACGACATCCGCGTGCCTTGCCGCAGAGAGAGCCTCGGCGAAGCCGCTGCGGTCATCGCCTTCAAAACCGCAGCCCTTGGCGTAGAGGACATTAGCTGAGCCGAACTCGTCTGTCATCGCCTTTTGGATCGTGATTATCTCCTCGGCGAGAGGATGACCGCCCCAAGAGCCAATCTGTCCCCAGAGATCCTTCGCCATCGGGCCTATCAGCGCAATCTTGCCTGGCTTCTGCCCCAGAGGCAGCACTCCGTCGTTCTTGAGCAGCACGGTTGACTCCTCGGCAAGTCGCATCACGGTCTCGCGGTCGCCCGGAAGGGTAAAGCGCTCTGCAGGTGAAGTCACGGGCGCATATGGGTGCTCGAAGAGGCCGAGCCGGAACTTGAGCCGCAGAATCCTGCGTACGGCATCGTCTATTGTGCTTTCGCTGACCTTGCCCTCGGCGACAAGAGTAGCGAGATTGTGATAATAGCAAAGGTCTGCCATGTCCATGTCGAGTCCCGCGTTGGCGGCTATTTCTGCGCACTGCTTATGGTCGGCTGCGGCACCCTGATAGACAAGCTGCTTCACGGCATCGTAGTCCGAGACAATCATTCCGTCCCAGCCGAACTGCTTCTTGAGCACATCGGTCAGGAGGTATCGGCTGCCGTTCACAGGAAGACCGTTTATGGAGTTGAAAGAACTCATCACAGTAGCCGCACCGGCTTCAATGCCAGCCTGATAAGGAGGCATATATGTATCCCAAAGAGTCTGACTGGAGATTTCTGTAGGTACATAATCTCGTCCGGCTTCCGAAGCGCCATATCCTATGTAGTGCTTGATACAGGCTGCAATTTTAGTGGAATCACTTAGATCATCGCCCTGATAGCCCCTGACCGATGCCGCACAGAAGACGGAAGCCGTATATGGGTCTTCGCCATAACCTTCGGCACATCTGCCCCACCTTCCGTCCCGGGCAATATCTACCATAGGTGAAAAGGTCCAGGGAATGCCGGACAGACGGCTTTCCCTTGCACTGATTGAACAAGCCTTCTCTACAAGTTCGGGGTTCCACGAACAGGACTGTGCCAAAGGTATAGGATAGACAGTTCTGAAACCGTGTATGGCATCAAATCCGAAAAGGACTGGAATACCGAGTCTGGTCTCTTCCATAGCCCTTTTCTGCATTTGGTTGATTTCAGTCGGATCAGTTGCAGTGTAGGTAATGTAACTTCCGAGAACAGGTTCGACCTGCTCCCCTCCTATATTGTTCTGATTCAGATTGGTACCTAAAGTAACCTGATTCATCTGAAGTATTTTTTCCTCCAGAGTCATCCTTGACAACAGGTCTTCAACCCTCTTTTCTATCGGAGCGTCTGCCTGCTTGTATAAAGGGACAGCATCCTGACACGAAACGGTCAGGATGGCTGCAATAATCAATAATGGTTTGTGATTCATTTATTTGAGTCTAAAATCGACAATGCTGAAAATATCTTCTGAAGATGTTCCGATAAGAGCCTGGAAATCACCTGGTTCCTCCACCCACTTATGTTTGGAGTCATCGAAGAATCTGAGGTCCTTTTCACTTAAGGTCAGTTCAACCGTTTCAGTCTGACCTGCATCAAGCCAAACTTTCCTGAAAGCCTTGAGTTCCTTCAGAGGACGAGGCAGTGAGGATTCCATATCCCGTACATAGAGCTGAACCGTTTCAGCAGCACGGCAATTGCCGGTGTTGGTTACATCAACCCTGAACTTGATGGAATTGCCATTCCCTGCCTTCTTTTCCGAGGCAAAATCAGGAGCCACCTCCCTGCTGGTCATTCGGACAGTTGCAGAAGAAGCCTCAACCTTGCCGAAAGAGAATGAACTGTAACCAAGTCCATAACCGAATGGGAAAAGAGGTTTGACACCTTCCTTGTCGAACCAGCGATAACCGACAAAAATACCCTCCTTGTATTCAACGTCGCCACTGTTCTTGCTATCATATGCATCCAGGGCGTGTGGAGCATAGTCCTCCAGTCTCTCAGCAATGGTAAACGGAAGCTTTCCCGAAGGAGACACTGCGCCTGTCAGGATATTGGCAAGTGCACGACCACCCTCAGAACCTATGTACCAGTTGTACAGTATGGCCTGTACCTTATCCTTCCAAGGCATTGCCACGGCGGTACCCGTAGTCAGGGATACTATCACATTGTCATTGACCTGAGAGAGAGCCTCAATGAGTTCGTTCTGGGCAAAAGGCAGCCCGTATTCATCCCTGTCCACTCCTTCGCAATCCTGATGGCCCCATTTGTTAAGGCCGCCGAAGACAATGACGTAATCAGCCTCGGCAGCGGCCTTCACAGCTTCTTCCCTCAATGGAGCGACATAGTCAGGATATTCTCCGGTAAAAGGACGATACCCCTCGACAAAACGGATTTCCGCCCTGTTTCCGACAATCTCCTTCAGTCCGTCAAGAGGACAGATTTCGTGGGTGGTCTTAAGATAGGATGAACCGCCTCCGCTTGCGTGCTGCCAGAAAGCATTCGCACCCGTCACGAGAATAATAGGCTTCTTGTCAAGGCGGAGCGGCAGCACCTCATTCTCATTTTGAAGAAGAACTATTCCTTCCTCCGCCACCTTGCGGGCAATATCATAATGCTCCTGCGTGGCAAACGAGCCCCAAGGCCTGTCCTTGGACATAGTGGTCCTGAAAATAAGCCTGAGCACCCTGCGCGCCTTTTCGTCAAGTTCATCGGTTCCCACCTTGCCTTCGCGGATGAGGCAGCGGTAAGGGTTGGCAAGACAGAAACTGTCGTAAGTGTCCACTCCCCGGTTGGAGAGTCCGTCGGAACCTGTTCCGAACTCCATATCGAGACCGTTGTGAATGCCCTCCCAGGTATCCTCGACTCCGCCCCAGTCAGAAACCACCACTCCGTCATAGCCCCATTCCCCTTTCAGGATATCATTCAGAAGGTATTGATTATGACAGCAATACTGGCCCTTATACTTGTTGTAGGCACCCATTATGGTCCAGGAATTGCCTTCCTGAACTGCCGCCTTAAATGCCGGAAGATAGATTTCGTAAAGTGCACGGTCATCCACAACCACATTCACGCTGTGACGGTAAGCCTCCTGATTGTTCAGGGCAAAATGCTTCACACAGGCGGCCACACCGCTCTTCTGCAGATTCCGGATATAAGGTACGCACATCTTACCAGCCAGCACAGGGTCTTCGCCCATATACTCGAAATTGCGTCCGCAAAGAGGAGTTCTCATTATGTTCACTCCCGGAGCAAGCAGGGTGGTTTTGTTGCGGTAGCGTGCCTCCTCTCCTATGCTCTTGCCGAAAAGGGCAGCCATTTCCTCATTCCAGGTGGCTGCAAGGCAGGTCAGGGCAGGGTGAGCGGTGCAGGAGTCGTTGGTCCATCCGGCTCCGCCCCAGTCGTCCCAGAAACTTTCCTCACGCACTCCTGAAGGTCCGTCGTCCATCCATATATCCGGAATGCCCAGACGGGGTACACCTCTTGCCGAAAATTTGGACTGGGCGTGAATGATGCCGAGTTTCTCTTCGACCGTCATCCTTGACAGGGCGTCCTCAACCCTCTCTTCGATGTCCGCATCCTCATTCAGATATACGGGAACAGTGTTCTGCGTACAGGAGAGCACGCAGAACAATGTCATTGAAAACAGAAGTTTCTTCATAATGCCTATTCATTCAGACAATGTGTACACAGATTGCAACTATTATTCAGTAGGAGTCTTCCTAACAAGTCTTATTTCATCGAAATAGAATATGGAACCCTTTGCAGCAGCGGCCTGAGCATCATCAGTGAAATTAGGGTCGATGATGAATTGATATACAGTGTTACCGCCTAGCATCAAATCTGAAGTGAGTGGAAACGAGATTCTGTGCCATTCAGTGTCCTGGATTCCGAGGGTGGAAGGAATGGAGCCATAGTTATACCTGATAATATTGCATTCATCGTATTTTGTTGTCCAACCGCTGCTATTATTATTTTTAAACCAATGTCTGAATACAAGCTGCCTGTCGTTATTAAGCATTGACTCGTCGAATTTCACAAAGTATTCCACTGAATACCCATTGTCAATGAATTTAGTCAATTCAGCATCTCCGCCATGAAGAGCCACACGTCCCGACCAGGCTTTATCTGAACTGTACTCAATCTTTGTTCCCTGTGTTCCATAGATTCTCGGCTGGTTTCCATCTGTGGTGGTACGCAATGGATCCAAAGAAGAATCATCAAATTCATTTGCAACATATTTGTATATGGATGTTCCACCCATTTCCGAGAACAAGTTGAGACCGTCATCCTCAACCCAACCCGGATTGATTGTGATAGGTCTTATCTGACCTGCACCTACAGTAAAGCCCTTTCTTTTCTTCACGTAAATCTTGTTTTCAGCATTCCTGATGGAGAGAAGGACATCACCTTTAAAATCAATAGGCTTGACAGCAAGATAATACGTTCCTGCAGGAATATTTCCGCCATTCTCGTCCACCAGAGTAACGCTCGTGTAGCAAAGCAAGGTTGACCAAGAATTTGTAGGGGCCCCGACATCGACCTTAACTCCGCCGGACAAAGGCTGTGTCCACAAATTGTCAGGATTGAGGACTTCAAGAGTCACACTTATGCAGTCCACCGGAAGGTCAATCTTGACAAGTCCGCAAGCGTGCTTGAAAGACAGTTTGGTCTCATTTGCCGCACACTTTGCCACAAGAAGAGTAACATTGTCTGAAACTCCGTCCTTCTTTGCATACTGGATTTCCGGAATGGCAGAAAGAAGATAGCTGCCTTCCTTTGTTGCCTTTGCACTGTAAGGGTAGAATGCATACCATGAATCGGTAGGAGCAGTTGCTGAACCGGTAAAGGTAGCAGAAGCACCTCCAGTTTTAGTTTCAAACGGCTGAGGCACCCCTGAAGCGTCGAAAATTCCGACCTTATCTCCTGCGCTCCAAATCATTTTCCTGTAAACACCTTCCCCATCCGGTGCAAGGTTTGTCTTTGTCTGCTCAAAATCAGCCACAAATGTTCTCAGTTCATTATCAGACTGTACGGGACTCATTTCAGCCTCCTGTTTAGCACATGAAGCAAACAGAATTGCAAATGCAGCAAAATAAAGATGTCGTGTTTTCATAATGTTTTCCTGATTAAAATTCATACTCTTCTCCCACACTCAGATCATCAATGTCACCGCTTGTGCATATACTTGTGCATATAACATTGCCCGGCAATACCTCGCATACGTCAAATCCAGGAGACGCATAATCCTTTTCTTTAAAATATTCTTTCATGGTTTATTAATATTGTGGTAAAACTTCAAAATCATCTATTGAACCTTGGGCATCATCAACAGGGCCAGGGGTTGGGTCCGGGTCAGGGGTTGGGTCCGGGTCAGGATCTGGATCCGGATTTGGATCTGATGGCTTCCAATACTTGTTTTCCGGCCCCGTAAGGATAACATCATCAATAAGAAGGGTAACACCATTCATAGAAGAAAAATCCTCATTGGTAATTCTTATTTCCCTTATCTTGGACCAAGTAAAATGGTTTTCCGAATAAGAATAAGGAGGATCCTCAGAGCCTCTGTATCCGAAATATTTCAAAGGCAAACTTACCTCGTGCCATTCGCCGTCAGGAGTGAAATCAGACTTTGTCACATCGTATTTTATAACCCAATTGTGACGCTCCTGCTCATCGCTGAACTTTTCCTTGTTATCTACAAACCATACTGCTATCCTGAAATTGTCCGGCTCACAAGCAGTCTTCAATTTGAACCTGATATAACTTCTTTTTATATCAAATTTTTCCAAATCCTCACATAAACCGTCAAAATAGAATGAACAGTCAATCCATTGCGAATTAATATCGAATTTGATACAGTTCTCTCCACTTGCATAGTCATTGGTGTATGGAAATGTCAGGTATGTTTTCTGGTCTGACTCAGGGATAATACCCTCACCCCAGGCATCATCATAGAGTACCCTTGTGACAAACGAGCTCTCATCAACAGGAGAATCGTCATAAGCAGGCGGAATGTCAAAACCAAGAGCCTTTACGAGGTCAAGATTGAGGTCAGTGTGGAATTTGGGAGGCGCACCGGGAACATTGAACATACAGAAATCCCTGTCGGCATAAGCCCAGACCGTCCAGGAGACGCCATTGTTTTCCAAATGCTTGCGTACGACTTCATGCCAATAGCAGATATCTTCTTTTTTTGCCCCGCTGAAAGACATCACTCCGAACTCACCTACGAACAGTCTTACCTTACGCCTCTTTGCTTCTGCAATGACCCTGTCAAGTGAAGTCTGGATTGCAGCCTCTGTTCCTGTATATGGATAGTTACGGATTTCATCTTTGACTTCCTCTGTCAGACCGTCAATTGCGACAGTAGCCTGAATGTCGAAACTCTTGTTATAAGGGAAAGGAATTTTCCCTCCAAGCGGTTTATAGACATTCCACGACGAGCCCTGATGAGTGAAGACCATCGGACCGTAAAAATGTGAAGTATAGATAAGTTTTTCATCCTCATACTCAGGCATTTGCTCAAAGCTGGAACCTGGAGCCGGGCACACGATAATATCGTGGACGTCATCCACTTTCCTTATCTCCCCGATAAGTTCTCCCTGGAGTTCGTGCCAATGGTCGCTCCACCACTGTCCGTCCGGTTCATTCTTGAGTTCATAGACCACCCTCGATGTTCTTGACTTACAATGCTCGGCTATCTGCCTCCAGGAACTTTTCATAAATCCGGTAGCCCGGTCTTCCGTGTAAGTTTCAGTAAGACCCCACTGATGGTTGTCAATAATGACTGTAATTCCGAATTGTTCTCCAAGATCAAGGAGTTCATCAAGCCTTGCGAAAAATCTCGGATCAAGCGTATAGTCCGGAGCTCCCGAAATGTCGAAGCGGCCTATGTTCATAGGAACCCTGACCACATCCACTCCCAGGCTTTGGAGATTGGTAAATGAATCTTCAGTGATTGTTCCCATCCAGATTGAACCGGCATCCGCACTCGGAGTAACATCGAAACAACCGGAAAGGTTGACACCTCTCGTGAATGCGGTTTTTTCAAGAGTAGTTGAATTCTCCCCACCTTCATCAGGCTTGACCCCATAGAGATTTCTGTCACAGGCTGAAAAGATGAGAGCAAAGAATGATAATAGAATAATCGATTTCTTCATATCGCGTCAGATTTAAATCAGTTCTTGTCGTAACCCGGATTTTGATCTATAATATCCGAAGCATCAAGTATATAATCAGCAATTGGGAACAACTTCTTATGCTTGTTGATGGAGCCGTCCGGAGTGTGATCCCACCATTCACCTTCGATGAACTCATTCCACCTGATGAGGTCAGTTCTTCTGCGACATTCACCCAGGAACTCTATCAGCCACTCGTCAAGCATTCTCCATTTGTCAAGATTGGCAGCCGTAACAGGATTCGGATCTTTGCCATCAGCAAAATACCGTGACCTCACCCTGTTTATCAGTTTTGCAGCTTCACCAGTTTGTCCTTCCCTCATCTTGCATTCGGCAAGTATGTAATATGCCTCTGTCAGTCTCATCAGAGGAATGTCAGGATTGAAAAGAATGGAACTCTCGTTTGCGGACGGCCTCGGTGAGAACTTTATCATTCTCACTCCGGAATTTTCCTCTCCGGAATTCATATCTGACTTTGTTCCACCTTCAGACAGCCTTGCTACACAGTCTACAAGTTCAAGAGTCTTTCCGTAATATTCCTGAGTTCCGACGACTTTCCAGGCAGGATTGTCAGGATTCTCCAGCTTGCCATAAACAAACATACCTTCGTATTTTCCTTTGCCCAGATATCTGTACTGCTTCTTCCTGACATCGGTATCCTCAAATTTGGAGAAAGGAGAACCCAATTTGTAAGTATAAGGATTTCCTTTAGCATCTTTTGACGGCGTGAGGCAGATTTTGTTTTCCCCGGAAGAGCTGACAATTCCTCCGAAGTAATTGTTCATATTGGCAGGCATCTGACGTGACCAAAGATAGTAAGCATCTGTCTCCAACTGGGCACGCTCACTCGGTATAGACCATATTATCTCTTTTGAATTCTGATTTTCAAAACCGAATATTTTTGTCCAGTCCTCCTCAAGGTCGTATTGTCCATACTTGCAGTCAATAATGTCCCGGCAAATCATCTCAGCTTCTTTGTACATATCCTCACCGATATAGACATTCGCATTGAAATACAGCCGTGCAAGTCCCAAGGCAGCAGCAGCCTTTTTGATATAACCGGACTCCTGACCGCCCAAAACAGGTTTTGCTTCAAGGTCAGGCAGGGCCTTCTTGAAAAGCCCCTCGATGAAATAAAATGTCTCCTTTGCCGAAGAACGAGGCTTTTCAAACTCGGCGCTTTCCGCATACAGAGGAAGTCCTCCGAAACAGTCAAACGCTTCCAGATAGTACAGAGCAGCCATAGCGGTGATTTGAGCAACCCAGTTGTTCCAGGTTTCATCCGAAATTCCGAAACGTGACAAATCAACCTCCGAAAGGTCATCTATGGCCGCCCAGCATCTTGCGACACCTGCCATTCTGGATATATACACCTGATAGCTTGCTCCGAAGTGAACAGGGAAATCGTGGTAATGCATTTTGTAATCTTCACTTGACTTGTCTGCATTCTGGGTTCCTCTTACAGGAGAGCAGAAAGCATCCGTTGTCAGTTCCTGAAGGATGAAAGGAGCATAATCCTGTGCAAAAGTCCACCTGGCGTGAGTGAACGGTCTGGCAAACCTCTGCAGAACAGCCTCCTTGGAGTCATAATAAGTGTCCGGGGCCACCTGACTATAGTACTCAGGCTCTATGTCACACCCGGTATACATGAACGACAATAGAGTGATTATCAATAATTTATTGAGATTATTCTTCATATATGACATTATTTCAGAGATTTCTTAAAACTTAAGCTGAACGCCGAATGTGAATGTCCTGGTCATAGGATATGCATTCTGATAATTGTCAATTCCTCCGTCATATCCGACTATGTCGATTTCAGGATCCAGACCTGTATATCCCCGTAATTGTCGCAAGATTGCCGGCAGTAAAATACAGTCTCAGGCTTTCGACAAAGTCTTTTGTATGGCTTCTCAACGGGAACAGATATCCCACTGTCACGGCATCTATCTTCAGGAAAGAACCATCCTCAAGATAGTAGTTGCTCATCAACTTCTCATCCTTGATATGGCTAAAAGTTGAATAGGCATCCTTCAATACGTTGCACTCTCCGTTTCTGCCCGCAATTCCAAGGGTCATAGCATAGGTATTATACACATCAAAGTCATACCAGCCATGCATACTTATGCTCGCATCGAAATTCCTGTACTTGAAGGTGTGACTCCAGCCGTACATCAACTTCGGCGTGAAATTTCCCATTAGCTTCTTGTCTTCAGCGATTTTTGAGGAAGCCGGGATTACCTGACCGTTCCTGTTGACGATACGGAACTCTCCGCTCGGTGAGAATCCTGCGAATTCATAGAGGTGGAACTGGCCGATGGTGCTGCCTTCTTCAAGGATTATAGCCTTTCCGGGACTGTTTGGTCCTGGAAGCTGACCGCCATCCCATCTGGTGTTGCTGCCATCCATAGTCAGGACCTTGCTCGTGGAACCACTGAGATTGAGCGATGTGGACCAAGTGAAATCATTCTTGCGGATTATATCTCCGCCGAGTTCGACCTCCCAGCCCTTGTTTTCCATAGAACCTATATTCTGCCATTGGTATCCTCTGATATAAGGCGGCTGGGGAACCATAACATAAAACAGCAGATTTGATATTTTCCTGCGGTAGATATCGGCCTTTCCATAAAGTCTTCCTTTGAAGAACGAAAAGTCAAGACCCACATTCCACTCTGCCTTTTCTTCCCATCCGAGGTTGGGATTCACATCCTCGCTTCTTCCGTAGGCATATTTCCACTCACCGTTCTCAAGAAGCCATCTGTTTTCATCAGCCCCGATGAAATTGCCTGAATATGCAGCATCGAAATCATTGTTTCCGGTAACTCCATAACCTGCCCTGAGCTTGAGTTCATCGATCCATTTCACATTTTTCAGGAATTTCTCTTCTGAAATAGCCCAACCTGCAGAGACTGCCCAGAAATTTCCCCAGCGGTTCTTCTTTCCGAACTTGGACGAGCCCTCACGACGATATGTGGCTGAAACCATATACCTGTTGTTATAAGAATAGTTGGCACGAACGAAATATGCAAGGAGTTTCTCCGTTATATTCTTTTCCGAACTCATTGAAGCAAGGCCGTCGTTCAGGTAAGATCCTTTTCCGATATCCCAGTATTTGATTCCGTCAACAGAGAAGTTGCTGTTTGACATTGAAAATCTCTCTCCGTCATAACGGTTGTACGAGTATCCAAGAACAGCGTTGACCTTATGTCCTCCCTTGAAACTTCTGTCGTAGGAGAAATAGCCTTCGGTATTGAGCCTCTCATTCTTGGCAAATGCCAATGAGGCAGACCCGTTTACATTGTTTACGATGCTTGCTCGATGGTACATAGAGGTGTATCCGTGATCCTCGTATTGGAAAGTAGAATATCCGACTGATTGCTGATATGAAAGTCCCTCAACAGGCAGAATATTCAATTTTGCCATAATTTCCGGCTTGAACCACTTGTCCAGAGAATTGCTGTCATACAAGGCTGCATCGGCAATGAAGTTGTAATCATATTCTTCGCCTATCCAGACATTGTAACCCGACCTCGTGGTTTCGTCATAAGGCGACCTGGTAGGATTGTTCAGCAATGCCTGACCGAAATACGGGCCCTGCTTGTTGCGTTTGGCCTGACGATAATCTATATTGGCTCTGAATTCCAGCCATCCTTTGAGGAGATTGAATTTGGAGTTTATCCTGCCGCCAAAATCGTGTCTCCACTCTCCTGTTGCGATGCCGTCCTGCTTTTCATAAAAGAATGAAGAATAGACACTTGCCTTTTCAGTTCCGAAATTCAAGGACAGATTGTGCTTGTGTGAAAAATTCTTTTTGTTTATTGCTTCATTCCACCAGTCGGTCTTGTATCCGTAGTCCGTTCCGACTCCGTACTTCACATATTCCTCTGCTGTAAGCACCTGCGGTTTTCTATAAGCCTGTTTATAAAGGAGGTCCGCACTATACGTGACATTCAACCGGCCTTCCGTATCCGTCCCGCTTTTGGTGGTCACGAGAATGACACCTGCTGCAGCCCTTGTTCCATAAATCGCACCGGCAGAAGCATCTTTAAGCACGTCAATTGACTTGATATCCTCAGGATTGAGGGAACGGATGTCGCCTCCAGGGAAACCATCTATCACCACGAGAGGCTGCTGGCCTGATGCGATGGAAGCCATTCCTCGCAACTGCATTACGGGAGAATCATTCACAGACTTTGTCTGGCCAATGACAAGGCCTGAAATCTTGCCCTGAAGCGATTTGGTGATGTCCGCACCGCCCACACCCTTCATCATCTCGTCAGCAGAGACGGAGGCGATTGAGCTGGTGACTTCCTTGCGGTCGAGGGTACCGTAGCCGATGACGACAGCCTGGTCGAGGAACTCAATCGAGTCCTTGAGCGTGATGTCGATGTTCTCCGACGAGCCGACTTTCATCTGGACGGTGTTGTAGCCGATGCAACTGACTGAAATCACCGGGGACTTGATGTCCTGCGGAATCTTCAGGGAATATGCGCCGTCAATGTCGGTGTTCGTCCCGGTCTGCGTGCCGCTGATGAAGACGAAGGCGCCCACGACAGGCTCGCCTTTGGAGTCAGTGATATGCCCATGAATGTGCGAGGCTGTCGCCGAAGCTAGAGATTCCCCCTTCACCGTGTCTTGCCGGCTTTCGAGAACGATGTTGCTCCCGGAGATGTTGTAGCTGATGCCCGAGCCCTCGAAAATCAGGTCGAGCACGCTGCGGAGCGGCTTTGACTTGACCTTGACCGTCACCTTTCTAGAGAGGTCGCAACTCTCGTCATAGACAAAGAGGTAGCTGGTCTGTCTCTCCACGTCGTCCATGCAGTTCTTGAGAGTCGTCTCCTTCCTATTGATGGAAACGGTGACACTCTGGGCCGTAGCTGTTCCGCAAAAGAGCAGCAGTGTGCAGAGAAGCGCGGTGAAGAGTTGTATCCGTCTTCCGCGCGAGTAATTAGTTACTGTCATTGTTTTTTAGTTATGTGAATTTTTTGTTTCGGCACCCGACAGGGTGCGGTATGCTTATGTTTGCCATGCGTATGAATGCCGTCAGGACACGTATGTCATGGACTATCGAATGTGCACCTGTTTGGTTTCGTAGTCTATCTCGAATGAATGTCCTGTGCCGGCGAGGATAAGGCGCAGGGCATGCTCAAGGCCGTCAGCGGTGCGTATTTTTCCCCTGTTCTTGACAACAGGTTCGGAGGACTCCGTCATTATCTTCACGTCGTATATCCGTTCAAGTCTCGCTGCGAGTTTCGTGAAAGACGGGGTGTTGAGGGATAGTATTCCCTCTATCCACAGGTAGTCGTCCGCGCTCGCCATTTCATCGGTATGCAGCCGTCCGTCCCTGAGTTCAGCAATCTGCCCCGGAGCAAGGACGACCTCCTCGGTTTCGTTCGAGATACGCACTTTTCCTAGGAGCAGGGCCGTCGAGAACGTCCCTGTTTCCTTTTCTGCAAGCACATCGAACTTGGTCCCGAGCACCTCCACGTCTCCGGCAAAGGTACTCACAACAAACGGCTGGCCGTCATCGCGGTGCGTGACGTCGAACATTGCCTCGCCCGAGACGCTTACGCGGCGCTCCTCACCGGCGAATACCACTGGATATTCGAGCGTGGAACCTCCCGCGAGCCAGACCTTGGTACCGTCCTGGAGAGTGACACTTATCGTCTGCCCGGCTGGGGAACTGAGCGCAAGGGTCTGCTCCGCGAACCGGGAAATCTTCCAGGAACTGTAAAGGTAACCGCCCCCGAAAACAAGGGCCGCGCAGGCAGCGGCGACGGCCGCATAGCGAAGCACGAGACGGCGTACCTTCCAGATCTTTTTCGTCCCGTTCCCATCTGCGTGCGCCCCGGCATGTCCGCCGGCCTTTTCTTGCCATGCATATTCGCGGGAGGCTCCATTAGCCGCAGCCACAGGAGCATGCAGGACCATTGCGTTGAAGGTCTCGTCCAGCGAGTCCATCTCCCTGCGATTCTCAGGGCTCGCGTCAAGCCAGTCGAGAACAGCCTTTTCCTGCTCTGGTGTCGTCCGGCAGAGCATATAGTCTATAAGTAAGTTTTTGTCCATATATATTGTTTGTCTTTTCGAACCATGTTCCTTTTTTCATCAGTCACGTACAATCCTTCTTCAAAAAGGAACCTATCCTCGAAAATACTGAACAATATTTCCGAGGTGCTTATATATAACAAATAAAGGGTGGGGGCTTACAGTATTTTGAAAAAATTTTTTGACTGCATCCAGAGATTAATATCCGAGAAAGGCCCAAGTACTTGTGAGAGAGAATGAACAGGAGCTATGAGACATTCAGCATCCATAGAATAAGAGAGACCGGAAGATAATCCTTGAGGGCATTTCTCATGATGGCGAGAGCGCGCTGCATTTCGGACGTGACGCGGCGCTGTGAGATACCGAGGGCCTCGGCGATTTCGGCATAGGTCTTTCCGCAGAAGCGGCTGAGTTCGAAGACCTGGCGTGTGACCTGCGGCATGGCGTGCATCTCGCGCTCAACAATTGCGCGTATCTCGTCGGTGAAGAGCCGCTGAGGGGCGCAGGCATTGAGTGAGCGGATGCTCGCCACTATGTTGCGGGTTTGGAGGCTATGAATATCCTGCAGTTTCGCGAGGTGGAGTGTCTGGGCGTTCAGCCAGTTTAGGCAGTTGTTACGGACTGAGGTGGCGACGTAGGCCGGCAGATTTGTCTCCAAGGCGATCCTCTCCCGGTTTTCCCAAAACGAGGCAAAGCTCTCCATCACTATGTCTTCCGCCACGGCCACATCACGCACATACCTCCGCGCGATTATCACGAACCGCGCGTAGTACTGCGTGTACACCGCCTCAAACTGCGTATGTCCGATACCCCTCCCCATCAAAAATGATTGTAAGTTCACATTGTTTTCCGGCACGAAAAAGAAAATGCCGGGCGAGACCCGGCACAAATGTATAAAGTTTTTTATTTTTCAACAATCCCGCAGGACAATTGTTCGCCCACATTTTTAAAAGTACGGCTTACTTGCCTGTCCACCAACGCTCGATTTCCTCAGGGACTTGCCGGTCGTCGCTGGTCGGCTTGCTGCCGGTCGTCTGGTTCTTGACAGACTGGGTCGTCTTTACGATTTGTTTGGCGATTTTGTCTCCGAGACTTTTGAGACCGTCTTTAAATGATTGGGCATCGGCACTTGGCATACTCAAGAGAAATGTCGTGCATAGGATAAGAATGTTTCTGGTTTTCATTTGTAATGATTATCGATCTTCAAAGTTTACCAACGTATCTCCAAATCTGCGAAAAAATCGGAACTACTATACTATAATGATGAAAAACTGATGTTTGCCAGCTATTCCAAAATAGTTTTGATGGCTTTGGCGAGCCTCCCGTCAGGGTCGGAAAAGTGATTCCCCGGATTTGTTTCGAAATCGTGCGGGATTTCCAATTTGTCGAGGAGGGAAAGAACCTGCGCTGTGCAGTCTCCTACGCGACTCATGACGGGATGTTTCGTATTGCTTTCATTGTCGCCCAATGAAAGATATACATAATCAGGTTTTCTCCGGATTTCGTGTGTGTTTATAAAGTCAATGAATCCAGGGTACCAGAATGAGGCGGAACCGCATCCGACTCTGTGAAACACGTTTGTCTTCCATTGGCTCCAGAATGCGAAGAGCCCTGCCAGTGAATATCCTGCAATTGCATTGACGGAAGATTGATGTGGCAGGCTTTTTTCTACTTCCGGCATTATCTCGTTCAGTAGTTTTTCGAGGTGTGCTTCCGCATTGCCTTTGAACATCGGCAAGCCTTTTCTGACTCCAGGCGCAAGCCATGGCGTCAGTTCGCCTTCAAAGTCGAAGTCGTGTATGGATACGAGGTTGAATTCGTGGCATCCTATTTCCCGGCATCTGTTCCATACGTTGTGTCCGTCTCCGGCAACCGAATGTATATAAACTGTCGGGAGGCTTCTATCAGCCGCGCCTTTCCATATTGTCGTTTTCATGTTTTTCTCGCTCTGGGGAATTTTGTCTGGTTTTTTGCCGCAAATTTCAAAGTCCTTTGTTGAAAAATTCTCTCAATGAAATATGTTTGATGCCATTCTCATTCCTTGAAGTTAGTAACGGAGTAGCGCTGATTACATATTTCGGATGATTGTCACGGATTCTTTCCAATGGACCGAACTCTCTGTCCCGAGTGGCCTGCTCGCCCATCAGGTGCGGTAAATTTAGTGTCTATAGACAATAAAAACAAGGCGAATTGGCATTTTGTTGTTTTAAGACAATGAAATCAACCTATGATAGCAAGGGCAAATCTCTAAAATAGGTAAAATTACGTATAGGAATGTTGCTAAGGATTTCTTTTCTTTGCATAAGTTAGGTTCAATACACTATATTATTATGAGCACCAGACATTTATTCCTCCCTTTCCTTGTCGCCTTGGCTGGATTTGTCTCCTGCGATGAAATTCAACCTGATGTGGCAGTCGGCTGCGTAACCGTGGACAATGAGTATTTCTGCGCCTTGACCAGTGTCATTGGTGGCGAAACTGAAGGTAACCAGAAGTGGGCTTTCGCCCTTTGGCAGGTCTTCCGTTCATACAAGAAAAGTTTGTGTCAAATCAAAATATCCTTCCATCTGTTCACCAAGTCATCAAAAGTCAGTCCAGTGCAGCGGATGGCTGGGCTTGTGCTTGGGCAGGCGCAGCTGTGCAGATATCCTAATATGTTTGTCGTGTCGGAATGCTTTTTCAAGTATTGCGCGTAAGACTTGGCAGCCTTGTTTCCGTTGAACACAATTGTTGATATTGTCGGGTTCTTTCTGATAAATCCGACTATGTCATTGAACTCTCCGCCTCGGATATTCCCGTCGCTGCTGCCCGCACGTTCTGCCGCGGCGTAAACATCCCAGAGGGCAATATGACTTTGCGCAAGCATCTCCTTTTTTGCCGGATAGCTGAGCGGCACAGGCGAACCGGTTATTGTCGCTATGATTCTCCAGAAAAAGTTCTTGTTATTTGCATAATACTCTTGGCTTTCGATTGAAATGTCGCCAGGAAGGGAACCGAGTATGAGGATTTTCGGTTCATTGCATAATAGAGGCTCCAGGCCCTGTTTAGAGTTTGTTTTCATTTGAAAAGCTGATTTTAATTGGTGAAACACTCCTATCGATGTCAAATAGGAGAGGATAGTTCTTTACTCTTGCGGAAATCTGACTCGCCGGCCGGCACCGGTTTGCCGTCCTTTCGGGCGTATAATCCCTGCCGGTTTATGAGTTTCGCGATTTCGGTAAATGTGAGTGCCGTCGATGCTTCGCGCAGCACTTTCTCAATAGCTTCGTGCAGTTTCATATCATTTTTTGTCTTTGTTTGTTCACTATTTCCGGAGTCGCATTCATCGACCACCGGCCTTTCAATGTCATATTCCGGATTATCTTCCGCCCAGCCGATGTTCAGCAGATCAACCAGCCGGCATCCTATTTTAGCCTTTTCAAGCCTCGCCTTTTTCAGCGCCTTTTCGAAGCGGAGCTTTTCCTCCTCGGCAATGTCACCGGATTTTAGCTCGTATTCATCCCGCAGCCTGTCTTCATCCCTTACTGCATAGAAGAAATCCGTTGCCGCTGCCAGAAGTGCCATATACTCGTGATCCGGAGACAGCATCGGAAGCGTCCCTTTCGTGCAATATTCAACATTCAAGTCAAAATCCGCATAGAAACGGAACGCCGAATAAAATGACATATACTCTTTTCCGTTGAGTATTGTGTATAACTGTGTTGGCGTAATATTCTTATGCATAGCATATTCGTTCAGGCCTTTGTATTGCTGCCTAATGATTTTCTTTATGTTTTCTGCGACTTCGGATGGAGTATGTATATTTTCCATGTTTATTTAATTTTTCTGCAAATATATATATTATTAAATATCAAATAAAACTTAATATAAATATATATTTATTTGTCTTTTTGAGTGTGACGCGATACTCTAATCTTATAATCATATAGTGTCTTGGGGTGGAGAATATGAGTCGTGATATAATTGTTGCGAGAATATCGGCAACAATGGGATAATCATAAATGTGTTGCCGGTAGAGAAATCGTATAGAAAGATTTGGATATTCCGGAATTTTAGTGCAATTTTGTCAACAAATTAGTTGACAAATGAATGTCGGGAAATACATATTGACACTCGCGGCAAAAGAAGGATATTCGCAGTCGGATGTGGCGCGGCGAACGGGTATATCACGGCAAATGTTGAGCTATATAATTGCCGGTGAACGGAAACTGACGCTGCCTCAGGCCCTTAAGATTGAGTCCTTGTTATCGCTGAAGACTGGGACGCTTATTCTAATGCAGGATGAAGATTATATTAAAAAAATATCAAATTACTCTTCGCCATTCCCTGTGTATGAAACTTATCGAAGTAAATGCGTTTTGGTCATACGACAATGCCGCCGAAGATGATATCTCTGATGAGGACATCATCGAAAAGACATTATTGCTGCTCGATATGGACGACATTTCCCGCCTTTTTGAATTATATTCTCGGAAATTTGTCCGAAAAGTTTGGGAAAGCCGGCTGGCGTCTCAAGGTGAGTATCTCCATTCCCTCAATATGATGATTGCCCAGTATTATTTTAATATTCAGTATCCAGAGCAGTTTCTTCGTCGCAGGGAAGCCGCTCATATTCATAAAGTTACTCAAGATGCGTAAGGGACTTACTACAAAAATCGAGGAAATCATAGACGATATTTCCGGACTGAACTGCATAGATGGTTATGTGCTTTGTGGAGGCACGGCTTTAGCAATGCAGCTGGGGCATCGTCAGAGCGAGGACCTTGACTTTATGGCTTGGCGAAAATCAAAGGATGAAAAACCTGAGGTTGATTGGCCGGACATTTATCGTGAAATTGAAGAAAAAGTCGGACATATTGACAATATGGACATTCTTGGCTTCGATCAGGTCATATTTCTTGTGAAATGTGTAAAACTGTCGTTCTATGTCAGTGATAAGTATGCACCGCCGATGACGGTCTTGCCATATCTGGGGAACATCCGCATAGCTTCAATGGATGCAATACTTGCGATGAAGCTTGAAGTTATGCTCAGGCGAATGAAATTCCGGGACTATTATGATGTTTACTGCATTGTTCGCAATGGCTTGGACATCGCTGTGGGAATTGACACTGCAATAAAGTATTCGCAATTTCGTCTGAAAAGAAAGAATGTCGTGGCAATGCTCCTGTCTGGCAGCTTTCACGAAGACTCAAACTTCAGGCAACTTGCTCCGATTTACGATGTCACCGAACCACAAATGCGTGAATACCTCCTCCGCAAACTTCAAGATGCCGGATTGTAAGATTGCGCTAAATTGTAGTGCAGTAGTCTTTCCGCTTCCATTGGGGGAATTTTTGTATAGAAAGGGGCAAAAAAGTTGAGCTGATATATGTGGGTTCGGCGCTAATGTTGAATATATGCGGACGCTGCAAACGGTGGCTTATTCCGTTTCCGTGCCTTGAGATACAGGCCGACGCCCACAAGGCGTACGACTACACAAGCAAGGGGAATCTGCACTGCCTTGTCGAGGTAGATGCAAGGAATTAGATATCAATGCATTGTATGTAGAGAGAAACCCTTAATACCATATTATTATGAGCACCAGACATTTATTCCTCCCTTTCTTTGTCGCATTGGCTGGATTTGTCTCCTGCGATGAATTCAAACCTGAGGTGGCTGTCGGTTGTGTAACCGTGGACAATGAGTATTTCTGCGCCCTGACCAGTGCCATTGGTGGCGAAACTGAAGGTAACCAGAAGTGGGCTTTCTATGACGAAGGTAAAGTCCGTGTCAATGTTTCCGGATATAAATGCCGCTGCGGTGATGCCGGGCATATCCCGTTCCATTTGTCTGTCATTGACATTGACCTCCCAAGTATTGCGACAATGCAGATCCCTCTCGAGGAGCGCACCGAGGGTGACAATTACTTGAGCGGCAACAAGTCCGTCTCCGGTGTCCGTCTGAACCACTACAAACTGTCCGACGACGGGCGCCATCTCGAGATCGACCTTTCGATTACCCTATACCGCGAAACGAAGGGCGACATCCGGGTCCTCTACAAAGGCGCCACCAATGTAAAAGCGACTCGCAGGTAATTGAAACTCATACGTTTGCTAAATTCAGAATTTGTTGCTTCTTTGCAATGGATTCTGAATTTGCGTTTCAATCCGATGGGACATGATGCTGGTTTATGCTATTGTTAAAATAATAATATTTTGCTATTTTTCGATAAATACTAATAATCGCGCATCGTTAAATACTAAAACAGATACGTCGTCAAATACTAAATTTGATGCGCAAGCAAATACTGATATGGCAACACCTGGGGAAAAATTAGCAGAGTCTTTGCAGGCTCTTTGCACACACCTTTGAGTCCTGACAATGTGCGTATTACAATGCCTGTGCCGTTTCCTGATGAATGTGATGTTGGCCTCCGGCGGCTATGACTGGGTGGTGATTAAGACTGACAAACGCGCAGAATATATGGCTGCGCTGGAGACAGCAAGCACGAACGGCGACATCCTGCCTTTTGCAAAGTTTGTCGTTTCAATTCTCAGACAAAATGATTTTTTGTAACTTAGGGGGCGTAAATATATGAAAGCCCAATGGACCCTATATATAACTATTCCCTCTGTGCCGCGTTCCCGTTGATGCTGTTCTTCGGCTTCTATTTTCTGTTGGGCAGAACTCCGGAAAAGGCGATTTTTGACAATTTTCTGCGCTCCCGACGCATAATGGGAGCGGCAATGCTGTTGCTCGCGGCCAACTATTCGGTACATTTCTTTATGAAAGTCCGTTTCAATGACGCCGATGCCGCTATCCTGATGAACCTGTCCACTTATTTCCTGTGCTACTGGCTGTTCAGCTCGGCCCTTACCACATTGCTTGACCGCAATTATATCACCAGGCGCAGGCTATTGGCACATATGACATTGTGGGTGCTGTACTCCGCGATCTCCTGCATTGTCCTGAAACTGTTGCCGGAAGGAACGGCTCAGACAGTGGCGATATTGGCCTTGGCTGTGTGGCTGGTCGTATATGGGCTGTTCCTGACATGGCGGCTGCTGCGGACCTATCACAGGGTCATCCGCATTTTCAACGAAACCCATGCGGACGACATCGGGGCCTATATCAAGTGGCTTTCCGTTTTTACTTATTGGGCCGTAATATTCGGTGTTGGCTGCGGACTGCTGACGTTCCTGCCCGACCAATACGTCTATATCTGGATTCTGATGTCAATCCCGTTCTACATCTATCTCTTCCTTTGCTATCTGAACTATATGCTGTTTTACGAGCAGGTGGAAAATGCAATGGAGGTCAATGAAGAGCTGGATCATTTTGAGGCGGAGCCGATGCAAGATGCGCCGTCATACCATGCCGAAATCGCGGAAAGAATCGCGAGTTGGATCAATGCAGATGGCTACGTCCGGACAGGCCTTACCATTAAGGGGCTGTCAGACCAGCTTCATACCAATCGTACCTATCTCTCCGAGTTCATAAATGCCACGTACGGAGTGTCATTCCGTGACTGGATTACAGGGCTCCGCATTGAATATGCGAAACGCCTGCTCGTGCAATATCCTAAGTTGACGCTGGCTGATATTTCAGAACGATCTGGCTTTTTGTCGCCGAGTCATTTCATCCGCATCTTCAAGGAAAACGCCGGATGTACGCCTGCCAGATGGCGGAAATCCAGTTGATGCGATGGCGGAAAAATAGCCTAAACGACAAAGATGTGCGATTCTGACAATTGAAACGCTATTTTTCATCGGGAATCGGCCCGAAATGAATTCTCTTTGCTTTCTTTGTACAGAGCATTTTTTAAGTAAGCGTTAAAAAAATAAGTTGGTAAAGATTTGTGAAGAATTTTCGAGGATAGATTTCTTTTCGAAGAAGGAGTGTACTGGACGTACACGACTGATGAGAAAAGGAATATAGACCGAAAAGACGAGCAAAGATTACCAAGTTATTTTTTAAGGATTACTAAATGCAGTTTAAATCACTTGCTAACAAACAGCTGATATTATGAAACGATTCTTTATTGTCCTTGCAGTATGTTCTTTATTGGCATCTGCCGTTTCGTGCGAATATGACGCACCGAACATCAATTTCACCACCACCGTTACCAATGATTATTCAGAAGTCGTCCAGGCGATTGAGGATCAGACATTGACCCTTGCCGAAAAATTGAAGATCATCAATGATGCACTCGAAAATCAGACATTGACCATCACCGAGCAGGCGGACATCCTGAAGAAAGCCTATGAAAACGGGGTTATCAAATACGAGGAATTGTTCGAAAAGCTGCTTGACCGACTTGGGAAAATCAAAGAAAGCACCGAAGAGAAACTCGACGCCATCAAGGAGGCGCTCGAAACAGAAAATGAGGACATGAAAACCAAGCTTGACGCCATCAATAAAGCAATCGACAAGGGAGTTGTGGACATCAATGCCAAACAAGACCTCATACTTACGGCATTGAACAGTTTGTCATCTTATAGATTCACCAAAGACGAACTGTTGGAAGTTGGCGATGACTATGTGCTGGTTCTCGCAACCTTCTGGAACAGTAATTTCGAAAACTATGAGGTGGTACGAGCCCTTATGGAATTGATACCGACATCATTGCCTGCACGATATAAGTTCTGGTACCATCAAGCGTCAGGCAAATATCCATTTAGTGGAAGTGAGACTACGAGTTTCTACGGTCCGGCCATTACGGAAGGCGGATGCTTGAATACCATAAGAGGCGAAAGTGATTTGTTCCTTGCGATTGACCTCGAATGGAACAGCGATGCTCCACGCTACAGGTACGTCGGTTTAAACACTTGTTACCTGCTCAAAAAAACATATAGACGCGGATATGCTTATTTCGTCGTAGATAAGGGAGGCAAGACAGCTGGAATCAACGTCAAGCCGGAGTCATCAATACCGGGCGACGACATGTTTAATGATTATTCCAACGTAATTGTATACGAACATCGTTTCGCCGTCGAGAAAGGAAGGACCGGAGTCTGGGGCTACAGAGGCCTGGCAAATGGCCAACTTCCCGGAGATAAAGTTAAAAGTGTAGACTTTATATTCGTGAAAGATGAGTAACCGCTAAATGCTTGATTATGAAAAGATTATTAATATTGACAGTAACAGCGATCCTGTTCGTGCCCCTCATTGATATCGGGGCTCAGGAGCGCGGCAGCGGGACTTATCGCACTTGCACCTGGAGTCTGTATGGAGAAGCCGGCGCCACGATGTCGCATGGTATCGGCATTTCGAATGTGAATGCAGCTCCATGGACAAGCGTCTCTCCGGAAATCGGGGCTGGCGTGTCCTTCAACATACGCCCATGGATTAGGCTCGGCCTGAACTATGACTTTTCCAAATATGCCAGAGAATTGAGGTTCAACAAGTTGCAGCCATTGGACACTCCTGCCGGGGATGGCACCATTGACACTGACGGCACCCATACAGGGGACCTCTCGGGGGGATTTCTCCGGAGAAATTATTCCGGACATAGACGGTACGCCGGCAGGGGACAGGCATCTTCTTGAGAAAACCGGCGGACTCGCTTATACCAAGATGTGGACACATTACCATGCCACCGACCTTACGCTGGAGTTCAACGTGATGGAAATCTGGAAAAACCGGACAGACAAGCGTTTCAACCTCTACGCGGGAGCGGGTTTCGGCTGGCTCTTCGCCAAAGGCAACACCTATAACATCGCCATGGGCAATGAGCGCTGGAAAGAAAAGTACAAGGAGACTACCGACATCTGGCTCAAGGCCGAAAACACCCGCCACAACTATAACACAGGATATGTTCCAATGCTGGTTTCCGCGGAATTCGACGTGAGCCCTATCGTAACATTGGGATTACAAGGCAATTACAAGCGGCTCTTCAAGTGCGACAATGCCCCGAAGGGAATCGGCACCGTATCCATGGTCGTGAGGCTGAATCTTCTCGGCGGAAAGTCCGGATACAAGAGCAAGGCCAGCAGGTTACGTGAATCCGAGAATGCCCTGGCCGCCATGAGGGACATGAATGAGGTGCTGAAAGACGAGTGCGAGGACTCGATGAGCGACCTGAAAGATGAACTTGCAGAGTCGCAGCATGAAATCGAAAAGCTCAAGTCGCAATTGGAGGGTCTCAAAAAGGAGAATGAGGAGCTCAAGACGCAAGTGGATGAGAAGCCGGAAATGTCACGTGACACCATCGGCAATATCTGTGTTATGTTTGATTTCGACAGCAGCAAGTTGCGCCAGCAGGCTAAGACTGAACTCGATGATTTCGCAAAGAGGATAAAGTCAACGGAGGGCTACGAGTTGTTTGTTATAGGAGAGGCTTCCTCAATTGGAGACAGCGGTTATAACCAGAGGCTCAGCGAACGGCGTATAGACAGTGTAATCAATTACTTGGGCAAGAAAGGCATCGACTGCAGCAGTGCATATCGCCAGGCGCTCGGAGATTCCAGAAATGACAAATCGGAATCCGCCCAGCGCGCCACTATTCTGGTGATCTCCAACGAATAAGTTTCGCAAATTGTCATAAAAAACTCGGGTGAGAATCAATGCGATTTTCACCCGAGAATATTTTATAATATTTATTCCTAAAACTTCGAAGCGATGAACTTGCGGAGGGAAGCGGCGTCATTGACCTTTATCGTGGCGATAAGTATCTCGTTTGTCGCGTCAGCATTGACAAAAACAGAGGAGCATCATTTTTTCCGGCATCGGGGGATGGACCGAGAGTACTTGCTTTATATTCCCGAGGGAATCGTTCCGGACGCACCTCTGGTCATGGTGCTGCACTGCTATGGCGGGCGTGCGATGAAGGGCGGGACGCGGCCACGGGGGTGAAATGTAACTGATTGATAATCAGATATCTTTTAAGATGGGGCGTGGAAACGTAGACTTTTTTTGGCTGCGTTTCCATGCTGCGTTTTGTAACTTATTGATAATCAATGTCTCTAAAAATAGAGCGTGGCCGCGTCCCGCCGGGAAGGTTACAGCCGAGGGCAAGGGTGTCCGCTGTTGAGCAACATTGTTGTGCTCAACGAACTGGACAAGGAACTGGAACGCTGCGGACCTATCGCAGGGTCATCTGCATCTTCAAGGAAAACGCCGGATGTACGCCTACCAGATGGCGAAAATCCAGTTGATGCGATGGCTGAAAAATAGCCTAAACGACAAAGATGTGCGATTCTGACAATTGAAACGCTTTTTGTCATCGGAAATCGGCCCGAAATGAATTCTCTTTGCTTTCTTTGTATGCTAACTCTATTAACAATTATGGATAAAAGAATTCTGACACATCTTGTCCTCCTGACATTGATCATCTCCTGCTCGAAAGGCAAACCTCATCAGACACCACATCCTGACCAGGGTGCGGTGGTGGTGACTGCCGACTGGAGCGGGAAGAGCAGCGAGGCGGACATCCCTATGAAGTACGTCCTGAGAATCGCTGACGTGAAACAGAAAGTGAGCGGAGAAAAGAACACGTTCAAGCAGCTTCTGGACCCGGGACAATACAGTCTGGCGGTTTACAACACGCCTGAGCATATTGCCGTTGATGGCAATGTGGCTTCCATGGAAAAATCATCGGCAGGAGACATTGACCCTGCGCCTTCTTATCTGTTCGCCTCTTTGCAGGAAATCACTGTCCTGGCGGACGACTCTCTCCGTGTCACGGCGCCTATGAAACAGCTGGTCCGCAGGCTTGACCTCGAACTGACAGCCACAGAAGGAGACTACGGTCGTGTGCAGTCGGCAACGGCGACGCTTTCGGGAGTGGCATCTGCAGTGGACATTGAAACAGGCGAACGTATCGGGGCGGCAACGGTGACGGAAACCTTCACGCAGGACGGACAGACCTTCAGTTTGTCTTTCAGGTTGCTCGGCATTGTCCCGAATGAATCGCAGACGCTGGCGGTGTACATCACATACGTAGGCGGCGAAACCCAAAGAATCGAGAGCGGACTCAGCGACGCAATGAAGGGGTTCAATGATGATGTCAAGCCGATGAAACTCACCGGGAGTCTGCATCTTCCGATCGAATTGGGGTCTTCTGCGGCAATCGGTGACTGGGTAGGCGGCAAGGAGGATAATGTTCTTGCCAATGAAGTGAAGCGTTATAAGGCGGATGACCTTAAAATCGGCGATTACTTCTACTCGGACGGGACATGGAGCGATGGTGGCCTCCGCAAAATCTATTCTGACGGAAGGAAGGAAATAGCAGACCCTAAACCAGGTCCTGACAGAAGTGGGGGAAAGGTGGTTATCGGCATTGTCTTCCAGACGGATCCGTATCGTATCGGAAGGGCCGAAAAAGAGGCTCTCAGCGGCAAAGCCCATGGTCTTGTGATGGCGCTCAGGACTCCTACAGCCATTGCTCCTGTAGCATGGTGGAAGTTCCGTCTGGATGAACAGGATGAAGGACTTACGAAATGCTTGACCAAGAAGCTGCGTTACGAAGATATCAGCGGATATGGGAACTGCAAGCATATTCGCAGTAACCGTGGCAGTCTCGATGATTATCCGGCATTCAAATCGGCTGAAGAATATGGTGTTCAGGCGCCTGCGACTACGACCGGCTGGTTCCTCCCGTCCTCAGGCCAATGGTGGGACATCCTGCAGAACTTGGGCTCTTGTCATGCTTTGGCCCAGTCAGATCAGCAAAACTCATCGAGCACTGAAGATCCTAATGATGGCTTCGTTTGGGGAAATACTGGTAATGTGGCTGCCGCTCTGAACGGATGGATGTCAGAAATTGCAGCTGAGGGTAAAAGCACATTCGACGGGTCAATGTGGTTTTGGTCGTCTTCGGAGTACTCGAAGGGATTCTCGCAATGCTGGAATATAAATACTTATGGCTGGTTGAAAAGCTCTTATGCGTCGAAAAAGTTTTGGGGACATGTCCGTCCGATTCTAGCTTTTTAGGCATTTATGACAACACTTAACATTCATTGAAGATGAAAACATACAATATATTATACAGATCATTGCACCTGGCAGGACTCCTCCTTGTCATTGCGTCGTGCGGAAAGGATGAGGCCGTGATGCCAGCGGGTGCGGAAGTGGGACAATCTCTGACAATCTCCATCATTGACAGCGGGCATGCCTCGGCCGAGGGGCCTGCTACCCGTACGGTTGAGGATGGCTATACCACCAAGTTCAGCGAGGGTGATGTGTGCGGCCTGTTTATGTTTCGAGGCGGCCAGGCGGTCTATTCCAACCTGAAACTGACCGCTGAAACGGATGCTGCTACCGGCAAGCTCGTCTGGAAGCCGGAGACTGGAAAAAGTCTCGCCGGAGGATTGCCTGATGAAAACTACTATATCTACTATCCATATCAGTCGGACATGACCGGCAAGACTGCGGCTTCTACAGGTGCGACATTGACCGATGCGGAATTTTTTTGCTCCGCTGATCGACTCGTGGCAACCGCGGAAAGACCAGAGCTCTTACGAGGCCTATGCCGCCTCGGACCTTATGACGGCCAATGGAAGTGTGGAGCCCGGCACGGACAACAGCCTCACATTGACTTTCTCCATGGCACACCGTATGGCGTTGGCTGTAGTGGAACTGCCGGCGTTTGTTTACAGGTTTACCAATAAGCCCAGCATCCCTGACTATGTCATCTCCGGTCCGACAGAGTTTGATTCCGAGGCTTTGCCGTATCTTATTTCCGACGGAATCTGCCGCTATCTTTTCCATCCTTCTGCAGGCGTGGAATTTTCCGCCTACAATGACAGTCGGCAATGTGAATTTTCGATTGAAATCCAGCCTGATCAAATTGCCGGCGGCAGTTACAGGCTGTACAAGCCTAATGGCGGAAGGGTCGTGAAACTCCACACCTTGCGGGTTGGTGATTTCTTTCTGGCCGATGGCCATCTGCTCCCGTATGATGCGGATAAGGAGAAGGTGCAGACTTCCAATGTCGTGGGCATTGTTTTCCAGACCAATCCGGCGCGTGTCGGGGACGCGGAAAAGAAAGTGCTCGGAGGTGAGGCGCACGCGCTTGTGATGGCTCTGAAGAATGCCGCGGTCGGTGTCTCTTGTTGGTCTTCCGCTCCTATCGAGTCTATCAAAGAGTACTTGCCGTCATGCAACTCAAAAGCGCTGTCTTACAATGACATCAGCGGGTATTGGAATAGAGGACAGATACTTGGTGCTTTCGGCAGTTTCGATGAGAATCCGACGTTGAAGGCGGCTGATGAGTACAATAAATATTATCCTGTTCCTGCGACTACGACCGGCTGGTATCTTCCTTCGTCGGGCCAATTTTGGGATCTCCTGCAGTACTTAGGTGGTTGTCCGGCTCTGGCTGATCCAGAGGAGCAGACTAATGCGGCTCCGGGAGGTTATGAGAACTGGTGGAAACAAGGCGATATTCCGGCTTCGTTGAATAAATGGATGGCCAAGATTGACGATAAGGATAAAGATATATTCGAAGCTAAAGAAGCATTCTGGACATCTACGTTGGGCATCAGACAGGCGTTTTATGAGTTCTCATTCACCACCGAGGCTCTTTATATGAGCTATACGGATAAGCTCTGGGATGACTACTGGAATGACTTCAGATATTTAGTGCGTCCTGTCCTGGCGTTCTAGTCTTCGCGGTCCCTGTTGAAGTGACCTTTGCGTGGCGTGTAAATCGCTGAATAGTAATCGTTTAGCGCTTTTCAGAGTTTTATATTTCGCAACTCTGAAAAGCGCTAAAGTGCTGATAAACAGTAGAATGCGCGTTGCGCGTGCTGTATCGAGATGATGTGGAATTCGCTCCTTTGAGTTATCGACGGTTTTTTATAAATTTGATGGACAATAACCATAGAAGGACTACTCATGAAAGGAGAAGAGAAACTATCGACACAGTATAATGATGCGGTCAAGCAAATCAAAACCGCTATTCTGCAGAGTCAGGCGAAGGCCTTGAAGGGTGTAAACCAAGAGCAGCTGGCTTTGTATTATGGGATTGGTCGGTTTATATCGCAGAACTCCCGTGCGGGTTTCTGGGGGAAAGATGCGATTGATACAATTAGCCGTCAACTTTCAACAGAAGTTCCAGGTCTTAGGGGATTCTCACCTCGCAACTTGCGTAATATGAGGATGTTCTACGAGGAATGGAAGTGTCTTGACACTAATTTGGCAGATGCGTCTGCCAAATTAGATTTCGGTAACAAATCGGCAGATGAATCTGCCAATTTTGATTCATGCAAGTCATTGGCGCCGCTAGAAATAGCTGATATCCCTATTGTAGCATTTTTTAGCATAGAATTCTCAAATCGCTTGTCGTCATTGAACTCAAAAAGGGCTCATTCAAGCCTGCTTATCTCGGACAATTGGCGGCTTACCTTCGAGTCCTGGAAGACAATAAAGTTGAATACGGTGGCAATGCCATGACGCTGGCAGAATTTACAGCGGAAAACATGCCTGAAAACAGCGTAAGTAAATCAGGTGTATGCAAAGGCCCCAAGTATTTCTCTTACAAAGGCGTCACCCTATATAAACTAAAAGAACTCATTCCTGAAAAACAAGAGTAACACGAAATGATTTCAGACATGGAGAATCTCGGTCTTAAAGAATTGAAAAAGATTAAGACTCAATTTGATAGAATCCTTGAGGAACATAGTGATATCTCAGCAGTTGAAGATCTGTTGAGTAGCTATCAGTGCCTGCCGGACTTTGTGCTTCCGTTCTTTAAGGCTGTTTACTATAAGCATTTTAATGAATGGAATAAGTCTGTCTGTGAAATAGATAGAGCAGTACACCTCGCCGATGATATATCAATTATATTTGGTCTCTGTGATAGGTTCTATAGGAAGTTATGGCCTCAAGCTGGAGAGATATACGCGCATTCCGATCGTTATACGGATTCTGTAAATGCTTATAATCGGTTCCTCGCTATGCAATTCAATATTAAATCTGACGACGACTGTGGCAACCTCTTGTCCTTCAGGCCTATAAGCAAGTATTCGTTGATAGATATCATTAACAAGGAAATTACTGTCAGCCATCCGAAAGTAATGAATGATCCGTTCGATACCATTTACCTTCAATGGTTAGATTACTATGACCAAAATAATGACAAGGAAAGAAAGCATATTAAGCCTATGCTGGAAGCGATGGGAAATGTTCGAATACGTTGTTTCGTGAATAATCAACTTGATGTGACCGATTCGGAGCCTGTATCTAATATCTTAATGTGGTCGCATTATGCAGATAGCCATCGCGGAATGTGTTTGGAGTATCGATTCTCTGATAAATTCATGAGTCAGACGAATGATGATTCAGTTCTTCGTTTTCGCAAGGTAAATTACGATCCTGATGCTTTGTCAATTAAAAGTGAACAGATGACGACTGATATAGGCCTTCTTCAGAAATGCAATGCTTGGGAGTATGAAAACGAAGTGCGTTTAATATCATTTGCGCCTAATCGCAAAGAGGATTTTATTTCCATTAAACTTGATGATGGATCATGTGTTTCACGAGTATTTTTCGGAATGAATTGCCCTAAGCGGGATATCGACACGGTTAGAAGTATTCTCTCTGATGGAAAGACCGAATTTTATCAGATGGAGAAAGACTGGAATAATATTTATCATCTGAAATATCGAGAAATATAGTTGCATTTATAAATTTGTTGAAAATAAGAGTCATGGATATACATAAACTTCTATATGGTGGTGAGCGTGTAACGCTCGAATGCAAGAAGGCGTCAAAGGGATTACCGGCTTCTCTTTGGGAGACCTATTCGGCTTTCGCCAACACATACGGCGGAACAATACTGCTGGGTGTGGTGGAGCACATGGACGAGCCGGATAAATCCAAACGATTTGAAATAATCGGTGTTGACGATGCTGATAAGATTCGTAAGAACTTGTGGGATATTGTCAATAACAAGGAGAAGGTTAATGTAAACCTCTTGAAAGATGACGATGTTCAAACCATAGATGTCGAAGGCAAAGCAATTGTTGCCATTAACGTGCCTCGTGCAGATTATACCATACGTCCCATCTACATCAATGGCAACCTGTCGAAAGGGACCTTTAAGCGTAATCATGAAGGCGACTATCACTGTTCGGAACAAGAATTGAAGATGATGCTCCGCGACGCTAATGAAGCCGGTAGCGACCGAATGATTTTGGAGTATTACACGATGGATGATATCGACATTCCGACCCTGGAGCGATATCGTATCATGTTCAAGACAAATAACCCGGACCATGTTTGGAATGGACTTGATAATAAGGAATTCCTAAAACAACTTGGTGGTTATGCCGTCAACCGCAAGGATGGAGTGGAAGGATTGACGATGGCGGGTCTGTTGATGTTCGGTAAAGGCCTGCCGGTAAGGGAAAGGTTTGACAACGTGCGTATGGACTATATTGATAAGTCTCATTTGATTGGTGATCAGCGATATAGTGACCGTCTTACGTATGATGGGACATGGGAGAACAACCTTTTCAATTTTATAAGGACCGTGCTGCCAAAACTGACAAGTGACTTGCCGCGCCCGTTTAATATGGAAGGAGTTGTTAGAAATGACGACACCCCGCAGCATAAGGCGGTACGCGAGGCGGTGACAAACATGATAATACATGCTGATTTCATGGTGAACGGCCTTCTGAGAATTGAAAAGTATGATGATCGCATCGTTCTTACCAATCCTGGTCTATTGAAATTGCCGTTAGAGCAGATTTATCATGGTGGAGAGTCAAAAGCCAGGAACCAACGAATGCAGAATATGTTCCGAATGATTGGCTATGGTGAGAACCTTGGTTCTGGCTTTCCGCTCATCCTCAATGCTTGGAATGAAAAGCACTGGCTCAAGCCGGAGCTACAGGAACAACCGGAACTGATGCAAGTGAAATTAACTCTACATGTTCAACCTGACCCAATAAGTGGACCAATAAATGGACCAATAAATGGACCAATAAACTTAACCGAAAGACAGGAGCTGATTTTGCAAATGTTTGCTGAGGACAAATGCCTGAGTATAGGGAGGCTTTGTGAAAAGACTGGTCTTTCCAGTACTACAGCTAAACGCGAGATTGCATTCCTCAAAAAGTCTGGATATCTGGAACGTATCGGCAGCCTTAAAACTGGATATTGGAAAGTAAATTCGCGCATCCCTTGCCCTGCCACGGACTCAAGTTCAAACAGTGTAGGAAAAGTTTGGTAATCTGCGGAATATGAAGTAAAGGAAAAATTTAACGAATTATTGAATGGGGTTAAAACACACAGATATTATGTTTGAAAAATACGTCAGGAAGTCATTGACCTTTATCGTGGCGATGAGTATCTCGTTTGTCGCGTCAGCATTGACAAAAACAGAGGAGCATCATTTTTTCCGGCATCGGGGGATGGACCGCGAGTACTTGCTTTATATTCCCGAGGGTATCGGTCTGGACGCACCTCTGGTCATGGTGCTGCACGGCTATGGCGGACGTGCGATGAAGGGCGGGGAGAATTTGCGTGAAGTCGCTGACCGTGAGAAGTTTGCGGTGTGCTATGCGCAGGGTGCCAAGGATGCGAGAGGCAAGACTTGCTGGAACGTCGGCTATCCTTTTCAGGCGGGATTGAAGACGGATGATGTCGATTTCCTTTGCAAATTGGCGCGTCATCTTCAGAAGGAATACAATCTCAGCCGCAACAATACTTTTCTGACGGGCATGTCCAATGGCGGCGAGATGTGCTACCTGATGGCGTATCTGAGGCCTGATTTTTTCGCTGCCGTCGCACCGATTTCGGGGCTGACGCTTGTGTGGATGGACAAGGAACTTCATTCGAAAGGCCCGGTTCCGCTCATGGAGGTTCATGGTACTTCGGACAAGACGTCCGCGTGGGCCGGTGAGCCTGAAAACGAAGGTGGCTGGGGTGCGTATCTGTCTGTGCCGATGGCTGTTGCGAAGTGGGCTGTAGAGGCGAAATGTACTCACGAGGTTACCGAAAATCTGCCGTTGAGGCGCAATGCCGTCGTGCTTCACCGTTATTGTGGTGGCGAGCCAGCCTGGAAGGGCGGCCCTGAAATTGAAGTCCGGCTGTATGAGGTCGTCGGCGGTAAGCATAGTTGGGCAGAGGCCGACATGGATACCTGCGACGAGATCTGGCGGTTTTTCAGCAAGTATCTGAGATAAGTGGCGAGATAAATGGCGGGATAAGTGGCGGGACGCGGCCACGGGGCGAAATGTAACTGATTGATAATCAGATATCTTTTAAGATGGAGCGTGGAAACGTAGACTTTTTTTGGCCTCGTTTCCACGCTGCGTTTTGTAACTTATTGATAATCAATGTCTCTAAAAATGGAGCGTGGCCGCGTCCCGCCGGGGCTACTGTTGCCATGCTTGTGTTCCTGTCCCGATGTTTAACAAATGTTTAACAAAAACGCCTTTCCTTGATCCGGTTGGATTCGCTCCCGGTGGTCGCGCATCCCTGGCCCTGCCACGGGCAATCTTACGGATGGCGGTGGAGAAAGCTGGCGCCGGTATGCACCGGCCGCTTTTTCGGTCAAGACGCCTTTACGGGAATGGGATTCCCGACGGCGCCTTGACCAAAAAAAGCCCGCTGTCTATCGACAGCGAGCTTTCTCCTTGTTCGTGATTCGGTTGGGATTCGAACCCAAGACCCACAGCTTAGAAGGCTGTTGCTCTATCCAGCTGAGCTACCGAACCATCCTTGGGTTTCTACACGAAGGTTGCCCTTTCGCGAAGAACAGGTCTGCAAATATAGGGATTTTTTATTTAATGGCAATGTTTCCAGGCGAAAGTTTTTGCAAATTTTATATGCCGGACACTCAAGAGTCTGAGACAGGCGGCGTCCGTAAAATGTATATTTGTCTATTTTAACATAAGAAAATACCACTTCGACCGGCGAGTAGCGCTGTTGTAAAGCATTGATTATCAAGAATGACTTTCAAAAGTGCCCCATTTTGGTCCACTTTTCATCCACTTTATGCAAAACGTTTTTACCTATTACATAATTTTGTAACCGAAATACAAACAGTAAGAGGAAATCTTCAAGGATTACATAATTATTCAATAACCAATTAAGTTATGCGTAAACTTTTAGTTGTATTGCTTATGTTCGCCAGCGTGGTATCATTCGCGCAGCAGCATAGTGTCAATGGAACGGTCAAGGATCAGAACGGACAGCCCGTCATAGGACTGACCGTATTGGAGCAGGGCACCAAGAACGGTGTCATCACCAATGCTGACGGCCGTTATGATATCACAGTGTCATCATCAGAAGCAGTCCTGGAGTTCTCATCATTGGGATATTCCACTGTAACTGAAAAAGTTGGAGGCCGCGCTGTCATCAATGTAGATGTACACGAGACCGCCATCGCTCTCGACGCGGTAGTCGCCATTGGTTATGGTTCAGTCAGAAAGAAGGACCTCACCACCGCAGTATCTACCGTCAATACAGAAGATATGGCCTTGAGACCGGTCACTGACGCCTCCGGATTTATTCAGGGCAAGGTTTCCGGCGTGCAGGTAACCCAGACAAGCGGCCAGCCGGGAAGCGGTATGGTCATCAGGGTCAGAGGCGCCTCCTCCATTTCTTCCACCAACGACCCTCTCTACGTAGTGGACGGCGTGCCTGTAGGAACAGGAAACTATGCCATCTCATATCTTTCCCCGAACGATATCGAGACAATGCAGATCCTCAAGGACGCTTCATCATCAGCCATCTACGGATCACGTGCAGCAAACGGAGTAGTCCTCATCACCACCAAGCAGGGCAGCAAAGGCAAAGGCCCGAAGATCAACTTCAGCGCCTACGTCGGACTTTCCAACGTCACCAAGACCTATGACGTCCTCAATGTGGACCAGTACCGCGAACTCCAGAAAGAAATCGGAGTGGCCAATGTCCCGGAAGGACTCAAAGACGAAACAGACTGGTTTGACGAGACTTACAGAACCGGAATTACCCAGAACTATCAGGTTTCAGTATCCAATGCCTCCGACAAGTCACGCTACTACATGAGCCTCGGCTACAGCGACGAGCAGGGTATCCTCAAAGTCGCATACAACAAGAGGTACAATGCGAAAGTCAATCTCGAATCAGACCTGTTCAAATGGATTACCGTCGGAATGGACGTTTCCTATTCCCATTACAAGAACAACGGAATCATCTCCGGAACAGGCGCCAACAGGGCAGGCGTCGTGCTTTCAGTAATCAACACCCCTACCTACGCAAAGCCTTGGAGCGAAACAAACCCTGACTGGTATTGGACACAGTTCTACGGCGCGAACCTTACGACTCCGTCAGAGAACCTCGCCAGAACAGAGAACAACTACGACCAGACCGACAGGGCGGTGATGTCTGCATTTGCGCGCATCAACTTCACCACGCACCTCAATTTCAAGAGCACGGCAAGTATGGACCGACGCTGGGTGCACAGCTACTCATTCCTCGACCCTATCCACACATCTTATGGTAGGACACAGCATGGAGAATCATCCGACTCGAGGACCGACGACAGGAGAATGGTCTATGACAATATCCTGAACTACAACAATGTATTCGGCAAGCACTCCCTCGAACTCATGGGCGGTATGTCTGCCACCACATCCGACTGGCAGCAGCTTACAGGCTCGAGAAACTATTTCTCACCGGACAACAACAATGCGATTTTCGGCCTGAACGGCGGTAACAAAGGCGGCCTCAGAGGCCAGAGCCAGAGCTGGAGCGAATGGGCCATAATGTCATATCTCGCACGTGCAGCCTATAACTTCGACAGTAAATATTATCTCACGGCGGCATTCAGAGCCGACGGTTCCTCAAAGCTTGCACCGGGACACAAATGGGGCTATTTCCCTTCAGTTTCAGCAGCATGGAGAATCTCAGGCGAGAACTTCATGAACGACGTAAGGTGGATGAACGACCTCAAGCTCCGTCTCGGATGGGGACAGCAGGGTAACCAGGAAGGCCTCAGCGACTACGCATGGCAGCAGATGTACTCCACCAACTACTACGACTGGACAGACTCCAAATATGCTGATTCAGTTCCTACCCTCGGCGGAAAGTCCAACATCGGAAACCGCGAACTTACATGGGAGACCACATCTCAGTGGGACCTCGGTATCGACCTCGCAGTGCTCAACAGCAGACTCACATTCACGTATGACGTTTACCGCAGATATACCAAGAACCTGCTGATAACCGTCCCTATGCCGTCGCCGTACTCTGACCTCATCAGGAACGACGGAGAAATGAGCAACTGGGGTATGGAGTTCGCCATCTCGTCAGTCAACATTGACAAGAACGACTTCAGATGGACCACCGACTTCAACCTCTCATTCAACCGCAACAAGGTCGAGAAACTCACTCTGCAGAAGGTCTATAACTACACCACCACATCCGAGGCTCTCAGCGAGCAGGTAGTGAGAATGACAGAAGGCAAACCGCTTTCCTGCTTCTATGGACTGACCGCGAAAGGTGTTGACCCGGAGACCGGTATGATGATCTACGAGGATTATAACAATGACGGAAAGATCAGTTCTTCAGACCGCCACTACATCGGTGATGCCAACCCTGACTTCATCTGGGGTATGACCAACACCTGGAGCTACAAGGGATTCAACCTCAGCGTTCTCCTCACAAGCTCCATCGGAAATGACATCTACAATGCATCCAAGATAGAGATGATCGGTATGTACAACGGCTCCAACCAGATTACCGATGTGCTCCGCAGATGGCGCGTTCCAGGACAGGTGACTGACATCCCTAAGGCCGGCGAAGTGGACAACCTCAAGGCTTCCACAAGATGGATTGAAGACGGTTCATATCTGAAAATCAAGAATATCACACTCTCTTACGATTTTTCAGGCAAATTCCTCAGGAAGCTGAATCTCACCAAGATACAGCCGTATATCACACTTGCGAACATGTTTACGTTCACCAAGTATTCAGGATATGACCCGGAAATGAGCCAGTATTCAAGCGCTACAAGTATGGGAATCGACTGGGGTACCTACCCTAACGTCAAGACCGTAACTTTCGGTGTCAATGTTGATTTCTGATGACTAAGGAGACATTATTATGAAAAAGATAAATTATATTCTTGCGGCGGCTGTCGTTGTGGCATTCCAGGCTTGCGACTTGGACTTGAATCCGCACACATCCTACAATGAGAACAATGTGAATGTGAAGAACGACAGCGAAAGCCAGTATTCTACCAGAACAGATATGTTGGGACTTCGCAACTCCCTGTATAACAGCTGGGTAAAGGACATCCAGGAAAAAGGTTACATGGATTGGCTCATCTCTACCGAGACCAGAAGTGACAATGCATATTGCGGCAGTCCGTCCACCGGAGCGATTGTTGCCATCGAGGCCAATAACCAGGACCCGGCAAACTCCAATATTGCCCGCGACTGGGACTGGTACCTGCAGCAGATAAGCAATGCCAACAACATTATCTGTAACATTGACAATATCTTCGCAAAAGATACCTCCGCAGTGAAAATGACTCAGAAAGAACACGACGAGTGGAAATCCGAGGCATTGTGCTGGAGAGCTTTCAACCTCTTCAGGATGGCCCAGCTCTGGGGCGACGCTCCTATGATTACCGTCATTCCGCCGGAAATCACATCCGAGAACATCGAGGAAGTGTACGAGGACTATTATCCGAAACGCACACCGGTAGATGAAATCTATGGCCAGGTAATCGAGGACCTGAACTATGCCTGCGACAATGCTCCTGACGTGAACCCTTCGGACAAATACCTGTTCTCCAAGGCTTTCGCGCATGGTCTGAGAGCAAGAGTCTATGCAGAGAAGCAGCGTCAGGACTGGAACCAGGTCATCAATGACTGTGTGGCAGTCGAGGGTATGGGATTCTCGCTCGTGGACAATTACGGTGACCTCTGGGGCTATAATGACGACGATGCTGTAAGGAACACCAAGGAATCCATCTTCGAGGTGACTTGGTCACGCAACTCAGGAAACTGGGTGTGGATGATGTATCACCGCAATGCCTACAACCCTACGGACAGCTACTCCTGGGCAAAATGGAGCACACCTTCCAGAAACCTCGCTGCCGCTTATGATGCAGCCGGCGACACTGAAAGAAAGAATGCCTCCATCGTTTACGACGAATGCGGCTGGAGCCTCTACTATCCGTCAGCGAAATATGCGTTCATGCACAAGGTTCCGACCAATGCCAGCAGTATGATCCTGATGCGCCTCGGAGAAATCTATCTCCTTCACGCAGAAGCACTTGTGATGACTGGCGATCTGGACAACGCATACATCTATACGAACAAGACAAGGAACAGGGCCGGACTTGCAGACCTTCCGCTTTCAGTGAAAAACAGCAAGGAATCCATGCTCAAGGCAGTCCTGGACGAGCGCAGACTCGAACTTGCATTCGAAGGCTTCCGTTTCTACGACCTTGCCCGTCACGATATGATCAAGCAGGTGCACGACGCGATGTCCGATCCGTCATCATCAAGCTATGACTCATATTGGCAGAAACGCTCACCGCTCACGGACGAGACCATCCTCTTCCCTGTGCCTCAGTCTGCCATCGACAAGAACTCGAATCTTACACAAAACCCAGGATATTAGAAATGAGATATTCATCTATTTATACTATTTTGGCAATGGCGTTCATGATGTCGTGCAGCTGTGATTCACAGACCTCGAATCAGACGCCGGAGCCTGAACCTGCCCCGCAGCCGCAGCCCGAGGTGGAAGCAGCCAAATCCTACACCACCACGGCGGACAAGTCCAGCCTCTTCGCGGAGAAGACCATTGCCTTCGGAAAGACAGCGTCAATGTCTCCTTACGCAGTGCGTTTCACGGACGAGACCTACCAGACGGTGGACGGATTCGGTGCGGCATTGACGGTAGCCTCCTGCTACAATATCCTGAAAATGCCTCAGGACAAGCGTGAGGCCTTCCTCAAACATATGTTCGACACGGAAAACGGAATCGGCAGTTCATTGATACGAGTATGTATCGGAGGCTCGGATTTCTCCATTGACAGGTTCACATGGTGCGACAAGGAAGGAATCGAGAACTTCGCCCCGGCAGAGTATGACTTGAAATACGTAATCCCTGTATTGAAGGAAATAAAGAAGATCAATCCGTCACTCCGCATCATCGGCTCCCCGTGGACAGCCCCGCGCTGGATGAAGAAAGAGGTGAACTCTAACGTCGACAGGTACTCCTGGACCGGCGGTACGCTCAAGCCGTCCTGCTATCAGGACTATGCGGAGTACTTCGTGAAATGGATACAGTACATGCAGTCGCAAGGTCTTGACATATACGCGGTTACCCCGCAGAACGAGCCTCTCAACGCCGGCAACTCCATGTCGATGGTGATGTACTGGGACGTTGCACGTGACTTCATCAAGACAGCATTGGGCCCTGCATTCCGGAAGGCTGGACTGGACACCAAGATACTCGTGTTCGACCATAACTACAATTATGACAACATGTCCGACCAGGCGCAGTACCCTCTGAAGATATACGCCGATGCTCAGGCCTCCGCCTACATTGCCGGTTCAGCCTGGCACAACTACGGAGGAAACGTCTCAGAACTGGACAAGATAGTCGCAGGCGCGCCTGACAAGGAACTGTATTTCACCGAATCCTCCATCGGCACATGGAACTACAACTTCAGTTCTTGTCTGATCAATGACATGAGGGACATCTTCTTCGGCCTGCTGAAGCGCGGCGGAAAAGGCGTCACCCTCTGGAACCTGATGCTGGATGAGAACAAGGGACCGTACACTGATGCCGAAGGATCCTGCAAGACCTGTTACGGCGCAGTCACCATAGCATCCTCCGACTACTCCACATTGGACTACTACACGCACTATTACAACATCGCGCATTGCTCGAAGGTTATAAATCAGGGTGCGGTACGTATCGGAACCACCGGTTATACCACCTCGGGACTGGATTATCTGGTGTTCAGAAATCCTGACGATTCCTACGGTGTGGTGATTCTGAATGAAAACTCCGACGCCAGGCAGCTCGTGTTCATTTCTTCCGCACATTCGGTGAAATGCGACGTTCCGGCCAAGTCGATAGTCTCTTTGAAATGGAAAGATTAAAAGATTAGGACAATGAATAAGATATTGAAAATAATGACATTGCTTGCAGTGCCGGCAAGTGTCGCCATTTCCTGCAAAGAAGAGGGGATGGATGTGAAATTCACGGACAAAGGTCCTGAAATGACGATTGAGAATTGCGATGACAAAGCATTCATGGGTGACTCCATAAGGTTCTCCATAAAACTTAATGACGAATTCCCGCTCTCCACATTGAAAGCGAAACTTCTGTTCGACGGTACTTCAGTCAGCGACCTGACCATCCGTACCAGAGAAAACGGAACCTACAATGCGGCCATTTTCGTGCCTCTGTTGAAAGATATTCCGAACGGAACCGCGGAACTCGCGTTCACCTCGCAGAATACCGGATTGGGAATCACAGAAGAAACGGTTGAGGTCAATATTGACAGACCGCAGCCTTCTACATTGACCCTCCTCTGCGACGGTAAGGAATACGCCATGAACAAGAGCGGCGATTATGCTTACGAGGTCACTGACAATTTCCCATCCGAAGCATCTGCATTGATCAAATGCGTGCCGGAGGCCGGTAAGACCGCGATCTGGCTCGGTTGGGACGGCTCGGCGCTGAAACCTGTCGCTGCCGAGTCTTCAAGCACGATTCCTTTCACTGCCGTCAAAGCAGGTACATATAAGATTTCGGCTGACCTCATGTCGCTGACGGCATCACCGTTCGGCAGCATCACATCTGCATTGTCAGAGTCTGCCAATGTGGAACTGCTCAACCTTCTCCAGGGTTCTATGATCAAGTTCACCGGCATTGACAAACCTGACCAGTGGGATCTGGATTATGATTTCTTTACGCTCAATGCGGACAACTCCGTGTCATTCAAGGCAATGGATGGTCTTTATAGGCTGACAGCAGATTTCGGTGGCAAGTTCATCAAGGTCGAGGCGATGGCTGACAAGGACAAACCTGCGACGCTTGAATCCAATGGGACAGTCTGGGCTATCGGTGCAGGAATCGGCAAGCCTAATGTGGGCCCGTCTTGGAACACGGATGATGGTGTATGGTGCCTGGCTCAGACAGAGAAAGGTATCAGCAGACTGACATTGACGGCAGGCGCCTCTATCGCGCAGACAGGATTCTCATTCAAGCTCTTCGGCCAGAGAGGCTGGGGCGTCGAGTTCGGTTCCTACGCTTCTTTCAATGACGAGACCGGCTTGTTCAAAGTCACTTCTGCAGGCAATATCGAACCTGCATCTGACGGTACTTCACTCGAGTCAGGCAAGGCATATCAGTTCATTTTTGACACCAATGCGGGAGTCAGCGCTGCGAAACTCACCATCAAGACTGTTGAAATTCCTGTCAATTCATTGGATATCAAGGTAAACGGAGTTCAGGCAAGCCGTTTGTCGGCAACACATTACAGCATCACGTCCATCGCATTGAACAAGGACGAGGCCATCACCATCTCAGGTGTGAAAGACCTTGCAAACTGGTACCTCGATCCTGACCTGTTCTACCTCGACGGGGCTTCTATAAAGCTCAATGTCGTAAGCGGCACATTTGCAGTGGATCTGTATCTCGACTACGGTTATGCGACTCTGCGCAGGCTTGCTGCAGACGGCTCCGAGGCTACAATCAATGACGGTGCGCTCTGGATGATGGCTTGGGGAGTTGCCAATCCTGTGATGACCAGCCAGTTCGCCTTCAATCCTGGTGCTGCATTCTGTATGGCTCAGGTTCGTCCGATGGTGTTCCAGCTTACCGGAACTGCTGTGGATGAGAAAGACGGAACCACTCTCGGCGGAAGATTCAGATATGACTACATTTCCGCGAAGTACTTCGGTCAGGACGGCTGGGGTACAGAGAAAGGTAAGATTCTCGGCGATGCCGGCACCGTGAAATACACCGACAGCGCGGCAGAGTTCTTCGACACGACAGTCGGTCTGCATGACAATATCGGCCTCAAGGAAGGAGTCCAGCTGGAAAAGGGTTCTGTTTATGTCCTTACCATTGACCTTTCTACGACTGCTACTGACGGCGTGGAATTGATTGACTTCAAAAAGGTCAAATAGTTATCAGTTTGTATAGTGTAGAGTCCGGCGTCTGAGAAAAGATGCCGGACTTTTTTCATTTTTCCTGATGCCGTGGAACGTGTTTTTTCAAGATTACTGACTATATTAGCAGATTGTAACCGGAAGATTCGTGATATGATCAGGAAATATATTTACATAATTCTGCTTCTGTGCCTGTGCTCCTGCGGACGCGAAACGGGCGTTGTAAACGAAGCCGTAAGCGAACTGGATGCGACATTGGCGATGAAAGCGACCTACGAAAAGGCGTTTGAATCCAGGATAAAGTCCATCAGGGAGGTGTACGGGCCGGACCGAAGTTATGAAAACCAGGTGGCGTTCAATCTCAGGATGGCAAATGAATTCCGTGCGAACAGTTTCGATTCCACCGTGTTCTTCCTTGCACGTAACCGTGAGCTTGCTGAGCAGAATGCTGACAAAGAAAGACTTGCCTCTGCAAATCTTTCGCTTGTGGAAGTGTATGCCAAGGCCGGTTATCATATAGAAGCCACGACATTGATGCAGAGCGTCATTGACGGCGGCATTCCGGAGAGCGTCAAGCTGCAATACCTCAGGACACGGCACACATTGGCAGGGGAGCTGATGTATTATGCGTCTGACAATACTGTGGGCGGGCTTCAGTTCGATGACAGGAACAAGCTTCGCGATTCGCTGATGAAATATGTAGCTCCGGGGACTTACGAATGGTATGACCTGAACAGGGAGGCGGCTCTGTCTGCCAAGGACTCGTCATCCGTGAGGAAATTCGCCAGAAAAATGATGATGTTGTCGCAGAAAAATGATCTCCGCAAATACGCCGGAGCCTGCTATTACTATTCTCAGGGCGTGCCCAAGAACCAGCCGGACAGCATAATGTATTGGCTCTGCAAGTCGGCTCAGGCTGACATCTCCAGCGCCACGAAGGATTACGCGTCATTGAACCTCATCGCCCAGTATATTTTCGATATGGGAGACGTGGACAGGGCGTTCAAATACTGCGCCGACCATTGTATGCAGGATGCATTGGCCTTCAACGGCAAACTGCGTCCGTGGCAGATTTCCAAATTCTTCCCTCGGATAGAGCACGAGTATGAACAGAGGAAGCGGGAGCAGAACCGGATGATGATGGCTGCCGTCGTCTTCGTGAGTCTGCTTCTCGTGGTACTTGCAGTGCTGTCGCTCCATATCTACCGGCATCACAATATTCTCGCGCGGACCAATGAGGAGCTCAAGTTATTGAACAGCAGGATAAAAGAGGCGGACAAGATCAAGGAAGAGTACATCGCGCTGTTCCTCGGAATGGTGTCGGACAATATAAACAAGACCCGAAAATATCAGAACCACATTCTCAAGTATCTCAAGCGTGGCAATGAAAAATACATCATTGACGAGATAGAGATGCTGCCGCCGATAGACGAGGACATCAAGACGTTCTACAAGATGTTCGACGAGACGTTCCTGAATCTGTATCCTGATTTTATAGAGCAGTTCAATGCCCTGCTTGCTGAAGGCGAGGCTATTGTGCTGAAGGACAATGATATGCTTACTCCGGAACTGAGGATATTTGCATTGGTGAAGCTTGGCGTGAACGAATCGTCCAAGATAGCGTCGCTGCTGCATTACTCGGCCAATACGGTATATAATTATCGCGCTAAAATCAGAAACAAGTCCAGAGGCCCTCGCGACAAGTTCGAAGATATGGTCAGGGAAATAAGGTGACGCTGGACGGCTTTTCTCATAGATTAAATTTGTTTTGAGCCGTTTTTTCAGTAAATTTACACGATTTTGCAAAACGATAATGATGGCGTTTTCGCAACTGGTTGACACAAAAACATTAAAACATTGAATATGACACAGAAAAAAACAAACATTGTGGCTATTGTCACCATGTGCTTCATCTTCGCGATGATTTCATTCGTGACCAACATGGCCGCTCCATTCGGCACCATCTGGAAAAACCAGTATGAGTGGGCCGGAATGATGGGAAACATGATGAACTTCGCCGCTTATCTGTTCATGGGAATCCCGGCAGGTAAGATGCTCGTCAAGTTCGGTTACAAGAAAACCACACTGGCAGCCCTCGCTACCGGATTCATCGGAATCGTCATCCAGTGGCTCTCAAGCCGTGCATTCGTAGGTGCATCTGCCATTTACGTATACCTCTTCGGTGCATTCATCTGCGGTTTCTGCGTATGTATGCTGAACACGGTAGTGAACCCTATGCTCAACATCCTCGGCGGTGGCGGAAACAAGGGTAACCAGCTCATCCAGATCGGAGGAACATTGAACTCCCTCACCGGAACATTTACTCCGCTCCTCGTAGGTATGCTCATCGGAACCGTTACGAAAACCACAGCTATGAGCGACGTGGCTCCTCTGCTTTTCATCGCAATGGGCGTATTCGCATTGGCATACGTAATCATTTCATTGGTAAATATTCCGGAGCCTGCCGCTGAAAGAAAATCAGTGAAATTCGAGCACAGCCCATGGGCCTTCCGTCACTTCGTTATGGGAGTCGTTGCAATCTTCTTCTATGTGGGTGTAGAGGTAGGTATCCCTGCGCAGCTTATATTCTACTTCTCTGACGCTACTGAGGCCGGCGCGGGCATCACCGTGAATGGTATGGCAACCGGCGGTGCAATCGCTGCAGTTTACTGGCTGCTTATGATGGTAGGACGTCTCTGCAGCTCATTCATCAGTGGCAAGATCAGCACTAAAATCCAGCTCACGGCTGTTTCCGCTATCGCAATCCTCTTCACCGTCATCGCAATTTTCCTCCCTAAGGATATTACCATTTCAATGCCGGCCTACAGTGTAGAAGACGGATTTACAATGGTTTCCGGCGTCCCTATGAAGGCGCTCTTCCTGGTACTTTGCGGTCTTTGCACATCACTCATGTGGGGCGGTATTTTCAATCTCAGTACTGAGGGCCTCGGAAAATACACCGAGCAGGCTTCCGGTATCTTCATGATGATGGTTGTCGGCGGCGGCGTGATGCCTCTTATCCAGGACTTCATCGCCAAATATGAAGGCTACATGGCAAGCTACTGGCTTGTAGTGGCAATGCTCTGCTACATTCTCTACTACGCCCTCAAAGGCTGCAAGAATGTCAATACAGATATCCCGGTAGAATAATAATATACATATAATATGAACAAAATGGATATGCCTTATGTAGTCGGTGTCGACGTAGGCGGACAGACCACCAAGATAGGTGTTGTGGATATGAGGGGCCAGGTGCTGGCACAGACCGTTATCCGCACAGATACATACGATGAAGTAGACCCTTATATCGAGGAACTTGCAGAAGCCATCACCAAGGTAGTGGCAGACGCAGGCGTTACCGGACAGGTCCGCGGAATCGGAATGGGTATCCCTAACGGAAACTATTATACAGGCGAAATCGAGAATGCCGTCAACCTCAAATGGGGTAACAAGGGTGTCGTTCCGGTAGCCAAACTCTTGAAGGACAAGATGAACGGCGTTCCGGTAGCTCTTACCAATGATGCCAATGCCGCTGCAATGGGCGAGATGACCTATGGCGCTGCCAGGGGAATGAAGAACTTCATCATGATTACCCTAGGCACAGGCGTAGGTAGCGGTATCGTCATCAATGGCGAGGTCGTTTACGGCCATGACGGATTCGCAGGCGAGCTCGGACACACATGCGCAGTCCGCCACAACGGACGTCTCTGCAACTGCGGAAAGACCGGATGTCTCGAAACTTACACATCCGCTACCGGCGTTGCACGCACAGCACGCGAGTGGCTCGACATGAGCGAGGAACCATCTTCACTCAGAAGCCTTGACAACATCTCCTCTAAGGATGTTTACGAGGCAGCCAAGGAAGGTGACAAGCTTGCGCTCAAGATCTTCGAATACACCGGAACAATTCTGGGCCAGTCATTTGCAGATTTCATCGCGTTCAGCTCGCCGGAGGCAATCGTACTTTTCGGCGGTCTCGCACGCGCAAAAGACTTCCTCCGCGAGCCTGTTGAGAGATCAATGAATGCCAATGTCCTTCCTTTGTGGCGCGACAAGGTCAAGATTGTGTTCTCTCAGCTTAAGGAGTCTGACGCTGCCATTCTTGGCGCTTCAGCCCTCGCTTGGGAGCTTTAGCTTGCTTGTCTTTCCGGCCTATATTCATTTTCTCATCGGTCGAGTACCTCCAGTACACTCCCTCTTCGAAAACGAATCTAGTCTCGGAAATACTTCACAATCTGTAAATTGACAGTAGTAAATATAATAACAGGGCGGTTGAAAAACGAGTTTCAGCCGCCCTGTTTTGCAATAGAATCCTAACCTTTCTTGCATAAATGCAGAATTTCCGAACTCTTGCATGCATTTATGATAATTATTCTTCTCTAACAGTCATTTCGCAGTTCTTGCAATCAAAATCAAGCACGAAACGCCGTCCGTTGTTTTCCAGCATCAGCGGATAATCGATTTTTCTTCCGTTCAGGTCAATGCTGCCGTGGCCGGTCCGCCCCTTATGCTTTGGGCATATCCCCAATTCATACCGGATGCAATACTTCGTCCGCATAAGTTCTGCATCTGCCTGATGCCCGAGCTCATAGGCCTCACCTATAACCTTCGCCCCGCAATCGGAATACACCTGGCCGGCAATCCTGTTGGCGACATTGAACTTATAATCAATCTTTTCCGGTGCTGCCGGGCTGCCATCTGCCGCTTCATCCCTCAGATTCATAAGAGGACGTACGATTGCCGGCATTCCGTCAAGCGACTCTGCAAGCGAACGCCTGATACCGTTCAGAAACGCGGAAGAAACGAAAGGGACGCATCCATCGGAAGTCTCCAAAACCAGTTCGGCACTGAAACTATAATGCTCGGATGTCTTGGATAACTGACTCATTATCATTGACTTCATCCTCTCGGCATTCTCAGCGGCAGCATTGCCCCCGGGGACATTGACAGAAACCTTTCTGCCGTCCGAAGACGTTGCGCCAGCGGTGAAGGTATAGCCGCCGGACGCGTCGCCGGACACCGAAACATTGACATTGACCGGAATCATGCGGCGGCACAGTCGCGTGGCGAGGATTTTTTCGAACTCGGTACTGATGTTGCGGTAGAGCAGCGTCCCCGGCGTCAGCCCGTCTGTTTTGCGGCAGCGGATTGTCGTGCCGGAGCAGATGTCGCCCCTGAATCCGACGATGTCGCCGTTCCTGTCCGTAAATGCGAAACCATCTCCGTTACAGAGAGTTATGTCGTGTCTGCCTTCGACATTGAGCTCCATTTCATCCCTTCCGAGAGGGCGTATCGTGCGCACCTTGCCGATGACTTCGCCCATGCCTTTCGGAGTGTCCATGCTGGCCCATTGACCACGTTTTCCGTCCATGAAAAGTTCCGTGTAGCCACGGTTGAATGTCTTGGAAAGGTCGGGCGTGAACCCTCCGGTGATGATGCCGGAAGATGCCCTGCGGTATCTGTCCGGATGTCTTGAAACCAGCTCGTCAAGTGCCCTGGAATATGCCAGGACCGTATTTCTGACGTAGGAAATGTTCTTCAGGCGGCCTTCTATCTTGAATGAAGTGACGCCGGCATCCGCCAGGTCGCCTATGCGTTTCAGCAGGTTGTAGTCTTTCAGGGAAAGAAGAGCCTTGTTCTTTACCAGCACGTTGCCCGATGCGTCAGTCAGGTTATAGAGTGACCGGCACGCCTGGATGCATTCGCCGCGATTCGCACTCCTGCCTGTAATGCGCTCTGACAGATAGCATTGCCCGCTGTAGCAGACGCAGAGGGCGCCGTGTACGAAGAACTCGATTTCGCTGCCGGTGGCATGGCTGATTTCCCTGATGCGCGGCAGCTCCATCTCACGCTCCAGGACCAGCCGCGAAAAACCCAATCCTTTGTAAAACAATGCTTTGTCCACACTACGGATGGCGCATTGTGTCGAAGCATGGATCGGAATCCGGATGCGCCGTCCATTGCCGTCAGGGCCGCCGTCTGCCATCTTCAGAATCGCGAGGTCCTGCACTATGATGGCATCCACGCCTGCATCTTCTGCCCGGCACATCAGAGAATATGCCTCCTGAAGCTCATCATCATATATGATGGTGTTCAGCGTCATGAAGATTCTGGCGCCGAACTTATGAGCATAAGAGCATAGCTTGGCCAGATCCTCCATACTGTTTCCGGCAGCCTGTCTGGCACCGAAAGCCGGCCCTGCAATATAAACGGCATCGGCACCGCAGTCGATGGCCGCGATGCCGATTTCTATGTTTTTCGCCGGAGCAAGTAGTTCCAGATCAATCATTTCACTAGAATTTGCCGGCAAGAAATTACTTGCTGAGTGAAGTGATGAGAGTCTTGGCCTGAGCGCCGAACTGAGGATCAGCCTCGACCTTCTTGTAGAACTCTACGGCCTTGGCTTTGTTGCCTGCCTGCTGATAGAGAGCGCCTACTGTGAAAGCGATTGCACCTGCGTTCTTTGCTGTAGGTGCAGCCTCAAGATATTTCTCGAAGTTCTCGATAGCGTCGGCATTCTTGTTTGCTTTCTGTGAAGCCTGACCTGCGATAAGGTAAGCCTGAGCATTCTCCTTGTAGCTGTTTGCCTTCTCTGCAAATGCCACAGCATCAGCATATTTGCCAGCCTTCAGCTGAGCAGCAGCGTTCTTCAGGAAAGTGGTGGAAAGAATGGCTTTCGCATTGCCTTCCTGGCCGTGACGTGCAGCGAGCTCAAGATATTTGACTGCATCGTCAAATTTTCCGGCATTGCCGAGGAACTGGCCGTATTTCAGAGCGGTGTTGGCATCTGTCGTATCGATGGCCATAGCCTCCTCGTAACCTGCGAGTACGCCTGCGATATCCTTGTTTTTCATCGCATCATTGACTTTGGCGAGGGCGATTCTCTTGCCGACGGTAGGAAGAAGGCTCTCTACCTCTGCGGTAACTTCTTCATTTCCATATTTCTTGGCAACTTCAGCAGCCTCTACGAACTTGGCCTTTGCATTGGAGAAATCCTTGTTGTTATAGAATTCCTTGCCGATGGAAAGGATAACTGAAGGGATGGCGCTCTTGCAGTTTGCGACAACATCAGCACCTTCATCACCGAGAGCCTCGGCCATAGTGAGGGCTTTCTGGAAATATTCCAGAGCGCTGGTTTTATTACCCATTGTAAGCGCTTCTGCACCACTATTATAAGTCGCAGTAGCGGTGGCGAGATCCTGTGCGGTCATGAGGCTCATTGAGCAGGCAAATGCCGCCATGGCAAGAATGATTTTTTTCATGATATTAGTTCTTTAAATGTTTTTTCAAGTACAATTGTTGCAGTAAACGGTTTTAGCCCGAACACGCAATAAGGCAAAAATAATAAAAATATCTTAAATTTGCATAAGAAGCTTTTGATATATGAATATTCGTAGGATATTATTTTCGTTGTCCGCGCTGTTGGTCTCAATAATGATGCCAGCAGCGGACCTGCCGTCATTGCCGGTCGCTTCGAGGATCAAGACAGGCATGTTGGACAACGGTATCGCATATTATCTCGTAACCAACAACACCGAGAAGGGCAGGGCCGACATCGCCCTCGTCCAGAAGGGCGGTTATGACAATGAAACCCCATATACTGCCGGATCCACCGCCGTACACGCGATGGGCTCGCTCACCATGCTGCCTCATTTCCGTACCAATACCCCATTCCATTATCTTTCAAGGAATTGCATCTGGCCTGGAGCCGAGGGTTATGTCGCTTCCTATCCGGACGCTACCGTCTACCGTTTCCGCAATCTGGAATTTTCCAGGTCGAAAGACATCGTCGATTCCACATTGCTGATGGTGTTCGACATCATCGGTATGCAGTCGGAGTATTTGGGTGGCAGGTATGCGCCTCAGAATCAGGCGATTATAATTTCCGGCGATGTCGATGCCGGGGCAGTGCTGAACAAGATGAACATGCTTTCAATGCTGGTTACACGCGGCCGTCCGTCGACGCTGGAATCGGAATACAAGTGGTCCGGTTCGACTGAAGCCTCATATAGGCATGTGCAGCCGACAGCCAAAGGATTGGCCTCAGTATCAGCTGAATACGTCTATCCGCGAACCCCGGAAAAGAACATGAATACCGTCCAGCCTCTGGTCTCGCAGAAGTTCGCATCCGAGCTCGGAATCATTCTCCGCAAGCGTCTGGCCAAGTCCCTGCGCAATGCCGGTGTGCCTGTCTCTGACATAAAGTATTCATACACAAGCAGCAAGGAGGGCCCGGGAAACGAACTCTTCCGTATCAGCATTGTCACGTCCGAAGAATATCTGAAGAAGGCGACAGCCATATTGTCGGAGACATTGGCGAACCTGGATACGTACGGATCTGGTGCCGCAGAGTATCGGGATACGCAGAATGAACTGATAATGAACATGAAACGCGATTTCTCCGGGGATGTCGTGAACAATACCGTATATATTGACCAATGTATTTCGGCGTATCTTTACGGTGCTTCGCTTGCTTCCGCAGCCACCAGCATGGATTTCTTCCTCACGAAGAATCTGCAGGATGACCTCGGCGTGAAACTTTTCAACAATTTCGTGTTCGCGCTGCTCGACAAGTCGAAGAACCTCACCGTCGAATGCATGTCGGACACCCTTTCCAAGGTCAATTTCCCCGAATGTTTCGCGGCATCGTGGTCAGCGAAAGCAGCTGAACCATATACGGTCAGCTACAGTGATACATTGAAACTCAAGAAATCCGGTACGAAGCTGAAAATCAAGACTGTGGCGCAGGAACCGCTTTCCGGCGGACAGATCTGGACCTTCGACAACGGCCTCCGCGTCATTTACAAGAATGTTCCCAAGACCGGCATGTTCCATTACATGTGGCTCCTGAAGGGCGGATATTCCCTGGTGCCGGGGCTCAAACCTGGAGAAGGAGCGTACGTTTCAGATATGTTGTCACTCTATGACGTGCCTGGAATGTCTTGCTATAACTTCTCCAACATGCTGTCAGCCAATGGTATATCCATGTCCAGAGAGGTTACGGTGTCGGATCTCCGCATAAGCGGCGCAGCTCCGTCGTCACGTCTTCATCTGCTGCTGCGTTCATTGTGCTCTCTGGCGGGAAACAGAACCATGAACCGCGCGGCCTACGACTATTACCGGGAATGCAACAAGGTAAAGGCATTGGAAAAGACGTCCATGGAAGCTGTCCTGGACAGCCTTATGTTCCCTGGCAATGACTGTTCTTCGTATAAGCGTCCGATAGATCTTCCGGATGATTTCCAGAAACGCGCCGAGAAGTTCTATGCCAGCGAGTTCTCCAAGATGAATGACGGCGTCCTGATTATCGTGGGTGACTTCGACGAATATACATTGAAAAAGGACCTTTGTCGCGACCTTAGCGGTTTCAGCACGGAGAAAGCCTCTTCTTTCCGCACCAGGAGCCAGTTCCGTGTGGGGCCCGGCAATGCGTACCGTCTGGTTGCGGGCGACAAGCAGGAGGTGGAAATCGGCATTTCCGCACCTCTCATGTATACGGCGGCCAATTTCATGTCGTCATACATTGCCGCGATGGCCATGCAGGATAGGCTCGCATCCACGCTTGCCGACTGCGGATGGTACGGGAAAGCATCATGGAATTTCGTGATGTTCCCGGAAGAGAGGTTCAATTTCAGGATGCATTGTGCAATGTCCGACAGGACAGGCGTTCCGGCGTCGCTCGTTCAGATCGATTCAGTCGAAGAGGTCGTCTCCAAGCTGAGGAGGGCCGTCGGTTCCGTGTCGGTCACACCGTCCGACCTCTCCGTCTACCGGTCCGTCCTGCTCAAGTCTGTCGAGGCGCGACTCGCTGACCCTCAAATGATTATATCAATGCTTGTGCTCCGTTATTCCTACGGGAAAGATTTGGTCACCAAGTACAAGGACAAGATAAATGAGGTGACGGTGGACAGGGTGAACCAGATTCTTAGTCAGATGGCGGAAGGTCGTACTGCCGAATATGCTGTAAGGACCAAGTCCGTAGGCGATAGATTCTTTATCGAGCAGGGAACTCCGGTATTTGACGGTGAAATCCCTGTACCTCAGCCTGTTGCTGATTCTCTCGGCATAGCCCGCGAAGGTTACAGGGCCATCGGTCTGGATACTACGGCATACAGCCCTGTCTGGCTGGATTCAGCACGTTTCCGCAGCTTCATGAGCGAATTGCCGAAGCCGATACCAATGCCGATAATTCCTAAGAAGGATACATTGAAGACGGTAACTCCGGCGGACACCCTCAAGGTCGGTTCTGACAGCACGATGGTGGCGGCTGACTCCCTCAAGGTTGCCGCCGACTCGACCAGGATTGCCGTCGATTCTGTCAAGGTTACGGTCGACTCCACCAAGTCCGGCTCGGGCACAGTCTACGTGACTTCGTATTCGATTCAGTTGAAAGATACATTGAATAGAGATAAATAATATATGGATCGTAAATTCGGAACAATTTTCGAAATAGGGGATTGCCTTGTTTCGGAAGAGGTCATCACTGAATATTTTGCTTGCGACTATGAGAAATGCAAGGGCTGCTGCTGTATCATCGGCGACAGCGGTGCCCCGCTGAAAGAGGAGGAAATAGAAAAAATCGAGGAAGCCTATCCTTCCTTTTCTCCTCTCATGCAGGAAACCGGCCGAAAAGTCGTAGATGAAAAGGGCTTTTTCGAAATAGACGTTGACGGTGATATAGTTACGCCTCTCTGCCCGGGCACGGAAGAGTGTGCATTCACTCATTTCGACGAGTATAAAAACTGCTTCTGTGCCATGGAACGCTGCTTTTTCTCCGGAAAAACTCGTTTCCGCAAGCCTATTTCGTGCTGGCTCTATCCCATCCGCGTCACCGAACTCTCCAACGGCAAACATGCCCTCAACCTTCACCGTTGGGATATCTGCAAAGACGCATTTGCCAAAGGTGCAAAAGAAAAGGTCCGCGTATATGAATTCCTACGCGAACCTCTTATAGAAGCCTATGGCGAAGAGTTTTACTCTGCCTTGTCATTTGCTGCCAAAAGTTTCTTGGCCAATTCATAATCCTCCGCATTTACCTTCACTTCCACGCTGTCAATCGCGGCATTGATCGAAGGATAAGAGGATGTCTGCCCGAAAACTTCTGCATGAACGCCGTTTGCATTGAGCATTCCGGCTGCTATCTCCGCGCTCATCGGGTCGGAGAATTTAGCTACGGTTTTAAATTCTTCATTCATGATTTGTTCGTCTTTTCGGTATATATTTTATGATAAGTCGTATACGGGACGCTAGTCGTGTACGTCCGGTACACTCCTGTTAGTCGTCAGAGGAGTTGCGTAGGGCGTTTTCCAGACCGTAGATTACACGGATGGTGTCTTTCCGGAGACCCTCAAGCTCGAAACCGCCCAGCGTGCGGGTGAACGTTATCCGGTCCTCCATCATTCTGGTGATGCGGTTCAGGAGACTCCTGTTGCGGAATGTCATGTTTTCGCCATTCTCGCTTTCCAGCCTGTAACCACGGTTCTCCATGTAGTCAATCACGCCTTTTCGTATCTCGGCATATTCTCCCGGAATGACCGCCTCCTTCTTCACGAAGCCGAAAACGGGGTACACCGCAGCAACCGCTGCAAACATCAAGCCTATCTGCCACAGGGAGTTGTAACCGTTCCTGAACATTGTCTCGATATTGCCGTCCACCACGTGCGCAAGCACCAGCACCGACAATATGATGATGAGCAGAATCGAGAAGTAGAAAAAATACTTTATCGCACGTACGATATATTTCATAGCCTTGTCCATAACATTCATTTTCACAAAAATAAAAAGATTTTTCTAAATTTGCCGCCGTACAAACCACATTTTATGAAGAAGACGATTCTTTTCATTGCACTGGCTGCAATCTCTTTTGCGGACATCAATGCAGACAATGCCCGTTATGTCAACATGTTTCTGGGAACTTCAGGAGACCATGGCCAGATGGCGCCGGGAGCCGCATGTCCGTTGGGAATGATTTCCGTCTGCCCCGACAGCGACCCGAACCAACATGCCGGATATGACTTCAGCATTCCTGCCGTGAGCGGAATCTCCATAAACCGTGTTTCAGGAATCGGCTGTTCCGGATCTGGCGGCAACCTGAGCATCAGACCGGCCGCAGAGGGCACTCCGTTGAACATCGTGAAGGGCACAGAATCCGCACATCCGGGTTTTTACGCGACCACATTTGACAACGGCGTGAGGGCGGAACTGACGGCAACATTGAACATGGCCGTCGAAAAATACCGGCTCCCGGCCGGCGGCAACCGCACATTCTTCATCAATTTCGCATCTTCCATTGACACCAGGAACGTGCAATGCCAGTTCGACATCACGTCCCCGTCAATGATCGAGGGCTGGGTCGAGGCTCCTACCGCCTGCGCACGCGGCTCCTATAAATTATATTTCAATGTCTCTACGGATAGTGACTTCCACATCGTCCGCAGAGATGACGGGACGGCGACATTGCGCTTCGCGGAAGACGCGAAGTCGGTCGAATTCAGGGTCGCGGTATCGCCGGTGGGCCGTAAGGAGGCCAATGCCATCCAGGCAGATGCGGCAGCATTGACATTCAAGAAGATACATGCGGATGCGGTAGCGGCGTGGAAAAGCAAGCTGGACCGTATCAGCGTGAAGGGGAGCACACTGGAACAGAAGACATTGTTCTATACATTGATGTACCGGCTCTATCTCAGTCCGATGATGGCGACATCTTATGGCAAGTATAAGGGGACTGACGGCAAAATATATGATGCTGAAGGATTTACCTATTATAGTTCATGGTCCGTCTGGGATTCGTTCCGCTCGAAATTCCCGCTGCTATGTCTGATCGACCCTGTGGCAATGCGTGACATCAGCAGGTCGATGGCGGATATTTTCCGGACCGGGAAACGAGACTGGGCGACCCCGCATGAATCCGTGCCTACCGTGAGGACGGAACATTCCGTGATAATGCTGTTGGACGCATACCGTCGCGGCGCTGCAGACAAACATTGTCTCGAAGTCGCATACCCCGGAATGAAGGAGGAGGCGGAAAGGTTGCCGATGAGGACTCCTGACCAGAAGATGGAAAGTTCCTATGACCTGTGGGCGCTTGGCAACATTGCCCGGATACTCGGCGAGGATAAGGAGGCGCGTGTGTATGCGGACAGGGCGGATTCGATTTTCATGGCGGTCTGGCCTTCGGAATTCATGACGGTTACGGATGATTTCGTGAAGATGAAGGGCAATGGTCTGTATCAGGGAAGCCGCTGGCAATACCGCTGGGCAGCACCGCATTGCATTGACAAGATGATAGCGCTGGAAGGGCAGGAGAAACTGGAGAAAGAACTGGAGGAGTTCTTCGGCAAGCACTTGTTCAATCAGGGCAACGAGCCTGACATCCACACTCCGTTCCTGTTCAATCTCTTCGGTAATCCTGCTGAAACTCAGCGGCTTGTGCGCGCCCTGCTTACGGACGACGAAATGATTCACGTTTATGGGGGCAATGCTGAATACCCGGAGCCTTTCGTCGGAAGGGCGTTCCGCAATGCGCCGGACGGACTCGCCCCGGAAATGGACGAGGATGACGGCACCATGAGCGCGTGGTATATGTTCAGTTCAATGGGATTCTACCCGGTAGTAGTCGGGGAGGCAACCTATGAAATGTTCTCTCCGCTGTATGATAAAATCCGTATAAAGAACGGTGAATCAGAGATTTCCATAAAAACCAAGGGGCGCAGGTCACCGGATGACATCATCCGAGGAATCTATGTCAATGGCCGCCCGATGGACGGGTATCGGATTTCTCATGAGGACTTGTCGGGGAAGAGCAGAATCGTCATAGAATACTGAAGCCTCGAAAAAAAGACGAAAAAAGTGTCGGATCTGTGGAAAAAACATTACATTTGTAGATATAAAACGATAAAAATGACCAACACATATACCTGACACTTCTGTCATGCGCCTTTCGGCCAACCAATTCTTTATCCGCCTCACATAAGCGGAAATCTTGTGAATTTATCCACAACCAATATAGAATAACACCAACTATTAATACCTACGTTTATGAAAACTTTTTTGCGTATCATTGCAGCTTGCTGTGTGATGGCTCTCACGGGTCTTACCGTGTTCGCCCAGACAGACCGAGTTGTAATTTCCGGTACCGTCAAGTCGGAATCAGGTGAACCTCTGGTAGGTGCAAGCGTCATCGTGAAGGGCGCCACTACCCGCGGAACCATCGTCGAGGTTGACGGAACTTACTCTATTTCAGCTGCTGAAGGCGAGACTCTCGTTTATGATTGTCTCGGATTCGTTTCCCAGGAAGTGAAACTGACAGGGAAAAGCAGAATTGACATTGTCATGATTGAAGACACGAATTTCCTTGACGAGACTATCGTGGTCGGTTATGCGCCTATGCGTAAGAGCGACTTCACCGGTTCCATTGCGTCAGTGAAGAGTGACGAGCTCCAGAAATCTACCGCGACCGTCGGCCAGGCTCTTGTCGGCCGCGTGGCAGGTGTCGAGATCCGTCAGTCAAACGGTGCTCCGGGTGCAGGCGTCAATATCCGCGTCCGTGGTGTCAACTCACTGACAGCCAGCACTTCTCCTCTCTATGTCGTAGACGGTTATCCTGTAGCTGATGATGATTTCATCAACCCTAACGATATCGAGAGCATCGAAATCCTCAAGGATGCCGCATCAGCTGCAATCTACGGTTCACGTGGTGCTTCCGGCGTCGTTCTCATCACCACCAAGAGAGGACGTGACAATGAAAAGGCTACCGTGACCTACGATTTCTCTTATGGCGTGCAGACTCTCGGACGCAAGGTCGACCTTCTCAACGCGCGTGAATTCGCTGAGTTGTATGTCGAGGCCAGAAACAACTCTTACTGGGCATATTGCCAGAAGGGCGGTGTGGCTTACGACCCTAAGGATGACAATGCTACCCGTGTTGCGAAACTGAAAGCTGCCGGAATTACCCAGGGTGTGGACAACATCGGTCTTTCACCATTTTTCTGGGATTTCAGCAAGAATGACTACGCTTCCACTGCATTCATGTATGACACCGACTGGCAGGACGAATATTTCAAGAGAGCCGGTATGATGCGTCACAATGTAAGCGTAAGCGGCGGTACCAAGAATATCAAGTACATGGCATCTGTCGGTTATCTTGACCAGAACGGTATCATCGCGCCGTCCAACCACAGGCAGATCAATGCCAGAGTCAATATCGACGCACAGATTTCGAAGAGACTCTCGATGGCTGCAAGTTATTCAATGACAGATACCAAGACTCGTGAAGTGAAGACCTACGGACGAAGCAACGGCGGCGGCGAGAACTCAGAGGGTGCCGATGGCGCAACACAGGGCTGTCTCGTAGCGATTCCTAACTTCCCTGCATACAATGACGGCAGCCTTACCGGCACGGAGGCATGGGCAATCGCCAACAACAACGGTAACATGAAGGCTGAAGATTGGGCCGCTTACAATACTGAAGGAACACTGGCACGTTCATGGATGAACTTCTTCGCCAAGAACTGGGGTATCAACTCTTCGGAGTCTCCTCTCGTAGTGGCACATGACCTGCCTATCAAGAATACGAAGACCAGACATAACTTCACTGTATCAGCTACTTGGGAGCCGATCGACGGTCTCAAGCTCAAGGCTCAGCTCGGTCGTCTCTGGTATGACCAGACCTATACCAAGTTCCGTCAGAACAGCATCGGTTCAGGTGCCAACATCGCTTACAACAGCGCATTGGAGACCTCCAACCATTACGCCATTTCCAGAACACTGAAGAATCAGGACTCTCTCGGTGAGTTCACAGCCGCTTACAACCACAAGTGGGGTGACCACCGTCTCGATGCTCTCGCAGGTTTCACTGTCCAGGACAATACCTACAGCAGTATCGGTATCATGGCCAAGCAGTTCACCGACAACCGTATTCCTGACATCAGTGCGACAGTAGACCCTAAAGCGGTCGAGGAATATGGCGTCAGCCGCAGCGAGTACAACCTCCTTTCTTACCTTGCTCGTGTAAACTACTCATACAGCGACCGTTACAGTCTTACCGGAAGCTTCCGTGCCGATGGTTCTTCACGTTTCGGTTCCAAGAGCAAATGGGGTTACTTCCCTTCAATCTCAGCAGGTTGGACCCTTTCCAACGAGCCTTTCCTGAAGGACAAGCTCCCTGGAATGACATTCAGAATCCGTGGAAGCTGGGGTATGAGCGGTAACAACAATATCGGTAACTACGCCTCCATCGCCACTATCGGAACAGGTACCACCGCAATGGGCGGCAGCGTTACCTCTACCGCATACGAGAAGGCATTCGTAGACCCTACATTGAGCTGGGAGACCACCAAGCAGACCAATATCGGTCTTGACCTCAGTTTCTTCAACGGTCGTCTCAACCTTATCGGAAACTACTATATCTCCAATACTTCCGACGTGCTCTATCAGCTCGGAATCCCTTCAATCTCAGGTTCTACATCCACTACCACCAACCTCGGTGATTCCAGGATCCAGAACAAGGGATTCGATATCCAGCTCGACGCACGTATCCTCGAAGGTCCTGTAACATGGACTGTAGGAACCAACATCTCAGTGAACCGCAACAAGGTGCTTTACCTTTCTGACGGCGTAGATGAAATCTACAACACCACCATGCGTTCTGCACAGACCCATGTCACCAAGGTAGGACATCCTATCGGTTCATTCCTTGCCTATAGAACGGACGGCATCATGTCAGAGGCTGATTATCAGAACGTTCTGAAAGACCGCGAGGTGTTCGAGGCCAACGGAAAATCATTCCCTGAAGGCTACATCCTGAAGGGACCTGCAGTTCCTGACTATGCACTCGAGTATCTCTCACCTGGTAACGTCATCTACCACAACACCAACGGAGACTATAAGATTACCGAGGCTGACCGCGAAATCATCGGTACTCCTTATCCTGATTTCACAGGCGGTTTCAACACTGCGATTTCCTTCAAGAACTTCGACATTGCCCTCGGTTTCACATATTCAGTAGGCGCACAGGTAATCAACTTCAATGACTACTATTGCTACAACATGGAGGGTTCAGGTAACCAGTACGGCGTAGTCCGCAACCGCTGGAAGAGTGATGCAGAGCCAGGTGACGGTTATGTTCCAAGAGCTTTCCGTCATGGTAACAAGAACACCGGCATGAAGATTTCCGACCGTTACATCGACGATGCCGATTATCTGCGTCTTTCTACCGCAAGCATAGGCTACACCTTCCCTAAGAAGGTCTGCGAGAAACTCCATATCCAGGGCCTCCGTGTCTATGTGAACGGCGACAACTTGTTCACCCTCACCAACTACCGTGGATTCAACCCTGAAGTTGACCAGTATTCTACCGGAGGAAAGACCGTTGCCGAGAACAAGTCCAATGCCAACATGATGCCTGGTTTCGACTGGGGTTCATATCCTGTGGCTAGGGTTATCACCGCTGGTTTCAAACTTACTTTCTAAATGAATATGACTATGAAACTCAATAAACTTTTTTCAATTATTGCAATTTCAGTAGCGGCTGTATCCTGCAGTGATTTCCTGAATCTCTCGGATCCGAATGCTGTCACGACAGCCAACTACTACACTTCCCTCACGGATGTCCAGAACTCCGTGAATGGAGTATATGCTGTCCTCAAGGAGGGCAACTTCATGGGAAGCAGCGCCTGCTATTTCGAAGAGAACAAGGCGAGATTCCTTACATTCCCTGATACCGGAGTAGGCGGCGGTGAAAACGCACAGTTCGACAACTGTACTGTACAGGCCGGCAACCAGATGGTGCTGAGCCGTTGGAACACCATCTACAAATGTATTGACCGTGCCAATGTCGTGCTCAAGCATATTGATGACATCAAGTATTCATCTGCTGACGTAAGGTCACAGCTTGAGGCTGAAGTCAGGTTCGTGCGTGCTCTCTGCTACTATACCCTCGTGTGCGACTGGGGTCCTGTCCCTGTGGTCCTCAGCAAGATAGAGACATTGGACGGTGTGAACAAAGCCAATGTCCGTCAGCCTAAGGAGACCGTTTACCAGGCCATTTTCGATGACTGCGAGTTCGTTGTTTCCAGCAAGCTTCCTGACCTTCAGACAGCTGCCAACTGCGGTCGTGCATCCAAAGTCGCTGCCGAGGCTCTCTGGGCAAAAGCTGCTCTCCAGATGGCTACGGACGAGGACTTCGCTGCCAAGAAGGAGGAGCTCTGCAAGACTGCCATCACCCAGCTTACTGCTGCATGGAGCAAGAAGCCGTTCGGTGATTTCAAGAATGTGGACCTTACGGAAATCTGGGATGTGGACAAGCAGGCAACTGCTGCCGAAGGTATTTTCCAGCTGGTGTTCATAGGCGGTTCAAACTCTGCCAACTCATCCTACAACACGCAGTTCCGCCCTACCGATATCAATGATCCTTCAAAGGAAGTGAACGGAAAGGCATCTTCCGGAAGTCATTTCATGCCGTTCAACAAGACGACAAGTCTTTACAATGAGGCAGGTGACCTTCGCATGTCCAAACTTATCGCACGCGGTGCCCACAAGGGTAGCGACACTTATTACACATTGAAATACCGTGACCTCGATCCTTCAGGATATTACGGCTGCAACAATGTCGTTCTCCGTTATGCCGATGTTGCCCTGATGTTGGCTGAGGCTTATTATCACAGCAACCAGGCAGCCAAGGCTCAGGAATATCTGAACATGGTCCGCAACCGTGCAGGTCTTTCCAGCGTAACTCCTACCGGAAAAGCTCTCCGCGATGCCATCTATACAGAGCGTTGGAGAGAGTTTGTCTACGAGTTCAAGGCCTACAGCGACATGAAGCGCGGCTACACCAAAGCCGAGATGCTGGACCTCATGAAGAAGGACGGCGCTACAGAGTATGACAACACTGATTACTATCTGCCGATTCCTCATACTCAGCACATCCTGAATCCTGACGGACTCTACCAGAACCCTGGTTACTAGTCCTTTGACCATAACGAAAACCGGAGCCCCACATCAATCGGAGCTCCGGTTTTTTTTCGTGAGGTTATTGTGACTTATTTGTTTTTGTATGTGATAGATACAGGGTATAGATAGAACACTGTCTTGGTGCCGGCGATGTCGTGGACGGTAATTTCCACGTCTCCCGCTTCATTGCAGTCAGCGCCGTAAATGAAACCGGTATTCTTCACTTTAGTTGTGGAGAGCTCAATGTCTTTGCCTGAAACTATTTCTTTGCCTCCCACTTTGATGGAAACCTTGCCGGTCATTCCTTTGGATGCAGTAGACAGACCTATGGAAACATTTGTCACAGTCTTTCCGGACAGGTTTGTCGTCTTCATGACCAGTTCGGAAAACGTGTTCGATGCCGTACCCATCTTTATCCTGTTGCTCGCTGAACCGTCGAAAATTCCCTTCTCGAATCCGCTGAACGCCCCGCTTCCCTCTTTTGCCCACGAATCACTTCTGGTTGCGCTGATTTCCCAGGAAACCTTTTCCGGCGAACCTGCGTCAGGTATGGACATCTTGCCTTTTCCGGCGTTCAGTCCATTGGCGAGCGAAGAAAAATAGTTGCACGGCGCAAATGTGTAGTTCACCGTGGCATCTGCCGGCTTTTCTCCTGCCAGTCGTGTGATTTTAGTAGGCTCCTTTACGGCGTCATTGGCCGCCTGAATGGCGATTGCGCGGTTTTCGGCCGTCACCGGAGTGCACAAACTGCCCCTTTCCGTGTTGGATACGTCATAGGTGTAGGTGCAATCCGAAATATCTTTCCCCAGAAGAGGCTTGAATACCGTCTGGAAGACCGTGGCAGCCTCACAGAAACGTGTGATGCCTTTGTCGGAATGCACACCGTCACGGGACATGTCCATCGGATGAGTCCAGTTCAATTCGGATGTGCGGAGATTCTGGACAGCTGTGGCACAAGGAATTATGGTATTTATCGGAATGCGCTCCTTGAGCGGCTTGATGAATCCGAGGCATGTCTCCCACATCTTGTTGTTGTCGCCGTCGAATTTCTCCCAGAGGACATTGTTCTGGTAGCGCACGTTGCCGTAGACGTGGGACATCAGATAAACCATCGTCGGGAGGTGGTCCGGATGTGCATTGTTGAACCTCTCCACCAATGTCTTGATGGCAGTCTCCTCTCTCCCGGTCCAGCTCCATGCCTCTTCCGCCCCGGTATGCTCCTGAATCGAAATCACGTCCCAAGGCTGTAGATTGACAATGTCTTTGAGGCAGTCATCCTGTTTCACGTCCCATACTTCCCAGTCTTCATGACCGGCCCTGCAATAGAACAATGCGCATGAATTCGGCTCATCATACACTTCTACATAGCGCGGAAGTGTGAATCCCCCGCGATATACCGCATAAAGGTTGACGTTCGTTATGCCCATATTCTTGAATATGCGCGGCAGATGTTCCACAGCATCGGCTGTGAGCGAGTTTCCGATGAAGAGCACGTTCATGGTCATGTCTTCCGGGCCTGTCTTGGTGGCGCCTCCTTTGTCGCATGAGACGAACAGCGACGTCAGGGCAAGCAAGATTGTTATGATTCCTGTATGTTTCATGATATTATTTCGTCATTTCTTGAAGGAAGGTTATTTCTGCCGGGTCGTATGGAGTATGGTCCGGGCGGAAGATGTCGTGGAACCAGATTTCCGGTTCAGGATCTCCGACCTTGTGCCCCCACGGGTAATGGAAATGGCATTTGCCGTTCACCAGACCCCAGCTGATGGCTCCTGCATTGTACTTCTTCAGAATAGGCAGAACATCGAAAAACGTGTTTCCGTAGTTTCTGGCGAGGTACTCCTGACAAACCATCGGCCTGCCGAAACGCTGGAGCATCAGGATGTCAGTCTCCACTTCTTTCGGCTTCGAATAGCAATGGAAAGTGATGATGTCGGAATTCATGCAGGCATAAGCCAGGAGGTCCAGCTTGGTAGCCGTGCCGTTTATGCCCGGACGCTGCCATACGGGAGAACTGAGAGGCTGGCTTGGGCGGACTTCCCAGGCCCATTTGTATACCTCCGGCATGAACTTGCTGACGTCACATCCGTTTTTCGTGTTTTCAGGTTCATTGCACAGGCACCAGTAAAGTATTCTGTCGTCGTTCTTGTATGTGCGCAGGATGTCCTGGACATATTTTTTCAGACGTGGCCATTGCGCCGGGTCATCGAGCACCGCCTTTCCCGGGCTGGGAATCCAGTTCGAATTATGCGTGCCCGGAATCGCTTCCGGCTGAGGACCGAGCCTGAACACCTTGTCATGGTTGCCGCCGTTCGTGAAGAACGTGATTATCAGCTTCATGCCATGCTTGTCCGCTATGTCGAGAAACTGGTCGACACGTTTCTTGAATCCCACTTTGTCGGCATACCACAGCCCCTCGTGCAGGTAGATGCGCAAGGTATTGAACCCGATGCTCTCCGCCAATGAAAGTTCATTGTCAATGATTTCCGGATTGAATGTTTCAGGTTGCCAGATTTCGTACTGGTTGATGGCGTATGACGGCACATAGTTGCAGCCTACCGGCCATTTCTGTGAAGCGTACCACTCGGCAGCCTTCTCTTTGGACCATTGCCCGCCGCGTGCAACAGCATTGGTGGACGGCACCAGAAGCATTGCGGCGAGTAATGACAATATTGCGATTCTTTTCATTGATTTTTCTATTTGATGTTTCCCAGATAATAGTTTGCCCAGACATTTCCGTTGCGCTCGGCAAGAGCCTTCCGGAAGCATTTCTTGGCCTTCATGTTCCTGCCCAGGCCTTTGTAGGCGATGCCCTGCATGTAGTAAGCCTTCGTATTGATGTCCTCCGGATAGTCTCCGTAGCCGAAACTTTCGAAGAAACGCTCCACGTAGTCAGTCACGCAGGACTTGCCATACTTGGCAGTCTCCCGGAGCATGTTCCGTACATTTGCCTTAGGGTCCAACTTCTTCATTGCCAGAGCTTTCTCGTAATTGTATATGCCGTCGACCGGTTTGACTTCCACGCCGGCAGCCTTCCCGAAATATTCGCGTGCCTTGGCATTGTCCCCGACCTTTTCATATCCCAATCCGATATTGTAGTAGACCTGCGCGTCGCGGGCGTAGTACTCCAGATGCGCGTAGCCGTGGTTCGCAGGATAGTCATTCATCATCAGCGCATATTCGAGCGCCTTCTCATTGTTCCCGTTCTTCCACTCTTTCAATGCTGACAGCAGGCATGCATCGACATAGATGTCATGCAGGTCCTCAATATGCTCCCTACGTGAATAGAATCTCGTCAGCAGCGGCTCCAGAACTTCCTCATATTCGCCGTTCAGAATCCTGAGCTTGATCGCCTTTGTCTCTGAATCATAACGCTTTTCGTACAATGCTTCCTTGCCGTTGAACAGGTCATATCTTTCCTTTACAGGGACGTTCATAAGCTCCAGAATCTCATCGCACTCTGCCAGGAACAATGCATTCCGTCCCTTGTCCGCCGCGATGGCCTTGCGATACCATTCTGCCGATTCGGCGAGATCGTTTTTCCAGAATCTGCATCCCCAGCCGATGTTTCTCAATGCCATTGCGAAGTCCGGATTGATGCGGACAGCATTTTCCCATGCCTCCATGGCCTTGTCCGGCTGCTTCTGATAGTAGAGGTTTCCGAGATAGTACCAAGTGTTGGCGCTTTCCGGCAGGTATTCCAATGCTTTTCCGAACACTTTCACCGTCTCAAGCCTGAACGGGAAGACATAGTCGATGCTTCCGCTTTCAGCCTTCTTGAACCATTTCTCGGCAGAGGTCTTATCTCCTTTAAGGTCAGCGAGATAGCCCAGATAATACTCGACGGTAGGATATGCGCGTACGGCCTCGGCATCCTCCAGAATCTCCTCCGTGTCACCCATGAAACCATTGTTCATATAGTACAATGCGAGTTCCACGTATGATTCACTTGTACCGCGGAGCAGGCTCTTCAGCTCAGCCTCAGGCTTGGCTCCCATCATGACAAGTTCACGTGTGGCATAATAGTTAAGAGGATCAAGTTTCACGACTTCCGCAGCAATGCTCTTCGCCTCGGTCTTCTTCCCGGAATACCTCAGGAGGGTAGCCAGCAGATTCTTCGCGTCAATGTTCATACCGTTGTATGCCACAGCCATCTGTGCTTCCCGGATTGCTTTTCCGGAATCACCTTTCATGCTGGAAATCTGTGCCAGCTGATAGTAGGCGGCAGAGGCGTATTCATAATCCCATACAGCCCTGTACAATGTGTCTGTAGCGGCATCGTAGTTTCCTTCTGCCTTGAGGACGAGTCCGAGATTGTACATTGACTCGCCGTCGGCAGGACGGGTGTAGCTTGCGGTCTGGCGCTTCAGTGAGCGGCGGAGATACTCCTTTGCCTTGGCATAATCCCCGTTCTTCCTGTAGAAGATGCCAAGCTGGGTGTTGCTCCTTACATCATAAGGGTCACGGCGTACAGCCTCCTCGAAATAGATGTTCGGGTCCACGTGAGCCTGATGGAACTGCAGGTTGCGCATTCCGATATAATAAAGGTCCTCGATGTTGTCAATGCTCTTCGGGTCAGGGTCGAGCGGGATCACAGGCTCAGGGAGCGGCTTCGACCTGTCGAGAGCGTAAGGATGATAGCTGATGAGTTCCTCGCCTTCGGCAGATGTGAGTGTCAATGTTACCTCAGTCGGTTCCTCCACGTCTTCAGGAGAAACCTTGAAGTCATCCGCGAACGGCTTGTCCGGAGCCATAAATGAAGTTTTCTCATACAGGACCTTGCCCTCACGGCCCGTGACGGTGATTTTTACGGAAGGACGTATCTGCGTCACATTCGCTGCAATGTGGATGGCCCCTGACTTGTCGATGTCCATGTTCACGGTCGCATCAGCATTGCCCCTGTTCACGTGACGGAGGTCGCGGATGCCGTACCAATATGCTGTGAACTCCTTGGTCTCGTGAGGATTGATCCAGCAGTAATCCGGCTGGTTGTCAGAATATGCGCCGGTCATCAGTTCCACATACGCGCCGTCAGAATCGGTAAGCGTCTTGCAGTCCCATTCGTGGCCGTAATTCATTGGCCCCCAGGCCCAGAACTTGCCGCCCTTGTTGATGTTGTGGTCGGCCGCCAGCATTGTTCCGGCATTCTTGCCGTGGTCGTAACCGCCGATGAAATCGTCTTTCAGGTCATAGACGAATACTGAACCGCCCGTCAATGCCGGCAGGTTTTTCCAATAGCTGATATCCTTGCCTGCATAGTCCGGATTGCCGCAATACTCGGCATCCGCTACCGGCCAGCGCAGGAAACTGTTCTTGTGGTGGTAGGTGCCGAAGTCGGTATTCTCCGGGAAGATGATCTGGTAATTCTCATTGACGTGTGTGTCGCGACGTTGTTCCAGTGCAGCATGGAATTGCGGTCCTGCGCATTGTTGAAGAAACGTCCGGTGACCTCGATATAGGACTTGTCCGGATGGAGCGTAAGACCTATGGCCCAGCTCATCCTGTGACGGTTTTCCACTTCGCCCACCCAGATGGTCTTGCTGCCGTCGCCGTTGTCGACCAGTTTGTAATCAATCGGATACTGGCTGGTTGCCCTGTGATGGTGGAATACGTTCCATTCCACGCCTCCGCTTATCCATGCACCGAGCATACCCACATTGGCCGGCTTTATCACGTGCTGGCGATAGAAGATTTCGTAGCCGTTGGTCTTGTCGGTGGCATAAAGCAGCCTGCCGCCGATATCGGGAAGGACGCAGAGCTTGATGTAGTCGTTTTCGAGATACAATGCCTTGTGGGTGGAGTCCACCTTGACATTTGTAGGATTGTCGTTCATGGCATACGGATAAACTCCGCGCTTCGCCCTCTGGTAGGCGAAATCCCTCTCGAACAACGGCGCCCTCTCCGGAGCGTCAACTCTGTAGGTAGGAAGGTCAATGGTCCCTTCCCACATCTTTACCGGGCCGTTTTTGGCCGAAACCATGATGGTAGACAATGCTGCCAGGCAGTTGTCGCAATTCTCTTCTTATTCATTGTATTTTACTTTGTTTCTTTCATGCAACGTACAGGAAGACCGGTGGTGTAAGCCATGCCGTCATTGTTCTTGACACTGGCATTGTTGTAGTAGAACCTGAGTCCTTTGCCGCTGACAGGCGCATTGGTCCAGAGGCCTCCGCGGTATTCCAGATATTCTACGCAGTTTGCATTCGTGCTGAGATAACCGGAGGTGAAGAACATTGTCTTGGATGAACCGCCGTCGGTCACGAACTCATAGCCGTAGTTGGCATCGCAGGAGGCTTTGTTATTCTTCCATCCCATGCTGAAACACATCGGGTCCGCCACTCTATATCCTTCAGGACAAGGGTCGTAGATGGTCTTCACGCCTTTTCCCCCTTCATTGTTTCCGGTCGGATTGCCCCAGATGCCCTCCGGCATTGTGCCGACTTTCATCCAAGTGGCGGCATCCAGAAGCCTGGTGTCAGGATTGGCGATGGCATAGCCGACGGTGCCGGTCTCTTCCGTCGCTGAGGCCGTCTTGGTTAGCTCGACATCCGGATTCTTGTACTTGGCAGCGGAGGTCGGCCTCTCCAGCGGCACCGGTCTAGGGAACGGATCCTTTCTGCCCCACTGGTAGAAATAGCCGTAGCTGTTCTGGTCCTTGAATTTCAATGCTACCGCTCCGAGGTTCCTGTCCATCATGACGAAATCACCTGCTGTGGCATTGGTCCAGTTTATGTCGGCAGCCTCGCTTACCCACACGTGGTATGACCACAGGACCTTATCCGCTGAATTGCAGATGGCTACGAGAGCATTGCCGAAAGTGCCCTTCACCGGGACCTTGAGCTCGTTGCCGGAAATCACAGGTGTTCCGATGACATCGCCGCTTCCCGTCGAAATTGCGTACTGCCAGAGAACCTTGGCCTTGGCAGCCGGATTCGCTGAACTTACGGCGGTGCCGGAATAGCTGAAATCCTCTGAGAATGAATAATATGGGGTAATGTCTAAGGTGATGTCGCCCGCCGCTGCCGTCCTGATGCAGTTCGCCTTTCCGAAATACAATGTGAGCAGCAATGATTTGAGAGGTGTCACCACTCCCGGTGCGACAGTGATTTCCTGACTTGTGGATTTCGTATAGACCATGCCGTCATTGTCGGTGATGGTGAAGGTGAAACCCTTGGAATATTTTCCTGCCGGAATGAAAATGATGAAGTCCTTGCTTTCATCACGATGGCCGGCAGTACCGATGGAAATGCCTCCGTCGATGTTGACGGAAACAGCGCTTCCTCCGTCTTTCAACGTGTATGTCATGTCTGCAAGATTGACCGTCGCCTTTCCTGTCAGCAGTTCGCCGCCATTCGCCTTGACCTCAATGGATTTGACCATGATGCCCATGTCCTGCCAGTCCGCGATCCTGAACTTCAGACCGCCGCACAAGTTGGAGAACATGAGTTTCTTGCCGGACGATACGGCCGCCATCGGCACTTTGCTGATGTTCGCGCTCGCGTCCAATGCGCCCGAATAGGTCTGCTCCGCCAGCCCTGCGAAATTTATTTCAATGTTTTCGCCGGAAAGTTGTGTCCCGTTTGCGGCAGAAGCCGGGTAAACGGCGTAGAGCTTGTCGCCTGTAACTGATTCTCCCTCAGGGTTGAATGCCCCTGAAGTCTCCTGGTCTGATTCTGTGGAATATTTCGCTCCCAGAGGTGAGCCGGAACTATAGACCATAATCTGGTCGCCGGAATTCCAGACCACGTTGCCTGACATGTCGATGGCAGTCCTGGTGGAAGGCAGCACTGCAGTGAGCGTCCCGCCGTTCTCCTGCATGTCCATCGTCTTCTCCTGTGATTCCTTGGCGCAGGAGGCCAATGACAATGCTGCAGCGGCGATTATGCCGATATGAATATATCTGTTCATGATTCTTTCGTTTTTAGTCGTTAATTCCAAGGATTCACTTCATCTCCTTCGCTCCATTTAGGGCCGTCGGAATTGAACTCTCCCTGTCCAGGGTCCGGTACAGGAGCAGGCTCCGCTGCCGGTTTGAGCTCGATTGGAATCCATTTCTGGTAATTGTTCGCCGTGAGCCCGAAGAAGGTATCTTCACCTGAGATGTCATCCTTCACCACGGCATTGAACAGAAGCTTGTCGGATACTATGCCGAGAAATGATTTAGGTATGGAGAATTCGATGGTGAGTCCGTCATCTTCTGTGGTGTCGTCGAGAGTCCCCAAGATGCATGATGCCACTTTCACATTGGCGTCCGAACATACAATCTTGCCGTCCTTGAACGAGAATTTCAGCGATACAGGAGTACCGGTGCCGTTTCCGCTCTGGAGCATCACGGTGCATTCGTCGGACGAAGTCAGGGACGCGTCCTTGCGCTCGATCATGCCGTAGACATTGTCATTGTCATAAGCGAACCTGAAGGTCGTGCCGGTCTTGCCCGCGCTGCCGATGAACAGGGCGTCGTCGACATCCTTCCAGTCTTTGCTGCTGCCGTCGGTTTCAGGGGTGAGGACGGCTGCGTTGATTCTGTGGTTGAGGACGAATTTCGCGATATTGATGCGAGACCTGGATATCTGTTCGCCATTGGAAGTCTCGCTCCAGCTGGTAGGGAATACGCCTACAACTGTGTGGTCACCAATGATTTCCAATGAGCCCCAACATCCTTTTTCGAAGCTTGGCATCGGCGTTCCGAACTTGTCGGCCAATGCGTTGCCCATCCTGATGCAGAAAGTCTTGTCGGCATTGCAGGAAAGCATTGTCTCGCCGGAGCGGAACTGCCTGAGATAAGGTGCGGCTTCGTCCGTGAAGATGCTTGACTTTCTGTCAGCAGGACCCTCTGCGTCGCCGGTCAGTCCGCCGGATGCCCAGTTGTCGCTGCTGTATGCCATGGTGAGATTGTACTGGTCAGCGGATGTTCCGGTCCTGCCGAATCTGGATTCCAGGGCGACTGCAATCCTGTCCTTGCCGTTGAGCTGGATGGCTACAGGCATCTGGTCGGTGAAGATAGTTTGTCCTGACCCGTCCATTGCCGTGCCGGCTCTTTGTCTGATAATCTTTCCGACTGATGTCCAGGATTTTCCGTTGTCGGTGGAACGGAGAAGCGCTGTGCCGGAGTCGCCTTTGTTAGGATCTGCGCTGGTGAAATATACATGGATTTCACCGCTTGCGAGCTGGAGTGCTGACGGCTCCCATGTGGTTCCGCGATAAATGATTTGCGGTTCGCTCCATGAAGCACCATTGTCGGAAGAACGTCGCATCATTATTCCGTTGTTCAGGTTGTTGAGTCTATAACCCTTGTTCAGACGGAATGAAGCGAATGCCAGAATGTCTCCGTTTGACAATACGATGGCGTCCGCAGAGGAGAACAGTACCCTGTCCTTGACCGAGCTTTCGTACTGGTTCATGTCGGTTTTCTCGAACAGCGGAGAGCCGCCCTCCGTCCAGGACGTGAGGTTCATGCTCTTCGCATAATATACGTCATGTGCGGAGAGATTCTGCTGATAGATAAGAAGATAGGACCCGTTTGCCAGTTTCTTTATTCTCGGATACATAGGGTATGCAGGCGTGATCTTGGGCTGCTCCAGCGTGACGATGGAACTGTAGTCCATCTCCAGTACGCTGTTCTGCCAGGTCGCCGCATGGGAATTCAGATAACCTTTGTTCTGGTTGAGGTCATAAATAGATGTGATGTCGCTGGTCACAGGCTTCTCCTCTCCCTGGTCCTTGCCGGGACGGGGATTGGGGTTGTCATCAGCATTGCTGGTCGTGCAAGAGACCGATGCGATGGCTATAAGCGTGCAGAAAAACTTATTGTATTTCATATTTCGTAATGTTCTTGACTGATTGTGTATTAATATCCGGGATTCTGGTCTTTTGCCGGGTCCATTGCCGTATTGTAGTTGAACTCATCGGTCGGAATCGGCCACCACCACGCGGCGTCCTTGACCTCGGATGCGGACGAAATCTTGCCGGCCTTCACGGCATATTCGGCGAGCAGGCCGCAGCGTTTCAGGTCGCAATACCTCTTCGCCTCGAAGCATGTCTCATAGCCTCTTTCCTGAAGAAGCATCTCCATGAAACTGTCCTTGTCGGAGTAATTTGAAAGCTGCCTGTCTACGGGTTGCGCTTTCTTCGGGTTCATGCCGTAAGCGCGGCGGCGGACCATGTTCACATATTCCATAGCCTCGGCATTCGGCTTGCCGTCCCTTCTGCAGATGGCTTCTGCGCAATAAAGCAACACATCGGCGTATCTATATACAGGCCAATCGTTTGCGCATGACGTGGCATCCTCGTAGTCGCGGTATTTGAGGCAGATCATGCCGGTTTTCGTAACACCATTCAGGGTACCGTTGTCTTTCTGTATCCACAATGACCACTGGTAACGGTAATCATTCTTGTCCCATGACGCGATGAAATTGTTGTTCTTGTAGTCTGTGTAGATTCCTACCGCTCCTGTCGCATATACCGGGTTCGGCTTGCAGAGGAACATCCACTGGAACTTGGCAGTCACGTCCCTGTTGAATTTGATGTAGAAAATCTCTTCCGGTGTGCCGGTAGCGGCAATTCCGTAGACCTTCGAGAAATCATCCGCGGAAGAAAGCGTCACCAGCGAATATCGCCCGGAGGAAATCACTTCGCCGAAAGCCTCCGCCGCCTCCGCCCATTTCTCCATATACATCAGGGCTTCGCCTTTCAATGTCAATGCTGAATATTTGGTAGGACGGCCGGCAGCGGCGCTCTCCGGAAGACTCTGTGCTGCATAATCAGCCTCATCCACAATGTATTGCCAGAGAGTCCCGGCAGGGGTCCTGCCCTTGTTGAAGTTGTCCATATTGCTCTCGTCGAAGAAAGGAACTGCTCCCCAATACTTCACAAGGAACGAGTATGCGAAAGCCCTGAGGTAGCGGGTCTCTCCGGTGAGATGCTTGTATTCCGTCTGGCTCAGGTCGGCGTCACCTATCTGCGACATTATTTCATTGCTGAACCTGATGGCCCTGTACAGGACCGCCCAGCTGTCCTTGACGAATGTCTGGCCGGTGGTGGTAAGTCCCGTTTCGTAAGACGTATTGTAGTTGCCTCTTCCGTAGGCATAATCTGCCATTGCTTCCGGAAGGATGCTGAGATAGCGGCCGAAACCCGCATCCCTTTCCAGCTGCGAATAAATGGAGTTGATGACACTCTGCACTTCATCAGCATTGCTCATGAACGTGGTCGCGTCTATTTTCTTCGGATGCTCGTCGAGCAGCTTCCAGTCTTCGCAGGAAACGATGGAAGTCAATGCCAATCCGATGGCCAGCATCTTCAATATCTTGTTTTTCATCTTGTATACTGTTTTGATTATGAACACATTTCTAGAATGTCAGCCTGCAGGCGAGTGTGACTGTCCTGGCGATAGGGTAGCAGGAAGCATCCACGCCTTGGGTAAGCGAGGACCCGCCTCCCTTGGCATTCACGTCCGGGTTCCAGAGAGGGTAGGATGTGAAGGTGACGAGGTTCTGTCCGCTGACATAAACCTTGGCCTTCTGCAGCACCTTGCCCTTGCAAGGAATGGCGTAGCTGAGTTCAATGTTCTTCAGTCTCAGATAGGTTGCATCGTATACGAACCTGTCGGACAACTTGAGGTTGAGGTTGGAAATGAGGTTCGGATATTTGGCGTCCGGCCTGTCAGGTGTCCAGTAGTTGTAGTACACCTCTTTGAGGACATTGCCGTTGCTTGCATAGCCGTAAGCGATGGACGCCATTGTCAATGAATATATGTCCCCGCCGAAGGAGCCCTGGAAGAAAGCGCTGAGGGTCAATCCTTTCCAACTTATGGATGTGTTGAAGTTGAGCAGGAAATCAGGATTTGGATTGCCGATGATTCTCTTGTCTTCCGTGCTGATCTTGCCGTCTTCATCGAAATCCTTGTACTTCAGCTGGCCTTTGTCATCGTAACCGTCCTCCACATATCCGTAGAAGAGGTACATCTGCTCACCCTCTCTCATGATGTTCAGCTGGTCGCTGATGAGAGTGTTGGTAATCTTGCTTCCGAAAATGTCCTTACCTTCCGCAAGCTTGAGAATCTTGCTTCTGTTCAGCGAGAAATTGATGCCGAAATCCCATTTGACCGCCTTGTCGACCAGTCTGGCGTCAGCCTGTACCTCGACGCCGGAATTGCGGATGGAACCGATGTTCCTCAATGCTGTCGTATATCCGCTGGAACGGGGCATTTCCACATCATTGAGAAGATCGTAAGTCTTCTTGTAATAATAGTCGGCAGTGATTTTCAGCCTGTCGCGGAACAGACCGAGGTCGAAGCCGGTATTGAGCTGTGCGGTGGTTTCCCATCTCAGGTCGCCCAGATAGGTGTTTTTAGGAGCGTAGCCTACTGTGGTCTGCTTGTCGAATACCACATTTACGCTTTCCAATGTGTTCTGTGTGGAATATGGAGAGATGGCGGTGCTTCCGGTAATTCCGTATCCCACTCTTACTTTCAATTCGGAAAGCCAGCTTACATCTCTCAGGAAGTCCTCCTGTGAGGCTCTCCATGCGAAGGCGGCAGACGGGAACCAGCCCCATTTGTTGCCCTTGCTGTATCTAGAGGAACCGTCGGCACGGAAATTCGCCGTGAGGAGATATCTGTTGTCATAATTGTAATTGACACGTCCGAGGAATGACAGGATCTTCCAGTCGGAGTAAGAAGATGACGGAAGTCCCTTGGTCTCGGCTGCATCCAGGTCGTAAGTCTCCACGACATCGCTGAGGAAGCCCTTGGCGGTTCCCGTGGAAGTGCTCTTGGTGATGTTCTGTTCGTAAGTTACACCGCCCATCACGCTCAGGTTGTGCTTCTTGAAGGATTTCTCGTAATTGATGATACCGTTTCCGGAAGCGTTGAGGGTCTCTCCGTATGAAATTGAAGCAGCACCTACGGAGCTCGGGTATTTCTTGCTCTTGAAATAGTCGCTTCTGCTGATGCCGTTGCGGACATTTCCCGTCAACTGGATGGAAAGGCCGCTTACCGGTCTGATTGTCAAACCTCCATTGACCACAATCCTGTTTGAACGCCATTTGTCCGATACCTCATATAGATATGCGACCGGATTCATGCCGCCGGCAGGCTGTGTGATGAGGTCGTTCCATGTTCCGTCATCATAGTGCGGAGTCGCCAGCGGCGAGGTCTCGAATGAACTTCCTATAACCGATTCTCCACGTCCGCCGCCCTGGGAATTCATCCTGTCGTGTACGGTGTAGCTGTAGATGACATTGGCATTGGCAGAAACATATTTGGAAATGTTGTAGTTCAATTTGGCATTGACGGAAGCCCTCTGATAGCCGCTCTTTTTCACGATACCGTCCTGCTTGAACATTGAAACTCCCACGATGGACTGGAGTTTTTCGCTGCCGCCGGTGACGGTGATCGCGTGGTCGGTGATGAGCGCCGGGCGGAAGATTTCATCCTGCCAGTTTGTATTCCATTGATTTGCAGCGATTTGCTCCGGAGTGAAAACGGCGGGCTGGCCTTGGATATCAGCCTTGTCATTCAGATAATGCATGTACTCGTCGCCGCTGAGAACCTCCAGTTTTTTTGTCAATGTCTGTACGCCTGCGCTGCCGTTGTACTCCACGCGGACGTCACCTTTCTTGGCCCTCCTGGTGGTGATGATTACGACACCGTTGGCTCCTCTGGAACCGTAAATCGCTGTGGCAGAGGCGTCTTTAAGAATTTCCACGGATTCGATGTCGGAGGTGTTGATCATGTTGATGTCACCTGGGAATCCGTCGATGATCCACAGAGGGTCATTGCTTCCCTTGATGGAGTTGGCTCCGCGGATTCTCACCTGCATGCCCGCTCCCGGCTGACCGTTGATTTGTGAAATTTCCACGCCGGCGACTCTTCCCTGCAATGCATTCGACACTGACAATGTCGAGAATTCATTGAGGACCTCGCCTTTTTACCTGCGCGATGGCACCGGAGAGGTCTTTCTTGCGCTGCGTGCCGTAACCGATCACGACGGTCTCGTCCAGCATCTGGCTGGAATTGCTGAGCCTGACCGTGATTTCCGCTTTACCGTTCCAGATGACTTCCTTGTCGTCATAACCGAGGCAGGAAACCACCAGAACAGAATTTGATTTGAGTGAGGTCAATGTGCAGACACCCTTGTTGTCTACCGCTTGTCCGAAGGAAGTCCCCTTGACGACCACGGCCGCTCCAGGAAGAGGACCGATTTCATCCACGACTTTCACACGGCAAGTTCCATTGCCTTGTCCATAGGCTGTGTGTTGAATTGAAACCAGGCCGATAACCAGGGCCGCCAAGCCCAGCAGATGCCTGAATTTCCCGAAGAATTTAAACATAATCCGATATTTTAGTGTATTAATTTGCTTGTGGTCCAAATGTACACTATAATATAGCCGGTTATGAAAATGCTTTCGTCCGATGGTTAGTTTATTGCATCTTTTGGCGAGTCTGTTTCATTCTTTGACGCATATTCCGCAGGCAGGCAACCATAGGTCTCTTTGAAGCATTTCGAGAAATACGATGGTGAACGGAAGCCTACGGCATAACAGATTTCGCTCACGCGGTGCTTCCCTGTGGCGAGCATTTCGGCAGCTGCAGCCAATCTCCTGGACCGCAGATATTCCACCGGACTCGTGCCCAGCAGGCTGCGGATCTTCCTGGTGAGGGAACTGCGGCTCATGTACAGGGCCTCCTCCAGGTTCAGGACATTGAAAGACGGATCGCTCATGTGCTTCTGGATTTCACTGTCCAGTTTCCTGACGAAATCGGCATCCCTTTCCACCAGATTGATGGCCTTGCTTTCCGTTGCCGCATCGGTATCCTGCATGGACTCCTTGATTTTCCGCTTGTTCTCGATTATGCTCTTGATGCAGGCAGTGAGATAGTCCAGCGTGAACGGCTTCTCGATATACAATGCGGCCCCGTATTCCATGCAACGGATTTTGGTCTTTTCTGACGAAATCGCTGACAACACTATTATAGGTATATGGGACGTCTCCGGATCGGAACTCACTTTTCTGCACAGTTCCACGCCGCTCATCTTCTGTAGCGCAATGTCGGTGAGAATTATGTCTACCTTATTGGTTTTCAATGCCTCCAATGCGTTTTCCGCCGAGGCGAAAGCCAATATCCTGTAATCCGTCTTGAGTTTCCGCTTCAGATAGCTCTGGAGCTCCGGGTTGTCCTCCACCAGCAGGAGCATCGGCAGGCTTTGGCCGCTCTCCGCGGGAGCTTCCATGACGGCAAGACTGTTCTGCTCCGTCTTCACGGGCAGCCTCAGTACGAAATCTGTCTCGCTGCCGTTGGCCAATGTCAATGAGCCCCCGTGCAGTTCCGCAAGGGTCTTGGCAAGCGGCAGTCCGATTCCGAAACTTTGCGAATAGCTTGCCCTCTCATTGCTGAACTGGATAAACGGCTTGAAAATCTCCTTGCGTCTGCTTGCCGGAATCGCCGGTCCGTCGTTTCTGAAATTGACGGAAACATTGTCCCCCTCGATGGAGATGCTGATGTTGATATAGGATTCGGCGTACTTTACGGCATTGTGAATCAGGTTGTTGATGATTTTCATGAGCGCCTTTTCGTCAGCCGCCAACACTATATGGTCCTGCGGATGATTGAACTTCAGCTTGATGTTCCTGTCCTTGGCCGTCTCCGAAAAATTATAGCATGCGTAGTTTATCAGGTCCACGATGTCAATGTTCTTGCGCTCAAGGACATAGCCGTGCTGCTCCACCTTCACGAAGTCCAGCAGTTCCTTTACCAGTTTGTCCAGATAGTCCGTGCTGTTGCGTATTATTTTCAGGTCATCGGCAGTGTCGGACGCCTTTTCCCCGGACATTATGTTCTGCAGGGGAGTACGTATGAGCGTAAGCGGTGTCTTGATTTCGTGGATGACATTGGAGAAAAAGGACATTTTCTCTGCCAGCATTTCTTTCTCCCGCTGCTGTTCCAGTTCTTCCTGGGCCTTTCTGTGCCTGTCCTCCTGTCTTTTCAGGACAATGCCGATGGATGCGGCCGTAATCATCAGGATGATGCCGGCCAGTGTTGCCAATCCGGCCGCCGATTGCCAGAACGGGGGTCTGACTTCCATCCTTATATCCTGATGTGCAGATACTTGCTCGCCCGAAGGCTCCACGACGGTGATGCGGAACGTATATTTCCCTGCGGGGATGTTGTAATAAAAGACACTCATGTCCGAAGATATGTCCCGCCAGTCAGGGTCATACCCGTCCAGCTTGCATAAAATCCTGTCGCTCTGCAGGACATCTGAGGCGGGAGCCGCGAAATTGAATCCAAATGAATTTTCTCCGGGCTTGAGTTCAATGCTGCGGGCCACGTCAATGTTTTCGCGGATGGCTCCGTCTTCTGACGGCACGACCACATCGTCTCCGATGGCGAAATCGGTTATTGCCACATTCGGTATGCCTCCTTTTGCTTGAAAATCAGTAGGATTGAACATTATGAAGCCGTCCGTGGAACCGAACAGGAGCCGTCCGTCACTGAGAGTGATTCCGGACTTGTTCAGGAAATCATCCACCAGTCCCGATCTCTTGTTGAAAACCTTGATGGAGCCGTTCTTCTCATTGTACCGCACAAGTCCCTTGTCGGAACTGAGCCAGAGATTGCCGAAATCATCCGGCCTGGCAGCGAAGAAAACTTCGGTCGGCAGGTTTTCGATGTTTTCCCGGTTGTAGGCGCGGAACTGCCCGGTGCGTCTGTCATATTTGTAGAAACCGGTATTGAAACCGATGGCCCAGAGGTCGCCGGTTTTGTCCAGGCAGACGGAAGAAACCATATCCGGGATGCTGTTTCCGTGCCAATGCCCTGTTACGGTATCATTGAACTGGTCGTATGCGAGCACGCCTTGGCTGTATGAAGCCACCCAGATGGTGCCGTCACCGTCTTCCGCCATATATTCGATGGCGCGGTCGCCCAGACATTCCACCTTTCTGAATTTGTCCGCCGCCGGGTCGTATGCCATCACCCCCACCGAGGTGCAGAGGAAGATTTTTCCGTCGGAAGATTTGAAGATGCGCAGGACCCTGTTGTCGATGTCGACGTCCGATACCGTGAAATGCGGATATGACTTGACGTTTTCCGTCCTGATGTCCAGCCTGCAAATGCCTTTGTGATAGCCTATCCAGAGGTTGTCGCCATCGATGCAAAGTGCGTTCAGCGTCTCGGGCAGTCCTTTAATGTTTTTGCGTGCCAATGCTCCTGTCCCAGGGTCCAATGTCATCAGCCCGTTCCCTTTCGAGGCGACCCATACGATGCCGTTCCTGTCCTGTGCAAAGCCGCAGATGGAGCTGCCTTCAAGTGGTTCGCCGTCAGAGGTTTTGTAGAATTTTTTGAATATATCCTGGCTGGGACTATGATAATCAATGCCTTGCGTGGTCGTGCCGATAAACAGGCTTCCGTCTGCTGTCTGGATTGCCGTCGTGGTGTAGTCGTCTGACAACGAAAATTTGTCGGCATTGTCGTGCTTCAATGTCGAAAAGGCCCCGTTTTCCACCGAATATTTCACCACGCCGGATGCCGTCGTTTTCCGACAGCGATACCGGCCTGGAATCGGCGGGCAATGTTACCAGGACGCTGACTTCTCCCGTCCTCAGGTCCAGCCGGCAAAGGCCATGTCGCTTGCTTGCTATGAACATCTGGTTGTTGGAACTCGGATTCAGCACTAGCCCCTCGATGTCATCCTTCTCGAAATAGCCTGATTTTCCGGGAGTTGTGATTCTCTCCATAGCGAAATCGCCCGTGAGCCTGTAAAGATTGTCGCAATATACGGCCACATGCATCTTGTCATTCCGGTCAATGACTATCCTGTAGATGTCCCGGACCAGTTTTCCTTCGGGATTTTTCAGGTCAATCTTGCTGACGGCATCGGTTTCAGGGTCATAACTGAACAGTCCCTGCGCTCTGGACCCGATCCATGAAATGCCTTTCGAGTCATTTTGTATGCTGTATATCCTGTCGTCCAGCAATTCAGCCTGCAACGGCTGCCGGAAAGAGTCTTTGCGGTAATCGTAAATGACTATCCCGTTGTCAGTCCCGATAAGGACATTTCCTGCGGAATCTTCTGCAAGAACATTGATATAGTCTGATTTTACGCCCAGATCTTGCCGTCCGTAGTTCTTGATGCGCGTGCCGTCATATCTGTTGAGGCCTTTGTATGTCCCTATCCACACATATCCTCGGCTGTCCTGCATGACACATTTTACGGAATTATAGGATAATCCGTTCCGTGATGTGACTTGCGTGAACCTGCATGGTGATTCTTCATGTAATCCGGCATTGGCAGAGGGAACATGGGCGCACATGGCCAGAACTGTGAAGGTTATTGTTAAGCGCATTAAATATTTCATGTGTCGAATTTATGAAAAAATCCAAAAAGTTGTGCAATAATTCGTTATCTTTGAAATATTGTGGCTTTTCAATCACTTGTAAACCAACGCTTATGAAGAAGATTTTCGCCATTGTCGCATTGATGTCGATGAGTTTCCTGCATCTGGAAGCGCAGACTTTCATGGTCAATGCCATTGTTCCGAAAGAACGGTCGAAGTGCAATATCCGCAAATCCAATGAGAGCGCCTTCTTCCTTGGAGGCTATAAAGTCAAGGGCGGTTTTACGCTGGGCTCCCCGTCGGGCGGACTTGTAGCGGACAATGTCTCCGGAAAGGCTGTGTTCAACATCAAGGGCGCTTACAGCAAGATTACGTTCCTGGTCGGTCCGTCCTTCGGCGCGATGAGTTCGAAAAGCAATTCGATCGTAACTCTTTCCGCAGACGGCAAGAGGCTTCTCGATGAAGTGGTTTTCGCTTATGATTCCCCTAAGTTCTATACCTTCGATGTCACCGGGGTCAATGAATTGGTGTTCACCGTTCCGCGTGGAGGTCTGGACATCTCTTTCGGAAACGTCAGGCTCTGGAAGGCGGGGGTTGCAGTTTCAAATCCGAACACCATTCTTGCAGGTGTTCCGAAAGGCACTGTGGACCTCATGAAAACCAATCAGTTGTATACGTACAGGGAAGGCTTCGTGAAACCGGTCCTGGGGGACAGGTACCAGGGCAAGATGACTCAGGAAAAGACCATCAGCATTAATCGTAAGGACTATGATTCCGGTCTGCAGTTTTCTGTGAGCCAGGCGCTTGCCGGAACCGAGTACGGAACTGCCGGTTTCTGGCTGGACAAGCGTTATGACAAGGTCTCGTTCATCGTAGGGCCGCGTGATAACCAGAGTTCCAATTCCAGTGCATGGCTTGTCGTGAAAGCCGACAGGAAGACAATATATGAGGGGATGGTCAAGCAGACCGATTTGGCAAAGCAGATTGTGCTGGACGTGAAAGGGGCTGAGCAGCTGTTGCTTACATGTGAATACAGGAACAGTGATTTTCTTGGCGGCATTACTTATGGAGTGGTGGACATCAAGGCTTATCCGGCCGGTGCAAGCGTTCCGGCTGAAGGGCTCATCAATCCGAACAAGGAATGGATTTCCAAACTGCCTGACGTGTGTCCTCTCATGTCCAGCATCAAGCCGTATTCGGTACGAGGCGTAAGCGCTGCCAATAATACGCTGTTCGTCGGTGAATCTCGTCATTACACCTTCTCGATGGGCGGAGAACGTTATTGGGAAGGACTTCTTCTCACTACCGGCAATACGTTGCTGGGAGACAGGATCGCCTCTTATGCGGAGTTCGACCTTGCCGGTGAATATGACTGGATCAGCTTCGATGCGGCAAGCTTGAGCAAGAATCACGTGATGGATGACGACAATCTCCGGATTTATGCGGACCAGCAGCTGGTTTTCGACAAGACCATTTATTGCACCTGGCCTAACCAGCATTATGAAGTCCCTGTTAACAAATGCCGCACGCTCCGTTTCGAGAAGATGGGCAACGGCAAGAACAAGCAGACAATCATCGGAGTAGGCGACATCATCCTCTATCGCGGCAATCCTGTCCCGAACACCATATTCGAACATGAAGTTCCGGATTGTCCTTACCGGACCGACTTGATAGACCTTTGCGGGAAGCCGTATTTCCACTTTGTCGGAAGATATGTCAGCGATTTGACCGGATTCAGCATGGACGACTGTTTCCATGACGGCAGCACCATCACCAAGTACTTCCGGATGAAGGACGGAAGTCAGATAAACAAAGGTTTCATGCTGGAGACCAATATTCCGTTGGGCCTTGAAAATGTGACTGTCATGGACGTCGTATTCATGGCGTTGACAGGAGTCGGCGCATCCGTAAGCGGTTCCGATGTCTCGGCTTATACGGGTGTCTCGGCAGGCGCTTCCGGTACGCCTACGGCAAGTATCTTCCTGCTTCTGGAAGACAAGAACAGCAAGCAGGCTTCCGCAGCTGCATTCAATCCGTACGGTGAATATGAAAGCTGCACCTTCACGGTCGCCAACAAACTGGAATATGTGGATGAGTTCGACGATGTGTTCCAGAACCGCAGCGAAGAGGCATTGCGCAATCCTGTGAAGCTCAATGTCTTCGCAGACCGTGTCCTCGTGGGCGAGTATTGGCTGGACAACAAGATGGCGCCGCTCACGGTTACCGTTCCCATCTTCAAATGCCATCAGCTGATGTTCTGGCTGGAATGTGGCGACAAGCGTTCCGGGCAATACGTGTTCTACGACTTGAAGCTCAGCAAAGAGCCTTGCAACATCGCGATACCGACGGAATATACACCGGCCAAGGTCGCTGACACAGCTGAAAAATCTTCCGAAGCAGCCTCCGGAACCACCACGGAGAAAAAAGGAGAAGCGCAAAGGCTCTTTCCTTAAAAATGCCCTCAAAGAATGGTGGGGACAATGATATTGGACATTACCCGATAGCATTTGGCTTCCATATAAGTTTACTTTTTTTTGTAAACTTTTTTTAGGACGATACATTTTGCGTGGTGCGTAAGTCGCAGAGCGCCAGAGATTTAGCTGTTTTCAGAGTCACGGTTTCCATAACTCTGAATCTGGTTAAATGGCTAATAATCAGCAATTTACATTCCACATCAAAATGTGTTGCATGTGAAGTTGTTGGAAATAATTTGGACTTTTAATAATTTTGTAAATAACTGGGGTGACTATCCTAATAATATTATTAATTCTTAAAACTCATGCGTGTCCGGTAAAAAAACCGGACGGTTTATATAAAGTTTAACAATCAAACAAAGTTGGTTCGGTAGAACAATCAAGTTCATTGACAATATTGTAGTTAGGTTTACCAAAGAGGTCCCGCAGAGATGTGGTGTCTGTTAATGAGATACTTACAATCTGCAACATCTCATAGATTGACCTATCGATGCGCATCTTTTTCTGTACTATCGCCATCATGCAATAGGCGGTGATGGCAGCATAGATTTGGATGCGGACAGCGTTCTCGGAGTTACCCCAGAACTTTTTTATCTTGAGATGTTGCTTGAGCCACTTGAAAAAGCGTTCAATCTGCCATCTCTGATGATACAGCTCTGCAACCATTATCGGGCTGACATCCAATGCATTGGTGAAGAATATGAATGTTCGCTTGTTCTCTTCGTCCCAATACTTGATACGCCTGATCTTGTCGGGATACTTCTCCCTGGTGAGCAACCCTTCCATGTAGCCTGTGGCATCGGACAGGATGCCTGATTCTGGAGGAAAACGCCTCGCCCATTTTGACCGGTTTGAAGTCATTGTTCTTCTTGCCACGCACAACAAAGTATGCTCCGATGCTCTCGATGTTGTACAGCCGCTTGAAGTCATTATACCCTCGGTCGAAGATGTAGAACGAGTTCTCTTCATACGGAATCACATCCATCGCCCTCATGTCATGGACGCGAGCTTCGGTGATATGGAAGAACGTAGGAATGGACGTCTCGATGTCATACAGAGTGTGTACTTTGATGCCGCCCTTTCCTTGATTCTTACGATAGAGGGCCCACTTGAAAGCCTCAAGACAAAGCTCTATAGTCGTTGAGTCAAAGGCATATACGTTGCCTCCAAGCTTAAAGATATCGTCTGCTCTGCAAGTCCTGGCTTCGGCTACAACCTTATAAGCAAACTCCTCGAAGATGCGGTAGTCACGCTTGTTGTTGGCGTCAGCCAGCGTGCTTTTCGAAGCATACTTGCCAAAACCGAGATGATATGCTTTTGAAGCATGAGCCTGAGTCGCAAGGACGAGATCTCTGAGACTTTCCCGGTTTGAGAGCTGGCCGAACATCAGTACAGCAAGCTGGTTGTAACAGGTAAATTGCTTGACATACTTGTCGCCACCATACTTTCGTACAAGGTAGTTGAAATCATTACGATCAAGGAAGTCTAAAAGTTGTGAAAACACGTATTTTCGATTATTCATATGCCATTCTACGATAGTCTGGCAAAGATAATTTCAAATCGGTTGACTCATAAAACCTCTATAATTACCTAACAATCAATATTTTCAAAGAACTTTTATGAATTTTTACCGGACACTAATGCTTAAAACTAAAAAATCATGAAGAAAACAATCGCTTCTGTATGGATGCTGTTCATGGTGTCTGTATTATGCCACTTTACTGCATCCGCTCAAATCAAGTACCAGTCCAACATCCTGACGGTGGGTAATACGGATCAATTTTTATATTATATGGTAACGATTGCCGGAAATGGGGTTTATTTTAACCATTCAAACGGTCGTTTTCTTCAAATAAGTGTTGCTGCTAAAGGTGCTCCGCGACTAGCCGGTCATAATGATCAAATAGTGTTTTACAATTCCCAGACGGAAAAGTTTAACGATATTCAGGTCAAAAGTGTCCTTAATTATTCGGACGCACGAGCTAAAACAAATGTTCAAAGCTTGAATAACGGGCTGAAAATCATAAATAGACTTAATCCTGTAACTTATAACTTTAATGAAAGTCAAGCATCTTCTTATGTCCGGGCGTCCACAGTTAATCAGTATACAGGAAATAACACCGAGATAGGTCTTCTTGCTCAAGAAGTTGAATCGGTTCTTCCTAATCTTGTCTTTACAGACGATGAAGGGCGTAAACTTATAAATTATACAGCTCTCATCCCAGTTCTTATAGATGCTGTAAAGGCTCTTCAAAAAGAAGTGGAAGAACTCAAGGCTAAATTATAAATATAAACCTGAATATGGTGTAATGTTATGACGAAAATACTGTGGGCGTCAATTTTTTGTATAACCTTGTTTTCTTGTTCGGTAAAGGAAGAAGTGGTTGTAGAAAATGTGCAGAAAATAACTGTAAAATCGCGGATTAAGACACGTGCATCTACCGGTGATGGATATGATCATCTCCAGAATCCATATTCTATCTCTATTATGCAGAGTGTATATGATACATATTCGACAGATAGTGTTAAAATTAACCCTACTGACGTGTATCTGAGAATTCAGCCTAGGGACAGCAGCGAACTTGATTATCTGCTTAATGAATCTGGTCTTGAAATATTTGAATATCCTCTGGATATTGACCTTGATGATGGCGAAGAATATAATGACCAGTCATTATCGGAGAATGATTTTCCTTGGTTATATACCGTGATAAAGTATGATTATGAATTGGATACAAGTCTGAAGTATGAACTGCTAGATGTGTGCTATATCCCGAAAGAGGGAGAATCAATTGCTTTGACGAAATCTTCCTCGATAGATGTTGAAGCTGAGGCATATAAAATGTTGGGATATGAAGTTGATGATGAACCCGACAAATTTCTTGCCGGAGCGAAGAAGGCTTATCCTAAAGGAAGGATTACGGTCTATGATGCGGACAATAAAAAAGAAATGCCAGTGAAAGGCGTCAGAGTCAGAGGACATAGGTTTATAAAATATTCTATCGGGTATACTGATGAAAATGGATATTACGAATTGCGGTCTCGATTCAAGCATAATCTTCATTATGCCATAGTCTTCGAGAATGTCAAGGGGTTTGCCATGTGGGGAAACTATGGGCCGTTTGCAAAAGCTCATTGTACTGTAGGAAAGCACAGCAATACTGGTTATTCGAAGAGAATTACGAAAGAAAATGACCCTAAGCTATGGAGATGGGCAGCTGTGAATAATGCTGGATATGATTATTACAAAATGTGCGCTGAAACAGGGATAAAGATTCCTCCATCGAATTTGCGAATTATGGTGTTTCCTAATGTGGGGCGTTCGTCAACACCAATGATGCGTCATTGCCGTATAGATAACTCCCTATGGCTTAGTTTCTTTTACAATATCGGCTATTTGTCGCTTGGTCCTTTAGTTTTGCCTACAGTCCTTCGTCTGTGTTGCCCAGATATAACAATAGGTGCTGGAGGGAAAAAATTTGAAGATATATATAATCATACTTCTCATGAACTATCGCATGCAAGTCATTTTAGTCAGGTTGGCGCAAAATATTGGGGACATTATATAGATTATATTATAACGCATGGTCCTTATGGGGATGGTAAGGGAATGTACGCAGAACTTTGTGGCATAGGTGAAATGTGGGGATATATGATGGGAGTTGTTCAAGAGTATGAATGTTATTCTTGGCAATTAGATGATAAGTTTCCATATTCGGCATGGGATGATTGGTTTAAGCCTCATGTTTTTTGGACTTTGTACCAGAAACAAGTATTGACTAAGCGACAGATTTTTGATTGCCTGACTTCAGATGTTTATTCGTTTGACGACTTGGTTAGTAAAATGTATAGTAAATATCCTTATGCAGTAGCAGCTATAGAAAAAGCGTTCATAGATAATGGTGTAAGCATTAGCTCTAGCAAGAACTTGAACTTTGTAAATCAAGAAGTGGCTTCATCAATGGAAATATCCGGGGATTCCATATGTGCGGAAAATGTTACTGTTTTAGGGAATGCTACTCTGCTGCTTTCGGGTAAAGTGATAATCCTTCGCTCTCCGTTTATTGTAGATGCTGGTGCATCATTGGTATTGCAGAATAATATTTCAAATTAAAAGTCTATGAAACCTGTACTTTTTATTTTGCCTTTTTTGCTCAGCTATTGCTCTGAGGCATTGTACTATTGGGATGATATCGATTTGTGGTATGTTAAGAATTGCACAAAAACTTCGGTTGTTGTTGACTGTTCTTCCTGGAAAACTGGGGATAACGTGGTTCCCGTTGAGCCTGGAGACTCGGTTAATTTGTGGGGTATACCATATTTTGAATCTGTGGGGCATTCACCATACGATGGGATTTTTACACATATCAATAGTGACAACAACTGGTCATTCAGCATAATCAAGGACGGTGCGACTGTGAGAACATGGACTGGTAAAGATGAAAGTACGGAAGGACGGCATTTCCGCAATGCCGATTGCTGGCGGAAGACAGAATACGGAGATGCTCCTTCGAAGCGTATCTGCTGGACATTCGATATTTTACCGGAGGATGTAATTCCCGCTGATTTTTGACGGATTCTTAGTATATTCCCATCTTTGACACTTTGATTTTAAGATATAAAGGCCCCAGAGCGCTGTAATGGCGATTCTGGGGCTTTTGCAATTGTGCAAGTATGTAATGCATTGACGGTGATTTAACGCCAACAGGCAGTCAGCCACGGCGGAACTCACTCCGCGCTGCTTCGTTCGGCCCTCCTACCGTCTCCTGCGTCCTCGCTATCGCGAGAACTTGTATCCGGCAGGCACCTCCCACTTTCCGAGGCCGTGGGCTGGCCACGTCCGCCGTGGCTGACTGCCTGTCGGGCTACACCTCGTCATTGTCCTTTTCATTCTTTGAAGTCTTGATGGAGGCTATGATGCTCTTCATGGCCTTCTTTGTGACTATCTGGGTGTCGGTTCTGAAGCCGGCTGAACCGTGCAGGTGATTGGTGAGGTCGGTCCTTGTGTAGGTCGGGATGTATCCTTCTCCCGTAACTTTGAGAAAGTTCATGTCCTGGAGGGTTCCGATTATCTGGTCGGGGCTGAACTTCTCCCCGGCGCGGTTGACCTTCTCGAAACTGACAAGGAAGCGTTTGTCTTCATCCGTCATGATGGTATTTACATCCTCAATGAGTTTTGATCGAGTCTGTTCAAACTCCTCATAGGTGAACGGAATATCTGTCATTCCGTCAAACTGGTTTACCATAGCGGCCCTTTGATCAATCAAACTCGGGGCAAATGATTCATGAATCGGCCTGTCGCTTCCAAGAAGGCAGAAAATCAGACCTTCTCGGCAATCTGCAATTGGCACATTCATATACTTGACATCAAATAAATCTCTTGGATGCTGACGTGAAAGCGCAGCTGCAATTTTGCCGCCATATAGCTGAGTCAACGGCACGATATGCGCCTCACAATATAGGCCAAACTCTTCCTGAGCCTTGTCACTGAGCGGCTGGACAATAACATCCCCTCCGACAATGCCCCTTTTTGTCTGATTGACTTCCACCTTTACCTGCTTGCCACGATACTCGCAAAGAAGTTTGCATGTGCTGTAGTTAGGAACGACATGCATGCCTTTGAATGCCTTCTTTGCCTTCTCGCTTATAGATTTCAAGTGGGTATTGATATCCTCGATGCTCGCAGACCTGTCAGCAAGTGGAATATAAGTCAGATCTATATCCACTGAATATCTCGGGAGATTCTTCAAGAACAGATTGATGGCAGTACCGCCATGTACGGCGAACACACCTTCTTCCATAATGATAGGCATCAGGCGGAGAAGAAGTTCCACCTTCTGTGCATATACAGTGGTATTTATGTGGGTATCATTCATATTCAGCGAGTTCCTTAGGGATTGTCATATTGTATTTGGCTATATACTTGCCTGTAGATACAACCATATAACGTGATTTTCCAAGTTGAATTTTTTCAATATCCAATGCTTTGAACCAAGAATGTCCAGACTTCTCCGCCATATAGACGAACAGGCGCTTCACCTTCTGGGATGTGCAGGCCTCAAGCAAAGTCTGTACAAGTTTCGGACGCAGAGTAGTAAGACTCTCCATTATGTAATAAATATCCAGCAGCGATGCGGAAGAATCGGGAAGGTTCAAACATTCAAGTATAGCCCGCTCTGGCGAAGATACCAGAAGAATGTTTCCATCCACGTCTAGAGACTCAACGCCCTTCCGATCATCACCCAAAAATGACGTTGTCATATACTTGATGCCCATATCCCACTCTAACTGCAGCATCCAGGCAGGGAGCTTGTCATCCTTGGATGTGAAAAGAAATGCGGTGGGTCTACCCATAGAAAGATAATGCGAGTACCCGCGAAGTTCAAGTGCGGTATAGGCACCCACAATGCAATGCTTATCAAGCTGGGTGTTATAGGCCGATACAACGTTATACAATGTTGGCGTTGAACCCTGCAAAGCATATACACCCCTCGACAGGCGGTTCAGCCAACCGCTCTTCATATAGGAGTGCTGTCCCTTGGCATCAAGCCCCTGACTGGCGAGCCATTCTCCGAAGAGAACATTGAGACTAGGATTAGCCTCTAGTATTTGCTGTATTTTTGTAGCCACGTTCGTTAATATTACGAATACAACTATAAAATCTACGCAAATATAAGACTTTTTCGGATATATGCCAAACATTCTATGCGTGCAAATAACCAGAAAGGACTGAATGACGGGTAGGGAGTTTTCTTGTTATCCGGATGTTTTTGTAAATTTGCTTAATGGGGTCTCATGCCAGACTTCATTTGTTAACAACTGGGCGTTCTTCGTTTCATACTGAGAGCGCCCTTCTTTTCTTATTGCCTCATCAGGGCTGATGAAGATGTCGCGTAAAATCTTCAAAAAACAGTCCCCCCCCCCATCATCAACTTTCGAATTAGGGGGGCAATTATAAAATACCAAAAACAACATATAACTGATTGTTAATCAGTTTCATAATTTTTCTAAGTCCTGCATCGGTAAAGGAAGAAATATATAATCATACTTCTCATGAACTATCGCATGCAAGTCATTTTAGTCAGGTTGGCGCAAAATATTGGGGCATTCACCATACGATGGGATTTTTACACGTGTCAATAGTGACAACAACTGGTCATTCAGTATAATCAAGGACGGTGCGACTGTGAGAACATGGACTGGTAAAGATGAAAGCACGGAAGGGCGGCATTTCCGCAATGCGGATTGCTGGCGTAAGACAGAATACGGAAATGTTTCTTCGAAGCGTATCTGCTGAACATTCGATATTTTACTGGAGGATGTAATTCCCGCTGATTTTTGACGGATTCTTAGTATATTTGACAATTGTTTGATTGGCTTCGGCGTTTTTTGGAATGTTGTTTGCTGAAACGTTCGGAGTGTGATTATTTTTAATAAACGAAATTGTTATGGAAACAGATCCGATTATGGAGCGTCGCGAGCGTGAAGCCAAACTCGCGAAAGAAAAAAGCTTGAAGACCACGATGTTTATACTTATCGGCGTAGTTGTAGCTTTGGTTGCAATACTCGTATATGTCTGGAGCCAGAAATCCACGTTGATAGGTGAACTTGAGGATGAAAAGCGTGACCTTACCGAGCAGATGGAAAATCTGCAGAGCGATTACGCATCACTTTCTTCTGACTATGATTCCATCAATTCGCAGCTCGATACCTCACGTGCTGAAGTTGCGAACCTTATAGAAAGGACAAAGAAGACGGATGCCACCAACAGGGCGAAGATGCGTCAGTACGAGAAGGAACTCGGAACATTGAGAAGCATCATGCGTAATTACATTGTTCAGATTGATTCTCTCAACACATTGAACCACAAGCTGACAGCCGATGCTGCCGCTGCCCGTAGAGAGGCTGCCGCAAGCAAGGCCGAGAACGCGCAGCTTTCACGTCAGGTCGAGGACCTTTCAGGCCAGGTTGCTGCAGGCGCGGTGATGAAGGCCAGAGGACTCCGCATCGAGGCATACAACTCTTCCGACAAGATTACTGACAGAAGCAGCCGCGTAGTGAGACTCCTTACGTCGCTCAGCCTCGTGGAAAATGACCTTGCACCTAAGGGACAGGTAAGAGTGTATATCCGTGTGAAAGATCCAGACGGAATCATTCTCACCAACTCGAACCGCACCTCATTTACCTACAACGGCGAGACAATGGTCGCTTCGGCTTCCAGACTTGTAGACTACGAGGGCAAGGAAGTGGACCTCAGCATCTATCTGAACGATATCCCTGGTTACCAGAAGGGTATCTACACCGTTGAGGCGTACACGGAGCAGGCCAAGCTCGGTTCGGCAGAATTGATGTTCCGCTAATTGTAAAGCTTTGATTTACATACATATCCCATTCTGCAGAAGTTTCTGCACTTATTGCAGTTTCTATTCCGAAGCGATTCCAGTATGCAAGGGACGGAAACAGGAGGATGGTGAGTCCGAAAGGTTCGGCCGCTATGCAGAAGCCGTGGTTTCAGAGGCGGCGGCGCGTGCGGAAGAAATCTGTGCGACAATGCCGGAGGACTGCTTCTCGCAGAAAGTGGATACATTATATATAGGAGGAGGCACCCCGTCGGTGCTTCCTTCTCATGTTTTGTCCGATATCGTGACCGGCGTGAACAATGCTGTATCCGGCAGCCCGCGCCACGATTATTCTGAATTCACGATGGAAGTCAATCCAGAAGACATTGTCGAAAAGGGGGATGACTACGTGAAATCTTTACTGGACCTTGGAGTCAACCGTATCAGCATGGGAGTGCAGTCTTTCGATGACGATGTCCTACGCTGGATGAACCGCAGGCATGATGCGGAACATGCAGAACAGGCATATTGGATGCTCCGCTCAAACGGCTTCCGGAACATCAGCATTGACCTTATATATGGTGTCGGCGGGTTGACCGACGATGTCTGGGAGGCGACGGTTCATAAGGCTATCGGCTTGAGTCCCAGTCATATATCGGCGTATCAGCTCTCGATAGAGGAGGGGAGTACATTGGCAATGCTGGCGGATTCGGGAAAATATCAGGAAGCATCGGAAGAGACTTGCAGACGCCAGTACGAGACGCTTTGCTGCCTTCTGACGGAGGCCGGCTATCACCATTATGAGGTGTCGAACTTCGCATACCCGGGTTTCGAGGCGCGTCACAACTCCGCATATTGGCGCCGTGTGCCGTACGTAGGACTCGGTGCCGGAGCGCATTCCGCACTAGCCGGTCCGGACGGGAAGGTCAATGTCCGCAAGTGGAACTCGGAGTCGGAAAGCTGTTATGTCGCTGAAAAAGAAATTCTTACGGAGGAAAACATGTTGATGGAGACGGTGATGCTCGGGTTGAGGACCGATACAGGTGTCGACCCGGCGTGCCTTCCTCATGCGCCTATGTCAATGCTTTTGGATGAAGGTGCATTGGAATGGACCCGGGAAGGGAATCTGAGGATTCCTGAAGACCATTTTTTCGTATCGGATGAAATAATCAGAGAACTTGTTTGACATCTTCACAGGAGGAACGTTATGGAAAATATCTACGCAGAAAGAATCGGAGCAATCCGCAATTTCATGAAAGAAAGAGGCATTGATGCCATGGTGATCAGCGGCTCGGACCCTCACAACAGCGAATATCCGGCTGCACGCTGGAAACAGGTGGAATGGGTGTGCGGCTTTACCGGTGAGGCGGGCGACGTGGTCATTACACTTGACCATGCAGGGCTCTGGACCGATACGAGATATTTCATCCAGGCTGTGGAACAACTCGCCGGAACTGGCGTGGAACTGCACAAGACCAGGATTCCGGGAGAAATACGTATTCCGGAATGGCTTGCCGAGGTGGCATTTCCTGACAGGCAGGGCTCCGTTACCGTAGCTGTGGACGGCCTTGCGCAGACAGTCGCTTCCGTGGATGCGATACGCGCAGCCTTCCGCCATGTGGGACGACATCCGGACGACGGCATTGACAGGGACAAGAGCTTCCGGATCGTGGATATGCCTGACGTTCTGGAGTTTCTGTGGAACGACAGGCCTTTCGTGCCGTCCACTCCGGTGATTACCCTGGGCGAGGACATAACTGGAGAATCCCGTAATTCACGCATTGAATGGCTGCGTTATTTTATTGACGGCAAGGACTGTGATGCCATTCTGATTACGGCATTGGACGAAATAGCGTGGCTTCTGAACGTCAGGGCTTCCGATGTGGAATATAATCCTGTCGTGATATCCTATCTTCTCGTGACTTCGGACAAGGTGGAGTGGTATGTGAAGAAGAATTATGGCGCTTCAGCCGACCCTGAGACGCGGTCAAGCTTCGCCGAACTGGAAGCTGACGGCATAACACTGCTGCCTTATGACGATATCGGTCTGCTGTTCAATGACATGGAGGAGGACGGACTGAGGAGTGTCTATGTGGATCCGTCGACATTGAACTACCATCTGGCCTCGCTGGCGGAGACTTTGCGCGGGAAAATCAAGGTCGTGACCGGGAAATCTCCTGTCCCTCTCCGGAAGGCGGTGAAAAACGAGGTGGAAATCGCCGGAATGAAGGAAGCGCACATGGAAGACGGGCTTGCGATGGAGAAATTCCTCTACTGGCTGGACATGGAAATGGCATCAGGAAATATTGTCACTGAATGGGATGCGGCCATGAAGCTGGATTCGCTCCGGGCTGAGATCCAGGGCGCCCGCGGGAACAGTTTCCAGACGATATCAGCGTACGGACCGGGCGCGGCACTTCCGCATTATGTCACTCCTCGCGAGGGGTCCCGAGTTCTTGAACCTCACGGACTTTATCTCTGTGATTCCGGCGGACAATACCTGTTCGGCACTACGGATATCACGCGCACCGTTCCGCTCGGACCTTGCACGGAGCTGGAAAAAGAGGACTATACTCTGGTGCTGAAAGGCCACATCGGACTTGCTTCCGCCATTTTCCCTGCCGGTACATCAGGTTGTCAGATAGATTATGCGGCACGTGGACCTCTCTGGAAATACGAGCGTGATTTCGGGCACGGCACAGGACACGGAATAGGCTTTTTCCTGAATGTCCATGAAGGCCCTCAGGAAATCAGGCACAATTTCAATTCCCAGCCGCTTCTCCCGGGGATGATAACGTCCGATGAACCGGGTATTTACAGGGAAGGTATGCACGGCGTAAGACACGAAAGCCTGCTCCTCTGCGTGGATGCCGGTTCCAATGAATTCGGTTCGTGGCTGTGTTTCGAGAATTTGACGCTCTGTCACATAGATACTTCGGCGGTGGTCCGCGACCTCCTCACAGATGAGGAGACTGCCTGGCTCAATGCTTATAACGAGCACGTTTACAGGACCTTGTCTCCTCGTCTGCCATATAATGTCGCGCAATGGTTGCGTGGACGCACCTTGCCGGTGTAAAAAATCACAAAAAGAGTTTCTGTTTCAGGGCACGGATGCCGTAGAGGACGATTCTGTCGAACGGGATGCTTCCGGAGACATATTTCAGCCCCGAGGCGATGAGCCCTGCAGCAGAGTACGACTCGCGTACGTCGTCCCATCTTTCCAGCACCTCCTTGCCCTTCCGTCCGACGCGGGCGGACACTTTCCTGCGTGCCGCATCCAGTTCCTCGATGTTCCTGATATCGGTGTACTTCATCGCGCACCTCCTTCTTCATCGAAGAACAAATTTATGAACATGCGTACGAAACCATTGAGAAACAGCTTCTTGCGCAGCAGGAACAATATGCCCATAATCAGCAGGAACACGCCTGCGACAATGAACGCCCCCGCTGCATAGCTCCCGACAAGGTCGCCCAGCAACAGGACGCCGCCGAAAGCCGCGGCCATCAGCACGATGCTTCCGAGGCTGAGGAAAAGCGTCGCCAGAAGTATCTGGTTCAATGTTATCGAGAGTCCTTTCGCAGTCCTCAGCTTGACTTCGTCCACTTTCAGGTCAATGTATTCCGCGGCACTTTTCGCGAAATCTTCTGCTGGTCTTGTGAATCGGCTGTCCATCAGGCCTCCTCGAACTGGTCATCGATATCTTCTTCCTTGGCAAGCGCCCTTTCTAGCCTGTCCAGCTGGTCCAGCAGCTTGGCTCTTGCCTCTTCCTTCATTTCGCTGCCCTCTTCACGGATTATCTCCTTGAGGTCGTCAAGGTCCTGCTTCATCTTTGCCGCCTTGTTTTTTGCATAAGCGTATGCTTCAGAGGCCTTTTCTTTGGCCATGTCATATCCGTCCTGTGCGGCTTCCTTTATTTTGCGGCGTGTGACTTCTCCCTTTTCCGGCGCGAAAAGAATACCGAGCGTTGCTCCTATTGCAGCTCCTGCAATGAAGGTTATCAATGAATCATTTCTCATTTTTAGTGTCAATGCAGTTTTATCGGAAGACCGTAACGGTCATGCCGTCACCGCATTCCGTGTAAAGATAGCAAATTTCCGGCAAAAAAATACAGGCGGACAACTTACGCTGACCGCCTGCAATATCTTATTTCCCCGGATTACGCTGCCAGAATACCGTTGGCGTGGAGGAATGCGTTGACTGCTACTGTGGTGAACATCACCCAGATGATTGTAGCCACGATGATGCCGAATACCTTGAGTCTCTTCATCCAAACCTGGTTGTCCCAACCCACGGTCTGGAACATGCTCCAGAAGCCATGGCAGAGGTGGAACCATACTGCGCAGAACCATGCGATGTAGATGATCAGTACCCAGATACTTCCGAAGGTCTGCTCGAGAAGCATGTAAGGGTTCTCAGCTTCGCTTCCGCAGAATTCGAGGAGCTGCATCTTGGCCCAGAAGTGTGTGAGGTGGAAGAACAGGATACCGAGAATGATGATTCCGAGTACGAACATGTTCTTTGCCGACCATGAATCAGCCTTGGCCTTGCTCGCTACCTCGTAACGCTTGTAGCCGCCACGTGCCTTTACGTTGTACCATGTGAGGTAGCATCCGTAGATGATGTGCACGATGATGCCGAGTGCAAGAACAGGCACCATAATGGTTACGATTGGCAGTGCCATGAAATCGCATCCAAGCTGGAAGAGACCGTCATAAGCGTCCCAGCCACCTGTGAATGAATCGATTACTGAAAAGAAATTGATAGTACCATGCAGCAGGAGGAACACTACAAGGAATGCTCCGCTGACAGCCTGGATGAACTTTCTCCCGATGGAGTAGTGGAATGCGTTCGCCATTAGTTAAGAAGCTGTTTAAATTTTTTTACTTCGAGATTTCCGGCACTCTGACTGGTCAGCTGAGCCTCCATCTCCTGATTGCGTAGGCAAAGATAGGGCGTTTCTTGCAAGTTTCATAATATTTCGATAAATTTGTTTCCTGAAGATTCCTTTTGAATAAATCATTGATAATTATGTACAAGAGAGTTTTGTTGAAATTAAGCGGTGAAAGTCTTGGCGGTCACGAGGGTAAAGGCCTTGATACTGCGAGCCTTCAGGCTTATGCGGAGGAGATTGCGGCAGCGGCGAAGGCCGGCCTGCAGATTGCCATCGTGAACGGAGGCGGAAATATTTTCCGCGGACTCCAGGGCGTAGGAAAAGGGTTTGACCGTGTGGACGGGGATAAGATGGGCATGCTTGCGACCGTCATCAATTCTCTCGCATTGTCAATGTTCATCAAGGAGCAGGGCGTGAATGCGCAGGTGTTTACGGCTACTCCGATGGAACCGGTTGCCAAATATTATATGAGGGATGATGCCGTGAAGGTGATGGAAGAGGGAGGAGTTGCCCTCATTGCCGGAGGCACCGGAAATCCTTTCTTCACGACTGATTCGGGGGCTGCCCTGCGCGCGCTTGAAATCGGAGCGGATGCGCTGCTGAAGGGAACCCGCGTGGACGGCGTCTATACTGCTGACCCTGAGAAGGATCCGAAGGCCGTGAAATATGATGAACTCACATTCGACCAGGCCATCAGCGGACATCTGAAGGTCATGGACCAGACCGCATTCGCACTCTGCAGCGAAGGCAATATGCCTATCATTGTCTTCGACATGAATTGCAAAGGTAACCTTACCCGTCTCCTGAATGGGGAGAAAGTAGGTACACTCGTACACGTATAATCTTAATAATCAATACTATGCTACCAAAAGTAAATGAGATTGTCACTGCTGCTGACAAGAAAATGAAAGAGGCTGTGAACTTCCTCGAAGAAGATCTCAAGACATATCGCGTGGGCAAGGCGAACCCATCTATCCTCAATAATGTCGTAGTGGACTATTATGGTTCTGCTACTCCGGTTCCACAGGTCGCTTCCGTAACTGCACCTGATGCCAAGACTATCCTTATCCAGCCTTGGGAGAAGAGCATGATCCAGAAAATCGAGAAGGCCATCATGGATGCCAACATCGGACTTACTCCGCAGAACAACGGCGAGCAGATCCGTTGCAACATTCCGCCGCTTACCGAGGAGCGCAGAAAGGAACTTATCAAGAAAGCCAGGACTGCCGGTGAGAATTCCAAGGTCGTTGTCCGCAATGCGCGTCGTGACGCTGTGGATCTCCTGAAGAAGGCCCAGAAGAATGACGGTCTTCCTGAGGATGCACAGAAGGAAGGCGAGGACGAGGTGCAGAAAGTTACTGACAAGAATGTCAAGGAAATCGATGCTCTCATCGCTGCCAAGGAAAAAGATATCATGACGGTATAGTTTTTTTTGTTTCAGAATAACTATATTTGCTCCCGCTATGATTGGACAGGCACGATATTATTACTCCTATTCTTACTTTTATCAGAAATGATGAAAGTCCGGGAGGCGTGTCATAGAGTTTGAATCGAATATAGGTAAATGATATTCAGGCTGCCCGGATGTGTTCGGGCAGCCTTTTTTGCATTTGGAATCAGCAAGTTGGAAACTTGCCAAAATATAAAACGGACAATGATTATAAAACCTGCAATGCGGACGCAAGCCGTCCGCGAGTACTATTTCTCCAGGAAATTGAAGGAGATAGGGAGGATGAACCAGGAACGCGAAAGAACCGGTCATCCAGCTGTGATCAATCTTGGAATCGGAGCCCCGGACGGGATGCCGCCTGCCGCTGCCATTGATGAATTATGCCGCACGGCGGCTGAACCCGGAAACCATGCTTATCAGAGCTATGTGGGTATTCCTGCATTGCGTAAAGCATTTGCTGACTGGTATTTGCGGTATTATGGAGTGGTGCTGGACCCTGATTGTGAGATTCAGCCGCTGTTCGGATCCAAGGAGGGCATCCTCCTGATCAGCCTTGCTTTCGTCGATCCCGGCGACAAGGTTCTGGTGCCCGACCCGGGCTATCCGACTTACACTTCGGCGTCAATGCTCGCGGGCGCAGACATTGTCAAGTATGATTTGAAGGCCGAAAACGGCTGGCTGCCGGATTTCGATGCTCTGGAGTCAATGGACCTCTCCGGCGTCAAGATAATGTGGACCAATTATCCGAACATGCCGACCGGCGCGAAGGCGACACCGGAACTCTACGGCAGGATCGTGGACTTCGGGAAGCGACATAACATATTGATTGTCAATGACAACCCATATAGTTTCATTCTCAATGATTCTCCGTTGTCCATATTGGCGTCCGAAGGGGCGAAAGATTGCTGCATGGAACTGAATTCACTTTCCAAGGCCCATAACATGTCGGGATGGCGCATCGGTATGCTTGCCGGAAACAGGGAACTGGTTTCGGAGGTGCTGAAAGTGAAGAGCCAGATGGATTCCGGAATGTTCAAGCCGATGCAGCTGGCTGCAGTCCAGGCACTTGCCCAGGGCCCTGAATGGTTCCGTGAACTCAATGCCGGATATGCTGAACGTAAAGTGGCGGCCGGACGGATTTTTGACCTGTTGGGAGTGGAATACGACCATGATTCCAGCGGACTTTTCCTGTGGGGACATGTGCGTGGGGACAATGCTTTCCTTACGGACGACGGTTCTGCGAGTCTGGGTGAAAGGCTCTCTGACAGACTGCTTTATGATTCCGGTGTGTTTATAACTCCGGGCTTCATTTTCGGAGAGAACGGAAGAGATTATGTGAGGATATCGCTTTGCGCGAAGACCGAAGTCCTTGCGGAAGCGGAGAACCGGATAAAGGACTTGTAAATAATGAAAAATATCAGTAATATGGCGAATGACGGACAAATGGAAAAAGCCTTGAAAAAGCCTGTTGTGGCAGTGGTGGGACTCGGTCTTATCGGCGGCTCCATGGCGATAGACCTGAAAAGACGCGGCTTCACCGACCATGTGATCGGAGTCGAAAATGACAAGGTCAATGCTGCCGCGGCAGAGAAAATAGGTCTGGCGGATGAGGTGGTGCCGCTGGAAGATGCTGTGAAACAGGCAGATATAATAATCATTGCGGTTCCTGTAGGGGCGGCGGTGAAGATGCTTCCTGAAATCCTTGACATGTTCAAGGAAACCGGAGGCAGCGGCAAGATAGTCATTGACACCTGCTCTACCAAGGGTCAGATTGTCAGGGGTGTACATTATCATCCGCTGAGGGCACGTTACGTGGCGACTCATCCGATGGCCGGAACTGAATATTCCGGACCTTGGGCGGCGATGCCTGGTCTTTTTGACGGAAGAGCATGTATCTTTGCAAATAGCGAGGAATCTGATCCGAAGGCGGTTGCGACAATAGAGAACTTGTATGGTACCCTGAATATGCGGCCCATATACATGAATGCTGACAGCCACGATGTGCATACGGCGTATGTCTCTCATATATCGCATGTTACATCCTTCGCTTTGGCATTGACTGTCCTGGACAAGGAGAAGGACGAGAAGCATATTTTCGACCTGGCATCAGGCGGATTCTCCTCTACGGTGCGTCTGGCGAAGAGCAATGCTGACATGTGGGTGCCGATCCTGTCCCAGAACAGGGACAATGTCCTGCAGGTCATTGATACCTACATTGACAAGATGCGGGAGTTCCGCGATGCGATTGCCGATTACGACCAGGACCGCATCCGTGGACTGATAAACGACGCGAACAGAATTAAGAAGATCATAAGATAATACATTGATAATATGGAAACGAAACTAGATATTTTACCGGTGGAGAAATGGGGACTTTTCCCCGAGGGGCAGCGCCCGCTGCTCATTGCCGGACCATGCAGCGCTGAATCGGAAGTACAGGTAATGCAGACCGCGCGCGGACTTAAAGCGGCCGGGGTCAATGTCTTCCGTGCCGGAATTTGGAAACCGCGTACCCATCCGAACAATTTCGAGGGAATCGGAACTCCAGGCCTGAAATGGCTCCAGAGGGTCAAGAATGAGCTTGGAATGAAAGTGGCTACCGAGGTCGCCAGCGAGAAACATATCTTCGACTGCCTGAAATTCGGAGTGGATATGGTATGGATCGGCGCGAGGACTACCGCTAATCCGTTCCTCGTGCAGGAAATCGCTGATGCATTGAAAGATACGGATATTCCGGTGTTGGTGAAAAATCCGGTGAACCCTGACATTGACCTTTGGATAGGAGCATTGGAACGGCTGAACCAGGCGGGAATCAAGAAACTTGGAGTGATTCATCGCGGCTTTTCCACCAGCGAGAAAATCCAGTACCGCAACCTTCCGGGCTGGCAGCTGGCGGTGGAGATGCGTACCCGGTATCCGGAGATGCCTTTCTTCGCAGATCCGAGCCACATGGGAGGTGCGAGGAAGTATCTCAATGAATTGTCACAGAGGGCGTTGGACCTTGGTCTTGATGGCCTGATGATAGAATCGCATTGTGATCCTTCCTGTGCGATGAGTGATGCCGGCCAGCAGGTTACGCCGGAGGATTTCGCGAAATTGATAGGTGGCCTGAAGGTGAGGGAAGCGGATTCTGACAGTCCGGAATACAAGGAAAACATTGACCAGCTCAGGGCTCAGATTGATATCATTGACGAAAATCTGCTGTACATCCTCAGTACCCGTATGAATGTCAGCCGCAGTATCGGCCGCTATAAGAAAGAGCACAATATCGCCATTCTGCAGACGTCCAGATGGGATGCAGTGCTGTCACAGATGATAGAAAAAGCTAAAGAATATGGTCTGTCGGCGGAGTTCGTCTCGACGGTCTTCAATGCAATCCATGAAGAGTCGGTGCAGGAGCAGAACAAGATTCTATCTGAAGGAGTCCAAAGCTCCGAGTAGTGTCTTCTCGAACACTTCCTTCTCGTGATCTGACAGGAAATCTACTTCAATCGGTGTCTGGAACATCTTCTTCTGAAGAGTTTTAGGCATTTTTTTGTAGTTCCTCAGCCTCTGGCTGTCTTTCTCCGTGGTAGCGATGAGTGCAGTCGGCCATTTGTTGGTCGCGCTCGTTATCCTGCTGATATCCAATGCCGTATATTTGTGGTGGTCATTGAATTTGAAATGCTTGACGATGTCGTAGGAGTCGCTGAGATACCTTCTGAGCGGTGTGTCGGAAGCGATGCCGGACACCAGAATCAGTTTATGTGAATAGATATATCTCTTGTCCTCGTTTTCGAAAACCGGCTCCAGCGGGCAGTAGTTGATGGTCGTGAAAAGCACGGTCATCTTCTTTCCGTTGCTTGCCGTGCCCTGACAGGTCTCCAGGTCGTAACCGGTGATTCCCAGTGACTTGACCCACTCTACCTTTTCCCAGTTTTCCATGAAGGTCGGGCATTTCGACACGATGATGATGTTCGCGTGGAGCAGTCTTTCCGGTAAATCTCTCAGGCGCCCGAACGGAAGCAGGCAGTCATTGCAGGGAGGGCGGTTGTAATCCACCAGGACAATGTTGAATGATGCTTGCAGGGATCGGTACTGGAAAGCGTCGTCCAAGACGATGAGGTCGGGTGACTGAAGGTCCTTGTGGACACATTTCCTGGCCTTTTTCAGCGTGGCCAATTTTTCCGGATGCAGAAGGAAATCGCAGCCCTCGACCCTCGTACGGTCCACAGCTACAGTGATTTCCGGGAATTTTCTTTTTATCTGGAGAGGCTCGTCGCCCGCGAATGCGGCAGAGTCATCTGTAAGAATCTGCTGGAATCCGCTGCTCTTGCGCTTGTGGCCTCTGGACAATACGGCAATGTGTTTGTCCTTCCATTTTTCGCTTGAAAGCAGTGTCCGGAGAATCATTTCCGTATGCGGTGTCTTTCCTGTTCCGCCTGCTGCAATGTTCCCCACGCAGATGGTGGGAGCCTTGCAGGTATGCACCTTGAACACCCCATGATCGTACAGGGCGTGCCTTATTTTCAAGGTCAAATAATATGGTGCTAAAATTACTCTTTCAAGCATAACGCGCAAATATAGTGAAAATATGCAGAAAAGCTAGAATTATTTGCGTTTTACAACCCGTAAACGCTGGAAGTTTCATTTAACGGACAATTTCCCCACCTTTCTGAAATATAATCCAGCAATGCGTCCACCTCTTCAGCCGTCGGAGCTGTCACCAGTTTCACCCTGGTCTCCTTGAAGTCCGGCAGGCCCTTGAAGTAGCAGGCCAGGTGTCGCCTCATCTCCAATATCCCCGTGACAGGTCCTTTCAATGCAGTAGAGAGAGAAAGATGCCACTTGGCCAGGGCGACACGGTCATTGACACTCATTGGCGCAGCCTCCTCTCCGGTCTGGAGGAAGTGCTTGATTTCGTGGAAGATCCACGGATGGCCGAACGACGCGCGTCCCACCATTATGCCGTCGACGCCGAATCTGTCGAATGCGTCCTTGGCCTTTTGCGCAGAATTTATGTCGCCGTTGCCGATTATCGGGATGTGCATGCGCGGGTTTTCCTTTATCTTTCCGATCAATGTCCAGTCCGCCTCGCCCTTGTACATCTGACATCTGGTACGCCCATGCACCGTCAATGCCTTGATGCCGGTATCTTGCAGCCTCTCAGCCAGTTCCACGATTATCTTCGAATCTTCGTCCCATCCGAGCCGCGTCTTCACCGTCACAGGTTTGCGCACAGCTTCGACAATGCTCTTCGTAATCATCACCATCTTGTCCGGCTCGCGCATCATCCCCGAACCGGCGCCTCTGCCCGCAATCTTGCTGACAGGACATCCGAAATTTATGTCAATGACATCGCATCCGTGTCCTCCGGCAATCTGGTCCGCATTGTCTGCCATTTTGGCTGCTTCCACCATTGCTTCCGGATTGTTCCCGTATATCTGGATTCCTATAGGTGCTTCATCATCAGATGTTTTCATCTTGGCGATTGCCTTGGCGGCGTCGCGGATCAGTCCGTCCGACGGGACGAATTCCGTATAAACCATATCTGCTCCGAACCGTTTGCATACGATGCGGAACGACGCGTCAGTGACGTCTTCCATCGGTGCCAGCAGCACCGGTTTTTCTCCAAGGTCAATATCTCCGATTTTCATGGTTGTATTTTATTCCTGTTTCCCGCGTCCGGTAAAATCGTTTTTTATCGGAAAATCACGGAGTTCGACTGCAAAAATACAAAAATAGGCTTGAATTTTGCGGCAATGAACCCGGTCAAATTTTACAAAAACATTGATATGAAAGAAATAAAGACGATAGGCGTGCTTACGTCAGGCGGTGATGCGCCAGGTATGAACGCTTGTATCCGTGCGGTGACCAGAAGTGCCATTTACAACGGAATGAAGGTGATAGGTATCTATAGGGGTTACGAGGGCCTTCTGCATGGTGAATTCAAAGAGCTTACTACAGAGAGTGTCAGCAATACCATTCAGCGTGGCGGTACGATTCTCAAGACTGCCCGCAGCAAGGATTTCATGACTCCTGAGGGCAGGAAGCAGGCGTATGACAATCTCGTGGCGAACGGAATCGACGCCCTCATCGTAATCGGCGGAAACGGTTCGCTTACAGGAGCTCAGGATCTCGCCCGTGAATATGATTTCCCTGTAATCGGCTTGCCGGGCACCATTGACAATGATCTTTACGGCACAGATTCCACAATCGGTTATGATACAGCTCTCAACACTATCGTGGAGTGCGTGGACAAGCTTCGTGATACCGCCACGTCTCATGACCGCATCTTCTTCGTCGAGGTAATGGGCCGTGATGCAGGTTTCCTGGCTCAGAACAGTGCCATCGCTTCCGGTGCCGAGGCTGCGATCATCCCTGAGGACCAGACGGATGTGGACCAGCTGGAGCAGTTCATCAGCCGTGGATTCCGTAAGAGCAAGAACAGCAGTATCGTAATTGTTTCCGAGAGTCCTAAGGATGGCGGTGCAATGTATTACGCCGACCGTGTCCGCAAGGAGTATCCTCAGTATGATGTCCGCGTGACGATTCTCGGTCATCTCCAGCGTGGCGGTACCCCGAGTGCCTTCGACCGCATCCTTGCCAGCCGTCTCGGCTACGCCAGCATCGAGGCCATCAAGGAGGGGCAGCGCAATGTCATGGTAGGTATCAGCAATGACCAGATTACCTACGTCCCGATCGACCGCGCCGTCAAGAAAGACAAGCCGATCGACCGCGAGCTGATCAATGTTCTCGCCGTCCTGTCGATCTAACGGGCGCGTCGGGATGCGGCCACGCCTGGTTTCTGGGAAGGTTGATTTTCAATGAGTTATAAAACGGAGCGTGGAAACGTGGCCAAAAAAAAGCCTGCGTTTCCACGCTCCTGTTGAAATGGCATCTGAGTATCAGTCAGTTACAAAATGCCCCGTGACCGCGTCCCGACGGAGTACTTTGGCGCGCCCCGGCCGGGGTGAAACCTCTGGAGGTTCGCTGCGCTTATCCCGTCAGGCTGTCGCCTGACACCCATTCACAAGGACATGGGCGTCCATGCCTCCAGAGGCTCCACCCCGCCCGGGGCTTCTCCGCTACGTGGTTTTTTAGGTGGTTATTTCCATGCTATGTAGCTTACCGTGCGCGCTAAAACGTTTTCTGCGCACGTCGCGTCCAAAATGATTCATGACGTGCGTAAAACGGGCCTTTCCACGCACGCCAGCACGACCCTCCGTTGAACTTTAATGCGCCAGGGCGGGGACGGATGTGAAAGCCCGGCTGACATCCGGCTGATTCCGCCGCCGGGCGGGGCGCCACATGCGATATCCCCATAAATTGGGATACCAAGTAAGCGATTTTCGTTATATATTTGCGCGCGATATTGTGTATTAAGGGGATGATTTATGAAATTGTCGGAATTGAATACAGGGGAGCAGGGCGTGATCGTGAAGGTCAACGGCCATGGAAGCTTCAGGAAGAGACTTATCGAAATGGGATTCATCGCGGGGAAAAAAGTCACCGTCGTGCTGAATGCTCCGTTGAAGGATCCTATTGAATATGAAATACTTGGATATAAACTGTCATTGCGCCGCAGCGAGGCGGAACAAATAGAAGTCATCGGCGAAAGCGAGGCGAAGGAAGTGATGAAGTACGACCACTCGTATGACACGATCTTCGCGGACGACTGCGACGAGGAATGGTCATTGAACAAGATGATGGCCAAACTTGCCGAAGAACGGAAGCACGTCATCCGTGTGGCACTTGTCGGAAATCCGAATTGCGGAAAGACATCATTGTTCAACATTGCCTCGGGCTCGCATGAACATGTGGGAAACTACAGCGGCGTGACCGTCGACGCCAAGGAAGGGCGGTTCGAATACAACGGATATAAGTTCGTCCTCGTAGATCTCCCCGGAACTTATTCACTGTCAGCGTACAGTCCCGAAGAACTATATGTCAGGAAAAACCTGATAGAGAACGTGCCGGACGTCGTCATCAATGTCGTGGACGCATCGAACATCGAGAGGAACCTGTATTTGACCGCACAAGTCATTGACATGAACCTGAAGGTCGTCATGGCATTGAACATGTATGACGAGCTGAAGGCGAAAGGCGACGAACTCGACATCAAGCAGCTCGGATACCTTCTCGGAATGCCTATCTGCCCGACCGTCAGCCGCGACGGAACAGGTATTCATGAACTCTTCGACACTGTCATAAAGATATACACGCACAGCGACGCCAGGCTTGCCCGCCATATACATATCAATCATGGCGCAGAACTCGAAAAAAGCATTGAACGGATAAAACTTCTGCTGCAGAAGAACAGCTCGCTGCGCGACAAATACTCCACCAGATACCTGGCCATCAAATACTTGGAAGATGACAAGGACATTGAAAAAGTCATTGACGCGCTCCCGGACAGGGACGAAATCATTGCGGCCAGGGTCGAGGAAGAGAAGAGGATTCTGGACCTGCTGCATACCAATACGGAATCTGCGATAGTGGATGCCAAATATGCATTCATCCAGGGAGCATTGGCCGAGACCTACAAGCCTCATCCTGACACGGTTCCGAAAAAGACGGTGACCGACAAGATAGATGCGGTTGTCACCAACAGATGGCTTGCCTTCCCGATATTCATCGCAATGCTGTATCTCATTTTCCAGGCTACTTTCACATTGGGCGATTATCCGATGCAATGGATAGACTGGTTCGTCGGCAAGGTCGGTGAGTTCACGGCCATGGTCATGCCGGACGGATGGTTTAAGGACCTGGTAGTGAACGGCGTGATTTCGGGAGTGGGCAGCGTGCTGGTATTCCTGCCTAACATATTGATACTCTACTTCTTCATCTCATTGATGGAAGATTCCGGATATATGTCCAGAGCCGCCTTCATCGTCGATAAGCTGATGCATAAGATCGGGCTGCACGGCAAATCCTTCATCCCGATGGTGATGGGATTCGGATGCAATGTCCCGGCAATCATGGCCACCCGTGCCATCGAAAGCCGCAAGAGCAGGATGATAACCATCGCGATAATCCCGTTCATGTCATGCGCCGGACGACTCCCTATCTTCGTGCTGCTCGCAGGAGCATTCTTCCCGGGCAAGGCAGCATTGGCCCTGCTGGGAATCTACATGCTGGGAATCGTGCTGGCCATTTTGTCTGCCATCGTCCTGAGCAAATTCGTGAAAGATGATGACCTGCCGTTCGTTATGGAACTCCCGCCTTACAGGATTCCTACCGCGAAAGCCATCTGGCGCCATACCTGGGAAAAGGGACAGCAATACCTCCAGAAGATGGCCACCACGATACTCGTCTGCTCCGTGATAATCTGGTTCCTGGGCTATTTCCCTAAGAACCAAGAACTTGAGAACGCGCAGGAGGCTTACGCCGAAATGACCTCAGGCAGTCGGGTCAATGCCGGAGCATCAATGTCGCCTGAACAACTCGCCGCCAGAATCGATACACTCTATGCCTTCCAGCAGGAACACTCATACATCGGACAGCTCGGACGCATCGTATCTCCTGTCATGGAACCTCTCGGATTTAACTGGAAAATGGACGTCGGACTGCTTACTGGTATTGCTGCCAAGGAATTGGTAGTCAGTACATTGGGAGTAATGTATTCCGAGGGTGCGAAAGTCTCCGGGGGTGAAGATTTGAGTGCCGATACACAGCTCCAGACGGCGCTCGTAAAAGATATCACGCCGGCTGCCGCAATGTCGTTCATGGTATTTATCCTGCTGTATTTCCCTTGCGTGGCCACATTTGTCGCCATCAAGAACGAAACAGGAAAATGGCGCTGGGCCGTAGCGTGCTGCGTCTACACCATGGTAGTCGCATGGGTAATGTCATTTGCCATTTATCGCATTTTGTTGCTCTTTGGGTAAGTAACCTTCAAAAAATATCTTGCATCATCTTAAGGAATCTTTTCGGTCTATATCTTTTTTCTCATCAGTCGTGTACGTCCAGTACACTCCTTCTTCGAAAACAGATCTATCCTCGAAAATCTTCTCTTAATCTGAAGCAACATATTTTCTTCATGTTACTAAAATTCCTTACATTTGCAGGCTGAAATGTAAAAGATATGTCGAATGCAAAGATGCCTGTATTATATCGCGCATTCAAATCCTATGTAAGGTTTCTCGTAGAGAAGGTATATTACAGGCGCACCTATTATATAAATAAGGACAATGTACCGGCAGACGGGACTTCTCTTCTCGTCGTTTCCGACCACCAGAACAGCATGAATGATGCTCTGGGTATATTGATGTCCATCGAAGACCGCGTCGTGCACTTCATCGTACGCGCCGATGTCTTCGCCCTAAGCAAGTTTGCAGACAAGTTCCTCCGTTCCATCGGGCTTCTTCCCGCATTCAGGCTGAACTGGGAAGGCGAAGCTGCCCTCCAGAATAATGGCGCCACGTTCCGCGACTCCGAAAAATCATTGCTGGAAGGCAGTACAGTCGTGATTTTCCCGGAAGCCGGCCATCAGGACAAGCATTGGCTCGGCACATTCTCCTACGGCTATACCAAGATGGCTTTCGATGCGGCGGAAATGGGAAATTTCGAGAAGGAAATCTTCATTCTGCCCAGCTGCAACCACTATTCCGACTACAACGGACTCCGCACGGACATGCTGGTGAAATACGGCACGCCGATATCGCTGAAACCATATTACGAGCTGTACAAGACCAAGCCGAGGACCGCGCAGAGGGAGGTCAATGCCCTTGTATGCGAGCAGATCAAGGGAATGATGCTCAGCATAGACGACCTCGAACACTATGAGGCCATCGATTATATAAGACAATGCCCTTATGGTCAGGACTTTGCACGTACTCATGGGCTCGATCCGGAAGAATTGCCGCAGAAACTGGAATCTGACAAGAAACTTGTCGCAGCCCTCGCGGAAGCTTCTTTACGGGACAATGCCGGGGTGTCGGAAATTTACGGCGAGGCCCTTTCGATGGAAAAGGCAGTACGTGATGCAGGTATAAGGGAGCAGCATCTGGATGCCGTCCCGGGGAAGGGGAATATTGTCGCTCAACTGGCTGTACTTCTGGCACTTGCGCCTCTTGCTGTGTTCGCCCTGTGGCCAGCATTGCCGGCATGGTTCATCCCTAAATATTTCGCGGACAGGGCTGAAGACAAGATGTTCTCCGGAACATTCGTCATTGCCCTGAACGCCCTCTTCATTTTCCCGGTATTCGGAATCGTCACATTCATAATCACGTTGGTCAATTCAGGATTCGTCGCCGCAGTCGCTTATGTGGCATTGTTCCCGGCACTCTGCCTTTTCGAATGGGCGTATGCCAGGTGGATTCGTGAGTTCATGCAGGATGTGAAAGCCGTAAACGCTTCAAAATCAGGACTTCTCGCCGGACTTAGGAAACGCAGGGAGGCATTGTACGGGAAAATTGACAAGATCATTGGAAAATAAACATTTGAAATGGAACAGCATAGAGTAGTAATTACCGGAATGGGCATTTATTCATGCCTCGGAAAAACATTGGACGAAGTCCGCGACTCCCTCTATAACGGGAAATCAGGCATTATCTTCGATCCTGAACGTAAGGCGATGGGCTTCCGCTCCGCACTTACCGCGAAAATCGAAGAACCGGATCTTAAAAAGGAACTCTCACGTTCACAGCGCGTTTTCATGCCGGAACAGGCGAAATACGCATACTGCGCCACCAGAGACGCATTGAGAAACGCCGGCATTGACCAGGACTACCTGAACACACACGAAGTCGGCCTGCTTTACGGCAATGACAGTTCTACGGTTCCGGTAGTGAATGCGGTGGACACCATGCGCGAAAAGAAGGACACTACGCTCTGCGGTTCCGGCGCCATATTCCAGTCCATGAACAGTACCGTGACGATGAATCTCGGCTGCATTTTCAAACTTAAAGGTATAAACCTTACAGTGTCAGGAGCTTGCGCCAGCGGTTCACATGCTATCGGACTTGGCGCCCTGCTTATCCAGAACGGATTGCAGGACATGGTAGTCTGCGGAGGTGCTCAGGAAGTAAACCCTTGGTCAGTAGGCTCTTTCGACGGAATATCAGCATTCTCCACAAGGGAAAGCGAGCCGGAAAAGGCATGCCGTCCGTTCGACCGTGACCGTGACGGACTCGTTCCGGGCGGCGGCGCTGCTACAGTAATCATCGAAAGCTACGAATCCGCTGTCCGCAGAGGAGCTCCGATCATCGCGGAAGTCCTCGGATACGGCTTCTCCGGCAACGGCGACCACATTTCCTCGCCGAACGTCGAAGGTCCTAGCCGCTCGCTCGAAATGGCAATCCGCCGCGCAGGCATCAGCAAAGAGGAAATCGGTTATATCAATGCTCACGCGACATCGACCCATGTGGGCGACACCAATGAAGCCAAGGCTATTTTCAATGTCTTTGGAAATCAGCGTGTTGAGGTGACCAGTACCAAATCTCAGACAGGTCACGAGATGTGGATGGCAGGAGCCAGCGAGGTCATCTACTCCATCTTGATGATGAAGAATGACTTTATCGCAGCCAACCTGAACTTCGAGAATCCGGATGAAGATTCAGCGAAGCTCCTTATCCCGGCGACATTGGTACACAAGCACTTCGATACCTTCCTTTCCAATTCGTTCGGTTTCGGTGGCACAAATTCAACTTTGATCGTAAGAAATATTTAATATTATCATAAAATGGAAAAACAGGAATTAATCGGGAAAATCAATTCTGCGCTTGCAGATGAATTCGAAGTAGAGGAGTCAGTCATCGCTCCGGATGCACCTATCAAGGAAACACTTGAACTTGACAGTCTCAGCCTTGTGGACCTCGTTGCTCTCATCGAGTCCAATTTCGGCATCAAGATTGAAGGCACTCAGGTGTCAAGCATCAAGACATTTGAGTCACTCTACGATTTCGTTTACGAAAGATTGAAATAATATTTCAAGGAATATGCTGGCAACCGGTGAAGAAATATTCCGCTTGATACCACAGCGTCCGCCAATGGTAATGGTGGACGCCCTGTATGAGGCTGATGCGGAAGGCGGGGAGACGGGACTAACGGTGAAGGAAGACAATGTGTTCTGCATTGATTCCCAACTCATTGAACCCGGCATCATTGAACATTCCGCACAGAGTGCGGCCGCATTCGCCGGTTACAGATATTTTCTGGCGGGAGAGGATCCCCACATCGGACTGATCGGCGAAATCAAGTCCTTCCGTATCGGGAGGAAACCGGCGGTGGGGGAGACATTGAAGACGCGCGTTACCGTCGTCGGCGAGGCGATGGGCATGTCGCTGGTACAGACAGAAACATTTTCCGGCGAGGAAAAGATTGCCGGAGGACAGATAAAGATCTTTATAGTGGACTAGAATATGGTCAGCGAAACAATACGTGTAAGAGTGCGTTTTTCCGAGGTGGATCCTATCAGGATGGTCTGGCACGGAAACTATGTGAAGTATATGGAGGATGCAAGGGAAGCCTTCGGGCGGCACTGGGGACTCAGCTATCAGCTGATTTTCGACAGCGGCTACTATGCGCCGGTATACGACATGCACCTGAGATATTTCGCGACATCCACTGTAGACGACGAGCTGGACATCACCGTTTCATGGTTGCCCAAGCCTGGAGCGAAAATATGTTTCAGCTACGAAATAAAAAGAGTCAGCGATGGAGCGCTGGTTCTGAAGGCGGAGACAATACAGCTCTTCACCACACATTCAGGCGAGTTGGAAACATCTGAGCCTGAGTTCTTCAGACGTTGGAAAGAAACACTCCCTTCACGGGATAACACATAATTAAGATGAAAAGGTTTTTTGTCCCACTTTACAAATATTTTGCAGGCCATAAGAGCCTTATGTGGACACTCGCAGCCGTGCTGTCAGTGTTTTCCGTTTTCTTCGGACTTAAAGTCGGATATGAGGAAGATATCACCAAGCTTCTTCCTGCCTCTGCCACATCGGACAGCGGCCTGGCTTTCGGAAACCTTAAAGTCAAGGACAAAATTTTCATACAATTCGCTTCAAGGGATTCATTGGCAGATACTTACACCTTGGCATCCTATGCCGATGAGTTTATGGATTCCCTGCTTGTGAGGGATTCCGCCTCGCATTATATTGACAATGCGCTGTACCGTATCGATGACGACCTGCCGCTTATGGCGCTGGACTTCGTGATGGAACATCTCCCGGTTTTCGTGGACACTTCATGTTACAGCGACTTCGCGAAACGTCTGTCACCTGCCGTGGTGGATAGCCTCATGGCAGCTGATTATGAGACTGTCATGAATGACGAGACGGGCATGGCGACTCAGATGGTTTCCAATGACCCGCTTTCGCTCAGGACTGACCTGATGTCGTCGATGGGACTTGGACGTGACGCCGGTTCATCTGTCGGTTTCACAATTGTCGACTCACACCTCTTCTCCGCCGACAGCACCGTGGCGATGGCCTTCGTATCGCCTGCAGTCACGGCTTTCGACACCAAGGCCAGCTCGGCGCTCGTGGAAGAAATCGAGGCACAGATAAAAGAATTTGCAAGTCAATATCCTGATGTCGAGGTGCTTATACATGGTGCTCCGGTACGCAGCCACGGCAATACCCTCTGCGTAAAACGTGACTTGGCGCTTACGGTGAGCATTTCACTTCTGTTCATTCTCATAGTCCTCTGCATCTCTTTCAAGAGCCTTTCATTCATCCCGCAGAACATTATTCCTGTGGCATTCGGCGCATTCTTCTCATTGGCCTGCATCTATTTCATGAAAGGCCGCATGTCCCTGATGTCGCTCGGTATCGGATCCATAATTCTCGGAGTTGCAATCAGTTACATTCTCCATATCCTCACGCATTATAAATATGTAGGAGATGCGGAGACCGTCCTGAAAGACGAATCCACGCCTGTATGCCTGGGCTGCATCACGACCATCGGCGCATTCCTCGGACTGCTTTTCACGGAAAGCGACATGCTCCGCGACTTCGGTCTTTTCGCATCTATCGCATTGGTAGCCTGCACGTTGTTCGGACTGATATTCCTGCCGCATTTTCTCGGCAAGAAAGCCACCAAGAAGAACGAGAAAATATTTTCAATGATTACCCGGATCAATGACCTTCCTTATGACAGCAACAAATTCCTGATAGGCGCGGTAATCGTGCTGATCATCGTGGGAGTGGCTTTCTCTCATAAGGTCACGTTCGATTCCGACCTGAAGAATATCGGATATGTTTCCCCTGAGACACTGCGTTCGGAGGCAATGTATGCCGAAAAGAATCTGGGCAATGACGCCCAGGTATATTATGCCGCTGCCGGACAGTCTCTGGACGAGGCTCTTGTGAACAGCAGGGCGATGCTGGATGTCTGCGATTCATTGAAACATGCAGGCAAATTGAAGGCTTATTCTCCTGTCGCTTCACTGCTTTTCGTGCCGGAAGATGTTCAGAATGAGAGAATTGCGGCGTGGAGTAACTTCTGGAATTCACCTGACGCCAAAGGCGTTACCAGGGCGGACAGGGCAATGTCGCTCATCGCGTCCTCTGCGCGTAAACATAATCTTGACCCTGAAATGTTCGAGCCGTTCAGAGGGATGTTGGCGTCATCATACGGACCCGGTTCGCTTTATGATGCGGAAATTCTTCCGGCAGGACTCCAGACGTCGCTTGTCGAGAAAATGGATGACGGACGGTTCCTGGTATTCACCCCGGTACGAGTCTCGAAGACCGACAGGGCGGAAGTAAGCGCAAGAGTGGCATCGCTGCCGCACATCATTGTCGCTGACCCGTTCTATTACGCAGGCAAGATGGTTTCCATCATCCATGATGATTTCAATGTCATCCTCACGATTTCTTCGCTCTTCGTGCTGCTGGTACTGCTGCTGTCGTTCCGCAACGTCCTCGTGGCCCTGATAGCATTCATGCCGATGTTCTTCAGCTGGTATATCGTGGAAGGCATCATGGCGCTCTGCGGCATACAGTTCAACCTCATCAACATTGTCATATCTACATTCATCTTCGGAATCGGAGTGGATTACAGCATATTTGTCATGGAAGGCCTGCTCACCGAAGCCAGGACAGGAACGAAAAACCTGCTGGAATCGCATAAGATGGCGATTTTCTTCTCGGCTTTCGTGCTCATGGTCGTTGTCGTGGCGCTTCTTTTCGCCAAACATCCGTCCATCCATTCCATCGGTGTGAGCACATTGATAGGTATGGCTGCCACCATCCTGATTACCTATACATTGGAACCGTTCCTTTTCCGACAGTTCATGAAATGGAAGCGTTTTCGCAACAAGGTTGTAAAACATTGATACTGAAATGGCTAGTGCGATAGTTATCGGCAGCGGACTCGGCGGCCTGGAATGTGGAGTCATATTGGCGCGGCACGGATTCGAGGTGACGGTGCTGGAGCAGGAACGCCAGATCGGCGGCAGTCTCCAGACATTTGTCCGGAAAGGTTCCGACGGCAGGACGCACAGTTTCGACACGGGTTTCCATTATGTCGGAGGCCTGGAACCCGGCCAGCCGCTATATTCGTTGTTCAAGTATTTCGGGCTGATGGAACTGCCTTGGAAGTGCCTGGACAAGGATTGTTTCGATGAAATTTCATTTGCCGACAAGGATTGCCGTGAGGTCGTTTCATATCCGGTCGCGTCCGGTCATCTTCGTTTCGCGGAGAAACTTGCGGAATATTTTCCGGAACATGCGGAAGAACTGCGGAAATACTCCCGGATTCTGAAGGAAATCGGTGACAGGATGTTCGACTCGTTCCGTCCGGAGACGGATATGTTCGAAATGTTCGGCAAGTCAGCCTATGACTTTCTGTGTGAGACCATTACGGACAGCAGATTGAGGGATATATTGTGCGGCTCGATGATGAAGATGGAACTGGACAGGGAAACTCTCCCGATGTATGTCTATGTCCAGGCGACCAATTCGTTTGTAGACAGTTCGTGGCGTCTCGGATATGACCCGGAGAAAAAACTCGGCGGGGGAGCATTGATAGCCGACAAACTTGCATCGGAAATCAGGTCTCTCGGCGGCAGGATTCTTACCGGCATGAAAGTCAATGCCATCCATGTCTCGGAAGATGGCGTGGTGTCAGGCGTGGATGCGATGAAGACCGGCACTCGGGAAGTCTTGCATTTTTCCGCAGACTGGGTGATTTCTGACGTGCATCCAGCTGTCACTGTGGGACTTATAGATAACTGCCGTCAGGTGAAGAAAGTCTTCCGCAACCGTATGGCGAACCTGAAGAATTCCTACGGAGTGTTCACGGCCAATGTCATTCTGAAACCGGGAACATTGCCTTACATGAACAAGAATCTCTTCGTGCATAGCCATGACGTGGATTTGTGGAGCACCGATTACAGTAAGACCGGAAGTGTGATGGTGCATTTCTATCCTCCGGAACATGGCAGATATGCGGAGTGCATCGACATACTTTCTCCCATTGACTGGAGTCTTGTCGAGGGCTGGGACGGTATGAATCCGGGGCAGCGCGGCAAGGATTACGAAGCATTGAAACAGAAGAAGTTGGAGGAGTGTCTGACGCTGCTTGACGCGAGGATTCATGGAATCCGCGAATGCATTGACAAGGTCTATCTCAGTTCGCCGCTGACATGGCAGAGCTACACTTCTTCTCCACATGGCGCCGCATTCGGCATCGTGAAGGACTACCATAATCCGTTGACCACTTTCCTTTCCCCGCGTACACCGCTCCCGAACTTGCTTCTGACGGGCCAGAGCCTGAATCTCCATGGCATCCTGGGCGTTTCCAAGACATCGGTCATCACCTGCGGCTTCATACTCGGGACCGAGGAACTGGAGAAGGAAATTGTTTTGGCATAGTTTTCCAAGATTACTATATTTGTGGGGTTGGTGCAAAAAAGAGACATCATTAATAGAATTGATATGAGAATTGCATTGGTGACAGGCGGAAGCCGTGGAATCGGACACGCGATTTGCGTGCGCCTGGCTTCTGAAGGATATCACGTCATAATCAACTACGTATCGAACGACGAGGCGGCGCAGAAGACGCTTGAGCAGGTAATCGCTGCGGGCGGAACCGGTGAGCTGCTGAAGTTCGACGTGAGCGACCATGAAGCATCAGAGAAAGCGATAAAGGATTGGCAAGCTGCTCATCCTGAGGAGTTTATCGAGGTGCTTGTGAACAATGCCGGCATCCGTCGCGACAATTTGCTGCTCTGGATGGAGCAGGAAGACTGGTACAAGGTGATGAAGACGAACCTGGACAGCTTCTACAATGTCACACGCCCGGTTCTCCAGCCTATGGTGGTCCACAAGCGCGGCCGCATCATAAACATGGCGTCGCTCTCAGGCCAGAAAGGCCTGCCGGGCCAGACGAACTACTCCGCAGCCAAGGGCGGAATCATCGCCGCGACCAAGGCCCTCTCGCAGGAAGTCGCTGCCAGAAAGGTTACTGTCAATGCTGTAGCACCAGGGTTTATCCGCACGGATATGGTGGAAGGGCTTGACGAGGCGGAACTCAAGAAAACCATTCCGGCCAAGAGATTTGGTGAGCCTGAGGAGGTTGCGGAGCTGGTAGCCTTCCTCGTATCTGACAAAGCTGCATATATAAACGGACAGACCATCTCCATCAATGGCGGTCTGTATGAATAAATTGGACGAAAGATGAAACACGGAATCATAACATTGGCATTGGCAGGAATACTTGCCGGCATGCCTGCATTTGCGGGAAATGCGTCAGCTGCCGCGATGGCAGAAGCTCCGGCGACGGACGTGACCGCCATCATGACGAAAATCGAAAAGGCGAATGCCGTGATGAAGACCATCGAGTGCAAGTTCCACCAGATCAGGACCATCAAGGCTTCGGGCAAGAAAAATGTCGCTGACGGCAACTTGTATTACAATGTCGACGGACGTCTTGCGATGCGTTTCACTTCTCCGCAGGGTGAGTACATAATCTCCAGCGGAAACAAGTTCTATGTGCACAGGGGACCGAAGAATGCGGTTTTCGATGTGACCAAGAATGCTATTGTGGCCAATATGGCAGGGACATTGACCGGATGCGTGAAGGGTAATCCGGCGAAGGTCGCCAAAGACAGCAACTATGATGTCAAGATAGAGGAAAAGCTTGAGGGATATGTAGTTACATTGACTACGGACAATGCGGCACGTCGCGGATATTCCAAGATTGTGCTCACATACCGAAAGTCCGACTGCATCCTTGTCAAGATGGTCATGGACGAGCCGTCAGGCGTCAGCACCTCTTACGAAATGAGTGATATCCGCAAGAATACCGCTTTCTCCGACGAGGTCTTCAAGGTCCCTGCCAAGAAGTGATTTTACTCAAATTTTGCAAGTGTGAAACTCCGCTTATAGAGCCCGAGAGGGCGAGAGTAAGTCCCTTCCCCGAGGGGAGGGATTTAGGGTGAGGGTAACGTGATAAAAGTGCGTTGGGCTTACAGCCTTCGAATGAGTGACAACCCTCAAATTTTCGCTGGCATTCAGCAAGTTGGATGAATAGTTTTATTCCTTGCGTGACGCCTGCTCTCCGTAAAGCTGGTATCTTCTCGGTGAACAGCCCGTGGCAGCCTTGAAATACTTGCAGAAGAACGATGCGTTCGGGAAATTCAGCTTGTCACTGACCTGCTGGACAGAGAAGGATTTCGAAATAAGCATCACCTTCGCTTCCAATATGACATTTTCCTTGATGATGTCGCCAGGTTTCTTGCCGAGTGATTCGGTAACCAGTCTGGCGAAGTATTTCGGTGACAGACAGCACCTTTCGGCATAGAAAGTTACGCTTCGTTCCACGCCGCAATATTCATGCACGTCGTTCAGGAACTTCATTATCATCTCCTTTTTCCGAGGAATGTTCGCATCTTCATCTTGTCCGCCGAACTTCGACAGCCAGGAAGCCATCAATGCCAGCATCGTGTGCATGAAACTGATGAGGATTTCCGGGCGGAATTCCAGATTCGTATATTCGTAAGTCCTACGGAAACACTGGTAATTTTTCACGAACACATCGCACAATTCGTCGCCTAGAGGCAGTACGGCCGGACCGCCCTGGCGCATGATCCATTTTCTGACTGCTTCGGAACCCTTGAAAGGGGATTTCGTTATGGAATCATTGGAAGTGGCTACGATGATGATCTTGCAATCCTTTGACATCCACACTTTTTCGGCAATGAACCCGGGCATGCACACCAGCAGGTCGTCTTTCTTCATGTGAAAATTCTGCTGGTTCAATGTCAGTTCGATCTCACCTTCCACGCATACCATGTATATGGCCACCAGAATCTTGTTGGGCAACGGCTTCTCTGTCGGCGCTCCGATGTTCCTGTCATCCTGCGCCAATTCCAGATTGTCATCTATTATTGCGATATTGTCAAGTGTCAAAGCATGTGCCGACGGCTGAAACATTCCCAGCCGTATCTTCGGCATTATTCCTGAATTATCCATGTTGTTCTCTTTCATCCCCAAAGTTATAAAACAGCCCAAAATAATCAAAGTTTTGTTAAATTTGTATTTCTATGGTTTTTACTATCTTTTGCGATGGCGATGAGATTGGAACTGTTTAAGGAAATACTTGATATTGAGTCCACTAGCGGAACAGAACGGAGACTTGCGGAATTCCTGGCGAAGAAGTTTACGGAGTCGGACCCGTCATGCCGTTGTGTCAGATATGAAGTAGGAGACGGGACGCTGAACCTGCTTTTCAGATGGGACGGCGGTCAGGAGGAGACACTGCCGAAAGTGCTTCTCTGCTCGCACATGGACACCGTGCCGCCTTATATCTCTCCGGAAATCAATGAGATACCCGCCGGGACAATGCTTCCGGACGGACGCGCCGCCGCGACTGACGACACGCTCATAACCGGCCGCGGAAGCTGCGATGCCAAAGGTCAATTCTTTTCAATGTGGACCGCATGCAGACGGCTTGCAGCTGAAGGTTTCAATGATTTCGGACTGCTGCTGCTTTCCGGAGAAGAAACAGGGTCTTTCGGAGCCAAGGCTTTCGACAGGGACTGCCCTGGAGGAGAATGGATTATCGTAGGCGAACCGACTGACAATCAGATGGTTTCGGCATCCAAGGGGACCAAGGCATTCAATGTCGTTGTCCATGGAAAAGCCTGCCATTCCGGATATCCTGAACTTGGGCACAGTGCGGTAGATACCTTCATTGACATTGTCAACCGGCTGAAAAGCATTGACTTTCCTGTCGACCCTGAACTTGGCGTGACGACGTGGAACGTGGGCAAGCTGGAATCTGCGAATCCGCAGAATATCCTCAGTCCGCTCCTGACATGCCGCATTTATTTCCGGACCACATTCGCATCTGATGAGATGGTTCAGCAAACAATGTCTGCACTGGCATCGGAAGATGTTGAAATAGAGCCGCTTGGAGGTGATACGCCGATGCATTATGACGTCATCTCCGGCTATGGGACCAAGACGGTGGCATTCGGAAGCGATACCCCCAGACTCTCCAAATTCCGGCATCGCTCGCTTTGCGGTCCGGGCTCCATTTTTGTGGCGCATACGCCTGCGGAATATGTGTTGGCAAGCGACCTTGAACTTGCGGCAGCTCAATATGCAGATATGGTTAAAACAATATTGAAACAATTATGATACAGATAGTTACGACGCTATTGGCCGCCTTTCTGGCTGTCTCCCCGAAGATCCTGATTCCTGCACCGGCGGAAATAATCTCCGGACAGGAAACCTGCGTTTTGCCGGAGAAATTGTCATACAATATTGTATGTAAGGCAGATACGGCTGGAGTGGCATCATTGGAAAGATATATCGGAGCATCCGGACTTGCATCCGGGAGCTTGACCAGAGGCGACATCAACATTGTCCTTGGTGACCGCAAGCTGGCGAAGAGGTTTTCCTCGGAAAAAGATTTTGTCCGTGAGGCGGCATATTGCCTGGAGGTTACGCCGAAAAGCATTGAAATAAAAGCAATTACGCCGAAAGGCGCATTTTATGCGATTCAGAGCCTCAGACAGCTGCTTTATCGCGGCAGGGAGCTTGAAACCTGCGTCGTGACGGACTGGCCTGTCATGCGGTACAGGGGCTTGATGCTGGATATTTCCAGGAATTTCTGGGATAAGGAATTCATTGAAAAACAGATAGATGCGATGGCTTTGCTGAAGATGGACAAGCTGCATCTGCATCTTACGGACGATGCCGGCTGGCGCATTCAGATTGATTCCAGGCCGAGGCTTACCGACGTGGCTGCGTGGCGTGTCGGGGAAACCTGGAGCCAGTGGGTGGATTTCGGAAAACAGTATTCACAGAAAGATTCACCTCGCGCTTCAGGCGGCTATCTTACCAAGGATGATGTTCGGGAGATTGTGGCCTATGCTGCTGACCGTCAAATAGATATCATTCCTGAATTCGAGATTCCGGGGCATAGCAGGGAAGTGCTGGAAGCATATCCGGAACTCGCCTGCATTGACGCGGAAGGCAAACCTGTCATGACATCGGACATGTGTCCTGGAAGCAGCGCGTTGTACGGTTTCATCGAAGACGTGGTCAGCGAGCTGGCTGAACTGTTCCCGTCCGAATATATACATATCGGCGGCGACGAGGCGTCCAGGGAGGCGTGGAAAAACTGCCCGCATTGCCGCGAAGTCATGGAACGTGAGCACATTACGAGTCTAGCCGGACTCCAGAGCCATGTTACACGCAATGTGGAGAAAATCATTGCCAAGCATGGACGCAAGATGATAGGCTGGGATGAAATCATGGAGGGCGGTCTTGCCGACAATGCCGTGGTGATGTCTTGGCGTGGCACGAAGCAGGGTATGGAGGCGATGGAGGCCGGACATGATGTCATCATGACGCCGAATGCTTACTACTATCTGGATTACACGCAGGATGCGCCGATTTACCAGCCGATGGCGATGGGCGGATTCCTTCCGTTGGAAAAGGTTTATTCTTATTCTCCAGATGCGGACAATGCCCATCTGCTTGGTGTCCAGGCAAATGTGTGGACGGAACATATCCCGACGGCGGAGCGTCTGGAATATATGGCATATCCACGTGCGGCTGCCGTGGCGGAGACCGGATGGAGCCGGAACGACAGGAAGGATTACGGTGATTTCCGCAAACGCGTATCGATTCTTTGCGCTACTCTCAAGTCATTGGGCTACAATCCTTTCGACATTGACAATGAATTCGGACCGAGGTATGAATATACGGTGCCTGTGCAGCATCTTGCTCTTGGCAAGCCGGTGAAAGTCCTGACTCCATATTCGGAAAAATATCGTGCGTGCGGTGATTCTTCGATTAATGACGGACTCGGCGGAAATTGGACATACGGCGATGACAGGTGGCTCGGATTCTGCAGCGACATTGACATAATCATTGATCTGGAAGAATCGCGTCCGGTGCATTACGCAGGTGCTGCCTTCATGTCGCAACGCACTAATTATGTGGGACTTCCGGAGCGCGTGGAGATCTGGCTCTCGGATGACGGCGAGAATTTCACGAAGGCTGCTGTGGCGTATTCTGAACTCCCGGCCGATACCGCGGAGATGTCCTATGTCACTCTTCCTTGTATTCTGAACGGCACAGCCCGCTATGTCCGTTTCAAGGCTTTCAGGCGCGATTTGCCGTTCCATGACTGGTTGTTTATTGACGAGATTGTCGTAAATTAGAAATATTTATGATTTTGATGAAATTCGGCGGTACGTCCGTCAAAGATAAAAATGCGATAGAACGCGTGATTTCCATTGTCCGCGGCAGGATGGCTGACAAGCCTCTTGTCGTGGTTTCGGCTCTCGCGAAAGTGACAAGGGTGCTTTGCGGTATTGCGGAAGAAGCTGAAGCACAGCATCTTAAAGAAGTGGATGAACTTCTTGACTCGCTTCGTGACAGGCATACGTCACTTGCTGTGGAACTGCTTTCCGGCAATCCGGAGATTCTGAATACCTGTGTTTCCGAAGTGAATGCCGTCCTGGATTCGCTCATGGATTTCGCCCATGGCGTGTGCCAGATAGGCGAACTTTCGCCGCGCAGCTATGCCCGCATCGTTTCCACCGGTGAAGTCCTTTCCTCCAAGATTGTGGCTGCCGCAATGAATGTCTACGGACTGAGTTGCCGCTGGCTGGACGCGCGGAAAATGATTGTGACGGATTGCAGCTACATGTCTGCGGTTCCTGACCTTGCGGCTACTGAAGCCAATGTCAAGCGTTTCGTGCCAGAGGCGGCAAAGGGCGTGTCAGTCGTTCTTACCCAGGGATTTATAGCATCGTCGGTGGAAGGTTCTCCTTCGGTTCTTGGCTTTGAAGGCTCGGATTATTCTGCCGCTATTTTCGGCATGGCACTCGATGCCGACCGCATTGAAATCTGGACTGACGTGGATGGAATCCAGAGTGCGGACCCTCGTAAAATCGCTGATACTCATAGGGTTGACCGCGTGTCGTATGACGAGGCTTCAGAGATGGCATATCTCGGTGCAAGGGTTCTGCATCCGCTCACCATCGAGCCTGCGCGCCGCAGGAACATCCCTGTCCATGTGCTGAATTCAATGTCTCCGGACGCTCCTGGTTCAGTGGTCACGCACGAATGCGTGGCTGTCGGTCCTAAAACGGTGGCTGTTAAGGATGATATTGATTATCTTGAGATTACGTCTCCGAAAATCGTCGGAGTGACAGCAATGTTTGCAGGTGTTTTCAATGCTGCCGAGACCAATGCGGTCAAGGTGGTTCTGGCGGCAGCGTCAGAATCCAAGGTGGGTGTCACTCTGGAAAGCGGACAGCCGGGTTTCGAGGCGTTCGTGCAGCAGCTCCGCAAGAAATTCGAGGTGATGGTCTACAAGGACAAGGCTGAGATTTCCGTAGTGGGCAATGCTGTCGTGACGGCCCCTGGTCTTGTGGACAAGATGACGGCAGCCGCTTCCGGTGCCAATGTATATATGATGTCGCAGAGCCCTTCCATGTTGAGTGTCAGCATTGTAGTAGACAGGGCGGCAGCTGTGGACATAGCCGGTCGCATTCATAAGGTGATTTTTTAATTGATAGGTTTATGGAAATTTTTATAAGCGGATATGGCAGGATGGGAAAAATGATTGAGGGAGTCCTGCAATCAAGAGGCTTGACGTGTTCCGGCAAATCGGAAGATATCGTGTCGGTCGACAAGGCAGTGGCGAAACGCAGCATCTGCATTGACTTTACCACTCCTGATGCCTTCCGTGCCAATTATAAGTTCATTGCTGAGAATTTTGCGGCTGCAGTCGTGGGAACTACAGGATGGTATGACATCAGCGGCGAGATTTTCGGCTATTTCGAAAAATGCAATACGCCGCTCATCTGGGGTTCGAACTTCTCCGTCGGAGTCAATGTCCTTTCGGCGGCTGTGGACTTGGTCTCCAAACTGCTGGCCAAAAATGGCGGATATGCACCGTACATTGTGGAAAAACATCATTGTCATAAACTGGACGCGCCTAGCGGTACCGCAAAGACATTGGCGGCGGACATTGACAGGAACATGGGGCTGAAAACGGATGTCGCGTCCGTTCGCGTCGGCGAGTTGGCCGGAATTCATACGGTCGGTTTCGAGGGGTCTTGCGACAGGCTTACGCTTGAGCATGAGGCGTTTACGAGGCAGGGCTTCGCGGAAGGCGCGGTTATGGCCGCAGGCATGGCGGATAATCTGCTCGGCAATACCGCCCGCGAACGTAACGTCTATGAATTCCGCGAACTGTTCATCGGAGAGGCATAGGAGAATTGTATTTAATTGATAGGTACTATGGTAGATTTTAAAGGTTTGGCAACGGCACTCGTGACGCCGTTCGTCGATGGAGAAGTCGACTGGAAAGCATTCAGGAACTTGGTCAGACGTCAGGTGGAAGCGGGCGTGGATTTCCTCGTGCCGCTCGGCTCTACAGCAGAGACACCTTGCCTCACCGATGCCGAGAAAGTGAAGATTCTGGAAATTGCCAGGGAGGAAAGCAACGGACTTCCGATTGTCGCCGGTGCCGGATCCAATTCGTTGACGGCGACGGTGCAGAACATGCGCCTGCTGGACGGACATGGCGCGGATGCCTATCTGATAGTCGTGCCGTTTTACAACAAGCCTACGCAAGAAGGTTTGTACCAATATTTTAAAGCTGTTGCGGAAGAAACTGACAGACAGGTGATCCTGTACAATGTTCCCGGCCGTACCGGTACCAATATGAAGACGGAAACCACTCTTCGTCTGGCGGAAATCCCGAATGTCACCGCTGTCAAGGAAGCTTCCGGCGACCTTGCCCAGATCATTGACATCAAACGTCAGGCTCCGGAGGGCTTCACCGTCCTCAGCGGCAATGATGACCAGACGCTTCCGCTCATGGCGTGCGGTGCGGACGGCGTGATAAGCGTGGCCTCCAATGTGGCTCCGGAACAAATGAAAGCATTGACCAGGGCAGTGACCGCATCTGATTTGAAAGAGGCTATCCGCTTGAACAACAGCCTTATGCCGCTTTATCACGCATGTTTCGTCGAGAGTAATCCGATACCTGCCAAGGCGGCGCTTTCCCTCATGGGACTTTGCCGTGATGAAATGCGTCTGCCGCTGCTTCCAGCCACCGGGGGCACCCGGACATTGCTCGCCGACGTGTTGCGAAAACTTCAATTGCTATAAATTATGGACATGACTAAAGAACGGTTCCTGGAGGTCTGCGCAGACCTGGAATCCGGTAAGATACGTGTAGCTGAAAAGATTGACGGCCAATGGGTTGTAAACTCATGGATAAAGGAAACCATACTGGCCGGTTTCCGTCTCGGTGCATTGGCCGACATGTCGGAGGGACAGTTCTCATTCATTGACAAGGATACCATTCCTGTCCGCCGGTTCACGGTCGAGGACAAGGTCCGCATTGTCCCTGGCGGCAGTTCGGTCCGTCGTGGAGCGTTCCTGGCGCCGTCGGTTATCATGATGCCGCCGGCCTATGTCAATATCGGCGCCTATGTCGATGCCGGTTCAATGATTGATTCTCACGCACTTGTGGGGTCCTGCGCGCAAATCGGGAAGAACGTCCACATCGCTGCTGCCGCCCAGATCGGTGGCGTACTTGAGCCTGTCGGCGCAATGCCGGTAATCATTGAGGACAATGTTTTCGTGGGCGGAAATTGCGGCATCTACGAGGGTGTCCTGGTAGGAGAGGGCGCAGTTCTCGGTTCGGGAGTCATAATCAACAGATCCACAGCATTGTACGATGCCGTAAATGGTGGATATATCCGTCCTGATGAGAATGGCCGTCTTACCGTTCCGGCCGGAGCTGTCGTCGTGGCTGGCAGCCGCCCGATACGCAAGGGACCTGGAGCAGAAGACGGAATCCACGTTTATACTCCTGTGATCGTGAAGTATCGTGACAGCAAGACTGATGCGTCCGTGGAACTGGAGGATTTGCTGCGATAATATATTGACTCATATGGTTTTCTATAAATATCACGGAGCCGGGAATGATTTCCTGATTGCTGACGGAAGGGACGAAAGCATTGACCTGACCGCGCAGCAGATTGCGTCTGTCTGTGACCGTCATACGGGTGTCGGGGCTGATGGCGTGATGGTTCTGGAGCGTGACCCGGAGCTGGATTTCCGTATGCGTTATTACAATTGCGACGGGTCCGGCGGCATGATGTGCGGCAACGGCGGCCGTTGTATCGTGGCCTTCGCTGCCGATTTGGGCTTCACGCATTTTTCTTTCAATGCTCCTGACGGTCAACACATTGCAGAGCTGATTCCGGGGACTGAAGTGTCTGCTGCATTCTCGAAAACGCCGCGTGTCGTCCGTCTGAAGATGCGCGATGTGTCCGGGGCTGTGCCATATTCGTGTGATGCTTCCGCCCAACTTAATCTTGGCTTGAATTCTCCTGCGCGATTTTCCGGCTATGACTGGTTTCTCGATACCGGCACCCGTCATCTCGTCCGTTTCGTGGACAATGTGGCCGATTACGATGTGACCGGCAATGGCCGTCGTCTCCGTCACGACCCGCGTTTCGCCCCTCAAGGTGTCAATGTGAACTTCGTCCAAGTCAATGTCCCCGGCCAGGAAATCACTGTCCGTACATTCGAAAAAGGTGTTGAAGATGAAACACTTGCATGTGGCACCGGAATAGTGGCCTCCTCTCTTGCCACATGGCTGTCTGCCCCTCGCGGTGACCGGACCCCCTGCCGAATCACCGTCCACGCCCGCATCTCCGATCTCTCCGTGACCTTCACTCCCTCACTCCACCCCGCTCCGTCCGCCTCCCGCTTCACCGACATCTGGCTCCAAGGCCCCGCCGCCTTCATCTGCCGCGTGGAGATTTAATTGTTATTCAGGTGTTCCGACGGACGCGCCGGTGATCAGGGTCGGAGACAGTTCTATCTGCGTGGTGCTGCGCTCTCCGGAAGAGATGCATTCGAACAGTAGTTTTGTAGCCAGCTTTCCCATTTCTTCGGTGGGTTGTCCTATGCGGGTAATCGCCGGGGTCATGTAGTCCATATAGATGTTATTGTCGAACGCTACCAATGAAATGTCTTCGGGGATTTTCAATCCTGCCTCGCGGATTGCCCGGAATGCTCCGAGCATTATGGTATTGCTCAGGGCGAAAATCGCTGTAGGCCGGTCAGTCTTGTTCAGAAGAAGCTTGGTTTCCAGATAACCGTTTTGGATCGAAAAATCATTGCCTACAACTAGGGCCTTGTCTTTGATGCCGGCCTTGTCTTTGATGCCGGCCTTGTCCAATGCCGCCAAGTATCCTGCCACTCGCTTCTTGTTCGGCAGGGAATTGACTACTCCCTGGATGCAGGCTATGTTGGAATGCCCTTTCATTATCAATAGGTTGACGGCGTCAATTCCGCCGAGGTAATTGTTTGTGGTGATGTACGGCAGCATTGAATTTGAGAAATAGCGGTCAATGAGAATTACCGGGATGAACTTCCGGTTGATTTCCTCGAACAGTGACGGGTCGTCGCCGCACGGAACCGCAATGATGCCGTCCACTTGTCTGGACATCAGGGAGGAAATGCCGTCCTTTTCCAGTTCAGGGCTTTCTGCTGAATCCAGGACGATGGTGGTGTAGTTCCTGTGCCGGGCTTCCTCGATTACTGAACTTGCAATGTCGGCAAAGTAAGGGTTCGCTACGGAAGGCAGCATCAGGCCGATGGTATTTGTGCGGTTTGTCCTGAGATTTTGCGCAACAAGATTCGGGAAATAATTGTTCTCCCTGGCTGCTGTCAAGATTTTTTCTCTGGTCTCCGGACTGATTCTATGCAGGTCTGCCTTCCCGCTGAGAACTCTGGATATGGTCGTTATCGAAAAACCGGTCTTGGCCGCAAGACCTGCAAGTGTCTCTTTCATGTTGGGTTCTTTTTAGCGTCCGGCGCAAATATATGAAAATGTAGCGCAATAATGAAACGTTTTTGCGCAAGAAATTGGCGGAAATGGTGCAAAAAAGTTGCGAAAATGCGAACTTTCTTTGCGCAGCACCCGTATATTTGCTAAAACGATTGCGCATAATGACACAACTGATGACAAGTAAAAAGATTCTGATAATCGGAAGCAGCAATACCGACATGTCAGTGAAATCAACCAAACTTCCAAAGCCGGGGGAGACGGTGTTGGGAGATGATTTTCGCATGGGCCCCGGAGGAAAGGGCGCCAATCAGGCAGTTGCTGCCAGAAGATTGGGTGGAGACGTAACCTTCATATGTAAACTGGGCAAGGACATGTTCGGTGAAAAAGCATTGGAACATTACCGCTCATGCGGCCTGGACGTCTCGCACATCCTTTACTCCGACAAACCCTCCGGAATAGCATTGATAACGGTCGATTCGCTCGCTGAGAACTCGATAGTCGTGGCATCTGGAGCCAATGCGGACATCACTCCCGAAGACATCGACGCTTCCGCAGATATCATAAGAAGCGCCGGGACGCTCCTCCTCCAATTGGAAATTCCAATGGCGGCCGTAGTGCGTGCCGCCGAAATCGCCCATGAGTCCGGCGTGAAAGTAGTCCTCAACCCGGCTCCCGCCACGAAACTCCCCGAGGAACTTCTGCGGTGTGTTTCCCTCATCGTCCCGAACGAATCCGAGGCGTCAATGCTTACCGGCATTGATGTCGTAGGTAAAGAGTCCGCTATTGAGGCGGCACGTAAGCTCAAATCGGAAGGGGTCGGGAATGTGATAATCACATTAGGAGCCAAAGGCTCGATTGTTTATGACAATGCTGCTGAACTCATTCCTGCACGTAGGGTCGAGGCCGTGGATACCACTGCTGCAGGCGATACTTTTTGCGGCGCATTGAGCGTGGCGCTGTCTGAGGGAAGATCCCTGCAGGAGGCAGCAATATTCGCCACTGCGGCATCATCCCTTTCCGTCCAGAAACAAGGAGCCCAAGATTCTATTCCGACGCGGGAAGAAACGGACAGTGTCCTTATATTGAACCGACAAAAATAATAACACCCAATACTATGAAAATCAAACATTTTGCTGTATTGCTGCTCATTGTAGCTGCAGCGACAGGATGCAAGGAAGACTCTCCGGAACCGGTACCGGTGGCACCGATTCTGAAATATGTTGTCATGCCTTCAGAAAGCAATTCAATCCCGGGAACCGACGTTATGATCGAGGGACGAGGCTTCTCTCCAGAGGACGTCTTTACATGTAAATCGCTGGATGGTGAGAAAGATTTCACATCCGAGGCGGTGAAAGCGGATAATTATTCCGTGACGATCAGAGTCCCGCAGGAAGCATGCGGAAACTACAGCGTGGCTGTCACCAGAAACGGACTTACAACGACCCTTCCGGAAAAACTCTACGTGGCGTATATTGTTAATCTTCAGAATATTGAACTTCCGACGGCAGTGGTTAAACCAGGACAATCCGTAACTGTCAAGGCTAAGGGATTGGCGGAAGGAGATGAAATCAGAATGGAGTCTTCTTCCTACCCTGCAGGTGTGAAACTTTCCGCCAAAGGAACGGTGGCTGACAATACTCTGACATTCACCATTCCTGCAAACAGTTATGGCGAGAACTCGCTGACCGTGGTAAGAGGCAAACGGGTCGGCGCTTTGGGAACCATCAAGATCGGTGTGGATTTGTTTGCGAAGACTGCCGGTGGTATAGTATTCTACACTACAGATGGCGGTGTCCATGGATTAGCCGTTCATACTGCTGCAATAGGTGATGCCGCCATGAACTGGGGCCCGTCAATTCCAAACAACTTTGCAGCCGGATCAAGCCAGGAAATTTATGAAGGTAAAAAGAATACGTCAACAATCGTAGCCAAGGAGGCTGAGGCGAAGTTGTCATATACCTATACGCACAGTACTCCAGCTGATTTGTGCGACGAATTATCTGTAGAACAGAATGGAGTAACTTACAATGATTGGTTCCTTCCTTCTCTAAAAGAACTTATCGAGTTGTTCAAAGTCAAGGCATCTGTTGCAGAGGTAGGTTTTTCAGTTCCTTTCAACAACTATTGGACTTCTACCGAGTATGACTACAGCGGCGGCTGGGTGTGGGCAATGTATTATGTCAACTTCTATGAAGCTACCAATATTGTATACAATGGCTGTAACCGTGTAGAATGGGCTATCGGTACTTTGGCTGTTCGACAATTCTAGATTCATCAACCCGAAAAACAAAGAGACAAATGAAACGGATAATAGCAATGGCACTCATGCTTTTGGCAAGTATCGGCATGATGGCACAAGCAATCAAAGTGACAGGCTCTGTCAAGACTGAGACATCTGAGCCGCTTGCGGGAGTCGCTGTCACCATAAAAGGCACTACAACCGGAACGACATCCGGCACAGATGGCACCTATTCCATTGATGTCAAGAAAGGGGCGACACTTGTATTCTCATTCCTCGGAATGATTGAAAAGGAAGCTGTGGTAAAGGGCAATCATCTGGATATAGTGATGAGCGCTGATTCTTATTGGATGGACGAAGCCGTGGCAATCGGATACGGAAGCGCCAAGAAGAGCGATACCGGTGCGGTTTCGTCAGTGAAGCCTCAAGAGCTGAAAAACAGCAAGATAGGTATGGCTTCCAGTGCGCTTCAAGGCGTAGCTGCCGGCGTGCAGGTAACGTCGGGCAATCTGAAGCCTGGAGCGGATGCGGCTATCGTGATTCGCGGTGCGGGTTCGGTCAATGCCGGTACGGAGCCCCTGTATATTGTGGACGGAATGCCGGTATCCGGTCTTCAAGATATATCGACGGCAGATGTTGAATCCATTGAAATCCTGAAGGATGCTTCTTCTGCTTCAATTTATGGCTCCCGCGGATCCAACGGAGTTGTCCTCATCACTACGAAACGCGGTGAAAGCGGCAAAGGACGAATTACGTTCAGCGCGATGGCGGGTGCTCAGAAGATGCTGAACAAGCAGGACATGATGAATGCCCAGCAATATTATGATTTGGTGAACAAATCAGGTCAGAGCTATACATGGACCACCGAAGAACTTTTGCTCCTGAGCCGTGGTGAAAGCACAGATTGGCAGGATGCCGTAACTCAGACAGGCAGTTTCCAGAACTATAATCTTTCTGTTTCCGGCGGTTCCGACAAGATCTCTCATTTCCTCAGTGTGGATTGGTACGATCAGAATGGTATTGTCAAGAACTCTTCCTTCGACAAGCTCACTATCAGGTACAATGTCGATTCGTACATCAAGCCGTGGCTTCGTTCCGGCGCCAGATTCAATATCGTCTATTCCAATCTCAGAAACATAAACGAAGACCATGATTCCGGATATGGTACCATGTTCAGTGCGATTTCGTCGCAGCCGACTGCTCCGATCTATGCGTCTGACGGCAATTATTTCGACGGATTCCTGAATACCAAGGCGAATCCTGTGGCAATGGTCGACCTTCTCGACAAGAAAACCAAGAAACTGATGGCCATCGGATCCGTATATCTTGAAGCTGAGCCGATTGAGAATCTTGTACTCAGGACGGAGAACGCCGTGAATTACACCACTTTCCGCGTCAATCAATATGAGGACGGACGTATGGGACAGCATTATGCGAAAGATGGATATGCTTCCGTGATGGCAAATCTTACGAATTACATGCAGACTGAAAATACCGTCACTTACAAGTTGGAGGCAGACAAGCATAAATTCTCAGTGATGGGCGGTTTTTCTGCGTCCAGAAGTGCATATGAAGACGCTACCGCAGTATCCAAGGACCTCAATTCCATCACCAGATATAACAACCTGAATGCGGCCAAGAACCACGGCCCGAACTCTTCATGGGCTTCGGCGTCAACTCTCGTGTCGTTCTTCGGACGTCTTACATATAATTTCAATGAAAGATATCTGGCTACTGTGACGATGCGAGGAGACGGCTCATCCCGTTTTGCGCCCGGGCACCAGTGGGGATTCTTCCCTTCAGCTGCTTTTGCATGGAGAATTTCCGAAGAGAAATTCTTGAAGAATGCCAGAAATGTGAATAACCTCAAGCTCCGTCTCAGCGTCGGACGTCTCGGAAACCAGAATATCGGTGACTACATGTTCGCTGCTCTTGTAAGCGAAGGCGGATATTTCAATGATTATGTATTTGGCGGTGAAAAAGCTACAGGTGCTGTCTATAGCTCCATTTCAAACCCTAATCTTACATGGGAAAAAGCCAATTCATTCGATGCCGGCCTTGATTTCGGATTCTTCAAGGGACGCCTTTCAGGTACCGTTGAGGGATATTACAAGAGAACAAGCGACCTGCTCTGGACAGTTCCTCTTCCATATGAGTCAGGATATATATCATCATTGACCAATATCGGAAAACTTGACAACAAGGGTGTGGAATTCTCATTGAATACGGTGAACATCAACCATGAAAAATTCCAGTGGACGACTTCTTTCAACTTTACATATAACCACAACAATGTGGTCGAACTTTATGACGGTAAGCAGGATGTCGGCAAATATATCTTTGTAGGACATTCATTGAACGAGTATTATACGCTCAAATCTGACGGCATCTGGCAGATGAATGAGGCGGCTGAAGCTGCACAATATGGTTGTCAGCCTGGTGACCGGAAAGTGCTGGACCAGCAGAAGAAAGGTGAAGACGGATATGGCGTAATCAATGGTGACGACCGCGTGTTCTGTGGCCAGAGCACTCCTACCTGGTATGGCGGTATGTCCAACACCTTCTCATTCGCGGGCTTTGACCTTACGGTATTCGTCAATTATGCCGGCGGGCACAAGATCAACAACTCCCTGCTCAGGTACCAGAATTCTTACAATACTTGGGGCAACATGGGTGTGGATTATTATAACAATTATTGGACTGTAGACAGGCCAAGCAACAAATATCCTGCACCTCGTATCGGAAGTCCTTATGCAAATGGCGATGGTACTGATGCTAATTTCCAGAAAGGCAACTATTTGCGTATCAAGAATGTAGAACTTGGCTATACCCTTCCTTCAAGAATGACCAGAGCTTTCGGGGCATCAAGCCTCAGACTTTACGCGTCGGTTCAGAATCTTTACACGTTTACAGCCTTTACCGGATATGACGTGGAAGCATGGGATACCACCAATACCTACCCTGGTGCCCGCGCATTTATCGGTGGCCTGACATTGTCATTCTAAACCCATAACATGAATTACGATATGAAAAAGATATTAGCAACAATCTGCTGTGCAGGTGCATTGATTTTTACATCATGCGAAAGCTTCCTCACAGAAGTCTCCAAGAGCTCACTTACGCCGGAGAACTCGTTCACGACAGCGACCGACTGGAACAAGGCGCTGACGAGTTCATACGCGATGCTCCAGTTGGTGTTCGTCGACAAATACACCATTACTCTCAATGAGTTCGGAACTGACGAGGTCCAGCCTTTCGACCTGAGCTGGGCGGCATACACGGAGCTTATGAATTATACTTTCAATGCTTCACACGAATTTCTCAGGTGTCACTACATCTGGAGTTATGATGGAATCAAGAGATGCAATACCATCATTGATATGCCGGAGACCGCTCCTGTCAGCGGCAATGACAGAAAGTTGATGATAGCCCAGGCGAAATTCCTGAGGTCAATTTTCTACTTCGACCTGGTGGCGTCCTATGGCGGCGTCCCGATGTGGACTTCGGCGTCTGTTGACAAGAGCCAGATTCATAAGCCTCGCGAGACTGCGGACAAGGTTTACGAACTGATTGTCAATGACATGGCAGAAGCTGCAGAGGCTTTGCCTGAGAAATGGGATGCACAGGCAGATAAAGGACGTGCGACCAAATATGCTGCATATGCTCTGCTTGGAAGATTCTATCTCCAGTGGGGCAAGTCGCAGGAAGCTCTTGATGCACTCAATAAGGTTATCGGCAAATACAGTCTTTATGGCAGTTATGCGGAAATCTTCGATCCTGCAAACAAAAATCAGGAGGTGGAGAACATTTTCGAGGTGCAGTTCAGCCATTCCGGAAAATGGGGACTTGAAGGTAGTATCCAGTCCAGCTATTGGGGACCTCGTGGAGGTGGCGGACCTACAGCCGGAGCTTTCGGATGGGGAGGATTCGGACCTACACAGTACTTGTATGACAGCTATGACAGCAGTGACAAGCGCCGTACCGCATTCTTTGCTACTGAATACAAGGGAATCAAGCAGACTCCTCCATGTATCATGAAATACCGCGACCCTAACTATGGCAATGAAATCGAAGATGATGATTTGAACTATATCATGATGCGTTATCCTGACGTACTTCTCATGAAGTCTGAAGCTCTCAATAATCTTGGGGACAATTCCAATGACAAATACGAGTGTCTGAATATCGTGCGCCGTCGTGCCGGAATCAAGGAAATTACTGCAGCTGACGGACTTACCAAAGAACAGTTTGCAGATGTCATTCTGGAAGAGCGGCTCCACGAGCTATGCTGTGAGCATCATCGCAGATTCGACCTTGTCAGATTCGGCAAATTGGCAGAGCAGGTAGGAAAGGCTTATGGTGTCGTGTTGAAGGATACCCATAATCTTTATCCTATCCCTCAGCAGGCAATCGACAATAATGATGCGATGAGTGATGCAGACCAGAATCCCGGATATTAGATTATTGTTAACTTTATAGACAAAACCGATATTGTATGAAATCAGGAAAACTGATACTTTCATTCGTTTCCCTTGCAGTTGCAGTTTGCGGCTGCAAGGAAAACAATAATGAAATGGCACAGATAACAGAAACCGTTACGGTAAAAGACGGCATCGTAACTTGTACGCCATACGAGTATTACAATGCGTTTCGCAATCCGATGAAAGGCTGGAGAGAATTCTTCGGACCGGGTGTGGACAAGAAACGTGCAGAATATCCTTATCCTTACGGCTCCATCATCAAGGAATATATGCAGTGGAATATGATGGAAAATGTGGAGTCTGATGGCGTGGACAAGGTGATTGCCTATAGTAATCACAGATGGGAAGGTGTTGAGGCGCAAAACGTCAAGGTGGTGCCGCGCCCGTATATCGTGTGGATGGAAAAATATGAAGGCGGCTATGAAAAGAATACCTATACGGATAATCCGGATGATTTGAACGGATGGCATTGGCCGAGCGATTTCCCTCGCGAGGTCCGTTCTGATGACAACAATACCCCGAGCACAGGCGGATATTTTGATCCGACATTCCCTGAGCGCATGAAAAAGCTGATTAAAAAACTAGGCGAAGCCTGGGATAATGACCCTCGTGTGGCTTATGTGGAAATGGGACTTATCGGAGAATGGGGAGAGCATCACGATCCGGATATATCTACTGTATTTCCTCCGCATTACCAGCCTAATCACGTGGCGGGCAGAACATGGATTCCGGGAATTGAAAAAGTCCTCGGAGATGCATTCACGGAAGCTTTCAAGAACAAGAAAGTGATGGTCCGTTATGCTTATGAATTTACGGATTACGAGTTTGGAAATTATTGGGATTCATTCGCTATAGCTGAGGAACAGGAGAGAGGTTTCAATGCGATTAAAAAACTTGGAAACAGGTGGATGACACAGCCTATGGGCGGTGAAATTACGTGGGGATGGGGCAGTCTGTGGAACAAAGGCCACAGAAGTCTGGAAGATTGCGTGAATGATGAAGAGACTCGTCAACTCATTATTGATCAGGTGCGTGAGCTCCATACGAATCACCTTGGCGGCGTGACATGGGCCAATTTCAAGAACAATGCTTTCCTTGCCAATGCCGGCGCAATCCAGAAAATCATGGGGTATCACTTTGTCTTGAAGGACTTCTGTTATCCTGTCAGAGTGGATCCCGGCAAAGAGGCTGAAATATCATTCAAGGTGCAGAATACCGGTTCTTCTCCATTCTATTATGATTGGCCTGTGGAGATTTCTCTGATTGACACGCAGACCAGACAAGCTGTCTGGAAGACGACATTGGCTTCTCCTAAAATTTCCACATGGATGCCAGGGGATGATTATGATGCTGCAACCCATAGCTACAGGAAACCGGCTGAAATTTATCAGATCAAAGAGAAGATAACTGTCGGGGCAGACGTTAAGCCTGGCAAATATGCTATTGGAATAGCTGTGCTCGATCCTGCAGGAATGCTCCCGTCTCTCAGATTTGCGGCAATGAATTACTTCAAAGGCGGAAGGCACCCTATGGGATATATCGGAATCGGTGAGGATATCGAAGGATATAAAATTCTCTCAACCGAATTCGATGATATACAGAACGATCAAACGCTTCATTACGTAATTAGCAAATAATGAACAGGTTACGAATTGTTATCATTCCTCTTGTCCTGTTGCTTGCCATGTCGTGCGGAAACAGGACGGGGGAGGCGTATGAAGCCAGGCTCAAGGGAAATGTAGTCCTCGTGCAGATGGAAGAATATCATCCGGCATTCCGGAATACGATGAAAGGCTGGAGGGAATTCTTTGCTCCCGGCATTGACCCGAAAAGGGATATTTATCCCTATCCTTATGGGACGATGAACAAGGAGTACATGCAGTGGAACATGATGGAAAATGTCAAGTCGGATGGCGTGGACAAGGTCATCAGCTACAGCAATCACCGGTGGGAAGGTGTCGAGGATATGAACATGAAAATCATTCCCCGTGCGTTTCTTGTATGGATAGAGCCGTGGCATGGCGGCAAACCGAAAAATCCTGACAATCCTGATGACTTGAACGGGTGGCATTGGCCTTCAGACATGCAGGCGGAGGATGCGCCATATAAGAATGTTCCAGGCGAGTGGACTTGCTATCTGGAGAAGAAAGATTCACTTACGCCGATCCGTGGCGGTTATTTTGCTCCGGAATTCAATGATCGGGTGACGGCTTTCGTGAAGAAACTTGGTCAGGCGTGGGACAATGATCCCCGTGTCGCATTTGTCGAAATGGGAATAATAGGAGAGTGGGGTGAACATCATGATCCGGATATTACCACATTCTGGCCGCCTCATGACGAACCGGAGCATGTATACGGCAGGACATGGATTGACGGCATTGACAAAGTGCTCGGTGATGCTTTTTCGGAAGCCTTCAAAAACAAGAAAGTCATGGTCCGCTATGCATACGATTTCAAAGACTATGATTTCGGTATCTATTGGGATTCGTGGGCGATTGATGAAGAGATTGAACGGGGCTACAGGCAGATGTTGTCTCTTGGAGACAGGTGGAAGACGCAGCCGATCGGTGGAGAGATAACATGGAACTGGGGAAGTTTGTATCTTCAGGGAAACCGCTGTCTGGAAGATTGTCTGAAAAACGAGAAATCATTTGATCTGATTCTTGAACAGATACGAAACCTGCACTGCAATCATCTTGGCGGTGTTACGTGGGCAGACTGGAGTGATTCATTGTTTCTTGAACGTGCGGGTGAATTGCAGAAAGCGATGGGGCATCGGTTCGTTCTGTCCGAAGCCGGATATACGGCTTCTGCAAAAGTCGGGAAGCCGATACATCTGGAGTTCTCCGTGACGAATACAGGCTCATCACCATTCTATTATAGCTGGCCTCTGGAAGTTTCTCTTCTGGACCCGGAGACTCATGGCAAGGTCTATGCTCATGTGATTGATGAAGTTGACATTACTCAATGGCTGCCTGGCGAAGAATGGGATGTACATGCCGGCGCATACCGCAAGCCGGCTCCGACAAACAAGATATCATGCGATTTCATACCAGACAATTTGAAGCCCGGACGCTATGTCATTGCTTTGTCGATACTTGATCCTGCCGGAATGTTGCCGTCAGTAAGATTTGCCAATACCAATTATTTCACAGGCGGCAGGACGCCTTTGGGATATGTATGGGTGGGTGAAAAGGCCGGTGACCCAAATGTTGATATAGCACAATTTGCTGATTTGCAGAATGATACCACATTGAAATATACATTGGAATGAAAAAAAGTTTTAGAAATTTAGCGATGTCCCTGGTTGCTGCGGCTGTCATGACGGGCTGCGGCACCGAGGCGAATAAACCGGTGAGCCTTATTCTCGATACTGATGTCGGAAACGATATCGATGACGTGTTGGCCTTGCAGATGATGATTAATTATGACAATGCAGGCATAATTGATTTGAAGGCCGTGACCATCAGCAAGTGCAACAAGCATTCGCTGGAGTTTGCAGATGGTTATCTGAGATATAATGGGTTGGAAGATATTCCGTTGGGCTTTGCTTACAATGGCGATTCTCCGGATAATTATTACTATCTGCTGCCGACTCTTGCTGCGACTGCCGATGGCGGGAAGATATTGAAACCGCAGGTAGATACGAATAATGTAGAGCCTGGCCATATTGTACTTCGTAGACAATTGGCTGCGTCAAAGGAAGACAACAGCATTGTTCTGGTAGCGATTGGGCCTTTGACCAATATCGGGAGACTCCTGGAAACAAAGGCTGATGAAATATCGCCGCTCAATGGCATTGAACTGGTGAAGAAAAAAGCCAAGGCGCTTTATCTGATGGGCGGGATGTTCAGTGAGGACAAGACTCCTGAATGGAATATCCGGGGTGATATCCCGGCTGCCCAGGCGGTGTTCAGCAAATGTCCTGTTCCGTTGGTAGCAAGCGGATATGAGGTAGGCTGCGCTGTGCATTACCCTCATCAGAGCATTGAAAGGGATTTCGGCGACATGGACAGGAATCCGTTGGCGATAGCATATTGCCATTATGGGACGATGCCGTATGATCGGGAGACTTGGGACCTGACTGCTGCATATCAGGCTGCGGAACCGGATAATGACTTGTTCGGTTTGTCTGAGCCGGGACGCATTGTCATTGAAGATGATGGCTTGAGCGTATTTACTCCTGATCCGAAAGGAATTCAGCGCTATATGATTATTGCTCCTGAGCGTACGAAAGAGGCGCAGGATTCATTGGTTGCCAGAGTGAAAGGAAGGTAGTATGAAGAAATTGGTTTTTACAATAGCGCTTGCCGTTATTGCACTTTCGGTCAATGCGAAACCGAAAGTGGTGCATGTATTGTCTCCGGATATGAAAAATTCCGTGAGCGTTTCCACAGATGTTGGCGGGTTCAGGCTTCAAATATCCAGAAATCAGGCCGTTGTTCTGAATGTCAATGATGTCTATATGGATGTAAATAGCTTGAAATGGGATGGAGCTTCAGGTTTGAAATCTGTGAAGAAAAAATCTGTGGATAATGTGCTTGACTATGTCGTGCGCAGAAAATGTGCATCTATTCGCGAGAATTATAATGAGGTGGCGCTTGTTTACGATGATTACAGGTTTGTTGTGAGGGTATATTCGGACGGAGTGGCATGGCGTTTTGAGGGAACTTCGCAGAGTGTGGGTAAGATAGAAAAAGATAATGCACATTTTTCATTTGCTCCTGAAAGTATGTCATATACGCTTTTGACTAAAGATTTGCAAAACTGGTTTGAAGAGAATTATACATATTCGCAAGTCGGGACACTCCCTTCCGATATGCTTTCAATTATGCCTGTAATGGTTCGGTCCGGAGGATTCAATGTGCTGATTGCGGAATCTGACGTTTATAACTATTCAGGTGCATATCTTCAGCCTAGCGGTGATGGATTCAATTCTGTTAGAGCGTATTATCCGGCGGAGGAACAGATGTTTGACGGTACTAACAAACGATATGCTACGAAGAGAGAATCGTATATTGTTGAGGATTGTTTAAATAGAACGTTTCCCTGGAAAGTGGTCGGATTGTTTGATGATGATATTTCTATATTATCCAGCGACTTGATATGGCTTCTTGCAGAAAAGACTAAAGAGGATTGGTCTTGGATTCGTCCTGGTAAGGTGCTGTGGGACTGGTGGAATCATAATAATATCTATGGAGTGGATTTTAAGGCAGGTATAAATACGGCAACGTATATGTATCTGGTGGATTATGCGGCTTCCAACGGCTTCGAGTATGTGCTTATTGATGAAGGATGGTCTGCAAAGGATGATTTGTTGACATTGAATCCTGAAACTGATATCCCTGCTGTGTGCCGGTATGCCGAGCAAAAAGGTGTCGGCGTATGTCTGTGGGCGAAATGGATCAATGTTGACAGGCAACTTGACGAGGCGTTTGACCTTATGGCGTCGTGGGGCGTCAAGGGTGTCAAGATTGATTTTATGGACAGGAATGATGCTGTAATGGTCAATTTCTATGAACGTGTGGTCAAGAAGGCTGCCCAATGTCATTTTCTTGTGGATTTCCATGGCTCGTATCCACCTGATGGAATGAGGGCCAAATACCCTAATTTGATGACACGTGAAGGCGTCCTGGGTATGGAATATAACAAGTGGAGTGAACGTTGTACACCTGAGCATCAGCTGATTATTCCTTATGTGAGACAATGGGTAGGGCCGATGGACTATACCCCTGGAGCTATGCTGAATGCTCAGCCCGAGTCGTTCCGTATCAATGAATGTGAGCCTATGTGCCAGGGGACCCGTTGTCAGAATCTTGCGATGTATGTGGTCTATGAGAGCCCGTTGCAAATGCTTTCGGACAGTCCTACGAAATATGGGGAGAATCTTGGATGCCTGGAGTTCTTGCGTGCCGTGCCATCTGTATGGGATGAAACGGTCCCACTTAAAGGAAGTATCGGCAAAGATATTGCGATAGCCAGAAGAAGCGGTGAAACTTGGTATGTTGGCGCAATGAATGCCGGTGATGCCGAAGAAATGGAATTGTCGCTTGAGTTTCTACCCGAAGGAAGGTATGTTGTCGACATTTACACCGATGGCGTGAATGCTGATCTCAATGCTCGCGACTGGAAACGCTCAAGCATGGAAGTGACCAGGAAATCCTCTCTTAGGTTTATTATGTCCAGGAATGGAGGAATGGCTGGAATTATCAGAAAAATCAAATAAAGAAATATATCATGTTTATAGTTAACAGTTATTCATTGGCAGTCTTGTTCTGCTTCATTACCATGATGTGTTGGGGCTCATGGGGCAATACACAGAAATTGGCGTCGAAGAGTTGGAGATATGAACTCTTCTATTGGGACTATGTGATCGGCATGCTGCTGTTTTCCGTGCTCATATCCTTTACCATGGGCAGTATGGGAAGCGAAGGCCGTCCTTTCTTGCAGGATCTCGGTCAGGCAGAATGGGGCAATATCTGGAGTGTGATTCTGGGAGGCGTCATTTTCAATGCTTCCAATATCCTGCTTTCCGCGTCGACATCCATCGCCGGGCTCTCGGTGGCTTTCCCTCTCGGAGTCGGTTTGTCATTGGTCCTTGGCGTGATTATCAACTATATAGGTGCGCCTAAAGGTGATCCTGTCATTCTGTTCATAGGCGTGGCTCTTATCGTAGTGGCCATCATCTGTAACGGTATCGCGTCGGGCAAAGTCCAGAAGTCGTCAGATGAGGACAAGGCGGCCAGCCGTAAAGGCATCATGTTGGCAATCGTTGCGGGCGTGCTGATGTCCCTGTTTTACAGGTTCGTGGCCAAAGCAATGGATCTCAATGACTTTGCGCATCCTGCGGAAGGAATGTTGACACCTTACAGTGCAATATTCATCTTCAGTATAGGTGTAGTCCTCAGTAATTTCATATTCAATACATTCGTGATGAGGCATCCGTTTGTCGGGGAACCGGTTGCGTATAAGGAATATTTCGCCGGCTCATTGAAAACGCATCTGGTGGGCGTCCTTGGAGGTGCGATTTGGTGTCTCGGAACAGCTTTCAGCTACATCGCATCGGGGAAAGCGGGTGCTGCCGTGTCTTATGCATTGGGGCAGGGTGCTCCGATGATTGCTGCCATCTGGGGCGTATTCGTGTGGAAAGAGTTCAAAGGGGGTTCCAAAAATGTTTATGGACTGCTTGCCGTCATGTTCCTGTTCTTCGTCGCCGGCCTGGGATGTATTATCATTTCAGGGGGCAATTAGTGAAATATATTATATATGTTTCGGTGTTTTTTCCTAATTTAGGAGATTATTTAAACAGTCACATAAACTATGAAACACAAACTTTTAGTATTGGTGGCTCTGGCGGCAGCGGTATTGTCCGGATGCTGCGGGGACTGCTGCAAGACAGGGAAGAATTACAAGATCAAGGATGGCGTCATTGTGTTCAATGAGCCGAAACCGGCTGCCGGTCAGCAGGATATGTTGCAGTTTGCTGCGGATCCGATCGATACGGTCCGAGTCGGTTTTATTGGACTTGGTATGCGAGGCCCTGGTGCGGTGTCGCGTTTCACCCACATTGACGGAACCCGTACTGTGGCGCTTTGCGACCTTGAGCAAGACCGTGTGAAGAAAGCGCAGGAGATATTGGCGAAAGCCGGGAAGCCTGAGGCAGCGGAGTATTTCGGGGAAGACAGCTGGAAACAGCTTTGCGAGCGTGACGACATCAATCTCGTGTATATCTGCACCCCATGGAACAAGCATGTGGAGATGGCGGTTTATGCTATGCAGCATGGAAAACATGTTGCGGTGGAGGTGCCTGCGGCTACTTCTGTTGAGGAATGCTGGCAGCTGGTCGATGTGTCGGAGCAGACACGCAAGCATTGCATGATGCTGGAAAACTGCGTGTATGACTTCTATGAGCTGACCACGCTCAATATGGTTCAGCAGGGATTGCTGGGCGAGGTGCTCCATGCGGAAGGTGCCTACATCCACAATCTTGCGGATTTCTGGGACAAATATCATGACAACTGGCGTCTGGCGTTTGACCAGGCACATGCGGGAGACGTCTATGCTACCCATGGATTGGGCCCTGACTGCCAGGTGCTTGACATTCACCGTGGCGACAGGATGGACTATCTGGTTTCGATGGCTACGATTTCGGTTGCCGGGCTGGATGTCGCCAAGAAGAACATGGGCGCCGAGACATTCGCGAACGGGGACCAGACTTCCACGATGATCCATACGTCCAAGGGCAAGACTATCCTTCTCCAGCACAATGTCTATACGCCGCGTCCTTATGACAGGATGTATCAGGTGGTCGGCACCAAGGGATATGCGGAAAAGTATCCTTACCCTGGATTCGCTTTCGAACCGGAGCAGATCAATGGTGATGTGGATTTCGAGAATCTTTCTGCACATACTTTCGTTTCCGGCGATGTCTATAAGGAACTTCTGAAGAAGTACCAGAGCCCTATCGTCAAGGATATTGAAGAAAAGGCGAAGTCAATCGGCGGACATGGCGGCATGGATTTCATCATGGATTACCGTCTGGTATGGTGCCTCAGGAACGGCAAGCCGCTTGACATGGACGTTTATGATGCTGCCGAGTGGTCTTGCATCGGTGACCTGTCAGCTGCGTCCATCGAGAATGGCAGCAAGCCGGTCCTCGTGCCTGACTTTACACGTGGCAAATGGAATAAGATCCAGGGTTACCGCCACGCGGAATAGCGCGTTTGCCTCTGTCGGGACGCGGCCACAGGCTGAAATGTAACTCGTTGATAATCAGAGTGCTTTTTAATGATGGCGTGGAAACGTAGCCAAAATAAGGCTGCGTTTCCACGTTACGTTTTATAACTCATTGAAAACCAATGTCTCCAGAAATCGAGCGTGGCCGCGTCCCGCCCGCCTTGCCAGGCAGCCGCGTCCACCGCTCCTGTCCTGCCCGCCACGCCACGAAACGCCGCCAAATAAAAAAGGCGGTCAGTTGATTTCAACTGACCGCCTTTCGTGCGGATGGTGAGACTCGAACTCACACAGGCCAACGCCCACTACCCCCCTCAAAGTAGCGTGTCTACCATTTCACCACATCCGCATGTGTGAATGATGTCTCTTTCACTTTGGGACTGCAAATATAGGTATTGTTTGTGAATCTCCAAAATTTTTTCGCAAAAAATCACGAAAAATCGCTAAAAAACATCCTGTCGTCAGAAAAAACTTACATCTTTCATCTCGGATTATTTCGTAATCTCATTGAAAATGACTAATTTTGCGCCCGTTGTCCACGAGTTGGGCAACATAGGTTTTTTTATTAATTTTTTAATACAGACTCACAATGGCTGTTAAAATTCGTCTCCAGCGCCACGGAAAGAAGAATTTCGCATTCTTCCACATTGTAGTGGCAGACGCTCGCTCACCTCGCGATGGTCGTTACATTGAGCAGATCGGCTCTTACAACCCTAACACAAACCCTGCTACTATCGTTCTCAACAGCGAAAGAGCATTGGCTTGGCTTAACGTAGGTGCTGAACCGACTCTCGTTGCACGTCGTATCCTCTCTTATGAGGGCGTTCTCCTCAAGAAGCACCTCGAAGGCGGTGTTGCCAAGGGAGCACTCACACAGGAGCAGGCTGACCAGAAATTCGCTGACTGGAAAGCACAGAAAGATGCTAAGATCGAGGCTAAGAAGCAGGGACTTACAAAGGCTGCTGCTGACAAGGCCAAGGCTGCTGCAGATGCTGAGGTTAAAGTAAACGAGGCTAGGGCTGAGGCTCTTGCCAAGAAGAAAGCCGAGGCAGAGGAAGCTGCAAGAAAGGCTGCTGAAGAGGCTGCTGCCGCTAAAGCTGCTGAGGAAGCTGCTGCTGCACCTGCAGAAGAGGCACCTGCACAGGAGGCTTAATTCCAGTACCATGTCAGAAGGCATTGAACTCATACAGATTGCCAGGATTGTAAAATCCAATGGAACTGACGGCGAACTCCTTGCGAGTTTCCGTGACGTGATGCCTGAAGACATTGACATTCAGGAACCGGTGTTCATCTATTCGGATGGACTGCCGGTCCCTTTTTTTATTGAAAAGATAGTTCCGAAAGGCAGGGACAAGGCTCTTCTGCGTCTGGCTGACATCCGCACGTTCGATGATGCGGAAGAACTTGCCGGGCAGGCCGTATATGTAGATGCCGATGATTATGAGGATGTTGCCGATGATGAAGGCGATTTCTCGATGCTTGTCGGCTGGAAACTTTGCCTTGAAGACGGAACGCAAGCAGGAACCATTACTGACTTTGAAGACATTCCGGGAAATCCATGTCTATATGTGGATACGGAAAACGGACAGGTGATGATTCCTCTTCATGAAGAACTCATCCTGTCCGTAGATGATGAAAATCAGGTACTTACGATGCAGGTGCCTGAAGGTCTGCTATAATTCCGGTCGGCTTACTGCTCGATGGAAACATTCACCACCATCTCGTCGATGCAGCAATAGAGAGGGAAATTCTCCACGGTGCTCTCCAACTTGAAATCAAGCCAATCGAAACGTGATATCTTGCTGACGTCCAGCTTTCTCCAGCCTTTGTTCTCCTTGAGACCTGTCTTCTCGTCATAGCTGAGAAGCGTAATGGAAGTCGTGCCGGATTCCAATCCGTTCACATATGAAGTCACTTTCAGCACGAGCTTGTCCTCCACGCTGTTGAATGCCCTCACGCCGAGGTCCTTGTTGCCATACTTCGCGGTATTCACCACGTAATTCGTATTCGCGACCATCATCCGTTTCAATGAACATGTACCGGCTTTGCTGTATGCGAAAATCATCTCATGCTCAGGCATTGTCGTCGAACTCTGACTGTCATGGAAGATTGCACATCCCTTTGACATGAAGCCTGCCGTGTCTGCAGCTACACTGTAAATGGACTTGGTGTTGCCGTCGATGTGGCCCTCTTCGATCTTGGAATCCTTCAGCTTGGTAAGCATCATTCCTCCCAGGAATTTCGAATTGTCTTCATTCCTCTTTCCGCATACGAAGATGGAATTTCCCTGTGTGAAATCCATGTCGAACTTGATGCTGTCCTTGGTGTAGACAGTCATGTCGTCAGATTCGAAAGAGCAATAAGCAGTGAAGTTCGTCTGGTAAGATCCTTTCATACAGCTGGTTGCAGCTGCGGCCAGTGCCAATGCGCACAAAATAGTCTTTAGTTTCATTGTATTCGCTTTCTGTTTTTCTAAGTTACCTTCTAAAAATGCCCGATGCCCTGTTATCTTGCATGCAGGAACCGTCAAATTTAGTGATTTTTCGAAAAGAAAGCGTAACTTTGCTTGATATTTATGAAAACATCGGATGTCATAAAATATGTAGTATCAGTCGCATTGGCTGCTGTGCTGCTCTATTTTTCGTTCCGTGGCGTGAATTGGACAGATTTCCTCGACGGCCTGCGTGCATGCAGCTGGGGATGGATTGCCGTAGCCATGGGAGCCGGCGTCATGTCGTTCTGGCTCAGGGGATTGCGCTGGCGCGAACTGCTCATCCCCATCGACCCGTCCACCCGACGTCTGGTGTCGTTCAATGCCATCAATATCGGCCTGCTCGCCAACCTGATTCTTCCGAGGATCGGAGAATTCGTCCGCTGCGGCTTCATCACACGCCATTCGGCTGTCATTCAGGACAATGCCAATCCATCAGGAAAGTCGCATCTTGCCTCTTATGACAAAGTGCTCGGCACTGTGATCACTGAACGTTCATTGGATGTCCTGACCCTGCTGTCCCTCGTGGCGATACTTTTTTTCTCCATGCGTGAAAAAGTAGGCAATTTCTTGACTGACAAGATAATAAATCCGCTGTTCGGAAAAATTGACATGGGACTCACGTGGATATTGGCATTGACACTTATAACGGGTGTCGGCATCCTGTCCGTATGGCTGGTGCGGAGGTTCCGCGACAGGAACAGGATTGCGGCTGCGGTATGCAGGCTTGCATCCGGAATGTGGGGCGGTCTGGTGAGCCTGTTCAAGATCAGAAGATGGTGGCTTTTCGTGATTTACACGATATTGATATGGACGATGTATTGGCTGATGAGCATGTCTGTCCTGCTGGCCGTCCAGGGAATGGATATGTCCATGCTGTCCGCCGATTTCTCCGGAGCTGTGGAAAAATTGGCAGGGCTCGGAGCCTCGGATGCATTGTTCCTGATGATTGTCGGCAGCCTGAGTTCGCTGGTGCCTGTGCCGGGCGGCTTCGGAGCCTTCCACTATATCGTGGCGACGGCATTGACCTCGGTATATGGCGTGCCGTTTGGCGTGGGCATCATGTTCGCGACGCTTTCGCATGAGTCACAGACGATTACGCAGATTCTTTGCGGCGGCCTTTCATACGCCTCTGAGGTGATGGCGAAGGAATGACGGCGGAACGGCGTACAAAATAGGTTTTTTGAGCGGAATTTCATAAATTAGCGAGATATAAAAATATAGATGTTATGAGAGAACTTTTTCTGACTAATACACTTTCACATAAAAAAGAATTGTTCGTCCCTATCCATCCGGGACACGTGGGCATGTATGTTTGCGGTCCGACCGTGTATGGCGACGCCCATCTCGGTCATGCCAGACCGGGTGTGACCTATGACGTGCTGTTCAAGTTCCTCAAGCATCTGGGCTATAAGGTGCGCTATGTCCGCAACATCACCGATGTGGGCCACCTGGAGCATGATGCCGATGAGGGCGAGGACAAGATTGCAAAGAAGGCCCGCCTGGAGGAGCTGGAGCCGATGGAAGTCGTGCAGACATATACATTGCGCTATCATGAGGCAATGCGTATGCTCAATGTCGCCCCTCCATCTATCGAGCCGCGTGCTTCGGGACATATAATCGAACAAATCGAGACCGTGAAGAAAATTCTGGATGCGGGATTCGCATACATCAGCAACGGCTCGGTGTACTTCGATGTGGAAAAATATAACAAGAAATACCGTTACGGCATCCTTTCAGGAAGAACATTGGAAGACACTTTGGAAGGCACGCGAACTCTGGACGGACAGAGCGACAAGCATGCTCCGTATGATTTTGCATTGTGGAAAAAAGCTGAACCTCAGCATATTATGAGATGGCCTTCCCCTTGGGGAGACGGTTTCCCGGGCTGGCATCTGGAGTGCTCCGTGATGGGTGAGAAATACCTCGGACGCGAATTCGACATCCACGGCGGCGGCATGGACCTCATGTTCCCGCACCACGAATGCGAAATCGCCCAGAACGAAGCATCGCGCGGAACACAGGGCGTGCACTACTGGGTTCACAACAACATGATCACCATCAATGGCCAGAAGATGGGCAAATCGCTCGGCAACTTCATCACCCTGCCGGAACTGTTCGCAGGCAAGCATGCCGCTCTGGCTCAGGCATATACGCCGATGACCGTCCGTTTCTTCATCCTTCAGGCGCACTACCGCAGCACCCTGGATTTCTCGAATGAGGCGCTCCAGGCTGCCGAAAAAGGCTACCGCCGCGTGATGCAGGCTGCCCAGGACCTCCGTGCCATCGCGGCTGCCGCCGGGGTCCAGGTCAATGTCTTCGGAACAGACGGGGACAATGCCAATGAATTGAAATATGGCGAGTTCCTGAATGACGTGGCACCTGACACATGCCCTGCTGACAGCGAGGCCGTAAAAGCCGTGTTCGAAGGAGTCTACAGTGCATTGTGCGATGACCTCAATACATCCGTAGCGCTCTCGCATATATTTGATGCAGTGAGACTTGTCAATACGGAGAAGGAGAAGAAGGGAACATTGACGAAGGGAGATATCGAGACATTGGTGCGTCTTTTCGATGATATTGTATATGGTGTTCTCGGTCTTGTGGACGAGTCCGGAGACTCCGGCAAAGCTGGCAAGACTATCGCCGGCCTCATGGAAATGGTGATTGAGGAGCGTGCAAAAGCCAAGGCGGCCAAGGATTGGGCTACCAGCGACAGCATCCGCGACCACCTGAAGGCTCTCGGAATCGCCGTCAAGGATACCAAGGATGGTGTTGAATGGACATTGGAATAGGCTATGAAACTCGTTTCATGGAATGTGAACGGGCTGCGCGCCTGTGTGGGAAAAGGCTTTGAAGAATCTTTCAAGGCGCTGGATGCCGATGTGTTCTGCCTGCAGGAAACAAAGATGCAGGAGGGACAGCTTGATCTGCAATTCCCTGATTATGAATCATATTGGAACTATGCCGACAAGAAAGGCTACTCTGGCACGGCGGTTTATACACGTGTGAAACCATTGTCCGTAACCTTGGACATGGGTATTGACGAACATGACCATGAAGGCAGGGTGATTACCGTGGAATTTGAAGATTTCCATCTGGTCTGCGTCTATGTCCCGAACTCTCAGGACGGCCTTAAACGCCTGGATTACAGGATGAAATGGGAAGACGACTTCCGCGCTTACGTCACTTCATTGGCGGAAAAGAAGGGCGTGGTCATCTGCGGCGACCTCAATGTCGCACACAATGAAATCGACTTGAAGAATCCTTCATCGAACAGGAACAATGCCGGTTTCACCGATGATGAGCGCGGCAAGTTCAATGCACTCCTGAATGCCGGATTCGTGGATTCCTGGCGTATGCTGAATCCCGATACCGTGAAATATTCATGGTGGTCATACCGCTTCCAGGCGCGTCAGCGCAATGCGGGATGGCGTATCGACTACTTCCTCGTCTCAGATTCCATGAAAGACCGCATCGCCGGAGCTGAAATCCATAACGAAATCCTCGGCTCGGACCATTGCCCGGTCGAGCTGGAGCTTCTGTAATCTAGCTTAAGTTTCGCAAGTGCGAAACACCGCTTATAGAGCCCGCGAGGGCGATGGCAAGTCCCTTCCCCGAGGGGAGGGATTTAGGGTGAGGGTAACGTGCACATAAAAAAGTGCGTTGGGCTTACAGCCTACGAACGAGTGACAACCCTCAAATTCGCACTAACGTTCAGCAAGTTTGACAACTTGCGAAACTTGAGGTAGTCTAGAAATAAAACCCTGAGTTACAATAAATTGCCCATGTGCCGTCCTGACGGGAGGTGCAGCGGGCGATTTCTGCATTTATGATGAAATTGCGGTTGAATATGACTTTCAATGACCCGCCGGCAGAGATATGCATCCTGTCACGCCTGGAGGTATTGATGAACTTGCTGTACAGCTCCGGCGCATAGCCGGTCGCATTGGTAAGGTCATATTGTCTGAAAACATGGATGCCGTCGCAGAAACCGCTCACCATCAGACCTATATTCTGGTTCCATATAGTGAAGTTCCAGAAATTCCATCGCAGCTCGGCATTGAAATAACCCAATCCTTTTCCCGTGGCGCGGTTGTATCTGATGCCGCGGACCATGCGCGTGCCGCCGATGTAGGAATTGTCGGATTTAGGACCGCCAGGCGAGAAAAACGGCACGACATACCATGGGGCTTTGCCTATGAAGTCCTGGTAATCAAGATGATATACGAATGTGAGACGCTGCGGGACAATCGGGACGAACTGCTGGAAAGAGAAATTGTATTTCACGTAGCTGTCTGACGAACCGAGAAATTTCGGAGAAGCATAGATGTACGCATTAGCGAGTATTCCGCGTCCCGGCACGCCCTCGAAGTCCCTGGAATCATAAGTGAGGCCGGCTTTCAATGCCGATGAGAACATGTCTCCGGATGTGTTGCCGTCCAGGATCCCCCATTTTTTGTACAGTCCGAAAAGCGTCTCGTCTCCTGTGTATTTGTCTGAACTGTATTCATTGACAGTCAGGTAGTTGAAATTATATCCGGCGTTCCAATGCAGGTTCCGGCATATCGGGCCTTTGAAATCTGTCCTGAAATTCAAAACCCCTCTTCCGTAATAGTAGAATCCCTTTTCCAGACTGGTGTCATAGAAACTCTGGCTGCCGTTGTAGCCGAAGAACTCCATCGCCTTGTCGCGGAACCAGCTTGCGGCGACATTGATCCTGACCTTGGGGAGGATGCTGCCGGAATCGAATGAAGCGGCGTAGCTTTGGCTGCCGCCCGTGTAGACGGATGCGTCCAGGTACCAGCTGCAGCGTGGATTGGGGTACGTGGAGCCGTCGCCGAAATTGTAAATGTTCATCATGGCGCCGAAAAGAACTCCTTTCGCGCCGTCAAATGCCAGCATCGGTAGCGGCATGAACGAGTATCCGGTCTTTACGGTTTCCTTCTCTCTATTTGTCTCTTTTGACGATGCTGTTCTCTCTGCACCGGAAGCTGACAGGATGCTGAAAATCAGTACTGCCGCTGTCAATGTCAATATCTTCTTCATTTCAGGGCGTAAAGGTACGAAGTTTTCGCGGTTGCGGAAATCTTTACTTAAAATGTTTCCATTATGCTTAAAAACGTTAAATATTGTTAAAGAATTTAACTTTGACGTTCTAAAAACGGCGAAACTGTAAGGGAAAATTTGGAAATTGCTTCAGCTTTGTTTAGATTTGTAAACAGTCATAATCAAACAACCTGTTATACGAATGGAAAAAGTAAAGTTCACCGATGGACTTTGGAACAGCGAAATCAATGTCGCTGACTTTGTTTACAACAACATTGCCCCATACGAAGGGGATGCATCTTTTCTTCAGGGCCCGTCAGCCCGTACTATGAAACTGTGGAACGAATGTCTGGAAGCTCTTGCAGAAGAACGCGACAGAGGTGGTGTCAGAAGCATTGACGCCAAGACGATTTCCACAATCACCTCCCACGCCGCAGGCTATATTGACAAGGATAACGAGCTTATCGTCGGTTTGCAGACAGATGAACTTCTCAAGCGTGCCATCAAGCCTTTCGGAGGCTGGAGAGTGGTCGAGAAAGCTTGCCATGAGAATGGCGTCGAATTGGATCCCCGTGTAAAGGAAATCTTCACGCATTACCGTAAGTCACATAACGACGGAGTATTCGATGTCTATACTGATGAGATATTGAAATTCAGAAAGTTGGGATTCCTTACAGGTCTTCCTGACAACTATTCCAGAGGCCGTATCATCGGTGATTACCGCCGTATCGCGCTCTATGGAATCGACAGGCTCATAGAGGCCAAGCAGCAGGACCTGAAGAATCTGACCGGTCCGATGACGGATGCCCGCATCAACCTCCGCGAGGAAGTCGCAGAACAGATAAAGGCATTGAAAGAAATGAAACAGCTGGGCGAGATGTACGGCCTGGAACTGGGACGTCCTGCCGAAACGGCGCAGGAGGCTGTCCAGTGGGTGTACATGGGTTATCTTGCTGCCGTGAAGGAGCAGGACGGCGCGGCAATGTCGCTCGGCAATGTTTCTTCGTTCCTCGATATCTACATTCACCGCGACCTGGAGAGCGGCCTCATTGACGAGACTTTCGCGCAAGAGCTTATCGACCAGTTCGTTATGAAACTCAGGATGGTGCGCCATCTCAGGATGCAGTCTTACAATGATATTTTCGCAGGCGACCCTACATGGGTTACCGAAGCGCTTGCCGGACGTTACAATGACGGCAAGATCAAGGTTACCAAGACTTCATTCCGTTTCCTCCAGACGCTTTACAACCTCGGACCTGCACCGGAGCCGAACATGACCGTGCTTTGGAGCCCTTCGCTTCCGGAAGGATTCAAGGAGTTCTGTGCCAAGGTTTCCGTAGATACCAGTTCCGTGCAGTATGAAAATGACGACCTGATGCGCAAGATCCGTGGCGAAGAGGATTACGGTATCGCGTGCTGTGTATCGTATCAGGCTGTAGGCAAGGCGATTCAGTTCTTCGGCGCCAGGGCGAACCTTGCGAAGGCATTGTTGCTCGCGTTGAACGGCGGAAGGTGCGAGAACACCGGAACCGTCATGGTGGAAGGCATTGAACCTCTCAAGAGCGACGAACTGAATTACGATGAGGTGCTGGCCAATTACAAGAAGGTCCTGCATGAGGTGGCCCGTGTATATAACGAGTCTATGAACATCATCCACTACATGCATGACAAATACGATTACGAACGTTCGCAGATGGCTCTCATCGACACCGATCCGAAGATCAATCTTGCGTATGGCGTTGCAGGTCTGTCGATTGCGGCGGATTCCCTCTCTGCCATCAAGTTCGCCAAGGTGAAGGCGCACCGTAACGAAGAGGGCCTTACCGACGGATTCGAAATCAATGGTGAGTATCCATGTTTCGGCAATGATGACGACCGCGTGGACCTTATCGCCAAGGAACTTGTGCATTTCTTCAGCGGCGAGTTGAAGAAGCTCCCTGTCCACAAGAACGCCGAGCCGACATTGTCCATCCTTACGATTACATCCAACGTGATGTACGGAAAGAAGACTGGCGCAACTCCTGACGGCCGCGAGAAAGGCAAGGCTTTCGCTCCGGGTGCAAATCCTATGCACGGCCGCGACTGTCATGGCGCAATCGCTTCACTGTCATCGGTTTCCAAGCTTGATTACAATGATGCGAAGGACGGTATCAGCAACACGTTCTCCATCGTTCCGAAGTCTCTCGGCCCGACCACTGAGGAGAGAGTCGAGAATCTCGTGACAATGATGGACGGCTATTTCGCCAAGGGCGCGCATCATCTGAATGTCAATGTCCTTAACCGCGAGATGCTTGAGGATGCCATGGAACATCCGGAGAAATATCCGCAGCTGACGATCCGCGTGTCCGGCTATGCCGTCAACTTCGTGAAACTCAGCCGTGAACATCAGCTTGAGGTCATCGCCAGAACATTCCATCAGTCGATGTAGGATATGAATATCAATGTCCATTCATATGAATCAATGGGGACTTACGACGGGCCTGGTCTCAGGCTCGTCGTTTTCCTTCAAGGCTGCCCCTTCCGTTGTCTGTATTGCGCAAATCCCGATACGATAGCATTTGAAGTAGGAACACCGACCGCTCCGGAGGAAATCCTGCGTATGGCACTGAACCAGAAGCCGTTTTTCGGCAAACGAGGCGGGGTTACGTTTTCCGGAGGTGAACCTACGTCGCAGGCGAAAGCATTGATACCGCTTGTCAAAATGCTGAAGAACAATGGAATACATGTCTGTCTGGATACCAACGGCGGCGTGTGGAATCCGGATGTCGAGGAATTGTTCGGGCTTGTGGACTTGGTTCTCCTGGATGTCAAGGAGTTCAATCCGCAGCGGCATCAGGCGATAACCGGAAGGGACAATGCCGTCACTCTCCGTACGGCATCGTGGCTGGAGGAACACGGCAAGCCGTTCTGGATGCGCTACGTTCTGGTGCCGGGCTACAGCGATTCCGAAGAGGATATCCGGGCGCTCGGGGAACATTTTTCTTCCTATAACATGCTGCAGCGCGTGGAAATTCTTCCTTATCACACGCTCGGGGTCCATAAATATGAAAGCATCGGTCAGGAATACAAGCTCCGCGACGTTCCGCTGAACACTCCGGACCAGCTTTCCCGCGCCAAGGCCATCTTCGACGACTATTTCGACAATGTCGTCCTGAACTGATTTTGCGCGGCCCGGCCAGGCACATGGAATTCCGGTAAAAAAATCGTAAATTCGTAAAAATTTTGTTTTTATGATCAGCGAATTACAGATCGACGAGAGCATCAAGGCATTGTTCTCCGAAATCAGTTTCTCACAGGAACCGGCAGGGCTTTATGACCCGCTCAGATACATGATTGACTGTGGCGGAAAGCGCTTGCGCCCAAGGCTTTGTCTTATTGCGTACTCTCTTTTCAAGGATGAGTTCAATGATGAGATACTCCAGCCGGCAGCCGGACTTGAGGTGTTCCATACATTTACATTGATCCATGATGACATCATGGACAAGTCTCCGCTCAGACGCGGCAATCCGACAGTATGGACGAAATGGGGCGAGGACGGGGCGATCCTGTCCGGCGACGTGATGTGCATTGACAGTTACAAACGAATTTCCCATGCTCCGGAGGCCGTCATCGGCAAGGTGCTGAAGCTCTTCAGCAATACGGCTGCGCAAGTGTGTGAAGGTCAGCAATATGACATGGATTTCGAGGCTCTGGACAAGGTGTCCATGGACCAGTATATGCAGATGATCGGACTGAAAACTGCGGTGCTGATCGCCTGCTCTGCCAAGATGGGTGCCCTTATCGCAGGCGCTGATGATGAAGACGCAGGAAATCTCTACAGATACGGTTATGCGCTCGGTCTGGCATTCCAGATCGCTGACGACTGGCTGGATGCCTTCGGCAATGAGAAGGTGTTCGGCAAGCCTATCGGCGGCGACATCATAAACAAGAAGAAATGCTGGCTCACGATCAAGGCGTCTGAATTGGACGGGGCCGCAATGGACGAGGCTATGGCAATGCCGGTGGACACGGATGAGCAGAAAGCTGCCAAGATAAAGGCTGTCAAGGACATATATGTGCGTCTCGGCGTGGACAAGATGGCTCAGGAAGAAATATTGCGACTTACCGAAGAAGCCATGGATGCTGTGGAGGAACTGGATCTCGGCAAAGTGCGCTATGAGATGCTCAAGCGCTTCGCCGACAAGCTTATAGGTAGAAAAAATTAAGCATGATGGAGAAGAAGGAACTGGAGATAATGGCCCCTGCGGGGAATTTCGAATGTCTGATGGCGGCTATCGAAGGCGGGGCGGATTCCGTGTATTTCGGCGTGGGAAACCTCAATATGAGGTCGCATTCGGCGAACAATTTCCAGCCGGAAGATTTGGCGGAAATAGTAAGGATCTGCCGGCAGCACGGTGTCAAGACATATCTGACGCTGAACATTGTCCTTTATCAGGAAGACATTGAACCTGCCCACAGGGATCTGGACGCTGCGAAAGCGGCCGGTGTGGATGCGGTGATCGCGTCGGACATGGCTGCGATAATGTATTGCCGCCAGATCGGAATGGAAGTCCATATCTCCACACAGTTGAGCATTTCCAATGCAGACGCGCTCAAGTTTTATGCGCAATTCGCCGACGTCGTGGTGCTTGCGCGTGAACTTAATCTCCATCAGGTCAAGGATATATATGAGACGATACAGCGCGAGGAGATTAAAGGCCCTGCCGGTGATCTCGTGCGTATCGAGATGTTCGCACATGGAGCGTTGTGCATGGCCATCTCCGGCAAGTGCTATCTCAGTTTGCAGACGTATGGTGCTTCCGCGAATCGTGGCGCATGTTATCAGCTCTGTCGTCGCGGCTATGAGGTCACGGATCTGGAGACCGGTACGCAGCTGAACATTGACAACAAATATATCATGTCCCCTAAAGACCTGTGTACCATAGAGTTCATGGACAAGATCATCGACGCGGGCGTGAAGGTGTTCAAGATAGAGGGACGTGCGAGATCTGCCGAATATGTGAAGCGTTGTGCTCAATGCTATCGCCAGGCTGCTGATGCCGTTTGTGACGGGACATATACGCCGGAACTGGCTGCTTCACTGAAGGAGGAACTCTCTGAAGTGTTCAACCGCGGATTCTGGGATGGTTATTATCAGGGTGCGCGTCTGGGCGAATGGAGTTCTGTCTACGGCAGCTCCGCCACCAGGAAAAAAGTGTATTGCGGCAAGGTTACGAATTGGTTTGACCGCATCGGTGTAGCCGAAATCGCTGTCGAGTCCGCGCCTCTCAAATTGGGTGCGAAATGCATGGCGACAGGTGCTACTACTGGTGTCATTGAATTTACTGTCAATGACTTGCGTGTGGCGCTGAAGCCTGCCGAGGAGGCCGTGAAGGGCGTCCGCTGCTCTGTCGCCATCGTGCCGGAGAACAAGGGCGTTCGTGACGGAGATGTCGAAATCAATCCAAATGCCGATGATTCTCCGTCGAAGTCGAGGGCCGAGGCTGATGCCGTTCAGGTCAATGCTGACGGCAAGATTCCTGTAAGGCTTCGTCGCGGTGACAAGATTTACATCTGGGAAGAGGTTTAAAAGACGTTTACTATCATGACAGGAGAAGCTACGGTCGTAAAGAATGCCGGAAGTCATTATATGCTTTCCATGCTGCCGGACTGGAATCAGTTTCCGGCAGTGCTGAAAGGACGTATCCGCCTGAAATCCAATGACTCTACAAATCCGGTTGCGGTGGGTGACCATGTCCGTTTCGAAACTGAGGCGGAAACTCCGGGAGAAGTGACATTGGCGCATCCTGCATTGATAACCGAAATTCTGGACAGGAAAAATTATGTGGTCAGAAAGTCCACGAATCTTTCCAGGCAGTCGCATGTGATTGCGGCCAATATCGACATGGCTTTTGCCGTGGTGTCCCTGTATTTTCCTGAAATCAAGCTGCCTTTTCTGGACAGGATGCTCGTGACGTGCGAGGTCTATGGCGTGCCGGCCACGATTGTCATGAACAAGGTGGATTTGTACAGGAACGAGGCGCCTGAAGCCGTGCAGAATTTCATTGACATATACACCGGGGCGGGTTATCGTGTGGTGCAGGCTTCGGCGAAGACGGGCGAGGGGATTGAGGAGCTGCGCGGCATCTGCAATGGCAATGTTTGCCTGTTTTCAGGCGAGTCCGGAGTCGGAAAGTCCTCATTGATAAAGGCTTTGGACCCGTCGCTGGACCCGAAGATCGGGAAGATTTCCGTTGCGCATCTTCAGGGCAAGCATACGACTTCGTTGTATGAGATGTACCGGCTGGCATCGGGCGGTGCCGTGATTGATACGCCGGGCCTAAGGGGTTTCGGTCTGGTGAATCTGGAGAAGGAGGAAATAGCGAGATATTTTCCGGAGATGCTCAAGGCGGCGGAGAATTGCCGTTTTACGCCTTGTACGCATACCCATGAGCCTGGCTGCGCGGTGAAGGAAGCCGTGGATAACGGCGAAATCAGTCCGGAACGCTATTCCTCATATCTCGGTATGATAGAAGAAGATAAGAAATTCAGATGAACATACTTCATAAAGAGATCCTTAGACTTGCCGTTCCCAGCATTCTGGCCAATATCACGGTGCCGCTGGTGGGAATTGTCGGTATTGCGGTAGCCGGACATCTGGAGGGTGATGCGCCGGTGCTGATCGGTGGAATGTCCATCGGAACGCTGCTTTTCGACCTTTTATATTGGAATTTCAGTTTTCTTCGTATCGGAACCGGCGGGATGACAGCCCAGGCTTATGGGCGCGGAGACATGAAAGCTGCGGCTGGAACGCTGATACGTGCCGTCGGGGTGTCGATGTCCATTGCATTGATATGTATATTGATACAATGGATTTTCGTGGATTTCGTGTTCCTGTTCGTGGAGAGTTCGCCTGCAGTCCGGACGCTGGCGGAGAGTTATTTCCATATCCGTATATGGGCGGCGCCGGCGACATTGACACTCATGGCCCTGAAGGGCTGGTTCATCGGGATGCAGGACAGTATCAGTCCGATGATTACTGACTTGATAGTCAATGCCATGAACATTGTCGGAAGCATTTGTCTGTCGATGGGTGTGGCTGCTGTCGGATTCGACGGCATCGGTTTCAACGGCATTGCCACCGGAACGTTGATTGCGCAGTATTCCGGTCTTCTTTTCGCTTTTTCTGTGATATTTTTCAAATACCGCAAGAAGGTTTTCGCGGAGTTCTCGATGCAGGATGCGCGTAAAGCATTCGTGGACAGCCAAATGAAGAAGTTTTTCACGCTCAATGCCGATTTGTTCCTGCGTTCGCTCTGTATAATGGCGATTTATGCAGGCATTACCGTGATTTCGACGCGTTATGGCGATATGATGTTGGCTGTCAGCTCGATACTGGTTCAGCTGATGATGATTTTCTCTTATTTTGTCGATGGCTTCGCTTATGCAGGTGAAGCAATGACCGGAAAATTCGTCGGCCGCAGGGATTTGCCTGCCGTGCGTTCTACCGTGAAATGCGTTTTCTTCTGGAGTATGTGCGTGGCGGCTGTTTTCATGGTGATGTACGGGCTCTTCGGGCGGCAGATGCTCTATGTGTTCACTTCCGACCATGATGTGGTGGCTGCTTCCATGGAGTTTATTCCTTGGCTTATTCCGATGCCGCTGGTCGGCTGTGCAGCATTTACGTGGGACGGCATTTATGTCGGGGCCACGGCTTCAAGGCCTATCCGCAATTCCAGCATTTGGGCCATGGCAGGCTTTTTCGCAGTGTGGTTCATTATGCATGGAATGACAAGAACCGCCATCTCCGGCAACCCGGCGATAGCGGTCCATATACTTTTGGCGGCTTTCCTTATTCATCTGATTATCAGATTTATATATGAAACTGTGCTTTATCGGCGCAGTATCTTGGAAGAGCCTTTCAGGTAGTTTTTCAGTCGATGTTCGGGGTATCCCAGACTTTCGTTTCCGTGCAGTCAATCATCATGGATTCGCTGCCGCAGGCGATTCTGAACTGACCTTTCTCCAGTCTCCATTTTCCGTCATGACCTACGAAAGCAAGTTCATGTGCAGGGATTTCCAGTCGTACGGTTTTGCTCTCTCCAGGGTTGAGCTCTACCTTGGTGAACTGACGTAACCTCTTGACATCAGGCACTTTGCTTGCGATGATGTCGCTTGAGAACATCAGCACCGCTTCCTTGCCTTTCACGCTGCCGGTATTCTTGACAGTAACTTCGAAGGTCAACATGTCATCAGCATTGAACTGAACAGGAGAAATAGACTTGAGCCCGCTGTACTCGAAACTGGTGTAGCTGAGTCCCGCGCCGAACGGCCACTGGACGTCCATTGTCGCATCGTAATTGTACAGGCCGTCCATTGTCTGGACATTCTCGCTGACCTTGTAATCATATGTGTGAAGGGAGTTTACGTATTTGCTGTAGGTGAACGGCAGTCTTCCGCTGAAGTTCTCCTTGCCGGAAATGAGCGAGGCCAATGCGTCTCCGCCGTAATTGCCCGGCAGCATGATGTCCACGACTGCCTTTGCGAGCGGTTCAATGTCGTTGATGATTCTCGGACGTCCTTCGTTCAATACCATCACGATAGGTTTTCCGGTCTTCGCAAGGCTTCTTACAAGTTCCTTCTGGTTCGATGACAGGTTGAGGTCGTTGATGTTGCCCGGTGTCTCGCAATAGGTGTTCTCGCCGATGCAGGCGACAATGATGTCCGCCTTCCTCGCGGCGCGTACCGCAGCGTTTATGTCAATGTCGGTTTCTTTATCCCATTTTCCGGACGCCATGTTGTAGTTGACTCCGGCTACATAGGAAACATTTTTCTCTCCATAGACTTTCTGCAATGCTTCGAAAATGGTGTTGTACTGACTTGCGAACTTGTCGGCGTCACCCTGCCATGTGTATGACCATCCGCCGTTCAATGTCCTCATGGAATTGGCGTTAGGGCCTACGACAAGGATTTTCTTGCCGGCACTTATCGGCAATACATTGTCCTCGTTCTTGAGAAGGACCATGGACTCTACCGCTGCATCGTAAGAATTGTCCTGGAACTCCTTGCATGCGAACTTATCATAATTGTCCACATTCCAAACCGGGTTTTCGAACAGGCCCAGACGCACTTTCAGCCTCAATACGCGGCGGACGGCGTCATCTATGCGTGACATCGGAATCATCTTTTCATTGACAGCGGCGATGATGTCCTTGCAGACTTCAGGGTCGTACGGATCCATTATCATGTCGATACCGGCATTGATACCGAGGGCTACGGCTTCTTTCCTGTCGGCGGCGATATGCTCGCGGGTGAAGAGGTTGTTGATGTCTGCCCAGTCGGTCACGGTCATTCCGTCCCACTTGAGCTGCTCTTTCGCCCATTCTGTCAGGTACTCATGGCTCGCGTGGACCGGCACGCTGTTGATTGATGCAGAGTTGACCATCATGGTCAATGCTCCTGCCTGCATGCAATCCTTGAATGGCCTGAAATATTTTTCCCTCAGGTCGTCAGGTGCAATGTATGCCGGTGTCCTGTCTTTACCGGTAGCTGCAGCTCCGTAGCCGAGATAATGCTTGATGCTTACCGCTACGTTTTCCAGTCCTATGTGGTTCGGGTCAGAACCCTGGGCGCCAATTACTTCCGCTACGGACATTTCTGACTGGAGGTAAGGATCTTCGCCCCAGCTTTCCCAGACTCTCGGCCAACTTGGGTTTCTGCTCAGGTCCATGACAGGAGAGAATACCCACGGGGTCATTGCGGCCCTTGATTCATAGGCGATTACCTTGCCCATCATCTCGGCATAGGACCTGTCGAATGTTGCTGCCAGGTTCACTTCCTGCGGATAGAAAGTGGCATCATCGAGATAGGAGGCGCCGTGAATCATGTCCAGTCCGTAGACCATAGGGATTCCGAGTTCTTCCATCGTGATGTCCTGGATCTTCTTGATCTGCTCTGCCGTGACGGCTCTCGGGCGGCTGGTAGGGCCGAACGTGTTCAGGAACGAGCCTATCTTATATTCTTTTACGAGGTGTCTTACTTTCGCAGTATCGACCAAATCGTCCGTGCAGAAGGCCCCGGCAGTGAGTTGTATCATCTGCCCGACTTTTTCTTCCAGGGTCATTTTCTTCAGGACGCTTTCGACTTTGTTTTCGACAGCTTTGTCCTCAGGAATGGCGCTGGATCCGGATGTCTGTCCGGCTCCGCAGGATGCGAGTATGATGCTCATCGAGGCCAATACTGATGTCTTTTTGTTTATTTTCATATTTTGTAGGGATTACTTTATGCCGTACTTCTTCAGAATCTTCAGAATCTGCTTCTGGATGGATTCTGCCCAGAGCGTGTATCCGTGGTCTCCCGGATGAACGCCGTCTACGCTGCTGTCATGTACTGCATCGGTGGCATTCGTGCTGATGAAATATACGTCTTTATAGAGTTTGCAGGCCAGTTTCATCATGCTGTCAGCCATTTCCATCTTGGCTGCTTCGACATTTTCTGCCCAGTGGTCGAAGTTCCTTTTTTCGCGGTAGATTGTCTGCTGGAATATGAGAGGAACTCCCGGATGGGCGGCCTGGAGCTTCTCGATGAACGGGAACAGGCGCTCCTTTATCATTGCTGCATCCGGGTTTGAGAATGAATCGAATACGAATGCGTCCACATCTGCATCTGCCAATGCGTCAGCGAAATATGTCTGCATCTTGCAGTTCCCGCTGCATCCGATGCTCAACATCTGTATGCCTGTGTTTCTGGTGAACTGCGCCGGATATGTCATTCCAGGACGAGAAGAGCTGACACCATGTGTAAAGCTTGAACCGAAGATGCCGATGCGGTGGCGGAACGGTGCTTCGCCCTTGGTAATGGTGGCGCCTTCCTGCACGCCGATTTGTATGGAATTCTCCTCGCTGAAAAGTGGCAAGTAGAGCAGGCACTCTTTTTCAGTGTTGTCCATGTTCTTGAGAATCACATAGTTGTAGTCCTGTTCCTTATTGAGAGGAGCAGCGCCGGCGGCGGCCCACAGCCATTTTCCGTCCTTCTTTATATAGAGGTCATATCCGCGGGCAGAGAAGCCTCCGGTATTGATTCCATAATACAGATAGGCGTAATTGGTCTTTATGGAGATTACTGATGAATTGGTCTTGAAAGATACGGCGATGCCGGAAGATTCTCTGACCTGCTGGTTCTCTGATTTCGTGAATCCCTTGTATTTCACAGTGTCGATTCTGTGGTAAGGGTTCGGGGTGTCAGGGAAGAGTTTTCCGATGAGAGTCAGGTCTGAAGCTTCGGTAAACGTGTACTTTACGTTTTTTGGAGTTTGTTGTGCCTGTGACATTGAGGCCAGGCAGACCAGCATTGCGGTCAATGCCGCTTTCATGATGTGGTTTTTCATTCTATTATTGTTTTGTTTTTTCGTTTTTCGAAAATCGCGGAACACAAATTTATAAAAATTCCGTGTCCGATGAAAGTGGGGCGCGTCTTTTTTCGTCGCCGTCAAAGATTTTTGTAATTTTGTATCCGCAAATGCCCGGATCAATGTTTCCGTGCAGGAATGCAGTTACTGATGAGCTTATACACTTATTTCAGGATAAGCAAGCCATCCGCGTCGAAGGTGGCTGAAAATGAGGTAGATAAGGTCTACAAGAGATTACGCGCCAGAACTTTTTGGGGCGCGACGGCAGCATACAGCCTCTATTATGTATGCAGAATGACATTGAGCGTAGTCAAGCAGCCGCTGATTGACAGTGGTTTGCTTACTGCCGGGGAACTTGGACTTGTCGGTTCCGCCCTGCTGTTCATCTATGCGCTCGGCAAATTTACCAATGGCTTCATAGCGGATTATTGCAATATCCGCCGTTTCATGGCTGTGGGACTTTTCGTTTCCGCTGTCGTGAATCTCGTGATGGGGGCATTGGGGCTTCTCGGGACATTGACCGGGATATCCGGAACATTGATATTCATTGCCTTTTTTATCCTTTGGGGTGTGAACGGCTGGGTGCAGTCGATGGGCGCGCCTCCGGGAATCATCAATCTTTCCCGCTGGTTCCCGTTGTCCAAACGCGGCACCTATTACAGTATTTTCAGCGCGAGTCCGTATCTTGGCAAATTCCTGACGTTCATTCTCACGGGCGTGGTGGTAGGTGCCCTCGGCTGGGAGTGGGGCTTCATCTTTGCTGCTGCGGCTGGAGTCTGCGGCGGAGTGATTACGCTGCTTTTCGTTTCGGATACGCCTGAGAGCAAGGGACTTCCGTCTGTCCAGACTCTTTCAGGGGAAACTCCGAAGAAGGTGGATTCCATGCCGACGCGTGAGCTTCAGAAGATTGTCCTCAGGCATCCCGGCATCTGGATTATTGCTGTCTCCAGTGCATTTGTATATATAACTCAATATGCCATAAGTGGTTGGGGCGTGCTGTTCCTTCAGAAGGCAAGAGATTTTTCTCTTCCTGCCGCGACGCAGATCATTGCCTTTTCCGAGGCGTTCGGCGTGGCTGGTACCGTGTTTGCCGGCTGGCTTTCCGACACCGTCTTCCGTGGCAACCGCGTCAAGCCTGTGGTCCTTTCCGGCATCCTTTGCCTGATTTCATTGGCATTGTTCCTTTTCACGAAGGGCGGCTACGTCATGAATATAATATATGTGTCGTTCTTCAGTCTGTTCATCGGCGTGCTCTATTGCGTGGTAGCAGGTCTCATGGCTGTAGACATAGTCCCACGCAAGGCTACAGGCGCGGCTCTCGGCATCGTGGGTGTTTCCAGCTACGTTGCAGCTGCCATCCAGGACATTGTCAGCGGCTACCTTATCCAAGGCGGTTCCGAACTTTCGTCCGCCTCCGTTCCCCAGGCCTACGATTTTACCCCTGCCGCCATTTTCTGGCTCTCCGCCTGCCTCCTCTCCTTCATTCTTCCGGTCCTGGGCTGGAACCGCATGAAACTCAAGGTGGGGGAGTGATGCTTCCGGAATTTGTTTCCCGGGTTTTGGTATGGCAGCCGTGATGCGGCTCGTTGTTGTGCCTCGCTCTTCCCCGTGTGCCCGACGTTCTGTTCGGAGATCCATGGAAGGCTGCCTCCGTTTCTTATGTGTGGAGACATTATGGGTTCCACAATGTCGTGCGTGATAAAACGTTTTCCGCTCACGTCATGGCCCAAATTCGTCGTGTCGTGAGTAAATCAGGCCTTTTTACGCACGAGAGAATCACTGTAAGCGTCTCCAGTGTTACCCCAAGCCCGCTGGTAAGCGTCTCCGGAGTTACGTCTTGATGCACGTTTGTCCGTTCCATGCTTTTGCCCATGGAAAGTCAGCGGGACGCGGCCACGCCTTGTTTCTGGGAGTATTGATTTTCAATGAGTTATAAAACGAAGCGTGGAAAAGTGGCCAAAAACTGCCTGCGTTTCCACGTTACTGTTAAAATGGTATCTGATTATCAGTTGGTTACAAAACACTCCGTGGTCGCATCCCGCCGTTGCACTTCCTGGTAGGGGGCGCGGTGCATATTGTAATTTCCCCAACTCTTTCTTAATTTTGAGAAATTGTTGCGCAATAAATTTTCATGAGATATGAGAGCAAATTTGATTCTTAAATCCTTCGCCTGCCTTGCTGTGGCGGGTATGATTCTTAAACTGCGGCGGTCAGAAGAAGAAGGAAGAAGCAGCGAAGGCCGAGCAGGCCAGGTTGGATTCATTAAAACAGGAAGAAATGATTCAGAAACAGAAAGCGGCGGGAGATTTGGCCGCACGACTTTCGGAGGAACCGATATTCGATATCGTGACCAATCTCGGAACCATCAAGGTGAAGCTTTACAGCAAGACGCCGAAGCACCGTGCCAATTTCGAAAAGTTGGCGATTTCAGGATACTTTGACAGCCTGCTGTTCCACAGGGTCATTGACGGATTCATGATCCAGGGTGGAGACCCTTATACCAGGGACACGTCGATGGTGGAAAAATATGGTCAGGGCGGCCCGGGATATACAATTCCGGCTGAGTTTGTGCCTGAGTACAAGCACATCAAAGGCGCATTGGCGGCTGCAAGACGTGGTGACCAAGCCAATCCGGCCAAGGAGTCTTCAGGTTCCCAGTTCTATATCGTGCAGAATGAGGAGACTTGCGCACAGCTAGACGGCGCATATACGGTATTCGGCCAGACGGTGGACGGGTTCAATGTCATTGACAAAATTGCGGCAGTGGCGACTGACAGACGCGACCGTCCGGTGACAGATGTCAGGATCATCACCATCAAGGTGGATCCGGAGTCAATGCCGGCTGAACCTGCTGATACTACGAAAACTGCGTGCGACAGCACTGCTGCCGCGCCCGTAGCGAAATAATTGTTATTCCGAAAAAGAACAATGATTTGTACTTATGGAATATTTGAAAATTAGAAACGGCATGGAATTTGCTAATTCTCTAGTCGAATAGTTTTTTCATAGGTTAAGTTTTAGGTTAGAATTGCGTATGGTCTGCGATGTGAATCGCGGACCATACATCTTTTATGTGCACGTTACCCTCACCCTAAATCCATTCCTTTTATTTTTATACCCCGTCGAAAATCATTAATTTTGCCGATGCTGCCTTCAGGAGATGAGTTGGGCGGCATTGAAAATATGGCAAATCCGTTGAAACAACTTGCTGGCGAAACCGCGATATACGGCCTCAGCACTATCCTGGCCAGGATAATAAACTTTCTTTTCGTACCGTTCTACACCCGACTGCTGACCACAGCCAGCTATGGAGTCGTAACGGAATTCATGGCATATATTGCTGTGCTTCAAGTAGTTCTCGTATTGGGACTGGAAACCGGATGTTTCCGATTTGCAAACCGCGAAGGCGTGAATCCTGCTGCGGTCTACTCCAATGCACTTGCCACGGTGTTCGGCATCAGTTTCTCCTTCTTGGCCTTCATGGTGCTCTTCTCGGGGCAAATCGCCTCTGCGCTCGGTTATGCCGGTTTCGAAAACTGTATAATATATATAGGTGGAATCCTGGCATTGGACTGCACGACGGCGATACTGTTTGCAAAGCTCAGGCAAGAGCACAAGGCATTCCGTTTCGCGACAATCAAGACGGTGAAGATCCTGACGGAGACAGCTGCCAATATGGTCCTGTTCTTCTGGTATCCGTCACATGTGAACCAGTTCATGGGAAGATTCGTGTCACCGACACCTGACTTCACGTATGTCATTTTCGCGATTCTGGTCAGCTGTATCGTCTGCGGAATCATGTTCATACCGGACCTTGTCCGCTTTACGTTCAAGTTCGACCGGAAACTTCTGCGCCAGATGCTCGTCTACTCGATACCGCTCATGGTTGCTGCCCTGCCGGGTATTGTCAATGACTTTCTGGACAGGATCCTGTTCCGTTACCTTGACACCAATGCCGAAGCATGGCGTTCCAGCCTCGGCATATTCCAGGCAGCCGTAAAACTCTCTGTGATAATGAATCTGTTTATCCAGATGTTCAGGTTCGCCGCTGAACCGTTCTTCTTCCAGCGCGCACAGAACAAAGGTGCCAAACAGCTGTATGCCATTGTGATGGAGTACTTTACGGCATTCTGCGGACTTATTCTGCTCGGCGTATTCCTCTATCTGGACGTATTCTCATTGATAATAGGAAAAGATTTCCGCTCGGGCATGGGAGTAGTCCCGATAATGCTGCTCTCCTACATGCTCCTCGGTATGCTTTTCAATGTCTCGATGTGGTACAAGCTTTCCGGCAAGACCAACATGGCCATCTGGATAACGTTGGCAGGCCTCGCAGTGACCGTCATTGTCAATGTCATTTTCATGCCGCGCTACTCGTTCTGGGCCGCTGCGTTCGGACATCTGGCAAGCTACCTGATAATGTTCATCATAAGTGCCGTGCTTGGCGCGCGCTACTATCCCATTCCATATAGCTGGAAACGAATATCCGCATTGTTCCTGCTCATTGGTATAATTTGCTGTTTGTCAATGCTTTCGGACGCATTGGTATTTCCTGACGTCAACATTGGAACTTCATCGGCATTGTCCGAAGGACTGAAACTCCTGCTGCACACGGGCCTTTTGCTGGCGTATTGCGCGGGCTGTCTGGTGGTGCTGAAGGGACGTTATCGGCAGGCGCTTGCAGCTGAGGAATAGGTGCGGATTCCGTTGGCGGGGGCTTTTGCTGTTTGTCGCGAACGAAATAAATGCGTAAATTAGTAGCTTAATTAATAACAAAATATGAAAAACACTTTTGTATTGCCTTTGATGGCCTCGATGCTTTTGGCTTTTGCCAGCTGCACTAAAGCTCCTGAAATCAATGTGATACCTTGCCCTGAAAGCGTGGAGCAGCACGACGGAATCTTCCGTGTGGCAGGTGTTCCGGTGAAAGCCGACCAGTCACTTGACACTGAATCACTCCAGTGGATCAATTCATTTGCCCAGAACCTTACTCTGGTGACCGGAAAGAAATCTGAAGTGGTTTCAGATGCTACCGGAAAATGCATTGAATTTGCTCTTGATCAGGAACTTGCACCTGAAGAGTACTTCATTGACATTACCAAGAAAGGAGTCAAGATCCAGGCATCGACCGTTGCCGGTTTCCGCAATGCATCGCAGACCATCGGACAGATGCTCCCTGCTGCTTATTATGGAAAAGCGAAGGCTGCAGGAGAGAATTGGGTGCTCCCTTGCGCTACCATCAAGGACAAGCCAAGATTCGCATACCGCGGAATGCATCTCGACGTGGCGCGTCATTTCTTCGATGTCAATGAGGTGAAGAGATATCTCGATGTCATGGCTGCTTATAAATTGAACCGCTTCCACTGGCATCTTACCGAGGACCAGGGATGGAGAATCGAGATCAAGAAATATCCTAAGCTTACCGAAGTGGGCGCGTGGAGAGACAGCACCATGGTCGGCAAGAATTGGAATGAATTCGACCACACCCGTTATGGCGGATTCTATACACAGGACGAAATCAAGGATGTAGTGGCTTATGCTGCAGATCTTGGCATTACCGTAATTCCTGAAATCGACCTTCCCGGACACATGGTGGCTGCATTGACATCATATCCTGAGCTTGGCTGTACCGGTGGTCCTTACACTGTAAGACCTATATGGGGTATCGCTGACGAGGTTCTTTGCCCTGGCAAGGAAACCACATTCAAGTTCATCGAGGACGTTCTTGATGAGGTTATGGAGCTCTTCCCGTCTGAATATATCCACATCGGTGGCGACGAGTGCCCTAAGAAAGCATGGAAGGCTTGCCCTGCATGCCAGAAACGAATCAAGGCTCTCGGTCTCAAGTCTGACGACAAGCATTCTGCAGAGGAGTACCTCCAGAGCTACGTTACAGCCCGTGTCCAGAAGTATCTCAATGACCATGGCCGCAAGATTATCGGCTGGGATGAGATTCTCGAAGGCAAGCTCGCCGAGGGTGCTACCGTCATGTCATGGAGAGGCGCCAAGGGTGGAATCGAGGCTGCAAAACAGGGATTCGATGTGATCATGACTCCTAATACTTATATGTATTTCGACTATTATCAGTCAGATTCTACTGCGCTTGAGCCGCTTGCAATTGGTGGAAATCTTCCTGTCGAGAAGGTTTACGAGTGCGAACCATATACTGATATCCCTGCTGAGGCGCAGCACCATGTCCTCGGTGTACAGGCAAACTTGTGGACTGAGTATATCCCTACCAATGAGCAGCTTGAGTACATGCTTCTTCCTAGAATGTCAGCGCTCAGCGAGGTTCAGTGGTGCCAGCCTGAGAACAAGAATCTGGACCGCTTCAAGGCTTCTCTCAACCATACGTTCAAGATTTACGATGCAATGGGCCTGACTTACTGCCGCGACGTGATTGGGGTGTATGGAATGACGGAGAGCAAGTAGGTTTGTGGGGTTGCGTGGTAGGTTGTGTGGAGAGTGATGCGGATGGTTGTGTGGCTGGATGTGTGGAGTTGGTGACGTGGAGAGTGATGTGGAGAGTGATGTGGAGAGTGATGTGGATGGTTGGGCTCCTGGTTATGTGGATAGCCATGTGGCTGGATGTGTGGAGAGTGGGGGTGTGCCGCGTAACTTAATATGAATCAATAGATTAAATAAAATCAGAGTTGCTGTATCGGCGACTCTGATTTTTGTTATTTCGCTGATACATAAGCGATTACGCGCCACGGCAAAATGTGTCGCCCTGAAAAAAAAGTTTACCAAAAAAAGTAAACTTTTATGGAAGCAAAATGCTATCGGGCGATGCGGCGCGCCCAGGGAAAAATGCTGCGCCGGCCTCCACGCTAATAAATCAGGAAGCCCAGCACTCCGCCGGCCACGATTATAGGTATCGGACCGACTTTGAAGAACATTGACGCGACCATTGCCGCCCCGAACAGCGCCCAGCTTTTCCAATCCGGAAAGTTTTCCGAGACAATGCTCATGTCCAGACGCGAAAACATTGGCATGCCTGCCCAAGAGGCCTTGAACATGAGGATTATGGCAGCTGCGCCGATGAGGCCGACCACTGACGGGCGGATCCAGCTCATTACGCTTTCGAAAATCGTGTTGCCGTGGAATTTTACGTAAAATTTCACCAGGGCGAGCACTATTATGAAAGAAGGCAGCACTATGGCGCTTGTGGCAGTAAACGAGCCCAAAATACCTAGAAAGTGGCTTCCCGTGGCTTTCATGAGAACGTCGTAGCCGACATACGTGGCACAATTGATTCCTATTGGGCCCGGCGTCATCTGGGAAATCGCCACGATATCCGTAAATGTGCTCTGCGAAATCCATTCATGACTGACGACCACCTGTCCCTGGATAAGAGACAACATTGCGTAGCCGCCTCCGAATGTGAACATCCCGATCACGAAAAATGTCGCGAAAAGCTGGAGTATAAGTAACAATGTCATGACTTTCTTCCTTCTGAGAGTTTAGCGGCGGCCAAACCGAGCACGATGACCGACATTATGATATAAATAGGGGAGACCTCCAGGAAAGATACCAGCAGAAGGCTGACTATGGCAATCATCCACGCCCACCATGTCTTGCAGGATTTCTTTGCCATCGAGATGGTCGGGACCGCTATCAATGATACCACCACCGGCCTGATTCCCTTGAAAATGCTGATGACCACGGGGTTGTCCTTGAAACTTGTGAAAGCCATGGCGATTGCGAGGATGATCATGAATGACGGGAGCACCGAGCCGATTGTCGCGGCAATGCTGCCCTTCACGCCCCGGATCTTGTAGCCGGTGAAGATCGAGACGTTGACCGCCAGAATGCCAGGTGCGGATTGGGCCAATGCTATTATGTCCGGCAGTTCATCTTCTCCGATCCATTTTCTCCTGTCAAGTTCGTCCTTTATAAGAGGAATCATGGCGTATCCGCCTCCGATGGTGAATGCGCCTATTTTCATGAAGACCATGAACAATTCCTTTAGTGAAACTCCGGCTTTTTCTGAAACTTCTGCCATATCCGAATCAATGAAGATTTTTGTCGTCACAAAATTAGAGAATATTTCGTCAATGACAAGAAGGTTTTCGGGTCAATGTTTCGGTGATTTTGGAGAAAAATTTGCTCTTAAAACGGTAAAATATGAAAAAAATCAAAAAAAAGTCTGAAAATATTTGGAGAGAAGAAAAAAGTGCGTATCTTTGCAGTCCGTTTGAGAAACAACGGTAGTTCATTGAAAATATTGAAAGACTAAGTACAAGGAAGCAAGTACCAAAACACAAAGAACGAGAGCGTTAATTTCTTTTAGGAATTAGAAGTGCCGGATTGAACTTGAAGAATAAGAAATATACAAAGAAGAGTTTGATCCTGGCTCAGGATGAACGCTAGCGGCAGGCTTAACACATGCAAGTCGAGGGGCAGCGTGGAGCAGCAATGCTCTGACGGCGACCGGCGGAAGGGTGCGTAACACGTGAGCGACTTGCCCGTCACAGGGGGATAACCGGCGGAAACGGCGACTAATACCCCATATGATGCGATGCTGCATGGCATTGCATTGAAAGATTCATCGGTGGCGGATAGGCTCGCGGGACATTAGCTAGACGGCGGGGCAACGGCCCACCGTGGCGACGATGTCTAGGGGTTCTGAGAGGAAGACCCCCCACACTGGGACTGAGACACGGCCCAGACTCCTACGGGAGGCAGCAGTGAGGAATATTGGTCAATGGGCGGAAGCCTGAACCAGCCATGCCGCGTGAAGGACTAAGGCCCTACGGGTCGTAAACTTCTTTAGACGCAGAGCAATAAGGTCCACGCGTGGACCGATGAGAGTATGCGTAGAATAAGCATCGGCTAACTCCGTGCCAGCAGCCGCGGTAATACGGGGGATGCGAGCGTTATCCGGATTCATTGGGTTTAAAGGGTGCGTAGGCGGCCGAGTAAGTCAGCGGTGAAAGACCGGGGCTCAACCCTGGAAGTGCCGTTGATACTGTTTGGCTGGAATGATCCCGCCGCGGGAGGAATGAGTGGTGTAGCGGTGAAATGCATAGATATCACTCAGAACACCGATTGCGAAGGCATCTCGCGAGGGGTCAATTGACGCTGAGGCACGAAAGCGTGGGGATCGAACAGGATTAGATACCCTGGTAGTCCACGCAGTAAACGATGATGGCTAACTGTCGGGCCTGCGGGTTCGGCGGCCAAGCGAAAGCGATAAGCCATCCACCTGGGGAGTACGACCGCAAGGTTGAAACTCAAAGGAATTGACGGGGGCCCGCACAAGCGGAGGAACATGTGGTTTAATTCGATGATACGCGAGGAACCTTACCCAGGCTCGAACGGCAGCTGAATTGAGTAGAGATATTCAAGTCTTCGGACAGCTGTCGAGGTGCTGCATGGTTGTCGTCAGCTCGTGCCGTGAGGTGTCGGCTTAAGTGCCATAACGAGCGCAACCCTTGCCTTCAGTTGCCATCAGGTGATGCTGGGCACTCTGGAGGGACTGCCACCGCAAGGTGTGAGGAAGGGGGGGATGACGTCAAATCAGCACGGCCCTTACGTCTGGGGCGACACACGTGTTACAATGGCGGCTACAGAAGGAAGCTACCCCGCGAGGGGATGCGGATCTTAAAAGGCCGTCTCAGTTCGGACTGGAGTCTGCAACCCGACTCCACGAAGCTGGATTCGCTAGTAATCGCGCATCAGCCATGGCGCGGTGAATACGTTCCCGGGCCTTGTACACACCGCCCGTCAAGCCATGAAAGCCGGTGGCGCCTGAAGTACGTGACCGCAAGGAGCGTCCTAGGGCGAAAACGGTAATTGGGGCTAAGTCGTAACAAGGTAGCCGTACCGGAAGGTGTGGCTGGAACACCTCCTTTTTGGAGTGAGATTCGACACGAGCTTTCGTGAGGTGTGCAAGGAATTCTTAAACAGATTCCTGTGCCTAGTCTTTCATTATTATATAGACCTGTAGCTCAGTTGGTTAGAGCACTACACTGATAATGTAGGGGTCAGCAGTTCAAATCTGCTCAGGTCTACCAAATTTTGGGGATATAGCTCAGTTGGCTAGAGCATCTGCTTTGCAAGCAGAGGGTCGTCGGTTCGACTCCGTCTATCTCCACTTTCACAAGGCACTTCGGTTCTTTTCCCGAGGTGTCTTTTTTGTTGTTGCCCGTTGCTTTTTCCACGCTTTTGAAGGTCCGGGTGGAGAGTCTGTCAGAAAAGTCAAGGGTCAGGGGGCAGGGGGGAAAACCCTGTGTATTCGCATAGATTTTCTGTAGTCTAAAAAGAAAGTATTTCACGTCAGATATGCCTCTCGTTGAGCTCTGAAGTTTTTTATTATGGCATTGAAAGATTCGGCAGAGGCATTGGTTGATCCGGATTTCAGCGGAGGTTAGTCGAAAGAATTGCATTCAGGTGTCCGTGGGAATAACTAGGTTAGGGCGATTTTGTTCCATTTAAAACGTTTCCTCGGAACAAAACGCCCTATCGAATGCATTTGGTGCAGGTTAAAACGTTTTCGCGGAACAAAATTGTGTTGAAGACCTGGACAATGGCGGCGGGGATGCGCTGACGTCATGACGGCGTTCCGACAGCAGCCGGAGTAATTGAATTTTCCTACAGATTGATGTCGAAGAATCCTCGTTTCGGATAGCTGTGAATTGGATTTTTGCAATATTTGTTTTTTAATCAGATTACCCGCTTTTCTATTAAACAGTCAATGCTTAACCTTCGTTTGGTTTAGAAACTTAACTATTTTATCTACAACGATATAAATTTGAAATTTCAACACTTTACACCTATATGAAATAACTTGAAAACTTTTGAAAATTTTCTTTTGACTTGTTCTTAAAATAACATAACTTTAGTACCAGAGTAATTCAGTATGAATTAAGTAATCTTTGAAAAATTAACTGGTAATCTTTGCTCGTCTTTCCGGTCTAGATTCCTTTTCTCATCAGTCGTGTACGTCCAGTACACTTCTTCTTCGAAAAGAAATCTATCCTCGAAAATCCTTCACAAATCTTTACCACTTATTTTTTAAAAGCTTACTAAGTGTTTTTTTGTCTGGTTCTTAAATGTTATTGAACATGAAGAAAATTTTCTATGTGGCAGCTGTTGCATTGGCTTTTGCAGCATGCTCGAAAGATGGGGTCAAGCTCGACTCTCTTACCGTTACCCCTGAAACAGTTACCAAATTTACTGATGAAGTTCTCCCTGAGCTGTCTGTAACTGGCTCACCTTCTGATATTTTGATGGGAGGGGGTACTGTAGTTACCTGGACTTCTGACAAGCCTGAAATTATAAATGTTGATGAGAATGGTAAGATTGCATTCGCTGTAAAAGATATTGAAAATGAAGAAACTGTAACAATATCCGCATCTGCTGCAGGAAAGACCGCTACTTGTGTCATTACAGTCAAACCTCAGATCGCACGCTATGAGATTCTGGACTTTACAGCAGATTTCGGATTCAAGATGCTGGACAGAAATGTGGGAGCATCAGCAGTATTGAAGGTTGGAAATTACTATCAGTGGGGAAAGAATACCCCTGTAGCTGTTGCAGGTGACGCTAAGGTCAATGCCAACTACGATGCCAATTGGAGTGCTGACAGCAAAGGCTTTGCAGATTGGTCCAAGCCGGAAAATACTCCTTGTCCGATTGGTTGGGGCCTTCCTGATGATGAGCAGATGAAGGTTATAAAGAAAAAGTTGGAACCTATTGCTTTGTACTATATGGATATTGTTACCGAGGAAGAAGCTGAACCTGCAAAGCTGCTGTTCAACCGCATGCTGGTTCCTGCTTCAGGACAGTTCGGCAAAGAGGGCAAAGAGGGCCTGTATCTTCCAGACGCATATTACTTCTGGAGCGGCGTGAAGACTAGTGAAGGGGTCAACACATTTGAATACAATAATTTCCCTACTTACAAAACGGAAAACCCGCTCACCTTGGCATTCCCTGTAAGATGCGTAAAGAAATAATCGCGTGCAAGTGACAAGATTTCTCAAGATATTAATAATCACATTTTTACTCGGGGTGGTTTGCTGCAATGCGGCAGCCGCTCCGGGTAAATTCGATGTCAGGGTAAGCATTTCCTCCAAGGGCGAACCGCTTCCCGGAGTCGTGGCAGGATTCCCTGACTGCGGAATATATGCTGCCTCGGCAGAAGACGGGACATTGATCCTGAAAAACGTACCTGCCGGCAAATGGACCATCACCGCGCAGATGATAGGCATGGTCGACTACAAGGCAGAAGTTGAAGTCCGTAAAGACATGGGAATCATAACGATATCCATGTCGGAATCATCCTTCAGACTGGATGACGTGGTCGTGACCGCGAAGCCGAGTTCAGTGGGAGCCTCTACCGCATCCACGATTTCACGAGCCGCCATCGACCATCTCCAGGCTACATCACTTGGCGATGTGATGGAACTGCTTCCGGGACAGCTGGCATCCAATCCGTCCATGACATCTGCAACCAAAGCCACGATCAGGCAGGTCGGCTCCGATGCCATGAACAGCCTTGGAACGGCAGTCGTCGTAAATGGCGCACCGGTGTCGAACAATGCCAACCTTCAAGTCGGAAACACTGCCGTCAACGGAACATTGACCACCGGATATTCATCTACCGCCGGCACCGGCATTGACCTCAGGCAAATATCTGTGGACAATGTCGAATCCGTGGATGTCATCAGGGGCATTCCGTCGGTGGAATACGGCGACTTGACCTCAGGTGTCATCATCGTGAACCATAAGGCAGGTGTGTATCCGTTCCAAATCAGGACCAAGATCAATCCGACATTGACCCAAGCCTCTGTCAGCAAGGGCTTTGGCCTCGGCGAAAAAGGCGGGGCATTGAGTGCGGACTTCGACTACGCGTCGTCGTTGGCGGATGAACGCCGCAAATATCAGCAATATCGGAGGATTACCGCTAATCTGCTGTATTCCAAGACATTCAAGGAAACCATAAGGACCACAGCAGGCTTGGGCTTCTATTCGGACATCGACGCGCAGAAACTCGACCCGTCCGACGTGAAATACCAGCGCAAGCGCTCGTCCGAAAACATGGGCGTGAAGTTCAATGCCAATGTTAACTGGCAGATGGACAAGAATTTCCTCAAATCATTGAAATTCAATCTGTCCGGATCATATTCCAAACAGACGGGATATACCCAGGAATTGCGCGGAAACTATGGCTATATGGTGACTTCCGCCATGAAGGACGGAACGGTGGCAGCCAATGTGAGCGGCCCTGTGACCGATGTCGACGGCAATGTGCTTACCAATACGGACAAGCCTGGATACCAGGCATCTACGAACATCCTTCCTTACGAATTCCTTACCAAGATGCATACTTACGGCAAGCCGCTCAATGTGTTTGCCAAGGCCATGGCCAACATGTTTACGGAATTCTGGGGCATCGGGAACAAGATCATTGCCGGAACTGAATGGAAAACGGATGTGAACTTTGGACGAGGAAAGGTGTTCGACCCGCTCATGCCGCCGTCATCGGGATTGCGCATGCGCCCATATACCGAGATACCGGCATTGAACCAGTTCTCTGTATATGCTGAAGACAATATTTCCGCGACATTGCTGAAAAGGGAGTTGAAAGTTCAGCTCGGTGTCCGTTTCGACATGATCCAGCCCGGCAGGACCGAGGGCCGCAATGCGGTTTCGCCTCGTTTCAATGCCTCATACGACATTATCCCTGACCGCCTGAAAATCCGAGGAGGATGGGGAATCACCTCGAAAGCACCGCCGCTTGTCTACCTTTACCCGGACAAGGCGTATTTCGATTTCGTGAATTACAGCAATATCGGTCAGACGGGCGTAACGGAGGACCAGACCCTCAGTATGATTACGACCAAGGTTTATGACACATCTGAACCGTCATTGAAAATCGCCAAGAACATGAAGAGCGAAATCGGCATCGACTTTACGCTTGCCGGCCGGCATGAGATTCTCCGTGACAGGATTCAAGGAAAAATTGACTGACGGGTACTCTTTCGGGTTGGACCGCAGTTCATTCCACATATTCGAGCTCAAAAAGTACGAGGGAATATCCAGGGCCGGCACATATCCGTCGCTGAAGTATTCAAACTCTGCCAATGTCGTGCTCAGTTACATGAAACCTCTGAACAACAAGGTGGATGAGACACGAGGAATAGAGTTCGACCTGGATTTCGGACAGATACGGCCTATCCGTACCTCGTTTGTGCTCAATGGCGCGTACATGCGTACGGACATGTATTCCACTTCCGAGTCTTATTTCCAGAAAAGTCCGGATTCGGGCGGCGTGTATAAGGACATTGGAATATATGCCTCCGGTGACGGCAGCCGTTATTCCAGATTCTCCACGAACCTGCGCGTGATCCACAATATCCCGAAAATAGGGTTCGTCATTTCAATGTCTTTGCAGACAATCTGGATTGACACCCAGGAGAATCTCGGAACAGACAACATCCGCCCTGTCGCATACCTCAGCGCATCGAACCTGAAGTATGTTCCTGTCGGGGAGAATGATACTGTCAATCCTGACATACAGAAACAGATATTGGAGAACAGGCTCATCAAGGAGTCCTATAATCCGCTGTGGTTGTGTAACTTGCGTATTACCAAGGAGATTGGAGAGTACTTCGGCTTCACGTTCTTCCTGAACAATGTCTTCAAGACGAACCCTCTGGAAGAAAGCCGCAGGAATCCCGGATCTTATATCAGTTCCAGGAATCCGTCACAATTCTTCGGTATCGAGGCATGGGTAAAATTCTGATTGCAATGAAAAGATATATATGGATTTTGGCCGTGACTTCGGCTATGATGTGCTCGTGTTGGCGGGACAATGCTCCTGAAAGTCAGCTAGTTCAGGATTTCAAGCTCCGTCTTGAATACATGGAATACGGGAAGACGGCGAATTTCCCGGAGCCGGTGGACGTGTCAATGACGAATACCACCGAGCAATATACTTACGTGTTCAAGAGCAACCTTGACGGAACTGTCGATGTCAATGGCGTCATGCCCGGACATTATACACTTACTGTTTCAGGAAAAGTGGACGGAACTCATATCGCAGGATTTGTCAACTCATTGATCCTCAGGCTTGACGCTGCGCCGGAAAACGAGGTAGTGGCGCTCTTTGCGGTGTCTTCCAGCCCGGTCATCTTCAAGGAACTCTACTATGCGGGATCATTGACTCCGACATCCGGCTCATATAGGAATGACGGATTCTATTCGATATATAACAATTCGGACGCCCCTGTGGACATCTCGGATTTGTATATCGGAATGAACGAAAACTATGGCGGATTGGGAGAAGCCGGACCGCTTTGGCCTGGCGAAACTGCGGGAGCATATAAGAATGTGTACCTGCAGAGCGTCTGGAAGATAGTTGCAGGTAACGGTAAGAGGGAAGTGCAGCCCGGCGAGACTATAGTAATCGCCACCATGGCAGCACCTCACAACAAGGATGCCTCCTATAACCCGGCGTCTCCTGTGGACCTCTCGAATGCTGATTATGAGGCATATGTGGTCGACCCGGAGAACAAATACCCTGACCTGCCGGCGCCTAATATGGAAATGGCATTCTGGCCGGACTATGCGTATCTGTGGCGTAGCGGCGTCTTCGGACAGAGCATGGTGCTGGTCAAGGCGTCACGTGAAGAGTTCGCGGCATTTGAACAAGTTATGCTTCCGGAAACATTCCAGGACCCGTTCGAAAGCGAGGAATATTGGAAATGCCTGAAGGTCCCGTATGAATATGTGACTGATGCTGTGGATATCATCCAGAATGAGATGGCTACGTCTACCAAACGCTTTTCTCCGAAGATAGATGCAGGATATGCCACCGTAGGAAAGACATATTGCGGATGCAGCGTCCGACGTAAGACCATATCAACCGTGGGAATACCCAAACTTATGGACACCAACAACTCTACGGTAGACTTCGAAGTGAACACTAAACCATTGTCGGAATGAAGAGCAGATCTAGAATTATATTTATTATAGCGGCTGCATACCTGGCCGCAGCCGGCGGAAATCTGCATGCCCAGCAGACAAGGAATGCCATTGCGTCTGAAATGGAATTCACTGCGAAATCAGACTTCGGTCGTGCCGCTGTAGGAGGTGATGTCGAATCGGGCAGTTTCCATCGTCCCCAGGAGGCTTCTGACAAATATGGCATATTCTTCAAGGCGGACGGAGAACGTCAGGTCGGACTGTTCCATCTGAAAGGGAACTTTGATTTCCGTCAATCCTTTGAGAACGGAATACAATATTCCTCCACCTTCAACCCGCTGCGTGACATGCCGTACGTCATTGCCGACAGCACGGGAGGAGATTGGAGAAAACAGTATTATTCAATGTGGGTGGACATTTCCGCGAAGATTTGCGAAAAACTGTCCGCCGGCATCGGCATTGACCTTAATGTAGGACGCGGTGCGAAAAACATTGACCCGAGGCCGCAGGCTGGCATGAGCAAAATCGGGCTTGAACCGACATTGTCCTTCAATGCCGGGGGCGCGGGCGTCTTTTCGGCCGGTTTTACGTATTATTCCTATCGCGAGAACTCGAATCTGATCTTGTATGACTCGTCCGTACCGCAGAAACTGTATCTGCTGAAAGGTCTGGGGCAATATACTTACGAGATTTTCAGCACTACGGAGCGTGAAAGAAAATATGAGGGGAACAGTCTGGGCGCAGTTTTCGGATGGCTTCTGACACGCAATGATGTTTCTGTCTCGGCCAAGGCTTCGTACTTGAACGGCATGGAATCAGTGTTCGACATCGACTACAACAAGCCTCATTACCGTGGCAAATATTATACGGATTCCTGGCGCGGAACGTTCGGTTTCCTGTATGATCCGGCGAATTGGGGGCTGCATGTGTCTGCGGACTATAACGGGTCCCGTGGTTCCGGCCGTGAGCTTGTCCAGTATTTCAATTCTTCGTCAGATGTCAATGCGTGGGTGACTGATTCTGAAATTCCTGCGCGCTATGTGTCTGTGAATCATGATGTTGATGCGGAAGCGGGCGTGGCCCTCAAGCGTGACGGCTATGAAACATGGAGATTTGCGGCTACGGCTGGCTGGAACAGTCTTGACCAGACCTACAAGGCCACATCGTCAGAGATGAAAGTTGTTTCTGCCGATTTCGGAGCACGGATTTCCAGGCAGATAAGGCTTGCGAAAGCGGAACTTGATTTTGCCGGTTCCGTCGACGGCAGCAAAAACCTGGATGCCTCCCTGCAATGTTCAAGAAGGGAAACGGATGATGACAATATCCCCGTAGGACTGGTGCAGGAAGACTTCAAGATATTGAGTTCCAATGTCTTCGGAGCTTCGTTGGAAATGGGATGCGACTGGAGTCTGAAACATGCAAGAACTGTCGGCACACGCTTGACAGGATTCTATCAGTCAGCATCTGCCGGGTTGCACCGCTACGGAGTGTCGCTTGGCGTTTCGTTCAAATTCTAAACCTCCCGTCCCCGCAGAAGTACCTTGCTGATAAATGGCGTCTGCCAGCAGTATGGAATCCATGTGAGGGACGGAATCTTTTTGGTGATGATGAGATTTGCCAGCTTTCCCTGTGTGATGGAGCCGGCTATGTCGCTGACCCCCATGGCGTAGGCGGAATTGAGCGTGCAGGCATTGAGCGATTGGACAGGGGTGAGGCGCATCTGGATGCAGCCGAGGGACATGATGGTCCTCATGTCGCCGCATGGAGATGAGCCGGGATTGTAATCCGATGCCAGGGCTATGCCCAGACCGGCATTGATGAAATCTTGGGCACGGCCGTACTGCATGCGGAGGAAGAAAGATGCCCCCCGGGAGCATTGTGGCCATGGTCTTCTGACCCTTCAGGGCTGTTATTTCCGCGTCAGTGGTACTCTCCAGATGGTCCACGGAAAGCGCATTGTGACGGACTCCGATCTGGACGCCGCCTGAAACTGCCAGCTGGTTCGCATGGAGCTTTACACGCATGCCGAAACGCTCGCCCTCGGAAAGAATCCTGTCAGTCTGCTCTGGCGTGAAGAAACCGTCCTCGCAGAAAACATCGATGAAATCTGCCAGATTCTCCTTGGCCACGGCAGGAATCATCTCCTTGCAGACATGGTCGACATACTCCTCCTGACGCCCTGCAAACGCGCGCCCGACGGCATGAGCCCCCAGGAACGTGGCACGGATGATGGCAGGAGATGTTTCACGGATACGGCGGATTACACGCAGGATTTTAAGCTCATCCTCCGGGGTGAGACCATAACCGCTTTTTATTTCGATTGCCCCGGTGCCCTTGGAAATCATTTCATTGACCCTGGACATCGCCTGGCGGTACAACTCTTCCTCGGAAGTGCGGTGCAGCAGGTCGGCGGAGTTCAGGATGCCCCCGCCGTGCGCTGCTATTTCCGCGTAAGAAAGTCCTTCGATCTTGTCCAGAAATTCCTGCTCGCGGGTGCCGGCAAACACGATATGAGTATGCGAGTCGCAGAACGCCGGCAGGACCATACCGCCTTCTGCGTCAATGATTTCGCAACCCTCATCCGAATGAAGGGCGTCCATCGGCCCGAAATCGGCAATGCGTTCATTATCAATCAGAAGCCATGCGCTGTCGAGCGTGCCGGTTTCCGACATTGCCGCGCCCTCCTTCCGCAGAACGCCCTCCTCCACGATTCCGGCTATCTGCCCGATATTCTTTATCAATGTTTTCATGACAAGACCGTAGACCTATTATAATACAATGTTCTTTTCGTTACGCAGGAAGTCGATGCTCTTCATGATGAGCGGATGCATGTAGGTATCCACATCCACGAACGGTACGACCTTGCGGTACTCTGTGAAAAGCTTCTCGATGAGAGGCGATGACTTGCCTGGGCGTCTGAATTCCAGTGCTTGGGCCGCATTGAACAACTCTATTGCGAGAACCGTCTCGACATTGTCGACGACCCTGACGAGCTTGGTGGCGGAGTTCGAACCCATGCTCACGTGGTCCTCCTGGCCCTGGGAAGACGGAATCGAATCGCAGGAAGCCGGCCAGCAAAGCATCTTGTTCTGGCTCACGATGGATGCTGCGGTGTACTGAGGAATCATGAAACCGCTGTTAAGGCCAGGTTTAGCGACCAGGAACATCGGGAGACCGCGCTGTCCGCTGATCAGCTTGTAGATACGTCTTTCAGAGATGTTCGACAACTCGGACATTGCGATAGCCAATGTATCCATAGGAATAGCGATAGGCTCTCCGTGGAAGTTTCCGGCCGAAATGATCATGTCCTCGTCCGGGAAAACGTTAGGATTGTCGGTCGCGCTGTTGATTTCATTGCCGATCACCGACTCTACGTAACGGATATTGTCCTTCACGGCACCATGCACCTGAGGGATGCAGCGGAACGAGTAAGGGTCCTGGACATGCTGCTTCGGCCTGCGTATAAGTTCGCTTCCTTCAAGCAGTTTCAGGAAATTGTCCGCAGTCTCCAGCTGGCCCTTGTGACGGCGCAACAGATGAGTCAGCTCATAGAACGGCTCGATACGTCCGTCGTAAGCCTCCAGCGACATCGCGCCGATGCAGTCAGCCCAACGTGAGAGTCTCATGCTCTTTATCAATGCCCAAACGGCGTGTGCGCTCATGAATTGCGTCCCGTTAAGGAGTGCCAGGCCTTCCTTTGACTGGAGTCTGATCGGTTCCCAGCCAAGTTCCTGCCAGACATCTGCGGCAGGACGCACCTTGCCCTGGTAAAGCACTTCTCCCATTCCGATAAGCGGCAGACAGAGATGCGCCAGCGGGGCCAGGTCACCCGATGCTCCCAGCGAACCCTGCTGATAGACAACCGGAAGGACATCATTGTTGAACATGTCGATAAGCCTCTGGATGGTAACCATCTGGACGCCCGAATGACCGTATGACAATGACTGTATCTTCATGAGCAGCATCAACTTGACGATTTCCGGCCTGACAGCGTCGCCTGTTCCGCATGCGTGGGACATTACCAGATTGTGCTGGAGCTGTGAAAGGTCCGCTTCAGGGATGGTGATGTTGCAGAGTGAACCGAATCCGGTGGTCACGCCATAGACCGGACGGCCGATGTCTTCCATCTTGCTGTCCAGGTAGTCGCGGCATTTCTGCACCGCATGTGCTGCGCTTTCTGAAAGTTCAAGTGTTTCGTGATTGTCAATGATTCTCTTTACCTGTTTTAGTGTGAGAGTCTCTTCTGAAATCTTATGTGGCATATTTTGTCAGTTTTTTATGTTTCCAAGCGCTTCGCGCACCAATGTCTCGTCAGCATTGACAGGAACGGTCACAGTCAATGACGGGGTGCGTCCCATTTCGCGTGTGATGGCGTGGAGTGCGCCCTCGTTGCGGGCCCAGCTGCGGCGGGCAATGCCGTTGTTCACGTCCCAGAACAGCATGTCGGTGATGTGGCGGTCCGAGTCCGCGCTGCCGTCGATGACCATGCCGAAGCCGCCGTTGATGACCTCGCCCCAGCCGACACCGCCGCCGTTATGGATTGATACCCAGGTAGCTCCGCGGAATGAATCGCCGATTACGTTCTGGATGGCCATGTCTGCGGTAAACTGCGAACCGTCATATATGTTGGATGTCTCGCGGAATGGCGAGTCGGTTCCTGAAACGTCGTGGTGGTCACGTCCGAGGACAATCGGAGCGGTGATTTCACCACGTCTGATGGCTTCGTTGAATGCCAATGCGATTCTGGTCCTGCCTTCGCAGTCAGCATAGAGGATTCTGGCCTGTGAACCGACCACGAGGTGGTTCCTGCCTGCCTCTTCGATCCAATGTATATTGTCACGGAGCTGGCCCTGGATTTCCTCAGGAGCCGTCTTGGCCTCCTCTTCCAGAATTCTTACCGCGATGGCATCGGACTTCGCCAGGTCATCCGGATTTTCGGACATGCAGACCCATCTGAACGGACCGAAGCCGTAGTCGAAATAAAGAGGTCCCATAATGTCCTGGACGTATGAAGGATAGCGGAATTTTCCGTCCGGTTTCAATATGTCCGCACCGGCGCGGGAAGACTCCAGCAAGAAAGCATTGCCATAATCGAAGAAATACATTCCCTTGGCAGTCAGCCTGTTGATGGCTGCAACCTGACGTCTCAGCGATTCGCGCACGCACTCCTTGAAACGCTCCGGCTCCTCCGCCATCATGCGCTTCGACTCTTCCAGCGAATGCCCGACAGGATAATAGCCGCCGGCCCAAGGATTGTGCAGCGACGTCTGGTCGGATCCGAGGTCCACGTCAATGCCTTCGTCAGCAAGTCTTTCCCAGAGATCTACAACATTGCCCACATACGCGAGAGAAACTACTTCCTTGTCACTCATGGCTTTACGTATGCGCTTCATGAGTTCGTCCAGGTCTTCGTGCAGCTCATCGACCCAGCCCTGTTCATGACGTTTACGTGCTGCGAGCGGATTGATTTCCGCTGTCACGCTTACTACTCCGGCGATATTTCCTGCCTTAGGCTGCGCTCCCGACATGCCGCCAAGTCCGGCGGTGACGAAAAGCATGCCCTTCATGTTTTCCTGTGTTCCTTCAATGCCTCTGCTCCTCAGCTGTTTACGTGCCGCGTTCATTACCGTGATGGTGGTGCCGTGGACAATGCCCTGAGGACCTATATACATATAGGAGCCGGCTGTCATCTGACCGTATTGCGATACGCCCATTGCATTGAACCTCTCCCAGTCGTCCTGCTTCGAGTAGTTAGGAATCACCATTCCGTTCGTGACTACTACACGTGGAGCGTCCTTGTGGCTCGGGAAGAGCCCCATCGGATGTCCTGAATACATGGCAAGTGTCTGCTCGTCAGTCATTTCCGCGAGATATTTCATCGCCAGGCGGTACTGTGCCCAGTTCTGGAAAATGGCTCCGTTGCCACCATAGATGATGAGCTCATGCGGATGCTGTGCGACACGCGGATCCAGATTGTTCTGAATCATTGCCATTATCGCAGCAGCCTGACGGCTTTTTGCCGGGTACTCGTCTATCGGCCTTGCATACATTTCGTAATCAGGACGGAAACGGTACATGTAAATGCGTCCGTAGTCGTGCAATTCCTGCGCAAACTCCTCAGCCAGAATGCTATGGAACTTGGTCGGGAAATATCTGAGTGCATTGCGTACTGCCAGTACCTTTTCTTCGTCAGTAAGAATGTCCTTGCGCTTCGGCGCATGATTTATCGCCATGTCGTATGGCTTTTTCTCCGGAAGCTCCGCCGGGATGCCTTCGAGTATCTGTTTCTGAAAATCAGTCATGTTATCCGATGTTTTTGTTTACTTCTGAAAGGATTTCCGCTTCTTTTTCTGCTGCTTCTTTCGCGATTTTCTCCGCCTCGGCAGTCAGACTGTCAGCCATTGCACGGTCTTTCAGTCCGGCAGCATTGATACGGACATTGAGCTGGGCCCCTTTCACGGCCGCGAGCGCTGCGATTGCTCCGACGCCCGCGTCAGATGCGGATGCTGGGTTGCCCTTGCGCGCCATTCCGAGTGCCAACGGCATGGCTTCCAATGCGGTCTGCATTGTCCTGAGCGGAACCTGGGTCGCGTAGAGCGTAGCTTTTTCCATGGCTTCTGCGCGTGCCGCCTTCTCCTCTTCCGTGCCCTTAGGCATTGAAAATACGTTCATTATTTTGGCGAATGCTGCAGTGTCTTCGTCCACGAGTTTCAGCAGGCGTTCCATGATGTCCTGTCCTTTTACGGCCTGGTCGGAGAACTCCTTCCAGCGGTCGTCCCAGCCGCGTTTGTGGGCGGAGAGGTTGGCCACCATTGCGCCCAGAGCAGCTGCAAGCGCGCCCATGTATGCAGATACGGAACCGCCTCCCGGAGCCGCCGATTCGGATGCGGTCTCTCTGGCGAATCCCTTGAGTGTCATGCGGATAAGTCTTTCTTTCTCAGCCATGACAGCTTCGTCCTCCATCAGGAATTCGATGACTTTCTCCCTAGGGTTGAATGGCTTCAGGTCGCTGAGGCCCAATGACTTGGCTGCGATTTTTATGATTTCGTCCTCGCTGATGCCAAGCGAGCGCTGCTGTTTTTCGAGATAATATCTGCCTGTTTCCAGGAGTACGCGTTTAGGTACCAGGCCGACGATTTCCGTTCCGGTCACGCGCAGTCCTCGTGCAGCAGCTGCCCTGCATACCTCTTCGAATGCCACGTGGAGCGGAGTGGTGTTTATGTCAGTGATGTTCATCGACACCTGAGCGATGCCGTATTCCTCTATGTACCAGCCGATTGCCTTACAACCTTTGAGCGTTCCTGGTATCCAGACGGTCTGGCCTTCCGCGTCTTTCAGGATCTTTCCTGTCAGGCTGCCTCCTTCTCTTGCAGGACGGCCTTTTTCGCGCACGTCGAACGCCACCGCCATAGCCCTGCGGGTAGATGTCGTATTCAGGTTGAAGTTTACTGCAATGAGGAAATCCCTTGCGCCCACGTTAGTCGCGCCGGCTTTCGCCACGGTCTCATTGTACTCTCCGGGTCCGAAGTCCGGTTTTCTTTTCGGGTCAATGACTTTTTCAGGGAGTGCTTCATATTCTCCTGCGCGGCATACTGCAAGATTCCGTCTTTCAGGCGTATATGCTGCCGCCTCGTAGCAATAGCAAGGTATTCCCAGCTCGTCATAGATACGTTTCGCCAGAGTGCGTGCCCATCCGGCGCATTCATCCAATGTCGTTCCGGCTACCGGTATGAGCGGAAGTACGTCTGTGGCACCTGACCGTGGATGTGCTCCGTGGTGCAGCCTCATGTCGATAAGTTCGGCCGCTTTCTTTTCACCCTGGAACGCCGCTTCCATTACCGCTTCCGGTGAACCGACGAATGTCACGACTGTGCGGTTCGTAGCCTCTCCCGGGTCTACATCCAGAACTCTTACACGTTCTTCGCCGCGCTCCGTATTTACGGTAGTGTCGGCTATCGCCTTGACAATCAGGTCGATTACTTCCTTGTTCCGTCCTTCACTATAGTTCGGGACGCATTCGATGATTTTGTCCATATTTAAAGTCAATGTTATTAAAACGTATAAATATACGCATATTTCCCCTGATTTGGGAAATTTTCTTGCATTGACTTTACCTATGGGGTGCTAATCCTCTGTGGTTGGAGCCTCTCCGCGGCGGTAAATCTTGTAGCCTATCATGGCCATCGCGATGCTCATGAGCGGGCTGATGATGTTGAAGAAGCAATATGGCAGGTAGGCGAGTGTCGGCACGCTCAGGATCGTCGCCTGGGTCATGCCGCAGCTGCTCCATGGGAAAAGCGGGGAAGTCACTGTGGATGAGTCCTCTACGGAGCGTCCGAGCAGCCTGCTTTCGTAGCCGCGTTTGGCGTAGATGTCCTTATATATGTCCGATGTGAGGATAATTGACAGGTACTGGTCGGAAATCACGCCGTTCAGGATTACGCCTGTGCTGACCGTGGAAGCCACCAGTCCTGTTCGCGTCTTGGTCATCGGCAATATCAGCGATGCCAGGTGATGGAGCATTCCGCTGGCCTTCATGCAGCCGCCGAAGCACATTGCGCAGATAATCAGATAAACGGTATTGAGCATGCCGAGCATACCTCTGGACGATACCAGCATATTGACCTCTTCGACGCCGGTATCGACTGACACTGAATCATATACGGTCTTGACAATGCCGGTGAACAGCACGCCGGCTTCGCCCGTTGATATGCCCATTGATTCCAATGCCTTGTTTCCGATTTCGGAGATGATGTGCGGCTGGAGGATGATGGCGCAGACCGCTGCAAGGACCATTGAAATGCCCAGCACCGGCAGCGCCGGCATTTTCTTCGCGATCAATATGCCCGTCACGAGCGGTACGATCAATGTCCACAAGCTGATGTTGAATTTCGCGGCCAATGTCTCCGTATAGACCGAGATTTGCGCCGAGTCGTTGCCGCTGTGCAGGAATCCCAGTATCAGGAACAATGTCAATGTCAATGCGAATGTCGGTACTGTGGTGAGCATCAAGTACTTGATGTGCCTGAACAGGGGACTGCCCGAAATTGACGCGGCCATGACGGTGGTGTCGGAAAGCGGGGAAATCTTGTCGCCGAAATAGGCTCCGGAGATGATGGCTCCGGCAATCATGCCGTCACTGAATCCCTGTGCCTTGCCGATACCCATCAATGCCACGCCGATGGTGGCAATGGTTGTCCAGGAGCTGCCTATCATCACCGAGATGAAGGCGCAGATTATACATGCCGTTACCAGAAAGACTCTTGGCGAGATTATCTGGACACCATAATATATAAGTGAAGGCACGGTGCCGCTCATGGTCCATGTCCCGGAGATGCCTCCGATCATGAAAAGTATGACAATGGCAGTGGTTACGTCTCCGATATTACTGCGTATCGCGTCTTCGAAGTCTTCCCACGGCTTCTTGAAAAGCCACATCGCGAGCCATACGCACAGGCCCGATGCGAAAAGAAGGGAAACCTGGCTCGCGCCCAATATTGCGTCGCTTCCGAAGAAGCTGATGTTCAATGTCAGCAGTATCATCAATACTGCAATCGGAATCAATGATATGACCGTCCGGATTATCGATGCTCGTTTCATATTCACAAGTTTTGCAAGTTCGTCAACTTGTCAAGTCGTAGTACGCGGATTTGCGTAAATTATTTTGTCATTTTGGAGTAGGCGTATGCCTTGGCAAAGGCCGCAAAATATTTTTCCGATGGAAGCAGTGCGGCCGTATTATCTGAATAATATTCTTGACAGAAAAGTTCTCTGGCGCGACAGAGTTCACCTAGCATTTCGTTTCTGCCGTCCGTGTTTCGTCGTCCTTCGGAAATCGTTGCGTCAATGAGATCCAAAGCCCGGATAAATGCACTTTCCGCCAGATCTTTGTTTCCTTTCATTTTCCATTTTCCGGTTCTTCCTATCTCGCTGCTTATATTGGCCATCTGCTCTACAAATGACATTTTTCCCCACCTTTCTTTGTCAGGAGGTTTCGGTAATGTAATGTTCATATTATAAGCTGATTGACAATGTCTCTAATTGTTTTCTGAATATTCGGATCTTCAACATCTCTGCTGAAATTATTCCTTCTTGGTGAAATATTGATAAGCGAATCGAATTCAATGAAATCGTCTCCTTCCATTTCCGGGTATAGGTTTATTCCCCATAGAGATTCTTGTGAGGAACCATTCTCTATCAGCATCTTTTCCAAGTCAGCATGTAGTTCAGCATTGATTGCCAATATCTTCATGTCGATATCTACAACGGCCTTGACCATGTCTCCAAAAAATTCAGGAGCCATATCTGTAAGTTGCTGACGTGCTATAGGTTTTGTTACTATAATCATCTGCTGTTTGTTTTTTATAAATAGATATCTTACAAAAATAACTAATTTTTCGCAGGTGGTCAAAAATATGATGTTGTCGCGGTAGTGCTGAAATATTGATAAATAAAACACCCGGTCAAATTGTTTGGCCGGGTGTTATAACATATTATGTATTATGGATTAAGATCCGTATATACTAGAAGAGTTCATCATTGCTCTCGGAAACATTGAAATCAGGAGCATCGTAGTTGTCAGCAGAATTGAAATTCTCTGCTCCTTCAATGTTCTCGTCAGCCGGTCTCGGGCCGAATGGCTTTCTTCCGCCTCTGTGGTCATCGCGTGGACCTCTGCGGTCGTCTCTTGGACCACGTCTGTCATCACGGCGATCGCCTCTTCTGTCGTCGCGAGGGCCTCTTCTGTCGCCTCTGCGGTCATCTCTTCTGTCGTCGCGTGGACCTCTTGGACGACGCTCAGGCTCTACGTAGCCCTCCGGTTTCTCGGTGAGTGCACGCATTGAAAGTCTCATCTTGCCTGTCTTCTCATCGATTTCGAGAAGTTTTACGTCCACTTCGTCGCCGACTTTGAGGACATCAGCTACGTTCTCTGTCTTGGTCCATGCGATTTCCGATACGTGGAGGAGTCCTTCCTTGCCAGGGAGAATTTCTACGAATGCACCGAAATCGAGGATTGAAACGACCTTGCCGTGGTATGTTTCGCCGACTTCAGGCACAGCGCAGATACCTTCGATCCATGCGAGAGCCTTGTCGAGGGAATCCTTGTCTGTAGAGAAGATATCCACGAGACCCTTTCCTCTCTCCGTGTCCTCTGTGATGGTGATGGTGGTGCCTGTCTCTTTCTGGATTTTCTGGATGGTCTCGCCGCCCTTTCCGATAACGGCGCCGATGAAGTCTGAAGGAATTTCGAGCTGCTTGAGTCTCGGAACGAATGGCTTGTAGTCCTCACGTGGCTCGCTGATGGTCTTCATCATTTCGCCCATGATGTGGAGTCTGCCCTGACGTGCCTGCTCAAGTGCCTTTGCCAGAACGTCGTATGAAAGTCCGTCAACCTTGATGTCCATCTGGGTAGCTGTGATACCGTCTTTGGTTCCGGTTACCTTGAAGTCCATGTCTCCGAGGTGGTCCTCGTCACCGAGGATGTCGGTAAGGATGGCGTATCTTTCGTTAGGTCTGTCCTTGTCTGTGATAAGGCCCATTGCAACACCTGCTACAGGTTTCTTGATCTTGACACCTGCATCCATGAGTGCGAGGCAACCTCCGCAGACTGAAGCCATTGAAGATGAACCGTTTGACTCAAGGATGTCTGATACCACGCGGATTGCGTAAGGGTTCTCAGGAGCTAGTGGAACTACTGCTTTGAGAGCACGCATTGCGAGGTTTCCGTGTCCGATTTCGCGGCGGCCTACACCTCTCTGTGCCTTGGCCTCGCCTGTTGCGAATGGAGGGAAGTTATAGTGAAGAACGAACTGCTGTGTCTCGCGGACAAGTACTTCGTCCATTTCCTTCATGTCGAGCTTGGTTCCGAGTGTAACGCTTGCAAGTGACTGTGTTTCACCACGTGTGAAGATTGCGGAACCGTGTGCGCATGGGAGGTAGCCGACTTCGCACCAGATAGGACGTACTTCGTCGGTCTTACGGCCGTCGAGACGGACTCCCTCGTCGAGAATCATGTTTCTCATTGCGGCCTTCTCCTCATTGTTGTAATATCTTGCTACCATTGCAGCCTTGGCCTCCTGGTCTTCCTCTGAAAGTGTAGCGAGGAAGTCAGCCTTGATCTGCTCGAAGCCTTCTGACCTTTCCTGCTTAGGTTTTGCGGATTTGGCGAGGGCGTAGCATTTGTCGTAGCAGAACTCGTGAACGGCTTTCTTGAGATCCTCGTCTTCCTCGTCGTGAGGGTAGTCTCTCTTCACGTCCTTGCCGAGTTCCTTGTTCAGTTCAACCTGTACGAGGCACTGTTTCTTGATGGCTTCGTGTGCGAATTTGATGGCTTCGAGCATGTCTGCTTCGCTTACCTCGTTCATTTCGCCTTCTACCATCATGATGTTGTCATAGGTAGCTGCAACCATGAGTTCAAGGTCGCTGTCTGCCATTTCGCTGAATGCAGGATTGATCTTGAATTCGCCGTTGATCCTTGCGACGCGTACTTCTGAAATCGGGCCTTCGAACGGAATGTCGCTGCATGCGAGTGCTGCTGATGCTGCGAGTCCTGCGAGTGCGTCAGGCTGGGTGTCTGCGTCTGCTGAGATAAGGTTTACATTGACATAAACCTCAAGGTGAAAATCGTCCGGGAACAGCGGTCTGAGCGCGCGGTCAACGAGGCGTGAGATGAGAATCTCATAGTCGGATGCCTTGCCTTCGCGTTTCATGAAGCCGCCAGGGAATCTTCCTGCTGAATAGAATTTCTCTTTGTAGTCTACCTGAAGAGGCATGAAGTCAGTGCCTTCCTTTACCTCTTTGGCGCAGGTTACGGTGGCGAGGAGCATTGTTCCTCCCATCTTGATGACTGCTGAACCGTCAGCCTGCTTTGCAAGCTTGCCGGTCTCGATTTCGATTACCCTGCCGTCGGATAATTCGATTTTCTTGTTAATGATGTTCATTAGTGTTTCAATGACCTGCCTTCCCCAATGGAAGTGTGTTTTCTTTTATTTTCTTCATATATCGTCCCCGTGTTCTGCAGCAGGTCGGTTATTATGCAGAAACGGAATGCTATATTCTCACGCTACGCCCTTGCGGGCGGAATGGCTTGCGTCCCTTGCGGGTGCTGTGCTCTTTTTTGCGAGGGCTGTGCTCTTGCGAGGTTTCCAGGCCCACGCGCTTTTATTTACGTTACCCTCACCCTAAATCCCTCCCCTCGGGGTAGGGAGTTGCCGTCGCCCTTCGGGCTTTAGGGCTCACGCTCCCCTTGCGGGCGGAATAGCTCGCGTCCCTTGCGGGTGCTGTGCCTTTTTGCGAGGTTATCTCGTATAAATGCTGAAAAAAGGACCGGCTCCAGTGATGAAACCGGTCTTTTGCTTTCCTATCGGTTATCGACGGAGACCAAGCTCCTTGATGATGCTTCTGTATCTCTCAATGTCAACTCTCTGGAGGTAGTCCAGCAACTGACGTCTTTTACCTACAAGGCGGAGAAGAGAACGACGGGTTACAACGTCTTTCTTGTTCTTCTTCACATGCTCTGTGAGGTGATTGATACGGTAGGAAAATAGAGCAACTTGACTCTCTGGTGAGCCGGTGTCTGTATTAGACTTCCCGTACTTCGCGAAAATCTCCTGCTTCTTTTCAGCTTCTAAATACTCAGCCATTTCGCAAAAAATTTTATTTATAAAACAATCATCGGTATCCGTCACGGATTCCCGCGTTCCCTCCATCTGCCTGAGCAAATTTCAGAAACGGCTGCAAAGTTAAGAATTATTTCTTATATTGCAAACGCATTTTTGTGCATTCTATCTGAAAAGGTCCTCCAAAGTTATGACCTTTTGGAATCTGCTGGAATACTCGTTTCTTTTCAATCCATAGGTCGTTATCAATACCGTGGAAACGCTTCTCCTGTTCTTGAAGAAGGTTGATGTGTAATCCATCCTGGACTGAAGTTTTCTTGCGTATGCCGAAGTGACGGCATATTCATCGTTACAGAACTTTATTTCGCAGATATTTACGACTCTGTCTGCACGTTCAATCAAAAGATCAATCTGCATTCCCTCTTGCGTGTCCGTTCCGTCAACGGACCAGGCTGATTCGTTGGAGCAGACCCCACTGATTCCCAGAGCAGACTTCACTTGTTCTATGTGGTAAAATACAATTTCCTCAAAAGCATATCCGAGCCAACTGTTCATTGCCGGAGAATTGTAATGCATCTGCCAGAAATGTTTTTGATTGATGTTCGGTTTGACATAGTGAAGATAGAATGAACAGAACGGGTCAGAAATTCTATACTTCAACTTTTTCTCGCCAAAAGGTTTGTATGAACTAATCAAACGGCTCTTTTCCAATGCCTTTATTGATTTGGAAAAAGTTCCGCCAGACAGTTTTTCGGTTTTTGTGATTATCTCTTCCCTTGTGAGTCCGCATCTTCGGCTTCCGATGTATGCCACTATTGATTTCAGGCAGTCTGGATTTGCGAACTGTGAAGAAAAAAGCTTGTCGAATTCATCATATAGAATTGAGTCCTGGTCGAAGAGCAATTTGTCGATATTCTGCACGACACTCAAGTCTTCTCTGAATTGGGATAGATAGTAAGGAATGCCTCCGAAAGCCATGTATGCTTGGACTATATCGTATTTATCCATTCGGAATCCCTCTTCTCTGAAGAATTCTTCGCACTCCCGCAAAGTGAACGGTCCGACATGTATGCTTGAAGTGACACGATTATAGAGTCCTCCCTTACCTTCAAGCATTTCGTCGCATATCCAGGAGGTTGCGGAGCCGCAGACAATCAGTTTTACATGCCTTCTGGCAGAGCACCAATCATTGCAAAAATGCTCGAATGCACTGACAAAACCAGAACGTGGCGTATCCATCCAAGGCAACTCGTCGATGAAAATCACTTGATTGCTTCCATCAGATTTACTGTCAAGAAGTTCTTGAAGAAGGTGAAAAGCTTCCACCCAATTTTCAGGACATTGTGCATCACTTTTCAGCCCATAAGTCTTCATTGAATAGTAGAACTCCGCCAACTGAAGTCGCATCATTCCGCTTGTGGCTCCTTTTTCAAGAGGAGATACGGCAGTGTGCTTGAATGCATAGCTATTATTGAAAAATTCGTTGACGAGGAAAGTCTTACCGACTCGCCTTCTGCCATAAACCACTACAATCTGTGCGGTTTTTCGGTCCAATGCCCGTTGAAGCATCTCCTTTTCAAGTTGTCGTCCAATCATAATGCCTTAATATTATATTTAGCCATAAATATAGAAAAAGTATCTGTTTTGGCCAAATTAAAAATTCAAAACAGCCAAAACTTGGTTAATTGCTCGTGTTTTGGCTGTTTTGAGTCAGACATTGACCACCATTATTTGGTTGATGTCGGTCAGGTAGTTGGGGGTGAGGTGCTCACGTCGGGTCTTCCACTCCTCGTTCGCGCTGCCTTCGACGGCGAGACCGACCGTCTTGACGCCATATTGGTGATTCATCCTGTCTATCGTCTTCGAAAGTTCGAGCCGCTCGTCACGCTTGCTGACGGTGTCGAACAGCACGGGCTGTATGCTGCCGGGAACGATGTGCGAAAGGATGACGCCGGATTTCTTGAAAAGGATTCCAGGCCGGTAGATTTCTTCCGCGAGCCTCATCGCCAACTTCGTGATTTCCAATGTATCCGCAGATGGAATCCCGAGCATTGCGGAAGCCATGTACCCGTATTGCGGCAGGTCTTCCCGGAATCGGTTGCTGCATGCGAAAACACTGACGCATCCCGCAGCTGAGTCTTGTCCGCGGAGCGTATTGCAACAACTGGCGGCGAATGTGGCCACTGAGGATTTGAGCTGTTCTACGGAGGAAGTCATTTTTCCGAAACTCCTTGATGTAGAGATACTTTGCCGCTGAATAATCTCTGTGGTGTCTATGCACGGACGGCCGTTCAGTTCCAGCCAGGTCTGGTAACCCGGCTTATGGAAATGCCGCTGCACCCAGTCGCCGTCCTTGTCCGCGAATTCCAACGCCGTCCGCACTCCGAGCGCGACCAGCCTCGCATACGTCCTTGGCCCGATGCCCCAAATGTCGGCAAGGTCAGCCAGCGCGAGCGCTTTCCGCCGTTTCTCGTCCGTGTCAATCATGCACACGCCGCGGTACCCGCGAAATTTCTTTGCGAATTTGCTCGCGACTTTCGCCAATGTTTTCGTAGGGGCAATGCCAATGCTTACCGGAATGTCTGTGTACAATGCTATTTTCCGTATCATTCCGCGCATGAGTTCCACGATGTCGAAATGTTCTTCGTAGCCGTCCAGATAGAGGAATTGTTCGTCAATGGAGTAGTTTTCAGTGTGCTTTACCGTCTTCCGCATGATGCTCTGCACGCGCTCCGACATTGCCGCATACAGCATGATGTTGCTGGAGAATACGGCGACATTGTTCTTCCTGATGATGTCCTTTACTTCGAAGAATGGTGCTCCGCGCTTGATTCCCAATGCCTTGGCTTCCGTCGTAAGGGCAATGACATTTCCGTCATTGCTCGACAATACGCATACGGGTTTTCCTTTGAGACCCGGGTGGAGGGCCCGTTCTACCGATGCAAAAAAAGTGTTGCAGTCCGCGAGTGCTATCATATATTTCGGATGTTTTTGGTGATGCGGAGGTTTCCGGCCCTCGCGCGTTTACTACGTTACCCCACCCTAAATCCCTCCCCTCGGGGTAGGGACTTGCTATCGCCCTTGCGGGCTCCAAGAGCGGAATGTCTAATGATGTGAAGAAAGTGTTGCAGTCCGCGAGTGCTATCATGAATTTCGGATGTTTTAATTGTGCGTGGGTTCCGGCCCTCGCGCGTTTACTACGTTACCCCCCCACCCTAAATCCCTCCTCTCGGTGTGCCATTAGTCGCGGGGTTTGTGGATTATGAAGGTGACGGTGCCCCAGACGCTGAAATCATCCTCGGGACTGATCCGGATGCGCGGGTAATCGGGATTGGCCGGAACCAGCCAGCCCTGCCCGTCCTCCATCCGGAAATGCTTCAATGTGTATTCGCCATTGATCTCGCACATCGCTATCTCCCGCGGCGAAGGATTCCGGTTGCTCTTGTCCACGATGACAATGTCCCCGCTGAGAACCCCGGCGTCAATCATTGAATCACCGTTCACCCGTATGAGATATGACGCCTCCGGATGCGGACAAAGCATCCGAATCAGGTCAATGTCCTGCGACTTTTCATCATTGTCCAGCGGTACCGGGAAACCCGCCACGACCCTGATATCGAAAAAAGGAATGTTTACGTGCGCCACCTTCCCGGCCGGAATGACGTCTCCAATCCTTCCAATATCTTCCGCCCGTTCAGACTTCTTTCCGGATTCGATTCCTCCTCCTGTTTCTGTCTTCCAGCCTCTCCTTATATCCGTTACTGATATTCCTCCTTGTTCAAGGTTTTCTTCCGTTTCTGCAATCTTCAATACTCTCTCTTTCTTTAGAAGGGCTTCAGCAATACTCTTTTTTATGAATTCCGTCCGGTTCTCCACTTTCTCCAATTCGTCGGCCAATGCCCCCGGAGCACGGAATGAAATCATCCTGCTGTCACCTCTCGGCCGTCCTGCCCCCGGTCGCGCGCCACCACGCATTCCATTCCGCGCTCCTTCACGAGTCCTTCCGTTTTTATGCGCTCCACGCTCATTCTCTCTGCTGCCCCCAGCCAAGTCTTGCACCTCCTTTCCCATTTTTCGCATGGTTGCGTCCCTTGCGCCATTCCCGTTCTCATCTTGCGTACCATGTCGTGCGTCAATGTCTTTTATACGATTACTATCCATAGCTCTCTCCTTTAAGTGCCACAAATATACAATTCTTTTTGAAAAACATAATACATAAATCAAAAAACGGAACAAGTTGGCAGGCTATGATTTTGATAAACTGCTGAATATTATGGTATTACAGAAACGCGCGCCTGCCAAGTCTCATGAAAAAACATGGGAGTTGGCAGGGCGGTTTTCTGGGGCGAAGCCTTGTAATTCTCTTATATTCAATGAAGAAGCAGAAAAACAGCGGCGCGATTTCCCTGCCAACTTGTTCGGTTTTTTAGTGCTGAAATATGCATATGTGGTGGCACCGCAGCCGGAATATACCCCCTCCGGCTGCTACGAGATCGGCGGTCCGGGCGGCTCGGCCAGAAGGCCGTCCTTCCGCCGACTCGTTGCTCTGTTTTAATATGCGACATGCAAATGCGATAGTCCCGGAAAAGTATTTAATATTCGATATGCAAATGAGGTGGTCCCGGAAACGATTCTTGACCTTGCCGCTGAATTTCTGAACAAGTTGGCAGGCGGTGATTTTGGTAAATCGCTGAATGTTATGGTGTTACAGAAATGTGCGCCTGCCAAGTCTCATGAAAAAACATGGGAGTTGGCAGGGCGGTTTTCTGGAGTGAAGCCTTGTAATTGATTGACACTCAATAAATAAGCAGAAAAACGGTGGCATGGCTTTCCTGCCAACTTGTTCAGTTTTTTTAGTGCTGAAATATGCATATATGGTGGCACTGCAGCCGGAATATACCACCTCCGGCTGCTACGAGATCGTTTAGTGAGTGTTAAAAAATAAGTTGGTAAAGATTTGTGAAAGATTCTCGGGGGTGATTTCTTATCGAAGAAATGTGCTGGACATCCACGATAGGGGAGAAAAGGTGTAGACCGAAAAGACGAGCAAAGATTACCAAGTTAATACTTCATTGAGTCATCAAGCAAATGGGAAAGTGTCAGCAGGGCAGGCGGTCGGTTCCGGCGGACGTGGCCAGCCCACGGCCTCGGGAAGTGGGAGGTGCCTGCCGGATACAAGTTCTCGCGGGAGCGAGGACGCGGGAGACGGTAGGAGGGTCGAACGAAGCAGCGCGGAGTGAGTTCCGCCGGAACTGATCGCCTGGCCGATGTGAAACACATTATGTCCGGTGTAAAAAACAGACCAATCCCTGCGCGAAAACACAATCAATGCAAACCAACTTTCAGAACTTGAAATATTATGTTAATTAAAACCAGCATTTCACATATCTGTAATCATGTTTTTTCAGAAAAAGCGTTTTCATTTTCTGAACACGGATAGTTATTCGTTACTTTGTAAAAAAACCATGTACTATCATTTCTGCACTAACGGCCTGTTGAAAAACATTATTTTCTCATCTGATGAGGACTATATTTATGGAATGAATGCCATCGCCATCTGTAAGTCGAGATATGTTGATGTGAAGATACTTGCATTCTGCATTATGAATAACCACGTCCATTTTATCCTTGACTGCACGAAAGATGAGGGGGAATTGTTCATGAGATATTATAAGCTGCTTCTGGGAGTCTATCTTAAGAAGAACTATGTCGCGGAACGTAATCTTGACGGTGCGGATATAGGATGTAAGGAAATATCGGACCCGGATTATTGTGTCCGCGCTATTGCATATGTCTTGCGGAATCCGCTCTCTGCCGGAGTGCAAGTCGTTCCCGGTGAATATCGTTGGAGTTCCGCCAACTTGTATTTTGCGTCGCGGACCTTTGCCCAAAGGAATTTGATGTCAATCGGAAGCATTCCCGTCTTGAAGGTCAGGAGCCTGACCAGAAGCCATTGCCGGTTTTCTCCAGAATGGCGCCTGGATGAGAATGGTATGATATTTCCTGGCGACTATGTTGATTATGAGAGTGTTGAGAGAATTTTCCTGCGCCCGTCGCAGTTACTTTACTATGTTCTTAAAAACAATGATTCCTCGATTGAGGCGGATACGGGGATTCTTGCCAAGTGCCGATACAGTGATAATGAATTGTGCGCATCCAGGGATATTCTTATCCGAGAACATTTCGGGAAAAGCAGATTGATGCAATTGTCAGTGGAAGAAAGGATATCTCTGGCGTCAATGATGAGGCGACGCTACGGGGTGTCACTGCCGTCATTGTCCCGGATTATCCAGATCGACAGACAATTGCTTCGGGGTATGCTCTGAATTTCTGAACAAGTTGGCAGGCGGTGATTTTGGTAAATCGCTGAATGTTATGGTGTTACAAAAACGCGCGCCTGCCAAGTCTCATGAAAAAACATGGGAGTTGGCAGGGCGTTTTTCTGGGGTGAGACCTTGTAATTCTCTGATATTCAATGAATAAGCGAGTAGATGTTGCCGTGGTTCGCCTGCCAACTTGTTCGGTTTTTTAGTGCTGGGATATGCACATGTGGTGGCACCGCAGCCGGAATATACCGCCTCCGGCTGCTACGAGATCGGCGGTCCGGGCGGCTCGGCCAGAAGGCCGTCCTCCCGCCGACTCGTTGCTCTGTTTTAATATGCGACATGCAAATGAGATAGTCCCGAAAAAGTATTTAATATTCGACATGCAAATGAGGTGGTCCCGGAAACGATTCTTGACCTTGTCGCTGAATTTCTGAACAAGTTGGCAGGCGGTGATTTTGGTAAATCGCTGAATGTTATGGTGTTACAGAAATGTGCGCCTGTCAAGTCTCATGAAAAAACATGGGAGTTGGCAGGGCGGTTTTCTGGGGTTGGGGCCTTGTAATTCTCTGATATTCAATGACTAAATAGGCAAACGGCGACACGGTTCGCCTGCCAACTTGTTCAGTTTTTTAGTGCTGGGATATGCACATATGGTGGCACCGCAGCCGGAATATACCACCTCCGGCTGCTACGAGATCGGCGGTCCGGGCGGCTCGGCCAGATGGCCGTCCTCACGTCGACTCGTTGCTCTGTCAATTAATATGCGACATGCAAATGCGATAGTCCCGAAAAAGTATTTAATATTCGATATGCAAATAGGTGGTAAAGATTCTCGCGGGAGACGGTAGGAGGGTTAAACTTATCCGTTTTAGATTTTGCGGAAAGCGAAAGACCTTGTAATTTTGTGGGAATAACAACATTACGAAAGAAATAACAACATTGCGAAAAGCGGAAAGAAATATGACAGATACGATTCAGAATCAACCGAAAACACGACGCGACGCCATAGAAATGGACAATGTCAGAAGCCAGAAAGCCAACCTGAAGAAGAACACGGACGCCAACCAGCTGCTCTCGCTCAGAAAAAGACTGGACGTGCTTCTGCGCACCGGACAACTGCTGCTCGAAAGCTCGGCGGACACGAACCGCATACGACGGAACATGGTCCGGGCCGCATTGTTTCTCGGCTTCAATGAAGACAACCTGCATATATTCATTGACCATAACATATTGATGGTCAACTACAGCGACGAGGCGCACTCCTTCACGAAATTCCAGAAGCGCGTGAAAGACGGCATCAACTTCACCACCATCGAATCCATCAGCCACCTGACATACAAGGCAGTGAGGAAACACTTCTCGGTGGAAGACTACGAAGCCGAACTCGAAAAAATCGCTGCGAGACCGAGAAACTACAACCAGCTGGTGACATCAGCCGGAGCAGCATTGGCCTGCGGCGGATTCTGCATCCAATTCGGCTGCGACTGGACAGCATTCCTTTACGCATCACTGGCCGCATTCATCGGCTTCAACTGCCGCGCATACTTCAACAAGCTCGGTGTGAACAAATACTTCTCCATCGCCATTGCCGCGTTCGTCTCCACATTGATAGCATGGATCACGACATACCTCCCGGCATGGACCACGACACCGCTCCACCCGCTGCTCGCATGCGCCCTCTTCATTGTACCGGGCGTGCCGCTCATCAACTTCGTGGACGACATGCTTGACACCAATTTCCGGGTCGGCATGGAACGCGCCATAAACACGGTCATGATGATGGTCGGCATGGCATTCGGTATCGTGCTGGCATTGAAAGTATGCAGCTGGGCCTTCCACTTCGCACCAGACATCATGTCCATACCGATGGTTCCGGAACACCCGTATTGGATGTACGCCACGGCGGCAGCCATATCGGCCATGGGTTTCTCGATGATTTTCAATATCCCGAAACGCCTGCTTCCGGTAGTCGCGATAGGCGGCATCATTGCTGTCTGCACCCGTAACTTGGTCAGCCTGCAGCCGGACATGTACTGCTCGTTCAGCCTTGGGCAAGGCGGTATAATCGGATCACTCGCGGGATCGGCCCTCGTTTCCATAATCTGCATCAAGGCCGTGCACGTCTTCCACACCCCTCACCAGGTCATCGCCATCTCCAGCGTGATTCCAATGGTCCCTGGTGTGCTGATGTACCGCTGCCTGTTCTCCCTCTTCACCATCCCGGGAACCAGCGGCGAACAAATGTCCAACTTCGTTGCCGCCGGCGTGAACGGGCTCAATGCCTCCCTCATAATCGGTGCCATAGCCCTCGGCGTCGCCGTCCCGAACATCATTGCGAGAAGGCAGGTCAATGCCTCCAAACGTCGTGCTTTCGAGACGCAGATCAAGGAACAGCGCGAACATGACGGATTCATTGACATCACGAAATTATAAACCTTATAAAAACTTATAACCAAATGAGTTACACATCCAAAACACTGTTGCCCGACGAAAACGTCCTGTATAAGGGACATGTAAGTGCCTGGTATTTCGCCCCGGCATTGCTGCTGGCACTCATCGGAGCCGTCGTTCTGATTTTCGCATTGGCCCCGGAAACCGGTACCCTCGCATATATTCATCAGGACAATGACGAACTCGCCGGATTCTGCATCTTCCTGGGCGTCGCCATCCTGCTATGGGCATTGATAAAATTCCTGCGGATACTCTTCTATAAATGGACCTCGGAATTCATCATCACCGATAAGCGCTGCATCCTGAAGACGGGCCTCATAAGCATCTGTGTATCAGACATTGCACTGGACAAATGCGAAGGCATCATCTTCCACCAGAGCATTGGCGGCCGCATCTTCGGATATGGAACACTCAGCGCCACCACAGGCGGACAGACATTGGACTTCCCGGGAATTGACTCACCGTTCGCCTTCCGTAACCAGCTTTTCGTAGCAATGGACAATTACAAGAAATGGCGAGCATCATCTATATGACAGACTTCGCGGAAGCCTATGCACGCGGACTGCTCCTCGGAATCGCACGATATGCCGAGAGCATCGGTGAGGCATGGAACATCTGCCGGCTTCCGCTGTCCATCCGCGACCGCTTCGGTATCAAGGCAGTGGTCGAATACGCCTATACTCACCACGCGGACGCCGTAATCGGACAATTCAACCCTCAAGATGACGTAAGCCTTTTCACGAAACAGGGCATCCTCGTACTGGCACAGGATTTCAAATCCCCGTTTACCGACATCCCGAACATCCGTGGCGAATACCGCAAATCCGGAGAAATGGCAGCCGACTACTTCATCAACAAAGGCTTCCGCAACTTCGGATTCTACGGCGTGAAGCACGTGAACTGGTCCGAGGACAGACGCAAGGGCTTCCTTGACGTGATCTCCTCCAAGGTCCCGGGCTACTCCTTCTATGACATGGAAATGCTGAAAAGCGACATGTGGAACTACGACGTCGAAGGCACCGCGAAATGGCTCGAAAGCCTTCCGAAACCGGTCGCAATCCTGGCCTGCGACGACAACCATGCCTACTATCTCACGGAGTCCTGCCGAATCATGTCCCTCTCCGGAAACCATACGAAACTCCGTATCCCTGAGGATATTGCGATACTTGGCGTGGATAACGACGAGACCATCTGCAACCTCTCGTCCGTCAAACTTTCGTCGATAAACCAGGATGTCGAAAGGGGGGTAGAAGTCGCCCGCTACATCGACAAATGCCTCAAGCACGGGCAGACTGAAATCTACGACATCACCGTCCCGGCGACGCACATCGTCACCCGCCAATCCTCCGACATCTTCGTCAATGACGACCCGTACATCGCCAAGGTCCTCAAGTACATCCACGAAAATATCAGCCATAAGGTCAATGTCGATGACATCGTCGGCCAGGTGCCTCTTTCACGTCGCCTTCTGGAAGAACGCTTCAGGAAGGTGATGGGAACATCCATATACAATTATGTGCTGAAAGTCAGGGTAGAAAAGGTCGCTGAACGTCTCTCTGACGGCAGCAGCGTATCTGATGCTGCCTTCGAATTCGGTTTCACCGACATCAAGAACCTTTCCCGCGTATTCCGCAATATCATGGGAATGTCGCCGTCTGAATACAAGGCCAGATAGTCTCGCAAGTCCGGAAACTTGCGCTCCATGAGAATCTCACTCTAAATTCTGCGCGATATGAGGAGTCTCCTACGCAAAATGCCGCGTCGTTAAACGTTTTGCACGGTAATTTTGCATCATACAACCATGTAATTTCAGATGAAAAGAATAATTCCGCTAGCCATAATCATGGCATTGGTCTCATGCGGCCGCGCACAGCAGACCACAGAGGCAGATCCGATGATCGGCACAGGATTCCACGGACACACATATCCGGGAGCTGCGGCTCCTTACGGCATGGTGCAGCTGAGCCCGGACACCAGGACCGAAGGCTGGGATGCCTGCTCCGGCTATCATTATGATGACAATACCATAATCGGATTCTCCCATACTCACCTGAGCGGTACCGGATGCGCCGACCTGGCCGACATCCTCTTCCACCCGTCGGCAGAGGCGCCGGAAAAAAGCGGAACCCGCTATGGCATTGACCCTTACACATTCAATCATAAGGACGAAACCGCGAAGCCGGGATATTGGGCAGTGAAGCTCCCGAAAGCCGGACTCGTGGCGGAACTCACTGCTACACAGCATGTCGGCATCCACCGTTACATCTATAGCGGCAGCGGCAGGTACATCCTCATTGACCTGAATCATGCCCTGTCCGACGATAAAGTGGACCAATGCTCGTTGAGGCAGATCTCCGACACCGAAATCTGCGGCATGAGACGCACCCAAGGCTGGGTCGAAAACCAGGCAATCCATTTCTACGCCAGGTTCTCGCGCCCTATAATCAGTTTCAATGACGCTGAACGTCAGGCACTTCTGGAATTTGTACCGGATGCGGACACATTGACAGCCGCAGTCGGCATCTCGGCAGTCAGCATCGAAAATGCGAAACTTAACCTCGACACAGAAGTCCCTGAACTCGACTTCGACCAAGTCAGGGAACAGACCGAGGAAACCTGGCGCACAGCCCTGTCAGGCATCCGCGTCAAAGGCGGCACCGAAAAACAGCGTAGAATCTTCGCCACGGCACTCTATCATACTCAGATTGCCCCTAACGTAATGAGCGACGTGAACGGCCAATATATCCGCCACGACGGCAGCATCGGAACAATGCCGGAAGGCCGTAAATATTGGTCCACATTCTCCATCTGGGATACCTTCCGCGCATGGCATCCGCTTCAGACACTGACAGATACGGCATTTGTGAACGACATGGTACTGAGCTTCATGGAAATGTATGACGCATCCGGAGAACTCCCGATCTGGCCGCTCTGGTCAGGCGAAACCGGGACAATGATCGGCTATCATTCCGTATCGGTCATTGCCGACGCATACCTCAGGGGAGTCCGCGGATTCGATGCGGAAGCTGCATTGAAAGCAATGGTCCGCTCCTCCAATATCAACAAGAAAGGCTCGGCCCTGTACAATGAATTCGGCTTCGTTCCGTCAGACGTGAAGAAAGAATCCGTGTCATTGACATTGGAATACGCATACGACGACTGGTGCATTGCCAGAATGGCGGAAGAACTTGGACATGAAGACATTGCGAAAGAATATTACCGCAGAGCGACGAATTATGTGAACGTGTTCGACGGCTCGACATCCTTCTTCAGAGGCAGGAACCGCGACGGCAGCCGCACCACGCCGTTCGACATTTTCTCCACCGGCAGGGACTATACCGAAGCCACTCCATGGCACTACAGATTCTTCGCTCCGCATGACGTGAACGGTCTCATCCAACTCTTCGGCGGCAGGGAACAGTTCATCAAGGCATTGGACGACCTGTTCACCCTCGAATCCGACGAACTCACGCTGGATGTCTCCGACGTTTCCGGCCTCAAAGGCCAATACGCCCACGGCAATGAGCCCAGCCACAATTTCGCATATCTCTACAGCTATGCCGGACAGCCGTGGAAGACACAGGAACTCACCCGCGAACTGCTGGACGAAATGTATGACGACACGCCGGACGGCATTATCGGCAATGAAGACTGCGGCCAGATGTCGGCATGGTATGTAATGTCCTCGCTCGGCTTCTACTCCGTGTGTCCAGGAACGGGCGAATATGTCCTCACCACCCCTCTCTTCGATGAGGCGGAGATGATTATGGCTAATGGTAAAGTGCTGACTATCAAGGCGAACAATCCGGCACGAAACAGATATATAAAATCGGTCTCTCTTAACGGCCGTCCTCTGACCACCACATTCATAACCTACGCGCAGCTCCTCGAAGGCGGCGTCCTGGAATATGAATTGAGCAGAGAACCTGTCAAGAACATTGACCTGGAACGCCCTTATTCCCTCTCAACCGGCGAAGAAGCATCCGTGCCATATACCACCTCGGAATTCAGCCTCTTCATCGGTTCTGTGGACTTCACCCTCGGCACGACCACCCCGGACGCCGAAATCCGGTACACCCTCGACGGATCTGAACCTGATTCAGCGTCAATGCTTTACGGTGGCGCAATCCGACTCGATGCCAGCACCGTCGTCAGCGCCAGGACCTTCCGCGAAGGCTTCCGCCCGAGCCGAACTGTCAGGTTCAATGCCGAAAAGGCGGAGTTCATCCCGGGAGTTCAGAAGTCCGGACTTGCACATGGAGTCCGCTACCGTTTCCATGACGGAAGATTCGCATCCGTGGCCGAAATGTGCATGTCCAAAGTGACCCGCACCGGAACCATGCCGGAACCTTCCATCGATGACGCAGGCGTTGAGGACTACTTCGGATATGAATTCGAAGGTTACATCGGCGTTCCTGAAAAGGCCGTATGGGAATTCGTCACCAAGAGCGACGACGGAAGCGTCCTCTACATCGACGGCAGGAAGGTCGTGGACAATGACGGCTCGCACGCTGCAGTGGCGGCTACCGGACGCATTGCATTGGACAAAGGACTCCACAAATTTACATTGCTTTACTTCGAAGACTATGAAGGTCAGGAGCTTACATGGGGTTGGAAACGCTCCGGCGAAACGGATTTCCGCCCGATTGACCGCACCTCTCTTTACTATGAATAATTTTTAAGACACAATGATATCCATAAAGAAATTAATATCCGCCATCTGCCTCACGGCAATGACATTGACAGCCTCGGCGCAGGCACCGGTACTTATCCATTCACACAATGACTACACACGCAATGTCCCTTTCTGGCAGGCATACGCACAGAATGTGTACTCCATTGAGGCTGACGTGTTCCTGAAAGACGGAACCCTGCTCGTGGGACATGAGATGGAAGACCTCTCGCAGGACATGACATTCGAAGCATTGTACTACACGCCTGCCGTGACGATGTTCGACCGCAACGGAGGAAAGCCTTACGCGAACGGACAGCCGCTTCAGCTCATGGTGGAACTCAAATCCGAGACAGCTCCGGCGATGGAGGCATTGATTGCCCTTCTTTCCCGCCGTCCTGACGTCTTCGACCCGTCCGTGAATCCTGCAGCAATAAGAATCACGATTACCGGCAATGTCCCTGCACCGGAAGATTTCTGCAAATATCCTGAATACATCAGTTTCGACGGCATCATTGACGCGGATTATACGCCGGAACAGCTTGCGCGCGTGTCCGTAATCAGCACGAACTTCGGCGCGTACTCCATCTGGAACGGCAAGGGCAGCCTCATCATCAAGGACGCCGAGGTCATCCGCGCATTGATAGACAAGGTGCACAAGATGGGCAAGCCTATCCGATTCTGGAACGCTCCGGAAGGCACGACCCCGTACTACACCTTCTACAATATGGGCATTGACTATTTCAATACCGACCATCCGGAGGTTTGCGCAGCGTATTTCGCTGATTTCCACAACAAGAACTTCCAGATAGGCGAGTTCGAGGAAAGCGACGGCGGCGTGACCGGCACCAAGAAACTCGACAAGACCACCAGAAACTTCAAGGGCTTCCGCAATGATGCCCTCCGTCTGGAAAAAGGTATCGAGGTCTATGAGCCGACTTACCTGAACGACGGCAAGGCCAAGAAAATCAAGAACGTGATTTTCCTCATGGGTGACGGCATGGGCCTGAACCAGATCACCGCAGGCGCATACGCGAATAAGAAAGCACTTACATTGTTCAATTTCAGGAATATAGGCCTTATCTACAACAATGCTCTCGATGAGTTTACCACAGACTCTGCTGCCGGCGGAAGTGCATTGGCGACAGGGGAGAAACACTACAACAGGCATATTTCAATGAGCGTGGACGGGGTCCCTTATCCTTCGCTTTCCGAATATTTCCATGACATGGGCAAGAAAGTGGGCGTGGTTACGCTCGGAAACGCCGTGGATGCCACACCTACCGCATTCTATGCTCACTACACGGAGCGTGACAGCGCGGATGTGCTTACTGCCCAGCTGATTGACGGTCCGCTTGACCTTCTCTGCGGAAGCGGCATCGAGCAGTTTACCATCCGTCATGACGGCAGGAACCTCATTTCCGAACTGAAACAGGACGGCTATAACTTCATTACTGACACATACAAGATCAACGATCAGAAAGGCAAGGTCATATGCATCGACGAGAAGATGGGCGATGCCGCCGAGGAGAAAAACCTCTCCCTGCTCGCCGATGCGACCAATGCTGCAATCCAGAAACTTCAGGAGGACAATGCGAAAAACGGATTCTTCCTCTTCATCGAGGGCGCGAAAATCGACTATGCAGGTCACTCCAAGTGCCTTCCTGGCTCCATTATCGAAATGCTGAGCTTCGATATGGCCGTACGTGAGGCCGTCAAGTTCGCAGACAAGAACGGGGAAACATTGGTCGTAGTTACCGCTGACCACGAAACCGGCGGTCTTATGATTGTCGACGGCAACGAGCACACCGGCCGCGTGGCGGGTCTCTACAATTCCGACGACCACATGCCTGTAATGCTTCCTGTGTTCGCGTATGGCCCTGGTTCACAGAATTTTATCGGCGTGTACGAGAACTACGAAATCGCCCGCAGAATCAAGTCGCTCACAAGAAAATAACATCAGATGAAAAAGATAATTTCAGCTGCCGCAATGCTTCTTCTTTCCTGTGCCTCCATTCTGGCGCAGGACCTGAAGTCCGGTCCATACAAGCTGCCGTATAAGAATACTTATGTGAAGAGCATCTTCGTATCGGAAAATGAGTTCAGGACAGCCAAGCCTGTGACTATCAAGCCGGGAACCTTCGCAGATGCACAGAAAATCCTGCCGTCTCCGAAATGGGCGGGACACCAGGACGCCATTGACATGTATTGGCATGCCTGGGAAATCGCAGTAGGCAACATCATGCAGCCGAAACCTAATTCAGGATTCGTGTCACCGTATCTGGACGTCGCTTACAACGGCAACATCTTCATGTGGGACACCTCGTTCATGATGATGTTCGCCCGCTACGGATACAGGTTCTTCCCGTTCCAGAATTCTCTGGACAATTTCTATGCGAAACAGCACCCTGACGGCTTCATCTGCAGGGAGATACGTGCCGACGGCTCGGATTGTTTCGAACGTTACGACCCTACATCCACCGGCCCGGATTTGCTTCCGTGGGTGGAACTTGCATACTACAGGCAGTTCGGCGACATTGACCGTCTGCACAAGATTTTTCCGGCCCTTTGTGCTTATGCGAAATGGTGGAAATTGAACCGGACATGGATGAACGGCACATATTGGTCCAGCGGCTGGGGAACCGGCATGGACAATATGCCGCGTGTGAAGGACGAGTACAACCAGATTTTCTCGAACGGCAAGATGATATGGCTGGACACCAACCTACAGCAGATTCTTGTGGACGAGAGCCTTCTCCAGATAGGTTTCTATATCGAAAGATGGCAGGAAATCGAGGACCTCGAAGATGAAATGAAATTCCTCCGCACTTATGTCAATGACAATCTGTGGGATGAAGAAACCGGGTTCCTCTATGACCAGTACGATGACGGAAGCCTCTGCCCGACCAAGGGGGTGGGCGCTTTCTGGGCACTTCAGGCAGATGTCCTTCCTAAAGAAAGACTCGACAGGATGGTGGCGCATCTGTCTGATACGACGGAGTTCAACCGTCCTCATAGGGTGCCGTCCCTCTCTGCCGACCACAGGAAATACAATCCTCTCGGACGTTATTGGCAGGGCGGAATCTGGCCGGGCACCAACTATATGACCATCGACGGCCTGTGGAAACACGGCTACTATGAAATTGCGGACGAAATTGCTGACAACCATTACAATGCCGTGCTGAAAGTATGGAAGGACACCGGCACATTCTGGGAGTATTACGCTCCGGAGAAGATAGAGCCTGGCTTCATGGCGAGAAAGAATTTCGTAGGCTGGACAGGACTCCCGCCGATCGCCGTTTTCATAGAATACATACTCGGCATCAAGTCCGACTATTCGGAAAACCGCATCGACTGGAATGTCAGGCAGCTGGAAGAACACGGCATTGACAGATATCCTTTCGGACCTGACGGAACAGTCTCATTGACAGTGAAAAAGCGCGCTTCTGCGGATGAAAGACCTGTGATTCTCGTGAAGACCGACAAGCCTTTAGAACTTGTTGTGCGCTGGGGCGGGGAAGTCCGCACCGTCAATGTCGAAAAAAGTGGAACCATAACATTGAAATAATACTAAAACCCTTTTTATGAACAGAAAGTTCTTGGCAGCCCTTACGCTCGGCTGCATAGGTGTAATGGCTTGTGCACAGCCGAAGGAGCTGAAATTTCACGAGGACGGAAGCTTCCGTATCGTACAATTCACAGATACTCATCTGGACCCGAGCACACCTGAGAGACATGCGCAGGCGGAAAAGACATTCCCGAGAATCAGCCGCATTGTCCGTACGCAAAAGCCTGACCTTATCGTATTTACGGGCGACGTCGTTACCGGACCTCCTGCAGAAAAGATGTGGAAACGTCTGACCGATTCGCTGGACGTTTACGGCGTGCCTTACGTGGTGGTGTTCGGAAACCATGACTCCGAGCAGAACCTGACACGTCCGCAGCTTGCAGATTGCGTGCTCGCTTCGAAATATTCCCTCAATACGAAGAATAAGGACAAAGAGCTGGCTGACATGGAGATAGCCATCAAGGGCAGGGACAAGAAGCCGGGTGCTGCTCTGTATTTCCTGGATTCCCACAGCAATTCTCCGCGCGAGGACATTGACGGATATGCGTGGTTCTACGACAGCCAAGTCCGGTGGATGAGGCGCAAGAATGCCGCAATGACGGCTTCGAACGGTGGAGTTCCCGTGCCGGCGCTGGCATTTTTCCATATCTGCCTTCCTGAGTATATCGACGCATGGAAGAACAGGCGGAATCCTCATATCGGCCGTGCTGCGGAAGGGGAGTGCCCCGGTGCCATCAATACCGGCATGTTCGCTGCGATGGTCGAGGGCAGAAGCGTGATGGGGACATTCGTCGGCCATGACCATGACATCGACTATATCGTCGTGGACAAGGGAATTGCGCTTGGCTACGGACGCTATTCCGGTGACAATACCACATATAACAACCTCAGGCCGGGCGCCCGTATCATCGACCTGACCGAGGGCAGCAGGTCTTACGTTACCTGGATTCTGGAGGATGACGGACGTGTAGTCGACAAGGTGGAATTCTCCGACAACAAAATCACCAAGCGTAAATAAAGATTTATAATTGGAAATTCATGAACATTGCGATAGATTTGGGCGGCACCAGTGTACGTGTCGCGCTAGTGGACGGGAGCAAGATAGTCAGTCTCATTTCAGAGCCTTGCCGTGCGGATAGGCCTGAAAATGAGGTGCTTGACCATATGTGTTCACTGATAGACAGACTTTTCTCAACGGAGGTTAAAGCAATAGGTGTAGGGGTTCCGTCCGTGGTGGATGCCGAAAAAGGCATCGTTTACGATGTCGTCGGCATTCCATCATGGAAGGAAGTCCATCTGAAGGAAATTCTGGAAGAAAAATATCACGTTCCGGCATATATAAACAATGACTGCAACTGTTTTGCCCTCGGCGTCTCGACTTACGGAGAGGCGAGAGGCTACACATCAGCGGTCTGCGTGACATTGGGTACCGGTGTCGGCAGCAGCCTGGTAGTCAATGGTTCCATCTATAACGGACACAACACCGGTGCCGGCGAAATCGGCTGTATACAGTACCTCGACAAGGATTACGAGTACTATTGCAGCAGCCGCTTCTTCACAGGCAAGGGCACCACAGGCAAGGACGCCGCCGAAAAGGCTCTGGCCAATGATTCCGGGGCAATGTCCCTCTGGGATGAGTTCGGGCACAATATGGGCCAGCTGGCAATGATGATTGTCTATGCCTACGACCCTGAAATAATCGTCTTCGGAGGAAGCATCTCCACTGCGTGGAGGCTTTTCGAAAAGTCAATGCGTGCGGAACTTGGAAAATGCATTTATCCGAAAAGCATTGAAAGACTGAAGATCTGCCCTGCCGGCAGGTTGGAAATGAATATTCTTGGAGCTTCTTCATTATGCGACGCTCCGTCATTCTGATTGCTGCGGCCCTGATGCTGTCAGCATGTTGCGGACGGAACTGTCCTGCAGAAGTAGCCGTGATTCCACAGCCTCAGGTCGTGGAAACCGGAAGGTCCACTGTCGTTTTGCGTGCAGGAGAATATGATGTGGTGCGCTCTCTGGACAGCACCATGCGTGCGTCTTCTTATTCTTTGGACATTGATAAAAAAGGAGTCCGTATATGTGCAGGCGATGCGGCCGGACTTTTCTACGCTGAACAGACATTGCGTCAGCTGGTTCCTGCCGATTCGGCGCAGGTGACATTGAAACGGACTCATATCGAGGATTGGCCGGAATTCGGGTATCGGGGCATGATGCTGGATGTGGCGCGCCATTTCTTCAGCGTGGAAGACGTGAAGACCGTGCTGGATATCATGGCATTGCACAAGCTGAACTATCTCCATTGGCATCTGACCGACGACCAGGGCTGGCGCATCGAAATCAATGCTTATCCGCAGCTTACGAAGGTCGGGTCAATGCGTCGCCGCACCATCATCGGCAAGGACCCCAATGGGGAATACGACGAAAACACTCCGTTCGACGAGACTCCGTATGGCGGTTACTATACCCAGGACCAGGTGCGCGAAATCGTGCAATACGCAGCTGAACGCCACATTACTGTGATTCCGGAAATCGAGTTCCCGGGACATGCCGTTGCAGCCTTGGCTTCCTATCCTTGGCTGAGCTGTACAGGGGAGCAGTACCGTGTGCGTGAGACCTGGGATATTGATGACAGGGTTTACTGCATCGGAAAGGAGAGTACGTTCCGGTTCATGGAAAATGTCCTGTCAGAAGTCATTGACCTTTTCCCTTCACCTTATATACATATAGGTGGCGATGAGTGTCCCGACAAGATGTGGCAGAAGTGCCCTTCATGCGCGAAGAGGATGAAGGCCGAGGGGCTGGAGACTTACAGACAGCTCCAGGGATATGGCGTGAAGAGGCTGGAGAAATTCCTTTCGGAGCATGGCCGCAGTATCATCGGCTGGGATGAAATTCTGGAAGCCGGTGTGGAATCTTCCGCTATCGTGATGTCCTGGAGAGGGGCGCAGAGCGGCATCAAGGCTGCACAGTCCGGCAATCATGTGATAATGTCGCCTACGGATTACTCATATTTCGATTATTATCAGTTCGATTCCACTGTGGTACAGCCACTTGCGTGGGGAGGTTACATGCCATTGGAAAAAGTCTACAGCTTCGATCCGTATGCCGGACTTGAACCTGAACAACGGAAGCTCGTCCTGGGAATCCAGGCGAACCTGTGGTCGGAATATATCCCGACGCTTTCGCAATTGGAGTACATGATGCTTCCTCGACTGGCAGCTCTTTCCGAGACTGCATGGTCTCCTTCGAAAAAGAACATTAATCGTTTCTTGACTGATTGTAAACGTTTTGAACGACTGTACGGGTCATTAGGCTACAATTACGCGAAGTCTGCGGAAAATGAGGACTGATATTCGCAAAATGCCGAAGTGACCGCTAACCAAAGATGTATTTTTGTCTCATTAATTAATAACATTTATGACAATGAATCTAACACTACAGAACAAGGGCAGTTTTCTGACCCGGTTTCTACTGATTGGAGTGTTCTTGTTGACACTCTCGATGCCGACCTGGGCACAGGAAAAGATCACGGTATCAGGTAAGATACTTGACAATACCAATGAACCTCTTCCAGGTGCCGCTGTTCTAGTACAGGGATCGAAAGACGGTACCCAGACTGATATCAATGGTGAGTATGTCATCACCGTCAATTCAAATGCCGTCCTCGAATTCTCTTTCATCGGATATAAGTCACAGTCTGTTTCAGTAAACGGACGTGCGAAAATCAATGTCACCCTCGAACCGGATGCTACCATGCTTCAGGAAGTCGTAGCCATCGGTTACGGTTCACAGCGTAAGGAAGACCTTTCAATGGCGGTTTCCAGCGTGAAGATGGATGACATCATGAGAAGCCGTTCTTCTGACCTCGGTACAGTACTCCAGGGACGTCTCCCGGGCGTGACCGTGCAGAAATCCGGTGACCCTATGGCTTCTACCTCATTCACTATCCGCGGACGTGGTTCCAAGGGAAATGATGGTGACGTCAACTCCGGTGACGGTGTCCTCTTCGTGGTGGACGGTGTTCCTAACGCACCTTATATGGTAGAGGATATCGAAAGCATCACCATTCTCAAGGATGCTGCTTCTGCCGCTATCTACGGTGCTTCCGTAGGTTCTTCAGGTGTCGTTCTCATCACCACCAAGAGACCTCAGGCAGGCAAGACCCACGTGGATGTGAATGCTTCATTCGGTTTCGACCAGGTGACCAACCTTCCTACATTGCTTACAGCTCAGCAGTTCTGCGACGTGTGGGCAAAGGCTGTTGAGAATGCTCCAGGCAAAACACTGCCTACATCAGCAGATCCTACGCAGTACAAATGGGCAAATGTAACCAATACTGATTGGCTTAACGAAATCTTCAGAAGAGGTTTCAGACAGCACTATGCAGCTACTGTTTCAGGTGGCGGTGACAAGCTCCAGAGCGTACTCAGCGTTTCTTACGACGATAACAAAGGCGTTCTCCTCAATACTTGGAGCAAGGTGTTCTCCGGAAAACTCCAGAGTGACTGGCACGTTACCAAATGGCTGAAACTTTATGAGAGAGTTTCTGTAAAGGTTTCAAACGGTCAGGGTAATGTCAATACCTCTCATCAGGGACCTATCATGGCTGCTATGTGGTATCCGCGTTCGGCTACCGTGTGGGAAACCAATGAGGATGGTTCTTTTGCTCTCGATTCCAAGGGTGAAAAGTACTATGGCGGTACATCTCCTAAATGGACCGCAGGAAGCGTATCAGGAACTCCTCTCGTGTATAACCCTGTAGCTGACCTCCAGAGAATGCATCGTCTCTATCCTGAGACCAAGGTTTTCTCTACCACCGGTATTGAAATCAAACCGATTTCTTCTCTTACCATCAAATCTGAATTTACCGCTGACCTCCGTCAGGCAGAGGAAGATACATTCTATCCTGTAATGAAGGAGGCAGGTCTTGAGCGCGCAAAGAACTTCCGCGAGCAGTTCTTGTATCGTGACAACCACTGGATGTCGGAAACTACCATTTCTTGGGCTCAGGTATTCGGAAAGCACCATATCAGCGCAATGGGCGGCTTTACAGCTGACTTCAAGAAAACTCACGAAAGAGCTATCTTCACCAGAGATTATCTTTCAGAAGACAAGGACCAGCTCCTTTGGGGACAGGCCAAGGATTGGTCTTCAACACAGCCGCGTGAGTCCATCTACGAGTATGCGATGGCTTCATTCCTCGGCCGTATCGGCTACTCTTATGATGACAGATATTTCCTTACAGCTTCTATCCGTAGGGATGCTTCATCCAAGCTTCCTGTAGCCAAGAACTATGACTGGTTCCCTGCAGTGTCAGGCTCATGGAAACTCAGCTCCGAGCACTTCTACGCAAACTCGGCTGTGAAGAATGTCATGAATCTCGTGAAATTCAGAGCAGGTTGGGGTAAGGTCGGCAACGTGGACCTTTTCCCTACGAATGTAGCCGAGGCACAGCTTCTTGCATACGAGTGGCCGATTATTTTCGGTAAGGATCTGACCAACCAGATGACAGGTACCTATCTCAATACCATTCCTAACTTGAACGCCCGCTGGGAGACTACTGAGCAGACCAGTGTCGGTCTCGACCTCGGTTTCTTCAACAGCGCCCTCGAAATCAGCGTGGACTGGTACAACAAGAGAACCAAAGACCTTATCGACCAGATTCCTACTCCTCTCCAGCTCGGTGTGAAGAACTCTCCTTACGGAAACATGGGTGACGTGCAGAACAAGGGATGGGAATTCTCCATCAACTACAACGGAACAGCTGCACACGGCGCATTGAACTACAATGTATGGGGAATGTTCTCTACCAATGACGGTAAGGTGAAGAGCTACGGTGTAAGAAAGGACCCTGTTCGTCACGATACTCCTAATCTGAACAGTACCGCAATCCTTTACTCTGATGCAGGATATCCTTGGTACTCATTCAGAATTTATGAGACAGCAGGTATTTTCCGTTCACAGGATGAAATCGACAACTATGTATGGACTGACCCTGAGACAGGCGCATCCAACGCTATCCAGCCGAGTGCAAAGGTAGGTGACCTCAAATATGTGGATACCAACAACGATGGTAAGATTTCCGATGCCGACAGAGTCATGAAGGGTTCTTATGCTCCTGTCAATACTTTCTCATTCGGAGGTTCCCTCAACTGGAAAGGCCTTGATTTCTCATTCATGTTCCAGGGCGTAAGCGGAAACTACGTTTACAATGGAATGAAACAGATGTCTATGGTCGGTGGAAATGCAGGCTATGGCAATATGATGGATGCCGTGCTTGATACATGGGATTTCAACCCTACTTCAAGCAAATATCCTCGTCTCGGTATTGCAGAGGACTCCAACGGTAACTATTTCAATTTCTCAGACATCTTCCTTGAGAAAGGAGACTACCTCAGACTCAAGAACATTACCCTCGGCTATACTCTTCCTATCAAGAATTCCAGCGTTCCTAAGATCAGAGTATACGGAAGCGTTGACAATGTATGCACAATCACTGGCTATTCAGGTATCGACCCTGAGGTCGGCAACTATGGTGTCGACAGAGGCGTATATCCTGTAGCAAGGACATTCAACTTCGGTGTCAACCTTAACTTCTAATTCATGATTAATAGTACTAAAAAGATGAAACACAATATATTATTGACGATAGGCAGCGTAAGTGCCGCCCTCATCATGTCGGGTTGCTCTGACTTTCTCGAAGTGACGAAGTATGGTGCATCCACTACATGGGAAACAAAAGACGACGTGGACAGGGCTGTAGCGGCTCTCTGGTCCAATGTGTCGAACGACTCGGAAGGTGTTACCGGACGTGGTATCATGTGGCTCGAATGCTGCAGTGACAACATTACTGTAGGACGTCCTCAGGGAGAGGCGAACCAGATTAGGGATTTCAAGATGTCTCCGTCCAACGGACGTGATGTGAAAGATACCTGGGGTGCGATGTATCAGATCAATGCCAAGGCAAACAACATCATCAAGGTCGTTCCTACCATGAAGAATCTGGACAAGAAATACATCGACCAGACTGTAGGTACAGCATATTTCTGGAGAGGACTCTCTATGCTCTGGATTGCACCTTATTATGGTGACAACGGTCCTAACGGCGGAATTCCTATCATCCTGGATACTACCGAGCCTGTAGATATGGATGCTCCTAGGCCGGCATCGGTGATCATGAACTATGATCAGATTATCAAGGATATGGCCAAGGCAGCGGAACTTCTTCCTTATTTCTCGCAGATTCCTGAAAACGAGTATGGCAAGCCTCACAAGGCAGCTTGCTGGGCATTCGCTGCACGTGCTGCCCTCTATGCTTCACAATGGAACAAGGATTATTACAAGAAGGTAAGCGATTATTGCGACAAGGTTATGCAGATAACCGGAGCTGACAAACGTGAGCTTTATACTGCAGGTTCCAATCCTTTCGCTGACCTCTGGACCAAGGCAAACAACTTCTCATCAGAGTATTTGTTCTCCCTTTTTGGAAATGCGGTGGACGGGCCTAAGTTCCATGGTATGTCTTTCCAGAAAGATGGATGGAAACTTTACAATACGTGGGGGTATTTCCAGCCGACTTATGGCCTATGGGCTGCTTATGACGAAAAGGATCAGCGCCGTGATGCTACCATATTGTATCCTGGACAGCATATACAATTTGTGGGGAAAGATGTGGTTTATGGTGGTTATAACGATTATGTTTATGCTACAATCGCATCTGAAACAGGTATCACATTCAGGAAATTCATGTCTCCTTGGCGAGAGGCTGACTGTAAAGGCAAGGAAGTCAATACAAATGGTGACAATGCTTCCAATACTCTCGGAATGTGCCTGATGCGCTATGCTGACGTCCTTCTCATGAAGGCTGAGGCCATGATCGCGCTGAACGGCGAAGGTGACGCTACCGCAAAGGAACTTCTCGGAAAAATCCGTCAGAGAGCAGGCCTTGCTGCGACAAACGACGCTTCCTGGAAAGAGTTGAAACTTCAGAGACGTCTCGAGCTTGCCTTCGAGTTCATGCCTAGCCGTCATATCGACCTCATCCGCTGGGGTGATGCCAAGGAAACTTATGCAAAGCCTACTCAGAAAGTAGTGAGCCATTATGATTATTCTAGCAATACTGTTGTAATCGATGGAGTTCAGAACTTCGATGAGGGACGTACTTTCGATCCTGTAATAAACCAGGTGTTCCCTATTCCTGCAGCAGCTTTTGATGGAGCTATTAATCTGAAACAAAACATTGGATATTAATATCTTATGATGTTATAAACGACGCGGGGATGATTGAATCTGATTTCGTCATCCCCACGTTTTATAAATGAACTTAAATAATTTGCAATGAACAAAATTGGATTGATGATGTCATCGTTGCTCCTGGCTTCTGCCGCGCTGATGACTTTCTCATGTTCAGGATCAAGCAATGAACCTGACAAACCCGGCCCGAAGCCGAATTCTACCACTTCTGCCGGCATCCTGCCGTTCATCACTCGTCTTTCTGACGGCGTGCTGATGACTTCGGAGGCCGATTTCAATGCAGTTGACAGCTATATCGGCGGGTTGAAGGATGTAGGTTTCATCTTCCTCGACAGAGCTGACGGCGCAGGCGTGTCTTATGTGCATAAGATGACTTACAAGCGTAACATCTGGTCGTTTTTCGCAGTAGGCAAGCAGGCCGGCGAAACCTTCCAGGGAGGTTATGGTATCTATTATAAAAATCCTAGCCGTACACTTAAATCTCATCAATCTGGAATCGGCGCCTATATGACGGGTGTCCCTGCACCGCTTACGGGTGTGATTACCAGGGCGGACGGAACCAAGAAAGTCGTGGATGTGGATATGAAGTTCTATACCGCGCGCTTCGACACCGAGGCTCAGGTCAATGCGTTCGGCAGCAGCACTTTCACTGCTGTGAGAAACGAGAACAAGAACTTCATCGCCATCGGAACGGTGAAAAACGAGCTGTTCGCTTCTCTCCAGAACGCAGTGAAGACAGCGGATTCCGCTTATGCCGTTACCGAGGTGACCAAAGGTTCCGCATATACCATCTATATGATAGCCGGTGCCCGCTACTGGGGGCTTAACGGCGTGGAGAAGAAGAGCGTTGCTTCCGGCATCGACTCTTATGAGATTAACTTAATGTGGAAATAATATCATGAAAATATTACGTACAATCGCATCAGTTGCGCTCCTCGCTTCAGCTCTTTCCGTTTCGGCACAGGAGAAGACCATCGTATTTGCAGATTGGAACATCCGCTCCTTCGAGAAATCCGTTGGCGCAGGCCATAATATCGTACCGGTGGATGAATATGTCGAATTCATCAAGACTTTCAATGCGGACATCATCACTTTCAATGAGTTCGAGACCGTGACCAGCCGTGAAGGTGCCGAGAAAATGGCTGAAGTGGCCAAGGAACTTGGAATGTTCGGCTATTTCATCGAGTCATATCCGAAAGGTGGCGACGGATTCTATGGCAATGTGATTCTTTCCAAATGGCCTATCATCAATACGGCTTCTAGACAGATGACATATAAGAACTATAAGGGAGAGGGTTATTATCAATTTAACTCAGACACTGAACTTGAGCAGTATGGCGCAGACCAGCGCAGTGTAGGATATGCAGATATCCTCGTTCCGGTTTCCGCTACCGAAAGCAAGATTCTCCGTGTCGTAAGCTCGCACTTCGACCACATGGGTGCAGAATCGGTGAGAACACGTCAGGCTTCAGAGTCAGTTGAATTTGCCGGCCTTGCCAATCCTCCATATCCTACAGTCATGATGGGCGACCTGAATACTTCAAGGGAGTCTGTTCTCCAGCCTCTCTTCGCAGTCGGTGACCATATCGGTTACTATTGGGTTGACCATGTATTCACTTTCCCTAAGGGTAAATTCACGAAAGTGAAATGGGAATCACCAAGTTCCGGTCTTCTTTCAGACCACGAGCCTGTAATCGCCACACTCAAGGTGACACTATAGTTTAACACCTTTGTAAAATAATTTTGGAAAATTTTTCCGAAAATTTGTACGTGTAATCGAAAGATTGCACGTATTTATTATATAAACGTTTCACGAGCAAGTGGAAAAGACAAGAAGAGACATAGATGTTTTCATGGGAGGAAACGATTCTGCGCTGTTCGAACGCATCTTCGTTTTCTACTACAGGAAAGTGTACAGCTACGCTTTCAGGGCCGTCCGTACCGGATGGGTCGCTGACGAGATAGCTTCATCTATCTTTTACAAGCTTTGGCTGCACCACGAGGAAATATTCTCCGGCAGGAAAATAACCAAGATCGAGGACCTGAACGGATATATCTTCACGATGGCGAGAAATGAAACCGCGAACTACTTCAGGGAAAGCCAGAGGATAGAGCAAGTACAGGAGCGCTACGCCGAGCAGCTCTCCATGGAAATGAACATTCAGGACAGACTCGACGACAAGACCTGTCTCGATGTGATAAAAAACGTAATCGATTCCATGCCGCACACCCGACGCAGGGTATTCAGCATGAGCCGATATCTGGAACTCAGCAACGCCCAGATTGCCGACATGCTAGGCATCTCCAAGCGGACAGTAGAGAAGCATATCAGCAATGCCCTCGAACAGCTGCGCAATGAACTCGCTACCTATACGATGTAGCCCAATCAATGAAAGTGAAGATGAACGATACGAACGAATATAAGAAGAAGATGGCTGAACTTTCAGCCGAGGAAATGGAGGCATACGAAAAGGACCTCTGGAATGCACCGTCATTGCCCATACCGGACAGTGATGTGGATGAGGCACTGGAATCTTTCCGTATGAGAATCGGACGCATGCACAGACGCATTGCCTTCAAGCTCGTTGCCGCGGCAGCCGCTGTCGCAGCCGTGTTCCTGGGCATTGGCATGTATACCGGCGCGAAAGCCGGCGCTGAAACGGCGGAAGCCGTCAGGTGGTGCGAAGTCATCGTGAAAAACGGACGCCAGGAAGCATTGACATTGCCGGACGGCACGACGGTCACGGTCGGGGGAGGGTCCCGGCTCATGTATCCTGAGACATTTGCCGGTAAGGAGCGCAATGTCTATTTTACCGGAGAAGGCGTCTTCAACGTGACCAAGAATGCCGCTGTCCCGTTCATTGTCAATGTGAACGGCACTACGGTGAAAGTGACAGGTACCAAGTTTAACATAAAGGCGTTTCCGGAAGACGGCCAGCAGACAATAACGTTGATGGAAGGCATAGTGGATGTTACGTTTGAGGGCCGTAAGGATACGCCGATACATCTGACTCCGGGAAAAGCCACGTTCTATGACATTGAAACAGGCGAAATCAGCCTTTATGATGTGGCGGCGAGCAGGTATCCGGCTTGGTACAAGGGTGAATTCGACGCATATCACTCTTCTTTCCTGCAGATTGCGCATGACCTGGAGAGGATTTACGGCGTGAAGATAATCTTCCGGAACGAGGACCTGGAGAGCATGATGTTCTATATCAGCATCGTGCGCGCGGAGTCGGCGGACATGATTCTGGAGGCGCTCAGCAATATCACTCCGTTCAGCATCAAGCGCGAGGGGAAAGTGATTTATCTGGACTGAAATGAAACCACAGCGGGGCGGAAGGCATTGAATGATATGCCTGAAGTCCCTGATAATATTAACTAATGTAAAGTCAAAGGATGAATTCAAGCTATTCATTATGGCGGATGTTCAAGATTACAGTCGTTGCAGTCTTGGCATTCATGCTGTCTGCCGGAAACATCTCCGCGCAGACTGCGAAAGTGACGTTCAGCGCCAGGAATACCTCCATCGAGAATGCCCTGGGAACGCTGAAAAGCAAGTATGGTTTTTCATTCGTCATGAAAACCGACGGTCTGGACCTTTCCAAGAAGGTCACCGTAAGCGTTACGAACGAGACAGTAGAAGCGGCAGTAGCCAAAATCTTCGCTCCAACCCCGGTTGCAGTCGAGGTGAAGAGCAGCGTTGTCTACATTTCTGCTGTTCCGAAAACCATCAAGACCTCCTCCGCACGAACCGTTGCCGGAACAGTGCTGGATGCCAACAATCAGCCTGTTATCGGAGCTGCAATTCTTACAGGAAAAAGTGCAGGAACCACAACCGATGAAAACGGCCATTTCTCGCTCAGCCTTCCAGGCGAAGACGTCAGTGTGGAAGTGTCCTGCCTCGGCTATGACACGAAAAATGTCATTATCCGTGCAAGCGAAAGCAATGTGAAGATTTTCCTGACGGACAATTCCACGATGCTGACGGAAACTGTCGTCGTAGGTTACGGTTCACAAAAGAAAGTAAACCTCACCGGAGCGATTTCCACGGTAGGCTCCGATGATTTGAAGAACAGAGCGTCTCTGGATGTTGCGCACATGCTCCAGGGTGCAGTAGCCGGTCTCAACGTGACCTCCGCAACAGGTCGTCCGGGACAGGCTGCTTCTTTCAATATCCGTGGTATGGGCTCCATCAACAGCAGCTCCGTCCTGGTGCTCGTCGATGGTGTGGAAGGCAACCTCCAGCAGGTGGCTCCTAATGATGTGGAAAGCATTTCCGTCATCAAGGATGCCTCTGCAGCAGCCATTTATGGCGCCCGCGCTGCTTATGGTGTCATTCTCGTGACCACCAAGAGCGGTGCGGAGACCGACGGAAAGGCAGTCGTAAGATATAGCGGCCGTGCAGGCTGGACGACTCCTACTGCATCTACCGATTGGGAGGACAGAGGCTATTGGTCAGTCCTGATCAACAACATGTTCTGGAAGGCTTACGCCGGAACTCCGTATGCTACCTATACAGATGAGGATATGGAGCAGCTCTGGATCCGCCGTAACGACAAGGTGGAGAATCCGGCCCGCCCATGGGTCGTCATCGACCAGCGCAACGGCCGTGACACATATAATTACTATGCGAATACGGACTGGTGGCATTATCTCTACAAAGACAACAAGCCGACCATGAGCCACAACATCTCTTTCAGCGGCGGTACCAAGAGAGTGAAATATTTCCTTTCAGCTGCATACAACCGCGAACAGGGTATGTTCCGCCAGGATCCGGATGTCTACAAGAAATACACTCTCAGGAGCAAGATCAATTTCGATATCAGCAAGTGGATCAAGCTCTCGAACAACACCAGCTATTTCAATTCCAGCTATAAGTACTCCGGTGTCGGCGGCGCGAACAACTCGTTCTCACTCAGTACCGTACACGCGCTCGCCAGCTATCCTGTCTGCAACCCTGACGGCTCGGCCATCTATACTACCCAGTACAACGGCTACACCGTAATGGACGGCTATACCACCATCCTCAATACGGGAGGACATACGAACAAGGACAATGTGAACAATATCAACACGACCACGGAGTTGACGCTCACACCTGTCAAGCAGCTCGAAATCAAAGCGAACTACACATACATGTTCCAGTATGCGAACAATATGAACAGGAGCGTGAATACGACATACTCTGCGACGCCGGGCGTCATCCAGACGCTTGACAACGGTAACTTCGCCAACAAGCTCTACGAGTCCAACGGAATGACCAACTACCAGGCAGCCAACTTGTTCGCAACTTATTCAGATACTTTCAATGAGGTGCACAATGTGAAAGCGACCTTGGGTGTAAACTGGGAAACCAGGAGGGCGAAGACCGTCTCAAGTACAGGTTACAACCTCATGAGCGATATCCTCAATGACCTTAACCTCGTAGGTTCGGCTGATGACGGCACCGGAAGGAAAACCGATGTCGGCGGCGGTCAGAACGAATATGCCATTGCAGGTTACTTCGGCCGTATCAACTATGACTATGCCGGCAAGTACCTTTTCGAGGTCAGCGGACGTTATGACGGAACATCCCGTTTCGCCCATGGCTACAGATGGGGTTTCTTCCCTTCAGGATCACTCGGTTGGAGAATTTCTGAAGAGAACTTCTTCAAGCCTATAAAGGGCTGGTTCAACAACCTCAAGCTCAGATACTCCTACGGACAGCTCGGCAACCAGAATGTCAGCAGCTATTATGCATATCTCAGAACGATTACCGTAGGCACCCAGAGTTATCTTTTCGGTGGCGACAAACCTACCGTATCCACCATATCGGCCCCTGTAGCAGACGACTTGACATGGGAGACATCCATCCAGAACAACCTCGGTGTCGATATGGCACTTCTCGGAAACCGTCTCCAGTTTACCGGTGACATGTATATCCGTGACACCAAGAACATGCTTACCGCAGGAATCGCGCTCCCTGCATCATACGGAGCTTCTTCTCCACAGATCAATGCCGCCGATCTCCGCACCAAGGGTTATGAGTTCTCCATCCAGTGGAAGGACATGTTCAACCTTGCCGGACATCCGTTCAGCTACAATGTCGGACTCCAGTTCAGTGACTACATCACCACCATCACCAAGTTCGACAACCCTGACAAGAGCCTTTCAATGTCTTATTACGAGGGCATGCGCTACGGCGAAATCTGGGGCTACAGAGTGGCAGGACTCTTCGCGACTGACGAGGAAGCAGCCAATTATGATGTGAACCAGACTACGGTGAACGGTCTTATCAATGCTTCCGCAGGTTCCGAGAAAGGACTGCGTGCAGGTGACCTCAAGTTCATCGACCTTGACGGCAACAAGAAGATCACCACGGGCAAGAATACCGTAGATGATCCTGGTGACCGTGAAATCATCGGTAACCGCCAGCCTAGATACAATTATGGTATCAACCTCGGTTTCAACTGGTTGGGCTTCGACTTCTCCGTATTCCTCCAGGGAATCGGACATATGGACTGGTATCCTTCAGCAGATGCACGTTCATTCTGGGGACCTTACGCTCGTCCGTACATGACCTACATCCCTAAGGGATTCATGAACGATGTCTGGTCAGAAGAGAATCCTGACGCATACTTCCCTCGTCCGAGAGGTTATGTCGCCATCAATTCAGGCCGTGAGCTGAGCTCCGTCAATGACCGCTATCTCCAGAACATCGGCTACTGCCGTCTGAAGAACCTCACCTTCGGCTATACGCTGCCTCAGACATTGACACAGAAAATCAACATTGACGGTATCCGCGTATATTTCACCGGTGAGAACTTGGCATACCTTTCTGGTCTTCATTCGAAATATATCGATCCTGAGCAGGCTCAGACGAATGGCAATCTGCGTATCTATCCATGGCAGAAGACATTCATGTTCGGTATTGACATAACTTTCTAAAATATTGAAGACAATGAAAAAGAATATAAAATATATATTGGCCCTGGCTGTCGCTCCGATGATGCTTGCATCCTGCGACGATATGCTGAACAAGCATCCGCAGGCGACATTGTCCCCTGAAACTTTCTTCACGAACGAAAGTGAGATGATGTCATTCAGCAACAGCTTCTACACCATTTTCCCGAGCACGGGGCTTTATAATGAAAATTGCGACAACTATATCGGAATCGACCTCATCAGCGAGATTCGTGACGGCAGGGTGATTCCGGGATCCGGCAGCGGCTGGTCTTTCACCGACCTCCGCAAATTCAACACACTGCTGGATTATTCCGGCAACTGCAAGGACGAGAAAGTCCGCAACAGATATGTGGGACTTGCACGTTTCTTCAGGGCTTACTTCTATTTCGAGAAGGTGAAGAAATTCGGCGACGTGCCATGGTATGACACCCAGCTCGGCTCAAAGGATGACAGGCTCTACAAGGCGCGCGACACCCGTGAGTTCGTCATGGGCAAGATGCTGGAAGACATTGACTTCGCCATTGCAAACCTGCCTGAAACCAGATCGGTCTATACCGTTACCAAATGGACGGCATTGGCACTGAAATCGAGATTCTGCCTGTTCGAGGGAACCTACCGCAAGTATCATGAAATCAATGATTACGAGCATGACTGGAAATATTATCTCGAACTCTCTGCTGCGGCTTCTGCCGAATTCATGAACAAGAGCGGCTATGCCCTGCACACCAAGGAAGGTGCAAATGGCAGCTATCAGGCTCTCTTCACTTCTGACAATGCTCTTTCAGACGAGGTGATTCTCGCGAGGGATTACAATGGAACATCCGGTATCGGTGTCACACATAATTCCACGAACTACACCCTTGTTGCAGGTATGGGACGTCCGGGCATGACCAAGAAAATCGTGGACAGCTACCTTATGAAAGACGGTTCACGTTTCACTGACCAGCCAGGCCATTCGACAATGCAGTTCGCTGATGAGATGAAGAACCGTGATCCGCGTCTGGCGCAGACCATCAGGACTCCTGGCTATTCCAGAACCGTTACGAACAAGGACGGCTCCAAGACCTCAAAACAGTATGCTCCTGATTTGTCAGTATCTGTAACAGGTTATCAACCAATCAAGTATGTGTACAAGGATGAAAGCTCAAAAGACGCATACAATGCTTCTGACATGGACCTCATCATCTTCAGGACAGCTGAAATATACCTGAACTATGCCGAGGCCAAGGCTGAACTCGGTACATTGACACAGGGAGACATTGACATTTCCGTCAAGAAACTTCGCGACCGCGTGGGTATGCCGAATCTTGACATGGCTGCCGCCAATCTGAATCCTGACCCGTATCTCGCATCGGAGGTTACCGGCTATGCGAACGTGAAAGGTGAGAACAAGGGCGTCATCCTCGAAATCCGCAGGGAAAGGACTATCGAACTGGCACAGGAAGGCTTCCGCTACTATGACATGATGAGATGGAAGGAGGGCAAGCGTTTCGAGCAGCCGCTTCTAGGCATGTATTTCCCTGGCCCTGGCGAGTATGACCTGGACGGCAACGGAACTATTGATATCTGCCTGTATGAAGATGCGGCTCCAAGCGGTTCGAAGGCAACATTGAAATACAAGCTAGGTACCGACATCATCCTCAGCCAGAATACCAAGGGCAATGTCATGCCTCACGCAGGCGAAGGCAAATGGGATGAAGAGAGGGATTATCTCTATCCTATCCCTACTGACGACAGGTCTCTCACCCATGGAAATCTGACACAGAATCCGGGATGGTATGACGGACTCGAGTTCTAAAATAAACACATTGATAACATTGAAAACGATGAAAAAGAGTATATTACTTATATCTTCGCTTGTTCTGGCGATGGCAGGATTCTCATCCTGCAGCCAGAATGAGAATGAAGGGTACAACGAAACCGCCGTCCTTTCCGTAGTTTCATCTGCGGGAGACGAGGTGGTGGGCGCTCTGCTTGGAAATTCCAAGACCGTAAGCCTCAGGGCCGCAGCCACGACTGTCGCCGGAGAACCTCTCAAAATCAGTTTCCGCGTGGATGAAAGTCTGGTGGCTACATATAACCAGGCCAACGGCACCGCTTACGAGATGGCTCCTGCCAGCTGTTATAATCTTGGCAGTGACGAGGTTATCATGCCTCGCTACGGCAAGTCCTCTTCTACTGCGACTCTTACTTTCACGGCCAAGGAAGAGATGCCGATGGACGTGAAATATCTTCTGCCTGTCGTCATCGACAAGGTATCAGGTTATGACAATTATACTGTAAGCGATCCTGTTTACATCCTGGTGTCACACATGTCTCCTGTCAAGGGCATGGGTACGGAACAGTTCCCGTATCTCATTTCCGAGCCTAAAGACCTGGTGAACATGCATGACCAGGTGAAACTCGGCCAGAAAGTCTGGTTCAAGATGGTCGATGACGTGGATATGAGCGATATTGCCGACTGGGTTCCGGTGAACTATGCGGATCCGTTCACCAGAGAGATTGATTTCGACGGCAACGGCCACACCATCAGCAATTTCTCGTGCTCATACAGGAGCTATCCTTCTTTCTTCGGTGTGCTCTATGGTACCGTACGTAACGTGACCTTCCTCAATCCTTACATCAACGGTGGCTCTGCTGCCGGCGTGGTGGGCGGTTATATCGGAACCAAGACGCTCTATGCACATGTTTCTGGTGTCCGTGTCATCGGAGCCCGCATTTATGAGACCGGTACTTATGGTGTCGGCGGAATCGGTGGCCGTCTGGGCGGTCCTGACTGCGTGATAGAGAACTGCTATGTCAGCGGACAGATTGAATCCACTTATAAAGACGGTGCTGCCGGACTTATCGGCGGCGAGAATGAAACTGCTACAGTGACTATCCGCAACTGCTTCACTGAAGGCTCGGTAAAAGCTAAACTCACAGCAGGCGGAATCCTCGGAGAGTTCTGGAGACCTGATGCAGGCATATACAACTGCGCGTCCACAGCCAGCATTGAAGGAGTCTGGGCTGTCGGCGGAATCGTAGGCCGTGCTACGGGCTGGAGCTCCAATTTCAAGGCAACCGTCCACAACAAGGTGGTGAACTGCATTGCCTGGAATGACAAGATCAGTGCTACCAATGGTGACGGAAGTCCTGCACATTACAGCAGCGGTGCCATCGTCGGCTTCACGGCCATCTACAATACCCATACTGACGGCTACCGCAAATATGACCTTGATTTCAAGGATTATCCGGCCCTTGCGGACATCAACCAGCTTGTGGACCAGCCTAATTCCGATGCCGACAATCCGCTTCTCGTGGGCACGTCGAATCTGGCTTCCGGAATGTATTGCTATCCATATCATGGAAAGGCTGCCGGCAAGGATGAAACACTCTGCGACGTGGCAAGACGTCTCGGCTGGGATGAGACGATTTGGGATCTCAGCGGCGATAAACCAGTTCTTAAATAATCATTGACAATGAAGAAGTTAGCATATATTTTACTTTCGGCTTTTCTCATCTGCGCCGTGGCATGTGACGGCAAGGATGAAGGGTCGTTCTACGATCATCCGCATCATAATACCGGCAGCCCCGACACTCCTGACCCGAGTCCGGAGCCGGAAGACCCGGAAAAGCCTGAATATGACAAGACAGTTTATACTCTGGATGAATCTCTCTGGAAGACAACTACTGTTTCAGAGGGCGTAGTCTGGAAGAATTTCGAAGCTACGGATGTGATTTCCAAGGCACCGCAGATCGTCAATGTGATTGATGTCGACCTGACGGCCAAGAAGTATGATGTGAAACTCGTCTATTATTCGCCGGCCGTCGTTCCTTCCGAGGCGTTCAAGCAGAACAATGCCGTTGCTGCCATCAATGCCGGTTATGAGCTGAACTCCATCTTCGTGAAGGTGGCAGGCCAGATTTACGGAAGCATCAAGAATGCGTATATAAGCAATGTAGTTCCTCAGTGGAAAAATGACGGCGCTCTCTTTATTGACGGTGACAATGTGGATATTTCCTATTGCTGCAAGGGCATGAAACTCAATGCCCAGCGTCAGTACTACTTCAACTGCACCCAGCCGGATATCCTTTCCAGCGCACCGATGTTGATTGACAACAATGAGCCTGTAGGCGAAGTTTATGCGAAGACTGACCTTACTTATGACCAGCTCATCACTCTCAATTCGGAGGATCCGCTGCGTCATCAGGGCATCCGTCATCCGCGTACGGCCATTGCCAAGACCGCTGACAATCATATCCTTCTCATTACCGTTGACGGAAGACGTGAAGACAAGTCAGCAGGTATGACCGCCAAGGAATTGACCATTTTCCTGAAAAACTGGTTCAAGCCCCAGTATGCCCTCAATCTTGACGGCGGCGGTTCTACCACGATGTGCGTGAAGGGTCAGGGAGATCCGGCTACCCATGTGGTGAACTATCCGACTGACAACGGCCAGTTCGACCATGCAGGCGAGCGTGCACGTGACACTCATATCTGTATTGTCCCGCGATAGAATACTATCCTAAACTTACTATAAGCTTCAAGTGTCAAGCCTTTCACCATGAGCGGATTACTCCCTCCGGTGAAAGGCTTTTCCATATAACTGGGCGTATGGTCGGATTTATACCATCCGCCAGCGGTTTATCTAAAGACCCTGCTGACGTGCGCAATAAAACGTTTTTCATGCACGTCGTGCCCGAAAATGATGCTGTCGTGAGTAAATCAGCCGTTTTTACGCACGTCGGAAGTCGAATTTTATTCCCTTACGTGTACAAAGCAAGATGCCTACGGGCGGGTTGTCTCCCGGCTGCATTTCGTTCTCCTTGTAGTATGACACATACGCATTGAGTTGTCCGAGGTTTTCATGCGAGAACTCCTCGTTCTTCAACTCGATGATGACACCGCAATGCAGAATACGGTTGTAGAACACGAGGTCCGGATAGTAGTACTCATCGTCAATTATAATGCGCTTTTGACGAGCCTCCAAACAGAAACCCTTGCCGAGTTCGAGGATGAACTCTTGCAGGTGAGTGATAAGAGCATCCTCCAAGTCGTGCTCATCCATAATTTCCTTCGCTTTCAGTCCAAGAAACTCGAAGGTGAACGGTTGACGTATTTGCAACTCTGCGGAATCGTGACCTTGTACGGATGGCAGCGATAACATTTTCTCTGGATTGCTGCTGATACCTGCCCTGATATATAGGTTCGTACTTATCTGACGACGAAGCTCGCGAACCGACCATGTGCACTTGATGCACTCCTGCTCGTAGAAATAGCGGGCGAGGGGGTCGTCAAGAGTAAGCAACTCAACAATATGGGAGAAAGATAGTGATGAAATGATTTTCTTACCGGAAGTCTTGAATTGGTCCGACAGTGTCGGACTATTTACAGAAATTAAATTCTCTGCCATTTGTAGATAAAGAAGATAAAAACTTCTGGAGTTTTTGAAGAGCGTGACATTTACGCCCTTCCTATTCACTCTTTCCTCCAACTTCTTCAGCAGTTGTGTCCCATACTCTGCTCTATCCTTGCCATGCTGTTCAAACTCAACGATGTAATAGCCGATGAGCCAGTTGCGCATGGTCTGCATACGGTTGATTGCCTTTATAGCTGATGATTGAGTAGCATCATGAGTTGTCTGGACGATTGATGCCAGATCATTGAAGGAGTGAATTTTGTTGCTCCAATCCTCAAAAGGAAGTTCCGTTCCTTCATATGTGTATGTAGATATTTCGTTTGCCATACTGTTTTTTACTAAGATTAAGAAGATTATTGATATATAAAGTGAAGCCTGTGAACATCTTTGCGAACACCAAAGCATGTCTCACACCATCCGCCAGCGGCTTACCTCACGGCTGAGGACTGTGTCGAGCGGCGGCAGTCCGCATGTGGAAAGAGTTCCTGAGTCGGCCGCTTGTATCCAAGGAATATATTTCACTGCATCGGGGGAACCGAGAGCAGCCAGACGCCGGAGATTGTCCAGGCACAGCTGCTCCAGCATGGCATGGAATTTCGGTCCGTGGTTCGGCTCTTTCAGATGGCATAGCTCGTGAAGAATCACATAATCGCAGAGCGGCTCCGGCAGACGTACCAGATTCAGGTTCAGGTTAATGTTTCCCGCCCGGGAACAGCTTCCCCAGTTCGAGGAATTATGCTTGATGGTGAGGCGTTTATATTGGAATCCATATCGTCCGGCGAAAAATGCCGTCTTCCGGGGCAGTATGGCCTTGGCTTCCTTCCGTAGCCTCTCCACCAAGCCCTCGTCGGCCTTGCCCACGGCTCTGCCCTCAGCCACAGCCTCCTCTGTCCTCCTGTCCTGGACAGCCAACGCGTTCCTGACCCACGAACGTCTCTTTTCCAGATAGTTGAGTCCGTCCTGATAACGCAGGCTCCATGGCAATGTCACGGAAATACGGCACCCGTCCCTGTTTGCGGAGCCGCGTACACGGATGCTGATGCCTCTGCTCCGCACATTCTTGCGCAAGACGACCGGCCCGAACTCGCCGTCGTTATGAATCTTGCCCGTCATTTTCCGAAATCCGGGTATTGAAAAGGTCGACGGCCTGATTCACCGTCAAAGCATCCTCGACGCGGAAACCTCCGGTCCTGGTCCTGCGCAGCCCGTCCAGATGCGCGCCTGACCCGAGCGCTTCGCCCAGATCCCTTGCCAATGCCCTGATATAGGTGCCTTTGGAACATGCTACGCGTATGTCCGCATGAGGCAGATGCAGGGCGCTGTTGTCAGTGACATTGATCCTGCTGTTGCGCTGGTTGACGCTTCCGTCTGCATTTCTGGCGGAAGACTCCATTTCCATGCTGTCCTCCGGCAATCCGTCAGGACAGAAACGCAGCAGCTCTATCTCCGTGATATTGATCCACTGCTTGCTCAATGCCTCCGTCGCCGAGTGGTCGAACCCCGCGCCGTCCGCATCCGGCCCCTCAGCCTTCATCCTCTTCCACTCCTTCCGCGCCAGCTCATATGCACGTACCCCGTCCACCGACTTCGCCGAAAACAGCGGCGCCACCTGCTCCTGCTCACCGACAAAATCCGGCAGTACGCCGCGCAGGCTCTCCTCGCTCACCCCGTCCACAGGATATTTCATGTCAATGTCTTTCTCCAAATCGTAAGACGGGGTGGTCGCGCCGAATGTCAGCCCTGCAATGTACTCTTTTTCATGACGTTGCAGTTCCTCCGCCAGTCGCGTCGCCTTGCCGATGCAGACCAGCAGGACGCCTGTGGCCAGCGGATCCAATGTCCCCGCATGACCGACCTTCAGGTTTTTCTTGTGGAAATGCCTGCAGGCGCAGAACTTCAGCTTGCGTATCACATCTGCGGACGTCCACCTGTAAGGCTTGTCCACAGGAAGAATAATCCCCTCCGGATAATCATCGATATTTCCGGAGAGGACCAGTTCTCTAATATTTCCGTTGCTTAAAATCAATGCCATTCTCTACTTGCAAGGAATCTTTTCAATTCGCCTTTCATGTCTTCCGCCCTCGAACGGTGTCTCAAGCCAGACCTTGGTAATCTCCTGCACCATCTTGTAAGAAATGAAACGCGCCGGCATCACGAGAACATTGGCATTGTTGTGCGCTTTCACAAGTTTGCCGATTTCCGTGCCCCATGCCAGTCCCGCACGGATGCCCTGGTGCTTGTTCAGCGTCATGGCCATGCCGTTGCCGGTGCCGCACATTGCGATTCCGCAGTCCACCTTGCCGCTTTCCACGGCGATGGCGAGCGGATGTGCCACATCCGGATAATCCATGCTCTCGGTAGAATGTGTACCGAAATCTTCCACCTCATATCCCATTTTTTCGAGATATGGAATGAGTTTGCTCTTGTACTCGAAACCAGCGTGATCGCTGCAAATACCAATTTTCATAGCATCAATATTATGTGTTATTCCCCTTCCGAGACGTTCGCCCGCATAGTTCATGCGTGCCGCGAATTCATCCTTGCCGATAAACGACAGGATATCAGCGATTCCAAGACCGCTCGCCGCGCCGGTTATCGCAAGCCTGATGCAGTTCATCACCTTTCCCATCGGCCAGCCCTGATCGCGGATATAATCCTCCAGATACGGTTCAATGTTTTCCTTCGTGAATGCCCCGTCGAAGCCGCATACATACTCAGTTACCTGATATGCAGGCTGATAGCCCTCGGCTTTCCAGAACTTGTCTGCATCCTTCGCCAGGAACGGTGCAGTAAGACTGTCGTCAAATACCTTGGCACGAGGATCGGCGGCACGTCTGGGGTCCACAGGTTTTGCAGCCTCTGCCGCAGCGCCTGCCTTCACGCCGAACTGCTCATATTCTACAGGAGACACGAACAGGCATGAAGCATTCAGCCAGATGTCCTTCACGAATGAAGCCCTTTCCTTCACGAATGCCACTACATCGTGCACATATTCCCTGGTTACGATATGATTCTTGAAATCCACGCCCTTTCCTGCGAATGAAGCACCTGCCGCCAATGCGCATGCAGGGCAGTCAACTGTCTGGATTCCATGGCTTTCCAATACCGGAATGAACAGGTCCACAAGCTCGTCGTCCGACTTCATGCGGAGATACTCCTTGTTGTACCACTTCGCCTTTTCAGGGTTGAAACGGGCTCCCGACTTGATGACGCGGTCCAGCGAGAAGGCTTTTACCAGTTCTTCGATGCTGAAGATTTCCTGGTCGTTGCCCGGATTCCAGCCAAGCATTGCCAGCATGTTCACGAATGCCTCCGGGAAATATCCGTCCTCACGATAGCCGTGGGACACCTCGCCTTCTGCATTGACCCACCTGAGCGGGAAAACCGGGAAGCCGAGACGGTCGCCGTCGCGCTTGCTGAGCTTGCCCTTGCCGTCCGGTTTCAGAAGCAGGGAAAGATGCGCGAAACGCGGCATGGTCTCCTCCCAGCCGAAAGCCTTGTAGAGCATATAGTGGAGCGGCAATGACGGCAGCCATTCCTCACCGCGGATTACCTCCGTGATTTCCATAAGGTGGTCATCCACAATGTTTGCCAGATGGTATGTCGGCAGCTCGTCAGCTCTTTTCCAGAGCACCTTGTCGTCCAATGTATCCGTGTTCACCTCGATGTGTCCGCGGATGAGGTCGTCCATCTTGACAACCGTGTCCTTGGGCATCTTGAAGCGGATGGTCCAGCAGTCGGTGGTCTCCAGTAGCTTCTTGACCTCGTCTTCCGGCAATGTCAGGGAGTTGCGCAGTTCCATGCGGGTCTCCTGGTTGTAGATGAATGTGTTGCCGGCAGCCTCTGCCTCGGCGCGTTTCGCATCCAGTTCCTCAGCCGTGTCGAACGCATAATAAGCATATCCGTTTTCGATGAGCTGGTCAGCGAATTTGCGGTAGATGCCCTTTCTCTGTGACTGGCGGTACGGCGCGTGAGGATGTCTCTCTGACGGAGTCTCCACTACATTGCCGTTCTCGTCCACGCCCTCGTCGGGATGGATGCCGCACCATTCAAGTGCTTCAATGATATATTTTTCCGCTCCCGGGACGAATCTGTGGGAGTCGGTATCTTCGATTCTGATGATGAAATCTCCGCCGTTCTGCTTGGCGAACAGGTAATTGTAAAGCGCAGTCCTGACACCGCCCATGTGGAGCGGTCCGGTAGGTGACGGCGCAAATCTAACTCTAGTCTTTCTTTCCATTGTCGTTTTCAATGTCTTTCCAACCAACAAAATTACGTAAAATCTCTCTAATATCCTTTATCTTCTACGACTTTACGTGTGCATCTGCGGATTGCCGCCACATTCTCTATCTGGCTCATGTCGGTGCGGCTGGTCACCACCAGCGCCGGCTTGCTGTCATAATGGAAATGCGGCACGTTCTCTATGGTATTGTACCCGATCTTGTTGATTACGGCCTCATCAGGCTGCGGCACCTCACCTATTCTCGTCCGGTAATCGTCATCGAACACCGTATCCTTGTTTATGATGATGAGCTTGCCGAAATCATTGCCCGTAAGCTGCGAAATATCCGCCTGGAAGCCTGTGGCAATGATGGTTATATGTATCGTGTCGCCGCATTCCGGGTTGTCGTCCCAGATAAGCCCGCGCTTCGACTTGTCCACCGTTCCGGTATATGAGGAAATCAATTTGCTTATTTCCCCGAGGTCCTCCATCGTGAGACCCTCATTGGTCTTTCCTACAGTGATGTTGATGAGCAGGTTCTTGGCGGTCTTGAGGTCGAAATCATTGAGCAGAGGGGATTCCAGCGCCTCTTTCACGGCATTCTTGATTCTGTCCTTGCCCGTTCCCGTGCCGCAGCCCATCAGCGCCATTCCGCTGTTCTTCATCATCGTGATGACGTCCTGGAAATCGACATTGATGTAACCCGGCTTCTTGATGATTTCGATGATGCCCCTGACGGCGGTCGCGAGCACCTCGTCGGCCTTCGGCCATGCGTCCTGGAGCAGCATCTTGCCGAAGTATTCGTAGAGCTTCTGGTTGTTGATTATCAGGAGACTGTCCACGTTTTTCTCCAGTTCGTGTATGCCGTCGCTGGCTTTCGCCAATGCCTGCCTTCCTTCTTCTTCGAACGGAATCGTCACCACGCCCACGGTCAGGATTCCGCGGTCCTTCGCCATCTTGGCGATGACAGGGGAAGCTCCGGTTCCGGTTCCGCCGCCCAGACCCGCAGTGATGAACAGCATCTTGGTGCCGCAGTCCAGCACCTTCTCCGCGATTACATCCTGTGATTCCAATGCCGCGTTTCTGGCCTTGCCAGGTTTCGTGCCGGCTCCGAGTCCGTCGCCCAGGCTGATCTTTGTAGGGACATTGCTGCTCTGAAGTGCCTGTGAATCAGTGTTGCACACGATGAAACTGCACCCCTGGATATGCTGGTTGTACATGTAGGTAACAGCATTGCAGCCACCGCCTCCCACACCGATCACCTTGATGATGGAATTTTCCGGTGTCCAGTCGGACGGCGTAACGATATCTATGTTTGTCAATATGTCTGTCATAATTTCTCGTCGTTCATTTCGTTGGTAGCATTCTCGTATACGTCATTGATGGCCTTGCCAGCCTTGCCCAGAATAGTCCAGATAAATGGCCTCTTCTCTTTCTTTTTCTTCTCAGGCTCGGGCTTCTTCTTCGGCTCTTCTTTCGGCTCCACTTTCGGTTCCTCGGCAGGTTCCTCTTTCGGTTCTTCCGGAACCTCCACGGTTTCTACGACTTCAGCCGGTTCTTGTTCCGCAGGCTCCTCTATTCCCGGCCTCGTGGCGCCGCCCTCATTTTCGATGCAGCAGTTCACATTGTCATCCCTGCCGCTGAGGATGAGGCCCGCGATGGTTGCCGCATCCGTCCGCAGGATGTTCTCGGCACCTGCCGCCACGAACCCGTGACGCGGATAAGCCACGCGCACATTGTACCCCGAAAGCTCCTTTATGTAATTCGCGATGTTCAGCATCTCCGAACCTCCGCCGGTTATGACAATGCCTTTCCGCAATTCGTTCGCAAGTCCGCTTTCCTGTATGTACCAGAGCATTGCGTCCAGGATTTCCTTCATCCTGGCAGTGATGATTTCCGCCAGATATGTCACCGGAATCTGCTTGTACGCGCTCATGTCCTCGGTCTCTATCTGGATGATTTTCTCGCCGAAATTCAGGAGCTTCTCAGGCATGCAGCCGCCGAATGCTACCTTGATGTTCTCCGCTAGGTCTTCGGAAATGCCGCCTTCGTTCCTGATGTCACCGGTCACCGTGTTCCCTCCGAACGGAATGGCACCGTATGCCGCAAGCACCTTCTTCGAGAAAATGCTGACAGACGTGGTGCCTGCGCCCAAGTCAATGAGTGCCACGCCGTTGCTCTTTTCTTCCTCGGTCAGGACAGCCTTCGCGGTGGCGACAGGTGTGAAATATGTGCGGCATACCGCAATGCCCAGGTCGTTGAAAACCTTGGTCATGCTGGAAATCGGCCTCTTCGGTCCGATGAACACCTTGAAATGTCCGGTAAGTTCCTCGCCGGTCATGCCGATGACGTCATTCTCGATGAGCTGGAAATAGTCACCTGTCGAGAATGACTGCGCGATTACCCCGTAAATCATTTCGGTCGAGTCGTTGTTCTGGTCCGATTCCTGGGCCAGCGACTTCAATGTGTCGATTTCCTCCTCGGAAATGCAATCATCCGGGTTGTTTCGCGGCAATGTCCCTGTGGCGTCCTGCTGCCTGATGAAGCAGCGGGGGGAGTCCCGTCACTATCTGGCTGATTTTTATGTTCAGGTCCTTTTCCGCTTCATCAATGAGCCCTTTCAGGACTGCCTCCACCTTGGTTACGCCGGCTATCGCGCTATGCAATATGCCCGCTGACGGAGCTGTCTTGTAGAACACTATCTGGGTGTTGTTCCCTTCTATTCTTGCGACAGCGAGAGCGGTCGTCTTCGTTCCGAAATCGACCGCAGCTACAAATCTCTCACTTGAATTTCCACTCATATCTATTTTCTGCAAACTATCTGTCCGTCGAAGCTGACATTGACATAAGAATATGCGTCCTGTCCCTTCTCCGGTACGATGTATCTATAATAATTTTCAATTTTCGCGAATTTTTTCTCGAACTCTTCCGGCCTGCCCATGTAAAATTTCTCGCGCCCCTTTCTCGGGACAATGATCACGTGGCCGTTCCCATTGACATGGATCTGCGCTATCGCGTCATCCCATCTGCGGTTCCTCGACAGGAAATCCACCAGGTCGAGAATGCCACCGAGCCACTGTCTTTCGGCAGCGGTCGCCGGAATCCCCTTGAATCCGCTCTTTATGTTCAGCGGAATCGAACCGTCCACAATCGGCACCCTGGAGGTGTAGTTCTTCTGGAGAGGGAACAGATAGCCTTCTGAATCAGCATACCATCCGCCGCGTCCTGAAACCAGTCTTACCACCGGAACGCGCTGTGTGATAATGATATGCAGGATACCGTCCCGTGTGGTATAGGCCTCGCTCTTCAATATGGCGCTCTTTCCGTCCAGTATTTCCTCTATCCTCGCCAGGTCGATTTCTTCCAGCCGTTTTCCCGAGCAGTTGCCATAGCCTCCGGCAATATATTCCTTCACGTCCCCGACCGTGACGAAGTTGAGGCCGTCCTGTTCCGCGATTTCCACCTTGATGCCGGAGCACGTGACCTCCTTGTACTCGGCTTTCGCTTTGTGGCCGAGTACTGCGAGCATCACTGTCGTCAGCGTAAATATCAGAACAGCAATGATATATTTCCAGATGCCTTTCAATTTCATTATTCGCCGGCACGCTTCTTCAGCATGTCTTCTATAGGTTCGATGAATCTGTCAATGTTGCCTGCACCGAATGTGACCAGCACGTCCACAGGCTCTTTCTCCAGGTAGCCCATGAGTTCCTCCTTCTTCAGCAGGACTTTCTCCGGAGCTGTGACCTTGTCATAAATGATTTCCGATGTCACGCCCGGTATCGGTTCCTCGCGGGCAGGGTAGATGTCCAGAAGAATCAGTTTGTCCACCTTGCTCAGCGCCTCAGCGAATCCTTCCGCGAAATCCCTCGTCCTGGTGTAGAGGTGAGGCTGGAATATGGCCGTCAGTTTTCTCCCCGGAAAAATGTCCCTCATGGAACTGATCGCCGTCGCCAATTCCTTCGGATGATGTGCGTAATCGTCTATGTATGAAATCTTTTCGGTGTTCAGATGGATGTCCAGTCTGCGTTTCACTCCCTGGAATGTCCCTATGGCGTGCCTGATGGCCTCGGGATTTACGCCGTAGGTTAGGCAGATTGCCGCTGCCGCCACGCTGTTCTCGACATTGACCCATCCCGGAGTCCCGCATTTCACGTTTTCCATCACGCCGCCGGGGTAGACAATGTCGAAGCTGAAGTAGCCGAGATTGTCCGGATGCGGATTCCTTGCGTAGAAATCGGCGCGGCTGTCATTGTAATGATATCTCAGGATTTTCGCCTTCGTGTCTTCCGCGGTGATGTCGAGTCCGAGCTTGGTGATGACCGTGCCGTGGACCTGCGATGCGAATGCCTTGAAGGCTTCCAGCACGTGGCTGATGTCGCCGTAGATGTCCAGATGGTCGGCGTCAATTGCCGTGATGACAGCGATTTCCGGGTGCAACTGGAGGAATGACCTGTCGAACTCATCGGCTTCCGCCACGACCGCATTGCTGTGGCTCATAAGCAGATTCGTGCCATAGTTCTTCGAAATTCCGCCCAGGAATGCCGAGCAGCCTCCGCCGCTTTCCGTCAGAATATGTGCTGTCAATGTACTTGTGGTGGTCTTGCCATGTGTCCCGGCTACGGCCAGACAGCGCTCTCCGTCAGTGATTTCACCTAGTATCTTGGAGCGTTTCAATACCTTGTAGCCATGTTCCTGAACATAGACGAGCTCGCCCATGTCGTGCGGAATGGCCGGGGTGTAGACCACGAGAGTGTTTTCTACATCTTTCGGGATGAAGTCGACGTTGTCCTCGTAGTGTACGCCAATGCCTTGCTTCTGGAGCGTGTCCGTCAGTTCGGATTCCGTCTTGTCATATCCGGAGACATTCAGTCCCTTGAATTTGAAGTATCTGGCAATCGCGCTCATGCCGATGCCGCCGATACCTATGAAATATACGTTTTTGTATGTAGTTGCCATCTTTAATGTTTTTCAATCAATTTATATGCATATTCCGCAATGTCTCCTGCTGCATTGGTCAATGCCAGCTTCGCAATGTTCTTCTGCATTGACTCCAGACGTTCATTGTCATTGACAAGACCTATGGCGGCGGCGAGCAGTTTCTCCGGGGCCTCGGCGTCCTTTACGAGCATTGCCGCGTCCTTCCTTACGAGCGCCATCGCGTTGTGCGTCTGGTGGTCTTCCGCGACGTTCGGCGACGGTACGAAAACGGCGGCCTTGTGCGCTGCGCAGAGCTCCGAAACCGTGCTTGCGCCCGACCTGGAAATCACGACGTCAGCCATCGCGTAGGCCAGGTCCATCCTGCCGATGAAATCGCTGTAGTGTATGAATTTCAATGTGTTGCCGCCGAGTCCTTCGGCCTTTGCCTTCGCCATGAATTCATCGGTGCCGGCCTTGTAATACTTCCCGCACTGCCACAGGATTTCCGATGTTTTCTCCGCCCGGACATCCGTCCCCGATCCATTTTCTCATGGCCTTGTTCAATGTGCCGCTGCCGAGACTTCCGCCGGTGACCAGAATGTGGCGTTTGTCGTCTGCAAGTCCGTAGTATTCAATGCCTTCCTTGCGCATTTCCGGTGTGGCAGGGACAATTTCCTTCCTTATCGGGTTGCCCGTCATCACGATTTTGTCTGCCGGGAAGAACCGTTCCATGCCTTCGTATGCCACGCAGATGCATCCGGCCTTCTTGCCGAGAATCTTGTTGGTGAGGCCCGCGAACCCGTTCTGTTCCTGTATCAATGTCGGGATTCCCTTGCGTTCGGCGGCCCACAGAAGGGGAGCGCTCGCATATCCTCCCACGCCGATTGCGATGTCCGGCTTGAATTCGCTTATCAGCTTGCCCGCCATGCGTATGCTCTTCAATACCTTGAACGGGGCTTTCAGATCGTTGATGATATTGTGGAGATTCAGCTGGCGCTGCAGTCCGACAATCGGCAGGCCTACGATCTTGTAGCCCGCTGCCGGTACCTTTTCCATCTCCATCTTGCCTTCAGCGCCCACGAACAGGATTTCGCTGTCGGGGTTGAGTTCCTTCATCTTGTTCGCAATGGATATGGCAGGGAAGATGTGCCCTCCCGTACCGCCTCCGCTTATGATGATTCTCAATGCTTTGTGCTTTTCCATAATAATATCATTTTACTGGATTTCGCTGCTTTCCAGCTGGTCCAGATCGTCCAGGCCGTCCTTGACTTCATCTTCCGTGACGAAAATCGGAGCGGCGGCGGCTGTTTCCTGCTCGATTTTCTTCTGTGCCATCTTGCTGACTGACAACAATACGCCGAAAACGAGGCTGAATGCCAGGAATGATGAGTTTCCGTGGCTTATCATCGGCAGTGTCTGGCCTGTCAGCGGGAACAAATCCACATTGATGAGAATATGCATCAATGCTTGTCCCGATACGAGCAGAACCAGTCCGGCAATCATTGTCTTCGCGTAGTGGTTGTCGCAGTTCCTGACTATTATCGAGCCTCTGGCGAGGAGGCTTCCGTACAATATCAATATCACCAGGGCGCCGATCATGCCGTATTCTTCGACAATGAAGCTGAAGATATAGTCCTCATACATGACGGAGACCACATATCTCTGGGTGCTGTTGCCCGGTCCCTTTCCGAAGAATCCGCCTTCGCTTACGGCTACTTTCGCGCTGACCGGCTGCATGGTCTCGTCCAGAATTTTCTGAAATTTGAGTGTGCCGGGCTTTTCGGCATGGAGACGTTCCAGAGGATCTGCCAATGCGAGTTTCACGCGACGCTCGATGAGTTCGAGTCGTCCGAATACTTTGCCGTCGCTGATCTTGTAAACGCCGAAGATTAAACCTACGCCCACGATTCCCAGAAGCATCACGTATATGATGTATTTGAGGTCAAGTCCGCCGACCAATGCCGTCACCACCATGACGAGTCCTATGAACATGGCGCTGGAGTTGCTTCCCAGTGCGATGAGCAATGTAATGATGGCGATAGGGAAGAGGACATAGAAGCAGACCTTGGCTTCTTTCTTCGCCATGAATTCCAGGTGAGGTTTCTTCGCAAGCTTGTCAGCCAATGGCGTCCTGTTGGTTTTCAATGCATCCATGGCCCAGGCTATGTACATGACCATGAATACTTTGACGAACTCGAAGACATGCAGCTGGAATCCGAAGACGCTGATGCATCGCCAGGCCTGGTTGATGTTCACGGGCCTGAAAAACGGTATCTTGGTGAAGTGGGACGCCAGAAATGCCAGCAACAGGAACGACAGGACGAAGAACCCTTGCGAGAAGAACCGGAAGACTCCGATCTTGCCGATTTTGCACAATCCTGCGATTATTCCCAGGCCGACGGCTGCCATGAGGATTTGTTCCATGGCAAACGACAGCCTTGAACTCTTCTGCTGTATCGCCAGCAGGGAGGTCGAGGATGAAACTGCCAGAATCGAGAATATGATGAGGAGGAAGACAATCATCCAGATGATCTTGTCTCCTTCCAGACTGTCCAGCATGTTCCAGAATCCGGTTTTCTTCGCTTTTGTGCTCATTTTTGTCTTCTAGAGGTTTCTTACGGCTGCCTTGAATTGCTCTCCGCGGTCTTCGTAGCATTTGAAGAGGTCGAAGCTTGCGCAGCAAGGGCTGAGCAGCACGACGTCGCCGTCTTTTGCAAATGCCGCCGATGCTTTCACTGCTTCTTCAGCCGAGAGCGTATCTTTCATGTTTTCCTTTCCTACAATGCTTTCGAATGCTTCGTGTATCTTCTTGTTGTCCACGCCCAGGCATACGATAGCCTTTACTTTTTCTTTTACGAGGTCGTTCATGACGCTGTAGTCATTGCCCTTGTCGGTTCCGCCTACGATCCACACGACCGGCTTGCTCTGGCATTCCAGCGCGTACCAGGCAGCGTCGACATTGGTCGCCTTGGAATCATTGATATAAAGTACTCCTCCGACGCTGAGGACCGGTTCGAGCCTGTGTTCGATGGGCTGGAAGGTCTCCAGTGAGTTGCGGATGACGGCGTTGTCGATGCCGCTGGCTTTGGCCGCGAGGGCTGCCGCCATGGAGTTGTAGATGTTGTGCTTGCCGCCGAGTGCGAGTTCTTTAAGGTAGATGTCGCATTCGTCCTGGTCGTATTTCACGATGATCTTGTCGTCTTCGAGGTATGCGCCCTGCTCGACCTTGTCTTTCTGTGTGAAAGGGAGCTTCTTGGCTTCCATCACGATCTTGTCGAGGTGGTTGATGGTGATTTCGTCATCGGAGTCGAAGATGAAGCAGTCTTCCGGACGGAGGTTTCTGGCGATTCTGAATTTCGCTTTCACGTAGTTCTCCATCTCGTAGCCGTAGCGGTCGAGGTGGTCCGGGGTGATGTTCGTGATGATGGCGATGTCCGGTCGGAAGTCGTAGCAGTTGTCCAACTGGAAGCTGCTTATTTCCAATACATAATAGTCGAAATGCTCCGTAGCGACCTGATATGCGTAGCTCTTGCCGATGTTGCCGCCGAGTCCCACGTTGAGGCCGGCTTCTTTCAGGAGATAGTATATCAATGATGTCGTGGTGGTCTTGCCGTTGCTTCCGGTTATGCAGATTTTCTTCGCATTGTCATAACGTCCGGCGAATTCGATTTCTGATATGATGTGTATGCCGTTCGCTTCGATTTTCTGTATCATCGGGGCTGTGGACGGGATGCCAGGGCTCTTGATGATTTCGTCCGCGTTCAGTATAAGTTCTTCAGTATGATGCCCTTCTTCGTATGGAATGTCCCATTTTTTCAGGAGTGCAGCGTGTTCTGCGGCGATTTCTCCTCTGTCAGAAAGAAAAACGTCGAATCCTTTCACTTTTGCGAGGACAGCAGCGCCCGCGCCGCTTTCGCCTCCGCCTAATATTACGATTCGCTTGGTTGTTTTCATTTTATTATTGTGTTTTCTGTTGCTGTTGTTATCTCAATGTTTGGGGTTGGGAGCTGGCGAATCGTTCGCCATCGTACCCCCGTCCTTTCGGACTGCCCCAAGGGGCGATTTCGCTTCCCTTCGGTCGCGGTGGGTGCCTCTATTTTTTATCAATTCTGTTCCTGTTGTTTTCTCGATGTTCGGGAGTCGGTGCTACCTTATCTTTAGTAATGCCAATGTCGCGACGGCGAGGATTAGGCCCACGAGCCAGAAACGGGTCACGATTTTCGCTTCAGGAACCGGATGCGACGGCCACTTGATTTTCGCTGGGATGTCGATCTTCTGGTAGTGGTGATGCAGCGGCGCCATCCTGAATATCCTCTGTCCCGTGCCGTACTTCTTCCTTGTATATTTGAAATAGAACCGCTGGATCAGCACCGACAAACTCTCCACGAAGAAGATTCCGCAAAGAATCGGCAGCAGCAGCTCCTTTCTTATCAATATCGCACTCACGCCGATGATGCCTCCGATTGCCAGACTTCCGGTATCACCCATGAAAACCTGCGCCGGATACGAATTGTACCATAGGAATCCGAGCAAGGCCCCCACGAACACCGACATGAACACCGCCACCTCTCCGGTTCCCGGTATATACATGATATTCAGGTACTCCGAGTTGATGAGGTTGCCGCTCAGCCACGCCAGGATGCCGATTACCGTTCCCACTATCGCCGAGGTCCCGGCTGCCAGTCCGTCCATGCCGTCCGTAAGGTTCGTGCCGTTCGAGCAGGCGGTTATGACAATGACTATCATCAATACGTAGACGGCCCATTTGAAATACCACCCCATCTTTCCGTGGAAAGGTGAAAACCATTTGTAGTCAAGCTCATGGTTCTTTATGAACGGCAATGTCGTCTTCGTGCTCTTCACGATGTTCTCCATCTTCCAGCCGCTTTTGTGCACGATGGTCTCGCTGTCCACATCCAGATCGTCGCTTCCCTGAGGCAGGTAGGTGGTGCCGTTCTCCGCTGTCTCCACCTTCACTTTCTCCCTGACTACTATGTCATTGTTGAAACATACGGTCAGTCCTACGATGAAGCCGAGCACGATCTGGAGAATCAGCTTGCCCCTTTCGCTCATGCCTTCCTTGTTGTGCTTGAAGACCTTGATGTAGTCGTCTGCAAATCCGATTCCGCCACACCAGAAAGTGGTGAGTATCAGCAGTTGCGTATAAATATTGGTCAGGTCGCAGAAGAGCAGCGCCGATACGCCGATGGCTAGCAGGATGATGACTCCTCCCATTGTCGGAGTGCCTTTCTTCTGCATCTGCCCCTCCAGTCCGAGGTCGCGGATTGTCTCGCCGATCTGCTTTTTCTGGAGCCAATGGATGATCTTGCGTCCTGCGAAGAACGAAATCAACATGGCTGTGACGCTCGCAAGCATTGCCCTGAACGACAGATAGCCCATTAGCCTCTGTCCCGGGATGTCGTAGTCCGAAAGCAATTGGAATAGATGGTAGATCATGCCTGTCCCTCCATTGATTTGAATACGTCGCATACGATTTCGCGCTCGTCGAAATGTCTGTGCTCCGTGCCTATTATCTGATATGTTTCATGCCCCTTTCCGGCGAGCAGGATTACCGCTCCGGCGGGTGCCAATGTTATCGCTGTGCGTATCGCTTCCTTGCGGTCAGAAATGAACAATGCTTTCGCCAATCCGCTGGTGCTGAATCCTTTGCGGATGTCGTTCATGATGTCTTCCGTGTTCTCCGTACGGCTGTTGTCCGATGTGACGAATATTCTGTCCGCGTATTTCTCCGCCACTGCCGCCATCTCAGGACGCTTGGTCTTGTCCCTGTCGCCGCCGCATCCGAACAAGCAGATGATATGCTTTTCCTGTCCGATGTCGCGGAGCGTCTTCAATACGTTCTCCAATGCGTCAGGCGTATGTGCGTAATCGATTATCACTGAGATGCCTTTCGGTCCGTGCAATGTCTCCAGACGTCCTCTTGCTGATTCCAGCAGGCTGAGCTGTACCAATGTCTCGTCCTGGTCCGCGCCTATCAGGATCGCGGTGGTGTAGATTGCCAGGAGGTTGTAGGCATTGTGCTGTCCGATCAGTCTTGTCCAGATTTCCTTGCCGTCAATCCGGAGCTGCATTCCCTCGAAACTTTCCTCCACGATCCTGCATGTGTGGTCGGCAATGCTTCTACATGAGTAAGTTACGACCTTGGCTTTCGTGTTCTGCACCATGACCATACCGTTCTTGTCGTCAATGTTGGTGATGGCGTATGCGTCGGCAGGGAGTGTGTCGAAGAACAGTTTCTTGCATCTGAGATACTCTGCGAACGTCTTGTGGTAATCCAGATGGTCGTGTGTGAGGTTCGAGAATATTCCGGCCTTGAATTTCAGCCCGGTTACGCGCTCCTGCTCCATTCCGATGGAACTTACTTCCATGAAGCAATACTCGCATCCTTCGTCTGCCATCTGCCTGAGCAGGGAATTGATGGTAATCGGGTCTGCGGTAGTGTTGGCAGTCTCCAACCGCTTGTCGCCCACGTAGTTGGCTATTGTGGAGAGCAGTCCGCACTGATATCCCAGCCCCCTGAAGAGGTTGTATAGCAATGTCACTGTGGTGGTCTTCCCATTGGTTCCGGTGATGCCGACCAATGTCAGTTCGTGAGACGGATTGCCGTAGAAGTCCGCAGCTGCCATCGCCTCTGCGTGACGTGAATTCTCCACCTGCACGAATGCCGCTTCGTCAGCATTGACAATGCCTTCCTGTCTGGCAGCATTGACCTGAGCCTCAAACTCTTGCGGGTCTTCGTACATGATGGCGGCAGCCCCTTTCGCGAGTGCGGAGGCAATGAACTTGTGGCCATCGCCGGCGAAGCCTTTCACTGCGATGAACATTGTTCCCGGAACGACTTTTCGGGAGTCGCTCGTGAGGCCGTTGACCTCCATCGTCAGATCGCCTTTCGTGGTGACCGTGCCGCAATTCTTTATGATATTCTCAAGTTTCATCTTATTTCAACTGTATTGTTACGCATCCGCCTTCGGCAAGTCTTGTCCCTGCCGCCGGGCTCTGGCTAACCACGTGCCCGACTCCGGAGTAGATGCATTTATATCCGTCATTTTCTATTGCATATATCGCGTCCATCAGTCCTAATCCCTTGACTCCCGGCACTTTGCCGTTTCTGGATGTCGTCGGGGTATCGGCTGTCATGTCCGGCATCCTGCCCTTGCTTTCCAGCATGTCGCCGTAGCTTGTGTCCAGGGCGTATATCTTGTCCACGATTTCCCTGCATGTCATGGCAGGTGTGGTTCCTCCGAAGAAAATTTCCCTGCTCGGATTCGAGTAGATGACCGTGATTATGGAATATTTAGGCTGTTCTGCCGGGAAAAATCCGACGAAAGTCGCCTGGTATTTCGTCAATCCGTTCTTGTCCCTGTACGGGTCGCCCCTCATTGCGTCTTTCGGGTCCTGTATGATTCTCGCGGTTCCGGTCTTGCCTGCGACTTTCAGTTTGGCGTTTTTCAGTCTTGTGGCGGCGGTTCCGGTTTCGGTAATCTCCATCAATCCTCGGGTAAGGCTGTCTGCCGTGGCTCTTGAACAGATGGAGCCGTTCAGGACTGAAGGACCGCGTTTTTCTTTCACGATGCCGTTTACTTCAATGTCTTCGACCAGGTAGGGTTTCATCATCCTGCCCTTGTTCGCGATGGCGTTGTAGAATGTCAGGATGTGCAGCGGCGTTTCCGCAGAGGTGTATCCGATGGCCAATGATCCCAGGTCTGTCGCACTCCATGTCTTGGATGACGGCGAAGGAAGAACCGGTGTTGTAAATCCTTTGAGGTCAATGTCATACGCTTCGCCGAGCTTGTACATGTAGAGATTGTCCAGAAATCTCTGCGGGTTGTCTCCATAATGGTCGACGGCGAGTTTTCTGAATACGTAGTTGGACGAAATCGCATATCCGTGGATTATGGAAATCTTGTCGGTCTGATACCTCTTCTCATACGCCGGGATGTGCTCGTCCGGCTTGAAGTATTTAAGTCGTCCGTGATTCGTCGGTATATTGTCTGACATCCTCACTTTTCCGTCTTCCAGGAGGCTCATGAGCGTGGCTGTCTTGAAAACGGAGCCGGGTTCGCCGGCGCGTCCCACCGCCATGTTGTAGACCTCGCCCAGTCCTCCGGTGGTGCCGTCTCTCAGGAGGTTGACCATCGCGCGGATCGCTCCGGTCTTCACGTCCATCACGATGACGCATCCGCCTTCGATTCTTTCATTGTCGGCAATGTTCTTGCGCAGCGCATTGTCCGCAATGTCCTGAATGTCAATGTCGATGGTGGTCCGGATGTCCTTTCCGTCTTCTGCGGCGCGCCAGGTGCTGTCCCTGTTCACGATTCTTTTCTTGTCGCTTCGGCGTGTCCACTCGTAGCCCTCTGTTCCGTGCAGGATATAGTCGAATGAGCCTTCCAGTCCGATGGCATTGTTTCCGTTCGACCTGCTGTTGTCCTTCACGTAGCCGATGGTACGTCTGGCGAGCGAGCCGTAAGGATATTGCCTTGTATCAATGCGTTCCACGATGATGCCGCCTTTGTTCGCTCCTTCCTTGAACAGCGGCAATGCCTTTACTTTCTGGAGTGTCTCGTGGTCGATTACGCCACCGATTTTAGCGTGTCTGGCGCCGCGTTTCCTTCCATCTATTATATAGGTATACCAATAGTCCCTGGATTTGCCGTATATTGAGGAGAGTCCGCCTGCCAGTTCGCGTGCCTTGTCTTTCCACTCTTCTTCTTTCTCTTTGCCTTTTTTCGACAGGGAGGCAAATTCGCTTTTCCTTACGGCGCAGTCCATAAATATCTGGTACATAGGCGTGGAGATGGCGAGAAGCCTTCCGTCAGAGCTGATGATGTTGCCTCTTATCGGTGCCAGTCTTACCTTGCTGCTTCGGGCTGTGTAATATTTCAGATACGGGTCGCTGTCGCGGAAGCAGCACTTGATGTAGACGATCCGTACCAGCACGACACATGCGCACACGATGAATGCAAGATAGATGAACCACACTATCTTGCTTTCCTTGTTCTTGCCTCGTATGTCCTTGTTCTCGTCCACGTTATGTTTCTGTTTTTCTCAGTTGCTCACTTCTTTGTCTGCCTTCAATTCTGACCTCATCCTATCTCTGATTGCGCCCCTGACCTCCTTTCTCTGTTTCCTCTTTCTGTTTGTGCTCCTGTGCAATGGCTCACTTTATTCCTTGGCGTCTATCCTTGTGGCAGGTTTTGTCGGGAAGGTCACCCTGGAACCCTTGTTTTCCAGCATCTTGTCGGTTTTCGTTATCCTTCTCATGCCGGCCATCTGCACGGTCTTTTCCGTATGGTATATCTTCAGGTCCGTCAGGATTTCCTTGTTTTTCTCGACCTTGCTCATGGTGTTTTCCACCATGATGTTCAGGAGGATTCCTATCCAGAACAGCAGGAACGTGTACAGAATGTGGGGAAAGAATCTGTCACATCCCAGTCTCATCAGCAATTCCCCCCCTGAGGAATGCATTGAACGCATTTTTTATCGATGCGCCGGCTGCCTTAAGATTCATTTTCCGCCTCCTTTTCCGCGACTCTGAGTTTCGCGCTCCTTGCCCTCGTGTTCGCTGTAATCTCGCTTTCCTGCGGCAGTACCGGCTTGCGTGTCAATGCTTTAAGCGGGCATATCACGTTTCCGTAGAAGTCTTTCTTGAGTTCACCCTGGATGTTCCCGGCCTTGATGAAGTTCTTCACCATCCTGTCTTCCAGCGAGTGGTAGGTTATCACGGACAGCCGTCCTCCTTCTTTCAGTGATGCCGCCGCGCCTTCCAGGAATTTTTCCAGCGACCTCATCTCGTGATTGACTTCGATTCTCAATGCCTGATAGATTTTCGCCAATATCTTGTGGCTTGCGAAGTCAGGCAGTGCAGGCGCCATGGCATTGTCCAGTTCTCCGGTGGTCTTGATTTCTCCCGCCGCACGGGCATTGACAATCAGCTGTGCCAGCCTCCGGGCATTGTCCACTTCTCCGTAGATCCTGAGGATTTTTTCCAATTCGTTTTGCGGATAGGTGTTGACGATGTCCGCCGCCGTGGTGCCGGCGTCCTTGTTCATCCTCATGTCGAGCGGGGCATCGAACCTGAATGAGAATCCTCTGTCGGCGGTGTCGAACTGGTGCGATGAAACGCCCAGGTCCGCGAGTACGCCGTCCACTTTGGCTTCCGCATTGAGGTCGCCGCCGCTGTAGTTCCCGACAGTCCCTTTCAATGTTTCCAGCATCACGAAGTTGTGTATGTATCTGAAATCTGCTCTGATAAGGATGAGTCTCGGATCATCGATCCTGTTGTTTATGGCGTCGCTGTCACGATCGAAGGCGATGACCTTTCCCGCAGGAGACAAGCGTGAAAGAATCTCAGCGGTGTGTCCACCGCCTCCGAATGTGGCATCAATGTAAATTCCTGATGGATTGGTAATTAAAGCTGAAACGCTTTCGTCCAGAAGTACTGGCGTATGATATTCTGACATTGCACCCTCCGTCTCTACTGAGAGAGTTTTCCGGCCAGTGCGATGTATTCCTCATTCGAAATCCTGCTTGCTTCGAATTTCTCCTTAGCCCAGATCTCGATTTTGTAATCGTTGCCAGAGAACACTACTTCTTTAGTTACACCTATTGCTTCCAGGAGTTTCTTCGGAATGGAGATTCTTCCGAGTTTGCCGTCTGGTTCGACGACTGCGCGGTCTCTCATGTATTCCCTCCAGAAAGCTGCGTGTTCCCTGTTGAAAAAATTAAGACGGGTTTTGACCTCGCTGCTCTGCCGTTCCCATTCCTCGAAGGTGTACATTTCGAGGCAGTCCTCGAAGATGTCCTTCTTCAGAACGAATCGCATGTCGCCATCTACCGGCATGACAGCCTTGAACGCCGAAGGAAAAACAAGTCTTCCTTTGTCGTCAGCCTTTGCTATGTATTCGCCGATAAATGTGGTCATTGCAAAATTAACAATCAGTTTTCACGCTTTCCCGCAAATATAATGAAACTTTTACAATTTCTTCCACTTTCTTCCATATTTTTCCACGGAGAACGCAATGTTTTCCCACGCCTATCCGCGATACGTATCTCCGTGTGCTTGATTTCTGAACAAGTTGGCAGGATGGTGTTTGGCTAAATGGCAGTGTGTCAGTGAATTGCGAAAAAGTGCGCCTGCCAAGTCTCATGAAAAAACATGGGAGTTGGCATGACTGTTTGTTGTGATGGATAGTTGTAACTGGCTAATAATCAGCAGGTAGTGCAAAAAATGCAGGTCCGTGTTCCATGCCAACTTGTTCAGTGCGGGGTGACGGAAGCACGCCCCGCCGGGGTTGGCACCTCTGGAGGTTCGCTTCGCTCATCCCGTCAGGCTGTCGCCTGACACCCGTTCACAAGGAAAGGCCGCTGAAAAAGTCCTCTTGATAGCATAGGAAGCACACTCAAATAATTCGTAAACTATTTGGTCGTTTACGGATTATTTCGTATCTTTAATGTATTGAAAAACAAATTGTTATGCTCCCAATACAAGGTACTATACGCTTCTCTGAATACTCGTCTCTGTATGACCTCATTGTCCCAAAAGACAACAAACTACGTCTGATCAATGACCTTGTTGATTTTTCTTTCATCTATGATGAATTAAACGGGAAGTATTGCCAGGATAATGGCCGTATGGCTGAAGACCCTGTGAGGATGTTCAAGTACCTCATGATTAAAAGCATCTCCGGTCTATCCGATGTTGATCTCGTTGACAAATGCATGTACGACATGTCCTACAAATACTTCTTGGGACTCGCCCCGGAAGACAAGGTCATTGAATCCAGCACATTGAGCAAATTTCGCAGAATGCGGCTCAAGGATATGGAACTTCTGGATATGCTCATCAACAAATCAATAGACATCGCAAAGGAGAAAGGGATAGAAATCAGCAAGAGGATAATCGTTGACTCCACGCACACGTCATCCCGTTCAAATCCGGTTCTTCCTTCCGGGGCATTGCAGAAGCAGGCGAAGATACTCCGCAAGTCAGTATATGAAGCCGATGCTAACATGAAAGACAGGATGCCTCAAAAATATGAGGGCGGCGACTTGGAAAAGCAGATGGATTATGTAGCAAGACTGCTTGCATTCTTGAAGGGGCAAAAAGTTGCCGTTCTTCCTGCCGTGTCGGAAAAGATCAACCTTTTGGCGGAGATGATGGATGACATAAAAGACCATTATACGATATCCGTGGACCCGGACGCCCGTGTAGGGCATAAGGCGGCCGATTCCGAGTTCTTTGGCTACAAAGGGACATTTGGCTGTAGTGCCCGAACGCCTGGTGGTGGCCGCCACGATGACTTCCGGAGAGAAAGGAGACGGGCCAGAGTTGCCGACCCTGATCAGCAAAGCGAAAGTCAATATTCCAGATTTGAAAGAGGTGGTTGGAGATAGCGCTTATTCCGGACAGAACAATCTGGAAAATGCTTGTAAAGAGGAAGTGGAACTTGTCGCAAAACTCAATCCGATTCTTACTACTTGCCACCAGAGCGAAAGAAACGGTTTTGTTTTTAATAAAGATGCGGGTATGATGGTGTGTCCCGCCGGACATATGGCAATCCGCAAGCGCATGAGAATTCCGAGATCAAAGACAAAGCGAAAGAATTTACAATGCCGTTATATTTTTGACGTGCATAAATGCAGAGTATGTAATCGCGCGGAAGAATGTGGATATAAGGGTGGAGAATCTAGAGAATATTGCATAACGATCTTGACGGAACAACAGGAAGAGTTAAAGCGACGACAAGAGACAAGCGAATTCAAAGAAAAATATCGTGAACGATATATTGTTGAAGCTAAGAACTCTGAGCTAAAACATCCTTACCATCTTGACAGGGCTATCAGTTACGGACTCGAATCATTCACAATGCAGAGCGCCGTAGCTATCTTCACGTCAAATCTTGTGAGAATAAACAGGATATTGTCCGATAAAAGCGAGAAGTAGAGCAGATATCCGCTCTATCTGTAGAAATAACTCTCCGAGAATCGATTATTCAACCGAAATGTGAAAAATGTAGAATCGTGTTCAAATACTCGATTCTCACGGTCTTTCAATTCCAATTTCTTTTTCAGCGGCCTTCACAAGGTCATGGGCGACCATGCCTCCAGAGGCCCCACCCCCGCCGTGGCTTCTCTGCCACATGGTCTTTCCATGATGTATATTCCCGCGGCATGAACCTCTCAGAAAGTCAGTCGGGACGCGGCCACGGGCGAATTTGTAACTTATTGATAATCAGATATTATAATGGAGAGGGCGTGGAAACGTGGCCAAAAAAAGGCTGCGTTTCCACGCCCCGTTTTATAACTCGTTGAAAATCAGCTCCTCCAAAAACCGAGCGTGGCCGCGTCCCGACTGGCGGTCTCATGAAAAAACATGGGAGATAACCGCGCGTCTCCTCATCATCCCACTTGTTACTTTTTCATGCGGCGCAAAACCTCGTCCTTGTCGATGACCACCCAGACGGTGTCCACTACACTTCCGCGATTCTCGCTGCCGATATTCTTCAGAGGATTTGCGAAATCCTTGTCCAGAACGGTGACATCATCGACGAAATAATCAGTTTCGCCGCGATTGTAGAAACAATTCTTCAGTCCCCAGACCTCGTGATATTTGATTTTCAGCTTCCAGCCCTCGACCTGAGCCTGTTTCATGAGAGTGATCAATGAATCCTGATCATCCCTGTCGTTGTCGAAACTGAACGAGAACGGCTCACCGCTGGTGTTCATGCCAGTTTGCGTCATGTTCAGCCTGCCTTCCCAGGAATTCCAGAACACACCCTTACGCGTGAACTCGATCAGATTGCCGACTTTTTCACCATTGGAATAATTTTCCTTGCAACTGCTCATGCAAATTATTGACGCCAAGCAGCATACGATAATAAACACCTTTTTCATAACACCCGTATAATTTCCACCAAATATAACATTTCCGACAAAAAAATCTACCGGGTGACATAAAATTTTGACAATTCAAGTTTCGCATGCTGTAAAACTTGCTGAACGTTAGCACGAATTTAAGGGTTGTCACTCTTTCGAAGCCTGTGGCCCAACGCGCATTCCGGGCAGATGCCTTTCATCAGGTATTCCACTTGGTGAAGCTCGAAGCCCTCAGGGCAGTTTACGGCAGGGATGTGGATCTTGTCCAGACAGAAAGTCTTGTGGCAGGATTCGCAGTAGAAATGGCAATGCAGTTCGTCCGGGCTACATTCATGGTCATTGTGACACACGCAGTACTTCCGGGCACCGCTTCCATCCTCGATTTCGTGGATGAGGTGGTGCTGCGTGAAAACTTCAAGCGCCCTGAAGATGGTGGACTTGTCGACCGTATCCAGTTCCACCTCCAGGTCAGCCAGGCTGAAAGTATCATGGAACTTCAGCATTGACCTGTATATCAGCATCCTTACCGCTGTCTGGCGGATATTGTGGTGCGCGAATGTTTCGGAGATATCCATGGGAACTTTTTTTACAGCGATGTCAGCACGGCGACCGGACGCTTCAGCAGGCCTTTGTCGAAATCTTGCTTGGTAATCAGGAAGTTGAGCATTCCGCAATCATAGAACTCCATGCCGGCCGTATCGTCGCCATCCAATTGGAGCAAATTCATATAGTCCGGATATTGCTCCCTGACATCCGCGAAAAACGCATTGCCGAACAGTTTCAGCCCGTCGGCGTCAGCCTCGCATTGCCCGAAACTTATCTCCAGAGCCGGCTCCGTAAGCGGCTGGTCGTCATCATCCACCATGATGCACGCCTGGAAGGTCTCCATGTTTATGGACTTGGTGTATTTCACTATGACAGAGCCCTTCGGCCATTCGCCCAGACCCAGATGGACAGGCGAATCATACCCCGTATACTCATCCATTGCCGCGAAGAAATACAACATGCCGTCATGCGGCAGCTTGTTCTCCGTATCGAAAGGAATGAGGTCTTCGCACCTGATCTGGCAGATGAATGTCAATGGATATTCATAGACTTCTCCGTCGGACGGCTCTTGACCGGCCTTCAATATTTCCGAAGTCCCGTCAGAATGTTCGCACACCCTCATCATCGGGTATTCCATATCCGGTGACATGTCCGGGTCTCCCCACCATTTGCTCTCGCAGAACAGCGGCTTCTCTGTCTTGTTCAATGTCAATCTTATCGCCATATTACCTCTATAACTTTTACACGTTACCCTCACCCTAAATCCCTCCCCTCGGGGAAGGGACTTACCTTCGCCCTAGCGGGCTCTATAAGCGGTGTTTCGCCCTTGCGAAACTTGAGTAACTTAATTTCGCAAGTTGTCAACCCAACTGAAACTATCGCAAATTTATAAAGAATCGCCAAACTTGCAATCCGGTTGCAGAATACCTTTCCTACATTTGTCAGCGTAAAACGAATGTGCAATTATGGAAAAGGAACAGAAAATCACATTGGCCCGGATAATTGTCAGCCTGCTGATGCTTGCCGGCGCCTGGCTTTTCGAATCTGACGAAAACATTGTAAAGATAATATTTTACGCCGCGGCCTATCTGGTCATTGGCGGAGACATCGTCTTCAATGCCGTCCGCAACGTCTTCCATGGCGAAATCTTCGACGAGAATTTCCTCATGGCCGTGGCTACGATCGGTGCCTTCGCTACCGGGCAATACCCTGAAGCAGTGGCTGTTATGCTCTTCTATCAAGTCGGCGAAATGTTCCAGGACATTGCCGTGGACAGAAGCCGCAAATCCATTTCCTCATTGATGGACATCCGCCCGGACTACGCGAACCTGGACGACGGCAACGGCGGTTTCACGCAGGTCGCTCCCGATGCGGTTCCGGCCGGCAGCATCATTGTCGTGAAACCCGGCGAGAAAATTCCGCTGGATGGTGTGGTGGTTTCCGGAACATCCTCTCTCGACACGGCAGCATTGACCGGCGAAAGCCTTCCTCGTGAAGTCGGCACTGACAGTCAGGTACTTAGCGGCTCGTTGAACATGACAGGCCTGCTGAAAATCCGGACGAGCGGCACCTATGGCGAGTCCACCGTGGCGCGAATCCTGGACCTTGTCGAAAATGCCGACACCGGAAAAGCGAAAACCGAAAAGTTCATCACCCGTTTCGCGAAGTACTACACGCCGGCCGTCGTGGGGGCAGCCGTTTTGCTCGCCATACTTCCGTCACTGATTGACGGCCAATGGCTTACGTGGCTGAACAGGGCCCTGATATTTCTCGTGATCTCATGTCCGTGCGCATTGGTCGTCTCCATCCCGCTCACGTTTTTCGCCGGAATCGGCGGCGCCTCGCGACGTGGAATATTGATCAAGGGCTCCAACTGTCTAGAAGCCTTGTCCCGGCTCGGCACCGTCGTCTTCGACAAGACCGGCACGCTCACGAAAGGCGATTTCAATGTGACCGCCGTCGTACCTTTCAACGGCTGCGAATCCGCTGACCTGCTGACACTTGCGGCCTCCGCCGAGGTCTATTCCGACCACCCTGTCGCTGTCGCGCTGAGAAAGGCCTGCGGGCGCGAAATCGTCCGTGCCAATGTCTCCGCGACCGAGAATTTCGCAGGCGAGGGCATCCGTGCCAATGTCGGCGGACGTTCCGTGCTGGCCGGCAATGATAAACTCATGCTCCGTTTCGGGGTCAATGCTTACGTGACGGACCAGCCGGGCACGATAGTCCATGTGGCTGCCGACGGCAAGTATCTGGGTTACATCATCATATCGGATACCGTCAAGCCGCAGTCCGCATCAGCCGTCACCGATCTCCGTCGTGAAGGCATTCAGAAAATCGTCATGTTGACAGGTGACAGGAAAGCTGCCGCCGATGCCGTAGCCGGTCAAGTAGGTGTGGATGAGGTTTATGCAGGTCTTCTTCCTGTGGACAAGGTCCAGCATGTCGAATCGCTGCTTTCCGCAGAGCCGTCTGCCAAGCGTCTGGCCTTCGTCGGTGACGGTATCAATGATGCCCCGGTCCTGAAAATTGCCGATGTAGGTATTTCAATGGGTGCCGCCGGAAGTGATGCCGCCATAGAAGCCTCCGATGTGGTCCTCATGGATGACAACCCTCACAGGGTAGCTGAAGCTGTGACAGTTGCGCGCCGTACCATGCGCATTGTCCGCCAAAACATCATCTTCGCAATCGGCGTCAAGCTCCTCTTCCTTCTCCTCGCCGCCCTGGGCATTGCCAACATGTGGGAGGCCGTATTCGCCGATGTAGGCGTGACCGTCATCGCCGTCCTGAACGCCCTCCGTGCCATGCGTGGATGATGCTGAAAAAATTCTGAAAAAAAACTTGTCGTCCGGATAGGGGATAAGTCGTTTTAGGTGTCCTTTAAGTGGTGCCCCCGAAAAGGCATCTTTATCGTGTTCAATTGTTGAAACGTTAAAAATAGAACTTAAAGCACATAAAACTGACAAGTATGAAACTCAGAAAAATCTTTTTCCTGACTCTTGGCCTTTCAGCTGCATTCAGCTTTGCATCATGCGAATCTGAAAAAGAGAAGGAAGAAATCGTGACATTGAATGTCACACCAACTTCAATCGAAGCTCCGGGAAGGTCCAAGGAGTCTTTCAAGGTAATGGTAGAAACCATCGGTCCATGGCTTGCCGAGCCTAACAAGGATTTCGTGACCGTATCTCCTACATGGTCGATCGGCAACACCGAAATGACCATCACGGTGGACAAGAACAGAACCGATGTTCCGCGTGACGCTGAGGTTACGATCTCCATTGACGGTGCCGAGCCTGTAACCGTAAAGATCCAGCAGGAGGCCGGTGTGGTAGAGGAAATCGGCCAGAGGAAATTCTATGTTACGACCAGCGGTCTTGCAGAGGCTGACGGTCTCGCATGGGATAGCGCTACGACATTTGAACATGCTTATGATGAGGCAGTTGCGGGAGAGGAAATTCATTTCGCAGTTCCGGCACATATGTTCCGACCACGGCCCTTAAAGGTGCTGATGCAGGTGAAGCCAAGAACAAGACTTTCTTCATTGACAAGAACATTTCCCTCATTGGCGGCTATTCTGCAAATCCGTCGAAAGGTGAGGTCGCAGACCCTGCAAAGAATGCTACCATATTCAGCGGTAAACTTTCTGATGACGTAAAGGCATTCCATGTAATGGTATTCGGTGCGGCCATCGAAGAAGGCAAATCCGTATTGGTGAAAGGTATCAAGATTCAGGACGGCAATGCTGACGGATGTCCGGGAACCTCTGTGAACGGCGTAAATATCGCAGGCGGACGCGGTGGTGCGTTCGTAGTTCAGGGCAATACCAATGTTACCCTTGAGGATTGTACCATCAGTGACAATGCTGCCAAGGAAGGCGGTGCCATCCATGTGAACCTCAACAAGACCGGTGCATTGACCCTTAATCGTTGCGCAGTGAACAACAATGTTTCAGCCAGTGCTTCCGGAGCAATTTCAAGCACTAAATCAAGACTCTTCATCTATGACAGCTCATTTGACGGCAATAAAGCTGCTACCAATGGCGGTGCCATGATGATTGACGGACACTGGAGCCAGACAAGCGGAGACCAGTCATACTTCTATATATATGGAAGCACATTTACCAATAACACCTGTAAGGGCGCCGGTTCTGCATTCTATGCAATCTGGGGAGACCATGGCGTAATCGTGAACTGCACATTCACGGGAAACAAGAATACTGCAGAGTGGGGTACGGTTGCCGTACATCTTGGTGAAATGAATATTATCAACACCACTATCACCGGCAACAGCGGAAAGAATGTCGGCGGTCTTGTAAGCAAGAATGCTTCCGATATCAAGGTGTGGAACTCCATCATTGCAGGTAACACATCAAGTGTCGAAGGATCAGAGGATGTCGGCTATGAAAACGCTTCATCCAATAAAATCGCATTCAACACCACACTCGTCGGCAAGCAACTCTACAATGCCTCCGGCTCTGCTTCCGAGGTAGCATTCGATCCTGCATCCATGCTCGGACAACTTTCCGACAACGGCGGATATACCAAGACAATCGCTCTTGTAGGTTCATCCAATCCGGCAGTTACCGGAGGACTTACGGCAGAGCAGCTCTCAGGTATTGCTGAAGATACCATTGTCCCTGTGGCAGACCGTACTCTTCTGGCAAAAGACCAGAGAGGTGAAGCTCGTAAGGGCAAGCATCTCGGAGCGTGCGCAAAGTAATTTGAAATGAACAGGCTGGACAGTATTGATGAAATCCTTCTGGAAAGGCTTGGAAAGGGTGACGAAGACGCTTTCGGAATCCTTTTCAGAAGGTATTATGTCCAGCTTTGCAGATATGCTGCCTTATTCGTGAAAGAAAAGGATTCTGCCGAAGAGATTGTAATGAACCTGTTTGTCTCCCTTTGGGAAAACAAGGAAAATTTCGGGCGGATGAAGTCTCCGGGGTCATATCTTTTCCGGGCGGTCAGAAACCGGTGCATGAACTGGTTGAGGGATTCCAAGGCGTCTCTTAACATTGACGAGTGTATCACTGACCTCATTTCATGCGACGATTTAAGGGGGGTAAAAACGAAATGTGATTAGTTGGAGATTGGAAGTGATTGAGAGTGTGGGAGTTGAGAGAATTGATGGGAAAACGAAATGTGACATTAGGTTAACGTCGGGTTAACATTTGAGGGGAATTTGAAGGGTGGTGTTTGAGTGGTTTTTAACTTGAGGGGCTTGAAAGGGAGCGAAAAGTTAACGCTGGCTGAAGAAAATGACGGAAGCTGTCTATAAAGACCGTTTTGACGGTTATATAGGCCGCTTTTATTGTATCCGGTAGTCTGGGTGGTCTGGCGTTAAAAGAGCCCCAAAAAGGCGTTTAAATCGCCCGGATGGTTATGCCGATAATAGAGCCTTTATCATTCTTTACAGATGTATGAAAAAATCGGCAAAAATAGAGAGGGGTTACATTTGGGGTTACGTTTGGGGTTACACTATAAAAACGAAATGTGCCTAATGGGGTTACATTTGGGGTTACAAAATTTGTCAAAAAAAGACCTTATAATCGTAGGAAACTAACCGAAACCGCCTTGAAATTGCATTAAAAATGCCGTATAAGTACCCCAAAATGCACATTATTTTACGATGAAAAACCGCATAATCGCCTGAATAGTAACGAAAAAGCATTCAAAGTATATTCAAAAAGCGTGTGTGCGGTATAAAAGAAGAGTCACGGGATCGATAAAAGATGCCGTGACTCTTCATTATTATATGTGATTATCTTACTCTATCGTATGGAATGTGATGGAGGCCTTGACGATGGCAAGAGCGTGAACGCTTTCAAGAGGAATGTCTTTCGGCTGGAAGCGTTCGTTCTGGCTTACCAGTCGGATGTAGTCCGGGCGATCTGACTTCTGGACATACTTGACGACGGTGAAAGTGTCTCCGCCGGCTTCGAATGAGAGAAGGTAGATTTGTCCCCAAAGGATACTGTCAAGGGTGAGCTCAAGTCTCTTGTAGATTATAATATCTCCGGATTTGAGCAGCGGTGTCATAGACTCTCCCCTGACATAGATTGCACCATCAACCGGAGGAAGATTCGGAACACGAAGATAGTCCTCCGGGTTGATATGGTTGTCTGTGAATATGGCCATCAGACCTGCGGTCGCGCTCAAATCATAGAGAGGAATGTCCTGGACATCCAACTTCCGGTCTGTGCTCAGGGCGAATGTGTGAGCCGGCTTAACTTCAGAAGAAGATTTAAGCATCTCTCCATCTCCAGTAAGAAGCCAATCAGAAGAGAATTGGGGATAATTTTCAACTATCTTACAAATCCATTTAGCTTGAATGTCTGTACTATTCTGAATTGCCCGCGAAAGTACGCCCTTACTCGCGCCAATTTGTCTTTCGAGGCCTCCAATCGTAATATTTGAATGTCTCGCCAATTTAGATATTCTCTCCAACAATGTATCCATAATAACAACTTTTGTGATAATTTTCAACTAAAATCTTGTTTGGTTGAAAATTATCCCTATATTTGCAAAAAGTTCATCTTGTGAACTCACGTTGCAAATATAGGCAAAAACGACAAACAACAGATATTATGGGAAAATTTATCAAAACATCGGTAATGCTTCGCGCCAAACTGGCAGAGCAGTTTGACGTGTCAGTAAACTGGGTCAAGAAGTCTCTGTGCTTCAAGACCAATTCGAAGACAGCCATCAAGATCAGGGAAGCCGCGCTGGCAGCCGGAGGAGAAGAACTGGAGACAAGCTTCTGCCCTGACTGCACTACAGAACACACCCAGGATGAAATCATTCAGAAATTCAACAATGGAGTAGTGCTGACGATCAGCAAGAAGGACAGCAGTGCAGTGCTTATCCGCAAGGGTGAGGTTGTAAAGAAGTACCTCAATGTGACTTTTGACAAATGGGGGTTTCTGGTGGAACAGGCGAGTTTGATGGCGAATATAAGATAGGAGGAGAGGTTATGAATAATATACGTGTTATTTCGGTTTGCGAATGCAAAAAGCAACTTGGCAAAGAGACGTTCTCTTTGCTTTATTCAAGAGGAATAATAAAAATGGCTTCTAAAGATTATGTGTTATATGATTCTCTTCCTTTAAAGTACCGTCAGAAGGTAAATCAGTAAAATCATACTGCTTCATTTGGATAATCTTACTATTGACGAAGAGCAGATTTGAAGTAAGAACGAAAGTTTTGATTACCATACGATAATCGTTGGCAAAGAATGATTCAGGACTGAAATATAACTCATATTGACGGCGGTTAAATTCTCCATCCGTATAAATGTCAATAATCTTCAACCCAAAAGAAAAAGCATTACAAAGGTGCCTTATTGACTCAAGTTCCAAAGAGTAATCTTCAGAAGATAAAGATTCAAGCCTTACTACTTCAACATCAACCAAGATATTACTATCAGAATATTCCATCTTAATTCACTTTATGGGACAAAGATACGAATAATGTAAGATATATGAGGGTTCCGGATAACATACTCACAGTCACTTACACCAATCTCACTCGCAGCGACAACGGCGAGGCGGTAATGAGTTGTAGTAATTACAAATTACTCGTTCATCGCCACCGCATCAATGTCGTCGTGCGTGGCGGTGGCCTTGGCAAGGTCGCCGAGGTGGAGTGGATGAGTCTGCCGGACAGGTTCAAGGTGAAGTATATCGCGAAGTATGGAGATCCGGAGGAGGCACAGCTAAGACAGAACAGTATGATAACATTCGATGAGAAAGCCCGCGTGTTCTTCGCGCAGTATGAGCTTCCGGACGGGAGTCCTCTGAAGGAAGACAAGCAGCAGGAATATATGGTGAACGCATCCGTGCTCAACAAGATGCTTGAGATGGAGACGGTGCAGCGCCGCCAGAGGGCACAGCGGGGAAACCGCACACCAGTGTCGTGGGAGAACATTATGGAGCAGTGCGAGCAGCTCCGCGAGAACTACGGCCACACTCTTCCCAAGAACGCGTCGAGACTGCGCGAGAAGATGCGCCAGTACAGCCGCGAGGGTTACGAGTGCCTGGTGAGCGGTAAGCTGGGCAATGCCAACACGACGAAGATCACCGACGAGGTGGCCGAATGGCTGCTTGCCCACAAGGCATCCGTGAATCCGGTCTATACGGTGGCTCAGCTGCTCGACCTCTACAACAGCACGGCTGCGGAGAGAGGATGGAAAGCCATCAAGTCCGCCCAGACGCTCATAGAGTTCTTCGAGCGTCCGGACATCAAGCCTCAATGGTATGCCGTGGAGCAGGGAGCGCAGAGGGCGAACAACCTTTTCCTGCGTCAGAACAGGACGGTAATGGCAAGCTGCCGCGATGCGCTCTGGTACATCGACGGAACGAAAGTGAACCTCTATTTCAAGTATTGGGACGAGAAGAGCCGCAGGACCAAGGTGGGAACCACGAGCTGCATCTACGTGATGGACGCACACAGTGAAGTTTTCGTCGGCTGGTATATGTGCGAGAACGAGACATTCCAGACTACATACGAGGCTCTGAGGAACGCATTCGAGAGAACGGGCTTTATGCCTTACGAGCTCGTTGCCGACAATCAGGCGGGCTTCACCTCAAAGGCAGCTCAGCGCTGGAGGGCGAAACTGGAGACTATCTCCCACACCACCATTCCGGAGAACGGCAAGTCCAAGACGATCGAGTCTGCGTTCGGACGGTTCCAGGCCGAGGTGCTGCACAGGCATATCAACTACACCGGCGGAAACATCACGGCCAAGAGCGCGAAGACGAAGGTGGACGTGGCGAAGATCATCCAGAACGTGGAAGCGCTTCCTACCTATGAGGAAGTCCGTGCACAGAACGAGGCGGACATCAACATCTGGAACAGTCTTCCTCATCCGAAGTTCGCGGGCAAGAGCAGGATGGATGTTTACCGCGCTTCAGTCAATCCTCAGGCAATAGCACTGACTGACATCATCAGGGAGAAGGTATTCTACGTCGCCACGGAGAAGGCTTCGACGTTCAGGGCGAGCGGCATCGAGGTGACGCTTAACGGAGAGAAGAGGGTTTATGAGGTCTTCAGCGCACCGAACACTCCGGACCTGGAATGGAGGAGGAAGAACACGGGACGCGAGTTCGTGGTGGAGTATGACCCTCACGACCTTTCAAGGGTCCGCCTGTGCATCGACGACCCGAACTACGGTCTCCAGTTCAACACTTGGGCAGAGCCTTATATGATGATTCACCGCGCGATGCAGGACCAGGTCGAGGGCGAGCGTTCATCCATCATATCGGCGCTCAACGCCAACAAGAAGGAGATTGTCAGACGTGATCTTCAGACACGTGCCCTCCAGATGAAATACGGAGTGGGTTACGAGAGCGCGGGATACAATGCGCCTCATCCTCAGGGAGTGAGCCGGACGGAGTATCTGAGGTTCGCGGAAGAGATAAGGGCGGAGGAACAGAGTGGAGAACGCAAGGAAGAGCCGGTGCGCGAGCCGCTTCCGGATTCGGTAGGGCAGGTGCAGAAGGCGCAGAGCAATTTCGACATCATCGAGGCTCTCAACAGACTATAACATTTCCGGCATAGCTCAATGGATGAAGAGCGGCGGGTGTGACCTTGACGGAATGGGCACACATCCAGCGACGGAGGTTCGATTCCTCCAGCCGGACCAATACAAACAAACACACAAACATTATGGCAAAGCTAAATGACACACAGAAAAGGGAAATCAGTGAGAATCTGAGAACCTATGTAGGCCGTTATTCTTCGCAGAACAAGGCGGCAAATTCGCTCAAGGGCGTGTCGAGCGCGACCGTCAGCAGCATTCTCAACGGGAACTGGGCACTCATCAGCGATGAGATGTGGATGAAGGTGCAGTCGCAGATCTTCTCGTCCAGAGGCTGGCAGCTGTATGAGACGGTGGCTCACCAGAGCCTTATGCTCTATTTCCTCGACTCACAGGAGGAGAGCAATGTGGTGTGGATTACCGGTCCGGCAGGCATCGGCAAGAGCACGGCGGCAGCACAGTATGCCGAGTCCCACAAGAACGTCTTTCTGCTCACTTGCAGCAGTGATATGACCAAGGCTGACTTTGTCGGTGAACTGGCGTCGAAGATTGGCATCAGAACCCACGGGATGACTGTACGCGAGACCTTGAGGTCCATATTCAGCGAATTGGTGAAGATGGAAAGTCCGCTGCTCATCTTCGATGAGGGCGACAAGTTGGCCGACAGCGTGCTCTATTATTACGTCTCCCTGTACAATGCCCTGGAAGACAAGTGCGGTATGGTGTTCCTCTCGACGAACTATATGGAGGAGAGGATGAGACGCGGTGTGACGAGAGGTCGCAAGGGTTACGACGAGCTGGAGAGCCGTATCTGCCGCAGGTTCGTTCCGCTGAATCTCGTGAGCGCCGCCGAGGTGGAAGGCATCTGTATCGCCAACGGAGTGACAGACAAGAACGCCATCAGGAATGTGGTTGCGGAGGCACACAGTTGTGGCAATGACCTGCGCCGTGTGAAGAAGTCCGTGCACAAGGAGCTCCGCAAGAAGGCTGTTCAAGAAGGATTTGAAAAATAGTCTAAAACCGTTCAAACGATATTCAAATGCCACGTTCACTCACAGCTAAAGAGATTCTGGGCATACGCCGCAAGACCATCACCCTTGAGGGAGAGTGGGGCAGGTGCATCGGCACGATGGACCGCTCCGGAGTGGTTTTCTTCTGGGGAAATTCGGGCAACGGCAAGTCTGCGGCAGTCATCTCCCTGTGCAAGGAACTGACCAGATTCGGCAAGGTGCTCTTCATCACTCTTGAGGAGGGGTTCTCGCTCTCTTTCCAGAACACTCTGAAGAGGTTCGATATGTATTCCTGCGGAAGCAAGTTCCAGGTGCTGGAGTCCGCCACTCCGGATGAGCTTGTCGAGAGGCTGACCAAGCCGAGAAGCCCCGAGTTCATAGTCATTGACTCTTACCAGTATATGGGAATGACTTACAGGGAGTATCTGGAGTTCAAGGGCAGGCTGAAGAACAAGCTGCTGATATTCGTTTCCCACGCGGACGGCAGGCAGCCGGCAGGACGGGCGGCGAGGTCGGTGAAGTATGACGCGATGCTGAAGATATGGGTAGAGGGTTTCGTGGCGTTCAGCAACGGCCGATTCATAGGCGAGACGGGCAAGGCGGTAATCTGGAAGGAGGGGGCGTGGAATTATTGGAACACCAAGACTAAGGAATCAAATGAGTTCTATTATGAAAGCGATGGAAAAAAAGACGAAGAAGAATGACTATTCTCGGTTTTATGCTCTGCTGAAGCAGAATCCGATGCTTGAGAAGGATGAAATCGTGAGCCAGTTCACGAATGGCCGCACGACTCACGTCTCACAGATGAGCCGTCAGGAGTTCATCCGGATGTGCGACTCGCTACAGTATGGCAGCCCTACCGAGCAGAGGGCCCGCGAGCTGTCACTGAAGAGGGCAAGGAGCGCAGCGCTGCTGCGAATCGGCAGGCTCGGGATTCCGACGATTGACAACTGGGACGGTATCAATGCTTTCGTGGCCAATCCGAAGATTGCCGGAAAGAAGTTCTACGATTTGGGTGTGGATGAGCTCAACTCCCTCGTGCGCAAGCTGGAGTCCATCATCCGGAGGGGCGGTCTGAAGAGTATGGAGGAAGAGGAGCGGAAGAGCGAGAAGCGGAAGGAGGTGGTGGAGAAGTCGGCCGAGGCGATGAGCACGATGGCAATGGCGCTGGCGGAAGCAAGAATCGTGGAATCGAAGTTAAAGACAAGCAGGACATCAAGAGAGAGGATGAGTTGATATGAAATGGTATTGGTACATTCCGTTCGTGTCCCGGATAATGGACCGGCGGTGGGAGCGCCAGTGTTGCGCGGCATTGAAAAGGGAATATTCAAGATTTATGTTTAAACAATTCTAATAACAGACGTATTATGGAAGAAAACACGACAATGGCCGTTGAAATGACGGCGGATGAGTTTGCCAAGTTCAAGGCATTCCAGCAGAAGCAGCTCGAAGAGCAGCGCCAGGCCGCAGAGAAGAAGATGCGGGAGAACTACAGGGAGATGGTGGATGACGCCATCGAGTCTATGATGCCTAACCTGAAGTCGATTTCGGAGAGTCTTGCGACGTACAAGAAGAAGGTCTTCGATGAGTTCAAGGCGGTCATCGACATCAAGGAGGAGATGTTCAAGCTCAACAACAAGGAGCTGGACAACCAGTCCCATACTTTCACGAACACGGCAGGCACCAAGAGGATTGTCCTCGGCAATTACGTGACTGACGGTTATCTTGACACGGCTGACGACGGTATCGCCAAGGTGAAGGCTTACATCGGTTCGCTTGCCAAGGATGAGGATTCCAAGGCGCTCGTGTCGATGGTGATGCGTCTGCTCGCAAAGGATGCGAAGGGCACTCTGAAGGCTTCGAGAATCATCCAGCTGCGCAAGATGGCAGAGGAGTCCGGCTCTGCGGATTTCATCGACGGGGTGCGTATCATCGAGGATGCCTATCAGCCGCAGGTGTCCAGGACGTTCCTCAAGGCGTACACGAGGGACAAGGAGACCGGAGCGTGGGTGCAGATTCCTCTGGGAATGACTGAAGCATAGGAGGTGAGGCTATGGTAACATTGACAGAAGAGGAGAAGAGGTGTCTGAAGGATCACCTTGAGAAGAATCTGAGGAATGCGGCTGAGGACATAGGCCACCTTGTGCGTCTGAACAATTCGAGGGAGCCGGAGCTGAGGGTGGACACGTTGGCGTCCAGTTTCAGCGATGACGGAGGATTTCTGGTCGTCTGCGGCTCGGCTCACCGGATGGCGGAGAACTTCAAGGAGTTCTTCAGGGCGAGACCGGAGTTCAGGGCGGTAGTCCAGGAGGTATTGAGGGATATGTATAAAGTTGTTGACAGATAGATAATCAAAATGGGAAAGAAAGGAAGAAATAGACGCCTTATTGAGGCGAGGAACAGGAAGATAGCCCAAAGGTATTACTATTGGACCGAGGTCAAGAGACTCCGGTTCGATGATGCCGTGAAGGAACTTTCGGAAAACGAGTTCTTCCTTTCCGAATTTATGATCTGGCAGATTCTGAAGAAGACTTCGGCGCCGAACACTCCGAAGGAATATACTTCTAAAAAGCAGCAGTCGAAGTCTTCAGATGAACAGCTTACTCTTTTCCCGGAAGAGGTGACACCTTGACTTTGAGTTCTTTCTTCGTAGTCTCAGGCAGGTACGTTTCCGTCACTTCGAGAGTATAGGAAGATTCGTAAACCTTTATCCCGTGGTTCGCAGTGTAGAACCTTGAGGATGTCCTTATGAGAGCTGAACCGCAGCCGATGCAATGACCTTGCAGGAGCCGGTGCAGCTCTCTTCTCTTTTCCTCCCGGGAGAGAATCTTCCCTGTAGTACCGGAGTTGTAGTGGGTGTCGTCATAGCAGTCGATGCAGAGACGGACACTGACAGTGCAGAGTCCCTTTTGCGACAGGCCTCCGATGTTTTCCCAGGATGTCTCCGGAGCGTCAATGAGGACTGCGGGAAAGATGAGGGGATAGGAGTCCCTGCTGTCGTCGAGCATTTCAAGCTGGCCGTAGTCTTCATCCACCGTGCGGATGTCCGGCATATTGTTGCCGATGAGTTCTATGATGTCGTTAAGAAGGTGTTCCATTATTTCAGTCTTTTAATGTATTTTTCAAATTCATTGTTAATGATGTCGGAGACAATCTTGTCAACCTGAGGGGACGGGCCGAGGAAGCGCCTCTTCGGAATCTTGATTTTTCGCCCTGGCTTCTTCAAGGCCATAGCCTTCCAGAACTCCGCTTCTTTCGGGATGTCCTTTTTCTTGCCTTGTTTCTTTCCTCCTCCGGATTCATAGTATTTCGCCCAGAAGAATTTCTTCATCTTGGCGGTCACACTTGTCTCGGCTCCCTCGTTATGATAGGCTGCGTAAGGCACTGTGTTCCGGATGGTGACCTGTGCGTTTCCCGGCACATAGTCGGTGCTGCTCATCAGATGGGTTGACTTGCTGAGGAGAGGTCCGTATGAGCCTGCCGCACCTTTGAAGGGGACGTCCTGTCTCCTGGTCCGCTTCCATTGGTCACCATAGAAGCCACCGCTGCGGAAGTTCTGCCGGACGGAAGACACGACCTCCTTGCCGACCTTTACGGGGACGACTCGCGAGCGAATGTGCATCAGGTCTTTAACTGCCTGGCGGACTTCATTTTCGATATTGTTAGATGACATTTGGAAATGTGAAAAATGTTTTGTTATTTTGTAATCGGATGCGAGTGCTTAAAAGGCGCGATAACTTCAAGCTGCACCGTCCATATTGAGCCATAGAGAAATCTATGGCTTTAGTCTTTTAAGGGCTTCTATCAGTGTACCTTTGTCTAAGATTTCCTTAGTTATATCTACGGCTTTCCCATTCAATACAACATAACAATGCTCTATTAAATTTTGTTCAAAATCAGAATATCTCCACTGAATATGGGTTGCAAGACGCTTGTTATTTACACGTTGCATATGCAAATCAAGATCTATTACCACAGCTTTGCATCCTTGTTTTATTGCTCGGTTGAAGGAATTTGAAATTCCTTTTTCGCTTTGAATACCCTTACGGTCTGCGATTAGCCCGTTGATTATATATTCCGGGTTCTTTACGCCAACTGCATCGACGTGTTTGCGGATTACGGCTGTCATATCCGGGAAAGAATCAAGCAAAGAGCCGAGACATCTCTTATTTTCTACCAGCTCATTTTCATCAGCTCCTTTACATATTTTCATTCGTTCACCATATTTCGGCTCGAACTCGTATTCATTAGGCATTTCATTTTTTGCCTTCATATCCTGTATCGCTTGAGCGCACGCCTGACAAGTCGCACAGTCTCTCTTGATGTTGAAGAATCCGTCCAGCCTGTTTCTGAATTTCTTGTTGAACTGACAGTTTCCGCAGTCTTTCGGGAAGTACGGGTGGTCTTCGCTGAAGAGCTTACCAGTGACTCCAGGGTTGCCTTTCAGTCCACGGCTTGCGGTCTCGGTCTTGTCTTCGGTTACTCCGAGGTCGTTCACCGGTTCATCGGTCTGCTCGCAGGTGCACTTGCATCCCCAGCGCTCTCCCGGATGATGATGGTCCCAGAACGGATCATCTACAGGCAGGGTGAGTTTCTGAGTCCAAAAACGGGCGTGGACCGGATCTGGGTTTGCCGAGGTGGTAGGCATCCAGCGGAGATTCGGATATACGTCCTTTTCCGCCTCGAAGTGTTTCCAGTCGGCTGCTCGATGCGCACGGATGATGGCCGTGTTGTATTCGGTGTTCAGCCATTGGTCGCAGTATTTGCCGGTGATTGGCTCGACATCCTTGCGGAACTGATGGAAAGACTTGAGCTGTCCCTTGTCGTCGGTCATCTGCCTTGCGATGGCGTTCTGCATACTGTGTGTTCTGAATGCAGCGAAGACTTCGTTATTGTGCCTTATCTCCTCAAGGAATCCGTCGGTGATGGCCTTTTCGTCATAAGCTTCGGAGATGCCTCTTGCAGCGGCACGGTTGAAGATTCTCAAGGTCTCCCGGAAGATGTCCTTCTGGATGTCGTTCTTGACATTGAATCCGTCGAAGATTGCTTCCAGTCCTCGCGTCAGCGCTTCCGGACTGAATGTTATGTGATGTTCTGCGGAGTTGGTGAAACCGCCGCATCGCTCGCACGTGTCGGCATAAAGGGAGTCAACCTGTGCGATGAAGGACTCATCTACAGCGCCCCTCCTTCCGGGGCTAAACCGAAAAAATTCTTCAGCCGGTTGGTGATCTGTCCCGTTTCCTCTTCTTCCCGCTTAGGTGAGTTGTTGAGACGCTCTGCTGTGAGTTGCTCCAGCTGCGCCCTCATCTCCTCCTGGCGAGCCTTTTCCGCCGCTTTCTGAGCCTTCATCTCATCGTAGGCCTCGGGCTTCTCGATGTTGAAAGTCTCGTACAGGTAGTCGTCGGAGATTGGCAGTCCCATAGCGTTGAGTTTCTCGACGATGGCAATCTGGGCGGTGGTGTCGATGTTCTTCGATTCCACGTAGGTGAACTTGCCGCCACGGACATTGAAGCCCAGGCTCTCAAAGATGTCCGTCATCTCGTAGTTCAGGACATTGAGGATGTACTGACGGTCTTTCTTCTGCTTCTTGTTCTCCTCTTCGGCGTGGACGCTTCCGAGCGCCTCGCTGCCCGTGCTTTGTGCTGCGGTGGTGAGGGTGTTGCCGAGGACGGCAATGGACATCTCGATGTTGCAGGTCTCGTTGAATGCCTTGAACAGTTCGGAGCTGCCCTGCTTGGTGGCAGAATCGATGATATTGAGGTTGCTGTCCTTCGGGTGGATGTACACGGCATTGGCTCCCTGCCTGCGGGCATCGCGGATGAGCCTCTGGCGTGTCTCCTCGTCTCCGGCGTCGTAGGTGTACTCGCGGATAGGAATGCCGAATATCTGGCAGTAGTTCGCCCAGTCTCCGAAGTTGCCTCTCTTGTAGAGCACCATCGGGACTATCTTCGCCATCAGTCCGAGGTCGCGGTCTCCCTTGCCCACGTAGAGGATGTTGTCGAAGTTCTCAAGCGGTTCGCCTGTGCTGTCGTACTCGTATCGGAGGATCTCTCTCCGGACGGGGTCGAAATGCTTGTACGGTACTTTGTAGTAGCTTATCCAGTCTCCTTCCTTGACGAACTGGAAGAGTCCGTATCCGTAGAACTTGGTCATCAGTATGTCCTCGACAAAGTCGGAGAACCACGGAGCCTGTATCTGCTCGTTGATGATGTCATCCGGCTTGCCGTCACGGCGGAACTCGATAGGAACGAGCGACACTCCGTCCTTTCTCTTGTCGATGAGTCCGGAGAGGTGCAGGTCCATCATCGCCGACTCGTACATATCGTAGAGACGTGCCCTGTTGTAGCAGTCGATTGCGGAGGCGCTGTTGTACGCCTGCATAAACTTGTTTATGTCGAAATGGAAGACTTCGGGCGACTGGAGTATGATGTCCAGCTGCCGTCTTTCTTCTGGCAGATTGCTTGTCTGTGTGATGCCGCCCTCATAGATGCGGCCCTTCTTGTTATATTTTGCTTTGCGTGCCATATAGAGCTGTTTAAATGGTATTTGAACGGTGTTTATAGATAAGTCCCGCGGTGGGTGTCACTGGTTATCTGCCAGGGGTTGCTGCTGTCCTCCTCGCTCTTGCGCGGAGCCCCGTCGATGGTGACAAGGCCCTTGGCGACTTCCTTCATCCAGGCGACCGCTCTTTCGTATCGGTCTTTCCGGATATCCGAAATCTTGTAGGGGTTATGGAGGCAGAAGATATGATATACCGCAATGTCGAGGCACATCATAAGGATGAGAGGATGCCTGTCCGTTCCTCTGGCAGAGAAGATGGCTTCCGTGTCGTAGAACTTCGACAGGTAGGACTTCATTTCGGAGACCGCCCTGTCTTCGCATATTTCTATGAGTATAGGGTCTGACTGTGCGTCACCCTTGAGCAGCGAGTCAAGTATCTCCCTGTGGATGGATGCGTCATAGTCGCGCATTTCGATAAAATTGTCCATATCAGAGTCTGTTGTCATTTGATGATACTGAATTAAAGTCTATGGTGTCGATGACAGCCTTGCAGCTGCGCATCTTTTCGTCGATGATGACTATTGCACTCTCGATGCAGTCGGGACCGTCAGCGGGATACGGGAGCGAGAGGTCGAAGAGGGTGAACTGGTCGCGGAGTTCCTTCATATTCGGGTTATCCTCAAGGTCTTCGTTGAAGATCCAGCGTCCCTCCCTGTCGATGGGTTCAAGCCGAGCCTCGATACGTGTGGCCTTGTCGGCTTTCTTGCGGTCGTCTCCGATGAGGTGGAGAGTGAATGGCTTGGTGCCGTTCTTCTCTCTCACGATAGGCTTTATGACCTGCTCGAAGAACGGGTCCTGAAGGCTGTTGTTCTCCTGGAAACAATAGACGGTCGTCTGCATCCCTATCCTTTCAAGTAGCGTGTAGTACCAATCGACGTAATTGGCGTTCGTCTCACGGGCGCAGAAGCCGTCGATGATATAGTATGTCCCCTTGTATTGTCCGACGGCCCATACTGCCTTGTATGAGTTGCTCTTGTCCTTTTTGTTGGAATAGGACGGGTCACCATAGATGACGATGAACTTGAATTTCTTCAGTGACGGGACTTTGCCGAAAGGCAGATTCGTGAAGACCTTTCCCTCGCAGATGGGATTGTTGTTGTACTCGCCCTCGTATGTCTTCTTGGAGACGGAGCTGCGGATTCGTTCAATCTTCTCCGGGGTGTTCTTCTGCGGCCAGGTGCTGTTGCCGTCCTTGTCGGTGAGGTTGATGATGTCCCAGTGGTCCGCCATCTTGCCGGCGCGTCCGACACAGGTGTCTTTCGCGATGATGTTGCCTGCCCAGAGCACAAGTGTCGGCTCGGATACTGAACGTGTCGGATAGTATGCCTTCTCCCACCAGTCCCACTTCTTGTCAAGGACGGACGGGTTGCGGCAGTCCTGGTCAGTGTCGTAGTCGTCGGTGAGCAGGACGTCCGGTCTCACGTTCTCGTTTCTGCTGCCTCGCGGCGCCTGTCCTGCGCCCACGGCGGTGAACGAGGCTCCGTTCTTCAGCACGAAGTGCTCGTCCGTCCAGTCGCCGAGGTTGACCTGGTCTCCATAGAAAGCCTTCAGTCGTCCGTTGGCTTCAAAATTGGCGAGGTACGGCTTGAGGAGTTTCTTCGCGGCATCCCCCGTGGCGGCTGCGAGCATCACGTTCTTCTTCTGTCCAGTAAGGACGAGATACATCACGCAGAACATCACGATGGTACTCTTCGCGAGCTCACGGGACCATGAGAGGACTTCGTACCACTCCGGATTGCCGAGTATGCGCTTGATGGCCCTTATCTGGAAGGGTGCTAACTCGTATTTCGTGTATTTCGGGAAGAAGTATTTTATCCATTCGATGGGGCGTGCCTCCAGATAGGTCTTTTTCTTCTGGATTTCCGCTTCGGAAAGGGTCTCGACGGGTGTGGAGTTCCGTATGTCCGCCTTATAGTCGGCCCATTCCTTGAGTTTGAGTTTGTCTTCCTGTTTCATATCACAGCTGCTCTTTCAGGAACGCGTCCCATAGGTTCACGAAATCGATTGCCTTCTCCATATTCACAGGACGCAGCCATTCGGCGAAGCGTATGCCTGCGCTCACGAGATCGGAGATGCCGGTGTCCATCTCCAGTTTCTTGATGGCTGCGGAGAGTTTGGAGAGCGTGTCCGCCTGTGCCGGTGTGGCATAGCGTGTCCCCGGGTCGTTCTGACGTATGCACCTGTTGATTTCCTCTACCTGGGAATACATTCCCTTGAGCAGATGTTCACGGCTCACGGTCATTCCCGCCTTGAGTTCGTCCCATTGTCCTTCCTTGCACCATTTCGATATCGTCTGCCTGGTGCTGCCGACTTTCGCCGCCACTTCCTCGAAGGTGTATTGGCCGAGAGTATAGATGTCCTTTGCCAGGGCTTTCTTCTTGTCATTTGTCAATGCTGCCATATATCCTATGTTTTTCGGCAAATATGCCCCTTTTAACAGCCGTTTGAAAATTTTAATTTTATGATAGTCAATATTTTCGACTATCATAGTCGATATTTTTGAGTATGACAAAACGCCGATTTTGCGGTGTGCCAAATGAGGGTCATATTTGCGGAAAACGAATCAGTATGACCAAGAAATTTTTCAACATAATACCTTCTGAAGGCGAGTCCGCCTGCCTCCTCCTTTATGGACCGGTGGGAGAGGACCAGAAGGTGAGCCCGGCACAGGTGGTGACGGAACTGATGGAACTCCAGCGGGTCTATCGGAAGATTGACATAAGGATCAATTCCGTGGGCGGAGAGGTCTTCGCCGGCATAGCGATATTCAATGCCCTCACGGCATCGAAGGCTGACATAACCATATACATTGACGGCATCGCCGCATCCATCGCTGCCATCATCGCGTTGTGCGGCAAGCCTCTCTATATGTCCAATCACGCGAGACTGATGCTTCATCGTGTCCGTGGCGGAGAGTGCGGCACGGCTGATGAACTGCGTGCCGCCGCTTCGACTATGGAGAGGTTGGAGAACACCCTTGCAGAGATGATTGCCGCCAAGTGCAAGTGCTCTGCGAAGGAGGTGTCGGCGAAATACTTCGACGGAGTGGACCATTGGTTCACGGCTGCCGAGGCGAAGGAACTCGGACTCATCGAGGGGATCTATGACATCGATGACGACAACGCACCGGGTGCGGATGCGACGAATGACGATATCTACAAATTTTTCACAAACAGGCTTGCCGGTAACGGTTGGCCACTAATCAACAATAAAAATATGGCTTTCATTGACGATTTGAAGGCAAGGCCTTCATTCAAGAACGCGACAACTGAAGAGCAGCTGATGGCGGAGATTGCACGTCTCGAAAATTCAGCGGCGAAAGTCAGTGCCCTGGAAGGCAAGGTCGCGGAACTCACTGCCCAGATTGCGGAATCCCGCAAGGCGGCACACACTGCACTTCTTGACCAGGCGGTCACTGAAGGTAAAATCACCGAGGCTCAGAAGCCCGCATTCCTCTCGCTTCTCGATACGGACGAGGAGAACGCCAAGTCCATCCTCAGTTCCCTTCCGCTTCGCAAGGCCGGCAAGCAGGTCGAGCAGTTCATTGACCAGCACGGAGACAAGAAAAGCGACATCCTCTCTATGAGCTGGGATGAGATTGACAAGGCAAACCGCCTCGCCGAGCTCAAGAGCAATTATCCGGAAGTCTATCAGCAGAAGTTCGATGAGGCTTTCAAAAAGTAACGTTTAAAAACTGTATAAATTATGGCAATTCAGAAAGAAATCTGGAGCAGGGACATCGTCGAGGGACTCTTCCCTGATAACTCCTTCGCATCTAAAGCAGTCAATGACGACGCATTCGTCAATGAGGGCAAGAAGGTTCACGTACCGAATGCCGGAGCGCCTTCCGGAGTGAAGAAGAACCGCTCAAGTGTTCCGGCCAGCGCTACCAAGCGCGTTGACACTGACGTCGAGTACACGCTTGACGAATATACCACCGACCCGATCTGCATCCCTCAGGCAGATACCGTTGAACTCTCATACGACAAACGTCGTTCAGTAATCGCCCAGGACCGCGAGGAACTTCGTCGCAACGCACACGAAGGTCTGCTTGAGAGCTGGGCTCCGAAGCAGGCTGCGGGCATCGTCTATACTTCAGGCCTTGCGAAGGATGCTCACCTTAACAAGGCAACCGGCAAACGCAAGGCTCTCACCACCGGTGACGTGCTTGCGCTGATGACAAAGTTTGACACAGAAGACATCCCTCAGGAGGATCGCTATCTCCTTTTGGACGCAGTGATGTACGCCGAGCTTCTTGATTCAATGACCAACACCGACAAAATCGGATTCTTCCAGAAGGCGGACGTCGCCAAGGGAGTGGTGGGAGAGCTCTACTCTTTCAAGGTGATGAAGCGCTCGACTGTCCTTCGTTATGCAGTGGCAGCAGGAGCGGCCACAGGGCTTGCTTCGGCAGAAGCTGCCACCGACTGCGCTGCCGGTCTCGCTTGGCACGTAACCTCTGTCCGCCGTGCGCTCGGCGAGGTGAAGATATTCGCTTCCGAGGATGACCCGACCTACTACGGAGACCTCTACAGCTTCCTCGTTCGTTGCGGCGGCTGCATCTCAAGGTCTGACAAGAAAGGCGTGTTCGCAATCGTGGGCATCACGGCCGAATAGTTAACCGGGCAGCCGTGTTCCGACTGCCCATTAAACTTTTATAACAATGGCATTACCAAAAATCAAAGTGGCTTTCCGTAACGGGATGCTTGGCACGGTGACGACCGGAGAGGACGGGGTTCTCCTCCTCTGCGCGAAGGGAACTGCCGTTGCCAACACATTGAAGACGGATAAGGCATATAAAATCTACAGGCTTTCAGGTCTTGAGGAACTTGGCGCGAAGGAGACGACTCACGCTGCCCTGTACAAGGCTGTGAAGCAGTTCTATACGGAGGCTCCGGAGGGAACACCGCTTTATGTCGCCGTCTATTCCGACGCTTCGATGTCTGCGTTCTGCGACAAGGACAGCGGCAAGCTCCGCTCGATTCTTCAGTCACTGAAGGGTGCTGTGCGCGGAGTCGTCATTCTGCATCCGGATGAAGACAAGGCCGCCACGGTGGAAACGGGTCTTTCGAAGGATGTATTCACCGCTCTGCCTAAGGCTCAGAAGCTGGGCGAATGGACGGCGGAGGAACTCTACGCCCCGGTGTTCATCGTCCTGGACGGCTATGCCTACTCAGGAAACGCAACTGAACTGAAGGATGTTTCCAAAGAGACGTCGAACAGGGTGATGATTTTCCTCGGCTCGGAGAGCCCGACGGAGAAGCACACCGCCATCGGCTACGTCGCCGGACGTATCTCGAAGAGTCCTGTGCAGCGGAATATCGGCCGCGTGAAGGACGGCAGCATATCTGTGACAGAGCTCTATCTGGGCAGCAAGTCAGTGGAAGAGGCGATGGACGATGTCTCCGCCATCTACGAGAAAGGATATGTAACGCCTCGCGTGCACGTGGGCAGAAGCGGCTATTACTTCACCGATGACAGGCTTGTCGTCGCGGTGACTGACGACTATGCTCATCTTACTGCCAGAAGGACTATCGACAAGGTGCTGCGCATCGCTTACGACACCCTTCTGAACGGTCTTCTCGATGAGGTGGAACTGAATGATGACGGCACTATGCAGGAGCCTATCATCCGCAGCTGGGAGGCTGAGGTGGAGAAGGCTGTCAACGCATCGATGACGGCATCCGGTGAACTCGCCGCTGTTGACGGCTCCGGAGTGGAGTGCAGCATTGACGCTTCTCAGAATGTCCGTGCCACTTCAACTCTTGAGGTGACTGTGGCGGCACGTCCGTTCGGCTATCCGAGGACCATTGTGGCGAATCTTGGTTTCAAAGTAGAATAGGAGGTCAATATGTTCAACAGTAGAGAATATGAATGGGCAGACGTGAACGTCGTCATCGGCGGACGTATCGTCACCGGTATCCGCTCTGTCAAGTACAAGGAGAGCAAGGAGAAGGAAGTGCTCTACGGCAAGGGCAACAAGCCGCAGGGCATTCAGCACGGCAACTACTCATACGACGGAGAAGTGACCATCCTCCAGAGCGAACTTCAGGCGCTGGAGACTGCTGCAAAGGCAGCCGGTGTCGGCAGCATCCTTGAGCTCAGTATGGAGATAGTCGTGTCTTATGTCGATCCCGGCAAGGGAGGCGTCATCAGTACCGACATCCTTCACGGGGCAGAGTTCACAGAGAGTGAAAAGGGTCTGGCACAGGGAGCGAAGTTTATGGAAATCACACTTCCGTTCATCTTCCTGAAGAAGTCAGGTATTTAGTGTCCGGGCCGGTCTTGCCGGCCTGGCATAATCAATTAACAAACAGGAATTATGTACACAATCAACGAAAGCAGAATAGCGGAACTGAAAGAAAAACACGGTTCAGTATATCTTATCAAGGTGGATGACAAGCAGGCTGTCTTCAAGAAGCCGAGCCGTCAGGACCTTTCCTATGCAACGGCCGTTTCAAGCCAGGGCAAGGACGCGGTGAAACTCGCGGAGACAATCTTGAGAAGCACCTTTGTCGAGGGCGACAAGGAGATTCTCGACAATGACGAATACTTCTTCGGGGCTATGCCCGTAGCGATGGAGATGTTCGAGACCAAACAGGGTGAGATAAAAAAGTTATAGAGCTTGCGGACGGCAGGCTGGAGGCTAATTTCATAGGATACACGGACACGATGATGAGATATTACCTCCATTGCGATCCGGACAGGATGACGGATGAGGAGTGGGCGCAGACCTTTGCGCAGCTCGCTGACATCCGCAAGCGAGAATCAGATGCCAACAAAAAATGAAGCTTATTGATTTCATAATCAAGTTCGCCTCCCAGGGCGATGCGTCGGTAGTCAATGCCGCTTCCAAGATTCAGGGCTCAATCGAATCTGCGGAACAGGCTGCCGACCGTCTCTCCACGACCGTAGGCGGCAAGCTGAAGCAGGCATTTATGAGTCTTCCTGGAGCAGAGTTCATCACCAATCCGATTGTCGCTATGACGGCGGGAATCGGAACGGTGTCAACTCTCGGTATGCAGGCGGAGAAGACCGCCAAATCGTTCGACGTGCTCGTGGGCTCGCAAGACAAGGCGGGCAAGATGCTCGATGAAATCAATGACTATGCGGACAATACGCTCTGGAGCCGAATGGATATGAGTGAAGCCGCTCAGAGCCTGTTGGCATACAGTGTTCCGGCAGAGAAGGTCGTCAAGGATCTGAAGATGCTTGGTGACATATCGCTTGGAGACAAGAACAAGATGTCAACCCTCGCAACTGTGTTCGGCCAGATATCGACCGCAGGACGCCTGATGACTCAGGATTACAGGCAGCTGCTCAACGTCGGATTCAACCCATTGTATGACATCTCACAGATGACAGGCAAGAGTATGGCCCAGTTGCAGGACGAGATGTCGAAGGGCACAATCACATTCGAGATGTTCGAGCAGGCCGTCATTCACGCCACGTCTGAAGGCGGGAAGTACAACAATATGATAGGTTCATTGGCCAGCACCACTTCCGGCAAATTCGAACAGGTGAAGGGAGCATTCATCGCTTCCCTTCTTGAGGTATATAATCTCATCCAACCGCTTGTAAGCGCCGTTCTATCGGGTTTGAACAGTGTTTTAACGGTGTTAAAGAATGTCATTCCTCATATATCGAACCTTATTCCTGTAATCGGAGGACTGGCTGCGGCAGTCGCTGCATACAACACAGTACAAATGATATCAAATGGCATTCTGAAAGGCCTGACGATTACTGAGGGCATTCACTATATGTGGCTGCTGTTGGTGGAGAAGGCTCAGTGGCTGCTGAATGCGGCGATGAGTGCCAATCCTATCGGCCTCGTAGTGGCTGCCATTGCAGCTCTTGTTGCCGGGCTCATTCTGGCGTGGAAGAAGTTTGATGGTTTCCGCGCTGCGGTGAAGGCTACCTGGGACACCATCAAGGGATTCGGAGAGATACTGAAGAATTTTGTCATTGACAGGATTCAAGGGTTGCTCACGGGCATCGGCAAAATCGGTGAAGCAATCGGAAAACTCTTCAAGGGAGACTTCAGCGGCGCGTGGGAATCGGCAAAGGCTGGCGTGAAGGGCATCACAGGTGTCGAGGCAGCACAAAAGGCGGCGAATGCAAGCAAGAACCTGCTGGGCGGTTTCAAGGATACGTACAACTCGCGCCTGGAGCAAGAAAAGTCTGGCGTTTCCAAGCCGGGAATTGCAGGAATGGTTGAGACTCCGGATATGAGTCCTTCAGCCTATGGCACGGGCACGACAAAGAGCGCCGAGTCAATAACGACAGGAGGCACACGCAACACCTCAATCAATATGACCATCACCAAACTCATCGAGTCTTTCAACGTGTCGATGGAGACGGCGGAAGATACGAATGAGCTACAAGACAGGGTGACGGAATGTATGAACAGGGCTCTTGAGATTGCCCTAAGCGCAGCACGATAGTATGAAAGCGGAAGATTACACTATAAACACGTTCAATTTCAGGAAGATTCTGAATGCGGTTCTGAATCCGTATGTCATCATTCCGGAAATGAACACGACCTCCGTCAAGATGAATGACGGACTGGACTATAACTTTTCGTCTATGACGAAGGAGGAGGCTCTTGAAGTTCTCGCCGTCAACGCGCAAGGTATGCCGATGATGTTTCCGCTCGACCTCCAGATGGACGGTGGCGACTGGTGGAGATTGCCGTATGAGCCATTGATAACAGTCACTGGAAAGAACACTATCGTCAAGAAGAAAGTGTCTAAGGGAGCCGTAAGAGGCTCCATCAAGGAGAGATGGTGCCAGGATGACTACAGCATCTCGATAGAGGGACTTCTTATGGGTAGTGACGGGCAGTATCCGAAGGAGGATGTGATGAAGCTTCGCCGCTTCTGCGAGGCAGCCAAACTGAAGGTGAGATGTCCTCTGTTCGAGGTGTTCTCCATCAGCCGTATAGTCATCGAGACATTCGATTTCCCGATGACAAGCGGACCGCAGAATCAGGGATATAAAATCGGGGCACTCTCCGATGATATGTATAAACTGTTGTTGAAGAAAGAAGACCTCAAAAAGATGTAGGTATGTTCACGATGATGTATGACATAGAGATTGGCGGCTATAAGGTCGGTGTCCTGGACGGTGTCGAGGTAAGGCGCAGCGTCGAGACATTGGCGGACAGCGCCGTCATCAAGCTTCCGGCTGCGGAGTATAACGCCGCGCTGGAGGTGGAAGACAAGATCCATCGTGGAGACACTGTACGCATCCGGCTCGGATATGAGGAGGTGGGAATGACGGAGGAGTTCTCCGGCTATGTGCAGAGGATAGGCACGGACAACGGCACCATTACCGTCGAGTGTGAAGACAGTCTCTACAACTTCCGCAAGGAACTCAAGGACGCCCAGTACAAGGACATTTCCTTGCAGTCCCTGCTGAAGAAGGTGATTGCCGAAATCGGAGGAGGCTACACCATAAACTCAACCTATTCGTGGCGTTATTCGAAGTTCGTGGTGTCGTGCGCCACTGCTTATGATGTCCTGAAGAAGGTACAGGAAGAGTCAGGCTCGGACATCTACCTGGAGGGCAAGACTCTGCATATACACGCTCCGGGAGAGAAGATAGGCAAGGATGTACTGTATGATTTCTCTCAGAATGTACAGAAGTGCGACCTCAAGTATTGCAAGGCGGAAGACCGCAAGGTGAAGGTCGTCGTCAAAGCGCTTCTTCCGGACGGGAAGGTGAAAGAGATTGAGACCGGCTCTACAGGCGGAACGAAGATAGAGGTCAAGTGTGCCGCCAATGACGACAAGTCGATGAAGGAGCGCGGCAATGCCGAGGTGAAGCGCAGAAGCTTCGACGGATACGAGGGCAGCATAACGACCTGGCTGTTTCCTGTGGTAATGCCTGGAGACAGTGCACAGCTGCACGACAAGGACTATGACTACAAGGACGGCAAATACTTCGTGAAGGCTGTCACAACCACATTCGACAGCAGCGGGGCAAGCCGTAAAGTTGAACTTGGATTCAGATTGAGTTGATATGGCAGGAGAAGCAAGACTGGCGAAGAATATCCGCGACATCGCAGGAAATTCGCAGATTGCCATCTACCAGGGAATAGTCTCGAAGGTGGATGGATCATCCTGTACGATAAAGTTCGGCAGGCAGGAGATTACGGATGTGAGGCTGCGGGCATCATTGTCAAAGAACGACAAGCAGATACTCATCATGCCTCGCGAGGGAACGGCGGTAGTGGTCGGCTCCCTTTCCGGAGACCTTTCGGAACTGGTGGTCCTGAAGGTGGATGAAATTGAAAGCATCGAGGTTAACGGCGGCAAGCTCGGAGGCCTCATAAACATAGAAGATTTGACAAAGAAATTAAACAACCTTGTGAATGAAGTGAATGCGCTGAAGAATAAATTCAACACGCATACGCACACTGTGGCGACTACAGGCACATCAGCAGCTCAGAGCGGAACTGCGGCTCCTGTGACATCACCGGCGTCTGCGGCTTCGAAATTCGACAAGGCTGATTATGAAGACAAGACAATAACTCACTGATATGGCAGGATTGCAGCTCATAGATATGGATCTTGACATCAAGGTCGTGAAGGACTCTTCCGGGAAGATAGAGTCCGGATTGGTGTTGGCGGACACATTGTCACAGAACCAGGCACTCATTCTTCAGCTGCACAAGGGTGAACTGAAAGATGATGTCTCAGTGGGCGTCGGCATCGCCGATATGCTTCTTGATGACGATGTGCTTGGCTGGAGAAGCGAGATTCGGGAACAGATGGAAATGGATGGACAGACGGTTAACTCCGTGGAGATAACCTCTGACGGAATAGTGATAGATTCAAAATATTGACGGCTATGGACAAGAGAGTAACAAATGACAATTCGAGTGAACGACAGTTCATTCTTGCCGTATGCCTCATCTTTTTCGGATGTTCGCTGTTGCTTGCCGGCTTCATCGTAAGCCCTACGGGTGTCATTCACAACTCCGTGCTTGCAGCGTTCGGCGAAATCTGTACGATGGTCGGGGCTATACTTGGCATTAACTACGCCTCGCACAAAAAAGTCGAGAAGATAAGAGAGGATTTGTATGACCAGATAATGAAAGGAGAGAAAAAAGATGAAAATTCTGATTGATAACGGCCACGGCATCGAGACGCCCGGCAAACGCTCACCTGACGGGATTCTCAGGGAGTACAGGTATAATCGTGAAATAGCAGCTGCGCTCGTCCATCAGCTCCGCGAAAGAGGGTACGATGCGGATCTGCTTGTGCCTGAAGATGAGGACATCCCTCTCACCGTTCGTGCCAGGAGAGTGAACAGGATGTGCGAGACGCTCGGAAAAGACAATGTGCTGCTTGTTTCCATCCATTGCAACGCTGCGCCTCCGGATGATGGCAGGTGGCACAATGCAAGAGGTTGGAGCGCCTACACTGCGGAGGGGTTTACCGAGTCGGATATCTTTGCAGATTTCCTCTATGCAGCTGCTGAAGAGGTGTTCACGAAGGAGAAAGGATTGTCGGTCCGCAAGTTCCGGGACGCAAAGTATGATAAAGACTGGGAAGCCCAGTTCTATATCCTCAGAAAGACCTCGTGTCCGGCTGTGCTCACCGAGAACTTCTTCCAGGACAACAAGGCGGATGTCAAGTATATGCTCTCGGCTGGCGGAAGGAAAGACATCGTGTGTGTCCACCTTACAGGTATCGAGAATTATCTGAAGAACAGAAAGAGATGAAACGTTTGTTTACCATAATGCTTGTTTGTTTGGCAGCCGTTTCCTGCGGCACGGCATCGAAAGTGTCGCAGGAACATACGGCTCAGACAACGGTTGCGGTGGTTGACAGCTTGAGGCTCAGGAGAGAGATTCAATCAGCACTGGAAGAGACGATCATCGCGAACCTCACATTGGAAAAGGCGGAATCACTTGAGATGGTTACAGAACGGTTCTCCACTCCGGACAGCACAGGTGCGACGCATCTTCAGGAGAAGACGACATTCAGGTATAAAGGTGAAACCAAAGGACACAAGGCGACATCAGTGGAAAAGGCCGTGACCGCCTCAGAGAGTGTCGTGAAGGACAGCATATCAACCGGTGAAGCCAAGTCTGACTATCACGAGGTGATTTCAAGCGAAGAAGCACCTGCAAAGACGTCCCGTATTCCGTGGATTGTCAGAGTTCTGGGGTGGATTGGAGGATTCACCGTCGTGTTCCTGGTGTTATGGGTTCTCAGAAAATTCAGAGTAATATGAAAGTGACAGCAATGAACGGACAGACGCTTGCCGATATAGCAGTGCAGGTGTATGGAACAATAGAGGCAATGCCTGTCATTGCCAATGCCAACGGCATCTCGATGTCTGATGACCTGGCGACAGGGCAGATAATCGAGTGTCCGGATAAGGTCTTCGACCAATACCTTCAGGACTATGTCCGAAACAATAATATCAAACCTGCGACAAAACAATGACACGAACAATATCAGATATCAAAAGAAGTATGACCGACCAGTTTATGGCAGATCCGGTCATACGGGAGAAATACGGCTTGAGTGCGAATGACTCGTTTGATGAGAAGTTTTCCAAGGTCAGTCTTGAGAATATATACTTCTTCATCATGGCAGCTGCCATATTCGCTCTTGAAGCCATTTTCGAGCAGTTCAAGGCAGATGTGGACAATCGGATTGCTGAAGCAGTGCTTGCGTCCATTCCTTGGTATCACAAGGTATGTATGGACTTCCAGTATGGTGACGAACTGGTCTATGATGAGAAGACCAAGACCTTCGTGTATGCTGAAGTGAACGAAAGCAAGAAGCTCATCAAGTACGCAGCTGTCAGGGAGAATGCTTCAGGAATCAATATCCTTGTGTCCGGCGATGAAAATGGAGTTCCTAAAGCCCTTTCAGATGATGTTTTAACGGTGTTCAAGACGTATTTGAACAAGCGGAAGCCTGCCGGAGTACTATTTCAGGTGTACAGCTATGACCCTGACTTGATTCAGCTGGATTTGACGGTGCAATATGATCCTATGCTGCTGAATGCGGACGGCTCGATAATCGGGGACACGGCCAAGTTTCCGGTAGAGAGCGCCGTGAAAGAATACCTGTCAGGCATTGTATATGGCGGCACCTTCAACAAGACTAAACTCGTCGATGCAGTCCAGGGCGCCACAGGTGTCGTCGATGTCGTTTTGGGTGACGTGCGCACAAAGCCGATGACCAGGTCGGAGTTCCTCTTGGCGCAAGGGAATAATGTGGTGTCGGTGAGTGGTGCTTTCGCTGTGGATTCACTTAAAAATACGATAAGTTATGTTCAAGAACTTTAACATACAGGCCTTTTGCCTGAAGCTGCTCCCTCCAATTCTCAGGAAGGATAGGATTCGGGCATTCCTCCGGGTTCTGCTTTCTCCACTTGAAAGCATCCTCGCCCGGTTCAGAAATGTCGTGGTGGATACGGATGTCCGTTTGTCGCACAATTCTTTCACGATATATCTTGAAAAATTTCTCAACGACCTTCTCGATGCCACAGAAAGAAGAATATATATAGCAGATATCATCGATGATTTCTCAGTGTATCTGTCAATGAAAGATGAAGCTGCCATATATGAAGATTCTATGACTCTCAAAGCGGAAGACCTGGATACGCTGATTGTCCCATCGGAGAAACCAGACAGATTGACGGGGCGCTTCGGCGTTTATATACCCAAAGAACTTGATTCGGAGATCAATCGACGGCTCATCAAACAATGGGTCGATTATTATAAAATGGCAGGAACCAATTATTCGATAGAAACGTATGGATAGATTTTTAACTTTCGAAGGACGTCAGCCTATATGGCTCGATGACTTCAATTTTATGCAGGATGCTGTTGAGTCGGACATCAAGAAATTGGTGGACTCTCTTTTGGAGGCACTGGACTATGATGGAACTTCGGCCGTCATTTTGTCCGGATGTAAGACATCGAGTGAATACACAGCTACATCAACCTATACCGAAGGTGTAATATATTCAAATGGAAAGCTCCTCAAAGTCAAACAGTCAACCGTGAGTAACAGGAATAATCTACCAGGTTCATATCTGACATTTACAGTAAATAAAGAATATGATACTGCTGGAGATCGTACTATGATTGACTCAGGGGAAGAAAAGTCTTGTTATGAGAAACAGGTCGCAGCGCTTACGAGGACGAACTCTGGGCCTCACCTTGTGCGTCTGATGAATCTCATCAGGGCCAAATATGGAGAAAAGTTATTGTACGAAGGCACCCGGGACGGATTTAAGTTTCGCTTGGTTCGAAAAGATGAAACCTATTTTCTCTCCGGAAGATTCGCTACGGAAGGAGGCCCATTTACCAAAACATTTACTGTTGTCGACGAGGAGATGCGTCAGGAAGTAAGGTTTTTAATTCCTGAACAATTCCTCTCATCGGGAGAGACGATCGGTATAGCAGGTTATCGCTCGAGCAGCGGACAAGGCTCAGCAGTTGTCTATGTCACAGTCAAGCCTGGCACTGCGGAGAATGCGGTGGATGTTACGGTATCTATACCATCGACACTGCCGGAAGCTGCACAAGGTTCTTTTTCTATGATTCTTAAAACGCGGATCTGATGGAAGCAATAAGAATTGGAAATGACATTGTGGTAAGGTGGGATATCTTCCGCAATGGTGCTCCGGCAGAGCTGGAGAAGATAGATGATTTGGCCATCGTGCTCTCTTGCAGAGGAGAGCAGAGACGAATCACTGACTACCTGATTGAGGACAATACATTAGTCTTCACTTTTTATGGCCGCGACCAGAAGAAGACGGGAGCCTATACATTGACCTACATCGAGAACGAATCCCGCTACGGAATGCACACAAGAGATGAAGTGGATGCGTTCATCCTTGTGGACTCATCGGCTAAGGCTGGCTCAGATGGTTGCCAGTGCTGCGTGCAGGCGACAGCTATCGTGGAATTGAGCTCAAAAATATCTGTCCCTTCAGATGGATTGTCTGCCTATGAGGTGGCGCTGAAAAACGGCTTTGTAGGCAGTGAGACCGAATGGCTCGCGAGTCTGAAGGGCGATGCGTTCACTCCTGATGTTGCGACAGAACAGGACATCCTCGATATGTTTGGGGAAACATTGTAGAACATTAAAAATTCGCATTATGACTAAATTCATAACACTTGATGCACTGAAGGTATTTCTTCGGGAAATCAAAAGGCACATCGCTCTGGCTGTAAGGCAGCAGGTCGATGTGACCTATGCCGAACTGGTAGAACTGCGCGATAATGCCAAGCTTATTGCCGGTCGCTTGTATCGCATCACCGACTATGTGACGAAAGTCTATTCCGCCTCCGGATTTGAGCGCAGCGCAGAACATCCATTCGACATCATTGTTCGTGCTTTTTCGGAGAATACTCTTGCGGAGGAGGCGTATGTCGCACCTCGCAAAGGCGATGAGTATTTTGCAAATGCAAATCTCAACGCCTGGAAAGTATGGTACTGCCTGGACAATGATGTCACAAAATATACCTGGGCTGATGTTACGAACGGAAAAGGCGTCATCTACAGGATGATTGACGAATGGCAGAACGATATGCCATACGACTTCAAGAATGTGCAGTACCGCCGATATAGGGTGAATGACGCTTCTCCAAAAGGTGAACTGGCGGATTTGGATGGACATTGGCTCGCTTGGAGTGAGACAGATAGTCCCAATAATTTGAGTGTGACTTCTGAGTTTGTTTGGTGTTATACCTTCAATCACTTCAAGTTGGATGAAGAAGGCATTGCCATTTCGCAAATTCCTTATGATGCCACTGTATATTTCTATGAAAAGGATGTGGATTTCGAAGGCGGTGGATATTCCATAGCCGGAGGTGTGGAAAAAAACAGAATGTATGCCAGATCTTGCACCGTCTATATTGATGATATAATTGGCAATATAGGTCAAGCACTCACCAATATAGTGTGTCATACGTACAATAATTGGGATGTATCCGACAATCAATCTGATATGAAGAGTGTTAAGAGCAATATCTGGCGACCGGGGTGTTATGATATAACATCTTTGGGCAAGTTTACCGCAAATAAACTGGGAGAGGCTAATCATTCTTGTGTATATGGCTATGGTTTTGCGAATGTGACATTCGGGAACGATTGTTCAGATATGACATTCGGGAACGGTTGTTCAGATATGACATTCGGGAACGATTGTTCAGATATGACATTCGGGAACGGTTGTTGGTATCTAACATTCGGGAACGATTGTTGTTCAGATCTAACATTCGGGAACGGTTGTACGTTATGACATTCGGGAACGGTTGTTCAGATATGACATTCGGGAACGGTTGTTGGATCTAACATTCGGGAACGATTGTTCAAGTATATGACATTCGGGAACGGTTGTTCAGATATGACATTCGGGAACGGTTGTTGGTATCTAACATTCGGGAACAGTTGTTCAGAGATGACATTCGGGAACAATTGTTCAGATATGACATTCGGGAACGATTGTTGGTATCTAACATTCGGGAACGATTGTTACGTTATGACATTCGGGAACAACGTCCATAATGGTACTGTGCTTGACGGAGTTAGCAACTTGGAAATACTTGGTGCTGAAAACAGTAACGAGGCTGTACAGAACTTCGTAATCCTCACAGGCACAAGTCCTTCTGACAATAAAAAAGCAGTTATTCCTTTCGAAAAAGGAAAGAGTTACACCCAGATGGCAGGCATAAATTCTGCCGGAAATTTGGCTGTTTGGATACCCGCTGACGTTGCATAAATTGTGATGACATTTGCCTATTGTTGCAAATATAGTGTGATAATAGGCAAATATTCTTCCGCTCATTCGAGAACCATAGCCGTATAATAGATTGACAGCAATGATTTTGCACATATAAAACAGTAATAGGCAAACTAATTGTTCCCGAACTAATTTTAATAAATATGTTGCAAAAGATTCGTTATCGTTTAGTATTCAACCGCTCTGGCAGACTCAACTCCAGAGGGGAAGGCTTGATTCAAATCGAATGTGCCCAGGCCTTGCGAAAGATTTATTTCTCAACACACACCTACGTGCGCCCTGAAAGATTTAAGCACGGCCAAGTGGTCGGTGATTGTGCAGACAGTTTGAACTATGCTCTTTATCTGATGATTCAAGATATTGAGCGCGTAGAATTGGAGTACATCAAACGAGGTGTCGATGTTAATTTAGTGACTTTAAAAGAAGCGGTGAAAGCCCATATATCGCCTGCTGCGAAATTATGCGATTTCGGTATGGAAGTAGTCAAGCAAAGCGACAGAAAGGATTTGACAGTCGCCAATTATAAGACACTTCTGAACAACATTGAACGCTTCAGAAAAGGTGCTCTAATTACGGACATAGACTATCAGTTTATCGTCTCATACGACAAGTGGCTTCGAGAAAGTGGCATTATGCACAATACCAGAATATCTCGTCTTCGTCTCTTGAGGGCGTTGTTGAATGAAGCTAAGAAGAGGGATATCATATCTGTGAATCCTTTTGACCGCTTCAGAATCCAGCAGATGGTGTCAAAGAAGGGTTATGTCACGGTTGACCAGCTTCATAAGCTTGAGAAACTGACATTGAAAGGCCGTGAGGACATTGTACGAGATGCTTTTCTCTTTGGCTGCTATACAGGGCTCCGTTTCTCTGATATATCATCCCTTAGACAAGACAACATCAACGATGGTTGGTTGTCAAAGAAAATGCAAAAGACAGGAGGTGTTGTTGAAATTCCGTTGAAAGAAATTTTCGGAGGGAAAGCACTGCTTCTCATCGAGAAGTACAAGGGAGACATCGGTAATCTCACTAAGAAGTTGGGGAATAACCAGTCTGTGAATAAAGTCCTGAGAGGGCTGCTCGATAGAGTGGGTGCGGATCCGAAGATTACCTTTCACTCATCACGCCACACCTGTGCAACGTTGCTTGGACAAAAAGGCGTGGACATATCAGTAGTCCAAAAGATTCTCGGACATACCAAGATGCAAACTACTGAAATATATAGGGAGGTGGACCGTTCCACCATAATGAACAGTTTAGGAAAATTAAAACGTAAATCAAATGGAAAATAAACGATTTTTGATTGGCTCTAAAGCATTCTTCAGTGGAATGGAAGGCTTCGAGCCGAAAGATTCGGACTTTCTGACATTAGTCAAGACCGGCAATGGATTCTCTCACTTCTATCAAATGACAGATGGTACTTGCTGCCATTACATTTTTATCAGGAAGTCGAAGAAGGAAATGATTGACTATGCCCTGAATAATGGACCGGCAATGCAGGTGGGAAAATTTCTCGTGCCCGCTGTAGCTACTGAGTTGAAACTTACCATCCAAGACCTCAAAAAGCTCAAACCACTCATAACCAAACTCGATGTCGAGCATATTTACGAGGAGGCAATCTATGAAGCCTATATCGAGAATAATGGCTTTTTCCTCACTGACGAGCAGCGCCAAAAGGCATTCGGCCTTTATAGGGCAGCAAGACCTTATCCAATAGGCAAAGGAAGACGCCAACGCTAAGATGAAAGAAGCACCGTTTAAATGCGAATCAAACCACATTTGACCGGTGCTTTACTATATGTGTGTCAAATATCCCTCACATCTCGTTTTCAACCAAAACCATCGCATTTCGTTTCCCTACACGACACATTTCGTTTTTGCGATTATAGATTCTTCCATTGAATTGCAGGAACTCAACCATTTCATCGAGGAAGCCATACTTTCGCTTCCTGAACGGTGCCGGATGGTGTTCGTAAGCAGTCGTTTCGGAAACATGTCCCACAAGGAGATTGCCAAAAAGATGAATATTTCCACGAAGACGGTAGAAGCTCAAATTACCAAAGCATTGAGCGTAATCAGAAAATATATTGCTGAAAACAGTTGATTATGAAAAGAAACAGAAAAATTCCATGGGATGAGATACTCCGCAACCTGAAAGGCATTTCGGATGCGGAAAGTGATGCCGTGCTCACTGCGTGGCTGGATAAGGCTCCTCTTAACAGGGAAGTATACAACGAACTTGCAGTCCTGTGGGAATCTGTCAGACAAGAAGATATGGATTTCGATGCCGATGCTGCATGGGAACATGTCAAGGACTTGACCATCAGAAAGAATGACGGCAATGCGAAACCAGGAAAGCCTAAACGACGTTTCAGCAAGTGGGTGGCGGCAGCGGCTTGCATTGCGGCAGCGGGTTTGTTTACGACGGCGGGATATCTTGCTGCAGTCAGCAGACCATCGGATTATCTCAATATTGCAGAATACACGCCGCTGAACGGCAAATCCAGGATGATGCTCTCTGACGGCACCGAAATATGCCTCAGGGACGGATCCACCATATCATTGGACAACAGTCAGAAAACCGGACAGCGTGAAGTGCTTCTGGACGGCGAAGGTTATTTCCATGTCGCGAAAAATGAGGGCAGATCTTTTGTGGTCAAATCCGGCAATGTCGAAATCTGCGTCTACGGGACGCAATTCAATGTCCGCACGGAGAAAGAAACCGGGGATATCCTGGTAGCGCTGCAGGAGGGTTCCGTAGCTCTCAGGACAAATATGGATTACCGGATGATGACACCTGGGGATATCGTCAGGTGCTCCCAAGATGGCACGCTGTCACCTGTTCAGGGAGACGTGCTTCAGGAAAACTGCTGGACCAAGAATGCCATTGAATTCAAAGGCTGGACTCTTGGTGCGGTATGTGATTGTCTTTCAAGGTGGTATGATGTGAATATCGCCGTGTCTGCCGACATTGCCAATGCCTATAAATATAATTTTACGCTCAGGAATGAAACACTGAACGAAATCCTGTCGCTGATGGCTCTGGCCTCTCCTATAGGGTATGCATTCAGACTTGACGGAAGCGTTCAAGTCTCTGGAAAAATAACAAGATAATACAGATAAAACATGAAACCAAAAGCATTCTTGACAGTTGTTCTGCTGATGCTGACCTCGATTTTCTCTTGGGGACAGAATCCAGTGCGGACCATAACTGCAAGTTTTGACAAGATTCCACTTTCGGAAGCGATCAAGACTATCGAGAACACCTCGGATTATCGCTTCTTCTATGAAATCGAAAACATTGACTTTACCCAGAAGGTGTCGCTGAAAGCGAAAGCGATGCCTGCTGAACAGGCTGTAGGCAAGCTGCTCAGCACCACGGATCTTGACTTTAAGATTGTGGCTCAGCAGATTGTATTGTTCAAGAAAAAGACAGCTGCAACCGGACACTCCGGCGAGGTGCTTGTCAACGGAACCATCGTCGACATAAACGGCGAACCCCTTATCGGTGTCGTTGTGGCCAATGAAAGCGGCTCCCGCAGCACCGTGTCTGACGTTGACGGAAAATTCAGCATCAAGGCAGACGGGAACGACAAGCTTCTCGTTTCCTGCCTCGGCTACAATTCACAGACTCTTTCTCCTAAATCCACGATGAAGATTGTCCTGGAGGAAAGCAGCATGAGCCTCGATGCACTCGTAGTCGTAGGTTACGGTTCGCAGAAAAAGGCAAACCTCCTTGGTGCCGTGTCACAGGTGACAGCCGAAGAATTCAAGGACCGCCCGGTGTCGAACCTCGGCAAGGCTCTTCAGGGCGCAATCCCGAACCTCAACATCACATATGGTTCAGGCCTTCCTGGACAGGAGACCGGCTTGAACATCCGTGGTGTGGCATCCATCAACGGCAGCGGTGCCCCTCTGGTACTTATCGACGGTGTCGAGGGAAGCATTGACCGTGTGAATCCGAATGACGTGGAGTCGGTATCAGTCCTCAAGGACGCTGCTTCCGCTGCGATCTACGGTGCCCGTGCAGGTTTCGGTGTGATTCTCATTACCACGAAGAGCAGCAAGGACGGCACTGCACATATCTCATATAACGGCAGATTCAGTTTCTCCGAGCCGACCGCCTCTACCGACTTCGTTACAAGCGGTTATTATTCAGCACTTATCGTGGATGAGTTCTCCCGTTCTTATAACGGAAGCCCTTACACATTGTACGACGGTGAAGACTATCGCGAGCTCTGGCGCAGGCGTAATGACAAGACGGAAAATTCCGCACGCCCTTGGGTTGTCCAGAAAAACGGAAAATACATGTACTACGGTAACTTTGACTGGTACAACTACCTCTTCGATTTTACCCAGCCTACATGGAACCATGACCTCAGCATCAGCGGCGGTACTGACAAATTCAATTATCTCATCAGCGGAAACCACTATACGAAGGACGGTCTGTATGCGCAGAATACCGACAAGTACAAGACCAATTCATTGAACATGAAATTCTCCTCCCAGGTGAAGTCATGGCTTAAGATCAACGGTTCCGCCAGGATGTTCACATCCAACTACAAATCACCTGGTTACGACTTCGAGGACGGCGGCAATATTCCGAACTACACGTTCCACGCACTCCCGTTCCTAGTTCCGGTCAATCCTGACGGCAGCAATGTCTATACCAATGCCGTTTCAAGCAATACCCCTGCAGACGGCCTTATCGCAGCCGTAAACGGCGGCAAGATGTTCTCGCAGCTCAAGCAGACCCAGTATATCACCACGATCGGCGGAATCCTCACTCCTGCCAAGGGCTGGACTATCGTCGGAAATTTCAGCTACGACCGTTTCCAGAAGGAGAAGACATACCGTTCTGCAAACATGACTTATTCTGAGGCATATCCTGAGATCAAGACAGCCAACACAGGCTTTTTCGCCGACAAACTGCGTGAGAGGTCACAGGTCAACCAGCACTATACATACGACCTCTATACGACATACGAGAATGAAATCAAAGGCAACAGCTTCAAGATTCTGGTCGGTATGAACCATGAGACGTATGATGCGAAGACGCTCTATGGCGCCAAGAAAGATCTGCAGAGTGAAACTCTCAATGACTTGAATCTCGGTGTCGGAACGGCAGAATCCAGCGGCGGACATTACAGATGGCAGCTTCTGGGCTTCTTCTCCCGAATCAATTATGACTATAAGGGACGTTATCTCGTGGAGGCGAACATGCGTTGGGACGGAACATCACGTTTCCCGAAAAATGACCGTTGGGGCTTCTTCCCTTCAATCGCGCTCGGATGGCGTGTGAGCGAGGAAGAATTCATGAAGCCTTACAACAACATCATCAACAACTTCAAGATCCGTGCGTCTGTCGGTTCTCTGGGCAACCAGGCCATCGCCGACAACTATCCATACATACAGTCATTGAGCCCGACCCTTTCCGACTCATATCTGATGAACGGACAGAAGATTTACATCACAAGTCTCGGTGCGCAGCAGTCCGGCGACCTCACATGGGAGACCGTCATTACCAAGAACCTTGGTCTGGACCTCGCTTTCCTGAAAGGCAGACTTTCATTCACGACGGACCTGTATATCCGTGATACGAAGGACATGCTTATCCCGGGCAAGAAACTCCCTGGTGTATACGGCCAGGCTTCTCCTAACATGAACGCCGGTGACCTCCGTACAAGGGGATATGAAATCACCCTCGCATGGAATGACAGTTTCAGCTTGGCACGCAAGCCTTTCCGTTACGGCATAAGTGCTTCACTTGCAGACAGCAAGGCGAAGATCACCAGATATGACAATCCTGACAAATCGCTGTCCAGCTATATCGAAGGACGTGACATCGGAGAAATCTGGGGATACCACATTGAGGGCTTGTTCAGGAATGACGCAGAAGCTGCTGCAAGACCTGTCGACCAGTCCAAGGTGAACAACCATATCTACAACGGCGCTACCGGTGAATATCGCGGGCTTAAAGGCGGTGACCTTATCTATGCCGACCTTGACGACAACGGTAAAGTAGACCAGGGCGACTATACTCTCTCCAATCCGGGAGACCTCAGGGTCATCGGAAATTCCCGTCCGAGATGGCATTATAATTTCAATGCGAATCTCTCATGGTATGGCTTCGACGTGGCACTGTTCTTCCAGGGAATCGGACGCCAGCACATCTATCCGGGAGCGAACAACATGATGTTCTGGGGACCTTATGCACGTCCGTACGCATCATTTATCCCGAAAACCATCTTGACGGATGTGTGGTCAGAAGAGAATCCTGACGCTTATTTCCCTAAGGTGCGCGGATATTCCCGTGCCGACGGAGGCTCGCTCGGACAGGTCAATGACCGTTATCTCCAGAACCTGGCATACTTGAGACTCAAGAATGTGACCGTAGGATATACCATTCCGGAAAACCTTACCAGGAAAATCCATGTGGACAAGATCCGCGTTTACTTCAGCGGAGACAACCTTGCCACCTGGACGAAACTGAAGAGCGACTACCTGGATCCGGAGCAGATGACATCCGACCCTAACGGCCGCGTATATCCTTTCTCCAAGACATATTCATTCGGTCTTGATATTACATTCTAATAGGTGAACATATCATGAAACTATACAGATACATATTATTGCTCGGTGCACTTGCAGTGACTTCCTGTGATTTGGATGAATTCCCGCAGGACAAGCTCGCGCCTGAGAATTATTTCAACAATGAGGCTGAGCTGCGGACGTTCACCAATACGTTCTACCAGCAGAACCTTCCTACGGCGGAATCCATCTATTCCGAAACTGCCGACCTTATCGTCTGCACGACTCTTTCCAAAGAGGTTGCAGGAACAAGGGTCGTCGAAAATGACGGAGGCGGCTGGACTACCGGCTCGTGGAATCCGTTGACTTACATAAACCACTATCTCTATTACTCCCACAGATGCAAGGATGCCAAAGCACGTGCGCATTATGACGGAGTAGCGAGATTCTTCAGGGCATATTTCTATTTCGAGAAAGTGAAACGCTTCGGTGACGTGCCATGGTATGATACCCCTGTAGGCTCAGCCGATCCGGCTCTCTACAAGGCACGTGATTCCCGTGAATACGTCATGGAGAAAGTGCTGGAAGACATTGACTTCGCCATTGACAACCTGCCTACGGCCCCTGATGTTTACAATGTTACGAAATGGACGGCACTGGCATTGAAATCCAGAATCTGCCTTTTCGAGGGAACATTCCGCAAATATCATGGCCTGGAAGGCGGCGACGAGTTCCTTCAGGCTTGCGCAGATGCTTCGGAAAAGTTCATTACCAGCAGTCCGTATGACATCTATAACACCGGCTCCAGCCCGTACCGCGACCTCTTCTCTGCGAAAAATGCCACATCCACATCGAAAGAAGTGATTCTGGCAAGGGATTACGACAAGGGACAGAGTGTCGTCCACAATATCAACATGTATGCGCTCTCCACGACTTACGGTATGCCGGGCGTGACCAAGAAGATGGTTGACAGCTATCTTATGGCTGACGGCACCAGATTCACCGACCAGCCGAATTACGGGACAATGGGCTTCTACATGGAGATGCAGAACCGTGATCCGCGTCTGACACAGACCGTCAGGGGACCGAAGTACACCAGAATCGGCGGTACGGAGACCCTCGGCCCTGATTTCGCATGCTCACACACCGGATATAACCTCACCAAGTGGGTAGGCGATGCAAGTCAGGACGGTTACAACAATTCATATAATGACATCATTTTGTTCCGTTCTGCGGAAGTTTATCTTAACTTTGCCGAAGCCAAGGCTGAACTGGGAACATTGACACAGAGCGACATCGACAAGTCGATAAAGAAGCTTCGTGACAGAGTCGGAATGCCGAACCTGAACATGGAAGCGGCCAATCTGAATCCGGATCCGTATCTCGCAAGCCCTGTGACCGGCTATGCCAATGTTACAGGAGCGAACAAGGGCGTGATTTTGGAAATCCGCAGGGAGCGTGCAGTCGAACTTATCGCTGAAGGCTTCAGATACTATGATATGGTACGCTGGAAGGAAGGCAAGCGCTTCGAAAATGAAATCGAGGGCATGTACTTCGCTCCTATCAAGGACGGCGAGACATATCGTGTATATGATATGGATGGTGACGGCAAGAACAGCGCTATGGACATCTGCCTTTACACCAATGCGAAACCTGAGATCGACGGAGTCAAGACCTATTACAAGATAGGAGAGAAATTCCGTCTTACAGGAGAGAACGGAGGCAATGTGATCGTGCATGACACCGCTACGGAGCCTCGTCAATGGCGTGAAGACAGGGACTATCTTTATCCGATTCCTCTGTCCCAGATTCTGCTCAGCAACGGTAAGGTAAAGCAGAACCCGCATTGGGACGAGAATTAATCTTTAAAGTGAACATGAAGATGCATATTCTTTTTTCAGCAATCATCGCTTTGTCGATGATTGCTTCCGGTTCATGCAGCAAGTCTGAAACCGGAAATAACCAATGGCAGGGCGGAAACGGCGGCGGTTCCGGAAACGGGTCTAACACGACCAGCCCTTATGCTTATCCGAGAAAATCCGACAAGACAATCCGTCTGATGACGTACAACTCATACTACTGCAAGGGAAACAACGGTGATCTTTCGAAAAACGGCTTCACGGCGCAGAATACTGCGAACTTCGCACGCGTAATCAAGGGATTGTCTCCGGACATGATTTCCATTCAGGAACTTGACTGGCATGCGTCCGACAGAGGAAGACGCGAACTGCTCAATGACATCGCCACGGCGACCGGCGAAAAATGGAAAGTGGTTTTCGGACAGGCCGCGGATTATGCCGGCGGCAAGATCGGTCCCGGACTGCTCATCAAGGAATCGGTGTTGAATAAACTCGGTTTCAAGAACGTGACCACCGTTCCGATAGCGGGAAGGGAGAAGAGAATCCTGATCATTGCCGAATTCGAGAAGTTCGTGTTCATCGCCACTCATTTGGATACTGATGATACTCAGCGAGCTGCCAGTGCCAGAAGCATTGTAAACGAGGCTGACAAGTTCGCAGGAATCAAGCCTGTATTCCTTGCCGGAGACCTGAATGATTCACCTGCATGGGACAACGGCGGTGCCGCGTTCCCGATTCTGGAGGAAAAGTTCGTCATCAAGAGTGCTACCGAAGGGACGCTTCCGGCACAGCCGAACCAGAACATTGACTATATCCTCTACGATGCCAACGGTACTGACTTCATCAACTTCGAGGAATCGCATGTGGTAAAGTCGTTCCTTTTCGGCGAATCACTAGAGAGACTGGACACCGTGTCCGATCATTATCCTGTAATTTTAGATATCAATCTTAAATAATGAAGAATTTCGTCAGGCTGCTGACAGCGGCCGCAATCCTGTTCCTGTCTACAGCAGTTGCAACATCTGCTGACAATTTCGTCGGAGTCAGAAATCTCGTCTCCAGACGTATCCCTTCCCTCGTCGGCAGGGTGGAATTTTCTGAGCGGCCGGCAGCCTCCGGTTATGCTGATACTTATGAGTTTTACGTCGAGGACGGAAAGCTGAAGATATCGGCGTCTTCTGCAACTGCAGCATCCATGGCAGTCAACTATTACCTCAATATGTACTGCCATGAAAGCTTCTCGCACAATGGAGACAATGTCAGAGGACTTGACGGAAAACTTCCTGAAACAGAAGGGCATATCGTCCGCAACTCGAAATTCGGGTACAGATATGCCCTGAATTATTGCACATACAACTACTCCTATTCGTTCTACGACTGGAAGGATTGGGAACGCGAACTGGACTGGATGGCGCTTCAGGGCGTGAACCTCATGCTCGCTCCTGTCGGCTGCGAAATCGTATGGGCCAATGTCCTCGGACAGTTCGGTTTCACGGATGCCGAAGTCAAAGACTTTGTAGCCGGACCGGCTTACACCGCCTGGTGGCTGATGGGCAACCTGCAGGGCTGGGGCGGTCCGATGAGCCGCTCAATGATGGAGGAACGTGCTGATATGCAGAGGCGTATCCTGGCCAGGATGAAGGAGTTGGGAATCGAACCTGTGCTCCAGGGGTTCTGGGGAATGGTCCCTACTTCACTTGCCGAGAAATATCCGACGGCGAAGATCGCTGACCAGGGCATGTGGGGACACGTTTTCCGTCGTCCTTCCGTCCTGCTCCCGGACGACCCGCTTTTCACGAAGATGTCGGACAGCTGGTATAAGGAACTCAAACGTCAATATGGCGATGACATCAAGTATCTCGGCGGAGACCTTTTCCATGAAGGCGGCGACACGACCGGTGTCAATGTCACCCGCACGGCGCGACTGATCCAGGCTGCCATGCAGCGCGGCCTGCCCGGTTCCGTATGGATGCTCCAGGGATGGAGCGGCAATCCGAAGAAAGAACTTCTCGCCGGACTGTCACCGGAACATACGATGGTCATCGACCTCTTCGGAGAAAGCGGAACCACATGGCGCGACACCCATGAGTTCTACGGAACACCGTGGATCTGGGCTACCGTGAACCATTTCGGAGGGAAAACGGATATGGGCGGCCAGTTGCCGATCATCATCAAAGGCCCTCACCAGGCATTGGAACTCAGTTCAGGCCTGCTCCGTGGCATCGGCATAATTCCGGAAGGAATTCATGCAAATCCGGTGGTCTATGACTGGGCGATGAAAACCGCATGGGAAGAAGGAGAACCGTCAGTAGAGGACTATACCCGCAACTATATCCGTTACAGGTATGGCAAGGACAATGATGACCTTCTCAATGCCTGGCATATCCTGACACGTTCCATCTACGGCGATTTCAAGATCAAGGGAGAAGGAACATTCGAATCAATCTTCTGTGCGCGTCCGGGAATGAATGTGAAGAATGTTTCCACATGGGGACCGAAGCGGTTCCAGTATGACCCGGAGGACCTCAAGCACGCCCTCGAATACTTCATTGCCGCAGCACCGGAGTTCAAAGGCTCAGCCACATTCAGCTATGACCTTGCCGATCTTGCACGCCAGGTGCTGACCAATCATGCCCGTGAGGTATACGAAAACTCAATGTCGGCCTACAAAAGCGGTGATGGAGACGCTTTTACGCTGCTTTCAGACGAATTCATTGAACTATTGAAACTTCAGGACCGTCTGGCCGGGACGCAGCCGGACTGGCTGGTCGGACGTTGGCTGGACAAGGCCAAGCATTATGGCTCGACCGCATCCGACAGGGCATTGTCGGAAAAGAATGCCCGTATGCTCATCTCTTATTGGGGACCGGAAATCGGAACTACCAGAATCCGCGATTACGCGAACAAGGAATGGAGCGGACTTCTGCGGGACTATTATCTGCCCCGCTGGGAAGCGTTCTACGGCTGGCTGAAAAAGAAACTGGCCGGAGAAAATGTCTCTGAGCCGGATTATTTCGCCATTGAGAAAGGCTGGGTCTACAACGGGAAGACCTATCCTGTGGAAGTGAACAAGGAAGATGTCCTTCATCTTGCCGATACCATCCTCCACACCGCCCTTCCTCCATACAAGGACCAGACGCTGTCTCCGGAGGAGAGGACTGCGGACTTGCTGGGAAGGATGACATTGGCGGAAAAGGTGGCGCAGATGAGACATCTGCACTTCAAGCACTTCAATACGGAAGGGAAAGTGGATATGGAAAAATTGGCGGCCTCGTCGGGTGGTCACTCCTGGGGCTGCATTGAAGCCTTTCCGTACAGTTCGGAGCAATATATGCGCGCCATGTACCGGATACAGAAATACATGAAGGAAGAGATCAGGCTGGGAATACCGGTGATTCCTGTCATGGAAGGACTGCATGGCGTCGTTCAGGACGGAAGCACCGTCTTTCCGCAGGCCATTGCACAAGGGGCCACCTTCGAGCCGGAACTGGTGGGAAAGATGGCCGGGGTCATTGCCGATGAAATGACGGCAATCGGCGCCGAGCAGGTATTGGCACCGGACCTGGATATCGTGAGGGAACTCCGCTGGGGCCGTGTCGAGGAAACCTACGGCGAAGACCCGTACCTCATTTCATGTATGGGCAATGCCTATGTGTCGGCGATGAACGCAAAAGGAAAAATCACCACGCCGAAGCACTTCCTTGCACACGGCGACCCTACCGGCGGCCTGAACCTGGCATCCGTCAAGGGCGGCGAACATGAACTCCGTGACCTGTATCTCGTTCCGTTTCAGAGTGTTATAGAAAATCAGAAACCGCTGTCCATAATGAACTGCTACAGTTCCTATGACGGCGTAGCTGTTACCGGATCTCCGTATTACATGACGGAATTGCTCCGTAACGAATTGGGCTTCAAGGGCTATGTATATTCCGACTGGGGCTCGGTACACATGCTTTACAGATTCCACATGGCTGCGGAGAACGGTGCGGAAGCTGCGAAAATGGCAGTGGAAGCAGGCATTGACCTGGAAGCCGGAAGCGAAGACTACAAATTCGTGGAAGAACTCGTCCGCACTGGAAAACTGGACGAAAAATACATTGACAGGGCAGCCGGCAACGTGCTTTACGCGAAATTCGCATCAGGGCTCTTCGACAAGCCGCTTCCTGATACGCTCGAATGGAGAAAAGCTATCCATACCGCCGAAGCCAAGGCACTTGCGCGCCGCATGGCAGACGAAAGCACGGTACTTCTGACGAACAAGGACGGTTTCCTGCCGCTCTCCGCAGACGGCCTGGGCAGCATTGCCGTAATCGGCCCGAATGCCGACAGGGTGCAGTTCGGCGACTACAGCTGGAGCGCGGACAAGAGCAACGGCGTCACACCTCTGGACGGTTTGAAGTCAATGCTGGCCCCACGTGGAGTCCGTATAAACTATGCCGAAGGCTGCGACCCGTATTCGCAGGACAAATCAGGCTTCAAAGCCGCTATCAAAGCCGCCAGGAAGAGTGACGTGATACTGCTTTTCGTGGGCTCGCAGAGTGCAATACTCGCACGAGCAAGCGAACCGGCCACATCCGGCGAGGGTTATGACCTGACCGACCTGACACTTCCAGGCGTGCAGATGGACCTCATTCGGGAACTCTCCAAGCTCGGTAAACCTATGGTAGTCACGATGGTAACCGGCAAGCCGTTCGTAGCTGATGAAATCGCCGCATTGTCCGAATCTGTACTCGTCCAGTGGTACGCCGGCGAAGAAGCAGGCAACTCCATCGCGTCCATACTCTTCGGCGAAGTGAACCCTTCCGGAAAGCTTCCTGTCTCATTTCCGAAAAGTTCCGGCCACCTTCCATGCTATTACAATTACCTCCCGACCGACAAGGGCTATTACAACAAGAAAGGCACGCCCGATGCCCCGGGACGCGATTACGTGTACTCTGACCCTTACGCCTCATACTCCTTCGGCCATGGCCTGAGCTACACCACGTTCAGCTATGAGAATCTGCAAATTAGGGACAATGTCCTCGCAGCCGGTGATACCGTCAATGTGCGCTTCACCGTGAAAAACACCGGGGAGAAAGCCGGCAAGACCGTACCGCAGCTCTATATCCGCGACTTGGTCTCCAGTGTCGCCACGCCGGTCAAGCAGCTCAAAGCCTTCCGTAAAATCAGCCTCAAACCAGGCGAGTCGACCGAGGTCCGGTTCAATGTCCCCGTGTCCGCGCTCTCGCTTCATGACAAGTCAATGCGCCGCGTCGTCGAGCCGGGCGAATTCGCCATCTATATCGGCGAATCCTCCGAAGACATCCGCCTCGAAACCACGATAACTGTAAAAGACGATGCCAATACCGACAAGGTCAATGCAGGTGTCAATGCTGCTGAAACCGGAGAGACCGCACTTGGTGATTACGTGGAAGTGACTGGCACTGTGCGCAATGTGCAGGCTGCCGTATTGTCTGGCGTAAAAGTTTCCGCTGCGTCCGACCCTTCCGTTTCTGCCACTACGGACAAGAACGGCTGCTACAGGATTCGTGTCAAGTCAAATGATTGTATTATCTTTGCATTGGAGGGCTATTCCGATGCATCCGTCAGAGTGAAAGCTTCTTCCTCCGTGGATGTGGATCTGGATCCGAAGATAAATTAATGATACAACCGATATGAAATTAGGAAAATTGTTCTGTACGACGCTGCTGGCGGTGATTTGTGTGACTGCGACAGCGGCTGTAAAGATTGTGCCTGAACCTGCCGAGGTCATTGATCGTGCCGGCAAGTCTTCTATCCCGTCAGAGATAACCATTGCTGCTCCGACAGGAAGCAATTTGGCTGACACTTACATTGACCTTACATCGAAAATCCTTGAAAGCAAGGGGATTACGCTGAAGAAAGGCGGATGCTGCTCTACTGTGAAACTTAAACTTTCCAGATGGGTGAAAGCGGACGGCTCTTATGTGATCAAGGTGAGAAGTCATCGCATCATCATCAAGGCTGCCGATGAAGATGCACTCTGGAGCGGTCTCCAGACATTGACACAGCTGCTCATGCAGGGTGTGGACCACAAGATGGTGATACGCGACACCCCGCGTTTCGGATATCGTGGAGCCATGCTCGACTGCGGCAGGCATTTCTTCTCTGTGGACGAAGTTAAGTCATTCATTGACATGATGGCTGTGCACAAGCTGAACAGGTTCCACTGGCATCTCACCGAGGACCAGGGATGGAGAATCGAAATCAAGAAATATCCGCGTCTTACGGAAATCGGTTCCGTACGCGCAGGATCATACGACACCAATTTTTCAGGGGAACAATGCGATGTTTACCACGAGGGCCCTTATGGCGGATTCTATACCCAGGACCAGATTCGTGAAATCGTGAAATATGCACAGGACAGACATATCGTCACCGTTCCTGAGATTGAAATCCCCGGACACAGCGTGGCTGCACTCGCAAGCTATCCTTGGCTCGGCTGCACCGGCGGACCTTATGAGGTGCGTCAGCAATGGGGCATTTCCAAGGACGTGATGTGCATCGGAAAAGAGACTACATGGGAGTTCTGCCGCAATGTCCTCGAAGAGGTCTGCGAATTGTTCCCTGGCGACATGATCCATATCGGCGGCGATGAAGCTCCACGTGAAAGATGGGCTGAATGTCCGGATTGTCAGGCACTTATGAAGAAGGAAGGCATGACGTCCGAGGCTCAGTTGCAGAGCTACATCACTTCCAAGGTCGAGGAGTTCCTGGCGACTAAGGGCAAGCATATCATCGGCTGGGACGAGGTTCTCGAAGGCGGTGTTTCCAAGAGCTGCGTCGTGATGTCCTGGGCAAAGGGAAGCGAAGGCGGACAGAAGGCTGCCGCGCTCGGCAATGATGTGATAATGACCGACAAGTATCATTGCTATTTCGACTGCTATCAGACGGAATCCCGTGAGGGTGAACTCTTCGCACACAGGAGAAGCGTTCCTCTGGAGAAAGTCTGGAGCTACAATCCTGTCGGCGGCATGGATGAGAATGCTGCATCTCATGTGCTTGGTGTTCAATGCAATACATGGACGGAGCATCTTTCTGCAATCGAAAGGGTGTACTTCATGAACCTTCCACGAATGGCTGCCCTTGCCGAAGTGGCCTGGTCCAAACCTGAGACCCTCTCCGGTTACCAGGATTTTCTCCAGCGCATGATTGCCGCTTACCTGCCTATCTATCAGGCTGCCGGCTGGAACTATGCAGAATTCTACAAGCAGGATTTGAAGTAGTTCGTAATGACTATGGAAACTGTAAAACTGAACAACGGTGTGCTTATGCCGGTTCTGGGACTCGGTACTTTCGAGGTAACGGAACCGGCTGAGTGTATCGACAGTGTGAAAGATGCCCTGGCACTGGGCTACAGGATGGTCGATACGGCGCAACTATATAACAATGAGGAATTTGTCGGAGAGGGAATAGCTGAATCCGGTGTACCGCGTGAGGAAGTCTTCATCACTACCAAGGTGATGAACTGCAATTTTTCCTGCGCCAGGGCTTCGCTTATGGAATCCATGAAGAAACTCCGCACGGACTACCTCGACCTGGTGCTTCTGCATTGGCCTTATGGCGATGTCTATGCAGCATGGCGTGACCTGGAGGCGATGTATGAAGAGGGACTCATCCGCGCGATAGGAGTCTCGAACTTCAACACCGACAGGCTCATTGACCTGATCTGTTACAACAAGGTCGTTCCTGCCGTCAATCAGGTGGAAACCAACATCTTGGCGCAGCAGCTGGAGGCACACGAGTGGATGGTCCGTCTTGGCGTGCAGCATGAAGGCTACATGCCTTTCGCACGTGGCCGTTACGACTCGGTCTTCGAGGATCCGATTTTGGTCGCAATCGCGCAGAAATATGGCAAGACCACACGTCAGGTGGCATTGCGCTATCAGGTTCAGTGCGGCGTGATAGTTATACCGAAAAGCGTCCACCTGGAAAGAATCCGGGCGAACGCTGATATCTTTGATTTCGAATTGACTGGAGAGGAAATGACGGCGATCCGTTCCATGGACCGCAATGCTCCCACCATAAATTGTCCCTGAACTTCCTGAACGGGTCATGAAAGTCACGGGCTTCAAGCTTCCTTAGTTTTCCTTCGCGGAAAGTCTGTCGAAGATTACCGATACGGCAATCGCCAACATGCTGAGTGTTATGAAGATAAACTCGGCATGGAGTGCCGCGCTTTGCTCCTGCACCATGTTGCCCGGCATTGTCACTTCATTTCTGAAGATGAAGCCCACGGCTATCGGGACCAGAAGCATACCCATGTTCTGAATCCAATATATGAGCGAATATGCCGTTCCGAGGTTCTTCTCCGGAACAATCCTTGGAATGGCAGGCCAGAGAGCCGCAGGCACCAGGGAATAACCGACGCCCAGCATTGCGATAGCTACATAGCCGAAGGCTGAAACCCCTTGTGGCGCGAATGCGATCATGACGTGCGCGAGCAGTACCAATACCGAACCGGCAATCATCCATTTCGTGCCTTTTCCGACCTTGTCGACCATGAAGCCGAAAAGCGGCGCGAAAATCACGGTGAAGAACGGAATCATTGACACCATCAGACTCGCGGTCTCGACCGGAATGCCGAATCTAGGTATCAGGATGGAAGTTGCGAATTTCTTGAACGAGATGATGCTGCAATAGAAAAAGACACAGAGTAGGGCTGACAGGATAAAGTACTTGTTGCCAAGCACTCTGAAGATGTCGGAGAACTTGAATTTGTCCTCTTCCGTGGTCTCTTTCTTGTCTGTGGAACCAGTTACGGCATCGAATCTGGCATCCATTGCCACGAAAATCCCCCACAGGATGGTGCCCGCGAGCAGAAGCAGAAGTCCGGCAAATGCAGGACGCGCGGTCTCCATGAGCGTGTAGAAACTTCCGGCAGGTTTGGCGGAAACCAGGATAGGGGAGAGCAGCAGTGCCAATGCCGTACCGAGACGCGCAATCGCCAGCTGCAACCCCATTGCCAATGCCATGTTCTTGCCTTTGAACCACTTGGCGATGGAACGGGTCACGGCGACTCCGGCGATTTCACTTCCGAGACCGAAAATCATACAGCCGGCGTACGCCAATGCGAGTGAAGATTTCGGTGACATTCCGGAGGTTATGGCAATGGTGACGATGCCGGCTCCGGCAGCCATCAGGCCGACGAAAATCGAACCGGTGACCCTGACGCCCCATTTGTCGAGCAGCATGCCGCAGACGATCAGGCCGCCCCATACGCAGAGAAACGAATAGCCGCCTGCATAGAATCCGTAATCGGCTGAATTCCACCCGAGTTCCAGCAATTCCGGGTTATGGAAAAGCTGGGACAGGGATGAAAACATGTCATCGAAAAAATAAGACCCGAACATCGGGACCACGAGGCAGGCCAATGCCAGCCAGCGGGACACGTTCCGGATCTTACAAGTATCTGAAGTCATTGGCTCCTATTCTTTTACGTTAGGAAGTTCGAGACCGTAGCCTTTCTTCTTGTCCTCAATCTTGAGCAGGAATGTCAGCAGGAATGCGAGAACGCCGAAGCTTGAGAAGATAAGCATCGGTACGAAATATCCGCCGGTAGCCTCAAGTGTGGCGCCGATGATGAGCGGAACGAGGCAGAGGCCGATGTTCTGTACCCAGAAGATGAGGCAGTAAGCGGAACCGAGAATCTTTTCGTCAATGATTTTCGGTACTGACGGCCACAGGGCTGCCGGTACGAGAGAGAATGAAACTCCCAATGTTACAATGAGTATGAGGGCGAGTGTCTTGCTAGGAAATGCAGGCAGGACGCATGCGAAACCGAGGTGGCAGACAATCATGATGATCGCTCCGAGCATAAGCATTGAAGCGCCCTTGCCCTTGAAATCGAGGAATGCTCCGAGGAACGGAGTGAGAACCATCGCGAGGATAGGGAAGCAGCTGAACAGTCTGGAAGCGGCTTCCGCGCTGATGTCCAATGTCTCTTCGAGATAGTTAGGGGCATAGCGCTGGAACGGGAAGATGGCGCTGTAGTAAAGCACGCAGAGCAGAGCCACGATCCAGAACATCTTGCTGCTGAAGATCTTTCCGAGGTCGCTGATATGGAATTCGTCCTCAGGGTCTTTCTCTGTGGTCATGAGACCTGCTTCAACGAGCTGTGAGTCGAACTTCCTGTCCATGAACGTGAAGATGAGGAAGAAAAGGAGACCGATGATGAGAAGTGCGGTGCAGAATGCCACAGGAGCTACAACGGAGTTGTCGAACTTGGCGGCGATCATCGGCGAGGTCCACATGACGGCGAATACGCCGAGACGTGCGATAGCCATTTCCAATCCCATTGCGAGCGCCATCTCCTTGCCTTTGAACCACTTGGCGATAGCCTTGGAAACGGTGGTGCCGGCCATTTCACAGCCGCAGCCGAAAATCATGAAACCGAGGCTGGCCATCTTGGCGCTTCCCGGCAATGCTACCCACCAGCTGTTCAGCCATGCGCAGAATTCGGTCGCCTGGAACCAGTCGCTGATACCTATATATTTGATGAATGCGCCGATTACCATCAATGACGCTGAAAGGAGACCGGTGAAGCGTACGCCCATCTTGTCCAGGATGATACCTGCGAAAATCAGGAAGAAGCAGAACACGTTCAGGAAGTACTCTGAAGCTGCATAGGTTCCGAAAACTGTGCTGTTCCAACCTCTGGAACTCTCGATCAATGATTTGAGAGGGGACATCACATCCACGAACATGTAGCCGAAGAACATCATCAGTGCAATCAGCACCAAGACTGACCAGCGGGCTACCGGGCTGTCATTCATTAGTTTTTGAGCTTTTGTCATCTTATATAAATGTTTTGTTTTTCTCAGGATATATGTCGCTGTAGTGCGATAAATCATTGCAATTTATTCAATAAATCATAAACGTCAAAATGAAATGGCGCAAAATATCGGGAATTATTAGTAACTTGCAACAAAACTACGTGTTCTTCTATGTTGGAAAAGATAAACGGTCCTGAGGATTTGCGTGCGCTGGACGAGGCTTTCCTGAAGCAGTTGTGTGCGGAAATCAGGCAATATATAATAGAGTGTTGCGCGGTCAATCCCGGTCACCTCGGCTCCAGTCTAGGTGCCGTGGAACTCATTGTGGGACTGCATTATGTGTACAATACTCCACAGGACAAGATCGTGTTCGATGTAGGACATCAGGCTTATGCGCACAAGATTCTCACGGGACGCCGGGAGGCATTTCTCCGTAACAGGATGAAGGATGGCCTGAGCGGATTCCCGAAAAGGGACGAAAGTATCTATGACGCTTTCGGTGCAGGTCACTCATCTACTTCAATATCAGCAGCTTTGGGGCTTTCCTGCGCAGCCGCGATGCGGGGCATTGACGAAAAAGTCGTCGCTCTCATCGGCGATGGTGCATTGACCGGAGGTCTGGCCCTTGAGGGCTTGAACAATGCCGGCGCAAGCCATAGCGACCTCCTCATCATTCTCAATGACAACAATTGTTCGATTGACAAGAATATCGGCGGATTGCATGATTACTTGCTGAAACTGACGACGGATCCTACCTATAACAAGCTGAAGGACAAGATTTGGGACAAGATGGGTGACGGCTGGCTTCGCGGTAAGATGCAGAATCTGGTGCGTTCCACGAAGTCTTCGCTTGTGGACGGTTTCGGAGGTGCTCTTTTCGAATCTCTCGGGTTCCGTTATTTCGGGCCGATTGACGGAAATGACATTGATGCCGTGCTGAATGCGCTGAAGCGTCTGAGAAACATCAAGGGGCCCCGCATCCTTCATGCCATTACCACGAAAGGCAAGGGCTATGGGCCTGCGGAACAGAATCCTACGGTATGGCATGCTCCGGGCAAGTTCAATCCTGTCACGGGAGAGCGCATTGCCGGCAACCGCCGTGCGGACAGGTATCAGGACGTGTTCGGCAATGTCCTTCTGGATCTCGCGCGCAAGGACAAGCGCGTGGTCGGGATTACCCCGGCGATGGCGACCGGCTGCGGCATGAATCTCCTGGCTGATGAACTTCCTGGGCAATTCTTCGATGTCGGTATCGAGGAGGAGCACGCCGTGACATTCTCTGCCGGACTTGCTGCCGGCGGAATGCGTCCGTTCTGCAACATCTATTCGTCATTCTCCCAGAGGGCTTATGATGAAATCATACATGACGTGGCATTGCAGAATCTTCCGGTAGTGCTGTGCTTCGACAGGGCCGGCCTGGTAGGCGAGGACGGCGCGACGCATCACGGATGCTATGACATGGCTGCCTACAGGTCCATACCGGGTGCGGTCGTTTCTGCTCCGCGTAATGAGATTGAATTGAAGAACCTCATGTACACGGCTTTGCATTACGGCGGCGGTCCTTTTATAATAAGGTATCCTCGCGGTTGCGGTGAAGGCGTGGCATGGAAAGAGGCGCAATATGAAGAATTGCCGGTAGGGAAGGGCGAGAAACTTATGGACGGCGAAGGCCTGGCCATCATTGCCGCCGGACCCGAAGCTTGCAGGGCAATGGAAGCGGCGGAGATTATCCGCGAACGTACGGGGCATGCTCCCGCCATATATGATATAAGGTATATCAAGCCGCTTGATACGCAGATTTTGGAGGAGGCGGCGTCGAAGGGCCGGATTCTTACCGTGGAAGAGGGCTGCGTGAAGGGAGGACTGTTCGGTGCGGTGACGGAGTATATGGCTGAGCACTCGCATGTTATACCGATTGGAGGTATCGGAATCCCGGATATATATGTGGCGCAGGACAGACAGGATTCGCAGAGACATGACTGTGGACTGGATGCGGAGGGAATAGCGGAGAAAGCAGTCCGGATGATGGAAATGTAAGATTTTTCGATAAATTTTTTCGAAAATATTTGCAGAATCAGATTTAATGCCTATCTTTGCAATCCCTTACGAAACGTAAGACAAAAATACTGCCGATATAGCTCAGTTGGCCAGAGCACGTGATTTGTAATCTCGGGGTCGTGGGTTCAAATCCCTCTATCGGCTCAAGTTCCGGAAACGGCTTATCCGGTGAAATATTGGGAGAATACCAGAGTGGCCAAATGGGGCAGACTGTAAATCTGCTGACTTATGTCTTCGGTGGTTCGAATCCATCTTCTCCCACTCACTTGCGGAAGTAGCTCAGTTGGTAGAGCATCAGCCTTCCAAGCTGAGGGTCGCGAGTTCGAACCTCGTTTTCCGCTCCAAATTTTATTAAGATTGCCGGTGTAGCTCAGGGGTAGAGCGCATCCTTGGTAAGGATGAGGTCATGAGTTCAATTCCCATCACCGGCTCTACATTTGTTTATTCACAGCAATAACATATTAAAAACATAATATTATGGCAAAAGAAACATTCGTAAGAACCAAGCCGCATGTCAACATCGGTACAATTGGCCACGTTGACCACGGTAAGACTACCTTGACAGCTGCCATCTCTAAGGTACTTGTCGAGAAAGGTTTCACAAACTCTGGCGAGGTTAGATCTTTCGATCAGATTGATAACGCTCCAGAGGAGAAAGAGCGTGGTATTACCATCAACTCTTCACACATCGAGTATGAGACAGCTAACCGTCACTACGCACACGTAGACTGCCCGGGCCACGCTGACTATGTAAAGAACATGGTTACTGGTGCTGCACAGATGGACGGCGCGATCCTCGTAGTTGCAGCTACTGATGGTCCTATGCCTCAGACACGTGAGCACATCCTTCTCGCTCGTCAGGTGAACGTTCCTAAGATTGTTGTTTTCATGAACAAGGTTGACCTTGTTGACGATCCTGAGATGCTCGACCTCGTTGAGATGGAAATCAGAGACCTCCTCAAATTCTACGGATTTGACGATGAGTGCCCTATCATCCGCGGTTCTGCTCTTGGTGCCCTTAACGGAGAACCAAAGTGGGAAGATAAGGTCATGGAGCTCATGGATGCTGTAGATTCATACATTCCTATTCCGGTTCGTGAGAACGAGAAACCATTCCTTATGCCTATCGAGGATATCTTCTCTATCACAGGTCGTGGTACTGTAGTTACAGGCCGTATCGAGACTGGTACTATCCACGTCAACGATCCTGTTGAGCTCGTAGGTTTCGGTGATGCTCCTAGGTCTACAACCGTTACAGGTGTCGAGATGTTCCGCAAGCTCCTCGATCAGGGAGAGGCTGGAGACAACGTTGGTCTTCTTCTCCGTGGTATCGACAAGAAAGATGTCAAGAGAGGTGAGGTTGTTGCTAAGCCAGGTTCAATCACTCCGCACACTGACTTCAAGGCTCAGATCTACGTCCTCAAGAAAGAGGAAGGTGGCCGTCACACTCCATTCCACAACCACTATCGTCCACAGTTCTTCATCCGTACACTTGATGTTACCGGTGAGATCACTCTTCCAGAGGGAACTGAGATGGTTATGCCAGGCGATAACGTTGAGATTACTGTTAAACTCATCACTCCAGTTGCTCTTAACGAAGGTCTTCGTTTCGCAATCCGTGAGGGTGGCCGTACAGTAGGTGCTGGTCAGGTTACTAAGATTATCGACTAATTTTAGTACGACATAAATTCAGGTGCCGGTTCATCCGGCACTTTTACAGGGGCATAGTATAAGGGCTAGTATAGTGGTCTCCAAAACCATTGATGGGAGTTCGAATCTCTCTGCCCCTGCTAATATCAAAGGTTACGATTTGGTAATGTTTAACAGACTCTGCGCAAGCTTCCAACAAGCAGTGTCCATTAAAAGAAAAGATGAGAAAGTTCATTAACTATGTGAAAGGGTCATTCGACGAGCTCACCAACAAGGTGACTTGGCCGACCTGGGCAAAGCTTCAGAGTGCTGCTCTGCTTGTCATGGTCGCTACTGTCATCATCGCGGCTGTGCTTTTCGTCATTGACTACATTTTCCAGTATCTGATGACAGCAATCTACACGTTGTAATTTTTTAATCATTACCATGGGCGAGAAAAAATGGTACGTCCTTAGGACTGCAGGAAGCAAAGAGAAGAAAGTCAAAGAGTACCTCGATAAAGAGATCGAGAGGAGCACTGATTTGCAGAAAGAGATTTCGCAGGTTCTTGTTCCCCTTGAGAAAAAATACACAGTCAAGAACGGAAAAAGAGTTGCTACAGAGAAGATTCTTTTCCCGGGCTATGTTTTTATTGAGGCTGAACTTGGCAAGGATTCCGATTACCTTATCCGCAGTCACGTGATTCCTGGTCTGGCAGGATTCCTTTCAGAGAAATCTGATGATTCCAAGAGCCAGGGAGAGAAAGTAGCGGTTCCGCTACGCGACGAGGAGGTCAAGAGACTTCTGGGTCAGCAGGACGAACAGACAGTGACTGCGGCAGAAACGGAAGTAGACTATCAGGTCGGCGATTCTGTCAAGATTACTGACGGACCGTTCAGTGGTTTCGATGGTACAGTGGATGAGATTGCAGTCGACAGAAGCAAAATAAAGGTAATAGTTATGATCTTCGGCAGAAAAACTCTGCTTGAGCTCAACTTTAATCAAGTAACTAAAGAATAAAATCATGGCAAAAGAAGTAACCGGATTCATCAAGCTCCAAATCAAAGGCGGAGCAGCGAATCCTGCGCCACCAGTAGGACCGGCTCTCGGTTCTAAAGGTCTGAATATTATGGACTTCTGCAAGCAGTTCAATGCAGCAACCCAGGGTTCTGCAGGAAAAGTGCTCCCAGTTGTCATCACAGTATTCTCAGACAAGTCGTTTACTTTCGTTGTAAAGCAGCCGCCAGTTGCGGTATCTCTTAAAGAGGCTGCCAAGATCCAGAAGGGATCAGGTGAACCTAACAGACAGAAGGTTGCAAGTGTATCATGGGATCAGATCAGGACAATTGCTGAAGGCAAGATGGCTGATATGAACGCATTCACACTTAAATCAGCTATGACGATGGTTGCCGGAACAGCGAGAAGTATGGGTATCAAAGTAACCGGAACATTCCCGGCTGACCTTTAATAATTCACATGCATTATGAGCAAGATTTCAAAGAACATGAAGGCTGCCTTGGCAAAGTATGATCCGTCCAAGCAGTACGAACTTTCAGAAGCATGCGGTATTCTTAAAGAAATTACATATACCAAATTCGACGCTTCTGTTGAACTTATCGCAAACCTGGGTGTAGACCCTCGTAAAGCTAACCAGATGATCCGTGGCGTGGTTTCACTCCCTCACGGAACAGGTAAAGTCACAAGAGTCCTCGTACTCTGTACTCCTGACAAGGAGGCTGAGGCTAAAGAGGCTGGTGCAGACTATGTTGGTCTCGACGAGTATATCGAGAAGATCAAAGGCGGCTGGACTGATGTTGACGTTATCATCTGTACTCCATCTGTCATGGCCAAGGTCGGTATCATCGGTCGTATCCTCGGTCCAAGAGGACTCATGCCGAACCCTAAGACTGGTACCGTTACAATGGCCGTAGGCAACGCTGTAAAGGAAGTAAAGGCAGGTAAGATTGATTTCAAGGTTGACAAGACCGGTATCATCCACGCTGCTATCGGAAAGGCATCTTTCACTCCTGAGCAGATTTATGACAATGCAAAGGTTGTAATGTCAGCAATCCTCAAGTTGAAGCCACAGACTCTTAAAGGTACATACCTCAAAGGCGCAGCTATCTGCACCACAATGAGCCCTGGTATCAAACTCGACATCAAGACATTCAGTGCTGAATAATAAAAATTCAATGTTATGAGAAAAGAATTGAAAGCCCAGATAATTGAATCTATCTCAGCACAGATCAAGGAGACTCCTAATTTCTACATTACCGATATCTCCGGTCTCAATGCTGAACAGACAACAAAGCTCCGCCGCGCTTGTTTCGAGGCCGGCATCAAGCTTACAGTAGTAAAGAACACACTCTTCCATCACGTTATCAAAGAACTGAATAACGAGGAAATCAATACTCTTGCATGCACACTTGAGGGAAACACTGCAATCATGTACACAGAGGTTGCAAATGCTCCTGCAAAGCTCATCAAGAAGTTCCAGAAAGATGGTTTCGAGAAACCTGCACTTAAGGGTGCTTATGTTCAGGAGTGCGCTTTCGTAGGTGCTGACAAGCTCGAAGAGCTCGCATCCATCAAGTCCAAAGAGGAACTCCTCGGAGACATCATCGGTCTTCTCCAGTCTCCAGCGAAGAACGTTGTTTCTGCTCTTCAGTCAGCAGGCGACAAACTCGCAGGAATCGTCAAGACCCTTTCAGAAAAAGAAGAGAAATAAGTATAAACAATTTAAATATTATCATTTATTATGGCAGATGTAAAAGCACTTGCAGAAGAGTTGGTTAACCTTTCTGTAAAAGACGTTCAGGAACTTGCTAAGGTTCTTAAGGAAGAGTACGGTATCGAGCCAGCTGCAGCAGCAGTTGCAGTTGCAGCTCCAGTTGCTGGCGGCGAGGCTGCAGCAGCAGAGCAGACAGAGTTCGACGTTATCCTCAAGTCAGCTGGTGACGCTAAACTTAACGTTATCAAGACTGTCAAGGATCTCCTCGGCCTCGGCCTTAAGGAGGCAAAGGAACTTGTTGACAAGGCTCCAGGTGCAACTTTGAAAGAGAAAGTATCTAAGGCAGAAGCAGAGCAGATCAAATCTACTCTTGAGGAAGCTGGTGCTGAAGTTGAGGTTAAATAACTTCGCTTCGCCCCTAGATGGGATCGAAATCAGGTTTAGAGCCGTCAGTAGGCTCTAAACCTTTTTGTCGTATTTAAGTTTTTCTCTATTTCAAAGGCAGAATATGTCAAATAAGACTACCAATAAACGAATAAATTTCGCCACATCAAAAATCCTGGATTATCCGGATCTTCTTGAGGTGCAGCTGAAATCATTCAAGGATTTCTTCCAGCTTGACACCACCCCTGAAAACAGAAAAAACGAAGGTCTTTACCAAGTATTCCAGGAAATATTTCCGATCGAAGATACGAGGAACAACTACAAACTTGAGTTTATCGATTATTTCATCGATCCGCCTCAGTATTCGATTGAAGAGTGTCTTGAGAGAGGTCTGACGTATAACGTTCCTCTGAAGGCAAAACTCCGCCTTTCTTGCAGCGATCCGGAGCACGAAGACTTCGATACCAAGGTTCAGGATGTATATCTCGGAAACATTCCGTACATGACACCTGGCGGTACCTTCGTGATCAATGGATCAGAGCGAATCATCGTATCACAGCTCCACAGGTCTCCGGGCGTGTTCTTCGACCAGACATTGCACGCGAACGGAACCAAGCTCTACTCTGCCAGAATCATTCCTTTCAAGGGATCATGGATCGAGTTCGCAACTGACATCAACAATGTCATGTATGCTTACATCGACCGTAAGAAGAAGCTTCCTGTAACCACATTGCTCAGGGCAATCGGTTTCGATGCGGACAAGGATATCATCAATATCTTCGGTCTTGCTGAGGAAGTTGACGCTACGCCTGAGAATCTTCAGGCCAATATGGGCAGAAAGCTTGCAGCCAAGGTTCTGAAAACCTGGAATGAGGACTTCGTGGACGAAGATACAGGAGAAGTCATTCCTATCGAGCGTACTACACCTGTTGTCGAAAGAGGTGAGATCATCGATGAGGAGACTATCCAGAAACTTACTGATGCAGAGGTCAAGACTGTCCTTCTCCAGAAGGATGAGTCAAGTGACAACGAGTATGCCATCATCTACAACACTCTGCAGAAGGATCCGACCAATACGGAAAAAGAAGCAGTTTATTACATCTACAAGCAGTTGCGTAACTCGGAACCACCTGATGAGGCAACCGCCCGCGATGTCATTGACAAACTCTTCTTCTCCGAGAAGAGATATGACCTCGGAGCTGTCGGCCGTTACCGTTTGAACAAGAAGCTCAGCCTGACGACAGACCCTGAACTTCGTGTCCTCACGAATACCGACATCATCGAGATCATCAAATATCTCATCCAGCTTATCAATTCAAAAGCTACCGTGGATGATATCGACCATTTGAGCAACAGACGTGTAAGGACTGTAGGTGAGCAGCTTGCAAACCAGTTCAGCGTAGGTCTGTCCAGAATGGCGAGGACAATCCGCGAAAGAATGAACGTCAGGGACAGCGAACAGTTCATCCCTATCGACTTGATCAATTCGAAGACATTGTCTTCAGTGATCAATTCATTCTTCGGTACCAGCCAGCTTTCCCAGTTCATGGACCAGACCAACCCTCTTGCCGAGGTGACGAACAAACGTCGTCTTTCTGCGTTGGGTCCCGGAGGTCTTTCACGAGACAGGGCAGGTTTCGAGGTTCGAGACGTTCACTATACACATTACGGAAGACTTTGTCCTATCGAGTCTCCTGAGGGACCTAACATCGGTCTTATCTCATCTCTTTGCGTTTATGCGAAGATCGATGACCTCGGATTCATTGAGACTCCTTACCGCAAGGTTGAAAACGGAAAGGTAGATCTTTCCGATGCCGGTTGGAAGTTCATGAGCGCCGAGGAGGAGGAAGACAAGCTCGTTTCTCTTGCCAATGTGAAGATGGACGACGACGGAACTATCGAGGAAGACAGAATCCAGTGCCGTCTTGAGGCCGATTTCCCTGTAGTGTCCAAAGAAGAGGTTAACTACATGGACGTTGCTCCTAACCAGATGGCTTCCGTGGCAGCGTCACTTATTCCGTTCCTTGAGCATGATGACGCCCACCGTGCATTGATGGGTGCGAACATGATGCGTCAGGCCGTTCCGCTTCTCAAACCTCAGTCTCCTATCGTAGGTACTGGTCTTGAGGAGAGAGTCTGCATCGACTCCAGGACACAGGTAATGGCCGAGAGGGCCGGTGAGGTGGTTTACGTGGATGCAAATGAAATCCATGTGAAGTATGACTGCACGGATGACGAGAAATTCGTGAGATTCTCTCCGGATATCACCGTATATCACCTTCCTATATATAGAAGGACGAACCAGAGCACCACAATCTGCCTGAAGCCTATCGTAAGAAAGGGCGACAAGGTGGTTGCAGGTCAGGTCATGACCGAGGGTTATGCTACCCAGAACGGCGAGCTTGCACTCGGACGAAACCTCATGGTAGCGTTCATGCCTTGGAAGGGTTACAACTATGAGGATGCTATCGTGCTGTCAGAGAAGATGGTACGTTGGGATATCCTTACATCAGTCCATGTTGACGAATACATTACCGAAGTCCGTGAGACAAAGCGTGGTATGGAGGAACTTACTTCCGATATCCCGAATGTCAGCGAAGACGCTACCAAAAACCTGGATGAGAACGGTATCGTAAGAGTCGGTGCTCATATCGAGCCGGGCGACATCATGGTCGGCAAGATCACTCCTAAGGGAGAGAGCGACCCTTCACCGGAGGAGAAACTTCTCCGTGCCATCTTCGGCGACAAGGCCGGCGACGTGAAGGATGCTTCACTCAAGGCCAATCCTTCACTTAGCGGAACTGTCATCAAGACAGCGCTTTATGCGAAGGTTGCGAAAGAAGGTAACCGCAAGGGTGCAAGGGCTGAGCTGAAGTTGCGTGTCGAAAGCATTGAAGAAGACTTCAACAAGAAGGCTGAGTCGTTGTACGCCAAATTCTTCGAGAAACTTGTTGTTCTTGCCGACGGCAAGAAGAGCGCCGGAATCAGCGACCTGTATGGCGTGGAGATTATACCGAAAGGTAAGGAAATCACTACCGCAATGCTCAGGAGCATCTCCGATTTCGACAATATCAACTCCAACAAGTGGACGGATGACGAAAAGACCAACGGAATGATCCGTGATCTCATCAACAACTACTGCATCGCATACAAAGAGGCAGCAGCAGCCAACAAGAGAGCTCTCGACAAGGTCAAGATCGGTGACGAACTTTCCAACGGCGTGATGCAACTTGCAAAAGTCTACATTGCCAAGAAGAGAAAGATTACCGTCGGTGACAAGATGGCCGGACGTCACGGTAACAAGGGTATCGTAGCGAAGATCGTAAGGGAGGAGGATATGCCGTTCCTTGAGGATGGTACTCCTGTGGACATTGTCCTGAACCCTCTCGGTGTGCCTTCACGTATGAACCTCGGACAGATTTACGAGACAGTTCTCGGATGGGCAGGCGCGAAACTCGGATTGAAGTTCAGTACACCTATTTTCGACGGTGCGAGCCTTGATGAGATTTGCAACTACACTGACAAGGCAGGTCTTCCTAGATATGGCAGCACACATCTGAGAGATGGTGGTACAGGTGACTGGTTCGATCAGTTTGCTACGGTCGGTATCATCTATATGATCAAACTCGGGCACATGGTTGACGACAAGATGCACGCCAGATCCATCGGTCCATACTCATTGATTACTCAGCAGCCTCTCGGAGGTAAGGCGCAGTTCGGAGGACAGCGTTTCGGAGAGATGGAGGTGTGGGCGCTCGAAGCATTCGGCGCAGCAAACGCACTTCAGGAAATCCTTACTGTCAAGTCCGATGATGTCTCAGGAAGGTCCAAGACTTACGAGGCTATCGTCAAGGGCGAACCGATGCCTACACCGGGTATCCCTGAATCTCTGAATGTGCTCCTGCACGAGCTCAGAGGTCTCGGACTTAAAGTGACTCTTGATTAATTACCATCAATTTGAATTGATATAATATGCCTACTTTCAATAACAAAGATAATAAGGTAAGGAGCAACTTCCAGAGAATCAGCATCTCGCTTGCATCTCCTGAGGACATTATCGACAGATCCCATGGAGAGGTCCTGAAGCCGGAGACGGTGAACTACAGGACCTACAAGCCTGAGCGCGACGGCCTTTTCTGCGAGAAGATTTTCGGTCCTACCAAGGACTACGAATGCTATTGCGGCAAGTACAAGAGAATCCGTTATCGTGGAATCGTCTGCGACAGGTGCGGTGTGGAAGTTACCGAGAAGAAGGTAAGAAGGGAGAGGATGGGACATATTGCCCTGACTGTTCCTGTTGCCCACATCTGGTACTTCAAGTCTGCTCCTAACAAGATTTCCGCTGTTCTTGGTGTTCCAGCCAAGAAGCTGGAGGCTGTAATATACTATGAGAAGTATATTGTCATCAATCCTGGTGACAGCGGGCTGCACAAGCTCGACCTCCTTACAGAGGATGAATATCTCGATATTCTGGCAAGGATTCCTGAGAATGACAACCTTGCTGACGACGATCCGCAGAAGTTCGTTGCCAAGATGGGTGCAGAAGGTGTTTATGACCTTCTGAAGGAAATCGATATCGATGCTCTCGCGAAGGAACTTCGTGAGGCGATGGCAAGGGAGAATTCCCAGCAGAGAAAGGCCGAACTGCTCAAGAGGCTCAGCGTAGTGAAGTGGTTCGAGGAGTCCAAGGGCGTGAACCGTCCGGAGTGGATGATCATGAAAGTCATTCCTGTAATTCCGCCGGATCTGCGTCCGCTCGTTCCTCTCGATGGCGGAAGGTTTGCTACGTCAGACCTCAATGACCTCTACAGAAGGGTCATCATCAGAAACAACCGTCTCAAGAGGCTCATCGAGATCAAGGCTCCTGAAGTCATTCTCCGAAACGAGAAGCGTATGCTTCAGGAAGCGGTAGACTCACTCTTCGACAACTCCAAGAAGTCCAGCGCAGTCAAGAGTGAATCCAGCAGGGCACTCAAATCATTGTCAGACAGCCTTAAAGGTAAGCAGGGACGTTTCCGTCAGAACCTCCTCGGTAAGCGTGTCGACTATTCTGCACGTTCAGTTATCGTCGTCGGTCCGGAGCTCCAGATGCACGAGTGCGGTCTGCCTAAGTTCATGGCGGCCGAACTTTACAAACCGTTCATCATCAGGAAACTGATTGAGCGCGGCATCGTGAAGACCGTCAAGTCTGCGAAGAAGATTGTCGACAGGAGAGATCCGGTCATCTGGGATATCCTCGAGAACGTGATGAAAGGTCATCCGGTACTTTTGAACCGTGCACCTACACTTCACAGACTCGGTATCCAGGCGTTCCAGCCGCGAATGATAGAGGGAAAGGCTATCCAGCTGCACCCGCTCGCTTGTACCGCGTTCAATGCGGACTTCGACGGTGACCAGATGGCAGTCCATCTTCCGCTCAGCAATGCTGCCGTAATGGAGGCACAGCTCCTCATGCTCGGTTCACAGAACATCTTGAACCCTGCGAACGGAACTCCTATCACCGTGCCTTCACAGGATATGGTCCTCGGTCTTTACTACATTACCAAGATCAGACCTGGTGCAAAGGGCGAGGGGATGTCATTCTATGGTCCGGAAGAGGTTATCGTGGCTCTCAACGAGCGTGCGATTGCACTCCACGCCAAGATCAAGGTGAGACTCCCTAAGGACAAGAGCAATCCTGAAGCTGGCACACAGATGGTGGAAACCACTGCAGGCCGAATCATCGTGAACCAGTTCGTTCCGCAGGAAGTTCCTTACGTCAATGACGTGCTCGGAAAGAAAGCATTGAGAAAAATCATTACCGAGGTCATCAAGAATACCGGCGTTTCCAGAACTGCCCACTTCCTTGACGATATCAAGAATCTCGGTTATGACCGTGCATTCCGTGCAGGTCTTTCATTCAACCTTGGCGACGTTCTCGTACCGCCTGAGAAATACGACCTCATCAATGAGGGCTACAAGCAGGTAGAGGACATCAAGAACAACTACTCGATGGGTTTCATCACCAACAACGAGCGTTACAACAAGGTTATTGACCTGTGGACATCCATTGACAACAAACTTACGGGAATCGTCGAGAAACAGATTTCAGCAGACCAGCAGGGATTCAACCCTGTATACATGATGTTGGATTCAGGAGCCCGTGGTTCCACACAGCAGATCAAACAGCTTTGCGGTATGCGAGGCTTGATGGCAAAACCTCAGAAGTCCGGTGCTGCAGGTGCCGAGATTATCGAGAACCCTATCGTTTCCAACCTCAAGGAGGGTATGACAGTGCTCGAGTACTTCATCTCTACCCACGGTGCACGTAAGGGTCTTGCCGATACCGCCCTCAAGACTGCCGATGCAGGTTACCTTACCCGTCGTCTGGTGGACGTTTCTCATGACGTCATCATCAACGAAGAGGATTGCGGTACCCTCAGAGGTCTTATCGCTACAGCTATCAAGAATAAGGATGAAGTCGTAGAATCACTCGGCGAGAGAATTCTCGGTAGAACCTCCGTACATGATATCTTCAACCCTATCACGGGTGAATTGATCATCAAGGCAGGTGAGGAAATCCGCGAAGCTACGGCAAACCTTATCGACTCTCTCCCTATCGAGCAGGTCGAGATCCGTTCAGTGCTTACCTGCGAGTCCCGCAAGGGTGTCTGCGCGAAGTGCTACGGACGTAACCTTGCTACCAGCAGGATGGTCGAGAAAGGTGAAGTCGTCGGCGTTATCGCTGCACAGTCTATCGGTGAGCCTGGTACACAGCTTACGCTCCGTACCTTCCACGTCGGTGGTACTGCATCCAGCACCGCTGCTGATTCATCCATCGAGTCCAAGTACAACGGCAAACTCCAGTTCGAAGAGCTCAGGACCCTTCAGAGAGTCAATGACCTCGGTGAGGCTGAGGAAGTGGTTGTCAGCCGTATGACTGAACTCAAGATCGTCGATGAGAATACAGGCATCACCTTATCTACATACGATGTTCCTTATGGTTCAGTATTGTACAAGAAGGATGGCGAGAGCGTGAAGAAGGGTGACCTCATCTGCGAATGGGATCCATATAACGCTATCACGATTGTAGAAACTTCAGGTATCGCACGCTTCGACAACATGATTTCCGGCGCGACATTCCGCGAGGAGTCAGCTGACGAGTTCTCCAACAATAAGGACAAGGTCATCATCGAGTCCAAGGACAAGACGAAGAACCCTTCAATCCTTGTAATCGGCGACGGCGGCGAGCTTCTGAAGCAGTACAACTTGCCTGTAGGCGCTCACGTTACCGTCAGCGACGGTGCGAAGGTGAAGGTCGGTGACATCATCATCAAGATCCCTCGTGCAATCGGCAAGTCCAACGATATTACCGGAGGTCTTCCACGTGTGACCGAACTCTTCGAGGCAAGAACTCCATCAAGCCCTGCATGTATTTCCGAAATCAACGGTGAGGTGCTCATGGGCAAGATCAAGAGAGGTAACCGTGAGATCATCGTCAAGAACAAGTCCGGTATCGAGAAACATTACCTCGTTCCTCTTACCAAGCAGATTCTTGTTCAGGAGAACGACTACGTAAGAGCCGGTTCACGTCTTTCCGACGGCGGAATCTCTCCTACCGACATCCTCAATGTCCTCGGACCTGTCAAGGCTCAGGAATACATTGTGAATGAGGTTCAGGCAGTTTACCGTCTCCAGGGTGTGAAGATCAATGACAAGCACTTCGAAATCATCGTAAGACAGATGATGAGAAAGGTTCAGGTCAATGATCCGGGTGATACCGAGTTCCTTCCTGAGGAGCTTGTCGACAAGTGGAGATTCATGGATACCAATGATGATATCTATGGCAAGTTCTACGTCCTCGAAGCTGGTGATTCACAGCGCTATAGAGCTGGTGACATCATTCCGGCAAGAGAGATGAGAAACGAGAATTCTTCACTCGAGAGACAGGGTCTCAAGATGATGGCAGTGCGCGAGGCAAGACCTGCTACCGCAAGCCAGGTTCTCCAGGGTATCACAAGAGCAGCCCTCAAGACTGACAGCTTCATCTCTGCTGCATCATTCCAGGAGACTACCAAGGTTCTCAGCGAGGCCGCAATCCGCGCCCGCGTCGATGACCTCGAAGGTCTGAAAGAGAATGTCATCTGCGGTCACCTCATTCCAGCCGGCACAGGCCAGAAGGAATTCCAGGACATCGTAGTAAGCAGCAAGGAGGATTATCTCAAGGAAATGAATGACCTTTAGCAGGTTACCTTCATAATAATTATCGGGAGGTTCGTAGTAATACGAATCTCCTTTTTTGTCGCCTGATGTTCTGCCCACCACCGTGCGTTAAACAGATAAGGTTGGTGTGTAATTCTGTGCCACTTAAAACGTTTTCCCAGAACATTTTGACACTTTTTGGACGTTCGGTACCGAGAAAACGTTTTAGATGGTACAAAAACAGAGCCCGACCATAATTGACTATGGCCGGGCTTAAATAGGGACTGTCGGGAAATGTTAACCTATTCCTAACAAATTGATTGCTAATATGTTAAATATTTTGTATCTTTGATATAGAGAAAAAGAATTCCTCCAACAGGCCGTGCAAAGCTGAATTTGGAGGAATCGCAAAATAAATCTGCATGTCAAAGGTACGAAATTTTGCTGAATTAGCACCGAATATCGGATTCTCGGAGTTCGATTTTTATGACCTCTATCGGTCAACGTTTGAAAAGAGTGAATTGGGCAGGATGAAGAAACTGCTTCCTCTCCATGCGATGGCGGAGAACTTCGGACTCGTCAGTAAGAGTATGAGGCCGAAACTTGGACGCAAGTCATACTTCAAACCTGAGGGGAAAGTGGCATTGATGTTCCTAAAGATGTACACGGGTCTGAGTTGCCCGAAACTGATGGAACAGTTGAACGGCAACATCCACTACCAGATGTTCTGCGACGTGATAATAGATCCGACTCGTCCGCTGACAAACTACAAACTGCTGGATGACATAATGCTGGAACTTGCCGGAAAACTGAAGATACAGCAGTTGCAGGACATCCTGGCGGAACAATGGAAGCCATACATGCAGAACCTGGATACGATGTACACGGATGCGACCTGCTATGAGAGCGAGATGAGGTATCCGACGGACCCGAAGCTGTTGTGGGAAGGGATAGAGAAGAGTTACGAGAAGATGTGCGAGTTGAGCAAGAGGTTGGGAATCCATCGTCCGAGAACAAAGTTCATTGACGTGCAGAAGGCGAACCTGACATACAAGAAGCAACGCAGGCATAGCAAGAGCCAGACAAGGAAGATGACTCGCAGGCTTCTGGAACTATTGGGCAAGATATTGAAAGAGATCCGCAAGACGGAACGTGCCTATGAGAACGCACAGAGTCTGCTTACAACCAAGGAGAAAAGTGATTTGGAAATCATCACGAAGATGTACCGCCAGCAAAAGAACCACTTCCAGAGCAAGGACTGCAGAGAGAGTATTCCGAACAGGATAGTGAGCATCAGCAAGCCGTATGTGAGACCGATAGTGAGGGGCAAGGAAGTGAAGAGTGTTGAGTTCGGGGCGAAGGTGAACAACATACTGGTCGACGGAATCTCATTCATCGAGAAACTGTCCTTCAATGCCTTCAATGAGGGTACAAGGCTGATACATTGCCTAAAGATGCATAAGAGGTTGTTCGGAGTTGAAGCGAAGAAAGTGGGAGGAGACACCGGTTATGCCGGAACCGACAACAGAGACTACTACAAGGAGAATGGGATACAGACGTCGTTCGTGAAGCGAGGACGGCCGTTCAGCGAGGAGAAGAATGAGAAAGACCTTGTCAGAAAGGAACTTGCCAGGGTGAGGGCGACCGCGATGGAGGGCTCGTTCGGCACACAGAAAGAGCACTACGACTTGAGGCGGGTCAAGGCCCGGACGAAGCTGACGGAAATCCTGTACATCTTCTTCGGCATCCACACGGCAAACGTGGTGCAGCTGGCGGACAGGATAGAGCAGAGAGCACAGCTGGTGGTTGCCTGAAACGAAAATATGCACATAGAAAAGTGCTTTCAAGGGGGAACTACGCCTCTGTCATAGAGAATGGACAAAAAATCCGGCCGAAACGACCGGATTGAGATATAAAAACGTAAATTTGGTGACCCGAACGCAGAAATGGATGGACTAGTCGGCTGCTTCGGTCAAATAGAAAACATTAAACGACAGTCCCTAAATAATGATACCTATTGTTTGAACCTATCTTTCGATAGTAGCTTCACGATCAGGTCCTAGAGAAATGATCTTGATAGGAACCTTCAGGTAGTTCTCCATGAAACGGATATACTCCTTGAAAGTCTCCGGAAGTTCATCCTCTGTGCGGCAGCCGGTGAGATCCTGGTTCCATCCCTTGAACTCTGTGTATACAGGGGTAATTTCGGCCTCCGTATCGAACGGGAACTGGTCGGTCTCCTTGCCGTCAATTATATAAGATGTGCAGACCTTGATGGTCCCGAAAGTATCGAGGCAGTCTGACTTCATCATGATGAGGTCGGTAACGCCGTCAATCATTACCGTATATTTCAATGCTACCAGGTCGAGCCAGCCGCATCTGCGCGGGCGGCCTGTAACAGCGCCGAACTCATTGCCGATTTTACGGATCTTCTCGCCGGTCTCGTCGAACAGCTCCGTAGGGAACGGACCGCTGCCGACACGTGTGCAATATGCCTTGAAGATACCATATACATGGCCCACTCTTGAAGGAGCCACGCCAAGACCTGTACATACGCCGCCGATAGTTGTAGATGAAGAGGTTACGTAAGGATATGAACCGTAGTCGACATCCAGAAGCGAACCCTGCGCGCCCTCTGCGAGCATAGGCTTCTCATCCAGCCAGTTGTTCACAAAGTACTCACAGTCAATGAGATTGAACTCCTTGAGGAATTCGATTGCGCTCATCCACTCTGCTTCATCCTTTTCAGGATCGCACTCGAAGTTCAGGTCTTTGAGGAGCTGGAGATGTCTGTTTTTGAGTTTCTCGAATCTCGCCTTGAAATCAGGAGCGAGGATGTCGCCTACACGGAGACCGTGACGGCTGATCTTGTCGGTATAGGTAGGTCCGATACCTTTCAATGTGGAGCCGATCTTGCTCTTTCCGGCAGCAGCTTCGTATGCCGCATCCAGAAGCCTGTGTGTAGGCAGGATAAGGTGAGCCTTCTTGGAAATGTTCAGTTTGGCCTTGGGGTCGATGCCCATCTTGCTGATGTTGCCGCACTCCTCGCGGAATGTGATAGGGTCAAGAACCACACCGCTTCCGATGATGTTCGTGGAACCATCCCTGAAAATGCCTGAAGGAATGCTTCTTACCACGAAGTTATGTCCATCGAAATGAAGTGAGTGGCCTGCATTAGGACCGCCCTGGAATCGTGCTACGGCAGGATATCTTCCTGCAAGTACATCCACGATTTTTCCTTTGCCCTCGTCTCCCCACTGAAGACCAAGAACTACGTCAAGTTTCATATTTTATTCAATTAAGATTTCTAGAATGGAAGATCGTCACCAGGATCACCTGCTGCCGGATATTCTGGAGCGGCAGGCTGTGCTGCAGGCTGGAAACCTGCCGGAGTCTGTGCCTGATATGCAGGCTGCTGAGGCTGCTGGTATGCCATGCCCGGCTGTGCCTGCTGGTATCCCTGCGGTTGCGGTGCAGGATAAGCTCCAGGTTGTGCCTCAGGATTGTCGGATTTGCGTCCGAGAAGCTGTATGGCATTGGCGATAATCTCTGTCCTGTACTGTTTCGCGCCGGCCTGGTCAGTCCATGACCTGGTCCTTATCTGGCCTTCTACATATATCTGCGAACCTTTTCTGATATATTTCTCAGCGAGGTCTGCAAGTCCTCTCCACGCCACGATGTTGTGCCACTCCGTGTTCTCGCGGGTTTCCCCGTTCCTGTCACGGAATCTCTCCGTGGTGGCCATTGTGAATTGTGCAACTTTAGGATTGGTGCCCGGCTGTGCGGACGGATTGTTCTCAAGGTAACGGACTTCCGGATCTCTTCCCACGTTACCGATCAGCATTACTTTGTTCAATGACATGATATGTTTGTTTTATGTGTTTTCACAATAACTCTGCAAGTTAGCAAATTTTACCGATATGAGAAAAAATAACTTGTCTGAAGACTACAGATTGCGTGATACTACCCGCTCCATCGCCTCCAGTGAAGGTATGCTTCCGGTCAGTCTGGAATATCCGGTAAAAGCCTGATACAGAAGCCATTTAAGACCGGGAACGTACTGCGCTCCACCGGCTTGGGCATTGTCCAGAACGGCTCCGGCAAATGCCGGTGTCTTGTAATTGGCTTCCAGGATGACCTTTCCCGGACGTGGCCATGTGTACCTGTCTTCCCCCTCGAAATCCTCGGCCGTCAGCATGTCGATTCCGTCCAGCTTCATCGGCAGCGTGTAGATAATCAGGTCGCACTCCTTGAAAGCCGCGCGGAAATCAGTCAGCTGGTCCACGATGAAATCATACTCAGGCAGTTCATCGGCGATTTTCTGCGCCTTGTCCGCCGTCCTGTTCATCAGCGCGGTATCGAAACCCAACTCCGCTACTGCAACAGCTGCTGCGCGCCCTGCGCCTCCGCAACCGACGACCAGAGCCTGCGGCTTGCGCGAGAACAGCATTGTCAATGCCTGCCTGACATATTGGTGTACCTTGATGTGCGCGGAATCGCCGTACTTGGCACTGAACTGCTTGACAATCCCGGGCATATAAGCCTCTGCAATGCTGAGGATGATTCCCGTAAAGTCGGAATTGTCAGCCAGAATGCCGTCCGGCGTCTTCACCAGAAGGTTGGTAGCGCCGATTTTCCGGCAGTAGGAGGTGTAGATGTCCGCACGTGCAAAAGCCTGCTCCTTGAACGGTGCAGTCACATTGATACCCTTATATCTATCCTCGAAAGCCTTGAAGGATGCCCCGAAATCGGCGCCCTCTATAAGGTCATAGTTATATTTCCCCTCATACCCGGCATTGAAAAGAGCCGGCGACAGGGAAGTGGCGATAGGATCGCCTATGAGTCCGAAACTGTTCATTGTCTTTCTCTCTTCTCGTGCGTGATTTCCAGGGTTTTACGCACGGCAGATCACTTTTCGGTCCTTTCGTGCGTGATTCCCTGGTTTTTACGCACGGGACCGTAAACCTAGCGGCACGAGTGGCGCTGGCGCACTGCCTCGAACATCAGAATCGCGGACGACACCGAAACGTTCAGCGAATCCATGCTGCCCAGCATCGGAATCTTCACATGGGCATCCGCATGCATTCTCCAGAACGTGGAAAGCCCGTCATGCTCCGTGCCCATCACCAATGCCGTGCCGCACTTCATGTCCGTGTCATAGTACCATGATGAATCCTGAAGCTGTGCAGTGTATATCTTTATATTGTTGTCCTTCAGCCATTTGAGAGTCTCGCCCGATGTGGCGGTCACCACCTGTCTGGTAAAGATGGAACCGAGACTGGCCCGGATGAGATTCGGGTTGTACAAATCCGTAAGCGGGTCGCAGACCACCACGGCATCAGCATCGGCCGCATCCGCCGTCCGCAGCACCGCGCCGAGATTCCCCGGCTTCTCCACGGACTCCAGCACCACCACCAGAGGATTCTCACGGAGCCGTACATCTTTCAATGTCTTTTCAATGATGTCCACTTCGGCAATGACGCCCTCCGTTCCGCTCCGGTATGCTATTTTCTCGTAGACCGGCCTCGACACCTCATATAAGGTGCAATGTTCTCCGCACAGTCCTGCGATGTCATCCAACTCGCGGCCGGATATGATGTCAGTGCAAGCGAAAAGTGCTTTGACATTGTAACCTGCTTCGATACAATGCCTTATCTCCAGTCTGCCTTCCACTATAAAAAGAGCGTTCTCGCGCCGGGTACGAGATTTTTCCCCAAGCGCGAGAAGCATCTTGATCTTAGGATTCTGAGCAGAAGTGATAGTCTCTCTCCTCATCCTGATTATGCGTTATTCTCTTCTGAATCTTTCTCTTCAGCCTGCTTTGACGGCATCTTCTCCGGACGCATCTGCGGGAAGAAGAGCACATCCTGGATGGTAGTGTTGCCTGTCATGAGCATTGTAAGACGGTCGATACCCATTCCGAGACCGGAAGTAGGAGGCATACCGTATTCGAGAGCGCGGAGGAAGTCATAATCAATGAACATTGCCTCGTCATCTCCATTGCTCTTCAGCTTGGCCTGCTCCTCGAAACGCTCCCTCTGGTCGATAGGGTCATTCAACTCAGAATATGCATTGGCAAGCTCATGGCCGCATACGAACAGCTCGAAACGCTCCGTAAGGGTAGGGTCGTTCCTGTGTCTCTTGGTGAGCGGCGACATTTCCACCGGATAATCGGTAACGAAAGTCGGCTGTACGAAATGCTTCTCGCAATATTCGCCGAAGATGGCGTCGATCAGCTTGCCCACGCCCATTGTCGGCTCGATTTCCACATTGAGCTTCTTGCAGGTCTCTCGGAGCTGGTCCACGTCCATGCCCTTCACGTCCACACCTGCATATTCCTTGATGGCGTCGAGGATACCGATTTTCTTGTAAGGAGCCTTGAAGTCGATTTCCACGCCTTCATTCATCACCGTGGTCTTTCCGTAAAGGTTCATCGCGATCTTTTCGAGAAGGTTCTCAATGAACTCCATCATCCAGATATAATCCTTGTATGCCACGTAAATCTCCATACATGTAAACTCCGGATTATGGGTCTTGTCCATACCCTCGTTGCGGAAATCCTTGGCGAACTCATACACGCCGTCATAACCGCCGACGATAAGTCTCTTCAAGTAAAGCTCGTTCGCAATACGCAGATACAGAGGAATGTCCAATGCGTTGTGGTGAGTGATGAACGGTCTTGCCGTAGCACCGCCCGGAATCGACTGGAGAATAGGGGTCTCCACTTCCAGACATCCTGCATTGTTGAAATACTCGCGCATTGTCGCGATGATCTTCGCTCTCTTGATGAAGGTGTCTTTCACCTGCGGATTCACGATGAGGTCCACATATCTCTGTCTGTATCTGAGCTCCGGATCGGTAAAAGCGTCATGCACCTTGCCGTCAGCCTCCTTCACGATAGGAAGAACTTTCAATGATTTGCTGAGGAGCGTGAGTTCCTTGGCATGCACAGTGAGCTGTCCGGTCTGCGTGTGGAACGCGAAACCCTTGATACCCACCACGTCACCGATGTCGAGAAGCTTCTTGAATACGGTGTTGTACATGGTCTTGTCCTCACCGGGGCAGATTTCATCACGTTTCACGTAAACCTGTATCCTTCCCGTGGAATCCTGAAGTTCCATGAAAGACGCCGCTCCCATGATTCTCCTGGACATGATCCTACCTGCAATACATACGTCCTGGAAATTGCCTTTCTCCGGATCATACTCAGCCTCAATGACTTTCGCTGTCGCGTTCACCGGGTACAATGCTGCCGGATAAGGTTCGATTCCCAACTCCCTGAGTTTGTCGAGGGACTGTCTTCTGATGAGTTCCTGCTCGCTCAATTCCAAATTTGCCATATTTTTTCAATCTTTTTGTTCAATGAAAACGGGCCATGGCATCGTCAGTTGCCAATTTTGGCCGCATCTACAAAAATAGCACTTTTAATTCTAAAATTGAAATAAATAAGGTATCTTTGTATGCTATGGCTAAAGAACGAGAATGGACTTTGCGTGCTCCGGCGGATCCGGAGAATGTGGCACAGCTCTCTGCGGAGCTGGGCGTGGACCCTGTTTTGGCATCATTGCTCATAAACAGGGGCGTCAGGACTTTCGAAGAAGCGCGTTCATTTTTCCGTCCAAGCCTTTCTGCGCTGCATGACCCTTTCCTCATGAAGGATATGGACAAGGCGGTCGCCAGACTCGAAAAAGCAATCTCCGGGAAAGAGAAGATATTGGTCTATGGAGACTACGATGTGGACGGTACCACAGCCGTGGCATTGGTCTATTCCTTCATAAGAAAGCTGACTCCGTTGGTGGATTTCTATATCCCGGACCGCTATGACGAGGGTTACGGCGTGTCCAGGAAGGGGCTCGACTGGGCCTCGGCCAATGACGTAAAGCTCGTAATCACACTGGATTGCGGCATCAAGGCCATTGACAAGGTAGCCTACGCTGCCGACAAAGGCATTGACATGATCATCTGCGACCATCATCTTCCGGAGGAAGAAATTCCGGCTGCTGCGGCGGTGCTGGATCCCAAGCGCGAGGATTGCAACTATCCTTTCGATGATTTGTCCGGCTGCGGTGTCGGGTTCAAGCTGGTGCAGGCCTATTCAATGCACAACAACATTGATTTCGAGACACTTCTCCCGTTGCTGGACCTTCTGGTCGTCAGCATTGCATCGGACCTTGTGACTGTGGTGGGGGAGAACAGGGTGCTCGCGCATTTCGGTCTGAAACGGCTGAATGAACAGCCGCGCATCGGTCTGCAGGCGATGATCAGTCTCGCGAATCTGGAGCCGGGACACATTTCCATCGACGATATCGTGTTCAAGATCGGTCCGAGAATCAATGCTGCCGGACGTATGGAGTCAGGTCGTCTTGCGGTGGAACTGCTTACTGCTGAGGATGCTGCGACTGCGATGACCATCGGCACGAAGATCAATGACAACAATAACGAGCGCAAGAGCATTGACCGTGAAATCACGAAGGAGGCACTGGACATGGTACAGAACGGGTCCTGTCTTTCGTCAGAAAATGCCGTCATCGTCTATGGCCCGGACTGGAACAAGGGCGTGGTGGGTATCGTTGCATCCCGTCTTGTGGAGGCTTATTATAAACCGACTTTCGTCCTTACCAATTCCAATGGTTTCGTGACAGGCTCTGCCAGAAGCGTCCGTGGATTCGACTTGTATGAGGCCATCAGCAGCTGCTCCGACCTTCTGGAAAATTACGGCGGACATATCTATGCTGCCGGCCTTACCATGCGCGAGGAGAATCTTCCGGAGTTTACCAGACGTATCGAAAAGTATGTAGGTGAGCACATTACGTGTGTGATGGCCACTCCTGTCATAGATGTCGACTCGGAAATTAACTTCTCGCAGATAACCCCGAAATTTTTCCGCGTGCTGAAACAGTTCCAGCCTTTCGGACCGGGCAACAGCTCGCCGGTTTTCCTGACCAAGAATGTCTATGATGACGGAAACGGCAGGAAGGTGGGCCCGGGAGGACAGCATCTGAAACTGGAACTCATCCAGGAATCGCAGCCATACCACCAGGTGTCGGCGATCGCGTTCAACATGGCGGACTATTTCGACCATATCCGCAACGGCAATCCGATCGATGTCTGCTACAGCATTGTCGAGAATTATTATCGTGGAAATTCCACTATCCAATTAAGAATCAAGGATATGCGCGAGCGCGATGATCTCATCTGATACCGTGTCGTAATCTTTTCCGTCAATATCCAGAATTATATGAGCGGTCCTCCCGTATGTGGATTCGCGCTGTGACATCAGCTCCCCGATGCGCCGGCGCAGCGTTTCGCTGTCAGGATTTCCGTCCAGCATCGGCCTGTCTCCGGGCCAATTGGTCAGGTTGAACACTAGTGTGTCAATGCCGGCTTTCAGATAGACGCACTCCGTCCGTTCATGAACCATCGTCGCAGCCGTCGCCGAGGTCAATGTTCCCCCGCCCAGAGCAAGGACCATATCTCCCTCTTTTTCAATGACTTCGCCTAATGCCGCTGTCTCAATCCGCCGGAACCCGGCTTCCCCGTTTTCGGTGAAAATCCGACGGACTGAACGGCCTTCGTGTTCTTCTATCCATGTGTCCAGGTCAATGAATTTGAATCCCAGCTTTTTACTGAGAATCTTGCCGATGCAGCTTTTGCCGCACCCCATGAACCCGGTCAATGAAATTATCATAAGTCGAAAAGATTCGGTTCGTCGGCATCCTCGCTGTCAGGATCAGGTTCGCCAAGGTCTCCGTGAGTCTCTTCACCTTCGCCGGTAGGCTGGTACATTGACTCAGGGCTGAATGTCTCGTCATCAGGAATATCTTCAGGTCCCAACGATATTATCTCACCTGGTTTTGCACCCTCTTCCTCATCATCCTCCGGCTTGTGGAGAGGCTCGATGAATTCTACTTTCAGGATATCATACCTGTGGCATCTGTTACCCTTGGCCGTGATACCCTTCTTGGCGATAAACTCCTCTGCATCAAACTTTTCAGGCTCCCTATGCTCCTGTCTTCCGGTGAATGTCACCATGAACTGCGGATGCTTGTCAGCACTGAAGTCAGCAAGGTATGCGCCCCTGTTGTCCGCGATGAACGATGCAGGCGAATTGTCGCTTGGCGGGAACGAGAATCTCTTTATGTAGAAGTTCTCCCCGTCATAGTACAATGCCGCATAGACCTTGTTCTCATCGTATTTTTCGATGAGGAGCAAATCACCCTGATAGCGGTTGCTCAGGTCGTATGATGTCGTATAGTATGTTCCGTTCTTGAATACGGCTATAATCTTGTCGTTTCCGCTGAACTCTCCGAGCAGCATTCCGCGTCCGTCCTCGTTAAGTCTCTGGACATCAGTGTCGAACCAGATGGACTTGCCGCCGATGGTGGAAATTCCCTTGGCCCTCAATGAAATCTTCTGGATGGCGTTCTTGGTGACGAGGTTGCCCCTGGAAACCTTGCCCTTGATGGCAAGCTCCGAGAAGTCATATTCCATGTTCAGTTTCTTGAGCTTCGGTCTTGCGCGGAAATAAATCTTCACCGTCTCTGCCTCGCCGTTGTGGTTTACGGAGAACCATAAGATGCTCGAGCCCGGCTTGCCCTGGGTGATATCGTATTCCTTGTCCCTGGTCACGCTGGTGATGGCAAATCTCTTCGCATAGTAGACTGTACTCTTGCCGTCGCGGTAGATGACATTATAAATCGTCCTGCTGTCGCCCCTGTTGAAAATTCCCACATAGAGCAGGTTCGTCGCGAAGAATGCCTTGTCAGAGACTTTGGTAATGAGATATTTGCCGTCCTTGCCGATGACAATGATTTCCGACATGTCGGAGCAGTCGCAGAGATACTCGCCCTCGTCCTTTTTCAGTCCGATACCTACGAAACCAGTCTCCAGATTTGCATAGAGCTTGGCATTGTTGCTGACTACCTTGGTTGCGGTAATGGTCTCGAAATCAGTGATTTCGGTTCGCCTAGGGAAGTCTTTGCCGTACTTGGCCTTTATATTCTGGAAGAACTTGATGGTGTATTCCGTGATATGCTCGATATTGTCCTTTACGACATTCAGCTCTTTCTCGATGTCAAGTATCTTCTGGTCAATGACTTTCGTGTCGAACTTGGAAATCTTCCTGACAGGTTTCTCCACAAGTTTCAGGATGTCGTCCATGGTTATCTTGCGGATGAGCTGCCCCTGGAACTCGCACATTCTCTTGAATACGTCCTTGATCTGCGCTTCCCAAGTCTTCTGGTCCTCTTCCAGGATCTTGTACACCCTGTTCTCGAAGAATATTTTTTCGAGGGAGGTGTAGTGCCAGTTGTCTTCAAGTTCGTTCTTCTTGATTTCCAGCTGTTTCCTCAGCAAGTCGCGGGTGTGTTCCGTGTCGTAGATGAGAATGTCGTCCACGCTGAGGAACTGTGGTTTGTTGTCCTTGATGACGCAGGCGTTCGGGGCAATGTTCGTCTCGCAATCCGTGAAGGCATAGAGAGCATCTATGGTCTTGTCCGGGGAAACGTCATTCGGAAGATGGATGACAAGATCTGCCGTGTCGGTAGTCATATCTTCGATCTTCTTGATTTTTATCTTGCCCTTGTCCTTGGCTTTCAATATGGAATCGACCAGAACGTGAGTCGTCTTGCCGTAAGGTATTTCCTTGATGGCCAGAGTGTTCTTGTCTATTTTCTCAATCTTTGCCCTGACTTTCACGCTTCCGCCGCGCTGTCCCTTCATGTATTTGGAGCAGTCTGCGTAACCTCCGGTAGGGAAGTCCGGCAACAGCTCGAATTCTTTTCCCTGGAGGTATGCTATGGAAGCGTCGATAAGTTCATTGAAGTTATGAGGCAATATCTTGGATGCCATACCGACAGCGATGCCCTCTGTGCCTTGAGCCAGCAGGAGAGGGAATCTTACCGGCAGCTCCACCGGCTCCTGGTTCCTTCCGTCGTATGATGTCATCCACTCCGTAATCTTCGGGTCGAAGATCACATCCTTGGCGAATTTGCTCAGTCTGGCCTCGATATATCGTCCTGCAGCATTCGGGTCGCCGGTGAGAATGTTACCCCAGTTACCCTGACAGTCAATTGCATAGCCCTTCTGCCCCAGCTGTACGAGAGCTCCAAGTATGGAAGCGTCTCCATGCGGATGGAAATGCATTGCTTCACCGACGATACCGGCCACCTTGCTGTATGCGCCCGTGTCGTGCTCGTGCATGGCGTGCAGCACACGTCTCTGCACGGGTTTGAGACCGTCCACGATATTCGGAACGGCTCTCTGGAGAATAACGTATGAGGAATAGTCCAGGAACCAGTCCTTGAACATTCCGGACAGCTTGTATTTCTTGCTGTCTTCCCCAAGAAGTTTCTCGTATTTCTCGGATGGCACCGCCGAGGATTCGTCAATCGGCTCCTCGTTCAGGTTCTCATCGCCTTCCAGCTCGTCCTGTGACAGCTCGTCGTCCCATTCGCTCATATTGTTATCTTCCTATTAGTTTGGTTATTTCTCTTATTCTTCGTAGCCGAATTTGCGGAGTTCCTTGCGGTTCTCCCTCCAGCCTTCGTCTACCTTCACATACATTGACAAGAATACCTTCTTCTGGAAGAAGTCTTCCATCTCAATGCGTGCCTTCGTCCCGGTGCGTTTCAATGCGCTTCCGCCCTTGCCGATGAGAATGCCCTTCTGTGAGTCTCTCATGACATAGATCACTGCACCGATTTCATATCTGTCCTCTCCTTCCTTGAAGGATTCGATTTCCACTTCGCAGCAATACGGAATCTCCTCGGAGTAGTTCTCCAGAATCTGCTCCCTGATGATCTCCGAAGCGAAAAATCTCAGGTTCTTGTCGGTGAATGCGTCTTTGTCGAACCATGCCGGTGACACCGGAAGCTTGGAAATCACGGCATTGAGAACGCTCTCAATGTTGAATCTCGCTTTCGCCGAAACCGGGATGACCAATGCCTGCGGAAGCCTTTCCTGCCATTCCGCCATTGTCTTCACTACCTTTTCCTGGTCGCTGATGTCGATCTTGTTCAAGACTACGATGACAGGGCAGTCCAGTTTCTTGAGCTTCTCTATATATTCGGCATTCTTGTCCGCTTTCTCCACAGTATCAGTAACATAGAGGATTATGTCGGCATCGCCGATGGCGGTTTCCACGAAATCCATCATGTTTTCCTGAAGCCTGTAGTTAGGTTTCAGGATGCCCGGAGTGTCGGAGTAGACAATCTGATAGTTTTCTCCGTTTACGATTCCTCTGATCCTGTGTCTCGTGGTCTGTGCCTTCGCCGTTACAATGGAAAGCTTTTCGCCCACAAGCGCATTCATAAGAGTAGATTTGCCAACATTCGGATTACCGATGATGTTGACAAATCCAGCTCTATGTTCTTTGGGTTCCTGTATGGTATCCATAGGTACTAGACGTATGCGCCCATTTTGAGTACATTGGCCTCGCCCTCTGAAAGATATCTCCATTCACCTTTCTTCAGACCCTTCTTGGTGAGTCCTGCGAAGTAAACTCTGTCGAGAGCCTTCACCTCATAACCGAGTGACTCGAAAATTCTTCTGACAATGCGGTTCTTTCCGGAGTGAATCTCGATACCGAGCTTCCTATGGTCCTCAGCGTCAATGTATTCGAGTTCATCTGCCTTGATGTCGCCGTCAGAAAGGCTGATGCCTTCCAGAATCTTGTCATAGTCTTCCTGTGCGAGAGGCTTGTCCAGGATTACCTGGTAGATCTTCTTCTTGTCGTATGAAGGATGTGTCAGTCTCTCAGCAATTTCGCCGTCGTTGGTGAACATGAGGACACCGGTGGTGTTCTTGTCGAGACGTCCTACAGGGAATACCCTTGCGCTGCAGTTTTTCAGCAGATCCATCACTGTCTTCTCTGCGTGAGGGTCGCTTGCAGTCGTAACGAATCCCTTAGGCTTGTTCATCACGATGTATACTTTCTCTTCACCGCGGATTCTTTCACCGTTGAATCTGATGTCGTCGTTGAGGACATTGACCTTGGAACCGAGTTCGGTGACTACTTCGCCGTTTACGGTCACCACACCTGCCTGGATGTACTGGTCAGCCTCGCGGCGTGAACAGATACCTGAGTTCGCGATGAACTTGTTCAGGCGGATTGTCTCCTTGATAGGTGTCTCTACATAGTCATTGTCAGAGAGCTGGATCTGGTCGAGCTGCGGCTTGCGGCTCAGGATCATGCTCATGTTCTTCTCGTCAGCCTCATTGAATCTGTATGGATTCGGTTTTGCCTGCGGTCTGGAATTGTTCCTTCCTGACGGCTTGCCGCCCTTGAAGCCCTTTCCAGCGCCGTTGTCGCGTCCGCCGAAGCCTCTCTTGGCAGGGCGTCCGAAGTTGCCGCCTCTTCCGCCTTCATTGCTGCCGAACGGTCTTCTTCCGGCAGGTCTTCCTGATGAAGGTCTTTCAAACGATCTTTCAGAAGAACCGTATGACGCCCTTCTTCCTGAAGGTCCGAAGCTTCTGCCTTCGCCGTTTCCGTAGCTTCTCCTCTCTGAAGAACCGCCGTTGTTATATGAATGTCCTTCTGAAGAATTGCCGTAACTTCCTCTGTTGTCTGCATTGTAGCTCCTTCCTGATGGCCTGTTGCCATAGGAGCTGCTGCCGTACCTTCTTTCAGAATTGCCATAGCTGCGACCCTCTGAAGAATGTCCGTAGCCACCTCTGTTGTCTGAATGGCCATAGCTTCTGCCCGAAGGTCTGCTGCCGTAAGAGCTTCCGCTTGACCTTCTGTCGTTGTCATAGCCGCCACGGCTTTCTGAATTGCCGTAGGCACGTCTTCCATAGCTTGATCCTCCCGAATGTCTTTCTTCTGAATTGTAGGATCTTCTTTCTGCCGGTCCTTCTGATGATGAATAGACCTTTCCGGAAATGCGAGGCCGTCTCGGTCTCAGCTTTCTTCCTTCTGCGGTAAAACCGCTCTTGTTGTTCTCTTCCATTTTGGATTTTGCCCTTTCGGGCGTGTTTAATTGTTTATGGCTCACGCCATTATAAAGTAATATGTGTTAGGCTTGCGCCTATTGTTCCTTAACCTTTGAGCTTGAAGATGTATGTTATGGTGCCTTTCTGGAGTGCCGGGGCTTCTGCGCTTACATTGAAATGCGTCTTCAATGCCGCTTCCCTCGCAGCGTTCCACAGGCTGCCGTCTTCTGTCGTGGTTCCCGGTGCGCCGGCCTGGGCCTTGGATACGTTTCCGTAGTTGTCAACCCAAATGGTCACTACCACCGTACCCTCTTTCTGTACAGGGTATGCAGGTTTCGCAATCACGCCGACCAAGCTTCTGCCTTTCACGTGCGCATTTGGCGTCCCTACTGTCTTTCCGGCCTTGGTATTGCCCTGTGCATGACCTTCCTTCAATGCTTCCGTCACCTTGGAGGCTGTCTGCGGTGCCAACGTGTCTTTGTCCGACTTGTTGTTCGCGGCAGTGAAAAGCGCCCTCTTGTCTATCGGCTTTTCTCTAGGCGGCTCATACTTTTCCACATCTCCGTAATCGTCCACAGTCGCTTCCTGTGCCAGATTCTCCTTCTTCCCGATCTCCTGGGCTTCAGAGCGCTGTACGATGTTTATCGGCTTGGTGCGGTCAGGTTCCTCCACTTGCGGAGCGGAACCTTTCTTCTGCTGCCTGACGACTTGCTTCTCATTGTCCTCGCTGAAATCTATCACGAAGCTCTGCTCCGGTGGCGGGGGATAAATGTAGGTCAGTCCGTTGAAACTTCCGAAGACAATCAAGGATGCATGGAAAACCACGGTCACCGCCAATGCGATAACCATGCCTGAACGCTCAGTCTTTGATTGTATTTCCTGATATTTCTTCATCCGTCGTTACTCGGGCTGTGTCGCCAGTATGACTTTATAGTGATTTCTCTTGGCAATGTTCATTACTGCCACTACCTCTTTTACAGGCACGCTCTGGTCAGCGTATATCGAGAATGTAGGATCTTCCTCCGTCTGGAGAAGTCCTGTCAGTTCATCCTCCACTTCTTCGAACGGGACAGGCTGCTCATTACCATTGATATGGTATGTGTATTCGTCATTGCCCCAATCCTTTATGGATACGCTGACGGTAGCCTTGGCTGAAACCTGGCCGGTGCTTTTCGGCAGCATCAGCTTGAGCGCGTTCGGGTTCACCAGCGTGGATGTTATAAGGAAGAAGATAAGCAGCAGGAACACGAGGTCGGTCATTGACGACATCGCGGTCTCATGCAATACCTTCGTTTGTCTCTTGAATGCCATATCCTAGTTCTCCTTTTCCGGCTCCTGGAGAAGATCCATGAAGTCGATGGTGGCGTTCTCCATCTTGAATACGAGGTCTGAAATGTTGGATGTCAGGTAGTTGTATCCGAAGTATGCGAGAATGCCGACGACAAGACCGCCTACGGTCGTGATCATTGCAGTGTAGATACCGCTGGAAAGCAGGGTGATGTCAATGTTGTTTCCCGCCTGCGACATGTTGAAGAATGCCTGCACCATACCGAGTACGGTTCCGAGGAATCCGATCATAGGTGCGCCGCCTGCGATGGTCGCCAGGATAGGCAGACCTTTCTCAAGTCTTGCCACCTCGGTGTTTCCTGTGTTCTCGATGGCTGTCTGGATGTCTGAAAGCGGACGTCCGATTCTGGAAATTCCTTTCTCTACCAGTCTTGCGACAGGGGAGTCATACTTCTCGCAGAGTGACTGTGCGGATTTGAGCTTGCCTTCATGGATGTAGTCGCGGATGTCGCGCATGAAGTTGGCGTCAATCTGTCCTGCCTGATGGATCATCCACCATTTCTTTCCGAAAAGATAGATGGCTACGATGGACAATGCGAGAAGGACAAGCATGAGCCAGCCTCCCTTGAATGCCATGTCGAGAAGGTGTATTTCCTCCTGGTGAGGAACAACCGGCATTGATGCCGCCTGTGCTGCAGCGATGGTGTCAATGCCTGCTGCATGTAAGAGTTGGAACAACATAATTAAATTTCACTTTTTGAACTTACAAAGTTATGTAAATTTAATGACTTTCGGAAATTTTCATCGTCCAACATTGTACTCGGCCTTTACTTCGGCGAGGATGCTGTCCGCTTTCTTGTAGCCGTCGGCCGGTGCTTTCCAGATCAATGCCAGGATGATGATGCCGATTACACCGAATGCGATGGAAACTTCGAATACGGAATTCCAGCCCAGTTTGTCGGCGAGCAGACCGAATGCGAGTCCGGAAACGGTGGTGCTGGCATATCCGAAGATGCCGGCAATGCCGTTTGCCGATGCTGCGACCCTCTTGGTGGCGTGGTTCGAACATGCGATGCCGATAAGTGCCTGAGGCATATAGATGAAGAAGCTGGCCATGACTACGGATATGATGGTCATTGCGGTAGCGTCTTTAGGCAACATCCAGAAAATCACGAAGCAGATGGTGGCACCTACGAGGCCGACGAGGCATGTCTGGTGCGCCTTGCTCTTGAAGAACTTGTCGGTGGCCCATCCTGCCAGCAATGTCCCGACGATGCCGCCGGCGATTTCCGATGCGGCCACTACGATGGCGGCTGTCTGGATGCTGAGCCCTCTGTCCTGTGTGAGGAAGGTGGAACCCCAGTCCAGAATCGTGAACCTGATGACGTATACGCAGAAATTGGCTACTGCGAGAATCCAGATTATAGGGTTGTTGAAGACCATTTTCTTAACGAGTCTCTTGTATGCAAGTTTTGTGAATCCTTCGTCTTCCTTGACTGCTTCTTTTACAGGAGCGTTTTCGTCCATTGTCTCAGGATCCGGAAGGCCGACTGACGCCGGTGTGTCTTTCAGTCCGAAGAAAAGCATTGCCGCGCCTGCGGTTGCCAATGCTGCCGGGATGAAGAAGCACCATTGCCATGCTTCGTATGAGAAATGCTGGAGGATGACCGTTCCGCAGAGCAGGGCCACGAGGCCGGCTCCGATGGAGTGTGAGCTGTTCCAGATGGACTGTTTGGTGGCGAGCTCGGACGGGCGGATCCAGTGGGCCATGAGGCTGCCGCATGGAGGGTATCCCATCCCCTGAGTATAACCATTTATCAACCAAAGACTTCCGATGAATACTACAAGTCCGGCCGTGGCTTTGCCTTCAGCGTCCAGGAAATTGAAGATGCCGTTCATCTCCGGGCTCAATCCGATGAGGATGTTGACCACGGCGGAAAGCAGAAGTCCTGCAGCCATCATTCTCTTCCGGCTGACGCGGTCTGCCAGGAATCCGTTCACGAAACGTGAGATTCCGTAGATGACGCCGTTCAATGTGAGGAAGAGTCCGAGCTTGGCCTTGCTGATGCCGAGTTCGGCTTCGAGCGCCGGCATCGTGATGCTGAAGTTCTTTCTCACGAAATAGAACAATGCATAGCCTATCATGAGGATTATCAATGTCCTCCATTGCCAGTAATTGTACTTTTTGATTGTTTGTCTGTCCATGTCGAGGATGGTTATAGTTTGTTTGAATTTCAGATTGCGCGAAATTAGCTCGTTTTCTGAAACTGTGCAATTTTCATTTCGTTTTATTTTGTATCATTTCAAGGATTCCGGGCAGTTCCCTGAAAGAGTTTGCGCGATATAGTCCGGGATGTTCATATTCTTCCACTATTTCGTGCTGCCAGGTCATCGGCGATGGGATGTAGACGCCCTTGCCGCCGATTTTCAATACCGGGTCAATGTCGGATTTGAAGGAGTTGCCTACCATGACCATTTCTTCCGGCCTGATTTCCAGTCTCGCGCACAGCTCGGAATACACTTCCGGGGTCTTTTCGTTCACGACGTCCACATAGTCGAAATGTTTCCTGAGTCCTGACCTGTCTATCTTGTTGTTCTGGTCGAGCAGCTCTCCCTTGGTCAGTATCGCCAGTTCGTATCTGCCTGTCTGCCTGAGACTTGTCAATGTCTCTTCCACGCCGTCCAGCGGTGTGGCCGGGTTCCGGAGTATCGCTCTTCCGGTCTGCTCCAGCCGGAGAATCTTCTCTGCGCTGATTTTCCCGCCGCTTACTCTCACGGCGGTTTCTATCATTGACAATATGAATGCCTTCGCGCCGTAGCCGAGTTCTTCCATGTTGTCGGTTTCCGTCCTGTAAAGTTCCGCGTTCAGCCATTCAGGCGTGCCGTATTCCTTCAATATTTCGAAACAATGCTGCTCAGCGTTCCTGAACAGCGGTTCATTGCTCCATAGCGTGTCGTCCGCGTCGCAAATGATTGCCTTGATTTCCATTTTTCATTTCTGTTTTCAAATTGCAAAAATAGCAAAATTGTGTGAGTCCGGAATCTGGCGTACGATTTCCATACCGGAAACCCGGAGAATCCGTTTGTGCCGGTGAAGTAACACCCTGCTTTCTTGCTTATTTCGTAAAAATAAGTTATCTATGCAGATTGTAATAAGCAAGCATGAAATTGTCGAGAATAATATCAGCCGTCGTGACAGCATTCTGCCTGGCAGGATCTGCCATGACGGCTTCTGCGGATATTGCGGATGCTGGAACGGAAGAGACTGTGGCGAAGCGGAACTGCATCATTATCCTGGCGCAGTTCAAGAACCTGGAGATGACCCACAGCCGGGAAAACTTCATCCGTCTGATAAATACAGGCAACCACAGCGTCAAGAAATATTTCACCGACCAGTTCCAGGGCAAATGCGAATTCAATTTCGACATCGGTCCGCTGGTGACATTGGGCAAGCCATTCGAATATTACGGACGCAATGTGAACGGCTCGGATGCCAATGCCGCCGAGGCTGTGGCTGAGGCATGCCGTCTTGCGGCCAGACAAGGCGTGGATTTCAGCAAATATGACGACGACGGCGACGGGACTGTCGACAATGTCTTCGTGTTCACCGCCGGAAAAGACGAGGCCGACGGGGGAGGGGACAATGCCCTCTGGTCGAATTCCTGGTCATTGGAAAAGGCGGGTATCAACTTGACAATCAATGGGAAAAAGATAAACAGGTATGCCATGTGCTCGGAACTCGGCAGGGGCAAGGACGGCAAATTCCGTCTCGCGGGCATTGGCATGTTCTGTCATGAATTCGGTCATGTGCTGGGGCTCGTGGACCTTTACAACACGGAAGTCCGCGCGACCGAAATCCGGAAAGGCTACCTCTGGGGCACAACGTCTCTGATGGATAACGGCTGCAGGAACAATGAAGGCCGCACGCCGCCGAACCTCAATGCCATTGAACGGGATATGCTCGGAATCGGGAACCCGGAGACATTGGCCGAAGGCCATTATATTCTGGAGCCTATTCATGAGAACGGGCGGTATCTGCGCTTCGACACGGCGAATGAGGGCGAATATTTTCTGGTGGAGTGTCGCGCTCAGGTCGGCTGGGATATGTATATCGGCGGCAAGGGGCTGGCTATCTATCACATTGACAAGTCCTCGGCGAAAACCGGGCATTCGAAGAAATATGAGCGTGTGGCGACTGCTGCGGAACGCTGGCTGAGCAACGAGGTGAACTGCAATCCGGACCATGAGTGCGCCGATATGATGGAGGCGCTGCCGGAAGCCGTGGATGTCAGCCAGGTTTTCTATCCGTACGGAAAGAACAATGAGTTTTCGGCGGAGTCTGTGCCGGCGTTCAGACTATGGGACGGGACCGCGGCTCCGCTGGCAATCAAGGATATCAGGATTGCCGGTAACAATGTGGAATTCAATGTGGTAAGAAATTCGGAGACGACGGTTCCCGAGGCATTGGAACTGCGCAGCCAGGTTTTTCAGGATGTGGCGATACTTCAATGGAAAGCGGAAACGCATGGCGCTTCAATCCCTGCCAAGGTGGTATGGGGACCGGCCGACGCTGAAAGCATTGAAGAAAATGTGTATCCGTACGATGCGGGGGAATATGCGTTGAGGATCGAGGGGCTCAAGCCGTCCACGGCCTATACGGTGAAGATCCGGTACGAAACGGAATCGGGAACGGGGAAGGAAATCACGGTGAAAGTCGTCACCAAACGTGTGTACAACGACGGTTATCCGTTCATATATCTCAAGGATGTCGAGCGTAATACGGACCATTCATTCAAGGCCGGGACAATGATTCCGCTGATTGTCTATAACCTGAGCAATGCGCTCGGAGTGGAGTGGCTCATGGACGGAAAGGAGATTGCACCGGGGAAGGACGGGTATTTCCGGGTGGACAGGAGCTGTGTGATTTCGGCCCACATCACATATATTGACGGGTCCACTGATATCATAGAGAAAAAGATGGTTGTGAGATGAAACGGAAATTGTTCATACTGACGGCATTGGCTTGTGTGCTCGGATGCGCTCCGGAGCATGAGCCGGATGCTGCGTTCCTGGAGCAGGATTGTCTGGCGCTGGAGGTGAAAGGCGCCAGGGAGGTGCTCTATCAGCCGGAAACATGGCAGCTCGGGTTCAGCCGTGAAAACAAGCAGTTCCGTGTGCACAATGACATGATGTCGGAGTATTATGTCGTAACTTGCTCTGCCATACCGGATTTCGTGGGGCAGAAGATTACCTGCTCCGTCAAATATGCCTCCTACAAGATGACGGTATACAAGAGCAGTCTGGCTTTCGAGGTGAAGAAAATCAATGACGAGGGCGTCGTCTGGCTATGGAACTCCCGGAAGCGTGTCGGCATGACCGTCAAGATATTGAGATAAAAAACAGGCTGGTCCTTTTTGCGGGCCAGCCTGTTTCAGGTTATATGTCAATTCTGTTACCAGACGAACTCGAAGCGGATGTCCACAGGAACGCCGCCGCGGTTCACGTTGGCGATGTCTGCTGACAATGCCTCCGGAACTACTGCATGATTCGCCTCATATTCCTTGGCGAACATGTAGTTGCCTGTAGCCTGTGTGGTGATGATGAGGTTTGCCCAGTCTGCGATGGCCTGAGGAACCTTGTCGAAATTCACATGATAGAGGCCGTCCTTGTTGCGCTCGAATGCACCGTTCTCCTTCAGGAAGTTGTAGCACATCATGTTGGCACGTCCATGGGCGTCAGCGGCGCCGAAACGTACGGAGCGGACCAGGCTGGAGATGTATGTGGTGATGGCAGCCTCCTTGGAAATGAGAGGAATCTCGCCCTTGTCGATAAGGCTGCATACCATGTAGAGACCGAGAATGTCAGCCTTCGCCTCTTCCCATGTGGAAGCCTGGTTGCCGAGGGCGTCCTTGACGCTTCCGAGACCGTTTACAGTCTCCTTGATGCCGAGGCCGTGAGCCACCTCATGGAAAGTGACATTCCAGAAGAAAGCATCTGCGCTGAGGTATCTCTGCTGCTCAGGCTCGAAGAGAATCTGGCCGATAGGGTAGACAATCTTGTCGAACTTCGCCTTGATCACATTGCGGAGCTGGAGACGGCGGGTGCCTTTCGCAGCCTGGACCTCGTGGTCGTTAGGAAGGTTGATGGCGATGGTCTTTCCGCCGGCATTGGCATCACCTGCATAATAGATGGCATCGTAGACGAACATGTCAGACTCTGTTCCCGGCACGAAAGTCTTGTATTCTTCCGGACAAGGGAGGGATTTCTGGAGTTCAGGAAGCAATGCGATGTATTTGGTGAGTTCTTCGGTCTTCTTCAGGTCCTTCAGGAGGATGAAGCACTCGTATGATGTCTTGATTCCGTAGACACCGTCCTCGTAGTTCTCGATAGGGCCGATCACCAAGTCCATCTTGCTGTCTTTCATGTCCATCCAAGCGTAGTCGGACTCCTTGTATGAATCAGTCCTGAGGGCCTCGGCTCTCTTGAGGAGGTAGTTGCGGACACTCTCCTTGATGGTCATCGTGGCGGCGCTTTCGAGGTAACCGCAGATCTTGTCCACGCTTTCCTTGTATGCGTCATGATACCATACGACCTTCAGTTTGCCGTCTTCGCCTCTTCTGATCAATGTATATGGGCTGTTCTTTGCAGGATCTTCGAGTGCGTCGAATTCTTCTGCGGTCATGTCTTCCGGATAGAAGCATGCGCCGGCAGGTCTTGCGCCATAGCCTTCGATGAACGGAGCATTGTCATCCATGCGGTCCCAAGGGCCGTAGTTGATCAATGCGAAATCCTTTGCAGGACCGTCAGGCATGGACATGATGGCGTTCTTGTCGCCGAATGTCTGTTCCCAAAAAATGTTGTCGACCTCGTCGGCAGCTTTTCTGAAGAGGTTGAGCACCTCTTTTCCGTTGTCGGAAATGCCTTCCATGTAAGGAGAGCCGATCTGGAACACTGCGTAGGAGTCGATCTTCTTCTGAAGTTCTGATTTGGGTGCCCTGTTGCCGCATGAAACGACGGCTGCGAGGCATAGGCTGGTCAATAATATTTTCTTTATCATATCGGTTTTGTGTGTTATTCCAATGAAAAAACGGGACTGCGGACCATTAAGTTCGCTGCCCCGTTATTTGTTTTTTGTTTCCGGGACCGGATTTCCGGTCAATTGCGGCCCTATGCCGCGCGGAAATTAGAATGACAATGCGATCTGGATGAAATCGTCAGCCTTGAGAGCTGCACCGCCGATAAGACCACCGTCGATATCAGGACAAGCGAACAATTCCTTGGCATTTGAAGGCTTGCAGCTTCCGCCATAGAGGATGGTGGTGTTCTCTGCTACCTCTGCACCGAATTTGTCAGCGAGGACCTTACGGATGCATGCGTGGATTTCCTGTGCCTGCTCTGCTGTAGCGGTCTTGCCTGTACCGATAGCCCAAACCGGCTCGTAAGCTACGATGATCTTGGCCATCTGCTCTGCTGAAAGACCGAAGAGAACGTTCTGGATCTGCTCTGTAACGACTTCGAAGTGCTTTCCGGCCTCTCTCTGCTCAAGGTTTTCGCCTACGCAGAAGATTACGCCGAGATTGTTTGCAAGTGCAAGGTTTACCTTCTCTACGAGAGTAGCGTCGGTCTCACCATAGTACTGTCTTCTCTCTGAATGACCGAGGATTGTATATTCGCAGCCGGCTGAAGCGAGCATTGCAGCAGAAACCTCACCGGTGTAAGCTCCTTTCTCCTTGTCTGCGCAGTTCTCTGCGGAGAGTTCTACCTTTGAACCCTTCAACACCTGTGATACAGGAACGAGGTGGGTGAATGGAGTCGCGATGATAAGTCCGACAGCCTCAGGAACCTGGGCTGATTTTTCTACTACTGCTTTTGCAAGTTCTACACCTTCCGGAACGGTTGTGTTCATTTTCCAGTTACCGGCAACAATGTTCTTTCTCATAATATTTCGTACGTTTAATATGTTCTAACATGTTCTAAACAATCCGCAAATTTAATAGATTTGAATTAAATTACCAATTCTTTCCGTATATTTGCATTTTGCGACGAGAATATAAAAATTATAGATATCATGAAAAATTTTGTAGAGGAACTTAAGTGGAGAGGCATGATCCAGGATATCATGCCCGGAACAGAGGAGAAACTGATGGAAGGCCCTACAGCAGCATACGTCGGAATCGACCCGACAGCTGATTCCCTTCATATCGGGCACATGGTCAGCATCATGATCCTGAAGCATTTCCAGGAGTGCGGCCACAAGCCGATCGCACTTGTCGGCGGCGCTACCGGAATGATCGGCGACCCTTCCGGAAAATCACAGGAGAGAAACCTTCTGGATGAGGAAACATTGAACCATAACATCGCCTGCATAAAGAAGCAGCTGTCCAAATTTCTGGATTTCGAGTCTGACGCGCCGAACAAGGCCGAACTCGTGAACAACTACGACTGGATGAAGGATTACGGTTTCCTGAATTTCATCCGCGACGTGGGCAAGCATATCACCGTGAACTACATGATGGCCAAGGACTCCGTGAAGATGAGACTGTCCAATGAATCACGCGAAGGCATGTCTTTCACGGAATTCAGCTACCAGCTTCTCCAGGGATATGACTTCCTGTGGCTCTACGAGAACAAGAATTGCCGTCTGGAAATGGGCGGAAGCGACCAGTGGGGCAACATCACCACGGGTACGGAGCTTATCCGCAGGATGCTCGGCAAGACTGACGCATACGCATTGACCTGTCCTCTCATCAGGAAGGCCGACGGCAGAAAGTTCGGCAAGACCGAGAACGGCAACATCTGGCTCGACCCTGAAAGGACATCGCCATATGAGTTCTACCAGTTCTGGCTCAATGTTTCTGACGAGGATGCCGAGAGATATATCAAGATTTTCACCCTTCTCACGAAAGAAGAAATCGAGGCTGCCATTGAGGAGCACAAGCAGGATCCCGGTCAGCGCAAGCTCCAGAAGCTTCTGGCCAAGGAGATTACGATTATGGTACATGGTGAGCAGGAGTATGAGAATGCACTTTCCGCTTCCAAGATGCTGTTCGGAAACGCTACTTCCGACGAGTTGAGGAAACTTGATGAAAGGACATTCCTCGCTGTGTTCTCCGGCGTGCCTACATTCGAAATCCAGAAGTCGGATCTGCCTTGCAATATCATTGACCTTCTCGCCGTGAAGACGCAGGTATTCCCGTCCAAGGGCGAGTGCCGCAAAATGATTCAGGGCGGCGGCGTAAGCATCAACAAGGACAAGGTTGCCGACGTGGAATATGAGGTGGGCGAAAAGGATATCGTGGATGGAAAATACATCCTCGCGCAGCGTGGCAAGAAGAACTATAACCTTATAAAAATCATCTAGTTATGGATAACGGAAACACAGGAGCCAGCACGAGGCAGCTGAAGGTGGCGAAAGAACTCCAGAAGGACCTCGCCGAGATTATCAGGAGCAAGGGCATGGCCATGTTCGGAGGTGCGATGGTTTCCGTGACGGAAGTCCGCATCAGCCCGGACCTTTCCGTGGCCAAGGTGTATGTCAGCATCTTCCCTTCATCCAAGGCAGAAGCTGCAATGCAGATCATCGAAGACAATGCACGCGCAATCCGCGGTGAACTCGGCCGTCTCGTGGCCAAGCAGTTCCGCATTGTGCCTGAACTCGTATTCCATCTGGACTCGACACTTGATTATGTCGAGCATATCGATGAATTGCTGAAGAAATAGTGACGAGATGAACCTGGTCCTCAGATTTGCGGTACGTTACCTTTTCGCGAAGAAATCCCATAATGTCATCAACATTATCTCCGCGATAAGTGCCGCAGGTATGGCGACAGGTACAGCCGCACTTATAATTATAATGTCCGTCTACAATGGTTTCGACAGTCTGGTCAAGGACTCTCTCGGGAACATTGAGCCGGACATTCTGGTTTCTCCCGCCAAGGGCAAAGTCTTCGTTCCGGAGCAGGAGGCATTCGACTGGGCATACGACCAGAGCGAGGTGCTGAACATGTGCAGTGTCCTGGAGGAGAACGTGTTCGTGAACTATGACGGACGCAGCGGCGTGGTCAAGGCGAAGGGCGTGGATGCGGTCTATGAAGAGGAATCCCCGCTGAAGGACCATATCCGCGACGGCAAATTCACATTGCACAGAGGCGAGGTGCCGCTGGCTGTCGTCGGCGCGCGCACGGCCTATACCATGGACATCAGCCCGCGTTTCGTCGCTCCGATCGAAATCTACTTCCCCGCCCGTGACCGCAACATTTCGCTCGCGAACCCCGCAGCCTCCATCGAAATGGTCAAGGTTTATCCCGCCGGCGTATTTTCTGTCAATGCAGATGTCGACGCAAGCCTGATGATAGTGCCTATCGAGTCAATGCGGGAGTTGCTGGATTATGACAATGAAGTGTCATCCATAGAGATACGCATTGCGCCGGAGGCGGGAGAAGCGGGATTGAAGAAGATTATCGGAGGCTTGCGGGAAAGGCTGGGGGATGATTTCGTGGTGCGTGACAGGTTCGCGCAGAACCCTGCACTGTACAAGATGATGAAGTATGAAAAGGCGGCTATCTTCCTGATACTCATATTTATAATCATCATTATCTCGTTCAGTATCTTCGGAAGCCTGTCGATGCTGATTATCGAGAAGAAGGGGGATATAGCCACGCTCGGCAGCATGGGTGCGCCTGATGGCATGGTGCGTGGCATCTTCATGATGGAAGGCTGGCTGATTTCCGTGCTAGGACTCGTCATCGGGCTTGTCGTGGGCATCGGATTCGCATTGCTCCAGCAGAAATTCGGTTTCATAAGTATGCCGGGCGGATTCGTGACAAGGGCATATCCTGTCATTCTGGAATGGAAAGACATTGTCCTGACATCGGTCTGTGTGCTGGCGGTGGGCTTGCTCATGGCGGTGATTCCGGTGTGGAGGAACATATCTTTTTCGAAAGCCGTCTACGATGAATAAGCGTCTTGCGATAACCTGGCTCTGCTCCGTGGCGGTGCTTTTTCTGCTGGTCGTGGCGGATATCCTGGCCGGGCCGCTGAATATCGGTATCGCTGATATTTTCCGGGCCTTGTTTTCCCCGTCCGGGGGCAATGCTGATGCTATAGTGCTGCAGCTCAGGCTTCCGCGTCTGGTTACCGCAGTCGTGGCAGGTGCCGCCCTGGCGATTTCCGGAGCACAGATGCAGGCGATTTTCCGTAATCCTCTTGCCGATCCTCATATTCTCGGTGTAAGTGCGGGTGCCGGAACCGGTGCGGCTGCCGTGATGCTGATATGCGGTGCGGCCGGTATAGGGGGCCTGGCTTCAGGTCTGGGCCTGGCAGCAGGAGCCGCTCTGGGAGCCGTTTGTATATCATTGATAATCATGACGGTCTCAATGCGGGTGCACAATGCTTCCGCTCTCCTGATTACCGGCGTGATGCTGGGATTCATCATGAGCGCGGTGACTTCCATAATGCAGTATCAGGTGGATGAGACGCGGTTGAGGATGTTCTGGAATTGGTCCGCAGGCAGTTTCAGCGGCAACAGCTGGCTGGAGATATTGATAATGTCCGTGTGCCTGGCCGTCGGTACGATCCTGGCGCTGGCAGGCAACAAGGGGATGGATGTGCTGCTTTTCGGGGATGATTATGCCCGGGCGGCCGGTGCCGATGTCCGGAAGATAAGGGGAGTGTCAATGCTGAGCTGCTGCGTGATGACAGGGGCCGTGACGGCATTCTGCGGTCCCGTCGGTTTCATAGGTATCGTGGCGCCTCATGTGTCGAGGTCGCTTGCCGGCACGTCTTCCATGAGCGCGGTCCTTCCGCTTTCTCTTGTGACCGGTGCCATAATGGGGCTTGCCGGTGATTTGCTGTCCCTCATGTTCCCTGTGCCGGTTCCTGTGGGCAGTGCCATCGCTATCTTGGGCATTCCGCTGGTATTCTATATCATGTGGCGGGGCAATGGACGGCCATAAAATATCAGAGGCCGGAAGCATCGCTGCTGTCCGACCTCTAGACGTGTACTAAAACCTAAACCTGCCTTATAGATGCAATATGGTTTAGGAATGTTGCATGCAAATGAAAATATTTTTTATTTGCCAGCTTCAACAGAAAGTTTTCTGAACTCTTTGAAATCCTTCATGAGTGCAAGAGCAGCTTTGCGGGCGCGTGCGCCGGCAGCCTTGTTGCCCTTTTCTACCTGAGCCTCAGCGTTTACTGCGAACTCCTCATACTCTTTCTGGATTTTCTCAACGATCTCTTTCATGATGTTATCAGTTTATTAGTTAAACATTGAAAAACTGAACGCAATTTATGTATTATCGCATAAATATGCAAACATTATTCTTAAAAATCTTCGTCTGTAAGCTTGTAGAGAACCATTTGTCGGCAATTTTGACAAATTTTTTTCAGTGTCGGCGCCGTTTTCAGTACTCCGGGACGTGCATTTCTGCATTTCCTGGGCGAGTGTTTCCACTTCCTGTTGTCGGAAAAGTTCCAGCTGTTATAATTCCCGGAAATATCCATTGTCCATTTCGGGGCGACGGAAAACTCGACTCCGGCATTGATGGTAGCTGTCGCGTCATATAGGACATCGGTAGTTTGACACTTTAAAATCCGAAAAAAAGTTAAAAATATTTGATAGAGTTCGTTCAGAACTCTTTTTTTTGTCAAATTTAATTCTTATATTTGTATTTAGATAGTGTTAGATACTACGATATTTTGATGCAAATATGACTCTCCAATTGAAGAAAAGCGGCAGTTACACCTACTTGTACGCAATCAAATCGTTCAGAAAAGAGGACGGAAGGTGCACCACCAAGGTCGTCGAGAAGTTCGGGACCGTCGAGGAACTTCGCGAGAAGCTGGGAGGCAAGGACCCCATTGAGTGGGCGCGAGCCAGAGTCGCGGAGATGACGGCCTCAGAAAAAGAAGAGGGCCAGAAGGTCGTAGTGGAGTATGACCCGCAGACATACATACAGAAGGGCGAACAGCGCAGCTACAACGGCGGCTACCTGTTCCTGCAGAAGATATACTATGAGCTGGGGCTGGACTATATCTGCAAGAAGATAGCGAAGAAGCACAAGCTGCTCAAGTATGACCTGAACGGCATCCTTTCCATGCTTGTGTATACCAGGATACTGTATCCGGGATCAAAGCGGTCCTCTCTTGAAGATGCCGGGAAGTTCTTTGAGCAGCCCGAGTGCACTCTGGAGCAGGTGTACAGGGCTCTGTCGCTGCTTGCCGAAGAGTTCAATGAAATCCAGGCCGACGTATACAAGCGAAGCCGGAAGCTCTGGAAGCGCAACACGCAGGTGGTGTACTATGACCTGACGAACTACTTCTTCGAGTGCGAGGAGGAAGGCGGCCTGGTACAGTTCGGACACTGCAAGGAGGGCCGTCCGCTGCCTGTCGTGCAGATGGGTCTGTTCATGGACCATGACGGCTTTCCGCTGGCGATGTGCATCGAGCCGGGAAACAAGGCCGAGACCAGCACGCTCAAGCCTATGGAGCAGATACTCAAGGACAAGTTCGGCCTGTCGAAGCTGGTGGTGTGCACCGACGGCGGGCTGTCTTCATACGAGAACCGCAAGAACGACAGCGTCGGCGACAGGTCATTCGTTACAGTGCAATCCCTCAAGAAACTCAAGGGATATCTTCAGGAATGGGCACTGGACTGCAAGGGGTGGCGCACGGCCGGCTCTGACAAGGAATACGACATCAGCACCCTGGACTCCAAGGAGCATTGCGAGACGCTTTTCTACAAGGAACGTTGGGACCCCACCAAGATGTCCACCGGAGAGACGCTGGAGCAGCGCATCATCGTCACGTTCTCATTCAAGTACAAGGCGTACCTCTCTTATGTGCGCGAACGGCAGGTGAGCCGTGCGGTCGCCCTGCTGCAGAAAGGACAGGGCGTGACGTCCAGGCGCAAGAGCCCGAATGACGCCAAGCGATTCATCAAGGCCGAGCACTGCACCGCGGACGGCGAGCTCGCGCAGATAGAAAGCTATTCCCTCAATCAGGAGATGATAGACCAGGAGGCCCGCTTCGACGGCTTCTATGCCCTGTGCACTGACCTTTGGGATCCTGCGCCGGACATCATCAGACTGAACGGCGGCCGATGGATCATAGAAAACGGCTTCCGCATCATGAAGACGGACTTTGACGCAAGGCCGGTCTACGTCAGGAGGGACGACCGCATCAAGGCCCACTTCCTCACCTGTTTCCTTGCCCTGCTCATATACAAGTATCTGGAAAAGAAGGTCAACCGGGGAGGCAGGCACTTCACGACAGAGGAGATAGTGGGCACGTTGCGTTCAATGGACTTCCTCAGCATTGCCGGAGAAGGATATGTCCCGGCATATACCAGAACGGACCTCACAAACCACCTACACGGCAGCGCAGGGTTCAGAACCGACACGCAGATAGTCACAAGACAGAAGATGAGGAGCATCATCGCCCAGACCAAGAAACGCGAGAAAGATGATGACGGAAGCGACAAGCACTAGGGACGGATGGCCGAGGGGCTTCGGACGGCGTAGCCGCCCGTGGCTTCGTGAACGGGAGGGGCCCGCGCTTAAGGCGTGGGAGGGATAGCACCGACAGGTGCGTACCGGCCCGAAGTTCCTCGGCCGCAGACCACGAAAGGGCTTGTCTACTACAAAGTCAGAAAAATCCAAAGGCCCCAAATCGCCAATTCAGCGGTCTGGAGCCTTGAATTATCCTTGTTTCTACAAAATCAAAGTGTCAAAGACAGGTATGTATTATCGCATAAATATGCAAACATTATTCTTAAAAATCTTCGTCTGTAAGCTTGTAGAGAACCATTTGTCGGCAATTTTGACAAATTTTTTTCAGTGTCGGCGCCGTTTTCAGTACTCCGGGACGTGCATTTCTGCATTTCCTGGGCGAGTGTTTCCACTTCCTGTTGTCGGAAAAGTTCCAGCTGTTATAATTCCCGGAAATATCCATTGTCCATTTCGGGGCGACGGAAAACTCGACTCCGGCATTGATGGTAGCTGTCGCGTCATATAGGACATTCGTCTTTAGCGCCACATTCTGGCCTTTGGCAGAGGCGGTTGAGATAGGTTTATCTACGTTTCTGCGAGATGTGCAACCGCTAGGACATCTTTACCGGAATGATGAAGCCATTTTCGTCAAATTCGAGCCGGTCGATGCAGATTACGCGGTTGTCCCCGTCTGTCGAACCGAGTGGATGGCGGTGGTAGATGATGTAGAAATCATTGCCGCGCCGCACGACGCTATGATGTCCTGCGCCTGTTCCGTGCTTCGGGTCACTTTCCAGTATGGTTCCGATTCTTTTGAACGGACCATAAGGGGTGTCTGAAATGGAATAGGCTACACGGTAGTTGTCCTCGCGCCATTTTCCCTCGCTCCACATGAAATAGAACTTGCCGTCACGCTGAATCATGAACGGCCCTTCTACATACCCCTCAGGCGTAACTTCCCGGAAAAGACTTCCGTCTTCGAACGGGACAATGGATTTGAAATCATCCGCGAGCCTGACGAGATTGCAGTGTCCCCAGCCGCCGTAGAACATCAGCCAGTCACCGGATGCCGGGTCCTGATAGACGAACTGGTCTATCGGCTGGGCGCCGTTGACGATGTCGTTCAGAAGCGGTTTGCCGAGAAGGTCCTGAAAAGGGCCTTCAGGCTTGTCAGACACAGCTACGCCAATGCCGCCCGTATCTCCTTCATAGACATCGTTGCAAGCAAAGAAAAGGTAAAACTTTCCGTCCTTATGCACGATGGCCGGAGCCCAGAGAGCCTTGCGGAGCCAGCTTATCTCTTTGTTGGTGATGATGTTGCTGTGCTTGGTCCAGGTCTTCAGGTCCTTGGAGGAAAAGGCGTCCATATAGAGCTGCTCCTCGAATGGATGCGATGCAGTCGGATATATCCACAGTTCATCTCCGATCATTATCCCTTCAGGGTCGGCATACTGCCCTTCGAAAAGAGGGTTTGTCCATCCTGTCCATTCCGTTGTTTTCGGTGCACAGGAGAACGTGGTGAAAAATGAAACTGTCGCTAATAGTAGAATTGTTCTGAATTTCATACAAATTTTGTTTACAATAGTGGCTGATACCGCTGTCTGGAATCAGCCACTTTCAGTTACTGATCAATCTGTCAGTGAAGAGTCAAATCTGGGGTATCAGTTGCCCTGGTATGAGCCTGGCCACCAAGCGGCGCCACGCTGATTGCCGTAGCCGTCTTTGTCGAAAGCCCCGATGGAGTCGAGCCAGCCGAGGAAGTCTTCACCAACCTTGGCATAGTCATAGACTTCCTTGTTGCCGGCCATAACCTTTCCACACTTGGTGTTACTGCAGGATTTGATGGCTGCGCGAACCTCTGCGTCGGAAAGCTTCGTGAAAGATGTCGTGCCGTTCCACAGGTATTTCATAGAAGCATCTTTCCACAAGAGATTCAGCTCCGATGCAGAAGCGACATTGGCAATAGTTTGGTCATTTGAAAGTGGAACGAACTGTCCGTTGCCGTTCACCGCGCCAATGAGAACGTTTCCACCAAGACTCTTGAGAGCCTTGCCTGAATTTGGCATATCTACGGCTTTCTGTCCGTTTTCCTGAATGAGAAGGTTGTTTACAAGCATAGAACCATATTTTGGATCTGATTCGCAGCGTACCACTGCACCCCAGTTTGCCGCAGAAAGTGTGCTGCAGGCAACGAGCATTCCTCCGCCGCCATTCACGATTCCGTTGGTCCCGGCACCAACGTCATTATGTGCAAAAGTCACATTGTAGAGACAGGACATACCATCATTCACGTGAACCAACTGGCCAAATCCTCCGCTGAAGGTGTTGTTCACGAAACGGCATGCATTCATATACACACGGCTCATGTTATTTGCTGAGCGGATAAGCCCTCTGGCATCTTTTCCTGCACGACAGCCGTCAAACAAGACGTTATCCAGCCTTAACAGTCCCTTGTAAACAAGAAGAACCGGTATCTGATTAACTGCATCAGAAACGCAACTCTTGAACTTGCAGTTCGTGAAATTTCCCCTGGCATCTCCGGAACCGCCGGCCGCTAACATGATGCAACCTTCACCGCTGCCCTTCAAATTCGCGAAAGTGATACCGTTAAACGTAGGCTCCGTCTGATTGCCGAGTGTGAAGAGGCGGTTTGTGGCATTTCCGTCAAAGATAGTCTCATAGAGGGAAACATCGCGCTTGCTCACATCAGTTCCAGTGCTTGCCGGGTCGTAACCGCCAAATACATTGAACTCGACCATGCGCGGATATCCGCTAAACTCAATCTTGCGTTCTGTTACCGCATAGTTTCCTCCGGCAAAATAGAAATTCCTGCCTTCAAGTTTAATCGCATTGTTGTTTGAATCATTCTCGTTCTGTTTGATAAAATCAAGGAACTCTGTGATGTTGAATGCATTCTCCCATGAAGAACCATCCCTTCCGCCAGCAGCATTTTCCTTGACGAAAATGTTGCGTACAGACTCATCGAGTTCGAGTTTGATTTTTCTTATTCGTCCGGCATTGAATGTTATGTCCTTAAGATTCCTTGTCGCGGAGATTGTTCCGTGATTTGTCGTCACCTCCACAGAGATGGTTCCGGTCACAGTCTGAGGAGCAACAGCAATAGCGTTCCAACCGGATCCTCCAACTTCTATCATCTCTTTGTGGCTGCCATTGTCATAAACATTCTTGCACAGAATTTCGACGTCGCTCTTTCCTATGCCCTCCTTTAGTTCAAGCTTTCCAGTCTTTGCGTTAAGATAATACTCTCCGCCGAAGGAAATGCAGTCGGAAGAGAATTTTACCTTAGTCACTTCCATCGGAGCCAGAGAAAGTTTATTGGCTATCTCGGCCTCGATTATGGAAACGGCATTGTGCATAGTAAGCTGCGGAATATCGAAGCCGGTCGCCTGTGCCGTGCCATAAAGAGGCATAGTCTCAAGGTGTGCCTTGTTTCCGTTTCTTTTCTGCTCGGGAGTGTAGAGAGAATAGGCCTTTTTGACAGGCTTGCCGTCAACATTCTCATACAGCCAACCATCAGAATCCATGGTCAGGCCGGACTCGAACGGGAAGACAGCCGTGTAATCATAAGCCTTTCCCTCCTCCGGAGTGAACTCCGTGGTGTAGAATGTGTTACCCTGCTTATTCCACGCTGCGCCTTCTTTCGGAGCGAATTTGAATTCGTATGAGTTTTCCGAAGAAGCGAAGACATTCAGAGCGTCGCCCGAGTTCCAGACGAGTTGATTCCCGTCGAAAAGGGCTTTGGTCGGAGCGTCGTTGTCCTCTGATGAAGAAGCAACAAGTGAGAATGTTGCACCCTCGACAGGAGCGACATAATCATTGCGGGAAGTTCCTGGTGTCGGATCCTCTATCTTTTCCGCACAAGAAGAAATAGCTGCAGCTATAATTGCAGCCATTATGTATTTGATTTTTTTCATCGCCAGCCCTCCTTATAAATCATCATCTTCTCCGTATGGGTCAATCCCTATACCATACTCTTTTTTTGTTGATGTTGAAGTCGCGAAACCGCATTCGGTTGCTACATTGATAACCATAATTTCAGGGGAATTGTAATCCTCACCCCGGTCGTTTTTGTGTATTAATGACATAGTTGGAATTTTTTATGGAGTATGCCCGCAAAAGCAGCAATGGCCGTTGAGGGCATACTCCAGAAGTTTATTTATTTGCCCTGGTATGAGCCTGGCCATACGGCTGAGCTGTTTTTGTAGATGTCGAAAGCATTGATGCTGTCGAGCCATTTCAGGAAGTCTTCGCCTGCCTTGCTGCCGTCATAGACTTCAGTAGAACCGGCATAGAGTTTTCCGGTGTTGGCGTTGCTGTATGACTTGATTGCAGTGCGGAGCTGTTCAAGAGAGAACTTCGTGAAGGTTGTAGTTCCGTTCCAGAGATAGTGACGTGAACCGTAGTTCCATTCGAGTTTAAGTGCCGCAGCTGCAGCCCTGTTGGCGAATGCGTCATCATTGGATGAAGCTTCATACTGGCCGTTGACATTGATGCTTCCTACAACGACATTGCCTCCGAGAGACTTCAGCTTTCTGCCGGATGACGACATGTCTATGGCTGTCTTGTCCTGCTCCTGGATTATGAGACTGTTCACGAGGCGGGAACCACTGTTCGGGTTTGATTCGCAGCGGATGGCAGGATTGGCGTTGGATGCTACGATTGTGCTTGAAGCGATGAGCATTCCTCCGGTGCCGTTCACGACACCGGTTGCGCCGCAGCCGTTGTCATTTCCGGCGAAGGTTACGTTGTGCATACAAACGTTGCCTCCGAACTCATTAAGATGAACGAGCAGACCGAATCCGCCACCGCCGAAAGTATTGTTGATAAAGGTGCAGGCATTGAGATATACCCTGCTCTCTTTCTGGGCTAGACGTATGAGTCCACGGACACCGCCATCTGCACGACAACCGTCAAAGGTTACGTTGTTGAGTTTTGCGAGTCCCTTTCTGACCATCAGTATAGGGTTCTGACCACCTGAACCGGTACATTTGCGGAATGTGCAGTTAGTGAAGTTCACGCGGGCGTCTCCTGAGCCTCCGGCAGCCAACATGATGCAACCTTCACTGTTACTCTTCAAGTTAGCGAATGTGATACCGTCGAACGTAGGCTCCGTCTGATTGCCGAGTGTGAGGAAGCGTTTGCTTCCGCTGCCGTCGAACACTGTTTCAGAGTTCCTGCTGCTGACGTCTGTACCTTTGCTGGCAGGGTCATAGCCTCCATGTACACGGAATTGCACTCTGGAGCCGTATCCTGAGTATTCCACTTTTATGTCTTCTACGGAATAGGTTCCGCCGATAAAGTAGAAGTCCCTGTCGTCCACATTGTCGGCATTCTCATCAGATTCTGCCTGGGTTCCGTTCTTCTGTCTTATCATCTTGAGGAAGTCAGCCATTCCCATTGCGTTCTCCCATGAGAGACCGTTTCCGTTTCCGGATACCACCGGTTTCACGAAGTAAGGAAGGAGAGGAACTTTCTCTGCATCGCCTCCAGGAATGACGGTTGTACCTTCGTCCCAAGGGGCCACTGAAGGAGAGTTGATGGAAATGATTGTTCCGGAGATGTTTATGTCCATGTCATATCTGAAGCCTTTCTTGATCTCAGGTACGCCGTTCAATGTTATGTCCTTTCCATTGTAGTTGAACGTAACAAACACCTTGGAATCGTCTGCCTCGGAAGGGACTACAATCGCCGTATAGGTCGTTCCGTTCTGTCCTGAAACGGCACCTTCGGCAGCAGCAATATACGGGCTGATGTACATCCTGTCAGAGTTCGGCTGACCTTCGGTGAATCCTGTAGAAGTCCACACTCTGAATCCCTGGACACGGGCGCTGCCTTCGATTCCGGACAATGTGAAGCTGACCTTGGCCATCTGTCTTTCCATTTTCAGACGCAGGCTTCCGTCGCTTGTCTTGACAGCATCCTCAACGGTGCAGGTCATATAGTCAGCCGCAGCAAGGCGGTCAGCCGTGCGCTGCGAAGACTGGAGTTCGAAGTTGCCGAAAGTCGTGGATTTCTCCGTGGCAGGGTAGAATGCCGAATAGCTGACTGGAGCGGAACCCCAGCGGAGATAATAATTGTCCGTCGTCTGCCATCCCTTGTCCGTAAGCTTGTAGGTCACGTGACCGTCGTTGCAGAGCAGGGCAATCATATCACCCTTGTTGAACTCGGTTTCTTTTCCATCCGTAATCGGATTCGATTTCGTGTATGGAGAAGCTATTTCCGGGATTATGCGTATGGCACGTTCGTCGCTGCCGAACGAAAGCAGCTCTTTTTCCTTCTCGCAAGAAGAAAATGCAAGCATCGTTGCAAGAACGGCCATTATTTTTGTTATTCCTGATTTCATAGTCATTTCCCTGTTATTTTGTGGTTATTGACATACGGCCGGAAGAGACCGATTTTGTCGTAGAAATGTTTATCGTGAGCTCGGATGTCTTTCCTGGAGCGAGTGTCACATCGGACTGTGATGCCCAGACATACTGGCGTTTGTTGAACGTAGCCTTGACCGACAGCGAGCCTGTCGCTACAGTCTGAGGTACAGTGATGAGTTCATAAGAATTCTCTCCTACATTCGGGAACATATTGACAGGAGCGCCGTCAGCAACGACTTTCGGAGCATCTGCGCCGAGGTCGCATTTTCCCTCTGCCTTGAGTCCGCTTACGGAAAGCGATGCGATTTTTGACGTCTCTACCGGAACACCGTTCAGAGTGACTTTTACGATCAGCCTTGCGTTGAGGTGACCGAGATTGAGCTGAATCTTGCCGCCGGCGAGATCAGTCGAAGGATTCACGCTGCCTTTCCAAAGCACGAAGTCCGCTGCCGTGAGTTCTGCCGCTGTCGCCTGGTTGCTTGGGCAGGAAACAGGAACAATGCCGTCAACTGCCTCTGCATAAGGAGCATAAGCGGTGACTGTTACAGTCGTACCCTTGCCGTCCCACAGCATGGTTTCTCCGTCATCGGCAATGTATTCGTTACCGACCTGAACTATCTTCTTGTTGTAGGAATAAATGCCTTTAGGGTTCGTGAGAATAAAGCCGAACGAATCCGGGCTGCTGATGGAATTTCCGCCAAAAGGAACGGCTGATACGTTGAAACGCAGAGCTTTGGCAGCCACTCCTTCAAGGCACGGGTCGTATGCTCCAGGAAGAAGTTTTTCCGGATTTCTCGCCTTGCCTCGTCCGTCTACAGCGAAACCGTCACACCATTCTGCGAAGACCTTACCGATTTCTGCAACAGGGCAGATGACAGGGCTGAACTCACGTGCATAGCCATCGAGCTCTGATGCTGTGGCGTATGTCGCGAGGGATACTTTGGCATTGTTCCAAATGTATGCTCCATTCTCAAGTGAACCGAAATTCTTCAGGTCCGCGTCGTATGTGACATCTGTAGTAGCGGACTGGAGTTCTCCGGCCACCTTGTTGAATATGTTGTGACCGCCTGAAACTGCAACTTTTCCGTTTCCGTTGAGGAGGAATCCCGGAGCACCGTTTGTGTTCAGGCTGATGTTGTTCGCGAAGAAGGAACCGTTTCTTGAGTCGGATTCGCAACGGATTCCGGCAGTCGTGTCATCAGAAATAATCGTAGAATTGAGGACAAGCATTGCACCGCCTCCGTTGACGGTTCCACCAGATCCTTGCCAGCCAACGACATTTGAGCAGAAAGTCGAATTGTTGACGCAGATTGTTCCGGAAGAGAGCTGCAGGCCTGAACCCCAGTCGTATTTGACGCTGTTTCCGTGAACGCTGCACTTGTCGAGGAACAGGATAGCCTTGTCATTGTTGCATCTGAGCGCACCTCCTCTCGAAACTCCTGAGCACCCGGTCAGTTCGCAAGCCTTGAGTCTTGCCTGTCCTGCCTTGACATAGACTGCGGCACCTCCGGCATAGCCAGGGGTGGTGGCCGCACTCACGCAATCCTCAAAACGGCAATTTACGAATTCTACCCAAGTATCGGCATCGCCGTCAACAAAGACTCCGGCTCCGCTCTTCTGTGAGGAAGCAGTCTTTTCGTTGATGTAGCCGTTGCGGAATATGATTCCGTCAAAAGAAGATGTTCCTCCAAGGACACAAAGAAGTCCGCAGTCTCCTTCATCGGCTCTGTTGTTCTTGTTGACATCGCCGCTGAAAACTGTCGCGTGATTCACCACGTCTCTGGCAGTTACATCGGTGCCTTTGCTCATGATGCTGTATCCTCCCATCACGGCGCCGATTTTCTTTCTTATCTCAGGACCGAAAACGGAACCGCTTGACATGTAATAATCTCCTTCAGAAAGGTAGATTTTAGCCTTTGACAGATCCGTCTGGTCTGAAAGAAGTCCCAGGAACGTGTCGGCATCATAGGCATTTTCCCATGATGAACCGTCCATTTCGCCCTCGCCGAACGGAGTGACGAATATGGCTGTTTCCTTGTTTCCTCCGAAGTCTTCGTCACCGAGGTCGTCATCGCTCGAGGATGCAGATGGAGGAGGAACCATCTGGTATGTCTTCTGACAAGAGCCTGCTCCCAAGAGGGAGATGACGGCCAGTGTCATAAAAAATGTTCTTCTGATATTCATAGTTATCCTTCCTTATCTGTTAATATCTTCATATCCCGGGTTCTGCTTGAGATGTTTGTTCTGTTCCAGAGCCTGACGGGAAATAGGGAAAATTTCATAGTGCGTGTCAGCATCCTTCGGCTTGTCCCACCAAGCTTCCTGGAATCTTCCGAAACGGATCAAGTCAGTCCTTCGGCGTCCTTCCTGAATGAATTCACGTCCCCATTCGTCGAGCATCTCATCGAGATCGAGTTTTACGCTGCCTTCAGGCTGATAAGCTATTGATGAATTGAAATCGACATAGTTTCTCTTCCTGACCTGATTGAGGAGCTTTCCTGCCTCGTCTGCCTTGCCTGTGCGGAGAAGTGCCTCCGCTTCGGAGTAGTAAATTTCAGCATAGCGGATGAGTGTGAGGTCAGACTCTATGTAGTAGCCTCCGGTGAAGGAGTAAAACGGATATTTCACGCAGAAAAGACCTGAGTTGAAGTCTCCGTTGCCGAGCTTGGATTCCTTGCCAGTACCTACTATGATGCCCTCTTCTCCCTTGTTCAGGAACTGACCGACCTGGTCGCGGAGATAGATAACATATTGGTTGTCCGGATTCATTGCATAACCGGAAGCTGTCTTCGAGTTTGGAATTTTTCCCTCAAGGAAAAACATTCCTTCGCGGGTGTTCACGCTAGTGTTCCTGTATTGTGCCCAGCGTTTGTCACCGGCATATTTCTGGAACTTCTGAGATGGCATTCCAAGTTTGTAGTTGAAGAGCTGACGTGGATTCTGGTTGTCGTAGCTCGGCGACAGAGCATATTTCGGGTTTCTCTCACCGTTGCCTTCGACGCCGAGATAGTTGGCGCAGCCGTAAGGAAGACAACGTCCGTAGAATGTGCGTCGGTCGTTCTGCATATGCCAGCTTTTGGTAGTGTAGGAACCAGGGAAGCCGAAGATGACTTCGTTGCAGTTTTCATTGTTCCAATCGAATGGTTCCCACCAGTTCTCGGCCAGAGTGTATTGGCCGAATTCTCCTTGTCTGATTCTCTGACACCAGCTGACCACGTCATCGTAGTGAGGAACACCGATCCATTTCTCAGCATTGAGGTAGAGTCTTACCAGGAGCGCTGCGGCAGCACCTTTGGTGAATGAACCCTGGGTTGCGCCCGGGCCTGACGTTCCGACCTTGGCAGGAAGGTAGTTTACGCCATCCTTGAGTTCTGATTCAATGAATTCAAACAATCTTTCCGGTGACACCTGCACCCTGTTTTCAGGGAGATTGTTTACAGATGCGTCGGATGTGGTAGTAAGAATGCAGTTCCTGTAGCAGTTGAGAAGTCTCAGGTAGAGATATGCCCTCATTGTGCGGAGCTGACCTTTGAAAGCTTCGAATTCCGCTTCCGTAAGAGAGAACTTCGACGGATTCAGCTTTGAGAGGTCGTCAAGTACAAGGTTGCACTGTCCGATGCCGGTGTAGCAGGCGTTCCACTCCCCGGTCCAGCTCCAACTGTCTTCAATGCTGCTCCAGTTGTGTCTGTGGAGGATTTCCCACTTTCCGCCGTCATACCACCAGGTACCTCTTGTCGGGGTGATGAAATGGTCACCGGTCAGTTCTTCGTGCTCATAGAAGTCATATTCACTGCAATATACGTGTTCAAATGGACGAAAGACTGCTTGAATGACATCGGCCTTCGTGTTATAGTAGTTGTTGGTCATCACCTGGTCGTAGACCGTCTCGCTGAGGTCCGTGCAGGCAGATGCACCGATAATTACGGCTGCAAGAGCCGAAAACCTTATGATATTTTTCATTTTTCTCATGATTTTAGAAGCCTATCTGTACTCCGAATATAAACTGGAATGCCGAAGGATAGTAGTTGTACGAACCTCCGAATGTTCCCGGTGTCAGGCCGTTGACCTCGTAAGTTGAAGGATCCACGCCCTCGAAGCGAGTCAGTGTATAGAGGTTCCTTGCGGTTCCGAAGACCCTGAAGTTTTCGATGAACTTCCTGTTGAGGCGGAGAGTATAGCCTAGGGTGATATAGTCGAGTTTGAGATAGTCGCCTTTCTCAATGAAATAGTCAGTGATGACGTTCAGACCTGTCTTGATGTGGGCATTCTTCGAATATGCTTTCGTGAGGACATTTCCGGTCATTCCCTGAAGTCCGAAATAGAAGTCATGGACATTGAAAATGTCGAATCCGGCTGCGCCCGTGAAGGCAACGGCAAGGTCGAAGTTGCCCCAGGTGAAATTGTGGGTCATGCTGCCCGTGAATTTCGGCAGGCCGTTTCCTGTCACGCATTTGTCTTCCTCGGAACCTTCAGCGATAGGAATAATATTGTCGTTGTGGTCGTAGATGAGCCAGTTTCCGGCCTTGTCCACTCCGGCATATCTCCAGGTGTAGTAGTTTCCGATGCGCTGTCCTTCCTCGATTCTCTGGAGATATCCAGGGTTGTTAGGATTGGACATCGTGCAGACATTGTAGTATTTCTGTCCCTGATAAATGTCGTTTGAGAAACTTACGAAACGGTTGTCATTGGTCGCTCCGACGAGAGTGAAACTCCAGCTGAATTTGTCCTTTCTGATGGCATTGACATTGATGTCGAACTCGAATCCGCTGTTGCGGAGGGTACCGACATTGGTGAATATCGTCGTGAAAAGGTGCGGTGGAACAGAAACATTGTAATCGCCCAGCAAATCAGACTGTCTGCGGATGAAGTAGTTCAATGAACCGCTGACTCTGTACTTGAAGAGGGAGAAATCCACACCGATGTTCTGGTTGTGTCCTTTTTCCCAGCGGAGTTCCGTGTTCACGTTCTTGGACGGGCCCCATACGTGGAAGCTTGATCCGTTATACTGGTAATATCCGAATGCGCGGTAGGTCGCAAGGGAGTTGTAGCTGCCGAAGTCCTGGTTTCCGGTGACACCGTAGTCGTACCTGAACTTGAGGTCGTCGAGCCACGAAGAAGCTTTCTTCATGAATGGTTCGTCAGAAAGTCTCCAGCCCACTGAAACTGCCGGGAAGTTACCCCATTTGTGATTCTGTCCGAATTTTGAAGAACCCTCGTGACGAAGGGAAACTGACAGGAGGTAACGCTCTTTCCAGTCGTAGTTCAATCGTCCGTAGAATGAAATGAGCTTGCTGTCGTTCTTGTATGAGCCGAGGCAGATCTGTCCTTCCTTGGATGCCCATTCGCCTGCTCCGAGGTTGTTGTAGCCAAGTCCGTCGGAGGTGAAATCCTGGTTGCTTGCGGACATTCCGGAATTGACGACATAGAAGTAGCTGTATCCGGCCATTGCCCTGAGGCGGTGGCCTCCGAACTGTGCGCTGAAATTCGTCACCCAATCAAAATTGGTCTGGGAACTTTTGTCGAATGAACGGGATGCATCACCCTTGATCTTGTCATTTTCATGCCAGGAAATGGTTGAAGGAGCGAAATATCCGTTGAATTTGTCGACCTCATATCCGGAAACCGTGGCCTTTGTCGTAAGACTGTAATCCGGGTGCTTCGGAGTAAAGAGCGGAAGAAGGTTCATCTGTACGCCCGTGTTCCATTCAAGAAGCTTTATCTCCGTGTCGTGGGTGAGCTGAGTCATTGATTCCACGACATTGGAATAGTTGGAGCCTGCAGGGAAATGGTAGTAACCGTTGGCTGTCGATTCATCATATATCGGAGCCGTCGGGTTTATGACGAGGACGTTTGAATATGAACCGGTCATCCTGTTGCGTTTGATGATTCTCGGAGTCAGATTCGCAGTGAAAGTGAAGAGACCGCTTTTTGTGGTGTGGTTCACTCCTGCTCTCGCTCCGTATTCGCGTCTGTCGGAGCTCAGGTCAATGCCTCGTGCGTAACGATAGTCGGCGGTAACGCGGTAATTGGTCTTGGCATTTCCTCCGGAAACCGTAAGGGTGTGCAAGTGGTTGAGACCCAATCTTGTGGTGGCCTTGAACCAGTCAGAGCTTGCGCCGAGGTCGTCGAGAGGGTTGTTTACAGTCCTGTATGCGCGGTACTGTTCGGCGGTCATCATGTCAAGTTCGTTCTTCGGCAGATTAAAAGTAACGGTTCCGCTGTAAGTCGTGTGGATGTTGCCGTCCTTGCTTCCCTTTTTGAGGTTGACGAGAATGACACCATTACTGCCGCGGGTTCCGTAGATTGCAGATGCTGCACCGTCCTTGAGGACATCGATGGACTCGATATCGGCAGGGTTGATGTTGGTCAGGTCACCTCCCGGAACACCGTCAACGACTACGAAAGGACCATTGCCCGCGCTTCGTGACGACACGCCGCGGATCTGGATGCTTCCGATGTTGTTCGGGTCTGCGACAGCCGTGTTGGAAACGCTCACTCCGGATACTTTTCCCTGGATGAGCATTGAAGCGTCAAGACTGCTGACAGAACTGAAGTCCTTAGAACCGATGTGGGAGATGGCGGAGGTCATTTCCTTTCTTTTCATGGAGCCGTAACCGACTACCACGACCTCGTCAAGTGCGGTTGATTCCGTCTGGAGGACAATTCTCATGTCTCCACCGCTGACATAAACTTTCTGTGATTTGAATCCTATAGAGGAGATGACCAGAGAGGCGCCCTTGGGTGCATTGATTTCGAATGCTCCGTCAATGTCAGTCACGACTCCGGTCTGCGTGCCGTCGATGACGACACCTGCCTGGATTACCGGTTCTCCGTTGGCGTCCACGACCACACCTTTCACTGGAGTGACCTGCGCAAAAGCGGAAATCGCAGAGAAAAATGAGGCAAGGACAATGATGACCGGCAAAAGTCTTTTTTTATCCATGTTATTGATATTATTGGTTTTCAGTTAAGAGTTGCTTACCTTCGTCCGCGTTCGGACAAAGCCTTGATGAGTTTTTCCGGAGCGTCTGTCATTATCATCTTCACGTCCGGGAATGTTGTGATAAGTTCGTCGAGCTGGGCCCCGTCCACGTCATACTCCGGAATCTTGTTGTTAAGGACGCTGAGCATACATACCGAGCAGAGCATGCCGTCACGGACGGCGGTGCCGATGGATGTGCTGCCGGAAGTCGGGGAATAGCTGTACTGAACGAAATATGGACCTTCAAGTCCTTTGAGCGGCTCATAAGCCGTTGCCCAGGTGTAGGCGTGTGCACGGGGAGAAATCGCAAGGACTTCACGGCATTTTTCCACTGAATTGCAGTAGAACCATACCTGTTCCATCATTCCGAGTTTCTCCACAACGGCCATTACCTCTGCCGTTGACGCTGTTCGTGGTGAATAGTCGAGGTCTACATAAATTTTTCCACGGCAGGCCTTGAGGAACTCTTCGAGAGTAGGCATTGTCTCGTTTGTGGGATTGCCGTTACGGTCAAGCAGCTTGTAGGATTTGATTTGTTCAAGCGTCAATGACGGGATGTCTCCGTTTCCTGTAGTTGTCCTGTTGATGGAGAGGTCATGGCAAATCACGATCTGACCGTCCTTGGTCCGATGGGTATCGCATTCGAGAGCATCAGCACCTGATGCAATGGCAGCTTTTACCGCAGAAATTGAATTCTCGGGAACTGACTTGTCAGTGGTGTGTGCCCTGTGGGTCATTACCCAGATTTTCTTATAGGAAGGGTCTTTGAAGTTCCGCTGTGCGGAAGACAAGGCTTCCAGCTGATAACAACGGATTGTTTTGGTGAAGTCTTCATCCAATGCATCAGACGATACGCTTATCTTCCAGTCTGCACTTTCTGAATAGGCGTGAACTGCTGCAGAAGGAGTTACAGCCTCTACAACAGGGGAGCCGTCACCGAAATCGACGGTGAAGGTCGTGCCGGAGCCGACTCCTTTAAGGTATACGTTTACGTTTTCCTTGAGCATTACACGTGTCGGAGCTGACACGGAAGGATTGGCAGGGATTTCTACCTTATTGGATGAACATCCCGCGATGAGAAAGGCGACGAGCGCCGCAACTGCTGTTTGCATTACTTTGTTTAATGACATGGTGTATTAGTTTTTCTTGGAAACTCCGGACCATCCGGTTCATTCCAATCGTGCACGGCACAAAAGTAGAAAGCAAAACGATAAATTGTACTACCCGATTTTCGCAAAGGAAACTAAAATCGGTTTAGGGAAATGCTAATATATTGAACACCAATATATTCCCTAGCTCGACCAAATCGAACTAGGGAATGTGTTTTTGTAATTTTTAATGATTTTTACAGCTCTTTAAGCGTTTTTTCGAACTGCTCTTTCGGGATGGCAAGCTTCGAATTCATGCTTGACCGTTTGTTGTAGACAGTCTTTATCGAGTAGTGGAGAAGTTCGGAAATCCTTGCGCTTTCAGTGACTCCGAGCTTGATCATTGCGAATATCCTCAGCTCTGTGGTAAGCTTCTCGTTATCCTTGAGAACTATGCGGCATTCCGGTTTCAAAAGGGAGTTGAAGTCTTCCACAAAAGTCGGAAATATATCGAGAAAGGCCGAGTCGAAACTGTCGTACATGTGCTTGAGTTCCTCGTTTTCAATGTCCCTGGACGGATTCGTAAGCTCGATTACATAGTCGGTGTTGCCGCGCCTCAGGCTCGTGTTTATGCGTCCACGGAAAGCTAGAAGCCGGTCGATATATGAGGAATAGAGCTGGAAGAAGCTGGCGATGTAGCCGTTGGAAATGCGGTTGGAACGCTCCAGGCGTCTGGTGATCAATCTGCCTTTCCGCATAAGGGAAACCATATGGAATAAGACGGCTATGAGAATAATTGCAAGAATCGAAAGGAGCCCCAGACTTAATGAGAGCTGCCTTTTTTGGCTCAGAATCTGCTGCCGCAGCAACCTGTCCGTCTCCACGATTACATCCATTCCCAGAATCCTTCGTGTCCTGGAGCGGAACTTGAGCATCGAAGAGTAGGAATAATCGGAAAACTTGTCAAGAATCCCGGCATCCACCGAGTCCCGGAGCATTTTTGCAATCCGGGTGAACGCTGCGACATCCTGATTTGAGTTCTCCAGGTCAATGATGGCCGCTTTCAAGAGACAATTCAGGCGTTCCTCCTCACATCCGCCCATTTTTTCATATATGATATTTCTCTCGTAGAAGACGAACGACTCGGCAATAGAACCTTTCGTGGCAAGTTCCATCCTTTTCCTGTTGCACTGCATCGCGTAGTCATAGTCATTGAGTATCAATGCCTTCTTTTCCTGCGAACGCAGTCCGTATTCAGAATTCTCCGGCGCGTAAAGAATGACAGAATCCATGTAGGCACGATAATGTTCCTCATACATGTCCTGAAATTCGAGGCGTGAACCGTCAACGTGGAAAAGCTCGTAGCAGAGGAATTCCTTGACCTCGAAATATTCGAAAAGGAGTGTTTGCGGAATGGATTTCTTGTCAATGGAATCGATTATGTCGCTGCTTTCCTTATAGTATCCGAGCGTTGTCAAGATTCGTGCAATACGGATAGCCGCCTTGACCGCCATATAATGGTCGGATGCTTCGGATGCCATCTTTTCGACATGCTCAAGGGCCGCGATGGTGGAGTCGGAGTCGAAGTAGCTGTATTCGTATGCCACATCCAGCCATGCTTCCATCTGTTCGCGTCCCTCCAGCTTTTCGCACGCCTCTTTCTTCATCTGAATCTTCGCTATCTTGCGGTTCTCATAGACATCGAGACTGTCGAACTTCCCGACAAGATCTTTCAACAAAGTCCGGTTGTCCGGTGAAAGAGGCTGAACCGCCGAGCTGACGGCCAACAGGGATATCAAAAAGGAGAGGATTGTCATAGTCAAAATTTTAATTTGCAAAAAAAATCAATCATATCAAGAAAGACATCAGATCAGATGGAGTAACGCACTCAAAATGCGCATCAGGGTAAGCTGCCGTAAATGAGGCAGGCGCACCTACACGCTTGCCTTCCTTCCTCTTGATTTCAAATCCTGTCATCATGCCATCCTCAATTTCAATGAGATCCACCTCTTTCTTCTGCTGAGTCCTCCAGAAGTAATGCTGAACAAAGGTTCTGCCAGCATAGTCGTTGCGTTTGATGCGTTCTGCAATCAAGAAGTTTTCCCACATATGACCAAGTTCCTCAGGGGATCTGAGAGATACCGGAGCCATATTTCCTATCACTCCATTGCGGATTCCCATATCCCAAAAATATATTTTACGGGCAAATTTAAGTTCATTACGCTGATTCTTTGCGTAAGATGGGAGGGTGAAGATGATATAGCACTTTTCCAGAATGTCAATATAACGTTCTACCGTTTTAGCATCGACACCTACAAGACCGGCCAGTTCATTGGCAGATACAGTCGATCCTATCTGGAAAGCCAAAGCCTGCACCAGTCTGACAAGTTTGTCCTGCTTGGCAATTTCGTTCTCCTCCAGGACGTCTTTGTAGAGATAACTGTCAATGAGTTCTTTAATGACTTCCTTTTCGTCGCCAGGGGACGTCACGACTTCGGGATAGTACCCATAAATGAGGCGGTGATCAATCATACGTGACTCTTCAAGTACACTGGTTTCATCCGCCATTTCCTTAAAAGAGAGAGGATAAAGTCTGAATTCACGCTTCCGTCCTGTCAAAGACTCGTTTACGGCCTCTGCCAATTTAAAAGCAGAACTACCGGTGACAATGACCTTTACATCATCAAACTTCTCAGCTACAATCTTGAGCATATTGCCGACATTCCCGATCTTCTGAGCCTCGTCAACGAAGAGAAAGTTCTTGTTGCCGATGAGAACTTTCATCTTGGTATCATCTACGTTTACGAACATAGTCTGCACATCCGTATTGTCCCCGTTGATTTCAAGGTCGTTTGCATCCTCGGGAATCATGGCACCTGCAAGTGTTGACTTTCCAACCTGACGTGGTCCCATTATGGTTACTATCTTTTTCTTTGCAAGGGCGTTTTGTATTCTTTCTTCAATTGCTCTCTTTATCATGGCGTCAAAGTTTTATAGTCTCATATGCAAATATACTTAAATTCCCTAAATATTAAAAGATTTGCGGATTGAACTCCTGAAATATTATAAGAATTACGGAGTCTGAGCACATTCCGCATTGATCGATCTATCAAATTCATCAAGCGACAGCTCAGGATATTTTTAAAAATCCCTTATCTTTGGCTATCGGAACGCAAATAGTTGTAAACTATAAAACACAGAAATATGGTACCAGATTGGGCTAAAGAGCAGAATTGCAGCATTACGGTCTGCGACAAGGACGGGATTATCGTTTATATGAATGACCGGGCGGTGGAACAGTACAAGAAACATGGAAATCTTGTGGGAAAGAACCTTTTCGACTGCCACAATGAGCATGCGATGGGAATAATCAGGAAGCTGCTGGCAGAAGGCGGCACAAATTCCTACACCATCGAAAAGAACGGCGTACACAAGATGATATTCCAGAGTGCCTGAAAAGAGAACGGCGACGTAGCAGGATTATGCGAAATCTCCATGATAATTCCAGCCGAATTGCCTCATTACGTCCGCAGCACTCAATCTTAGTGATTGATATTCAGCAACATTCAAGAATCCCTTAAACGGGAAATCAACAGCAATCGAAATATATGACTAAATTCTACTATATTTTAATTTCGACAATTCTGCTGCTTTGTACAACATACCTTCTGAATGCCCAGGAGCGCGATCCTCGCACGCGGACATACATTTCGCCTGCCAGGGTCGTATGGCAGAGTGATGCCGGTGTACGTCTTTCCGATGTCCTGCTGAAACCGGGTAACGGGCAGGCCTACTGCAACAATGACACTCCTGAATCGTACTGCATCATGAAATCTGGAGACGGAGTGCATCCTGCGATCCTTCTCGACTACGGAAAGGAATTGCACGGCGGACTTCAGCTCGTCACCGGACCGATCGGAGACCCTGTCAAAGTGCGTGTACGCTATGGAGAATCGGCAAGCGAAGCAATGTCCGAGGTCGGCGGCAAGGGCGGCGCGACGAACGACCACTCAATAAGGGACCAGATAATATTGCTTCCAATGATGGGCACGGTGGAAATCGGTAATTCAGGATTCCGTTTCGTGCGCATTGACCTCATTGATAATGACCGGGAGCTGAAACTCAAGGAAGCGAGGGCCATTTCAATAATGCGTGATATTGAATATGTCGGTTCATTCCGCAGCAGTGACGAGCGCCTGAACCGGATTTGGGAGACGGGAGCCTATACTGTGCATCTGTGCATGCAGAATTTCCTCATAGAGGGCATAAAGCGCGACAGGCTTGTTTGGATGGGGGATTCCTATCCGATGGTCATGACGATTGCGACAGTCTTCGGCAACAATGAAGTGGTGCCAAAAACGCTTGACTGGATGCGCGACATAACCCCGCTGCCCAAATGGATGAACGGCTTTTCTGCGACCTACTCGATATGGTGGATGCTTTGTTGTCATGACTGGTATCTCCATACCGGAAATCTGGCCAATCTTCTTGAGTCGAAGGAATATATTACGGAGTTGTTGCGTCTGCTTATCTCCAGAATATCTCCTGACGGACGTGAACACCTGAACGGACCGCGCTTTCTGGACTGGCCGACTGAAGGCAACAAACAGGCGAAAGATGTCGGAATTCAGGCCCTGATGGTTCTTGCAATGCAGTGCGGACAGGATTTCGGAACCATATTCAATGACCCTCAATTACAAAAGGACTGCGCCGCCGCCGAAAAACTCCTTGCCAAACCTGCCGACAGACTCTATGCAGAGTTTCTCAAGTCAGGGGTTGCACCGGATGCGCCGGGCTCCAAGCAGGCTGCGGCTCTGATGACGCTTGCGGGGCTTACGAATGCGAAGAAAGCTGACAAGGACATCCTTTCATATAACGGCGGTCATGGTTTCTCGACCTTCTATGGCTATATTAGGGACTGTCGGGAAATGTTAACCTATTCCTAACAAATTGATTGCTAATATGTTAAATATTTTGTATCTTTGATATAGAGAAAAAGAATTCCTCCAACAGGCCGTGCAAAGCTGAATTTGGAGGAATCGCAAAATAAATCTGCATGTCAAAGGTACGAAATTTTGCTGAATTAGCACCGAATATCGGATTCTCGGAGTTCGATTTTTATGACCTCTATCGGTCAACGTTTGAAAAGAGTGAATTGGGCAGGATGAAGAAACTGCTTCCTCTCCATGCGATGGCGGAGAACTTCGGACTCGTCAGTAAGAGTATGAGGCCGAAACTTGGACGCAAGTCATACTTCACACCTGAGGGAAAGTGGCATTGATGTTCCTAAAGATGTACACGGGTCTGAGTTGCCCGAAACTGATGCAACAGTTCAACGGCAACATCCACTACCAGATGTTCTGCGACGTGATAATAGATCCGACTCGTCCGCTGACAAACTACAAACTGCTGGATGACATAATGCTGGAACTTGCCGGAAAACTGAAGATACAGCAGTTGCAGGACATCCTGGCGGAACAATGGAAGCCATACATGCAGAACCTGGATACGATGTACACGGATGCGACCTGCTATGAGAGCGAGATGAGGTATCCGACGGACCCGAAGCTGTTGTGGGAAGGGATAGAGAAGAGTTACGAGAAGATGTGCGAGTTGAGCAAGAGGTTGGGAATCCATCGTCCGAGAACAAAGTTCATTGACGTGCAGAAGGCGAACCTGACATACAAGAAGCAACGCAGGCATAGCAAGAGCCAGACAAGGAAGATGACTCGCAGGCTTCTGGAACTATTGGGCAAGATATTGAAAGATCCGCAAGACGGAACGTGCCTATGAGAACGCACAGAGTCTGCTTACAACCAAGGAGAAAAGTGATTTGGAAATCATCACGAAGATGTACCGCCAGCAAAAGAACCACTTCCAGAGCAAGGACTGCAGAGAGAGTATTCCGAACAGGATAGTGAGCATCAGCAAGCCGTATGTGAGACCGATAGTGAGGGGCAAGGAAGTGAAGAGTGTTGAGTTCGGGGCGAAGGTGAACAACATACTGGTCGACGGAATCTCATTCATCGAGAAACTGTCCTTCAATGCCTTCAATGAGGGTACAAGGCTGATACATTGCCTAAAGATGCATAAGAGGTTGTTCGGAGTTGAAGCGAAGAAAGTGGGAGGAGACACCGGTTATGCCGGAACCGACAACAGAGACTACTGCAAGGAGAATGGGATACAGACGTCGTTCGTGAAGCGAGGACGGCCGTTCAGCGAGGAGAAGAATGAGAAAGACCTTGTCAGAAAGGAACTTGCCAGGGTGAGGGCGACCGCGATGGAGGGCTCGTTCGGCACACAGAAAGAGCACTACGACTTGAGGCGGGTCAAGGCCCGGACGAAGCTGACGGAAATCCTGTACATCTTCTTCGGCATCCACACGGCAAACGTGGTGCAGCTGGCGGACAGGATAGAGCAGAGAGCACAGCTGGTGGTTGCCTGAAACGAAAATATGCACATAGAAAAGTGCTTTCAAGGGGGAACTACGCCTCTGTCATAGAGAATGGACAAAAAATCCGGCCGAAACGACCGGATTGAGATATAAAAACGTAAATTTGGTGACCCGAACGCAGAAATGGATGGGACTAGTCGGCTGCTTCGGTCAAATAGAAAACATTAAACGACAGTCCCTATATTATGCTTGAGGCAATGGCCCGTGGAGGTGACTGGAAGGGTGCGCTCGACATCATCCGCAGCTATTGGGGTGCGATGCTGGACCTGGGCGCGACGACTTTTTGGGAAGATTTCAACCTTGACTGGCTTCCGAATGCGGCCAGCATTGACGAACTCGTCCCTGAGGGAAAGAAGGATATACACGGCGATTTCGGTGCATACTGCTATCTTGGTTTCCGCCATAGCCTGTGCCACGGCTGGGCATCCGGTCCGACAGCTTGGCTCAGCCACCATGTCCTCGGTATCGAAATCCTCGAACCGGGTTGCACCAAGGTCCGTATAACCCCGCATCTCGGTGATTTGGCCTGGGTTGAAGGTTCGTTCCCGACGCCATACGGACCGATCAAAGTACGTCATGAAAGACTGTCTGACGGAAGCATACACACTGATGTCTCCGTTCCGGACGGCGTCGAGGTCGACGGTTAATGAGCCTATCTTACGGCGGCAGGAGACAATGCTCTCCAGTCGCCGCAAGGAACTTTCACTGTTTTTGTCTTGTTGCCGCAGCGGACGACAATGCTGTCGGACCCGGATGCGTTCAGGATATAGACGCGTTTTCTACGACGGGGTACGTCAATGACGGCATTGTCCTGATATACGGCGATTATGAGTTCCGTATCGCTTTCTGCATCGATGACAGGATAGCCGAGTTCAGGATGATGCGGACGGAATTCGCTCTTGAGCAGAGTCTCACGATGATCGGAGGCGAACTTCATCCATTTTCTCATGACGTCAAGCTGTTCTTGCGGAATGTCCCTCAGCATTGTCGAGTATTGTACGACTCCGAAAATGGAGTTGATGATCGCTCTGCCCACATTCTCCGGCGTTTCGGAAATGTTCCATTCCAACATGTCCGAATGAACAGCCGTCGAACCGCTCGTCAGCCTGAGGGAGGCAATTCTCATCCTGTTGTCTTTCGCGTTTCCCGGGCAGTCTGCGGCGCGGAACATGTTGCCGTACTGTCTGATGGCCGGACCTATGTACTGCTGTCTGAATTCAATGAGAATTTCCGGCTTGATGGCTTTCAGGGCTGATGAAACTTCCTTCATCAGCATGTTCACGGCCTCGCTGAGGTTCATGATGTCACGTCCGGCATATTTCTCTTTCACGGCCGGATCCTCTCCATGGAACCTGAAACTGTCGATGAAATCGAGTTTGAATCCGTCCAAGTTCCAGTCTTTCAATGCATTGACATACAAATCCACGAGATGTTTCCTGACTTCCGGGAAACGAGGGTCAAGCACGCCGCAGCTGCTGACACGGTCATTGTAGAGGTACTTTCCCTCAAATTTCTTGTAGGCGTCGCTGTGCCATCCGACGTATGGAACGCTGTACCAGACAAGATATTTCATTCCGAGATCATGAACTGCCGAAACGTGTGCCGCCATGTCCGGAAATTTCTGTGTAGCCGGTTTCCAGTCTCCGCAAAAAGCATAACCTCTGTTTCCGTCGCTTGTCTGCCATCCGTCATCAAGAATTACGGTTTTCATTCCGAGATCTGCAGCGATACGGCATTCCTGTTCAATCGCTTCGGCATTTACGTCCTGATGGAACTGATACCAGCTTGAGTACAACGGCTCAAACGCAGAATCGTTCACAGGGAAAGCCTCGTAACCGTTCACCTGCGCCATCCAATCGGACGCTTCGCGGATGCTTTCCGACCAGAATACAGGTCTCTTGTCAAGCAGGATTTTAGTCTCATAATGCTTTGCAGGGGCTTCGCTTTCCCTGAAGAAACGCAGCTCGGAACAGATTGCGCAACCTTCTTCCATTATGCCGAGTACGGCATCTACCTTACGGAGCACCTCTGAACAGGCGATTGTCAGGCAATTCTTGTTGTTGTCATCGAAATACTCATAAAGCGGCATCCTGTAGGCGAGTGAACTGCTTGCATTGGTGAGGCCCCAGAAAGGATCCAGATGCGTGCCGCAATTCAAGTCCGTACTCCAGAAATTGAAAACTCCTTTCTGCGGGAAAGTGAAATAGACATTGAATTTTGCAGGCGGTGCCTCCGTCGGAGCATCCATCGAAATGCTGATTATCTCTTTTCCTCCGTCATTTTCCAAGGATGCGGTAAATTTCCAGTCTCCGGGATTGTCTGAGACGATTACAATCTCATCCACGAGCGAACTGCTCAATACAGGGGCGACAATCGTGCCTTTGGAAGCGAAAGGATTGCCCGTCCAGGTGCTTTGGGCGTATGAAGCGCAAACAGACAGAGCTGATAATGCAATTGCGAGTATGTTTCTGTACATATATAGGTTTCTATTTAAAATTTTGTCAGTTATGACTTCTGTTAAATCAACGTTTGGTGGTTACCAACCACGAATGAATTTTGCAAATTTATTCTTACTAAAACTTATACTCTTCCCAAAGTTTGTCCGGACTGCTCTTTACCATAAATTTTCCCCGTGCAGAGTTGAATACGCAACCGAACCACACAGGTGGGATGAGTTCCGTGCCGTCTTCGAGACATGCTCCAATGAGGTCTCCGCGTTTGACCTGTATGTAGTTGTGCGCGGGATTATAACGGGTATATGTGTAGCCTCTGTCAAGTGGAATCAATACTTTCCCGGTGTTGTAATCGATTACGCCAGAGTGTTCTCCGTCTGTGACATAGTAGTATTTTTCTTGATGGGGTTTGCAATCGATGTAATGCATATCCGGGGAAATCATCTCCCTCCCGAGCGAATCGCATACTCCCGAGTACTCGCCTTTTTTAACACTGAAGCGTTTTGATGAGCTGACAAAAAGTAATTTGGTGTAGAGTCTTTCGCGCGGAATGATTTCGGTTCCGTCGGTGTTGAAGACTCCGTAATATGTGATTGTCACGCCATTTTTGTTTTCATAAACTGAGGCTCTGATTTTTTTCGATTTGGGCATATATTTACAATACCGGTAACCACGGGACGCCGGGATGATAATTTTCCCGTTTTCATCAGTAGCTTGCGTAAAGTGATTTATGTGAGCACGATAAAATACAAAGCCGTCCGGGTCTTCATATCTGCGGGGAATTGTAGGGTCTGAGGCCGGGTCATACTCATCTTCCTGTGCCCAAGCACTGACTCCTGACATTCCAATAAAAAGACATACAGTAAAAAAGAATTTTTTCCAAAAGCCACAAATATTCATAACGCAATTTTTTTTAGTCTCACATGATTTGGTTTTTTCCAACCTGCAAAAATGAGTGGAATGTATCAACAATGCACTCTTATTAAAATAGTAATTCTAATTCTGTGGAGCGTCATTGTATGCCCTGTATTCGCCCTTCATTACGTTAAGGGTTTTCGGGAGCCAAACCTTATAGCGAGTGGATTTGTCCCAAGTATTGCCTGCGGATGCGAAGTCGCAGAGATGTATCTGGCGAGGCTTGCCGTTGCCTTCCAGGTCGGCTCCTGCGATCATCGGGGCTGTGAAGGACATCCACGCGAAATCGTTGCCTTCTGCCGGGGTCAGGGCGACGCTGCCGTCCTCGGAAGATTGGATTACCACGCATTCATCCACGAAACCGTCGTTGAAGCGGGAATCCCTTGCAAGGACTATAGGACCGCGTACAATCGCCTGATGCCCATTAAGTTCCAGTAGATGCGGCGTAAGGTCCAGCGACAGTTCGATGCGGTCGCCTTTCTTCCATTTGCGTTCCACCTTCGCATATTCACCGGCGGAAAGATTGTCAAGGTTGAGTTTCAATGTATCCGTGCCGCTGATCAACTTAGCCGTAGTCGTCTTGCTCCATTCAGGAATCCTCAGTGCCAATGTGAATTCGGCCGGCTTTGCAGGGGAGAGTTCTATGGATATGTTTCCGGAAACCGGATAATTTCCACAGACTCTGATACCCATGGAGTTACGTTTGTCCAGGGAAATCTCCGCCTCGGAATCTCCATAATGGTTTATCTTGATGCAATCGCCTTCTGTCAGATATGCGAGAGCCGGAATCATCGCGAAGGCGCGTGGACCATTGGCATTGCAGCAGTTTATATTCATGTGGCACTGCTTCTCTCCTTCCACTCTCCAGCCCTCAAGCGGGGTATATTTGGCAATCTGGCTGCCGTCGCATTTCATCGAACCGAGAATGGCATTGTAGAATGTCTTCTCGATTTGGTCCGCATAGCGGGAATCTCCGCAGAATTTCAGAAGTCTGCTGCAAAGCTGCATCCAGGTAAATCCTACGCAGGTCTCCATAGTGTGGTAAGTCGGAACGGTCTGGAGAGCTTTTCCACCGTACCAGCACTCAATCGAGCTGCCTGAACCGGCAATATTGATTTCTTCCTCGATTATATGTGAAACGCTCTTGCGCACAGCCTCGTAATAAGTTTCGTTTCCGGTCACTTTATAGTATTCGAGCAGTCCCTCGTAGCAGGACATCATTTCGTATGCCTTGGCGCCGTTCTCGTATGAGAACCATTTGGTCTCAGGATGCGGAAAACGCAGAGCCACAGGAATATCGGAACGGCTCACCAGTTTCGGGCCATCCGGACTTTCCCACTGCGAGACAATGTCTGTCGCGAAATCGAGGTAGCGTTTGTCCCCGCTTATGTTGTACAGTTTCATGATTGGTTCAAGTACGGAAGAACTTGCCATGCCTCTGTATGAGCCACATTTTACAATCTTGGCATTCTTGGATTTGAGCTGTGAAATGAGGTGGTCTGCGACACCGGATGCCGCAGCTAGGGCTTGGCTGTCTCCGGAGAGTTCGTACCATGCGAGCAGTCCCAGCATTGTGTATTTACGTCCCCAAATGTCCCATTCTTTCAGTTGAGCTTCAGGCGCATAGTTTCCGATGTAGCCGTCAGGACTCTGGGTTTCGATGATCTGTCCGACAGAAGCGGCAATCTTTTCATAAAGTGCGGCGTTGCCGGTGTAGCGGTATGTCTCGATTGCTCCCAATGTCCATTTTCCCCAGAACTCGCTTTTCCAACGCCAGGTCTCATCTCTATGACGGAAAGGCTCCACGAGGGCATCGACATCTTCTTCCATGACGCGATGATTGATGCAGTCATCGATTCTTCCACCTACATATCCATTGATTTTCACCGATTTTACCTTCATTTCCGCAGTTTTTGCGTTGCTGATGTTCCCTCCTGCACAGATCGGGCAAGCGAATATCGAGAATAGCGTACTCAAGACGAATGTCTTGACGCCAAGATTGTTTTTCATATTCATTGATCGTTTTATGTTTTTTTCAAAACAACTAATTTACGAAAAAAATCGTCTTGCTCAAAGACGATTTTCTTCTTCCGTGGTTTTCTTCACCTGTGTATTGAAACTGTTCATGGCCCGGTCCGGACCGATTGTCGTGAAAGCCTTGATGCCTTCGATTACCTTGTTGCAGATTTCCGGCATCGAATTCCGTTCCTCCTGGCTCATCGGGCCGATTACGAAATCCACCTGCCCGCCTTTCTTGAAATTGTTGCCGATGCCGATGCGGATACGGGGATATTCGGTGGTTTCCAGAAGTTCCTGAATGTTCTTCAATCCGTTATGTCCGCCGTCGCTGCCTTTCTTGCGCATGCGCAATGTCCCGAAAGGCAGGTTCAGGTCATCACAGATGACAATGAGATTTTCCATCGGGATGCCGAGTTCATTCATCCAGTATCTCACCGCATTGCCGCTCAGGTTCATGTATGTGGACGGTTTGAGAAGCGTGATTCTCCTTCCTTTGAAAGAGACTTTGGCTATGTCTCCGTATCTTGCTGTCTGGAATGTCGCATCTGCTGATGCCGCCCATGCGTCCAGTACCATGAAACCGACATTGTGTCTGGTGTCGGCATATTCAGCGCCAATGTTTCCGAGTCCGGCTACCAAATAGTCTTTGCTCATATTCCGAGTGCATTACCTTTTTATATAAAAACAGGACCGACAGAGATTCCCTGCCAGTCCTGAAAATGTCTCTTTGCTGGAATTATGCTTCAGCTGGAGCCTCAGCTGCCGGGGCTGCCGGAGCTTCTGCGTGATGTACGCCTTCCTCCATAGCCTCGTCAAGAGCTTCCTCATACTCGATGTGGGCTGCAACCTGACGTGAAGACTTGACTGTGCAGATGATAGTTCCCTTAGGAGAAACTACATTGACATTCTCATACTTGAGGTCACCTGCAACGATTCTCTTGCCGATCTGAAGTCTGTCGACATTGACAATGAGCTCATCTGGAAGATCCTTCATGAGGGCGCTGACTTTCAGTTCGCGTACGAGCTTGTAGAACTTACCGCCGCCGGCGCGTACACCGGCAGCGTGTCCGGTGATGGTTACAGGAACCTTGATGGCGATAGGCTTGTCCTCAGTAACTGCGAGGAAGTCCACGTGAAGGCAGTTGTCCTTTACCGGGTGGAACTGGAGCTCGTGAAGAACTGCGAAGTACTTCTTGCCGTTGCTGAGCTCAAGGTCAACGATATAAGATGCCGGAGTTTCGGTAAGACCTTTAAGATCTTTCTCTGTGATAGTGAAGAGAACGTTCTCGATACCTGCGCCGTAGATGTTGCATGGTACAAGACCCTGTTTGCGGAATTCTTTGATTGCCGCCTTGTTGCTGGCCTCACGAACCTGGCCGTTCAATGCGAAATGTTTCATTTCTTTAATTTGTTTAAAATGTGTTACTCAGTCCTGCAACCGGGGCAGGACCCCATTGCACCAAAAGCCTTTGCTTTTTCACGAGTCCGTTTTCGACTCAAAATGCGGCGCGAAGATAGTAATAATTTCCGGAAATGGAAAATAATGTTGCGAATCTTTCTTTTGGGCGACACGGAAAATAATCATAAAAATTGCTATCTTTGGGAATGTGTAAAGTTTTGGATTATGGAGACGACGATCAGAAGATTCCCGATTGGGATACAGACATTTGATAAAATCATTGAGGGTAATTATCTGTATATTGACAAAACTGGATATATTGATGAGATTGCCAATAAGTATCAGTACGTTTTCCTGAGCCGTCCGCGCAGGTTCGGCAAGTCGTTGCTGTCTTCTACTTTCCATTACTATTTCGAGGGTAGGAAGGATCTTTTCGAGGGGTTGAAAGCGGGCGAGGTGAAGAAGGAATGGACGAAGCATCCGGTTTTTCATTTCGACATGTCCACGGCCAAGCATTTGAATGAGGAGCAGCTGGTACGCACCCTAGGATATAAACTGGAAGAATATGAGGCCATTTATGGAAAGCTTCCGAATGTGGATGACGTTGATGTAAATGCGCGACTGGAATTCCTGATCAAAGCCGCTTTCGAGCAGACCGGGCAGCAGGCCGTCATCATCATTGACGAATATGACACACCTCTGTTGGACGTGATGAACGACAAGGGCAAGTTACCGGTCCTCAGGCAGATAATGAGGAATTTCTACAGCCCGATAAAGAGCCTTGACCCATACCTGCGGTTCGTTTTCCTTACCGGAATCAACAAGTTTGCTCAGCTCAGCATTTTCAGTGAGTTGAACAATCTCCAGAACATATCCATGATGCCGGAATACTCTGCATTGTGCGGAATCTCGCAGACAGAGTTGGAAAACAATATGCAGAATGAAGTTCAGGCACTTGCCGACAAACAGAAAGTGAGCTATGGGGATGCACTTGCATTGCTTAAAGCAAATTACGACGGCTATCATTTCTGCGAAGAATCAGAGGATATCTACAATCCGTTCAGCCTCATCAAGTCATTGAATGAAAAGCGTTTCGGCAGTTACTGGTTCGACACCGGCACCCCGACTTATCTCATCGAAAGACTTCGGAAAAACCCTATTGACGAAACTACATTGGACAATATCCCGCTCGTTCCGCAATCGGATTTCGACGTCTCGCCGGAGATTTCGGAAAATCCATTGCCAATGCTGTATCAGACCGGTTATCTGACCATCAAGTCATACGACGAGAGGATGCAGCTCTATACGCTCGGATATCCGAACAAGGAAGTCAAGATCGGCTTCACGCGAGGACTTCTGGGAGAGTACCCTAGCAATACCGGCACCGCATCGGGATTCGTGGCACATTTCTATGCTGCAATGGATTCCCAGGACATTGACCTGGCTATGGAGAAGCTGCAGGCGTACCTTGCCGGAATACCGAACGACCTGGAAAACAAGACAGAAAAGCATTATCAGACAATTATTTATCTGATTTTCTCGCTGCTTGGCTTCTACATCCGCACGGAAGTAAAATCCGCCATAGGCAGGGCTGACGCCGTCTGCTACACGGACAATTGCATCTATGTCTTCGAGTTCAAGGTGGACGGCTCTGCTGAAGATGCGCTCAAGCAGATTGACGACAAAGGCTATATGCTTCCATATAAATTCGAAGAAGGCAAGAACCTCGTCAAGGTCGGAGTGAACATTTCCTCTCAGACCCGCACCGTCGAGAAGTGGATTGCCAGGTGATTCCATTTTGGCGTGGAGTGTAAATCGCATACTATCAGATGATTAACCGAAATCAGAGTCGTGAAAACTGCAACTCTGATTTCGGTTAAAACATTAATATATAGACATTTGCGCTCCACGCCCCACCTGACCACCCGTAGTTCAACTCTGCAAACCCTTCTCAGGCCTATACAATCGGCAAACTATTATCAGGACCATCCACCTCCTGTATCGTAATCCTTTCTTGATTTTGTGAAAACGAATACACAAATATCTATGTTAAAGTCATTGATAGACAACAGATTGTACAAAAACGAACCATTTACGTATAAATGTAGCCCCTATGTTGTCCGGCGATATCCTATTTTTGCCGTCGGATTTAAAACCACATGATCTTTATGAAGACAATAACTTTTGTTCTATCATTTTTTCTTCTTCTGGTTTCTGACATGGCTGTCGGCAGCGACAATGTTTATAACATGGTAAAGCCCGACAAGGAAAACGCCAGGGCACGTGAACTCGTGTCGAAAATGACACTGGAAGAAAAGTGTGATTATATAGGTGCCGTTACTTCTTTCGTCATGAGGAGCGTGGACAGGTTGGGCATACCTCAGATCCGTATGGCGGACGGCCCACAGGGCATACGCAACAATACTGTCAGCACTCTTTATCCGTCCGGAATACTCACCGCCGCTACATGGAACAGGGATTTGGCGGAAAAACTCGGTCATGGTCTGGGCAAAGACGCCAAGGCCAGGGGAGTGGCCATACTGCTCGGACCGGGCGTGAACATCTACCGGGCTCCGATGAACGGCAGGAATTTCGAATATTTCGGCGAGGACCCGTATCTGGCCTCTGAAATCGCGGAACATTATATAGAAGGTGTACAGGCGGAAGGCGTTATCGCCACCGTCAAGCATTTTGCGGCCAACAATCAGGAATGGAGCCGCCATCATGCAAGTTCCGACGTGGATGAGAGGACACTTCATGAAATATATTTCCCGGCATTCAGGAAAGCAGTCGAAAAGGCTCATGTCGGAGCCGTCATGACCAGCTACAATCCGGTTTTCGGCGTTCATGCATCGGAAAATGCTTATATGAATGTGGAGGTCCTCCGCAACATGTGGGGCTTCGACGGCATTCTCATGTCCGACTGGACTTCCGTATATTCCACATCCGGAGCCGTGAACGGCGGTCTTGACCTGGAATGTCCCAAGGGAGTGTATCTTACCAAAGAAAGGATCATGCCTCTCATAGAATCCGGCGTCATTTCGGAGGAAACCATTGACAGGAAGGTATATAACATATTGTCGACATTGGACAGGTTCGGGCTTCTGGACAAGCCGGTACTGGACGAAAGCATTGAAAAGGATAATCCTGAAAATGCGGCTACTGCATTGGAACTTGCGCGCGAGGGTATCGTGATGCTGGAGAACAGGGGCGGCGAGCTTCCTTACGGCAAGCGCGAGCGTGTGCTGGTCATGGGCCCGAACGCTTGTGTGACGACGACCGGCGGCGGCAGCGGATTCGTGACGCCTTTCCATACGGTAACGGTGGCGGACGGTATCAAGAAGCAGTTCGGCGAGAAATATGTGCAGGTGCTTTCGGATGATGACCTGTATGCCGACATTTCTTCCGACATCGTGACATCCAAGGATGGGAAAACCAACGGCTTCAGGGCCGAATACTATGATAACAAGACATTTGACGGCAAGCCGACAGTCGTGAGGACTGATGCTGCCGTAGATTTCAACTGGGGAAGAAAATCTCCTGCCGAGGGTATTCCGGAAGATGGCTTTTCGGTACGCTGGGAGGGAACTTACACTGCCCCGGAGAGTGGAAAACTTCGTTTTTTGATGTCCGGAGACGATGGCTACAGGCTGTTTGTCGATGACAAACTTGTCGCAGGTGACTGGGGCAACCATTCATTGTCCTCCAGAACGGCATTCTTCGACGTGAAGAAAGGTCAGGACTATACGATCCGCTTCGAGTTTTTCGATAACGCCTCCGATGCAATCGCGAAGCTCAAGATCGGCATGTTCAATGAATCTGCGTTCAATGCTGCCGTAGCCAAGGCCGGACGAGTCCTCTACTGCGGAGGGTTCAACAGCAATATCGAGGGCGAAGGCTTCGACAGACCGTTCGAACTGCCTCAGGAACAAAGGTCAATGATTTCCCGACTGACGGAGGCGCACCCTCATGTCACGGTGGTTCTCAATGCCGGTGGAGGCGTGGATTTCAACGGCTGGAGCGAAGGTGTGGAAGCTGTGCTCTATGCGTGGTATGCAGGCCAGGAAGGCGGTACAGCCGTTGCTGACATTGTCAGCGGCAAGATTTCTCCAAGCGGCAAGCTCCCTATTTCCATAGAAGACAAATGGACTGACAATCCTGTACATGATTCATATTATGACAATACTCCTGTGAAGACTCAGAATACACCGTTCAAGAGAATTGAATATCGAGAGGGGATATTCTGCGGCTACAGGGGATATGACAGAAGCGGCATCGCGCCGAGATATCCGTTCGGTTACGGCCTTTCCTACACCTCTTTCGAGTACTCCGACATGAATGTGGAAAAGCTGTCTGCCGACAGCGTGAAGGTTTCGTTCACCGTTGCCAATACCGGCCGGGTCGGAGCGTCCGAAATCGCCCAAGTTTATGTCAATGACAAGATTTCTTCAGTTGCGAGACCGGTGAAGGAACTCAAAGACTACGGGGAAAAGTCTATATTCCGGCAGGCAAGTCTGTCCGCATGACTTTCGTTCTGGGTCCTGATGCATTCTCGTTCTATGATGTGAAATCCAGATCTTTCATCATTGAACCTGGTGAATTCGAGATACTTGCAGGCCCTTCATCCGCGGAGCTGCCTCTTCGTGCAGAGGTCATGATGGGCGCGCCTGAATATGAGGTGGTGAACATCGCACCGGACACCGTGTCCGTCATCAAGAACCCGCTTAACGGCTGGGTGATGTATATGGGAAGGAATTGGGACGCGGATTTCGGCAAGGTGTTCCGTTATGACGAGTTCCCTGCCGATGTTCCGGGTGGAAAAGTCAGAGTGTCAGACTATTGCGGGACAGCTTATATCCGCACCAGCTGGGCTTCCATGGAACCGGAGGAAGGAAAATATTTCTGGAATGATCCTGATTCCCATCTGTACAGGCTTTTGGCTGAAGTGAGAAACAGAGGCATGCGTCTGGCTTTCCGTATCGTCGTGGACGGACGTGACCAGGGACAGAATACCCCTCAGTTCGTAATCGACGCCGGCGCCAAGTGCTTTGCCAGCAAATTGGGAAACAAGGAGGTATATACCCCTTATCCTGACGATCCGGTGTTTCAGGAAAAGTATGCCGCTTTCATCAAGGCTTTCGCGGCCAGGTACAATTCATCTGATGAAGTGGATTTCATAGATGCCTACGGATTGGGAAAATGGGGCGAAGCCCATTCCATGAAATATATCGACGGAAAGGACAAGATTCCCGTATATGACTGGATTACAGACCTTTATTCGAAGAACTTCACCAATGTTCCTCTGCTGATGAACTATCACAGGGTGCTTGCGGAAGAGACCGTGAACGGATGGGAAGACGAACCGAATCCGGATTCCGAGGGAATGCTCGAAAGTGCAATCCGCAAAGGATACAGCCTTCGTCATGATGCTTTCGGGATGACGGGATATTACAAGGAATGGGAAAAGGCTTTCGCAGCCAAGTGGAACTTCAAGGTCCCTATCGTTCTGGAAGGCGGATGGATTACCGGAGCGCATCATCGCTACTGGATAGATCCGAGCGGAAAATATCATGAGGGACATCCTGAGGAGGTCCGCAGGGCTGAAATGGAAGCCGGGGAAGAGGCGCATGTGAACATGATGGATTTCAGGGTCGGCAATGAAACCGAGACATGGTTCCGGAATATGGACCTTGTGGAAAGGTTCATCCGTCACGGCGGCTACAGGCTCTGTCCCGTGCAGGTGATGTTCCCGAAGGAAGCGGAATCCGGGGAAACATTGACATTGACCCATACTTGGGAAAATCTCGGTTGGGGTTATTGCCCGAACAATATCCGACAGTGGAATTTCAGGTACAAGCCTTCTTTCGCATTGATCGACGGTAACGGCAAGGTGGTGAAGACGTTCGTGGATCCGAAGGCGGAACCTTCGGACTGGAGACAGAGCAAGCCGGTGAGCTATACCATGGAAGTCGTGCTCAATGATGTCCCTTCCGGAACGTATACTTGGGCAGTCTCGATAGCCGATACCCGGAAAAATGATGTCCCGGGCCTGAATATGGCAGTCGATGCAGCATCCCTTACAGCTGACGGCTGGCTTAAAGTCGGGAAAATTACAGTGAAATAATATGTTTAATAATTAATAACAAAACTATTTTCGATTATGATCAAAGCAATCAGAACTGCCTTCATGACAGTGGCACTCAGTTTTGTTACGGCGATGTCTTTCAATGCATCAGCCCAGAATACGAACGTGAGAGTCAGCGGAAATGTCGTAGATGAAAGCGGTACCCCATTGTCCGGAGTAGTCGTTTATGTGAAGAGTGGCAACACCAAGGATGCCACTGTCACTGACGGAAACGGAGCTTATAGCATCGGTGCATCTTCAGCATCGTCACTCGTTTACTCTTGCCTCGGCTACAAGGAGCAGGAGATTCTTGTGGGCAGCCAGTCTGTCATCAATGTGAAACTCGTCCTTGATTCCTTCAATCTGGACGATGCCGTGGTAATCGGTTACGGTTCCCAGAAGATGAAGGACCTCACCGGAGGACTTTCCGTCGTGAACCGCGAGACCCTCGAAATGGTGTCTACTGGCAACCTCATGGACCGCATTTCCGGTCAGGTGGCAGGTCTTACCGTCACCACTTCAAGCGAAGCACCGGGTTCCAACCAGTCGCTTCTTATCCGTGGTCAGAACTCATTGTCAGCTACCAACAGCCCTCTCATTGTCCTGGACGGCATTCCTTACGAGGGCGGACTTGCCGACATTGACCCGGATATCGTCGAGAGCATGACTGTCCTGAAGGACGCTTCTTCTGTAGCAATCTATGGATCAAGAGGTTCCAACGGTGTCATCCTCATCCAGACCAAGAAGGGAAAGGAGGGTACGATGAGCGTTACCTACAAGACCAGACTCAGCATTGCGCAGCCTATGCAGCGGATCCAGGTCATGGGCCCGCAGGAATTCATCAGATTCAAGCAGGACATGGGCCGTCTCGGAACCAAACAGCTTACCGGTGAAGACCTCGACCCTATCGCAGGCAGGTCATCAGCGCGTCAGAGAAGCAGAATTACGCTCTCGGCATCACCAATGACTGGCAGGACTATGTGTTCCGCAATGCCTTCAACATGGACCATCAGCTGACCTTCTCGGGCGGTACTGAGAAGACCCAGTACATGGCTGCGGTTTCATACCTGCATAACCCTGGAGTCGTATACAACTCCAACTATAACCGTGTCAGCGTATATGCAAGCATAAACCAGATACTCAACAAATGGCTTTCCGTAGGACTTACCACACAGTTCGTGAACCGTGAGTCAGGCGGCGTCACCCCTAATCTCGAACATGCCATCAAGCAGTCTCCATACGGTATCTACAAGGATGAGACGGGGGCATACTACGAGGAGCCGATGGACTACAGCAACCTCCCGAACCCTATGAAGGATGTCAATGCTGACCAGAAGAATACCGGCAGGAATGTCCTCGTAAACGGCTATGTCGAGGTCAAGCTCCCTGTAAAAGGCCTTTCTTTCAAGTCCCAGCTCGGATACAACTACCGCAACAACTTCACTTCGGCACATACTACGGACGCAATACCGTAACCGGCAAGAAGGTCGACGGCAAGGCTTCCATCAGCAACAGCCATACCACCGACTATACCTGGGAGAACATCCTCAAGTACGACAGGGATTTCGGCAAGCACCACTTCGACGCTACCGGCTTGTTCTCAATGCAGGAGAAATCCAATGTTTCCGCATCGCAGAACGGCGAATGCTTCGTGAACGATGATTCAAGCTTCTACAAGATGGACGGAGCTGAAAACAAAGTGACCATCGGCTCAGGCTTCTGGAAGGAGAACATGATGTCATACATGCTTCGTCTCAACTACGGTTATGCGGGCAAGTACCTCGTGACATTGACCGGCCGCGCTGACGGCGCATCAGTTTTCGGAGCCAACAACAAGTACGGATTCTTCCCGTCTGCCGCTGTGGCATGGAACATTTCCGAGGAAAACTTCATCAAGGACAAAACAGACAAGGTGGACATGCTCAAAGTCCGTCTGTCCTATGGAGCGAACGGAAACAACGCGATTTCCAGATATCAGACCCTTGACCGCCTTTACGCTACGAACGGCGTGAAGTATATCTACGGCGACGGTTCTACTGCAGTGAACTCTGCATACCTTCCTTCAGACGGTATCGGCAACCCGAACCTCAAATGGGAGACCACCTATACCGCCAACCTCGGTATCGACTTCCTCTTCTTCCGCGGAAGACTCGGCGGATCAGTGGACATGTACATTTCCAATACCAAGGACCTGCTGATGACCCGTACCGTGCCTATCATGAACGGTTACAAGAAGATTTGGGACAATATCGGCGAGACCCAGAACAAGGGTATTGAGCTGACATTGAATACCGTGAACATCAGAAAGTCGAACTTCACATGGAATACCGACCTCAGCTTCTTCCTGAACAGGGACAAGATCGTGGAACTCCGTGGTGACGGCAAGGATGACGTGAACAACAAATGGTTCATCGGCAAGCCTCTCTCCGTGTACTATGACTACAAGGTAGTAGGCCTCTGGCAGGATGGTGACGAGTTCACGTTCACCGATGCTGAGGGCAACACCAAGGTGCACCAGACAGGTGCCCAGCCGGGTGACGCCAAACTTTACGACGCTGACGGCGACGGTGTCATCTCTACCGACGACCGCGTGATCATCGGCAGCACAAGGCCAAGTTTCACAATGTCAATGGGCAACAGGTTCCAGTACAAGGATTTCTATTTCTCATTCCTGCTGAACGGCAAGTTCGGCACATGGATGAGCGACAATGTCGCCAACATCGGCTCCTGGGCATTCGGTTCCGGAAACTATATCCATGGCGCCAAATATTGGACACCTGAGACTCCGGATGCGGAATATACGTCTCCCGGTTATGTGAACAGGTTCAGCCACGGTTTCTACAAGAAGATGAGCTACGTCACACTCAAGAACGTGACCCTCGGCTACAGAATCCCTAAGAAGGCCGTACAGAAGGCACACTTGAGCGCAGTTGATGTCAATGTCAGCGTGAACAATGTAGGTGCAATCTCCAACATGCGTCAGATGCTCAACTATGACAATACATGGTTCGCATCATTCCCTACAGCGCGCTCTTATATGCTTGGACTTACAATTACATTCTAATTATCAGAAGAAACATGAAAAAGAATATATTCAAGACAGGTCTCATGGTCATTGCGATGGCAGCCGCAGCATCATGCAGCGGATACCTTGACGAGGATCTCAAGAGCTCGCTCGCACCTGACAATACATACACCAGCTCGATGGGCTTCGAGACCGGCTGCAACGGACTGTACTCCATCGCCCGTTCAGAATACAATACCTGGGGAGAGAACGGTGCCTACATGCATGGCGCGGCCTGCGCATACGAGGCGCTCCAGATCGCTACCGATATCGTGGACCAGAACGGTGCCAAGGACGGTTCGCTTACTCCTTTCGCCGACCTTACATTGACCGCGGCCACCAAGTTCGTGGGCTCTTATTGGAACTGGGCATACAACCTCATTGCCTCTGCCAATGAAATCATGATCTATGCAGACAAGAATACCAACTGGGATTATCCTGAGGACAAGCAGATTGCAATCGCTACGGCCAGATTTTTCAGGGCATACGCCTACAGGACTCTCGTATATCTCTACGGTGACGTTCCATGGGTGGAGACCATCGAAAATCCGTTCAAGCTCTCATTTACCAGAACACCGAAGGTGGAAGTCCTGGGCCATGTCATCGATGACTTCACATTTGCAGCGGAAAATCTACCGACCAATCCTGACAAGGTGAAGACCGGAAAGCTTACATGCTGGGCTGCATACCATCTCCTCAGCGAGATGTACAACTTCCGCGGACATCTTACCAAGGACAATGCTAATTTCGAAGAAGCAGCCAAATGTGCTCTCAAAGTCATTGACAGCAAATATTTTCATTGAATACCGCCCGTTTCGGCGCAAGCAAGAACGAGAAGGGTGACGCGTTCAGCGACATGTTCCAGGAGAACAACCAGAACCGCACGAGCGGCAATACCGAGAGCATCTGGGTAATGCAGTTCGAATATCAGACCGTCGGCGGCGGTACCAATTCCGACGACTGGACACGCCGTGCATGGAATCCTCAGTATTTCGCTATCAACGGTTTCGCTCTTGCCGATTCTCTCGGAGGACGCGGACTTGCACAGATCTCCCCTATGAAATGGTGGATCGGTACGAAAAACACCAGTGCTACGCAGGTTGCCGGCGCCAAGGAAGGAGGTATCTTCGAGGATGGCGACATGCGCAACTCTAAATATAATATCAAGAGAGACTGGTATTACAACAATCCTCTGGTTCCTGCTTCTCTCGGCAAGAAGAGTGAAATTACCGACAAGACATGGTCTACCGGTCAGCTTTTCCCTGCCCTTACCAAATTCTTCTTCGGAAAGTCTGACAACCTCCAGCTTACAGGTTCCTACAAGGACCGTATGAAGTGTCGTCTGGGTGAAACCTATCTCCATCTTGCAGAGGCTTATCTCGGAATGGGCGACACGGAGAAAGCGGCGGAAGCATTGAACGTAATCAGGAAGAGAGCCAAGGTCAGAAACCTGGAGGCTTCTGAAGTTACTGTGGATGAGCTTCTTGACGAGCGTATCCGCGAGATGGTAGGCGAGGAAAGCCGTAAGTTTACTCTCGTGAGAATGGGTGCGGACGTATATGTGAACCGTGTGAAGAAGTACAATCCTTCCATTGCGGACCAGATCGACGAGCACTTCGCTCTTTGGCCGGTTCCACAGGAAATCCGTGATGCCAACAGAGGCAGTGAGTTCCCACAGAATCCGGGATATGGTGAATAATTGAACATTTAAAATTGATAACTTTATGAAATATATGAATAAGGCATTGTCAATGCTTGCCGCTGCAGCAGCAGTCATGTCCTGCCAGTGGGATCCGGCTGACCATGATGTCGCACCCGTAGAGGAAAAACTGACACTTTCGGCATCGTCTGAAAATGTCGTGCTTCTGGAGGAAAACCTGAAGAAAGATGCAGTTACCTTCAATTGGACTGAAGCCAGGGATATGGGCGAAGACTATATGATTTCATACGAGACCAAGCTTGATGTCCTCGGAAACAACTTCGGCTCCAAGACAGTAATCAGGACAGATATGGACCCGGGCGAGTTCAGCCAGAGCTTTACCGTGGAACAACTCAACACATGGGCTACGGAAAGATGGGGACTGCCTGTAAACAAGCAGTTTACGCTCGAATATCGCGTAGTTGCACAGTGGGAAGGCGGTTCTACTTTCGAAATGCCTGAGGTACGTACCATGCAGGTGGTCGTTACCCCTATCAAGGTGACGGTGTTCGATGCGGACAAGATGTTCGTAGGCGGTACGGCCGTGGAAGAGGAGGAAATCTCCAGGACACTTGAAAACGAGTTCCAGTTCGCATGGCTTGGCGACCTTACCATCGGTGACCTCCAGATTCCTGTGGAATATGAGGGCGTAAGATATTACATCGCACCTAAGGACGGCAAGACAGCGCTCCAGGACGGCAAGACCGTCGACATCACCATGCAGGAAGAGCCTTTCGCATGGGACATCACATCTGCCGGAAAGTACCGCGTGGTCGTGGATATGAAGACCGCCAAGGCGACCATCTATTCGCCGGCTACCGACCTCAAGCCGTTCACCGTATCATGGTATCCTAATCTTAAAACGCCTCAGGATGGAGATAACGGACATGCTTATATAACTACAACTGTGGATAAACTTTATGGTCGTGGAGAATCTGTGGGTTGGTCTGCAGCGGGTAAAGACCTGAAATGTAAAGTGTCGCTGGCGGATCCTCAGATTCTTGTCTACACCGGTGGAGTCCTTGGTTCGGGACGAACGGATTTCGCCATCATCTCCAGCCTTAAAGTGGACGGGTACAATGACGAAAAAGCATACAATACCAACAACTCATACGTGTTCGCTCCTGTATGGACCGGAAGCAACTACGACCAGAGCGTGACAATGGGCAAATGGATGGATATGGGAGGCGGATCATATCTGCGAGGCAATTACTTCAAGATTCCTAGCGGCACGAATTTCATCATCTTCGATTTGCGAAACATGAGAATATGGATGGAAAAGCGTTAAAAATAATGGGCACGGTGCTTCTGGCACTGTGCTCGTTGTGCTGTTGCTCCAAGGAGACTTCCGGGGCAGGCGGCGGTTCTGACAACACGGGCGACCTGACGGTGATAAAATTCAACCCCGACAAGAAGACCGTGCTCCACAACCCTCTCAACGGATGGGTCATGTACGGCAGCGGATCAGGAAACCCGTCTGACTGGGACAAAGAAATCTATGTCTCGGAGCTGGGAAAGAATGTCATGGTACGTGATTATGCCTCAGCTTGTTACATAAGGACGAACTGGCGCACATTCAACCCGCAGGAAGGCGTCTATGCCTGGCGTGACCCTTCCACGAAACTCTACAAGATGATTCACGGCGCGCTTGACAGGGGACTTCCCATATCGTTCCGCGTAGTCGTGGACGGACGCGACCAGGGAGAAAATACCCCGCAGTTCGTATTCGACCATGGCGCCACCTATTGGCTGGAAAACGCCAAGTACCCGCAGCGCAAGACTCCATATCCGCAGGATCCTGTCTTCCAGAAATACTACGAGATGTTCATTGCGGAACTTGCCAAGGATTTCAATGATCCTGACAAGACTGCGTTCATCGACGGCTACGGCCTCGGCAAATGGGGCGAGGGACACAATGTCGTTTATGAGAACGGCAATGCCGTAACCGAGAATACGGAGCGTCTCAAATATGAAGTAATGGATTGGATTACAGATGTTTATACCAAATACTTCACCGCCGTTCCGCTTGCAATCAACTATCACAGGGTAATAGGTCATCCCGCAAGCGACGGAGCAGCCAATCCGAACAGCGAGAGACTTCTGAATCTTGCCGTGAGCAAGGGCTATTGTCTGCGTCAGGATGCATTCGGCATGAGCGATTACTACCGGGATTGGGAGCGTGCTTATGCCGCTTCATGGATGTACAAACGTCCGATAATAATGGAAGGCGGCTGGATTGTCAGCCAGCACAGTTACTGGAATGACTCCAGGGGATACCGCAAGGGCCATCCTGAAGATGTGCGTCAGGGTGAATACGATGACTGTAAAGTGGCCAAGGTGAACATGATGGACTTCCGCGTCGGTGCGGAAACCGAGTCCTGGTTCACTGATGCATTCACATTGGTCCAGCAATTTACCGCCGAAGGCGGCTACAGGCTTTATCCTGAGCAGACCGGCGTTCCGAAACAGGTGTCCAAAGGCACCAAAGTGACGGTCACCCACAGATGGAAGAACATGGGTTGGGGCTATTTCCCGAACAACATTCCGCAGTGGAACTATCGCTACAAGGTCGCCTTCGCACTCCTCGACAAGACCGGCAAAGTCGCCCAGGTCCAAGTCGACGGACAATGCGAGCCTTCAGTTTGGGTCAATGCCAAAGTGTTCGATTACAAGACAGATGTCACTGTCAATGTCCCTGCGGGGGAATATACATGGGCCGTGGCTATAGTCAATACCGATAACGGCGACAAGCCGGCAATCCAGCTCGCGACCAGAGGCGAAATAACTGCGGAAGGCTGGCTGAAAATTGCCAAGGTCAATGTTAAATAATGTTATTATGAAATTGGATATCAAGAACTTGATGATATGTGCCGCTGCTTCGGCATGGATTCTTTCGTCCTGCTCCGGAGAAAAAGGAGAGGATGGCCCGTCATACGATCCGGACAGTTATGAGACGATCAACATCACGCCGGACAAGACTACCGTCTTGAGGAATCCGCTTTGCGGCTGGGTCCTTTATGCGGGACTGGGGAATGACCTCTCCGATTTCTGGAAGAGATATGACTCCATGGAATCATCCGTCGGTCCGGTCAATGTCACGGAATATGCAAGTACCTTGCTGATAAGGACTTCGTGGGGACAGCTGAACCCGGAAGAGGGTGTCTACGTGTGGCAGGAAGGATGCAATACCATCTATGCGCAGCGATATAAGAGCCTCATTGCGGAAGCACGCAAACGTAACATGCGCGTAGGCTTCGGCTATGGCATCGACAGCCGTGACAAGCATGAGTTCTGCACGCCTCTCTATGTGCGGGACAAGGGTGCGAAAGGATATGCCACCAAGACAGGCTCGATGGAAGTGTGGTCTCCATATCCGGATGATCCGGTTTTCCAGCAATGCTATGCAAAGTTCGTTCATGACTTTGCGCAGGAAATCAATGACCCTGACCATTATGAATTCGTGCATGGCGTGGGCATCGGAAAATGGGGCGAATATCACAGCTGCATCTACTCTACAGGTGACGAAACTCCCAAGAAGCCAGTGTTTGAATGGGTTACGTCGCTTTTTGCCAAGGAGTTCAAGATTCCGATTTTCATAAACTATCACCGTTCTCTCGGTTCTACTAAAGACGGTGTGAATCCTGATTCCGAGGACATGGTCCAGTCAGCAGTGAACAAAGGTTTCGGAATCGGCAGCGGCGCCTTCGGAATGAAGACTTACTACGGGTCATGGGAAAAGAACATAGCGGCCAAGTACCGCAACATTGTCCCGATAATTGCCGAAGGCGGCTGGGTGAAAGCCTCTCATGGTGATGCTCCTATGCGCTGGGAATCAGAAGGATATAAAGACTGGGGCGACGTGAGGAAAGGTGAATTCGACATGGCGCGCGAGGCTCGTGCGAACATGATGGATTTCCGGTACAATGAAGATGTCACCGTCAGTGAGACATGGTCATGGTTCAACGAAGCATATGACCTGGTCGAGCAGTTCATAAAGGACGGAAACTACAGGCTCTATCCGGCCAAGGTGATTCTTCCGAAGGAACTGACTGCGGGAAAATCAGAGGAAATCGTCCATAAGTGGGCCAATGTCGGATACGCATATTGCCCTACCAATTTCAAGCCTTTCGTGGGTAAATACAAGGTGGCTTTCGCTCTCCTTGACGCTTCCGGCAAGCCGGTCAAGCTGTTCTACGATGAGGAGGCCCAGCCGCATGAGTGGATAAAGGGCTCTCCGAAGCAATATTCTTTCACTGTGAAAGCCGACGGCATTGCCCCAGGTGATTATACTTGGGCTGTCGGAATCGTGGATTATGCGTCAGAGACCAAAAAAATTGGTATCTTTACATCGGCAAAAGGAAATTATACATCCGACGGCTGGCTCAAACTGTCAAAAGTGACACTCAAACAATAATCGTTTATGAAATCATTGTACGGAAAAATATGCGGACTCCTCTTTGCAGGATTCTTTGCAGTTACATCATATCCCGCTACCGGATGTTCTCCGGCGCAGACTCCTTCAGAGACTCAGGGAACTGCCGAAAAGAAGGATGACGGGGTCATCAGGATACTCGCAATCGGCAACAGCTTCTCGCAAGATGCTGTGGAGCAATATCTTTACGAACTCTTCGATGCTGCAGGGATAAAGGTCGTGATCGGCAATATGTATATCCCCGGCTGTCCGCTGGAAAGGCATTACAACAATTCCGTGTCGGACAAGGCAGAATATGCTTACAGGAAAATCGTCGACGGCGAGAAGACGAATACCCCGAAAACAAAACTCATCGACGCGCTTCTGGATGAGCCGTGGGATTATATCAGCCTTCAGCAGGCGAGCGGTAAATCCGGTGAATACGATACATATAATCCATATCTCAAGTCATTGATATCATATCTCCGGAGGTATGCACCGAAGAAGGACTTCAAGCTGGTGTGGCACCAGACCTGGGCTTATTCCTCGGATTCCGACCATGGCGAATTCCCGAAATACGGAAGCGACCAGATGCAGATGTATGAGGCTATCGTGGCAGCGACCAAGAATGCGTTGAAAGACAATAAGTTCGATGTCCTGGTGCCGTCGGGAACCGCCATACAGAACGCCCGCACTTCCTATATCGGAGACAAAATGAACCGCGACGGATACCATCTGGAGGTCAATTATGGACGTTACACCGCTGCCTGCACCTGGTTCGAAGCGATTTCCGGAAAGAATGTAGTCGGTAATTCCTATGCCCCTGCGACTGTGGATGACGGCAAGAAAGCTGTCGCGCAGAATGCGGCTCATGAGGCCGTGCGCCATCCGTACAAGGTCACTATAATGAAAGATTTTCAGACAGCGCCGTCGGCAGAATAACGAATGAACATAAAATACTCTGTCCTCGCGATTGTCGCCGGGCTTATGTCATTGTGTGCCAATGACATATCTGCGCAGAAAGTGATGGATTTGAGCGGAGAGTGGAGATTCCAGACAGATGTCATGGATTTCCGCCGGGGGTCCCTGTCTCCGCGATACAATCACAAGCTTCAGTCAGTCATCACTCTTCCCGGCATTACCGATGATTACAAGATAGGTTATGAGAATCCATATTCTTATGTGGACAGGCTCACCCGTCTGTATGAATATATGGCTCCGGCATGGTATCAGCGTGATATCGAAATTCCTGCGTCATGGGCCGGAAAACGTATCGTGCTGTATCTGGAACGCACCCATTGGCTCAGCTCGGTATGGGTCGATACCAAGGAAGTCAGCCGTTGCGATTACATAAGCGTACCTCACAGGCATGACCTGACGCCGTTCTTGACGCCGGGAAAGACGCACCGTATCACCATCTGCATCGACAACAGGTTCCAATATGACACCCACAAATGGGATCACGCCCACACCGAGTTTACACAAATAAACTGGAACGGAATCCTCGGCGAGATAAAGCTCATGGCATTGGAACCGCTTGGCATTGAGGACCTTCAGTTGTGTCCGCAATTGCAGTCCGGCAGTGTCAATGCGAAGTTGGCGGTGTCCTGCATGACCGGAAAGCCATGCGAAGCTGTGGCCCGGTTCCGCGTCACATGTCCTGACGGGCGGGTCGTCACGAGCAGCCTGCCTTTGCATGTCACCGACTCCCTTTTGGTAGCGGAGAAGGAAATTGCCCTTGCTCCTGACGGGGAAAAGGTATTCCTGTGGGATGAGTTTCATCCTGACCTTTACACTGTGGAATGTTCTCTGAGTCCGGTCAATGATTCCTCATCGGCACATGTCGTGAAGACCACCTTCGGCATGCGTTCCGTCGGAAGAGATGCCCATCATATAATGGTCAACGGCCATCGTGTCCATCTTCGCGGAACCGTCGAAAATGCCGTGTTCCCGAAAACCGGCCATGCTCCTGTCGAAGATGCTCCTTGGGAAAGGATAATGGGTATAGTCAAGTCTTATGGCCTGAACCACATGCGTTTCCATTCATGGTGCCCTCCGGATGCAGCCTTCCGTGCGGCCGACAAGGCGGGCGTATATCTGGAGATAGAAATGCCGATGTGGGGAAAGGATGCGTTGCCGGATGAGAGGCGTTATGATTTCTTCAGGAGGGAAATCAGGGCCATCCTGAAAGAATACGGAAATCATCCGTCGTTCCTGCTCTACTGCAACGGCAATGAGATCCAGGGCAATTTCGATTTCATCGAGGAATTGACATCCACTGCGGAAAAACTTGATTCCAGGCATCTGTACAGCGGTTCTACGGCGAGGACCAGGATTCCGTCGGATCAATATTACATCTCACAAGATACTCCCAAAGGGGCTGCCAAGGTTTATGAAGGACGCCCGGGAACCGATTGGGACGTGAACGTGGCATCGGATGTGGACGTCCCCGTAATCTCCCATGAATCAGGCCAGAGATGCATGTATCCTGATTTTGACGAGATTCCGAAATTCGACGGGCCGGTTCGTGCTCGCAATCTGGAACTGTGGCGCAATATGCTGAAAGACAACGGTATGCTGGGGCAGGCCAAGGACTTTTTCCGGGCCTCGGGAGCATTGACCGTATTGGAATACAAGGCTGTGATGGAAGCATTGCTCCGTTCTTCGCTGTCGGCGGGATTCCAGCTGCTGTCATTGAATGATTTTACGGGACAGGGCTATGCGCCGGTAGGAATTCTGGACCCGTTCTGGGATTCCAAGGGGCTGGTTTCCCCTGAACAATGGCGGTCCTTCTGCGCACCGTCCGTGGTGCTCCTGAGATATGAAAAGAGCACTTGTTTCAATGATGAAGTGTTCAGAGCGCGTGTTGAGGTCTACAATTACAGCGACCGCCCGTTCAGGAAAGCCGATGTGAAGTGGACTGTTTCAGACGAGGACGGAACAATCCTGGCCCGCGGCAATGCCGGCAAGCATGATTTCCCTTCATACGAGGTGTCCGCTGCCGGCAAGATCGAGATTCCGCTGACGCGGCTCAATGTCTCCGTTGCGCGCGAGCTGACATTGACGGTCAATGCCGGAAAAACATTGACAAATAGCTGGAAAATCTGGGTGTATCCCCGTGCCGCGATGCCTTCGTCTGATGACAATGTCTTGTACACCAAGGATTTGGACAGTACCGCTCAAGCCCGGCTTTCTGCGGGAGGAAAAGTGGTGTGGATGCCCGACCCGTCGAAAACCAAAGGCCGCAAGTCGGTGTTCCATAACCATTTCTGGAATCCGATCATGTTTGCATGGCCTCCTATGACGATGGGCTGTCTCATGCACGATGACATGGGCATGTTTGCGGATTTTCCTACGTCGTACCATACGGACTGGCAGTGGTGGGACATCCTGGAATATGCCAAAGTCATGGAACTTCAGGACTTCCCGTCAGAAATAGTTCCGTTCATCCAGGTGATTGACAGCTTCGACAGCAACAGGAAACTCGGCATCGGGTTCGAGGCTTCTGTCTGTGGAGGAAAACTGCTGGTCCTGGCGATGGACGCTGAAAAGGACATTGACAAGAGACCTGCCGCACGGCAGTTGCTCCGCAGCATTGACAAATATGTGCGCGGCGACGGTTTTGCGCCTCGCGCGGTCGTAGATATTGAGGAATTGCAGTCTTTGTACGAATAGATTTCATTATCTTTGTCTATGTGACCCTTAAAAAACGCATATTGGCATGAGATTGATTGTCATCATACTATCGGCGTTGGTGTCTGTCGCCTCATACGCTGTCGACACGAAGAACTACCGCTTTCATCAGATGCCGGAAACTTCCTATTACGGAGGTATAAACAGCATCGTGAAAGATAGCGTCGGCAGGATATGGTTCAGCGGTACTGACGCATTGTTCATGTACAACGGACATACGTTCAAGAACATGTCCGTCATCGGGCCGCATCAGGCACCTGTCGATTACAGGAAGCTGGTGTCGGACAGGAACAATACCATTTATGCGGCGACAAGTGCCGGACTGTATATGTTCGACTATATGCAGCAGAAGTTTGAACTTGTGCTGGAGGGTGACGTGGGTGCGATGGAGGCTGACGCGCGTGAAGGATTGTGGCTGATACTGAATGACGAGGTCGTCCGTTTCGAAGATGGCAGGACGACAGGAAAATATCCGTTGCCGGATACCGTGAGGGTGACACCGTTTACGCTTCATCTGTCGTGTTCTTCCGGCCATGTCTATGTGGGGGCGTACAATAGGTTGCTGCGTATCGAAAACGGTGAGTATGAGAACTTTGCAGTTCTGGATGACGACAATGCCGTAGTATGCGACGTCAGAGAAGATTCGTCTCACGTATATGTGCTGACGCGCAACGACGGACTATATGTGCTCGACAAGGTCGGCCAGCTTGAAGGTACATTCAATTTGCCGGAAGAATATGGACATTCCAGCAATGCGAAGGAACTGTATATCGATTCCAACGGCATAGTTTGGGCAGCCACGCAGTCGGGATTGCTGCTTACGGATATAACATCCGGCGAAACCAAATTGCTGACATCGGACCTGCTGGACAAATATTCCCTGCCGAACAATTCGGTATGGTCGATATATCCGGACCCGGACGGCGGCGTGTGGATAGGGACATATGGCGGAAAGCTTGCGTATCTGACGTTCGATGACAGTGAAATCCGCTATATGGAGCCGACGCCGGGAGGACTTAACTTCCCGATTGTCAGCACGTATGCGGAAGATGCCAAGGGAAACATCTGGATCGGAACCGAAGGCGGAGGCCTGTTCAGATGGAACAGGGCGGACAATTCGTTCTCCAGATGGAAACAGGGAACGGGCGGTGACAAGTCGCTGCCTTCCAGCATGATAAAGCGGCTGCGCCCGGATGGGAACCTGATGTATGCCGCAGCATTCAATGGCGGAATCAGCACCATCGACATGAATACCGGCAAGGTCACGACTTTGCCTGTCTACAATGCCGGTACACGTCAGCTTCTCTCCGTGTATGACTTCGAACCGGAGGGAGATGAAGGATTCTGGCTTACCGATCCTGATGCTGAACTGATGTTCTGGAACCGCAGGACCGGAAAGGTGGAAAACGTGATTTTTCATGATGACGCGGGGCATAAGATAAGGCTGAGAGTGGAGACATTGTACCACGATGCTTCCGGTTATCTCTGGCTCATGACCCATGACGGCGTATATGTCCTGGATCCTGCCGCGAGAAAATTGATTCGTAGGCATTATCTTGAGAACTATCCGCATTCGGCGAACAATATCTGCTGTTTCTGCAGGACAATGTCTTCGGGCGTATGGTTCGGCACCCGCGGTGGCGGCGTGAACCGGCTGGCGCCTGACGGCACCTATACGAATTTCAATTCCAATGCTGACGGCGATTTCGTGAACCGCATGGTCTTCGGTATCCTGGAAGACACATCTTCCGGCGATTTGTGGATGAGTACCGACGCCGGCCTGTTCTGCTACAGCCAGAAAGACGGCGAGATAAGGCGTGCCGGAATAGATATTCCCAACAGGTGCGGAGCGTATTATGTGCGTTCATGCTATTCCGGTTCGGACGGGGAACTGCTGTTCGGCGGGACCAATGGATTCATAATGTTCAATCCGAGGCGTTTCCATACCAATCCTCAGAAACCACGTGTCTATTTCACGGGACTTAGCGTGAACGGACATCTGGTTGTCCCCGGAGAGGAAGGATATCCGCTGCGCCAGGCCGTAGCCACGTTGGACGGGCAGTCAGGGCGCGGCAGCGTGATCAAGCTGTCAAGCAAGCAGTCGAATTTCGACATAGGATTCTCCTGCAACAGCTATCTGGAGCGGGACAGGAATACCTATGCCTACAGGATGCTCGGCATTTCAGATGCCTGGACCGTACTGCCCAAGAACCAGCAACATGTCCGTTTCGTGAATGTCCCTCCGGGAAAATATACCTTCCAGATGAAGGCGGCCAACAATGACGGCGTCTGGGGAGACCATGTCAGTTCGTTGTCTTTCAAGGTCAAGCCGTATCCGCTGCTTTCACCGTTTGCGTATGCCGTTTATCTTCTGCTCATCATATTGTCCGCATATTATGTGTGGGCGTACATGACCAGGAGAAAGATGCTGGAGCAGCAGCTGGAACTGGAAAAGGAGAGGGAGAAGGACCTCAATGAACTGACACAGGCGAGAATCAATTTCTTTACCAGCATCTCCCACGATCTGAAGACTCCGCTGACTCTTGTCATTGACCCTCTGAAGCAGCTGGACAGCCTGATTCCGATGGATGCGCCGTACAGGAGCTATGTGGAACTCATAAGCAAGAATGTGGTCCGTATCCAGCACATGATCAGCCAGTTGCTGAAATTCAGGCAGATAGAGACCCTGAAGGTGCCGCTGGACTGCAAGCCGGGAGACATCATCAAGTTCGTGGACAATATTTTCTCGCTTTTCGAGTTCTATGCCGGCAAACATCATATAGAGACCGAATTCATCTCGCAGATGGAAAGTTTCGACACCCGGTTCGATTATGACGTAATCGAGAAAGTGTTTACCAATTTGTTCTCGAACGCCATCAAATACACGACGGAGAACGGATATGTGAGCGTCCGGGTGGGCCGTGCCGCACAGGAGGAAATTCCTGATTCGGGGGCTCCTGCCGATGCTGAATGGCTGTCGTTCGTGGTCACCAACAGCGGGAAAGGCATTCCTGAAGATGAGGTCGGCACTCTTTTCGAACCGTTCAACAACTATGGTCCGGTGAAGACCGGATTCGGTACCCATACAGGTCTGGGCCTGGCGATAGTGAAGGAACTTGTGAAAGATATGAAGGGCAGCATCTCTGTCCGTTCTACTGATTCCACGGTATCGTTTGTCGTGCTGCTTCCTTTCGTTCCGTGCAAGGATGTGACGGCCGGGGATTCGGCCGGGGAAGGAAAGGCCTATGATTATGCTGCGGCGGAGATTGACAACATGATTTCCGACCTCGACGCGAATGAGAAGACCTCGGGCCGGAAGGAAAGAAAGACGTATGACATCCTGGTCATGGAAGACGATGCCCAGCTGCGCAACTATCTGGAGCAGAGGCTCTCTCCTTATTACAATGTCTATACGGCGATCAACGGACGGGACGGACTCGCCAAGGTGGAAAAGGTCATGCCGCAGTTGGTCATAACTGATCTTGCGATGCCGGAGGTCGACGGATTCGAAGTCTGCCGTCGTATCCGTTCCAATATCAAGACTTCCCATATTCCCATCATCGCCCTTTCCGCTCTCGGTGAAAACCAGAAAGCGGGAATAGAAGCGCTTGAATGCGAGGCCAATGTCTTTATCAGCAAACCGGTGGACATAGATTACCTGCACAAGCAGATATCGAACTTCATAAAGAATCAGAACAGGCTCAAAGAACTGTACAGCAAGAAGTTCGTGGCTGAGCCGTCTCATATCGCCATTTCTTCCGTGGATGAAGAACTGCTGAAAAAGGCGGTGGGCTTCATTGAGGAGAATTTGGAAAACGAGGAGTACGGCGTGGATGATTTCGTTTCGGACATGGCGATAGGCCGTACCCGTCTTTATCAGAAACTCAATGACCTTACGGGAATGTCCATAAAGGAATTTATCCTGGATATCCGTCTGAAACGGGCGAGCCAGCTCCTCTCCGAGTCCGACTACACTGTCGCGGAAATATCCACAATGACAGGTTTTGCCAACCCTAAGTATTTCAGTGTCTGCTTCAAACGTCATTTCGGGCAGTCACCTACAGATTTTAAAATGAATCCGGATGCGAAATAGAATTTTTCTTCATTTGTTTTTGTCAGCATTGCTGTCGGTATCGTTGTCCGTCTTCACATGCGAAGGACGGGACGTTCTGGTCGAGGCGGAGAGCTTCGCGGAAAAAGGAGGCTGGAAAGTCGACCAGCAGTTTATGGACCAGATGGGGGCGCCATATCTTCTGGCTCATGGCATGGGCGTGCCTGTCGAAGATGCCTGCACGGACATTGACCTGAAAAAAGGGGAGTGGCATGTCTGGGTCCGCACATACAACTGGACCTCTCCGTGGCATTCGGGAAAAGGCCCGGGCGCATTCCGTGTGGCGGTAGGAGGGAAGACCCTTCCGAATGATTTGGGCGTGACCGGCCATTCATGGGAATGGCAGTATGCCGGCGCAGTGACCGTAAAAGGCGGCAGCACGGAGATACGTCTGCATGACATGACTGGATTCGACGGCAGATGCGATGCCGTGTTGCTTACACGTGGCGGCGCCCCGGAACCGGCTGACGTTCAGAAGCTCAGGAGTACCAAGTGCGAAAGCATTGACAAAAATTATGACCTCGTGGTTGCCGGAGGCGGTATTGCCGGCATGTGCGCGGCTGCGGCTGCAGCGAGGAACGGGTTGAAGGTCGCTCTCGTGAATGACCGGCCGGTTCTGGGCGGCAACAACAGTTCGGAGATCCGCGTGCACCTCGGCGGTTACGTGGAGATGGAACCATATAAGGGGCTGGGAAGGATGATCCGGGAATTCGGGCATACGGAGAAAGGCAATGCGCGTCCGGCCGGGAGCTATCAGGACTGGAAAAAGCAGGCGTTCATAGATGCGGAGGAAAACATTGACCTGTATGCTCCTTATCATGTGATGGCTGTGGATACCGAAGCTTCTGAGATAGGGTCTGTTACGGCTGTGCATATCGAAACCGGAGAGAAAGTCCGTCTGCATGGAAGGCTTTTCGCGGATTGCACCGGTGACGGCACTGTCGGTTTTCTGGCTGGTGCCGACTGGACGATGGGCCGGGAGTCTCGCGACGAATATGGCGAACGGTCCGCGCCTGTGAAAGCTGATGATATGGTCATGGGCGCTTCTGTCCAGTGGTATTCCAGGAAATGTCCGCAGAAGACCGTCTTCCCGGAGTTTTCCTATGGCGTGGAGTTCAATGCTTCGAATTGCGAGAAGGTTACGATGGGCGAGTGGACCTGGGAAACCGGCATGAACCGGAACCAGATTACAGACGCCGAGAGAGTCCGCGATTACGGTCTTATGGTCATATATTCGAATTGGAGCTGGCTGAAGAACCATTCGGGCGATGCCGCTTATGCCGACAGAAGCCTGGACTGGGTGGCTTATGTTGCCGGGAAAAGGGAGTCCAGGAGACTTTTGGGCGATCATGTCCTTTCTCAGCAGGACATTGACAGGGACATTCAGCATGAAGATGCCTCATTTACCACTACCTGGAGCATTGACCTGCATTTCCCGGACCCGAAAAACTCCGGGAAATTTCCGGGCAATGAATTCAAGTCCGCGACCGTGCATGACTGGATTCATCCTTATGCGGTTCCGTACCGCTGCCTTTATTCGCGTAACATCGGGAACCTTTTCATGGCCGGACGTGACATCAGCTGCACCCATGTGGCATTGGGAACCGTGCGTGTCATGAGGACTACCGGAATGATGGGCGAGGTCGTGGGCATGGCCGCAGCGCTATGTATAAAAAATGACTGCCTGCCGCGCGGAGTTTATCAGCACCATCTGCCTGAACTCAGCGTATGATGGAGGCCGGCGCCGGCAAGACTGATGTGCCGCTTTCGAATCAGAACTTCAACCTTCCGAACAAGCTGTTGAAGAATGCACCGGCGTCGGACAAGGGCTACGCCCGCCTCTCCTGCGATACGCTCTTCGTCGGCAATGCGCTGATTGAACGCGCGTTCCGTTGGAACGGCGGGAATTTGACCAATGCCTATGTGAAGGACGAGACTACGGGGCGCGTCTTCGTCAGCAATACCGGGGATCCCGCTTTGGCGGTGGGACAGTCTTCCGGGGCAGCCGCTGACGGCAAGCTGACAGTGCGTGAAGTGAAGTCCGACGGCATCCGTCCGGAACATCTGGAAGCGGAAGTCACCTTCTCCATGGATAATGTCCGTGTGCGCAGGGTGTTCAGGGTTTATGAAGGCTGTCCGGCCATCGCTTGTGACAATTATGTCGGCGGAATCTCTGCCGGAAAAGAACAGTCGGCCGGCAATGTGGCGGACAACAAGAATATAGAATCAGTATCGGATATGCGCCGGGGCCAGGAAAACAAGGCCAGGTATCTGGAAAGATTCTGCCCGGGAGGAATGCATTGGCAGGTAAAGGTGGTGGAATTCTTCGACGTCACGGACTGGAACAACAATCTGGTCTCGGAACATTCATTCATACCGTACCGCAAGACTGGCTACAGGGGAAATCTCCTTTTCGCCCGCGATGCCCGCGATGAGAACGGCTTTTTCATATTGAAGGAAGCTCCATGCTCTGCAGTGCAGCTGGGCAGTCCCGATGCGGATTTCATCTGCGAGTCAGGGAAATTCACCGTAGCGGGGATCGGCATTTCCGGCGAAGATGCCGTCGGCGATGACATGGTGCGCCTGTATTCCTGCGTGACGGGCGTGTTCGGGGAAGGCGGACTGTCGCCGCTCCTTGCCCTTAGGAATTACCAGAAGCATATCCGTGAGCACCATGCCGACCGTGACGAGATGATAATGATGAATACCTGGGGCGACAGAAGCCAGGATTCCAAGGTCAATGAACAGTTCTGTATCGCCGAACTGGAAAAGGCAGCGCGTCTGGGAGTGACTCATTTCCAGATAGATGACGGATGGCAGGAAGGCAAAAGCCCCAATTCCGCACTCGCCAAAGGCTCTTTCAAGAATATCTGGGACAATCCTCTCTACTGGACCCCTTCGCAGGAAAAATATCCTCGCGGCCTGAAGCCTGTCATGGACAAGGCCCGGGAACTGGGTATCGAAATCGGACTTTGGTTCAATCCCAGCATCCAGAATGACTTCGCCGACTGGCGCAAGGATGCCGATGCTGTCGTGAAACTATATGATGAGTACGGAATCAAGGTGTTCAAGATCGACGGCCTCTCCATTCCGACCAAGCAAGCGGAGACGAACCTGCGTAAATTCTTCGATACCGTACTGGCGGAGACGGGCAATGAAGTCGTCTTCAATCTCGATGTGACTGCCGGACGCCGCGGAGGCTATCATTTTCTCAATGAATATGGCAACATCTTTTTGGAGAACAGATACACCGACTGGCAGAACTACTATCCTTATTGGACATTGAGAAACATCTGGCAGCTAAGCCGTTACGTTCCTGCTGAACGGCTCCAGACGGAGTTCCTGAACAAATGGCGGAACGCTGACAAATATGCAGGCGACCCGTTCGCACCGGCATTGTATGAATTCCCGTATGTTTTCGCCGTTGCCATGGCGGGACAGCCGCTTGCCTGGATGGAGGCTTCGAATCTTCCTGAAGAAGCGTTTGCCCTGTCGTCCGTCGTGAAAGCCTACAAGAGTGTGATGAATGATTTTCATCAGGGCACAATCCTGCCGATAGGTGATGAACCGGACGGAAAATCATGGACCGGATTCCAATCAATTTCTGCCGGAAACCGCACGGGATTCGTGCTTGTGCTCCGTGAAAAAAATGAGGAGAAGACGTGTGCGGTCAAGACGTGGCTGACGGAAGGGCAGAAAGTCAGCTTCTCTCCCGTCACAGGTGACGGAAAATCTTTCGTAACAGTCGTGGATGAAGGCGGATCCGTGAAATTCAGCCTTCCTTCCGAGAATACCTTTGCATTGTATAAATATGAAATATTGTAAGATGAAATTTGTGAATCTGGCCGCTGCGGCCATTTTGATATGTGCGGCATCTCTTCCTCTGAATGCCGGCGACAAGGAAACCTACGGCAATCCCGACCTTATGGTCAATGTCTACGGACGTGATTTCCAGATGTTGAACGGCAAATGGGACGCCATCATTGACCTTTACGACCAGGGACGCGGGAAAAAGGTCTGGGAGAACCGCAAGCCTGCGAAAGCAGACGAGTTTTTCGAGTATTCGTTCGACGGCGGACTCCGGCTTGACGTCCCAGGCGATTTCAACAGCCAACTCCCTCAGCTCCAATACTATGAAGGTACCGTGTGGTATGCCCGGCACTTCTCGTCCGACGGCGTTCCGTCCGGAAAGAAATTGTATCTCTATTTCGGTGCGGTGAGCTACCGATGCACGGTTTACCTCAACGGTAAGCGCATTGCATCCCATGAAGGCGGATTCACGCCGTTCCAGATAGATGTCACCGGCAATGTCGTGGCTGGGGACAATTTCCTGGTGGTCGAGACCAACAACCGCAGGAGCCCGGATGCCATTCCTGCAATGTCTTTCGACTGGTGGAATTACGGGGGAATCACGCGCGACGTGATGCTCGTTTCCGTGCCGGAGACCTATATCAAGGATTATAAAGTTCAGCTGGACAAGAATGAGGCGGACAGGATCAATGCCTATGTACGCATGTCTGACGCGGTTCCTGAAGGCTCTGCCGTTACGCTGAATATTCCGGAACTGAACGTCTCGAAGACATTGGGACTGGACAAGGACGGATTCGGGGAACTGTCCTTCCGCGTGAAGAAACTTCAGCGCTGGAGCCCGGAATCGCCCAAGCTGTATGATGTGTCCCTGACTTATGCCCCGGCCGACGGGTCCGGCGCGGGTGATGCCGTTTCAGAGCAGATCGGTTTCAGGAACATCAATGTGGACGGAACCCGTATCCTCGTCAACGGAAAACCGACGTTCATGTGCTGCATCTCTTTCCATGAGGAGGTTCCACAGCGCATGGGAAGGGCATATTCCGAGGCGGATGCCGCCATGCTCCTTTCCGAGGCCAAGGCTCTGGGCGTGAATATGGTACGGCTTGCGCATTATCCTCAGAATGAGTACATTGTCCGCATGGCCGAGAAGATGGGAATCATCCTCTGGCAGGAAATTCCGGTATGGCAGGGAATCGATTTCGAGAATGCCGCCACCATGGACAAGGCGCTCCGCATGTTCTCCGAAATGCTTTACAGGGACAAGAACCGCTGTGCCGTCGGATTCTGGGGCGTGGCGAACGAGACCCGTCCGTCGCCGGCTCGTAACGCCTTTCTGCGCAGGGAATTGGCATTCGCCAGGAGCATTGATTCCACCCGCCTTTTCACTGCCGCCTTTGACAATGTCTATTTCAAGAAAGAGTACGGCGAGTTCAGGATTGAGGATGATTTCACCGAGGACCTCGATGTGGTTTCTTTCAACAAATACATGGGCTGGTACGCCCCATGGCCTGTCAGTCCGTCGGAATGCCGATGGAATGTGGCTCCCGGCAAGCCTGTCATCATCTCCGAATTCGGATGTGAGGCGCAGTACGGGCAGCATGGAGATGCCGGATGGGCCAGCTCCTGGAGCGAGGAGTTCCAGGCGGACCAATACCGGAAGAATATCGAGATGTTCGGACAGATACCGAACCTGGCGGGAGTCTCCCCGTGGATATTGTTCGATTTCCGCTCGCCGTTCCGTTTCCATCCTGTGAATCAGGACGGTTGGAACCGCAAGGGACTGGTCTCCGACAAGGGAATGAGAAAGCAGGCATGGTATATCATGCACGATTATTATAATGCACAAAAACACATTTATGACAATGAGAAATAAGACACTTTCGGCAATTGTTGCGCTTTCCGGACTGGCTGCCGTAGCCATGCCGGCAGGCGCGCGCGTAAATAAGGACGCGACACCTCTGTATAAGAACGCTTCCGCTCCCGTCGAGGAAAGGGTCAATGACCTTCTTTCCCGTATGACGCTGGAAGAGAAGATAATGCAGCTGAACCAGTATACGCTGGGCCGCAATACCGTGGAGAACAATCTCCGGGAAATGGCGGGCGCTGTACCTGCCGAGGCCGGGTCCGTGATTTATTTCTCTGATGACGCGAACCTCAGGAACATGATGCAGAAAAGGTGCATGGAGGAGACAAGGCTGGGCATTCCGATGATTTTCGGCCATGATGTGATACATGGATACCGCACCATCGCTCCGGTACCGCTCGCGCAGGCGGCCAGCTGGAATCCCGACCTTGTCAGGACAATCAGCCGTGACGCCGCCAAGGAGGCTTACTATGGCGGATTGGATTGGACCTTTTCTCCTATGGTGGACATTGCCCGCGACCCTAGGTGGGGACGAGTGATGGAAGGCTACGGAGAAGACCCGTATCTTACGTCAGTGTTCTGCAAGGCTGCGGTTGAGGGTTATCAGAGCGATGATTTGTCAGCGGAGGGCAGCATTGCCGCATGCCTTAAACATTTCGTGGGATATGGCGCGTCCGAGGCCGGTCGCGACTATGTTTATACGGAGATTTCCGACCAGGCATTGTGGGATACCTATCTCCCTTCTTTCCATGCCGGAGTGGAGTCTGGTGCTGCCACGGTGATGAGTGCCTTCAACAATATCAGCGGCATACCGGCTTCTGCCAACAAATATACCATGACGGATGTCCTCAAGAAGAAATGGAACTGGGACGGAATGATCGTTTCCGACTGGGATGCGGTAATCCAGCTGACGAATCAGGGTGCGGCCAAGGACGGATACGAAGCGGCAGCATTGGCCATAAACGCCGGCATTGACATGGATATGATGGATGACCTTTACCGGAAGAATCTTGCGGGACTCATTGACGACGGTCTGGTCAGCATGGAGACGGTGGATGAGTGCGTCAGGCGGGTGCTCCGTCTGAAGTTCAGGCTCGGGCTTTTCGAGCGGCCTTATATTGACGTGCGTCCGGCGGAGGAGATTTATCTGCAGCCGGAGGCTGTAGCGCATGCTGAGGAAATGGCGCAGGAGTCCATGGTGCTTCTGAAGAATGACAATGCCGTCCTGCCGTTGAAGGGTGTCGCGAAGATAGCGGTCGTAGGTCCGTTGGCTGATACGCAGAAGGAACTTATCGGAAACTGGGTGGCACGTGGCAAGCCGGCTGACGTGGTGCCGATTTTGACCGGAATGAAAGAGGAATTCGCTGATGCTCAGGTAGTTTACGCGCAGGGCTGCGGTTTCGGGGAAATGGATGAGGCTTCCGTAAAGGCGGCCTTGGATGCTGCTGGAAGCGCGGATGTCGTGGTGGCGTGTCTGGGAGAGAAGACCGGATGGAGCGGGGAAAACTGCTCCAGGTCATCTGTTGCATTGCCTGAAGCTCAGGAAGAATTCCTGCGCAGGATAAAGGCTGCGGGCAAACCGGTGGTCGTGCTTGTCGCGAGCGGACGTCCCGTGGACCTTTCCCGTATTGCCCCGATGTCTGATGCTCTTCTGGAGATTTGGATGCCGGGCATCACTGCCGGCAGGGCGGTTTCCGGAATCCTCAGCGGAAAATACAATCCTTCAGGGCGTCTCCCGATGACTTTCCCTTATACCACCGGCCAGATTCCTATCTATTACAACCGCAGGAGTCCGGCGAGAAGGGGTACGCAGGGATGGTACAAGGATATTCAGATAGAACCGATTTATGAGTTCGGTTATGGCCTGAGTTACAGTGAGTTCGAATATTCTCCGATTACGTTGTCCGCCGACAGGGTGGCCAAGGACGGAAAGGTTACGGCTACGGTGACGGTGAAGAATACCAGCGACGTGGATGGAATGGAGACTGTCCAGTGGTATATTTGCGATCCTGTCTGCAGAATCACCCGCCCGGTGAAAGAACTGAAACATTTCGAGAAGAGGCTGGTGAAGGCAGGGGAGTCCGAGGTGTTCACATTCGAAATCGACCCGATGCGCGACCTGTCTTTCGTGGACAACAAGGGCGAACGTTTCCTGGATTGCGGAGAGTATCATATCTTTGTGAAAGATAACAAGGAGGTATTGAATGTCGAATAAGATGTTTTCGTTTCTGGCTGCCGTTGTCTGTGCAGCAGGTGTTTCAATGTCGGTTTGCCGTGCAGAGGCGGGTCCTTCCAGAGTGGAGACTTGCCTGAAGGACGGATGGCGGTTCCATCGTGGTGAGGCTGACGGGGCTTTCGTGCCGGGTTATGATGATTCGGGGTGGGAGAACGTGAGCGTGCCGCATGACTGGGCCATTACCGGGCCTTTCAGCATTGAAAATGACCTTCAGAATGTGCAGATAGTGCAGAATATGGAGACGAAGGCATCGCTCAAGACCGGGCGTACCGGTGGTCTGCCGTACGTGGGCGTGGGCTGGTACAGGACTGAGTTCAATGTCCCCGAGGGGATGAAGGCGGAACTCCTGTTCGACGGCGCGATGAGCGAGGCGCGGGTTTATGTCAATGGCCATGAGGTCTGCTTCTGGCCATACGGCTACAGCCCGTTCCACTGCGATGTTACGCCATATCTGGACAAGTCCGGCTCCAATGTCCTGGCTGTCAGGCTGGAGAACCTTCCTTTTTCTTCCAGATGGTACCCGGGTGCCGGTCTTTACAGAAATGTCCACTTGGTATGTACTTCCGCCAAGGCGCACATTCCGGTGTGGGGTACTTTCGTCTCCACTCCGTCGGTGCATAAGGACATGGCGTCAGTCTCTCTGGCGATTTCATTGCAGTCGGATAAGGAAAACATTGACATAGAATATGCTACGGACGTTTTTTCGCCGGATGGCGAGAAGGTGGCTTCGAGGCGGTCGGTAGCATTGTATCATAACGGCGACAGTCATGTGCAGAAGTTTCTGGTGAAGGAACCGAAGCTGTGGTCGCCTGAACACCCGTACCTTTATAAGGCATTGACCCGTATTTTGGTGGACGGCGTGGTGACGGACGAGTATGAGACGCGTTTCGGCATCCGTTCGGTCGAGTTCATTCCTGAGAAGGGCTTTTACCTGAACGGCGAGCACCGGAAATTCAAGGGCGTCTGCAATCATCACGACCTCGGTCCACTCGGCGCGGCCGTGAGCGTGCCGGCGTTGAGGCATCAGCTGACAATGCTGAAGGACATGGGGTGCGATGCGGTAAGGACGTCGCACAATACGCCTGCTCCTGAACTCGTAAGTCTCTGTGATGAAATGGGTTTCATGATGATGGTGGAGCCTTTCGACGAGTGGGACGATGCCAAATGCCGGAATGGCTATCATCGTTATTTCGACGAGTGGGCCGAGCGTGACATGATCAGCATGCTCCATGCGTTCAGGAATTCTCCGTCCGTAATCATGTGGAGCATCGGCAATGAGGTTCCGTCCCAATGCACTGCCGATGGCTACAAGACGGCGGCTTTCCTTCAGTCCATCTGTCACAGGGAGGACCCGACGCGTCCTGCCACATGTGGCATGGACCAGGTCAACTGCGTGCTTTCCAACGGTTTCGCGGCCCAGCTGGATATTCCGGGAATCAATTACCGCACTTTCCGTTACAAGGATTGCTACGGGCAGCTGCCTCAGGGCCTCGTGCTGGGTTCCGAGACGGCGTCTACCGTCAGTTCCAGGGGCACCTACCATTTTCCGGTGGAGAAGGCGTTCAGCGTAAAGCATGAGGACCACCAGTCTTCCGGCTATGACATGGAGGCCTGCAACTGGTCGAACATTCCTGACGTGGACCTTGCTCTGGCAGAAGATTATCAATGGACATTGGGCCAGTTCGTCTGGACGGGCTTCGATTACCTGGGCGAGCCGAGCCCTTACGATACCGATGCATGGCCGAACCACAGTTCCATGTTCGGAATCATTGACCTGGCCTCAATTCCGAAGGACAGATATTGGCTTTACCGCAGCGTCTGGAACACGGAAAGTCCTACGCTTCATATAGTTCCGCATTGGACCTGGCCCGGCCGCGAGGGGCAGGTGACGCCGGTTTACGTCTATACTTCATGGCCTGAGGCCGAGTTGTTCGTGAACGGGGTTTCCCAGGGACGCCGCTCCAAGATGTCGCCGTCCGCGCCTTGCGAAGGCCTTCAGGATGAGGCGGTCGAGGGACGTTATCGCCTGATGTGGGATGACGTGGTTTACCGGAAGGGTGAGATCCGCGTCGTGGCCTATGATGCGGATGGCAATGTCGCAGCTTCGGAGTCTGTCCGCACTGCCGGCAAGCCGTACGCCCTCCGTCTTGAATGCGACAGGGATTCCATCGCCCGCGATGGGGAAGACTTGGCCTATGTGACTGTAAGTGTGGTAGATAAGGACGGCAATACCGTGCCTTCCGATACCCGCGAGGTCTTCGCCTCAGTGTCAGGTGCCGGCGAGTTCCGCGCCATCGCCAACGGCGACCCTTGCTCGCTTGAACTGTTCCATCTCCCGCACATGCACCTCTTCGCCGGCAAACTGACCGTAATAGTCCGCTCCCGCGCCGACGCTGAAGGTCCTATTTGTTTGAAAGTCAATGCAAAAGGGGTGAAGTCTGCCGAACTGGAGCTGTAGGGTGAGTCATTAAAAGGTGCAAAAGTGAAATTTATTTTCTAACTTCGCGGCCTGAAGAGTGAACCAACCAGATGACAGCCTTCTAAATTGAAGCAGTTTAAGGAAATATTCGATGCGTTTTATCCGAAGGTCTATGGCTATGCCCTGAAGGCCGGCGGACAGGAATGGCTTGCGGAAGAGATTGCCCACAATGTCTTCTGCAAGTTGTGGATGCATCGTGACAACTTGTCTCTCAAAGGAAAAGATGATAAAGAGGTAATGTCCATCGTTTCAAGTTATCTTTTCGTGGTTACCCATAATGAGGTCAACAATTATTTCAGGGAATGCAGGCAAATTGAGCAGTTGAGAGAGAACTTCGCCGTTCAGCTCTGTTGTGAATCCCGCATTGAACAGACTGTTGACGCGAAAACCGCACTCGGAATCATTGACAGGGTCGTGGAGGCTATGCCGGCAGTGCGCAAAGAAGTGTTCACTCTCAGCAGATATCATAACATGACCAATGAGTCTATTGCCAAGCGCCTGAAAATCAGCAAGAGAACTGTCGAAAAGCACATCAGTCTCGCGTTGGGACAGTTGAGGCTTGAGCTTGCCGCATATCAGATTTAGTGGGTTCCTGTAAAAAAACAAAAATTTTTCATTTTCCGTTACGTGTGACGTCCGGCATCTGCGTCTAAAACATGCATTAAGGATTACTCGTATGAAAGAGGAAATTGACATATCGGAAGCCCGTGAAATCTGGAACAGCCCGTCTCCGCAGATGGACAAGGACCAGATAGATCGTGCGTATGAGTCCATTGGCGGCTTTATCCTGAGATCCAGAATATCCAAAGGAATAAAAGCTTGCATCGGTGGAGTGGCCGCAGCTTGCCTGGTCATCGCGGGCGTATTTATCGGCAGAATCGAAAAACCGGAAATGGTCGCCGAAGTATATGCTCCTGAGTATGTGGAATATATGGCGGCAAACGGCGATATCAAGGAAGTTCTCCTTGCCGACGGGACCCGTGTCTATCTCAATGCCCAGTCCCGTTTGAATTGCGAAAAGAGCCTCACAGGTGCTACGAGAGACGTTTTCCTGTGCGGCGAAGCATTCTTCGAAGTAGCCAAGGATACGCTTCATCCTTTCATCGTACATGCTGCCGGAACGCAGATCAAGGTAACCGGCACCAAGTTCAATGTCAGGGCTTTTCCTGATGAGGACAGCAGCACCACGACATTGGTCGAAGGTGGCGTAGAGGTCAGGATTCCAGGCCAGGTCAATCCTATAACATTGGTCCCTGAAACTGCATTGTCAGTGAGCAACAAGAATTTAAGTGCATCGCTATTCGAGGTTGATGCGGTCAATGCGACCGGTTGGTATAGGGGAGAGTTCAATGCTTACCACATGACTCTCGAGCAGATTTGCCATAACCTTGAACGCCGTTTTGGAGTCAAAATATTCATAGCCAACCAAAATGTAGCGTCTAAATTGTTCTATGCGTCATTCGTAAACAACGAGGATGTAGAAGGAATACTGAAATCATTGAATGTAAACAAGGATTTTCATGTGAAGAAACATGAAAACTTGTATACAATTTATTGATAATTATCATTTTTTAAATATTCACTATGCTAAAAACCACAAAATTCTTTGCGGGTATGGCTCTGCGTTGTCTGGCTGTCCTGCTGAGTTTCCTGATGGCAGGCGGTGTAATGGCTTCTGCCCAGCAGAAGAACATCTCACTGAAAGTGTCCAATGTCTCCATTGAGTCGGCATTGAACACAGTCAAGAGCCAATACGGAATCTCTATTGTCACTCAGATTGAAGGACTTGATCTTTCGTCCAAGGTGAGTGTTGACATCAAGAATGCTTCTGTCACTGAAGCGCTCAAGGAAATTTTCAAGCCCCAGCAGATCGACGTCAAAATCGATGGCAATGTGGCAATGATTTCAGCGGCTGCCGCCAAGAATTTCACCGTGAAAGGTATTGTTACCGATTCTGCCGGAGAACCGGTTCCGGGTGCCATGATTCTCGTAATGGGCACAAAAGACGGTGTGACTACGGATATTGACGGCGCATATTCCCTCACATTGACCAAGCCTGCCACGCTTAAATGCACTTGTCTCGGTTTCGTGGACCAGGAGACGAAAGTCAGCAAAGAAAGCAATGTAAATTTCACAATGACGACATCCTCTGAATTCCTTGAGGAAGTGGTTGTAGTAGGTTATGGTTCACTCCGTCGCTCGCTCGTCTCCAGTGCCATCAGCAAGATGTCGATGGATGACAACAAACTTCGTAACGTGGACAGCCCTGCAGCTCTGCTCAGCGGACGTATCGCCGGTGTATCCGTGAGTGGCGGATCCGGTAACCTCGGTTCAGGTGAGCGTATGGTCATCCGCGGAATTTCGTCGCTCAACGCAGGTAATGAGCCGCTCTATGTGATTGACGGTGTGCCTATTACGAATACGAAGTCAAACCTTACCAACCTCGGTGAGGATATGAGTTCACTGGCCGTCCTCAATACCAGCGATATCGAGTCTATCGATGTGCTCAAGGACGCAGCCTCGGCGGCAATCTACGGTTCCCGCGCCAGCAACGGTGTCATTCTCATTACAACCAAATCCGGTGCGGCGGGAAAGGCCACAGCCCGTGTCAATGTCAGCACGAGTGTTTCGCAATTCCCTAACATCCACAAGATCAAGATGGCGGATTCGAAACTCTATGTGGAAGCATATAATGAGGGCGTTGACAACTATAACAAGCAGTATGGCTTGTCCATAGGTGATGCCAATTATAAAACGCATATTTATAATCCTTTCGGCACATTGCCTGATATGGATTGGATGGGTTCCATCACCAGACTTGGAATCAGCTACAATGCGGATGCTTCCTTCTCAGGAGGCAACAAGACCACCAATTTCTACATTGGCGCGAACTATAACCATAAAGAGGGTGTCATCAAGACCAACAGACTGGACAAGTTCAACTTGAAAGCCAAGATACAGCACGATTTTACCAAATGGCTTGAAGTCGGTGCGAACATGTCCGCAAACTACATGAAGACACATCAGGTGCCGGGAGCAAATGCCGGAACCATGATTATCGGACGTGCTTTGGAGCAGAGGCCTTATGACCGTATATATAAACCGGATGGAAGTTATTATGTCGGTGGTACCGACGGACTTTCGTTCCATAACCCTATTCAGATTCTCAATGAGCAGAATGCCTTTATCGAGAACCTCAGATTCCTCGGCAATGCTCACATGAATCTCAAGTTCCTGGATAATAAGATTTCTTTCAAAAACACGATCAATACGGATGTCACCCAACTGTACGACTATACTTTCTATAACTCCAAACATCCTTATGGAAAGGGCGTCGGCGAGATCATTGACAGGCATGAGACCATCATGAACCTGAGTTTCGACTCTGTCCTGAACTACAATGATACTTATCTCGGCGGTGATCTTGCTTTCAATGCAATGCTCGGCCATTCATTCCAGAAAGTGAGCACGAGAAACATTTCTCTTGACGGAAAAGGTTTCCCTTCTGATTCCTTCGACGTGGTCGGAGTTGCAGCGGAGTTGGCCGGCTATGGCGGCAACGCTTATGCCTATGCATTGGAGTCATACTTCGGTCGTCTTAACTTCGGTTATAAGGAAAGATATACCCTCACAGCTACATTAAGAACTGACGGTTCTTCCAAATTCCGTCCTAAATACCGTTGGGGCTGGTTCCCTTCAGTTTCGTTCGGTTGGAATGTGGGAAAAGAATCATGGATGAAGGATAGCGGAGTCGATATGAAACTTCGTGCAAGTTATGGTAAGACAGGTAACCAGGAAGGTATCGGCTTATTCTCTTCACAGTCCCAAATGGCTGGTGGCAAGAACTATATGGGGCATAGCGGTATATACTCGACCGTATTCGGAAACCCTAAGCTGACTTGGGAGAAGTCCGGTCAGATTGACGTCGGTGTCGATCTCGGTTTCTTCAATGACAAACTTACATTGATTGTCGACGGCTATGTGAAGAACACGACGGACCTGCTCTATTCCAAGCCTACTTATGCAACTTCCGGTACCACTTCCATCATGAGCAATGTCGGCTCTATCCGGAACAAGGGTATAGAAGTTACCATCGGAGGAAACCTTGATTTGGGACCTGTACACTGGACAACTTCATTCAACATTGCCCATAACAAGAATACCGTAACTTCCATCACCGGAAACGATGACCTTATCGCAATCGGTGGAAACCGAGTTCTCAAAGTAGGTGAGGAAGTGGGAACATTCTATCTCTTCAAATTCGACGGCGTATACCAGTACGATGCCGAGGTTCCTGAAGCGCTTTATGCGGAGGGAGTGAGAGCCGGAGACTTCAGGTATGCAAACCTTGACGGAGATGCTGAAAATCTGATCAATGATACTGACCGCGCTGTCAAATACTCTTCCAATCCGAAATTCAGCGGAGGTTGGAGCAATACCTTCTACTGGAAAGGCTTGAGTCTTGATGTGTTCCTTTCGTATTCTTATGGCGCGAAAGTATATTTCGGACAGGGAAAGAACATTACGAGATGCTCCACCAATATGGGTGTAAGAGAAGAAATGGCTGTCAACAGATGGACAGGTCCAGGAAGCACCAATGTGTATGCACGAGCTATCGCCGGTTCATCATGGAATACCAAAAATTCCGATTACTTCCTTTATGACGGCTCGTTTATCAGACTCCGTTCCCTTACGCTTTCTTACAATTTCGGAAAGAAAGTCCTCGAGAAGATTCATATGAAAGGTCTCAGGGTATTCGCGCAGGGCGACAACCTGTTCCTTCTTACAAGATATCCGGGCTATGACCCTGAAGTTTCAAGCAATCTCGATGCGAGATTCTTCGGAGTGGACGACCTCAATGTTCCTCAGCCGCGTACATTTACTTTCGGTTTAAACCTAACTTTCTAAACAGGGATATAAATGAAAAGATATATTACACTTGCACTGTCCGTGCTGATGGTGCTGAATTCATGCTCGCAGATGCTGGATATATATCCGCGTTCCGCGATTTCTCCTGACGGAGTGACGGCAAATGACCTTTCTGCTCTTCGTTACGGCGTTTATGCTGCCATGCAGAACAAACCCGGCACCACAGGCTATATGTGCTTCGATGTTCTCGGTGGTGACATTACCAAGAAGAACTACAATCCGATAGATCTCTACAATGGCTACATGAAGACACTCGGCTCGAATGTTACGGATCAATGGAACAGTTCCTATAATGAACTTTATCATGTGAACGTGCTTCTTGCTGCTGTGGAAAAGGCCGGTATTGAGGCAAATAAGGTCATCTATGGAGAAGCACATTATTTCCGTGCGATGATTTATATGAACCTCGTGACGAGATGGGGAGGCGTGCCGATTCTCAGAGTCAATACCTCGGACAGAGTGGCGAGAGACACTGTTGAGGACTGCTGGGACTTTATCAATGAAGAGCTCCAGCTCGCCATCGACAATCTTGAGACTTCTACAGACATGTATATGGTTTCCAAGGAAGCTGCACAGGCTCTTGCCGCCAGAGCATACCTCTATCAAGGAAACATGAAGAAAGCCGCCGAACTCGCAGAAGGCCTTATTACCAGCGGTAAATATGCTCTCGAAAAGGACTTCAGCAAGATTTTCGGATATGAGCGCAAAGCCAATTCGGAGACAATCTTCGCCTTCAATATGGATGATACTGAAACATCCATCAAACTCGGCTCGCAGTACTTTACGTATGATTATGTGAACAAGGGTAGCGGATGGTATTTCCCGACGCAGACGATTATCAATCTTTTCGATGCCAATGACACGAGACTGCCGATTTCCGTCGTTACGGTAGGTACTGACAAGTGTATGGGCAAATATCCTGGCGGACAGGCATATTCAGACCCGATAATCATCTCGAGAATCGGTGAGATCTATCTTATCAGCGCTGAGGCACTAGGTTTCCCTGACGGATGCGAGCGTCTTAACCAGCTTCGTAGAATAAGAGGCCTTTCAGATAGCACGGCAAGCTCCGAAGCCGAACTTAAAGAAGCCGTTCTTCAGGAGAGAAGGCTCGAACTCCTAGGTGAAAACCTGATATGGTATGATTATATCCGTCAGGGCAAGGCGGTCGAAAGATTGGGTATCACCAAAACACAGACATTGTTCCCTATTCCGGAAGGAGAAATCAGGGAGAACCCTCTGCTCAAGCAGAATCCTGGTTGGGGTGGAAATGAACTATAAAACAGCAAGAAAATGAAATCATTGAAATATATAATCGCTGCTTCACTTGCATTGGCAGCTTGTCAGGAGAAACCTGTTCAGCCTGATTATGTGAGCAATGAACCGAAAACTGAGGTGGCTAAAACGCTCATTGAGAAGACAGATATGATAGCTGCTCTCTATTCGGACAGTGAGACTGTAATTACTGACGGATTGACAATGACGGCATTGAGCTATCTCGGCATGGACGGATGTCCTATGAGGATATGGTTCCTCAGGGCGGACCTGTCGAAACCGAATCTTTGTCTGGACCAGGTGTATGCAGGAGATGTGTTCCAGAGCGCAGGAAGCAAACTTACGGAAATGGCAAAAAAAACAGACAGTCCGGATCATTTCGTGTGGGCCGCAACCAATTCCGATTTCGGCTCAGATGCCCAGAAAGGCCCTCAGGGCATCTTCCATCATGAAGGTAAATGCTATAAGAACACTTTCAATGAACTTCCGGCTCGTCCAAGATGCTTTTTCTACATGACGCCGGACAAGAAAATCCGTATGGCGGACAAGGCTGATTATGAAAAAGTAGTGTCTGAAAATCCGGATATCGTGGAGGCAGGGGCAGGTGGACCGCTTCTTATCATTGACGGTGTGTCCCAGAATATCACTTCACAGAAGGACGGACTTTCAGAACGCCATCCGAGAACTTGTATGGGTGTCGAGAAAAACGGCACGACAGTATGGATGATGGTTGCGGACGGTCGTCGTTATACATGGTCCAACGGCCTGTATTACAGTGATATGTGCAAGATTATGTCGGCTGTAGGCTGTCATAATATGATGAATCTTGACGGCGGCGGTTCTTCAGAAATGATAGTGCGTGCCTCTAAAGATAAGAATGAATACAATGTAATGAACTGGACCAATGATAATGGCGGAGAAGAACGCACATTGTATACGGGCATTTTATTCGTAACGAAAAAGTAAAGACGTATGAACAATATATTCAAGACAATCTGCCTCGTGCTGACAGGTGCAGCGCTGGCATCTTGTACGCTCGATTTTCCTAAGGAATCCGATTATCCTTTCCTTAGCGGGAATACCGGGCAGACACCTGAAATTACATTCTCCGGGCAGAAGGATATAGCAGTGGGGAAGACGGGTGGAGAATTCAAAGGCTCTTTCAAATCGAACCTTCCGTGGGTCGCTGAAAGCCTCGTTGACTGGATAGAAATCACAAGTGACAAAAGGGGAATGGGCGGAAACGGTGAAACTGAATTGACTTTCAATGTTACCCGGAACACGACTCTCAAGTCCCGTACAGGACAAATCCGTGTGTCTATTACAAGTGATGCGGAAGCCTGTATAAAAGTGGTTCAGGAGCCAAGTCTTCCGGAAGACCTTGGCAATGAATGGTTCATCAAACCTGGCGCTACAGGAAAAGGCTCTTCTTGGGAGGATGCGACAGATCTCGGCGAAGCTTTGAAGGCGTGTGCTACTGCGGACAAATTGTATCTTGCAGCCGGAACATATACTCCGACACAATATGCAGGAGGCAGCAGCGATGCGGACAAGACATTCCTTCTGACTCAGAATGTCAGGATTTACGGCGGTTATCCTGCAAATCCTAAAGCAGGAGATGCAGCGGATCCAGCTGTCAACAAAACCATTCTCAGCGGAAATGAAAGTTCCACCCGTCACGTGTTTATCATAGCCGCTCCCAAGGATGACGACTACAGCATACAGATCAATGGAATTACTGTCCGTGGAGGATGCAACACAAGTACAAAAGCAGGCTCCAATAAACTGAACGGTGAATATTTCTACACCGGTTATGGTGCCGGAGTCTATGTTCTCGGTTCCAAAGTCAAGTTTACAAATTGCTTTATCAAGGATAATAAATCTGTCAAGTTCGCATGCGGTATGTTCAGTACGAACAATTCCTATGTGGAGATGGAGCATTGTGAAATAACTGACAATATGGTGGAAAACGGAAATGCTGCCGGAATCCACAATGCGGGTACGATGATTCTCAGAAACTGCGGTATCAGACGTAACGGCTGCACCAAGAACTCGCTTGTCGGCGGTTTTTACAATTACGACACGGACAAGAAGCTTAATACTGCCAAAGCATATCTTTACAGCTGCGAGTTTGAAAACAATTCAGCTTCTACCAGCTGGAAGAGAGTCAGCAATTTCTATGGCCGTGAAAATTCCTTCTCGGTGATAGTCAATACCACTTTCTACGGCTCAGATGCAGGAAATGCTCCTATTGCGATTTTTGGAAAGGGCGTAACTGATACTGAAGCTTATATCATCAGCTGTACTGTTGCAGGAAACAAATCCAGCAGCCCGGATGTCTGCTCGGGTATAGCTCAGATAGATAGTAAGGTAAAAGTTTATAATTCAATAGTTTCCGGCAATAAAGGAGGACGCGATGGTATCTGGGCGATAAAGAGCACAATGAATGAACTTATTGACCAGAGAACAGAGACTGTTTCTTATTCCATCAATGCCGAGAAGGTGTTCGGTGAGGACGATGTAATGTCAGGCCTCTTGTTCGATCCTGAGAAAATGCTAGGAAAGGCTTCAAATGGTGTAGTCCCTCTGATCGGCTCTGGCAATCCTGCCCTCACAAACGGTATGACGGCAGACCAGCTGAAAGCCATCAAGTGCGGCAGAAAACCGGAGATTGATGAAACTGAAGTGGTCAAAGACCAGAAAGGCAACCCTCGTACCGGTAAAGTCATGGGTGCCTATGTAGGAAAATAATCAATACAATACTAAACTAGACTATGCTTCAAGGGAGTTGTCCGTCACGGACAGCTCCTTTTTTTACTTTACACGTTCCCGCAGGCATCAATTCCCTATGGTTGCTTTCAGCGCTTGCGCTTCTCAATCTGGAGGTGGCATGTAGAAAAAAAGAGGAGCGACCATCACGGCTGCTCCTCTCCAAAAACGTTCTTTGTTATATTGAAACCGAACTCAATTCGGCTCCTATGCGATGTATTGCGGCCACAATCTTCTTTGTGGTCTTTTCTCCAGGGAATGCTGCTCCACTCTTGTATTGCCTCATTTTGCTTTCGTTGATACCTGCATACTGAGCGAAGCGGCTGGCATTGATGAAATCGAAATCTTCGAAGAATGATGGCATGTCATAGCGAAACGTGACCTGATACTCTTCAGGAACACACTCTCCGTCCGCCAAAGCTAAATCACGGCAATCCTCGACGCTTTCGCGGAAATCTGCTTTGGCCTCCACAGATAGCGTGGTGCGTAATTAATTGGTAAGCAAATAATTAGCCGTTTTTAGAGTTTGCAAAACAGTAACTCTGAAAACGGCTAATTCCTTGTGAATTAGAGCCTTATGTTCCACGTAAACTGTAATCCTTGAAACGTGTGCCCATCAATCTGACAATTTCCGGTGTCGAATATTCATATAAATCAACCATTGTCACTTCTTTATTTAACCATCATTATATTGATAGTTATGTTGCTATTCAGCCTTTTATCTTCACGTAAGTGATAGTTATCTGCAAAAACATGAATTAAAACCAATAAAACGAACCATATCATTAAATGTGGCCACGACCACAACCCTTACCTTTATTGACATAAAACAACCAAAAATGCTGAAATCAACTTTTCTGAAAAATGTTGAAGAAAAACTTGCTTTTTACAGTCACGATTACACCAAGTTGTTTTTTTAAATTATTGCTAAAAACATTTTGAGATAAATAGAAAAATGTATATCTTTGCAGTCGTTGGTCCATGAAGGACTTCATTTAGTTGATATTTAGATGAGCGGATCTATCCGTTAAACTTATATTTTTTATGATATTTAAAGTCTCGGATATTGATTCCGGGACTTTTTTTTGATTTAATTTTAATAACACTATGGTAGATCAGCAATTATTTCAGTTTGCGTACATTCCGAAGTACGAAGAAGCCATTAATGCGTTAGCCTCTATAGCAGATCCTGAAGACTGGGACTTCTCAGATGCAAGAGTTAAAAAAAATGTTATTCTCAAAAATTACATCGAACATACTTTCAGGAAAGTCAAAGACGAGAACAAGATTGCTTATTCTGCCGAAAATAAATTTGCTTGTTTCAATACTGGCCTTATAACAAAAAACCTTGAGGAGATTTTTGCGTTCTTTGAAAGCAATCGCATACCAGGAAAGCAGAGTTTCTTCTTGAAATGTTTTTGCCGAAAAAGCGAGAGCGCTCTTCTGAGTGTATTTAAGTCGGATCTGCCCCAAATTGCCAATTACTTTCAAAAACCTGAAGATTTACTCTTTAATCCCAATTGTGTTCTAATACCACAAATCGATCACATAATTGAGGATAATAAAGACCGCTTTCCTATTGCTATGCAAACCTGTGGCGAAGATGAAATGAGACGTAAACTTGAAGGTGCTATTGATGAGGTGAGAAGAAGGGTAAGGACAAACTATAAAATTGCAATCCCTCAGTATTACGGCAATAGAATTCAACTTTTACTTCCGCTGAATTTAACCCCAAACTCTCCAAATGCAGATCTGGCGCTTGTCGTTCATAAACTTGATGCAAATACATATACGGCCAGAACATGTCTAACCTTAAAAATGGCGTACAATAATGCTAGACTTATTGTCAAGCCGCAGAGCAGTTGGTTGAAGCCTTAACAGTGAGTGTGAATAAAGAAGAGGTGCTTTAAGGTCTGCGGCTGCAATCAACACTATGATTGCAGCCGCAGACCTTAATGTGAGGTGCTATCTTCGATGCTTCCGCGCTCACTAAACTCACAAAAGCGGCACGCGGAACCGAGTCTATCAGACGAGTTGAGATTGTTATCTGATATTACCGCATCTGCCAAAAGCTGTGATTACTTGGCTTCTGTCTTTGAGGAAATGTCATTAACTATCTCCGATATCTTTTCCGCTGTGCCTGGAATATCGGCATTATGTATTCTTATTCTTTTTGTTGTACCAGAAGAATTATCAAATGCGTTCACGTCGGGATATGAGTTGTGGCAGAAAGCGTTTCTAATGCTTCTGAGCTCCATCTTGGTGAGGTTGTCGTTCATAGTGTCGAACGTCTGCATCACTTTGAAGTCTATGTCTTTGGCATGATCCATAGATTCACATAGCTGTCTATCCGTTACGCCATTAGTAATCTTCTTTTCATAGTTCATGATATCTTCGAATACTTTGACTCGTTTCTCATCGTATTTCTCAATTTCATTTTTGAGGTCGGATGCGAGCACGGTCTCATTTTTGTGATACTTTAGAAGGCCATAAAGCCTTTCATCTGCGAGTATTCTATAAATCTCTCCATAGTCCTTGATGCTTACATTATGCTGCTCTATAACTAACTCTACTAAATCTTTTGTTATCGTTTTGTTTGGACGTCTCTTTATGTTGGAGAACTTCGCAGGGCTCTGTATCAATGGAAGTTCTTTGTCAAGGATGCTACCGGACTTTGAACCTATACTGCCTAGTTTCCACTCGCTATCAGGTACGCCTAGTTTGCTTTTTATGGTCTTCATAGCGGCAAGGAAGAGAAGTTCGTCTTGGATGACATATCGTCTGAGAGTTTTCTCGGTAGCCATGTATTCGTTGAATGCCCGTTTAATCATCGCTGCAATCTCATTCTCTGAATGATTATTGAGTCGCGACCTTCCGACTGAAAATGTAGGTTTGATAGGATTCTCCTTAGCCCAACATATGGCATCGGAAAGTGCACCAATGTATGTGTTGTGAGTATTAGAGTCCTTCTTGAGTTTTGATAGAATGGCTTCGGCATTTTTGAGGTTTCGCCTTACGACTTGAAAGAACCTATGTCCGTATGTATGAAGCATGTCTCCTTCGCATGCCCCATGGAATACTTGAGGGCTATCATTCTTGACATAATAGAAGTAACTATCAATCATAAAAGCAGAATTGCAATGGCCTCCCGCACCAATAATCACTTTCTTTAAAGCGTTTGCGTTCTCACCATTTAATGCAAGAAGATTCTCTCGAATTGATGCCTCGAAGAGTCTCCGTGGGAGAATCACTGGACGTTGCAGGCAGCGCTCCGCGTAATCTTTGTAGTAGGCATCGTCATTTACAGCCCACCTGATTCTGTCAGCGTGCAGGAATGGAGCATTGTCTGGTATGATACCTGAAAGGTAATTCCTCCTCGCATTCAGGTACTTTTCATATAAATCTATTGTGTTCTTAACCCCGGCATTGAATGCTATAGCAAGGAACGGATGAGTTCCGCAAGAACCATCTGCGGCAATGAGGCCGGATTTGCAGAATGCCATGCGTAAATCATCAGTAGTTGCACCTTCTTGCGAACCGAATGTTGCGATTAGCCCTTGCATTACGCTGAAGTTGAGGCCGGTCATTTTTTTGTCGGCATTGCATTCTTGGAAAAATACTATGTCCTTGGATATGAAGGATGCAAGCGAACCAGGTTTGATTTGTACGTATCCGGGCTTCCCCGGTTTGTTTGTATCACTATTTGTGGCCTTGCGGTTTTCCTCAAGACGTTTTATTCTGTATTCTGTTTCTTCTTTTAGTGTCTCAATGAGTCTATCGCGGTATGCATTGAATCCACGTCCTTTATTGTTTCTTTTCAGGAGATAATCTTTCATCTTGTCTGGAATATCAGATAGTGAGATCCCGTAGGTGGATGTCAGTTTATTATTGAGCGAAGATTCTGTTAGTCCGGAAGGGGTTAATAGTCCGTTCTTTATGTCGGAAAAAAATCTTCTATAAGATTCGACCTTATTGATGATGATTTTTTCTACTGGTGCTATTCCTCCATCATTGCCAGGATTAAGCAGATGAAAAAATAGCATAGCCTGCAATTCGTATATGCTTATCATGCATTGAGCCGGCAGACAAGAAACCTTATATCTGTCATTTTTCTCGTCGATTCTGGGAAAGTAGTTGCCGCAGGCCTCGTCATTACCGCTAAACCTGATGCCGATGTTGTCTTCAGTTATAAGATATCTTGTCTTGGAGTCATTGATGTAAGGAAGACAATTGACATCGTTTCTCGCGGCTTCATCGAACCCCTTTATCTCGAATCCCCTCCAAGGGCCGTCATTGCCATCGCGGTTGGATTCGCGCGAATCTTCCACTTCCTGAATTCTACCAAAGCAGTTGAGCGGTTCTTGGAGCACCCTGAGTCTTGTCTTGCCGTCAATACATGTCTTGCTATCATTGAACATATATCTGAACATCCCTGCATTCATCTGGAATCTTATCCGACTGAAGGCCTTGTTTACGTCGAACCATTGGAGCGCGAGCTGGGTAAACCGGTCTGAAGAGCGTCGAAGCAGGATGTGTTCCCCCGTTGTGGAGAGTATGCTAAATGTTGCCTTGTCTTTAGCTTCGAGAAGCTCAAAAAGTTCTTTCGGGCATTTTTTGAGTTCATTTAGCATGTCGAGAGCCACTTGTATGTCGTTACATGTAGCATCTATCTTTCTTTGAGGCAGCCTAATTCTTAAATCAGAGAGGACTTCAAGAATCAGTCTTCGTTCCGAAAGTCTCGGAGCTGCTGCGTCATTATTAAATGCGCTAAGAAATCCAGATTGGTCAAGGAATTCGGTTATGTATTTCTTGTCGAGAAGGAGGCAGATAAGTTGTATCTTTCCTACAGTGGAGAGTCTTTCAGGGTTTGTCCCATCTCGTAAGGCGCTGCTCCGATCAAGGAAGAGCGGATATAAGAAGTGCTCTGGGTTGTCAATAGTTTCTTTTATTCCGTTGTTGTTTCTAAATTTAACCTTGCCCTCTGTTATAAACTTCATAGACTGGTCATCAATCATTCCAGCCTGCCCTTTATTGCTTTTGTCGCTAAATCTACTCTTAACTCTTCTAGTTGCGACCGTACAGACTTTTTTTAGAAATATCCCGGTTTGCTTCTCGGATTTCCTGGATGCTGCTATGATGTCCTCACTTCTGGTTTCGACGTGACGCGTGTGGGAGTAATAATTCCTAAAGTAATTAAGTGTGTAGGAGACTGTCTTGAGACAATCTCTCAGTTCCTTTACGGATATCACGCGGTAGTCTTCATCTGCACTATCTTTCTTGCTGTCCTTTTTTTTGATGCACATCCACACGGCGAATGGAAAATGCCTGCATAGGAGTTTCCTGAGGCTATGTTCAATTTCTGGCTCAACCGGTTCATTAAGGATTCTCATCTTGTCCATCCTGTTTTCCATATTCTCTTCATCCGACAGACCAGTTGCTGTCGCAATGTGGACCAGAGTCGTGTACATATTGTATCGCGCCATATTGAAATAGGCGGCCCAGAGCGGTTGCAATTCTTTTTTAGGACGTAATCTCTTGTTTAAGATAAGGTTGAGTCGTTCTGGATAGTTGAGGTCGTCAGTCGTTATTGTTTCATTTATTGCTGATGAAGTGGTTGAGAATGATTTGTCTTTCATATATTTACGGGTATATGTGTTGAGTGTGTGCTGGTTTATTATAACTCTAAAATTAAAAATAATAAATGAAAGAATCAATTATTAATGTGCAAAATCTTCGAAACGCATGGAAGGTAGTGCGTTCAAAGGATTCGTCAGGAGGAGCGGATGGAATAAACATTCAGGATTATGGACGAAATAGTGGCCGTAATCTTGAGAGGTTAAGTAAATTGCTTTCTAAAGGTCAATGGAAGCCTTGTCCATACGTTGATGCTCAAATTCCGAAGTCAGGTGGTGATGTCAGGCTGATTGGGCTGGCATCGGTCGAAGATAAGATTGTTCAGACGGCAATTAAAAATATAGTAGAACCATTGTTGGAGAAGACGTTCAGTTCCTCAAGTTATGCGTATCGACCAGGAAGAGGACATCTAAGATGTGTCAGGAGAATGGTGTATGAGACAATGTCAAAGGAAAACACATGGTACTTTCGTGCGGATATAGATGATTATTTTGATTCTGTCGATAGAGGCCTGCTTTTCAAAAGGCTGAAGTCAGTGATTAAAGACGAATGGGTCGTGGAGATGATTGATCTATGCGTGTCAATGGGGCGCATAGATTCTACGGGGAAATGGATAGATAGCAGGAAAGGCCTTCCTCAAGGGGCGGTTTTGTCGCCTATCCTTGCAAATTTCTACTTGAATTCGTTTGATCAGTCTATGACATCAAGAAACTCGTCATACGTGAGATATTCCGACGATTTTGTAGTGTTGGGAAGTGATGAAACGGATATTCGTAAGTGCGCAGATGTGGCTGTCGCATATCTTCAGGATAAGATGAGCCTCACCCTAAATGAGCCATACGCAATTGGACGTTTGGATGAAGGATTTGATTTCCTTGGTCTGCATTTCAGTCGTAATGGTGTGAGTGTTACTGAACTTAAACTGGAAGAATTGTCAGGAATGGTTGAAAATGTGAAATTGGAAAATGGTCAATTGTCGCGTGTGTATGTGAAAAGTTTGGAAGGAATAAGAAGATATTACTTGAATGCTCTGCCATCATCTTATTTACTTGTTTTTAAGAAGATGATGGATGATGTCTGTGCGAGGTGGGAGAATTCAGGTGTAGCAATATCACAAAAGAATGTTGCACAAATTCGGCGTTATGTGCTTGGGAATGATTTAGTTAACGAGGTAATATCAAAGAACGGGAGCGTGTCTATAAACAAGGCAAAAGCCATCAGAAGCAGGAAATTGGAGTATAGAAAAATTGAGGCGGAAAATGCAGAACTCGTTATATCTGGACATGGCTATTTCTTAGGTGTCACTGGACAGTGTGTAATTCTTAGAAAGAATGGTCAGCCAATCAAGGTGCGCAGCAATGCGATTCGGCATATAACTGTTATCGGTCATGGAATTGGCATTTCTAGTAATATAATTGCATTCTGTCGGGATAAGGGTATTTCTATTGATTTTTTCTCCATGGATGGCGAGCATCTTTCGTCTCTCTTGTCTCCATCGTATATGACAATGTCGTTATGGAATAGACAGGCAGAACTAACGCTATCGGAAAGATGTCTGATTGCTCGTAAATTAATTCTCTTCAAGTTGAAAAATCAACGGAATTTTTGTCAATATCTAAATAAATATCACGGAGGAAAGGGAAAAGTGAATGAGTTTTCATCATTTCTTGTAAAAATCGACTCAATTATTGCGACAGTAAAGACTGTAATGCTTACGGAAACTTTTTCCGCGACACTAATGTCTTATGAAGCACATGCGGCTGTGGAATACTGGGAATACATTGGGAATGTAGTGGAAGATAGTGGCGTTGAATTTTATAGTCGAGTAAAACGGGGCGCGAAGGATGTAGTGAATAGTATGTTGAATTTCGGATACTCAATCCTTTATCCGAGAATATGGCAAGCAGTACTCCGTCACGGATTGAATCCATATTCCGGATTTATTCATCGTTCTGAAGGAAACGCGAATCTTGTGTTTGATCTTATCGAACTGTTTCGCTGTCAAGCCGTTGATCGCGTAGTTGTTAGTATGATAAATAAGGGAGAAAAATGTGATGTCGATACTGATGGCAAACTCTGTGAATATACAAAAGCGTCTTTAACGAGGCATGTGTTAGAGCGGTTGGAACGTTATGAGACTTATCGTGGTGAAAGCAGAACTCTAAACAATATAATTGATTTACAGGTCCTGGATTTATCAAGGTCCATATCAGATGGCTTGCCATTTCGCCCGTACGTGGCCAAATGGTAAATCATTTGCGAAAATTGTTAATATTATATTTCCCTCTTGTTTGTGCCACACATCGGTCAGCCATATTGTGCCAAATTATAAGTTGTCGCAAATGCTATAAATTGATTGCGAGTTGTGAGGCTTTGCGAAAGTTCTTAAATATAATATGTGTAACTAACAGGTAATCAATATGGTGTCAATGCTATTTTTCGTGAATGATATTTCTACGGTGATCTTCTTGCTTCTTTTGCGAGACAAAAATGCCGCATGTGGAATACGTAGATATATAAAACATGCTAAAAATACCTATGAAATAATGTGAAAAAATAATACATTTGCGAATGTGATAGTTCAAAGCTATGTATAGTATTGTATGTAAAGCGTTTGAGGTATCCCCTTATAGGAGATTATACGTACAAAGGTGTTGGCTCTGAATTGGTTGCTGACGCCCTCACATGAGAGGGTATGACAACATGATTGGAACAATTGGTAAACAACAAATGGCTAAAGTTGCTGACGCCCTCACATGAGAGGGTATGACAACTTACCAGCTACAGCTTCAAGACGAGCTTCGTCAGTTGCTGACGCCCTCACATGAGAGGGTATGACAACGAGATCCCGGGTACGTAGGAACGAACTTAATCGGTTGCTGACGCCCTCACATGAGAGGGTATGACAACTTTTCCGTTGGCATCCCTTGTTCTATTAAACTTGTTGCTGACGCCCTCACATGAGAGGGTATGACAACCTAGAAGCTAATCTCTGAGGCTGTCTTTTTCATGTTGCTGACGCCCTCACATGAGAGGGTATGACAACTTCATAATAAGATGTCTGACATTCAGTACAATTATCTGTTGCTGACGCCCTCACATGAGAGGGTATGACAACCAACTTAGGAACGTAGCCGTCAACAGAACCAGTAGTTGCTGACGCCCTCACATGAGAGGGTATGACAACCACTAATTAATAATCAAACAATTAATCCTCAACCGTTGCTGACGCCCTCACATGAGAGGGTATGACAACTTTAGATGTCCTCATCACCATCCCTCTCTAAGGTGTTGCTGACGCCCTCACATGAGAGGGTATGACAACTAGTAATCTACTTCAGCACCAGAAGCATCGCGCTGTTGCTGACGCCCTCACATGAGAGGGTATGACAACTTCACAGAAGTTCTTCTGGTCATCAGAAACACCGAGTTGCTGACACCCTCACATGAGAGGGTATGACAACTCTGGCTTTTGAGGAAATTCCACAGAGTACTTTAGTTGCTAACGCCCTCACATGAGAGGGTATGACAACTTCTAGTTGTATCGAATCTGGTGAATTACTAGACGTTGCTAACGTCCTCACATGAGAGGGTATGACAACCTTGATGGTGTCTCTATCTGAGTATCAATAGGTAAGTTGCTAACGCCCTCACATGAGAGGGTATGACAACATTGATTTTAATTGACTTGTGGTGCTCAATGGTCATCTTCCGGAAAGATGTGGAGGCACGATAGTTCTTATATCATATTAATCGCGAACCAATAGTTCGTAATAGTTGATTACATTTGCAACCGATAAAACAAATGACTATGAGAACTAAGAAAACCTGCGTTATTGTTGCATACGATATATCCAAGGCTAATAGAAGAAATCGCATCGTTAAGTTGCTCGATATTTGTGGTCATAGGGTGAATCGTAGCGTGTATGAATGTATGCTAAGCGATGCGCAGCTGATTATGCTGAAGCAATCTCTGTTACGAATAATAAATCCTTCCGAGGATTCGATCGTGATGTATCCTATATGTCTAAGCTGCTTTTGCAAAGCGGAGTATCTTCCCCGTCAGACCCATGTCGCCAAGGTTGTAAACCTATTCGACTGATGTCTTTTTCGTATTTATGCAAGCGAACTAATAATTCGTTTGTAATTTATATTTTTGCAATATTAATTATAGAAATGGAGGAATAATGCCTGTAAGCAAAGACGCGCTAAAGAGATACAGAGTGATAGATAAATTGCTCTCCGATCCTAATCGCGACTACACTACCAATCAAATATTGGATTACGTTAATAGAAGCACGGATAACAGGGTCGGAAAAAGAATGATTCAGAAAGACATTCTTGCACTTGAAGAGGAATTCGGTAAAACGCTACTAAGAAACAGTGGGCGTAGAGGTTCGGTTCGCTACGAGGATCAATCAACGCCGCTTTTTTATCAAGAATTGACGAGAGACGAGGAAGAACTCCTCAGAGAGGTGCTCAGAACTCTCGGGCAATTCGAGGGACTAAGCAATTTTACTTGGTTTGATCTTCTTAGTAAAAAACTAAGTGTGAAAAATGAAAGACGTCCATTCCCAATAATCTCTTTTGGGGAAGATGACATTCTTCAGTTCTCATGTAACCTTCTTGGAAGGCTGTTTACAGCCATTTCTCGAGAAAAGACTATAAGCATCAAGTATAAGCCGTTCGGAAAGAGTGAGAAAGAATATGAAATATATCCGTATCAGTTGCGTCAGTTTAACTATCGCTGGTTTCTCATTGCTACTCCAGTGGGCAACGAGGTGGAGCCGTATAGAGAGGATTTTGTCGCAAACTTTGCACTTGACAGGATGAACCCCGATTTTGAATATCTTGAGGACGTTCCATACGTAAGAACATCTGTAGACTTGAAGTCAAGGTTTCATGAGATTGTTGGCGTAACTTTATATGCAGACAAGGATGTTGAGTGTATCTATTTTGCAGTAAATTCCAAGTCGGTCAATTATATCCGGAGTAAGATGATACATCGGACTCAGATGGAGGCGAAGGACGAGGAACTACAACACTTGAGACAAAAATATCCGCAATTCAAAGGATGGTATTTCTTCTCAATAGAGTGCCGGCCAAATCCAGAATTATTTGCTCTGCTTGAATCCTATGGAGGAAATATCGTAGTCCTTGAGCCGTATCCCATAAGGGCAGAGATAGTAGAAAGAGTCCGTCTGACTGCAGCAAATTATGGTATTGCGGACATGTCGGGAGATGAGAGTGCCGATAAAGATAAGAGGTGACAATACTGATAATATGTTTCGTGATTACTGGATGGATGCTGATGGTGCTGTCTCTTATGGCATGGTTGACCAAATTCTTGGAACAAAAAACAAATGTCAGGTAAGAATTCAAAAGGAATTCCGTTGATGGTAGTGTACAAAACGAAAAACGATATGAAAAACATAGAAAAAGGACAGGTCGTAGAGACAATCTACGCAAAGAACATGGACAGAACTGATAAGGGCATCAATGATCTCATAATTACCGAAGCACTTGCTGAGGCAACGAAGTCATGCCAAGACCCAAATGAATACTTCATGGTGCTCAGTGCCTTGAATCTGCTGAATTCAGCGATAAAGGACAAACGCTGGAAGCATGACCTTTCGTACGGGTTTATCAAAGGTAGAGCAGCCGAACTGTTCGAGAAGTGGATAAAATCGCCTATTGATGGCGTGAGCGCCTACTACAACTCCAAGGAGGGGGCTGTCTTCTTCAGTGTTGACGGAGTCGTTTTCAGTTATCATAGGATAAGACTATCCGAAAGGATAAGGAACTTCATCCAGTCACCAGGAAACAAACCGATTCCTTGGAATGGAGTCAGACTTCAGAAGATACCAGTCGAACTATTCGATCTGGCAAAAGCAGCCTGACGCTACTCTTTGATACCGGAATAATCTTAAATGTGCAAAAATATGTTATCTTTGTATGTGCTTTCAGCACAATTAGTTCTTTGACATGGTTCTATCTGCCTCATACTTGAGGCAGGACAGATAAGGAAGTGTAGAGGAAGAAGTTCCCATTATTTTCCGTTTTTTGATGATGCCTTTAGCTGAATGGTCAATCGTATTTTTTGGCCGGATGTAGGATGGCACGGTGCTATCCGAGATATGGCAGTCTCAAAAACCAGAAAAATATGGAACAGACAAAAAACGCGATTGCCTCAGCATCAAACATCAACGTACTCTCAACTTTCACTCAGGAGTCGCTCAACTCCATGATGGACACTGTCCGTCGCACTGAGCTCAGAGGTTACTCGAAGGCTCAGCAGGATGACATGTTGGGTGATGCTCTTCTCCATCTTTGTGAGAAAGCCAGCAATGGCTACTTCAGCAGCGTGGATAGTCTCAGTGGTGTCAAAGCCTTGAGCTTTACCATCATGAAGCGCAAAGCCGGGGATGTGAGAGATAAGGTCAAGACTTTCCGCAAGCATGTAGATATTGATCCAAAGGATATATCAGATATGTTCGATGGCGAGTTCGACTTAACGGAGGGCGTGGATGATTACGAGGATCAGAAAGACACGATGAATCGCTTCATCAAGGCCCTTCCGGGCAAAGAGGGCGATGTGTTGAGAAAGACCTTCGAGGGATACTCCGATGACGAGATTATGGCAGACCTCCAGATGTCACGCAACAACGTGCAGAAGACCAGGTGCACAGCCAGGTCCAAGGTTGTCAAGTTCATGAAATCGTCCGAGCATAGACGCGACAGCAGCGGCTCCGAAACACGCCAGTCCGCTGAAGCATCCGCTTCAGCGGATTTTTTTGTACCAGTGGTAAGAATTCTCTCGAGATTCCGTTGACCATAGTGAACAAAACAAACAGAACCATGAAAAACACATACACATCAGAGAACAGAAGAAAGAATCATTCAGTCAGTAGATCAATTTCAGAAGAACGTCTTGATTTCAAAGGCGGAATCCAACTTGGAGACCTCTCAATCGCAATTGAGAACGGCAGCACAAAGCGCAAAGTAAGACGCATTCTGGAGAAACGAGTCAATCAAGACTACTGGAGCCATGTGCGCAACTGTCAGGTAAGAGACAACCGTCACCGGGCGTCTTCAAAGAAATATGTCTCCAGTGTCACAAGAAAAATTTTCGGTGGACCGGTTACTGGTTACGAGTATTGCACATAATTATCCAAGAGTTTGGTAAGAGATCCATCGTGGAATCCGTTAAGCATCGTGAACAAAGAAATCCAGATATGAAAAATTCAGCACTTACAGCAAACATTGAAAAGGCTCTCGCAAGTATCTTCCCGGTATATGGCAACAAAGGTATCGATGTGCCTTCCTTCGATAAGGATAAGCACATGTACCTTGTAGATCAGCATCAGTTCGACTCCGGAAACAGAAGCTTGACTTATGCCGCCATTGCAGGAAATGTCGTAGCTGAAGTGGTACTTGGTCACTTTCACGGATTGGAATACATGAACAAGCTTAGAGTCCTCGTTCTTGATGGACAAGACTTCAAAGTTGTTGCAACAAAAGAATGGGGCCAAAGCACCAGGATGGATATGGCCGCTCTCCGAGAAACAGTCTCCGAATGCTTGACTGACTATGCTGCAACTAACCCTGCAACATCTGGTTTCAGCAAGGAGATTCTCAAAGGAAGGATGAAGGAAATGACTCGGGAACTGTTCAGCCAAACAGAAGATTTCCTGGACTCACAGCTTGGTAGGCAGGTGCTTCTGGCTTATTGCGAAGCAAACAATACTTGCCGTGATTTAAGCAAGTTCATCGGCTGCTAGAGAAATACATAATTGAAACCTAAAACTGAAAAAAGCTATGGAAAACTCACTTGTACTAGCGACTGTAAAGTCAAAACTTCCTTCGTTCAACGGAACCGGAATCACATACAACGATGTGGCCAGAATGTTTTTGACTCCTGCATGGGTGTCAAATGCAGGTAATGCATACCAGGAGGGACTCAGAATCTCAGACAAGATAGCTGTTACCTACAACATAGGTCACGGATATGCTCATACATTCCTCAATGGAATCAGACTGTTCCGTTACGAGGGTGGAAAGACAATGCTGATCGGGGAGCGGAACTTTAACAACTACTGGTGGAATGAAAGAGATGTGAATTCGGAAACGGTAAACCTGCTTGCCGACTATGTCAAAAGTCAGTGTAAAGTTCTTGGCCTTGGTACTCCAGACCCGAACTACGTCAGGCAGTTGGCAACGTCCTTCGTTGATGAAACTGTTCAGGGAACAAAGTTACTTGGTAGGTAAGAATCACCTCTGGATTCCGTCCATTAAAGTATAACAATTAAAAAAAGAAGAAAAAATGGAAGCAAAATTCGACATCAGCAACAACGAGCAGAGAGCAGCCTACAAAATGATCGAGCGTACCAATAATAGCTTTTTCCTTGCAGGAAGAGCCGGTACAGGAAAGACCACATTCTTGAGGAATGTCCAGAAGGACATAAAGAAAAAGTTCATTGTGCTTGCTCCAACGGGGCAGGCTGCAATCAACGCAGGCGGTCAAACCATCCATTCTTTCTTTGGATTGAGTTTCGGAGTGCTCGGCCCTGGTGAGATCGGTTCACTCAACAAGGACAAGATCAACCTTGTCAGGAATATCGACACGATTATCATTGACGAGGTTTCAATGGTAAGATGTGACATTATCGATGCCATTGACCGTACACTCCGTCACTATATCGGAAACTCTGCACCTTTTGGAGGTGTGCAGATGGTCTTTGTAGGTGACATGTTCCAGCTCGAGCCAATCGCAACGATGAAAGACAAGGAAACGCTTCGTGCAATCTATGGCCATGATTGCTGCTACTTCTACAAGGCGGCAGTCATTGAGAGGATTGACCTCCCGAAGATCGAGTTCCTCAAAATCTACAGACAGAGCGACCCCGGCTTCATTCAACTGCTGGAGCATGTAAGGACCGGCCGGATGACTGTGCGAGATCTCATGATGATCAATAGTAGAGTTTCTCTCTGCGATGATGACAAGATGCGTATTACCCTGACTTCGACAAACGCCGATGCGAAGCGCATCAATGATGGCAATCTTTCAGAGATAGAGTCTGAAGAGAAGGTCTACAAGGCCGAGTACTTTGGTAAGTCCAAGGTGTCGTCAGAGGTTGCAGAGGAGGCTCTTACTCTCAAAGTCGGTGCTCAGGTGATGTTTACCAAGAATGACCGTGGAAGACGCTGGGTAAACGGCACCATCGGTGAAGTGGTTGAGCTTGGCGAAGAAAGAGTTGCTGTGAAGCTTGAAAACGGAGATCAGTACATAGTGGAAAAAGAAGAGTGGGAAACCATTGAATATGAATACGACCCTGAGAAGAAGGCGTGCAAGAAAACTGTTGTAGGAAAAGTTCTGCAGCTGCCCTTGAGACTTGCCTGGGCTATTACTATACACAAGAGCCAGTCGCTTACTTTTGATCGGGTGGCCATTGACTTTGGTAATGGCGCGTTTTCAAATGGGCAGGCGTACGTTGCACTGAGCCGCGCAAGGAGTTTCGACGGACTTGAACTAGTTCGCCCTATGACTCCTGCGTCGGTCAGGGTGTCGAAAGCCGTCTTGAACTTCGCTGAGGATTTCAATGACATGGACACTATCTCAAAGGAACTTGCAATCGGAGAAGCAATCAGCGTCTACGAGAAAAGCAAGGACTATGATGGTGCTGCAGGTACCCTTTATGATATGGCTGTGGAGGAGATCTCCAATGGCCATGAGGATAGGGCATACGACTATCTGATGAGGGCGATGGCGTTCGTTGTGGATGATGAGTGTCTTCAGGGAAAAACATGGTCTGGCGTGAGAGGAGCGAGCAAGGAGCAAAGGCTTATGGAAGCATGTGGCCTTTATTATGCCGGAGACTGTGACGCTGCTTGCCAGATTCTTGTCGGCATTGACCAAACATGGCTCGAAAATAACCTTCTGGGCTTGTATATCCTTTCTCGTTGCTACGAAGACAAGCATGATTGGAAAAAAGTGGAGGATATCTACTACCAGATGCTTGCCATCTTCAACTCGGCAAGAGATATGGGGCTCGACTCTATTTCCTTCAGGAAGTTCAAGTACAGAATGGCCATTCTGAATGAGAGGGTATTTGGAGATCCCGGTCTAGGAATTATCCGAAACCTCCTCGCAGAGAACCCTTCATACGATAAGTATCACAAAGCTTTGAGGTGGATGCTTCTTAAACATAATGACATCATCGCCAGCGTGAAACATGAAGGGGGTGAAGAGCCATGTGAACTTGTGAAAATGCTTACTGATGGTTCGGTCTCAGAGGATGATTTCATTACCAGAATGCAGACCGAGCGTACTGAGAAGTCATCGTCATGGAACGAGTACCGTCGTTTCATCAATGCCTTAAAGCTACCAATGGCCTGCTAGGAACAAAATTGAAAGATTTTTTATCTGGATGGGTAAGAATCTCAGTGTAATCTCGTTGTCTAATGTGGAGGATCACGGTGGTCCTCTTTAAAAACATAAAATGGAAAAAAACTATGAATAACAGTTCAGCAAACTACGGACTCAAGAAGTTCGGCTTCATCAACAACTTCAGCGCACAGATTGCACAGTTCAACTACCTCCTTCAGGGTACCGAAAACTCAATGAAGGGTTACGAGATTGACGCCCTTGTCGATGGGCTGCAGCCTGTCAACCTTAACTCGTTCGGCTGCGACAATTTCCACGGAGCACCTATGGATGCTGCGCATGCGGTGTACCGACTCATCAATACCGGAGTAAAGACAGCTTCTGGCGAGGACATCGTTGGACTGTTTACACTCAATAAGAAGCGCAAAAGCTTCGAGGGTGTCACCTGGACTACAAGGCGAGGGCTTCGTATGGAGGTTTCACTGAGGAGCCGTCCTCACATCGGCGACATTTTCTTCGCCTCGAAGGATGCATTCGATGCTTTTCTTGACAGCATCGCAAAGAATGCTGTACCTGAGCCTTGGAACTTCTCCGGGAAGGAGGGTGCATGCGCCTATCCGATTCTCAAATCCTACCTTGAGAATATCTTCTGGAAACTGAAGAAGGAGGCTGCCGAAGGAAAGAACAACAAGGTGGTGTATAGTTCGGATGGACAGCACATCCTCTTCAACACCAATCTTCCAGACACGTTTGGTAACGACATTCTAATTCTTGCTGAGGTGAGAAAGAAGGCCAACGGAGAGGAGTACTACGAGAATCCATCAATGTCACGAGGTGGTATATACGGGCGTAGACAGTATGGGTTCCGTGATGATGCAAAACCAGAGGCAGCAACATTCTTCGAGGATGTGAATGAGGTTATCTTCCAGTCCTCTTGGGAGATTGACACGAGCTTTGATCATCTCTTCCACATAATCCAGGACAACCGTCCTCGTTTCCCTAAGGATTACCAGGAGAAGAACCCTGCAGAGGTTGCCGGTGATCTGGAAAAGGCAATCAGCCTCGCAGTGAAGATGGCGAAACGCAACTTCAAGTACATCGCGCCGATGTATAGGCCTCAGAAGGATGGAATCCAGCTACTGATGCCAATCTACCTTAAAGGTAGCTACAGGCAGGCTCCGGACTTTGCTCTGGTGCTCACACCTGAGAATGGCATCTATCTGCCCGAGACTATCTTGCCGATAGAGGGAGCCTACCAGAATGCTCGTTTGATTGCGATGCCGGACGAGGCTTGGCTGAAACCAGATACAATCTTTGGCGGCACTGCTGTGTAATAAGTCTAACCCAAAACCCGTAGCAAAGAGTATGGAAAACTTGCAGAATACTGAAATGGAAAACGAGGTAATGCCACAAAAGGTGGAGAATGCCCAGAATGAACAGAGAGAGATTACAAAGGATTTTTGTGGAAATTATGAGTGTGGTGCGCCTATTGAGATGGCTTGCATGGCGTTTGTTGAATGCGGTCTTATTTCGTGCATGTTCATTGAATTGATGTGGCTCAAGGGCATAATTGCCGTAGTTTGTGCGGTTATCTTTTCTGTACCGATTGTGGTCAGAGTAATGCGCAGAAGCAATAGCATTGATGTGGAGAAAGTGATCGAAATACTTAGGAAGAGGGGATTCCAACCGGCATTCAAGGATGGCGAGATACGATGGATGGTGAATGGTAAAGAATGTATTCTGCGTATACATAGCCATTGTCAGGTGGAGATATCAAGAGAGTATTGCATATCATCGGCGGGGCCTGTAATTGTTAAGTATGAAAAGGCTGCAATGGAGACAATGAAGGAGGTCTATCTTGCAAAGGTTGCTGTCAAGAAACAGGGTGAGTCAAGTCTTCTGGCGTTTAGCACTGAGTCTCTGTGCACGTCATCAAAGGAGTTCATGACGTATTTGCCGATGTGTCTTGATATCCTGGACCTTGCGGAATCCCGCCAGCAGGTTCATATAAAAGAAGCTCATGATGGAGCGAACAACGGAGCGCGAAGGAAGATCGGATTCGAACACCCGGATGGATCAATCAGATAGGAAGAAAACAATCAAAAACATAGATAAACGATGAGAAACGCAAAAGTTATCGCAATGGTGATGGTGTCACTGTTGTTCGGATTCACAGCCTGTGCTCAGCACAGCAGCACTTACAAACTCGATAAGGCCTATGATGTCCTTCGTGAGGAAAAAGATGAGGAGAAAGTCCTTGACCTCGTGTCGGAGTTCCTCAAGGAAAACCCGAAGAATGCAGATGGCCTTCTGCTTAGGGCAAGACTGTACCGCAGAAAGGAAGAGTTCGGGAAGGCTCTCTCTGATGTGAATATGGCCATCAAGTCCTATGACAAGAAAAACGAGGTTGACTTGTCTGTGCTCCACTGGTGGAAGGCAACCATTTACTCCGAGATGGATAAGGATGAGGAAGCCATGGTTGAATACACAAAGGCGTACAAGCAGGCTCGCAAAGAGAAGTCGGATAATCTCCATGGCATTTCTTTCGACTATGCACAGGCATTGTTCCATAAGAAAGACTACGATGGTGCCGACAAGGTCTACCAGGCCATGATCAAGGCAGATGAGTCTGATGCCGCAGCTATGGTTGGCCTTGCCAGGAACCTTATCCATAGGGAGAAGTATGCCGAGGCTATCGAGCAACTTGAGGCAGCAAGAAAGCTTTCTGAGGACTACTCTTCAGTTCACAAGTTCCTTGCTCAGGCGTACGATAAGAAAGGTGATGAGAAAAAGGCTATAGACGCAGCCATTACCTATCTGGAGAAGGATGAAGACTTTTCGGTATCAGCTGTGGTGGATATCTTCATGAAAAGACCGACATATGCTGAGGCAGAGATCAAGGCAAAGATGGTGAATACAAGCGACTACAAACCGCAGTTCATGCTCATTGAACTTTACAGGGCGCAGCATAACAATCTTGCACTTGTATGCGAGTGGACATCGGTACTCCAGAACTATGGTGACGATGAAGACCTCTATAGGTGTCGCGCGGATGCTTATACAGAGCTCGGATTCTGGGATCTGGCTGAAAGTGATTTGAACAAATCGATCAGCATTGCACCAAACTACATCGCATACTGCGACCTTGGCTATGTCGCCAGGAATACCGGCAGGATTAAGGAGGCAATTGACAACTATACAAAGGCAATCGAGTTGAAGCCTTCGACTGCATACGCCATCTATTCACGTGGCTGGTGCAAAGAGATGGCGGGAGATGATGAAGGAGCGATGGCAGACTACCAGATGGCTATCGAGGTAGATGAGTACTATCTCTACACCTTCCTTATGAGAGGTGAACAGTACCTTAAACTGGGAGACAAGGAGAATGCAGAAATGGATTTCAACTACTTGCTTGAGCATGACACCGAGGCAGAAGATGGCAGTGCAAGACACTACGCCCTTCATTTCCTTGGTCGAGACGATGAGGCAATTGCATGGGCAGACAGCATTATAGTTGCCGATCCACTCGATGCAGGAAACTGGTACGACAAGTCATGCCTTCTCTCAAGGATGAACAAAAAGGAAGAGGCAATTTCGGCCCTCAGGAAAGCCTTTGACCTGGGGTTCCGCAGAATCAAACACCTGGAACTTGATGATGACATGGACAATATACGAGAGATGCCGGAGTTCAAGGCTATTATTGCCGAGTACACTGAGAAACTTAAGGCCGAAGAGAAAGAGTATAAAGAAAAACTCAAAAAAAAAGGGTGATGTTGAATCCGACAAAGGAACTATTGTTGCTGGAGAAATCCAGATGAAGAAGCAGTTTGGAGGAACCTACGAGGTGCCGTGCTCCATAAATGGCCTTGCGCTTAACATGGTCTTTGATACTGGTGCGTCAGACATTACTATCTCGTCAGTCGAAGCGAACTTTATGCTGAAGAATGGTTATCTTTCAGATAAGGATATCAAGGGGAAGAAGCAATATATCAATGCTAACGGAGAGATTAAAGAGGGCACAGTCATCACAATCCGTGAGGTTAAGCTTGGGGACTCAGTGCTGAAAAATGTGGCCGCTTCAGTGGTACACAATCAGAAGGCTCCGTTGCTCTTTGGAGAAAGTGGCCTCTCAAGATTTGGCTCATTTACGGTGGATAACGTAACGTCAAAACTAATAATTGGAGAATAAGCAATGGTAAAATTACAACTTGTTGAAATATATGCTATGTCATGGCGAAAACGTGATGTTTCAATCCTCGCCCCTTACCTTGACGATAGTTTCTCGTACACTTCTTTTTGGGTTTACGCGAGCCTTAATCGTGAAAGCTATCTTGATTATTTGAATGGAAAATTTGAAGCATTAGCCAAAAGCGGGTCTAATATCGATGTGTCTGTAGGGACAAACACCATCGGAGATTATGCAGTCGTCTTAAGGCAGGATGGAGAACAACCGATTTACATTACGATCAAGGAAAAGGGCGGGAAAATCGCGGAAGCTTGCATGTTGCCATTTTAGGGACTGTCGTGAAATGCCGGAAAAGTTTTGGCTTTCTGCTCGTGAGATGTCGGGAATCCTTTCGGTCTATATCTCTGCCTCGTTAGTCATGTGCCACCGGCACACTCCATCTTCGAAAATAGATCCATCCTCGAAAACCTTCTCCTAATCTGAAGCAGGTTATTTTTTCACGCTCCTATTCAACATTAAGACAAAAGACTTTGGCAAACGACACATGAAACATCCAAAACTCACAATTTGAAGTACTTGCAAGCCATCATGTCCAGCTGTTCGTCGGTAATGTTTGAGACGCCTGCTTTCTTTATCAGAGAGAACTCCTCTTTGTTCTTGCTGATGACGAACTTGCGCTCGCATCCGTCAATTACGGCATACAAATGATAGTTGCCTTTGTAGGTCTCTTCCAGCCGTATATCCTTGATCTCATGTCCGTTGATTATGACAGGAGCGCGTTTCCCATCTTCCTCCCACTCGCCCCATGCTCTTAAATGCTCAACAATCGTACTCTCGACACGACCGATCCATTCTTCCGCTACGCCATTTTTCAATGCTACCGTGCGGAAGTTCTTCAGTGAAGATGCGACATCGCTAATGACGGTATCTGGCCTGCGGATGCCGTTGTCGCGGGCGAAGTCAATGATGTCTCCACGGGTGAAGCCGCTAAGTTTCGCGCGTATGAACATACAATGCTCCTCGTTCGGCAGATATCCGCCCCTGTTTATGACGTATGTGATGTCATATGCCGGAGATAATCTCCACGAGCCGTCTTCAGTCATTGTGAATGAGAAATTCTTGTTGTGGTCGTCAGTGTTGTTCGCAAGGACATTGAACACCATTCTGCGGAAAACCTCTTGGCAATCGGCCTCTGGAAGGTGTAGTTTGCGACAAGTCGCTATCAGCTGCTCGTAGCTGTCGGCATCGGGATTTATCGCTGCCAATGTTTGTGTGTGTACCTTCTTGCTCCCGTCGCGATCGAAGCGTTCGGTCAGGAAATGATTGTTTCCCTCGGCAGAATACAACTCCGAAGGCATCATGCGGATGCCGGCCATTCCGGCCAATTCATAATAAGTCATTTCCAATTCTGCTGAACTGTACTCGGAATTCCCGAACTTCAGCAGGTGGTAGCCGAAATCCTCCATTCCGGAAATCTGTCCGCTGCGGATTTCTCCTGTCTTCCGGTTGATGGCAATGATTGCCTTCGGCTGTCGCCCTCCCGCGGAAGTCCCTACTGTCAATAAGGACTGCATGGTGATGGATTCTTCCGGAAGGATTCTGGCGTTCTCTCTTTCCGCAAAGATGCGCTCGGCCAAGTCGGCCAATGATTTTATGTCAATCTTGTCTGATTTCCGCTCAAGCGGCACTTCCGGCAGGAATTCCAATGCTCCCATTCCGCGTCTGCCGATAAATGCCAGTTTGTCAAGCGGATTGATGTCCGCACCTGAAAGCCGGTTCTGCTGGCGCCATAGCTCAAACAACTGATTGCCCCAGGCATCGGGTAAGGAATCTGCGACAAAGGCCGGAAGCTTCTGATAGATCTTTTCGCTTTCGCCCCATATCGGTGTCAATGCCCCAGCGCTGTCAATAGGCGCTGAAATCGGTGATATGTTCAGGCCTCTCTTGACGAATTCCGGGTTGTATGTAAAATATGCCAGGCGCCGCCGGTCGTCCCACGACAGCCTGCCTATTTCATCATTCCAAAGTATCACTTTCAATGTTTTCAGCATATTCCTGTATTATTTTGAATGGCGGATGCGTTGTGCTTTTTTCTCATTTTTACGTGTCAGATATGGCGACTCGGGAAGTTCCGGCAGAAGGTTGTCCATGTTATTGATCTGACCTATGACTTTCATCAGGAGAATGAAAGTCGACAGTGTCAGGTTGTCCGCCGCTCCGCTTTCGAATTTGTGGATGGTGGTCAATCCGATGCCGGACTGCTCCGCCACATCTTTTTGGGTGAGCCCGCAGCGCATCCTGTAATCCTTGAAACGTGTGCCCATCAATCTGACGATTTCAGGTGTCGAATATTCATATAAATCAGCCATTGTCATTTCTTTAGTTAACTATCATTATATTGATAGTTATGTTGTTATTTAGCCTTTTATCTTCACGCAAGTGATAGTTATAACTGCAAAAATATGAATTAAAACCAATAAAACAAACAGTACAATGAAATTGAAAAAGGAACTTGGCAAGGAAAGAAAAATTTTGGTAACTTTAGATGCTTTAGATGGAGAAAAACTAAACTTTATAAACGCATAATACAGATGAAGATATTTGGACAGCCAGGGACATCTTTTTCGCCAAGAAGGGCGCTTGGCATTGATGTGCTTAAGCGGAAAATTGCAACAGCGACAGGAATCCCCACTACGAAACAGGGGATTGAAAAGAAGATCGGCAAAACTGTCATTAAGGGAGTGAAGTCTATCTTTGATAAATGACCGGATAACCCACTTTGAATCAAACAAATAAACTTGATTCGGTAAAATCAAACAATTCAGACGGAAACTGCACGAGTATATGCATTTGAAGGCGAGCTTTGTGAAGTGGGGGCAGATAGTGGGACATGATACGGTAATCGGCCTGCTCGGAAAAACCGGAAACGCCGCCAAGACTCCGGCACACATGCATTACACGATACTGACTCCCGTGCCGCATTTCCGGTTATACTACAAGGTTTATGGAAACGGCCGGCAGCCTGGGAAATTCAATTGGCAGAAAATGTTTTATCTCAATCCTGACGAATACCTGAGAAGCAAATGATAAAAGAATTATTTACCCGGAAATCTGACGAATTATACTATCGCCAGCAGGGAATTGAGCGCTTCATAGATGCGCAGAAGACTGACTATAAGATTGCATTGGCGGAGATTGAACGCGGGCGGAAGCAGAGTCATTGGATCTGGTATATCTTTCCGCAGCTTGTCGGGCTGGGCCGTAGCTGCTACTCGACACTTTATGGCATCCGCGGTCGGGAAGAAGCGGAGGAGTATCTTCAGAATGAAGTGCTGGGGCGTCGGCTGCGCGAGATTACGAATGCGCTGCTGAAGCACAATGACAAGTCGGCCGAGGAAATTTTCGGCGGGCTCGATGCAATGAAAGTGCGTTCCAGCATGACCCTGTTCGACGCAATTTCGCCTGACGACATCTTCGCGCAAGTCCTGGATACGTTCTATGACGGGAAACGCTGCGAGTTCACATTGTCGGCAATCGCGGACAAAACTGTATAGCGCCCTCTAAAACACTTGGAGTATAGATTTTGTGGCAATTTATACTCGGCAAAGTGGGCTTTTCTGAAATTTTTGCTATATTTGTAACAAATAATATATTGTTTGTTTTGGCGAAAATTACGGAATTATGAATAATATGTTAGCATTTAATCTGTCTGTACCTAAAGATGTTGCGTTACAGATAGCGGCAAGAGTGAAGGCCAGAAGATTGGAGCTGGACTTGACTCAGGAAGGATTGTCAGCCAGAGCCGGTATCAAGTTTGCCACCTATCGCAGATTTGAGCAGACTGGTGAAATATCATTGAGAGGTTTGCTCCAAATCGGGTTTGCCTTGAATGCACTTTCTGATTTTGATGCACTCTTTACTCAGAAACAGTATCAGACGCTTGATGATGTTTTGAATGAGCAATATGTTTCACGAAAAAGGGGTAAGAAAAATGAATAGCTCAATTCTGGTTTTTCGATCTCTCCATTTGAGTTGCCATTGCGCCAAGGGGTGTTCATTGCCAAACCACGTCCGTTTGAAGGCGGCTTCGGGGTCTTTGACGATTGCCTGCCGGATGGGTGGGGGTTGCTTGTGCTGGACAGATATTTACAGAAAAAAGGGGTCAATCCACGGACATTGACTTTGTTGGATCGTCTTGCGATTGTAGGTTCTACCGGACGAGGAGCACTGGAGTTCCGTCCTGACAGAAGTGTCATATCGGACCGGGAGTATGTAGACTTTGAAAAAATGGCGTTGGAAGCCGAACAAATACTTGATAGTGAGGAGTATAGGGGAGATGGAATTGAGGAGTTCCAATACCGTGGCGGCTCTCCCGGCGGCGCGCGTCCGAAAATATTTGCCCGTCATGAAGGGAAAGAATGGCTGGTGAAGTTCAGAGCGAAGGCGGATTCCCCGAATATTGGTAAAGAAGAATACCGTTATTCGCTTCTTGCAAAGAAATGCGGAATTGAGATGCCTGAAACACGGCTGTTTGAGGATAAGTATTTCGGTGTGGAGCGTTTTGACCGGACGTCGAACGGAAAGTTACATGTGGTCAGTGTCGCCGGCCTTATTGGAGCAGATTATCGCTTGCCCAGCATTGACTATTCCCATATTTTTCAGGTATGTGCTGCTTTGACGCATAATGTGTCCGAGATGAAAAAAGTGTATCGTTTGATGGTATTCAATTATTTGATAGCCAATAAAGATGACCACGCCAAGAATTTTTCGTTTATCCATCGTGATGGCGAATGGCATTTTGCACCTGCATACGACCTTCTGCCAAGTGATGGCATCAATGGGTTTCGCACAACCTCGATCAATGATAAAATCGAACCGAAGGAGGAGGATTTGTTTGCCGTGGCTGAAAAGTCCGGATTGGACAAGAAAGAGGTGGTAGAGATTTTTGACGAGATGACGAAATTATCGGGGGTATAGCTCCCTGGGAAGCTTATAAAAATGAACGATATGAAACAGTACAAAAATGCGTCCCTGATTGTTTGCGGGGCAATGTGTGCCATATTGATGGTGAATAATCTGGTCGGGAAGATGTCCGATTGGAACGAGCCGTCCGTAATTCCGGGATTCTGGGCAATGGCGGGACTGTGTTATCCTCTGCTTTATTGCTGGCTGGGAGTTCTGTTGAGGGCCTGGAAGCCGGAGCCGAAGTGGTGGATACAGCTGTTGGTCGCGGGTATGTCAATGTTCTGCATTTGCAGATATCTGTGTCCGGACGAAGGCTGGCGCTTCATTGTCTTCCTGTATCTTGCAATGACCGGAATCGGGTATCTGGTTCCTCCAATGGCGCTGGAGAATTCCGCACGGAACAAAGGCTGGATTTCACTCATCATGGTCGCGCTTTCGGCCTTCTGTTATACGACGCTCGCTGTCGCAATACAGCGTTTACAAAATGTGCCGCTGATGCCTGAACATGAGGATATGCAAGAGATGCTTGCTACAATATCAATGATTGCGGAACTGTTGATGGCGATAATCGTCGCTTATTTCGTGGTCCAGTTCAGTTTCTCCTGCATTGCACAGGACCTGGGAAGCCGTAGCTGGTTCATAGGTGTGGTCGCCGTGCCATGTATCTATACCTTTATTGTTTCAGCCTTCAGGCTGTTGCATCCGGGGTGGACGTTCTGTGTGGACTATATGTGTTACAGCCCTGTGCTGTGGTTCATCGTCCAGCCGGTGACGGTCTATCTGGCAATTTCCTTGTTCCGGCGGCTTGTAATCCTTAAAAAGCGTGGCGTGATGCAGTAGTGTCTCCATGGTGTTATCCCGAGACTGCCGACGAGACCAGGACTACCCCAAGACCGTGACTCCCATGTCCTCCGTGTCTCTCGTGCGTGCTAAAACGTTTTCTGCTCACGTTACGTTCAATTTTGGCCACGACGTGCGTGGAAAACGTTTTAATGTGCACGGAGAGTTACATAGCATGGAAAGAAATGACCATCAGTAAAGACCATGTGGCAGAGAAGCCCCGGTGGTGGGACATCTGGAGGCATGGTCGCCCATGACCTTGTGAATGGGTGTCAGGCGACAGCCTGACGGGATGAGCGAAGCGAACCTCCAGAGGTCCCACTCTCGCCGGGGCGCATCCAAACCACTGTCAAAACGCGCCAGTCAAAGTCCAACGTCGGGACGCGGCCACGGGGTCTTTTGTAACTGATTGATAATCAGATAGCATTTTAATAAGAGCGTGGAAACGCAGCCAAAAAAAGGCCACGTTTCCACGCTCTATTATATAACTCATTGATAGTCAACGCTTCCGGAAATCGAGCGTGGCCGCATCCCGACAGTCGCTTACGAGCATTCCGACAGAACTCCCGACGAGCATCCGGACAGGGACAGGGCATTGCCAGATGGCAGATGGCGTAGTGGCGGACTTGGCGAGATGGATGACGTTTTTACAACCCAGCCCCCACCAGCTACTCCATCAACTTCTTGTACTTGAACCTCTTAGGCTCCTCGTCGCCCAGACGCTTCTTCTTGTTCTCCTCGTACTCTGAATAAGTACCCTCGAAGAAATAAACCTGGGAATCACCCTCGAACGCAAGGATATGTGTGGCGATACGATCCAGGAACCAGCGGTCGTGGGAAATCACCACGGCACAGCCGGCGAAATTCTCGAGACCCTCCTCCAGGGCACGTATAGTGTTGACATCCACGTCATTGGTAGGCTCGTCGAGCAGAAGGACATTGCCCTCATCCTTGAGCGTGAGCGCCAGATGCAGCCTGTTTCTTTCACCACCTGAAAGAACCCCGCAAAGCTTCTCCTGATCGGAACCGGTGAAATTGAAACGCGACACGTATGCACGAGCATTCACATCCCTCTTGCCCAGCCTGATCCAGTCTGAACCGTCCGCAATCGTCTGGAATACAGTCTTGTCCGGGTCAATGCTCTTGTGCTGCTGGTCCACGTAAGCCAGCTTCACGGTCTCGCCGATGGTGATGTCGCCGCTGTCCGGCTGCTCCAGACCCATTATGAGACGGAACAATGTCGTCTTTCCGGCGCCGTTAGGACCGATTACACCGACGATACCGGCAGGCGGAAGAACGAACGAAAGATGCTCGAACAGCAACTTGTCGCCGTACGCCTTCGAAACATCATTGAAAAGAATGACCTTGTTGCCGAGCTTCGGACCATCCGGAATGTAGATTTCGAGATTAGCCTCCTTCTCCTTGCCGTCCTGACTGGCGAGCTTCTCATACGCGCCGAGTCTGGCCTTCGACTTCGCGTGACGGGCCTTCGGAGCCATTCTGACCCACTCCAGCTCTCGTTCCAATGTCTTTCTGCGTTTGCTTTCCTGTCGCTCTTCCATCTCCAGACGCTTGGTCTTCTGCTCCAGCCATGAAGAATAATTGCCCTTCCATGGAATGCCCTCACCTCTGTCAAGCTCCAGAATCCATCCTGCTACATCATCGAGGAAGTAACGGTCATGGGTCACGGCGATTACGGTGCCCTTATACTGCTGAAGATGAGCCTCCAGCCACTGGATACTCTCCGTGTCGAGGTGGTTGGTCGGCTCGTCGAGGAGAAGCACGTCAGGCTGCTGGAGAAGCAGACGGCAAAGCGCCACCCTACGCCTTTCACCACCGCTCAATGTGGCAATCTTCGCATCGGAAGGCGGACACTGGAGCGCGTCCATCGCCCTTTCCAGCTTCGAATCGATTTCCCAGCCGCCGCAATGCTCTATTTTCTCGGTCAGTTCGCCCTGTCTCTCAATGAGTTTGTTCATCTCGTCATCACTCATCGGCTCGCAGAACTTCATGTTCACTTCCTCATACTCCTTGAGCACGTCCATAATCTCCTGAACGCCCTCCTGAACCACCTCCAGGACCGTTTTCTCCGGATCCATCTGAGGCTCCTGCTCCAGGTAGCCGACGCTGTACCCCGGGGCCCAGACTACCTCTCCCTGATAGCTCTGCTCGACTCCGGCAATGATTTTCATCAATGTCGATTTACCGGAACCGTTCAGACCGATGATGCCGATCTTCGCTCCGTAAAAGAATGATAGACAGATGTCTTTAAGTATAATTCGATTGCTCGATGGGAGGACCTTTCCTACCCTGTTCATGGAAAAGATGATCTTCTCGTCTGCCATTTCGGATATATCTTATATGAAGCACGCGAGTACGGCTCCCTGCCGTGCCAGGTTAATAAAAAATGTCAATGCCGTAGTCCGCAAAGATACGAAGGAAATCGCGATTTATTCCTATATTTGTCGGTTCAATGAAGTTGATTATGGAGCAGAAAAAGAAGAAATTATATCCGATGAAGTTCCGTCCTGTAGCAGAACGCGCCGAATGGGGCGGAAACTGGTTCATCGGCAAGATGGGAAAAACATATACTGAACAGGTCGAGGCCGGATTGTCCGGAGCAGGGAAGAAGAAATATGTCGAGATGCCGTTGACCAAGACGGACAAGATAGGGGAGAGCTGGGAACTTGCCGACCTCGGATTCCGTGACTCCGAAGTCGTGGGCGGCTGGCTGGAAGGCAGCACCATCAGCGAAATCCTGGAAACATACCTCGAAGACATTGTCGGGGAAAACTCCTACGCCCGTTTCGGACGCCAATTCCCGCTGATGGTCAAGCTTCTGGACGTCGAAGGCAGGACGCCGCTCATGGTATGTCCGGACGATGAGATAGCAGCGCAGCGTTACGACACCCTCGGCAAGGTGAAACTCTGGCATGTGCTTGATGCTGAGCCCGGTTCGAAACTTTACATGGGCCTCCGTGACGAAATCTCCGCGACGGAACTATATGAAAGGTGCCACAACGGGACGCTGGAGGAAGTGCTCAACGTGGTGACTCCGCACAAAGGCGATTCATACCTCATTCCATCCGGTCTCATGCACGCGGCAGCCGGCGGTGTGGTGATTGCCGAAATCTCCGAATCCTCCGACCTGGACTTCAAGATTTACAACTGGGGAGATGCCGTCATGACAAGTGCCGCATCTTTCACTTATGACCCTTCCGGCGCCGGACGCGATGCCTCCAAAAAGAGCACACGCCGCAACCTGATGGATGACGTAATGTCTGATACTGAGGAACTTTCACTCGAAGCGGCCTTCGATTTCGTGAATCTGGGCGGGTACGACACGGCATTGACAATCCCTGCCGGCGGACACTCCGACAAGGTGCATGACCTCCACGTGAAATCCGCTGCCGCCCCGGACGCCTCCGCTGACAAGGTGACGGACAAACTCGTGTCAATCAGGGAGTTCACCGTGACGAAAATCGCGCTGAAAGACGCCCTGCACATCGACACCGGCACCTCCGACGCCTTCCTCATATACGTTTGTACCTCCGGTTCGGCAGCCGTCCAGATACAGAAACAGGACTCCGGAATCGACAAATATGATGTCAATGCCGGTGAACTTCTCCTGATACCGGCCGAGCTGACCGACTTTTTCATCGTTCCCCAAGACAGGGATACCGTCCTTCTCGAAGCCACTATCGAGCCATACGAGGAAGAAGATGGGTATATCGACCCGTCCGTCGAGGCCAAACTCCCGGAAGACGACGCCGATGACCGTTTTGTCAATGATGGCGGCACGAAAGCCTCTGTCGAGGATTTGCTCCGTGCTAACATGAAAAAAGCCAAAGACTGGCCGTTGAATTAATTCGTCTATTATGGAAGAAGTAAGAATCGACAAATATTTATGGGCAATCCGGGCCTTCAAGACCAGAAGCGAGGCGACCGAAGCATGCAAGGGTAACCGCGTGAAGGTCAATGGCTCCGATGCGAAGCCCTCCAAGATGATCCGTATCGGCGACAGCATCGAAGTGCGCAAGGCCGCCATACATTTCACCTATAAGGTCATTGGTCTGATAGAAAATCGTGTAGGGGCGCAGCTGGTGCCCCAATACGCGGAAAACCTTACGCCGCAGTCCGAATTGGATAAAATGAAAGCTCCGGTGGAGACATTCTTCGTCAAGCGCGACCGTGGTGCCGGGCGACCTACCAAGAAAGACCGACGCACCATCGACGCCATGTGGGGCGAGATTGATTTCAATGCCGAATTGCCGGACGATCCGCCTGGATATGAAGACATTGACCTGTAACACGCAAAATAAACCCCGGCTCTTTGGTTGAATCGAGTCGGGGTTAAATATATCTTTTCGTAAATGCGAAACGGCAAAGATTTTATTTCAAATACTTCTTAGCCTGCTCTGCGATAAGCTCTGCATCATCGAAATAGTTGATACGCATTGCATTGCGGACCTCATCCAATGTCTTGGCGGCAGTTTCGCGAGCCTTCTCGGTGCCCCTCTTCAGGATATTGAACACCTCAGGGATATCCTGCTCGAACTCATGACGCCTTGCGCGGATCGGATCGAGTCTCTTGTTAAGGACGCTGTTCAGGAACTTCTTGCAGGTTCCGTCACCGATGCCGCCCTTCACATACTGCTCCTTCAGCTCCTCCAGACACTTGAACTCAGGCCAGAACTCTGCGAAATCCTCAGGTGAACTGAATGCGTCAATGTATGTAAATACGGCATTGCCCTCAAGATGGCCCGGCTCGTCCTGGCTCATACGAGGCTCGCCGTTGCACATCTTCTTCACCTTCTTCCATATGGTCGCCGCATCATCGCTCAAGTAAATGCAGTTGCCGAGAGATTTGCTCATCTTGGCCTTGCCGTCAGTTCCAGGGAGTCTCATACATACGCAGTTCTGTGGAAGCAGGATTTCCGGCTCCACGAGCACCTCACCGTAAATGCTGTTGAACTTGCGGACGATTTCGCGGGTCTGCTCCAGCATCGGCTCCTGGTCCTCGCCGGCCGGCACAATCGTTCCTTTGAATGCGGTAATGTCCGCAGCCTGGCTGACAGGGTAGCAAAGGAATCCTGCAGGAAGCGAATTCTCGAACTCCCTCATCTGGATTTCGGACTTCACAGTAGGATTTCTCTGAAGCCTGGCCACCGTCACGAGATTCAGGTAATAGAATGTCAGCTCGGTAAGCTCAGGAATCATGGACTGTATGAACAATGTGCATTTGTTCGGGTCGATGCCGCATGAGAGGTAGTCCAATGCCACCTCGATGATGTTCTGACGTACCTTCTCCGGGTTGTCGTAATTGTCCGTAAGTGCCTGTGCATCAGCGATAAATACGAACATCTTGTCGTAATCGCCTGCGTTCTGAAGTTCGACTCTGCGTCTCAATGAACCGACGTAGTGTCCCAGATGCAACTTGCCTGTCGGCCTGTCGCCTGTCAAAATGACTTTTTCCATATCGTAATATCTTTATATTCCAATGTTTTTGTGCGTCTCCTGACTTCGGAGCCATGCAATCCCCAAAGGTACTAATTTATCACGAATAAACCGCCGCTTTCCTCATGATTCGCCTCGCCCGATAGCATCCCGTCATTTCCAAGTCAGGCTACATCTTGTCTAGTCCTGAAAAAAAGTTTACCGATATTGAACAGTAGGTGTGGAGTGTAACCACCTGGCTATTAAACGATTAACCATTTTCAGAGTTGTCGATATGCAAACTCTGAAAATGGTTAACTATCTATAGCATAATGCTTTACGCACCACGCCCAATGTCACGGTCGCTCTATTTCTTGAAGAACCTGTTGTAGAGTCCCAGGAAGCCGGCTCCGTGACGGGCCTCGTCCTTCGCCATCTCGTGGACGGTGTCATGGATTGCATCGTAGTTGAGCTGCTTTGCCTTGGTAGCGATGGCGAGCTTGCCCTCGCATGCACCAGCCTCAGCCTCAATGCGTTTCTCGAGATTGGTCTTGGTATCCCATACTACATCACCGAGAAGCTCTGCGAATTTTGCAGCATGCTCGGCCTCTTCGAAAGCATATCTCTTGAACGCCTCTGCGATTTCAGGATAGCCCTCACGCTCTGCCTGACGGCTCATTGCCAGATACATGCCGACTTCGGTGCACTCTCCCATGAAGTTAGCCTCCAGACCCTCATGAATCTCAGGGTCGCAACCTTTGGCAACGCCTACTACATGTTCGCAGGCCCAGCTTCTCTGGCCTTCTTCCTTTACCTCGACGAATTTGTCAGCCTTTGCATGGCATACAGGGCACTCTGCCGGTGGGTTCTCACCTTCGTAAACGTAACCGCATACGAGACATCTGAATTTCTTTTTCATAATATTTCTCCTTTTAATTTGTTGTATATTAATATTTCCGTTGTTCTAATTTAGAAAAATTCTAAATCCAAGAGCAAAGTTAGCAATCTTTCTCCAATATGCAAGCCTTAACGCAAATTTTTTAACAATAATCGTCCCGAACTCTTGATAACGCCTCTCAAGAACCGTATATTTGTAACACATAACCATGTTGTTCTTATGACCCCATTTCTACGGCAAGTTGCCCGGCATTACTACGATGCCGCCGATAATATCAGCAAACTTTGTTTCATTTTCCCCAACAGGCGTTCCATGGTGTTTTTCAACAAATGGATTGCCGGATGCGTGAAAGATGCACCTCATCCGAAGCCCGTCATTGCCCCGGCAGCATTGACGATGAACGAATTTTTCTATCGCGTCAGCGGTGCGGCCGCTACCGACAGGGTGAACCTCCTTCTGGAACTGTACGATTGTTATAAAGCATTGAACAGCAAGGCGGAGCCTTTGGACGATTTCATATTCTGGGGCGACGTGATATTGAGCGATTTCGACGATACGGACAAATATCTCGCCGACCCGAAACGGCTTTATACGAATGTGGCGGACTTCAAGGAAATCCAGGACACCTATTCTTATCTGTCGCCGGAACAGCTCGAAGCGATACAGCATTTCATCAGCCATTTCCGGAAAGGCGGCAAGCTTACGGTCAATCTGGATGCCGAAAATCCCGATGTGAAGGAACGCTTCCTGATGATTTGGAACCTGCTTTATCCGCTCTACCGGAACTTCAACAAGGCATTGGAAGAGAAGGGGATGGCGTATGAAGGCATGGCATATAGGGAATTTGCGGAAAGGCTGAAAACGGAAAGCGCCGTCGATATCCTTGCCGACAGCTTCCGTGACACGGAAAAGTTCGTGTTCGTGGGACTCAACGCATTGAACGAATGCGAGAAAACGGCGATGCGCAAGATGCGTGATGCCGGGATTGCGGAGTTCTGCTGGGACTTTTCTTCGGCAATGCTGCGCGACCCAATGAACCGGTCCTCGATGTTCATGTCGCAGAATGTCATGGAATTTCCGCAGGCCTTCACATTGGATGACGGACCGTCCGACAAGACGGCATTGGCCGAAGGCCCGGCAATTCATGTCCTGAGTGTGCCGTCGGCGGTGGGACAGGCGAAGTATCTGCCTGAAATATTGCAGGAAATCGCTGCGGAAAAGACAGGCGGAGACCTCTCCGGAGTCGGAAACCTGGATATGCCCGGCGCCGATACGGCCATTGTGCTCCCCGACGAGGGCCTCCTGATACCGCTCCTGAACACGATACCGTCGGAAATCGGCAATGTGAATGTCACGATGGGCTACCCGATGTCGGGCAGCGAGGTCTATGCGCTCATGAACAATGTCGCAGCCCTCCAGCTCCATATCCGCAAGACCAAATCCGGCTGGTCATTCTACCACAAGCAGGTCTGGTCGATTTTCTCATCCGGTCTGCTCAATGCGGTTCTGGATGACGATGCCAAGGAACGGATAGCGAAAATCAAAGCCGAGGCGCGGTACTATATTCCGCAGTCCGACCTCTCCGGAATCTGGCCTTTCGACTTGATATTCAAGCCGGTAATCGCAGATCCCAAGGCAGCTGACGCCGGACAGATACGCAATTTCTGCTCATATCAGCTGGAACTCCTCAGTGAAATCGGAGCGAAGATTTCCGACATGGAAGGCATGGCCCTGGAGACACATTTCGCCAAGCAGTACTATCTCTCCGTCAACAGTCTTAAATCGCAGGCCCTGGCCATTCTTCCGATGACGTATGTCCGTCTGTTGCAGCAGCTTATAGGTGGTATTTCGGTTCCTTTCAAGGGCGAGCCGCTGAAGGGCCTCCAGATCATGGGCCCTCTCGAAACCAGGTCAATGGACTTCACGAACCTCATTGTCCTGTCCTGCAACGAAGGCGTCTTCCCGCGCAGGAGCGTGAGCTCGTCTTTCATCCCGCCTGAACTCCGGAAAGGCTTCGGGCTCCCTACATACGAAAACCAGGATGCGGTCTGGGCATACTATTTCTTCCGCATGATCCAACGCGCTGAAAATGTGTGGCTTCTGTACGATTCCCGCACCGACGGCCTGAAATCCGGCGAGGAAAGCCGCTATATAAAACAGCTGACTTTCCAATACAAATACCCGAAGATGACCCGCGAAGTCGTGAAATACCGCATCGGGATGCCGTCCGACGAAACCGCCATCGAAAAGACCGCCGAGGACCTCGACCGTATCAGGACAATGACCTATTCCGTGTCGTCGCTCCAGCGTTATCTCGCCTGCCCGGCGCAATTCTACTACGGCTCGGTGAAGAAGCTCCAGCCCGAGTCTGAGGTCTCAGAGTCAATGGATTCCAGCATGGTCGGCTCCGTGTACCACGACACGATGTACGCTCTGTATCTCGGCGGCGTCGCCCTCGACCCCGAGTTCGATATGGACAGGAAAAATGTTCAGGCCAATGTCCGTGAACCGTTGAAGGAAATCACGCGCGAATACATTGACAGGCTGATCGCGGAAAAGGACAGCATCATCAGGCCGAAAGTCCGCGCGCTCATCCGCAGACAGCTCAATGCCGAAGAGGTGGCGGGACGTAACCTGGTGCTGGAGAACGTCATAAACCAATACGTCCTGAAGACATTGGAAAAGGACATTGAACTGATGCGGATAAAGAAGGTCGACAGATTTCAGATCCGGGGGCTGGAGCTGGAGAAATGGTGGACGTTCGATGGCTTCAAGTTCGTGGGCTACATCGACAGGATGGACAGCTTCGAGCCTGGAGTGGTGCGTATCGTCGATTACAAGACCGGAAAGGTCGAGGACGAAGACATCAATATAAATAAGGAAAATGCCCCTGCGATAGCGGAAACCCTTTTCGGCGTGGATGTGAAAAACCGCCCTTCCAAGGCGCTCCAGCTGTTCCTCTACGACCGTTACGTGGAAAAGGATGTCCGTGACGAGGCTGTGGAAAATGTGATTTATCCGGTGCCCAAGTTGTTCAATTCCGGTATTTTGTCTTCTTCGGAATGCAAGGAATTCGATGACTTGGTAACGGGGAAACTGAAAGAACTTTTCAAGGAATTGTCTGCCCCGGAGGTCGGATTCCGCAGGACGACCGACACGGCAATCTGCGGATGGTGTGATTTCAGGAAAATTTGCGGAAGATAGGAGATAGGACATGATCAAGATCCTTAAAGCATCGGCAGGCTCCGGAAAGACGTTCAGCCTGGCAAAAGAATATATCAGCCTTCTGCTTGGAAGCGGTGACCCTTACGCTTACCGCCACATCCTGGCAGTGACGTTTACCAACAAGGCGACGGACGAGATGAAGCAGCGTATCCTGAAAGAACTGGATGTGCTGGCCTCCGACCCGGCCGCGTCCAATTATATTGATGACATTGTTGTCGGCTCCGGAAAAAGCACCGGGGAAATATCAGCATTGTCCCGCAAGCTCCTCTTCAATGTGCTGAACGATTACAGTGCGTTCTCTGTCAGTACGATAGACCACTTCTTCCAGCGGACATTGAAAGCGTTCTCGCGCGAAATCGGGCAGTTCGCGTCTTATCAGGTCGAACTGGACAAGAATTCATTGGTCACGGAAAGCGTGGACAGGATCCTCGATGCCCTCACGGAAGACAACGGCGCACTCCTGTCCTGGCTGACCGAAAGCGTGAGCGAGCAGCTCCTCAAGAACGGAAAATTCTCATTGGACAAGGAACTGTACGAGACGGCGATAGCGATGAAGAGCGAAGAGCATCGCGAACTCGTTGAAAGATACGGCATTGACGAAGACAAAGCGTGCTCGAAAAGCGTGTTGGCGGGATTGAAGAAAGGCTGTGCCGCCATTGTCAATGATTTCCAGACGGAGGTCCGCGACGCCGCCAAAGCGGTCAAGGCCGCCATGGGTAGTGTCAATGCTGATGACTTCAACGGCAAATTCATGAAAGCCGTGGACGGTTATGCGGACAAGCCTGATGGTGAACCTGTTGCACGTCCTACTGATGCCTTCATGAAGAAAGCCGCCGACAAGGAACTCTGGTTCGCGAAGACCAAGGCCGCGTCACTTTTGCCGCTGGTGGACGGGAAACTGGACGCGCCGCTTGATAAGTTCATATCGCTTTTCGGATGGCGATATAAGGAATACCGCACGGCGCAAATCCTTCAGGCCCAGATATATTCGCTCGGTCTCAGCCGAGAAATAAATGATTCGTTCAATGACCTGAAACGGGAAAAGAACGTGCTCAGCCTGGACGACTCGAACACCATATTGAAGGGCATCATTGACGGCAGCGACACTCCTTTCATCTATGAGAAAATCGGGGTGCGCTACGACCACTTCCTTCTGGACGAGTTTCAGGATACCTCCAATATCCAGTGGGAAAATTTCCGTCCGTTGATTGCGGACAGTGATGCTGCCGGCAACGGAAATCTTATCGTGGGCGACGTGAAACAGAGCATATACAGGTGGCGCAATTCCGATTGGAACCTGTTGAATGCCAAGCTGAAGGCGCAGTTCCCTCAGGCGGTGGAAAAGCCGCTGGATTCGAACTGGCGAAGCGTGCGCAATGTCGTGGAGTTCAACAACGGATTCTACCGTTATGCCGCCGGATGTCTGGATGCCATGACCGGCGATGACACCGTCTCCAGAATATATGCTGACGTGGCGCAGAAAGTGAAGGCGAAAGATCCGGCCTCCGGCAATGTCGATGTGCTTTTCTGTGATAAGGATGCCGATTCCGATACCCAGCTGCATGCCGTAATCCGGGAAGTGCGCAGGCTGAAAGGAACCGGAGCGCGAAATGCCGATATCGGTATTCTCGTGAGAACCAACGGTATAGGCGGTCTCATCGCTGCCGAACTCATGCGTAATGACATCCCCGTCATTTCCGACGATTCGCTGGACGTGAAATCATCCCCGGCAGTCAGACGCCTGGCAGCATTGCTCTCGTACGCGAACAATCCTGCCGACAGCCTTAACTCGTATCTTGCAATGTCCCTGGGCATTGAACCGCCTTCGGAATATCATTCGCTGGTGGACCTTTGCGAGTATTTCATCCGTGAAATGAAGGAGGGACTTGAAACTGGATTCGAAGGTGAAAAGCCTTATCTTCAGGCGTTTATGGATGTCGTCCAGGACTGGTCGCAGGCGTATGGCAATTCCTTGCAGGATTTCATCACATATTGGGACGCCGCGAATCCCAAGATCAGTTCGCCGGACGATGCCGATGCCGTGCGCATCATAACGATACATAAGTCCAAGGGGCTTGCATTCCCTTATGTGATATTCCCTTATGCCGACAAGATTCCGTTGTACAGGAATGACGTGCACTGGTGCCGTCCGGAAGTGGAGGGGAGTGCGCTTGAGCCTGTCGCATCCGGCATTTATCGCGTGAATCTTTCTGCTGACATCGACGATTCGTTGTTCTCGGATAGTTACAGGGCGGAATGGATGATGCAGATGGTGGATGCCCTGAATTTGTTCTACGTGACCACGACACGTGCCGAGAAGGGCATGACGATCATTTCGGAATTGCCGGCCAAGACGTGCTGCAGTTCCGTGGCGGAGGGGGCGTCGTACAAATTCTCGAAGATGTCGCAGATATTATATTGGTATACGCATCTGCCTTCTTCCGGCGGATTCATGAAGGAAATTGCACCTGGAGAGGAAGGCGAGGAACTGCATTATTTCGAGCAGCGTTTCCGCATGGGCGTGCCTTATGAGTTCAAGCATGATAATCAGGAAGATACGGCTCCGGAAATCGAAAACACCCCGTATCAGTCATTCCCGATGAACCCTGAAGAGGGAAAAGCCCGCTTGAAATTCAGTACAGAGGCGGCCGACTTCTTCTCTCCGGAAGGCCGGACCGGAATCGAGGCGTCAGGCAGGCTGAAAGGCATTGTCCTTCATGACATCCTGTCCAATGTCGCCGTTCCGGAGGATTTGGACAAGGCATTGGAAGACAGCTTCGGAGACGGCAGCATTGACGAAGAAGAAAAGGCTGAGATAGGGGCGATGCTGGCGGAGCGGATTGATTCGGCGAAGTCGCGCGGGTGGTTCCCTGACAGCAGGGAGGCTGTTTTCAATGAGACTTCGATAATCGATGCCGACGGCGAGGTCTACAGGCCCGACCGCGTGATTGTCGACGGGGGCAAGGTGATGGTGGTGGATTACAAATTCGGCCGTCATCTGAAGAAATATGAGAAGCAGATATCGAAATATGCCGAATTGTACCGCGCGATGGGGTATGAGGACGTTTATGCATCGCTTTGGTATGTCGCTGAAGACGAAGTGGTGACCGTTATCTCCGACTGAGGATTGAAGTCGGATGAGCGCATATGGTTCAGTACGCTCTGATAGAAAGCCTTGCCCTATGGATATGAAAAAAGCAGGGCGTTCTGCCCTGCTTTCTGCGATATGTTTCGATCTGTGTCGAGAATCAATTATTAGCGCTGATCGTTTGTTGTGGTGTCGCCGCCAACAGGTATTTCTTTGGAGTTGTTGCCATTCTCCCAGTCACCTACAGCTGGTGCCCATTTGATCTCATCAAGAGAGAAGATGAGGTTGAAGGTATATCTCTTGCCCATTTCCCAGCTGTTGAAAATATCTTTAACATTGAGAGTTTTGGTGTAGGTCTCGGAGATACCTTTGTCGGTCTCATTAAAAGAGGTGCCCTTTTTGAGTGTTACAGTGTATTTGACTTCAATGGTTGCAATTTTTTCTGCGTTTGTTACATCCTGGAAATTCTGAGGAATATAGATATAGCGGACTTCGTTAGCATCTGGAATAGAAACAAATTCAGTAGATGCGACCTCGAAGTTAGTCTGGGTGTATACTTGAGTAGAGCGGGATGTGAATTCTGGGCTGAACATATTTTCTGAGAAACTATTACCGCTTTTATGGAACTGAGTATAGCTCATTCCATTTATAAGTTTATTGAATGTAATGGAGTTCAATGTGATAGTCGCATTCGCATAGTCAGCTTTTTTCTTTACTGCGAATTTGATTCTTGAAAGCCTGTGTTTGAAAAGTGTAGGTACGCCATTGAAATTGTATTTGCTTTCATTGGCGGTCTTGTCAGATGAGATATCCGCTACAAGAAAATCTGTATTTGGATGAGTGTCCAAATTAAGCGATCCTGAAATTCCATAGGCATCTTCAGTATTTAAGCAGTGGAAGAAGGTATCCTGGTAATTCTGATCCGGCAGCGTTTTGCTGTTCAATGAATACGCGAAGAATGTGAGTTTACCTCCCTTTGGCCAGTAGTATGAAGTTGTCTGGTCTTTCCAAACTCCGTCTTTATATGAAATGGTCGAGCCTACATGTTCTTCTCCGATATATGGCTTAGCATCTTTACGGACGTCCCAGTTGTTATCCCAGTTTCCGCTAGGCAGATAATAAGCCCAAGAAGCGAACACATTGTTAGTGTTGAAAGCCTGAGGATCAGCCTTTGTCCTAGGGGCAACTTTGTAAGAGATCTCCACGTTCTCGCCTGAAACGGCAGGAACTACCTCATTCTTGGAGCAGGCAGCGAGGGCTGCAACTGCAGAGAAAAGTACGATTAATTTCTTCATGATGTATTTTATTTAATATGTTTATTATATTTCAATTTCCTTATGCTCATCATCCCAGCCGCCTATGATCGGATCATAACCGCCTGAAGTCTTGGGCGGGTCAATCTTGATGGTCTCTTCCAGGAGAAGCCAATGATGAAGTACGGCATTGTCGCTCCGGAACAGATCTGAAATATCGAAGGCGTGCCGGAAAACCTTGCCGTCAGTCCTGGTAAGGTCGAAAGTGACCTCCAAGTCATTGACAGAACCTCCGATGCGCCCGAAGGTGTTGAAGACAGCGCAGATGACAGGCGTGCCGTCGTCATCACTCTTCACCATCTTGAACCAGAGCGACGTCTCAGGGACATTGACACGGGTGTCAGTGGCGATGAAATTCGAGCCGGCCATGCCGCGGAGCAGAGCCTGCGCTCCTGAGACATACTGAAGACTGTCAACCTTTATCTGCAGATACCAGGACTCCACCACTGAACGCGCCTCGGTATGTATGGTATAGAGGCCGGAATGATATGGGATGTGCTCATCGGAATTCCTGGCGACAACCAGATGCTCCGGCTCCACACGGACCTCCGGAACCTCACCCTTGGAAGAATACTGGTTCGCTATATAGGACGCAACCCTATCCGTATAGGCACAAGCATTGTCCCATGAATGATAATCCTTTATGAGAGTGTCATCCGTGCCGTAGTCATAAATCAGCATCTTGTACCTTCCGGGAATTATGGAAAACTCGCCGGAAATCACCCGCCTCCCGTTTTCGGCAGTGGAAACATCCGTGATGAAAGTCTCGGCAGCTACATTGTCTTTCTTGTCGAAGAAAATGACATGCATCATCTCCGGCTCGATAACAGGGGCCTGGACCTTGGGATTGTAAATGTCGCAAGTCACATTTTGGATATTGTCAATGTTGACCTCGACATTGACCTTCGTCAGATATTCCGGGTCCTCCAGCGGCCTCCTGTGACAGCCGTAGGATACTGACACGCACAGCATCAGCCAGGCGGCGCAGAAAGCGTTGCCTCCGGACGCATGTATGTGACGGAACATTGACATTGATCTATATTGGCCTATAAAATCCCTCAAAAAAGTGTAATATACTAACCTGAATTATTCATAAAGGCAGTAAATGGGTCCTCGTAATTATTTGGTAATCAGAGGATTAAATATTGTTTCTATAAAAATAAAACAAAAATCGGCCAAAGTTACTTCATATTCCGCAGATTACCAAATGTTACTGATTCTCGACTTTTTGTTGTATCTTTACGGATTAAACACAAAGTATTTATGGTTGACAAATATTATGAGGAGAATCCCATTGTCCTCGACTACAATACGGAAAGGGAAAAACTTTCGATGCCTGAGTATGGCCGCAATGTGCTGAAGATGGTGGAGGAAGTGAAGGCTGTAAAGGACAGGGACAAGCGTACCGAGCAGGCCAAGGCCGTTATCCGCGTGATGGAAATATTGAATCCGCAGGTGCATTCCGAAGACAATTGGGAGCATAAGCTGTGGGACCATCTTTTCATCATGGCTGATTACGACCTGGATGTGGATGCCCCGTATCCGGTGCCGTCTCCTGAGCAGCGCAAGACCCGTCCGGACATCATTCCTCTGAAAAAGAAGCCTATCCGTGCGAACCATTACGGACGTAACATTGAGAGTATCATTGACTTGATCGCAGGTGAGCCTGACGGCGAGCAGAAAACCGCCATGATCAGGTCGCTGGCAATGTACATGAGACAGCAGTATCTGATCTGGAACAAGGACAGCGTCGCTGACGAGACTATTTTCAATGATATTGAGAAGTTGTCCGACTACCGGATCCGTGTTCCGGACGGGCTTGTATTGTCCAGAATATCATCTGATTCCAATTTCTCCAGACCGGGAATGAACTTGGATTTCGCCACGGTCAGAAAGTCCGGAGGAAACGGACAGAGGCGCATGTATCGCAACAACGGCAAGCAGAAACGATAGGAGATTTTCCGATATGCCGGGTTTTTTCGCCAGAATCAAGGACTATTTCGATAACCGGAGAGTGATGCTACGCCGGTTCATCGGTTTGGCTGTCAGTGCTTTCACATTGTTGGCACTGGTCAGCTGCATTTCGTATTTGTTCACCTGGAAGCAGGACCAGAGCCTTCTCTTGGATCCCGGAATGATGGATTCCACCGCTTCCGTCGCTGCCAATTTCGGCGGCAAACTGGGCCTGCGCCTTTCGGCGTTCCTGGTCAATGACTTGTTCGGTCTGGGTGCTTTCGCTGTGGTGGTGGCACTCGTGATTCTGTCAATCCGTCTTGTCTTCGGCGAAAGAAAATTCTCCGTCATAAAATCATTGGTCCTGGCCATCGTGGCAGCGGTGCTGATGTCGTTCGTGCTGGCTTATTTCTCGTTGAGGACAGGGCTGGAGAACACGCTGGGAGGCAGTCTCGGCGGCGAATGCGGACTTCAGGGCATCAAATGGATGGAGACCATGGTCGGCAGCATCGTCACCTTCTTCATATTGGTGATTTTCTGCATCGTATGGACATTCTTCGTCAGCAGGAGGTTCTCTGCATGGTTTGTCAATGTCGGTGAGGGTATCGCCGCTACGGATGAAGAATCCGGAGAGGAGCAGGACAAGAAGACATTCAATTTCTTCAGGAAAGATGAAACCCGTACGGAAGACGGGCAGGAGGCGGAACCTGTTGCTGAACCGGAAAATCCGATAGAGGAAGAACCGGAGCCGGAAGAGCCTGTAAGTCCTGAATCTCAGCCTGTTGCGCCGGTAGTTGAACCTAAGCCGTCGCTTGCACCACAGCCCAAGCCGGATAATTTCACCATCCAGCAGGGCGGTGACATCTCCACGGAGGTGACCAGGGATTTGCCTCGCATTGATGTCCGCGAGGAACTGGAGAACTACAAGTTCCCGTCGTTGGACCTGCTGAATGACTACTCCGACATGGTCCACAGCGTCTCTTCCGAGGAACTCAAGCGTAACAATTTCAAGATCAGGGCTACACTTGAAACCTATAAGATCGGCGTGGAGAAAGTTACCGCCGTCGTGGGACCTACCATTACATTATATAAGGTGTTCCCTGCAAGCGGTGTGAAGATTTCGGCAATCGAAGGTCTTAACAAGGAAATTGCCATGGCATTGAATGCCACGAAGATACGTATGGTGCAGCTGCGCGACTCCATCGGCATTGAGGTGCCGAATGATACCGCTTCGGTGGTGCCGTTGAAGGCCATGCTGAACGATGACGAGTTCCGCAACAGCAAGGCGGAACTGCCGGTAGCCATAGGTTATGCGACATTGACCCAGAAAGTGAAGGTGTTCGACCTGGCGGAGGCGCCGCATCTTCTTGTAGCTGGTGCGACGAAACAGGGCAAGTCGGTGGGACTGAACGTGTTGATAACGTCGCTGCTTTACTCGAAGCACCCTTCGGAACTGAAACTTGTATTCGTCGACCCTAAGATGGTGGAGTTCTCCGCTTATGCGAAACTTCTTCACCATTATCTGGCGGTTCTTCCTACGGCGGCCAGCGAATCCGAGGAAATGTCGAATGCCATCGTGAAGAAAGCTGCCGATGCAGACGCGATTCTCAGGTCTCTCTGCATCGAGATGGATGCCCGCTATGAACTGATGAGCAAGGCGGAGGTCAGCAAGATCACCTTATATAATGACAAGTACCGCGACCGCCATCTTCTTCCTACCGAAGGCCATCATTTCCTGCCATATATCGTGACCGTGATAGACGAGTATGCCGATCTGGTGATGTCCAGCGGTGCGGGCGGCGAGGACAGGAAACTGGCCAACAGCATTTCCAAGTCCATCATACGTCTTGCGCAGAAAGGCCGTGCCGCGGGAATCCACATCGTGCTGGCCACCCAGCGACCTTCCGTCGACATCATCACCGGTATCATCAAGGCCAATTTCCCTACGCGAATTGCGTTCCGCGTGTTCTCCCGCACTGACTCACAGACGATTCTGGACAAGACCGGGGCCGAGACCCTTATCGGACGCGGCGATATGATCTATTATGCCGGAGCTGAGTTGGTACGTGTCCAATGCGCGCTTATCGAGAGCGGTGAAATTTCTGCCATCACCAAGGAAATCGCATCCCAGACGGGTTATAAGAAGAGTTACAATGTACCATACTATCTGCCTGATCCTGATGAGGGCAAGACTGAAGATGGAACCGGCGCATTGGATATGAATGACCTGGATGAGCGTTTCGAGGAGGCGGCGAGAATGGTCGTCGCCAACCAGCGCGGTTCCACATCCGATCTTCAGCGACGCCTTGGCATGGGTTATGCTAAAGCCGGTAGAGTCATGGACCAGCTCGAAGCTGCCGGCATAGTCGGACCCCAGGAGGGTTCCAAGCCGCGTCAGGTGCTGATTGCCAGTCTGGAAGAGTTGGATCTGCGACTTAAAGAACTGAAGGCCAATTCATAACGGTTATCTTATGCGGTTTTTCATGGCAATGGCAGCCCTTGCTGTCGCTTTCAATGTTTCTGCGCAGACGGCGGTGCAGCGTTTTTCCGCGGCCGTTTCCGGCAAATGCGTGAAGTTCCCGTATTCGTTCGTGACCAAGTCGCAAGTGCCCGTGAAAGGCACCGGTGAAGTGACCGTCCAGGGCAATGCTTTCGTGACATCGTTCGGCAACATTGAAATTTACTGCGACGGTGTGACCCGATGGACCGCCGATGATGATTCCCGTGAACTTATCATTGAATCTGTAGATGACGGTTCCGGCATGGCGGCCTCTGTGGATCCTGCATTGATAATCAGCGAGTTGGACAAGCATTTCAAAATCGGCACATCGGTCCGTGTCACGGAGTCCGGCAAGTCTCTGGACAAGGTGGAACTGGTGCCGCTTACCGGTAAACTCGGCATTTCGTCGCTGACAGTGTGGTTCACTACGGCTGACATTCCTCTCATTTTCAAGGCTTCCGTAAAAGCCAATGACGGCCTGGTAACGGAAATTGCCATACCGTCCATGACCTTTTCCTCTTTGAAGCCCATCTCGGATTTCCGTTTCGACGAGAAGAAATCTGATTCTTCCTGGGTAGTGACCGACCTCAGATGATATCCCTTTTTTCGTCTATAATTTTTTTAATCGGGAAAGTGTTTCTAACTTTGGCGAAATATTGAACCAATTACAAAAAGTTATAGTTTTTTTGTTATATTTACAAAAATATTATAAATTGTAGCCTCGTTAGGTGAATTTTGTTTGAGATTGACACATAATTATTAATAAAATCCTGAGAAATCAGGGAACTAATGACTTATATTACACATTTTGCTATGGAAGTTAAAAATGCTGTAGCCGGAACACTGGAGTCAGGAGACATAATGATCCAGATAGCCCCGGCGGAAACGAAAGGTTTGCACATTGACCTTGACAGCACTGTGGCCGCACAGTTCGGCCGTCAGATACGTAAGGTCATTGAGGAGACCCTTACCGGTTTCGGTCTTGAGGATGCTGATGTCAAAGCGGTGGACAAGGGTGCCCGCGATTGCACGATCCGTGCTAGGGTGACAGCGGCAGCCGTGCGCGCTACAGGTAAAGATGTTTGGGCTTAGTAATCCTTTACGATTATGGAAAGATTGAGAAGAACAATGATGTTCGTTCCGGGAAACAACCCCGGAATGATGCAGGATGCCTTTATTTACGGGCCGGACTCGATTATGCTCGACCTGGAGGATTCTGTTACCATGGCAGAAAAAGACGCAGCCCGTCTGCTTGTCTACAATGCATTGAAGTCAATTGATTTCGGCGACACGGAAATGGTTGTCCGTATCAATCCGCTCAGCACTCCTTACGGACGCAAGGATGTCGAGGCTGTCGTAAAGGCCGGAGTCCATGTGATCCGTATGCCCAAGACCGAGACGGCCGATGAGGTCCGCGAACTTGAGGCTGAGATAGAGAAAGTGGAAAAAGAATTGGGATGTCTCGGCAGGACCCGTATGATGGCGGCTATCGAAAGCGCCGAGGGTATCTGCAACGCATTTGCGATTGCCAAAGCTTCCAAGAGGATGATGGGTATTGCTCTTGGTGCCGAGGACTATTGCGCCAACCTCAAGACGCAGCGTACTCCGGGCGGAGCCGAACTCCTTTACGCCCGTGAGACCATCGTGGTGGCGGCAAGAGCTGCCGGCATTGATGCGCTGGATACCGTATATTCAAACCTTGATGACATGGAAACCTTCCGCAAGGAGGTCGAACTCATCAAGACACTCGGATTCGACGGCAAATCCATCATCAATCCTCGTCAGATTCATATCGTAAACGAGGTGTTTGCACCGACCGAAAAAGAAATTGAAAAGGCGAAGAAGATCATTGCCGCCATCAAGGAAGCCGAGAAACGCGGTTCCGGCGTGATTGCGGTAAACGGTAAGATGGTTGACCGTCCGGTCGTGATCAGGGCGCAGCGCACCATCGACCTTGCCATTGCTTCAGGCATTTTAACAAAGGAGGAAGTTTATGAGTAGCATAAAAGAAAGAGCAGCGCTTATCAACAAGGAAGCTGCATTGATGGGCAAGAAAGTGTATTCAGGGGAGACTCCGAAGAACACTACATTCCGCAAAGACCTCCAGAAGGTCAAATCCAAGGTGGTCACATTGGACGACGCCATCAGGCTCAGCGGCCTTAAGGACGGAATGACGATTTCTTTCCACCACCATTTCAGAAGCGGAGACAAGGTCGTGAATATGGTTGTCGGCAGACTTGCGGAGATGGGATTCAAGAATCTTCACCTTGCCGCATCCAGCCTTTCGGATGTCCATGCCCCGCTCATTGAGCACATCAAGAACGGTGTGATTACGAAGATTTCTACATCGGGACTTCGCGGAGAGCTTGCGAAAGAAATTTCCCACGGCCTGATGAAGGAGCCGGTGATCTTCCGCAGCCATGGCGGCCGAGGCAGCGATATTGCCAATGATGACCTGCATATCGACGTGGCGTTTCTTGCAGCGTCTGCCTGCGACCCGGCCGGCAATGCCAGCGGCTACTCCCGTTCCCCTAATGCCAAATCCATCTGTGGCTCACTGGGTTATGCGAAACCTGACGCCCAGCATGCTGATAAAGTAGTGATAATTACCGACGACCTCGTAGATTATCCGAATACCCCTAACTCCATCTCCGAGCATGACGTGAATTACGTTGTCCTCGTGGATTCAGTAGGTGATTCATCGAAGATTTCTTCAGGCGCCATCCGTGATACCAAGAACCCTCGTGACATCCTGCTCGCCATGAATGCGGCGAAAGTGATCGTCAACAGCGGTTATTTCAAGGAAGGCTTCTCCCTCCAGACCGGTTCTGGCGGAGCTTCTCTCGCAGCAGTCAAGTATATCCGCGAGGAAATGCTCAAACGTGGAATCCATGCAAGCTTCGCCCTCGGCGGCATCACCGCCCACATGGTGAAGCTCCACGAGGAGGGACTCATCGACCACCTCATCGACGTGCAGTCGTTCGACAAGGTTGCTGCCGAGTCCATCAAAAATGACCCGTTCCACAAGGGTGTCTCTGCCAATGAATATGCCAGCGCCGACGAACCGGGTTCAGCAGTGCACTACCTTGATATCGTGATTCTCTCCGCTCTTGAAGTGGACGTCAATTTCAATGTCAATGTACTTGTCGGCAGTGACGGCGTCATCAGAGGCGCCATCGGCGGACATCCTGACACGGCAGCCGATTCAGCCCTCTCCATCATCGTATGTCCGTTGATGCGCGGACGCATCCCTTGCGTCGTGGATGAGGTCACTACTCTCATCACTCCTGGCTCTACTATAGATGTGGTCGTAACAGAGTATGGAATCGCAGTCAACCCTCGTCGTCCGGAAATTGCAGAACGCCTGAAGGCAGCAGGATTGAAGGTTGTGGACATTCACGACCTCAAGGACCTGGCTCTCAAGAGCATCGGAGTCCCTGATCCGCTTCCGTTCGGAGACAAGGTGGTAGGTGTCGTAATGAACCGTGACGGATCTGTCATGGATGTCATAATGAATATCGAAGACTAAGACTCTTATATCATGGAGATTACGCTTGATCAATTGTTGGCAAGTCGTGAGGAACGGGCGTCTTTCCAGAAGGAACTTTTGAAGAGTTATCCTGGAAAGACCTTGGTTTGCCTTACTGTCATAATGCCGGGCAAGGTCAAGCGTAATCTGCAATCCCTTATAGTCGCCCAGGCTGCGCTTACCGCACTAGTTTCCGCTTTCGGAGATTCGATGCTGAAACTTGAGGTCAGGGACCGGCAGACCGGCTATGAGGCTTACCTTGAAACTACGCTCTCCCGCGAGGAAGCCAAACGGAAGACATGCAGTATTGAAGACACCCACCCTCTCGGACGACTTTTCGACTTGGATGTAATCGATGCCGATGGTGTCCCGATATCCAGGGAAACGATAGGACTGAATCCGAGGAAGTGTCTGATATGTGACAATGAAGCCCGCTATTGCATGCGTAACCGTACTCATACTTTGAGTGAATTGTCGGCAAGAATTGATGAAATGATTGAGGCCTATGTGCGATAACCGTCACTACATAAGTGAGGCACCGCTGTCATTGAATTCGGTCCGTAAACGGATAGAGAACTTCCTCTCGTCCAACGGATTGCGATTCACTGCACTGGACCGCTATATAATCATCTCACGGGATGAGGACGGTGACGAAATCATTGCAGGCGGCGGCCTTGACGGCAATGTCATCAAATGTGTCGCGGTATCGGAGGCCGCACGTGGCGAGAATCTCATGAATATTCTGGTGTCCAGGCTCATTTCCATTGCACATGAGGAAGGACACGAATCCGTAAAGGCGTTTACCAAACCTTCCAATGAAGATATTTTCAGAAGCCTCGGCTTCAGTCTCCTGGCTTCTTCAGGGAAGGCAGTGCTGATGGAAAACGGAAGGGGAGGACTGCCGGAGTACAGGAAATATCTGAAATCATTGTTTCGACCGGGCAGAAACGGCGCTGTCGTGATGAATGCCAATCCGTTTACCCGGGGACATCGCTATCTCATTGAACAGGCGGCATCGCAGGTCGACAATCTTTACGTGATCGTCGTAAAAGAAGACAGGTCACGTTTCCCATATTCCGAAAGGAAGGCAATGATAGAGGCAGGATGTGCCGGACTGGACAATGTCATCGTCTGCGAGGGCAGCGACTATGCCGTTTCGGCAGCCACTTTCCCGACATATTTCCTGAAGCAGCTCGACGAATCCACGCCTGCCCACATTGAACTGGACCTGGACTTGTTCGTCAAACATATAGCTCGGCCATTGGGAGTTACGGTGCGTTTTGCCGGCAGTGAACCTGAGGACGGCCTGACACGTTGCTACAACAAGATGATGTCGGAGATTCTCCCGGCCTCCGGTAATCCTATATCGTTTGTTGAGATTCCTCGTCTTGAGCAGTACGGCAGACCTGTCAGCGCAACATCTCTCAGAAATGCCTTGGACAGAGGTGACTTGAAGTCTGCAATCGGACTCGTGCCGGTTTCCACCATACCATATATGATAGCGGATTTGGCGGAAAGGGCATTGAGGATGGAGTTGGAGACGACACCTAAGCCGGGTCTTGTGGACAAGCTGGACAATGGGGCGCACAAGGATATGGACTATGCGCTGATGTCTGCAAGTATTTCAGCGCTAAGGCCTTATCTGACGAGAATTGCGGTAAGGTCCGCGAAAGACATTGATGCTGCAGAAATCAAGGCGGCGGGCATTGAGGCGGAAGAAGCGATGCTGGAAGCTACGGGCGGAGTCAACACGCACCGGGGAGCACTTTTCTGCATGGGCCTGGCAGTTGCGGCGTCCTCCTTTCTGGCGTGCAATGAAGGTCAGGTAGCTGCCGCGCCGTTCAGGGAACTGATTTCGCGCATTGCATCAGGAATACCTTCAGCCGGAAGTACGCACGGGGCTGAAGCCAAAAGAAATTTCAAGGTCGGGGGAGCATTGGAAAATGCCCGTATGGCATATCCTGAACTCTTCTCCGCCTGGTTGCCATATTTCAGGTCTTTGGCAGGCGACCAATACCGCTGCCACAAGACTTTGCTGTATATAATGACGTCTCTTGACGATACCAATGTCCTTCACAGAAGGGGAGCGGAGGGGCTCGCTTACGCGCAATCCGAAGCCGCCGGACTTCTCGGGAATTTCAGTATCGGAGGATTGTCGTCAATGAATGCAGATTTCATCAGGGAAAATATCTCGCCGGGCGGAAGTGCCGACATGCTGTCCCTGACGATATTTATTGATCATGTAATTATAAACAACTAATACTAATACTAAATTTTCTTTTTATGGTTGAATTGATTCCACATGGCGTTTACCTGAAAAACGGCAAGACAATCGTCAATGATGCCGCAGGAATGCCATCTGCCGACGAGGCCCGCGAAAACACTATCGCCTACAGAATCCTCCGCGCTCATGACAAAGATGGAAGCAAAGGCAAGAAGTTGCGTGTCAAATTCGATGCTATGGCTTCGCATGACATCACTTATGTCGGAATTATCCAGACAGCACGTGCGAGCGGACTTGAAAAGTTCCCGATTCCTTACGCGATGACCAACTGCCACAACTCACTTTGTGCAGTAGGCGGTACCATCAATGAGGATGACCATATCTTCGGTCTTTCCGCTGCCAAGAAATATGGCGGAATCTATGTTCCTGCGAACCAGGCAGTCATTCACCAGTATGTCCGCGAGGCTCTTGCAGGCTGTGGCCGTATGATTCTCGGATCGGACAGCCATACACGTTATGGTTCACTCGGCTGCATGGGTGTCGGTGAAGGTGGTGGAGAACTCGTGAAACAGCTTCTCAACAACACTTGGGACATCAATGCTCCGGAGGTGGTTCTCGTTTGGCTCGAAGGCGCTCCCAAGAAGGGTATCGGCCCTCATGACGTGGCCATTTCACTCGTTAAGGCAGTGTTCGAGAACGGTTTCGTGAAGAACAAGGTCCTCGAATTCGCAGGTCCTGGAGTCGCATCGCTCCCTACTGATTTCCGTAACGGTATCGACGTGATGACCACAGAGACGACCTGTCTCAGCTCCATCTGGATTACTGACGGAAAAGTCGAGGAATACTATAAGATGCACGAGCGCCCTGAGGCTTACAAGGAGCTTCAGCCGGGTGAGGTCGCATACTATGATTCGATGATCCGCATTGATCTCTCCAAGCAGGAGTCAATGATCGCCCTTCCTTTCCATCCATCGAATGCTTACACTATCCATGAACTCCAGGCTGACCCTGAGGGAATCCTGAAGAAGGTTGAGGAAGATGCCAGGAAGCGTTTCGGCGACAAGATTTCCATCGACCTTGAGAGCAAGGTGAAGAACGGCAAGGCATACGCTGACCAGGCTATCATCGCAGGCTGCTCCGGCGGTACCTATGACAACCTCAGCGAGGCGGCTTCCATCATGAAGGGCAAGACGATCGGAAACGATTATTTCACAATGTCCGCTTACCCTCAGTCTACTCCTGTATATCTTGCAACTACACGTAATCACATTGCTGAAGAGTTGCTTGAGGCCGGTGTCGTAATCAAACCTGCATTCTGTGGACCATGCTTCGGAGCCGGTGACGTTCCTGCAAACAATGGTCTTTCCATCCGTCATACCACACGTAACTTCCCTAACCGTGAGGGCTCGAAGCCTGGCCAGGGACAGATTTCTCTCGTATGCTTGATGGATGCACGTTCTATCGCGGCTACAGCGGCCAACGGTGGTGTAATTACCGCTGCTACTGACGTTGAGTACGAAGATACGCACAAGCCATATTCATTCGACGACCGCATCTACAAGAGCCGTATCTACAATGGTTTCGGCAAGGCAGATCCGACAGTGGAACTCCGCTATGGACCAAATATCAAGGATTGGCCTAAGATGTATCAGATGGAGGAGAACATGCTTGTCGAACTGGCAGCTGTCATCCACGACCCTGTCACCACGACTGACGAGCTCATCCCTTCAGGTGAGACTTCAAGCTACCGTTCAAACCCTCTCAAACTCTCCGAGTTCGCGCTTTCACGTCGCGTCCCTGAGTATGTAGGATTGAGCAAACGCATTCAGTCAGAGGATCTTGAGCGTCGCGCAGGAAAGACTCCCCAGCACGTCCTCGATGCTCTCGCGAAGGTTGGCGCCAATGCTGGGAATACATCGTTCGGTTCCTGCGTGTTCGCAAACAAACCGGGTGACGGTTCTGCACGTGAGCAGGCTGCTTCTTGCCAGAAGGTGCTCGGCGGCGACGCGAACATCTGCTATGAGTATGCAACCAAGCGTTATCGCAGCAACTGTATCAACTGGGGTATCGTTCCGTTCACCATCGCCAAGGAAACGCCTTTCGATTACAAGGCAGGTGACTTCGTTTATGTCCCTGGTATCCGTGAGGCCATCCTTTCCGGTAAGGAGGAGATTGACGCCAAGGTCATCAGCTCTGACGGTGTCAAGGACATTCACCTTTATTTCCAGAATCTTACGGCGGACGAGCGTGAAATCCTCGCAGACGGCTGTTTGATGAATTTCTACGCAGCACAGAAAAAATAATAACACATAAATCAATAATACTTTTTATGAAAAAGATCCAGATGGTCACTCCTCTCGTTGAGATGGATGGCGACGAAATGACAAGAATCCTGTGGAAGATGATTAAAGATGAGCTCATCCTCCCGTTCGTAGATTTGAAGTCGGAATATTATGACCTCGGCCTCGTTCATCGTGATGAAACAGGCGACCAGGTGACAATCGACTCTGCCAATGCTACCAAGAAGTACGGTGTTGCCGTAAAATGCGCCACCATCACTCCTAACGCACAGCGTATGACCGAGTACAATCTCCATCAGATGTGGAAGAGCCCTAACGGAACAATCCGTTCAATGCTGGACGGTACCGTATTCCGTGCACCTATCACCATCCCTTCAATCTCTCCTGCTGTCAAGTTCTGGAAGAAGCCTATCACCATCGCACGTCATGCTTACGGTGACGTTTACAAGGGCGTGGAGATTCGCGCAGAGGAGCCGGGAGTGGCAAAACTCGTTTTTGAAGGTGAAAGCGGAAAGGTGGAAGAGCAGATCATCCATAACTTTGCAGGTCCTGGCGTCATCCAGGGAATGCATAACACCGACAAGTCTATCCGTTCATTTGCACATGCTTGCTTCAAGTATGCACTTGACATCAAACAGAGCATCTGGTTCGCTACCAAGGATACCATTTCCAAGAAGTATGACGGACAGTTCAAGGCTATCTTCGAAGACGTGTTCAAAGAGTACGAAGAGGCTTTCAAGGCTGCAGGTATCGAGTACTTCTACACATTGATCGACGACGCTGTCGCACGTGTGATGCGTAGCGAAGGCGGATTCATCTGGGCTTGCAAGAACTACGACGGTGACGTCATGAGCGACATGGTTTCCACAGCATTCGGTTCACTCGCAATGATGACTTCCGTACTCGTCAGCCCTGACGGAAAATACGAGTATGAGGCTGCTCATGGTACCGTTACCCGTCACTATTACAAGTACCTCAAGGGAGAAGAGACCTCTACCAACCCTATGGCAACGATCTTCGCTTGGAGCGGTGCGTTCCGTAAGAGAGGTGAACTGGACAACCTTCCTGAGCTCGTGAACTACGCAGACCAGCTTGAGGCTGCTTGCCTGGATACCCTCAATGAAGGTATCGTGACCAAGGACCTCGCAAATCTCATGGAAGGCGTCACGCCTCAGGTGAAGAATTCAGCTGACTTTATGGCTGCTATCCGTGAGCGTCTTGAGAAACGTCTCGCATAATCCGGACAGGATATCCTGAAACAATAAGCCCCTCGCTCCGCAAGAAGTGAGGGGCTCATTGTCTTTAACGCTTACTGAGGTTGAAATTCGCGGATGCCCATTCGTGCATTTCACCGTTTTCATCTGCATATATCAGATACCCGGCCAGGTCATCCGGACTCCTTTCGATGAACTCTTTCGCTTTCTCCAGCCCTATGACCATACAATATGTGGCGTATGCGTCAGCATCGGTGGCATCCTTGGCTACTATGGTGGCACTCAATAAGTTATGCTGCACAGGATAGCCAGTCCTGGGGTCGATGGTATGGGCATATTTCTTTCCGTCATGCACGTAGAATTTACGATAGTTCCCGGATGTGACTATGCCGCATGGCGCATTCTGTGATTCCCAGATGCCGTCCAGATCCGTTCCAGGGTCATTGTTGCCGTCGAACGGCCTGTCCACGCCTACTCTCCATGGCTTTCCGCCCGGATTGACGCCGTCGCAGAAGATTTCCCCTATATCCACGAGCATGTCCTTGACGCCCAGTCCGTAAAGATATGCAGCCACGACATCGCAGCTGTAGCCCTGTGCTATTGCATTGAAATTCAGCCTGGGAAGCTCTGCCGAAGGCTTTTTCAGCAGGTCGGCAGACGATATGGTCCCGTCCTCTGCCGCCGTGAGGATATCCGCTTTCATCCTCCCCATGCCGCATGATGCCAATACGGCATTGACCCTGTCCGCCGAAGGCATGGTGTCCTTGGTGAAGCCGAAGCCCCAGAGGTCGAAAATAGGGCCGGACGCGACATCCAGTGCGCCGGCGGTCTCCTCGTAATACTCGTAGGCTCTGGAATATACGTCCGCGAACATGTCGTTCAACGGTATGCGCTTGCCGGCATTGAACCTGCTCAGCAACGAACCTTTGTTGTAGCCGGAAAGGGTCGTGTCAATGTCGTTGAGGATGGAATCGATGGCGGTTTTCAGCTCCGTAGGGCTTTTCCGGATCATCCCATCCGTGCCGCGCAAGTTCATTTTCACGGTGTAGGTACCGCCCTGCGCATATCCTTGGATGGCAATGTATCTGTCTGATTGTCCGCATGATGAGGCCAGAATTGCAATGCCCAGCATCGTGCTCGTGATTCTTGAAAGTTTCATCTTGTCCTGTTGTTTGAATTTTCGGCAAAGTATTTGTACAAATGTACGCGTTTTTCGAGATAAAATACGATATTTGCACTAATATACTAATTTGAAGATGAATCTGAAGAGATTGATGATTATGGCAGCCGCGCTGTGTTTGGCTGTGGGAGCAGTTTCCTGCAAGAAGGACAAGGATGATGATTCTGCGACGAGCAAGTCGTTCAGCGGAACATTGTCGGTGCGGGGCGTGCTTCCGTTTGTATTGAAGGGAACTACGGTGACGGCCACGCCTGCGGGACTTGGAAAAGAGAAAGTGGATATAGGATATTATTGGACCGCGTCGCCGCTTTATACGAAGAGAGATACTACACGTCGTCTGGGAGATCCCAGCTCGGTTACCGGAGCATACGAATGCAAGATAAAAGATACGTTGTGCACTGTTACTGTTTCTTGTACGGCTTATGCCACAGGATATTACACGAAGTCCGCATCGGCATATTGCACTATCGTGGACCCTTCATTCGGAGGAAGTCTTACAAATGACGGCGTAAGCAAGGACATGCCTTCCATCACGGATGCCCGCGACGGCAATGTGTACTATTACCGGAAGATAGGTGACAAGGATTGGTTCGTAAGGAATCTTGCCTACAAGGAGTCCGGCTATCCTTTCCGCAAGAGCGAGGTCATGGACGCCATTTTCGGACGCTATTATACTTGGACTGCGGCACAGGACGCATGCCCTGCCGGATGGAGAGTCCCTTCAGAGGAGGACTGGAAGTCATTGGCCGTGGCTGCCGGCTATAAGGGAGATGCTGTAGTCCCTGTCTATAAGGGAGTTGCAGGCAACCTGATGGTGAACGCCTCATTCAACAGCGAGAGGATGTGGGAGTTCTGGCCGGATGTGAAGATAACCAATGCGACGGGATTCTGCTCTATCCCTACAGGATATGGAATCCTCGGTACTGGTACGACATTCTATGCAGGTTCTGAAGACGCGGTTTATTGGACATCGTCTTCATACAAGGAGGAAGGTTCTGCGGATGAATTGGCCATCAACAGGATGATCAATGTCAACAAGCCGGATTTCATCAGCAATACCGTTTCGAAAGACAGTTTCCTGGCATCTGTAAGATGTGTGCGTGACTCGGAATAATTCACTCTAATTTAACATATTTATGAAAAAAGGACTAGTAACTACAATCGTTATCGCCGTTGTTGCCCTCGGAATTTTCAGTTGGGTAAAATCTACCTACAATGGTATGGTGGAAGGCGAAGAAAAAGTAAAGTCTGCATGGTCGCAGGTTGAAAACGTATACCAGCGTCGCGCCGACCTTATTCCTAACCTCGTAGCTACCGTTAAAGGCTATGCCGAGCATGAGAGCGGTACTCTCGAGTCCGTTATCTCCGCAAGGGCAAGGGCTACACAGATTACCGTAGACCCGGACAAGCTTACCGGAGACGCTATCGCGCAGTTCCAGTCAGCCCAGGGCGAGCTTGGCAATGCTCTCGGACGTCTCCTGATGTCAGTCGAGGCATATCCTGAACTGAAGGCCAATGAGAATTTCAAGGAACTTCAGGCCCAGCTTGAAGGTACCGAGAACCGCATTTCGACCGAGCGTATGAAATACAATGAGACTGCACAGTCTTACAATACCACCATCAGGAGCTTCCCTGCAAATATCCTCGCTTCGATTTTCGGTTTCGAGCAGAAAGGCTATTTCAAGGCATCTGAAGGTGCTGACACGGCTCCTAAGGTTGAGTTTTAGGTAAGTCTATGTCAATCAGACGCATATCGTTGATTACACTGCTGCTGGCGATTGTCTCGTCAGTGGCAGTTGCCATTCCGCCGCGTCCGCAGCCGCAGAGGTTGGTCAATGACCTTGCAGGTATGTTTTCGCCGGCTCAGGTCGAGGAACTGGAGCATCGTCTTGTAGCATTCGATGATACCACTTCCAATCAGATTACGGTCGTGACTGTCTCTGACCTGGAGGGTTATGAGCCTGCTGAATATGCGGTCAAGATCGGTACTTCATGGGGTGTCGGTTCCAAGGATTTCAACAATGGAGTCGTAATCCTGGTAAAGCCGAAGACCGAGGATTCCGGTGGAAAGGTTTCCATCCAGATCGGCTATGGACTTGAAGGCGCCATCCCTGATGCGTATTGCAAGCGTATCATCGAGACCGAGATGATTCCGCGCTTCCGTGAGAATGATTATTACGGCGCTGTGACCGCGGCAGTCGAGACTCTTACAGGTTTGGCGAGCGGTGAGATCAAGGTCGTGAACAAGATGAAGGAGGCGGAGAATGAAGAAGGTATTGGTGCATTGTTCTGGATAATCATCATCTTGTTGATGATTTGGTTTGTCGCCAGGTCCAACAAGAAGAACAAGGGCGGCAATTCCGGCACCCGTACTGGCAGGACTACCACTCCAAGATATTACGGTGGAGGATATTCCTCTTCTTCCGGCAGCTCCGGCTCCTCTTCTTCAGGTGGTAGTTTCGGAGGTTTCGGAGGCGGGTCTTTTGGAGGCGGCGGTGCTTCCGGCAGCTGGTAATTTGCGCGGCTTTTCGGTCTATATTTCCCTGCTCATCAGTCGTGTACGCCCGGTACACTCCTTCTTCGCAGGAAAATCTATCCTCGAAAATCCATCGCAAATTCTTCTGAAATATTGAATTTTATGACGGCTTCGGACTTTGTTCTCGGGGCCGTTGTTTTACATCCCGGCGATAACCTGCATCACATAAATCAGCGCCTCCGCGACTCGTCCCGTCGCGGAAATCAGGAACGTCGGACAGAGCCCCGCCGCTGCCAGCAGGACCGACGGCACGGCCAATGTCATCAGGACGGTCGTCAGCGGCATTGACAATATGTTCGTGAGGAGGAAATGCGTCGGGAACGTGCCGAACCGCAGCCAGGCCAATGGCCCCGTGAATATCTGGCAGGCCAGGGTCAATGCTGCCGCATCCCATACTTTTTTTAGGAAAACGTGCTATGAATGAGCGCTTTGCCTCTTTACCCGGCTCGGGATACCACGCCTTCATTTTAGGGAAAAGTGTTATGATGCCGGCCATGGCAAGATATGAGAGCTGGAACCCTGCTGATTCCAGGACAGACGGATTGACCGCCATTTGTATCATCAATGCGGCGCAGAAAGTGTGGACCGGGTTGCTTTTCCGGTGCAGCAGATGTGCGGTTTCATTGATGAGTATGAAAAGGAATGCGCGCACGAGCGAAGGAGCGGCGCCTGTAGCGATGGTGTAAGCTCCGGACAATGAGACGATTATGATGCTCCTTGTCGTTTTCGCGGCAGGGGAGCGCCCCAGAATTGAGGTGGCATATCCCAGTATTATGTAGATTATTCCCAGATGCAGTCCGGAAAGTGCGAGGATATGTGACGCGCCGCTTGTCCGGAATGTTCCGACGATTTCAGGGGAAAGCCATGACTTGTCACCTGTCACGAGGGCATTGACCAGAGCTGCGGCATCGTCCGAACGGAAGGGGAGGGACATTATCATTGACCCGAAATCTGCGGCAGCAGTGCTCGTCCGCATGGCTTGGACGCCGGTCGACGAGAGTTGGCAGGTGGTGGCGCAGGAGATGCCTGCCGCGAGGTAGGTGAGCAGCAGTTTGCATTGGCTGACAGCGAGTTTCGTCCAGGTCGTCATGGCGATGGCGGCGATGGACGAGATGCCTGCGGACAGGTATCGTGACGATATGGGGATGCCGGTGCCGGATGTGGCGAGTCCGCATGCGGTGCCGATGGTGAACGCCAGGGCCAATGCCATGATGTTCCGTTCCGTGGACAGTTGAATAGTCATCAAGGTCTAAAGTTTATGTTTCTTGCTAAAGTAGTGATTTCTTTTTAACTTTGCCACGATTTCCATAGGAATCGGAAAATTTATAAAGAAATTTTAATAGATTCACAATATGATAATTCTTGTAATTAATTGCGGAAGTTCATCTATCAAGTATCAGCTTCTTGATATGAAGAGCGATGAGGTTTATGATGTCCTGGCTAAAGGTATCGTAGAAAAGATCGGCCTGGAAATGGGATGTCTCCAGCATACCGCTACCGGTAATGAGAAAGTCGTAAAGGATATTCCGGTTCCTGACCACAAGGTGGGAATGCAGCTTGTCCTTGAGGCACTTACAGATGGCGAGCATGGCGTTTTGAAGTCTCTTGACGACATCGAGGCTGTGGGCCACAGAATTGTGCATGGAGGTGAGTATTTCTCTTCCAGCGCTCTTGTCAATGAGGATGTCATGAAGAAGATCGAGATATGCTGCGATTTCGCACCGCTGCATAATCCTGCCCATATCCTGGGTATCAGGGCAGTGCAGGCTGTTCTCCCTTCTGTTCCGCAGGTTGTTACTTTCGATACGGCATTCCATCAGTCTATTCCGGCTTATGCCTACATGTATGGTCTTCCGTACGAGGATTATCAGAATTACAGGGTCCGCAAATACGGTGCTCACGGTACCAGCCATCAGTTCGTTGCCGAGAAGGGTGCCAAGTTCGCAGGACTGGATATTAACAATTCCAAGATTATCACCTGCCATATCGGAAACGGCAGTTCCATCACTGCTATCGTGAATGGCAAGTCTGTAGATACTTCCATGGGCTTCACTCCGCTTGACGGCGTGATTATGGGTACCAGATGCGGCAGCATTGACCCTAACGTGGTTCCTTATCTCATGAAGAAGGAGAATCTTACTCCTGACGAGATGACTGAGATTATGAACAAGAAGAGCGGATTCCTCGGAATTTCCGGCGCTTCTTCCGATGCGCGCGACCTCGATGCTCTTGCCAATTCAGGTGACCAGAGGGCCAAGCTTGCTCTCAAGATGTTGACTTACGGCATCATCAAGTACATCGGATCTTATGCTGCCGTGATGAATGGCGTGGATCTCATCATCTTCACCGGCGGTATCGGCGAGCATAACAGCCGTCTCCGTCGCAGAGTTTGTGAGAATCTTTCTTATCTCGGTCTCAAGTTTGACTATGAGGCCAATGTCGCTTGGGGCGAGGATGCCATCATCTCCCTCCCTGAGTCCAAGGTGAAGGTTGCTCTCATCACTACTGATGAGGAGATCGTGATTGCACGTGACACGATGCATATTGTTCAGAGCGAAGAGGAAAATTAATTTACAATAAACGATGATTACAAGTTTTTCAGATGTTTTTGCTGATCTCAAGGAGAAGGGTATCCGCAAAAAGATGGTCGCTGCATGGGCAGTGGACGAGCATACTATAGAGGCTGCTTCGAAGGCAGTTGACCTCGGTTTCGTTTCTGCGACTCTTGTCGGCGACGCGAAACTTATCAATGACGTTTGCGAGAAGAACGGCATCGATGCTTCCAAGTTCGAGATTATCGGCAATCCTGATGAGCTCAAGGCTGTGGCTCAGGCTGTTCAGCTGGTTCATGACGGTGAGGGTGATGTCCTTATGAAGGGTCTCTGCTCTACCGACAAGTTCCTCCGTGCTATCCTTAACAAGGAGAACGGTCTCCTTCCTCCTAAGGGTCTTCTCAGCCACGTAGGTATTCTCGAGAGCCCTAATTATCACAAGCTTCTCTTCCTTACCGATATGGCAGTGCTTCCTCTTCCTGATTTCCGCCAGAAGATCAAGCAGACGAATTTCGTAGTGAAGGTTGCCAAGTCTTTCGGTATCGCCAAGCCTAAGGTTGCGTTCCTCGCTGCTTCTGAGCAGGTTCTTGATTCAATGCCTGCTTGCATGGAGGCTGCCGCTCTTGCCAAGATGGTAGACCGTGGCCAGATCAGGGGTTGCATCGCTGATGGTCCTCTGGCTCTGGATGTCGCTATCGACAACGAGTCTGTAGAGATCAAGAAGCTTGTCAGCCCTGTCGCAGGTGATGCTGACTGCCTCGTGTTCCCTAACATCGAGTCTGCCAATGTCTTCTGGAAGACGAATTCGAAGCTTTCTCCTGGCGTCCGTCAGGCAGGTATGCTCGTCGGTACTACAGCTCCATGTATCCTTGCCAGCCGTGCTGACAGCGTAGATACCAAGCTCAATTCTATCGCCGAGGCCGTAATGAGCATTCTCTAGCACATATTTACATCTACATAATGACAGAACAGTCCACTATTCCCGGGCTGTTCTGTTTTTTTTATTGCGTTTGTGAGTATGGACGCCCGGCGGGTAGAGCTGGACTGCGCCGGTCCTCCCCACTGGCGTGGGTCCCCTCCCTTTTCGGGAGCCAATGCCGGCTCCGCCCACTCCACCCGCCGGGCTTGTCACTTTCCCCTGTCTCTTTTCCATGTCGGATAGTAGAAACGGGATTTTGTACCGCGAAAACGTTTTAAGCGGTACGAGAGGGGCTCGAAAACCTGTTTTGTACGGGGAAAATGTTTTATCCGGAACAAAACGGTGTGTGACGTGGATGATTTAGTAATTGTGAGCCTGGGCGCCCGGCGGGTAGAGCTGGACTGCGCCGGTCCTCCCCACTGGCGTGGGTCCCCTCCCTTTTCGGGAGCCAATGCCGGCTCCGCCCACTCTACCCGCCGGGCTTGCGCCAGATATTGTTACTTTACCGGCTCGAAATGACCTATATTTGTATACGAGGCCATGTTTCGCTTGGGCCAGATGTTGTTACTTTACCGGCTCGAAAAAGCTGAAATGGACGCGGCCGTAGACCTTTTCCTTGACGAAAGCCGGGTGGTCCTTGAAAGAATGCTCATTGCCGTGCTCCAGAATCAGATAGCGCTCAGGATAGACCAAGCCGGCATCCAGAACCTTGTCGGGAATCGTTTCCAGACCTTCGAGCGCGTAAGGCGGATCGGCGAACACGATGTCGAACTTCTCCTTGCAGATAGGAATGAAATCGAAGACGTTGTGGTGCACGGCAGTCAGGTTCTTCAGACCCAGCTTCCTGGCCTGCTCCTTCACGAAAGATGAATACTGCGGATTCATCTCCACTGACCACACGTGACCTGCGCCACGGGATGCGAACTCGTAGGCGATGGAACCGGTACCGCCGAACAAGTCCAGGACATTTAGCCCCTCGAACTCGAACTCATTGTCGAGAATATTGAACAGAGCCTCCTTGGCGAAGTCTGTTGTCGGCCTCGCCTTGAAATCAGGGGGAGTCGCTACGGTCTTGCCCCTAAGTATGCCACCTATTATCCGCATGTTTATAATCTTACTTTATTCAAATTTCGCAAGTTGTCAAACTTGCTGAACGACAGTGCAAAATTGAGGATTATCGCTCGTTCGAAGGATGTAAGCCCAACGCACTTTTTATATGCACGTTACCCTCACCCTAAATCCCTCCCCTCGGGGAAGGGACTTACTCTCGCCCTCGCGGGCTCTATAAGCGGTGTTTCGCATTTGCGAAACTTGATTTACTTGACCTCCACCGCCTTGAAATACCTGTACAGGGACATTTCCTGCTCGTTGCTTATCGGCGTGCGGAAGGTAATCGTGGAAATCTCCGGATTCAGCTGGAGCTTCTTCAATGCGCTGAAAATGAAGTACTCGGCAGTCGTGAAATCGGGAGCCTTGAAAGTATTTGCTATCTGGAGACTCTTGCCCTGGGCAATCGCCAGATGCAGATGGTTGTCCGCATAGGACGCTATAATCTTGTTGTAATCAGGGCAATCCTTCATGGCGTCCAGCATGTAGTACATTTCCGGAAGAATCCTCGCCTGGTATCCGTCGGTCGTGAACACCGTCTGCGAAATCATGCGGGACAATGTCTCCCCGACATTGTTCGAGAACAACAATACGGCGCCGTACTCCGGCATCCGTATGAACTCCACCTGGTCGCTTTCTTCCAGCTTTACCACATCTGCCAATGTCTGACGGATGTCCATCGGGTTGAAGAACTGCTCGGGGATCAGGGCTACTTTCGGAGTCATGAGCGAAATCCGCACGGACTCATAGCGCTTCTGGAATTCCGGCGTGGTGAAAATACGGTCGGCTGTCAGCCATCCGGAACAATGTTCCCCTTCTGCGTCCTTTATCTTAAAGAATATCCACTCAAGGCAACTTGAATGGATATTCCGTTATCTGTTTTTTCAAACATAATCTATTTCAAGAATGAGTCCACGACATGCGGACCCGATTTCAGGAAACTACTCCCAGTTACCGGCGTTGTTGTTAGGAGCTGAGATACTGCCGACCTGAAGACCCTCGTAGCGGTTCATTGTCCTGCGATCAGCATCAAGGTTGATTCTGAGCTGATTGTCAAGACCCTTGAGGAGAGACTTGTACGGCATCTTGGCCTCGAAGAGAGGTACCTTCACGCCTGAAACTTCCTTGATGATGGCATCCATCTGGATGGTGTCACCCTGTGAGAACGGAATGTATTTGAGAGAGTCAATGTTGAAGTCACGTCTGCTGTGGAACAATGTATCTTTCACAGCGACCTTGCTTGACAGTGAGAAAACGAGGTGCTGTCCCTGCTTGTAGAGCTCGAACATCTGCTCAGGAGTGATCTTGCGGTTGGCCTTTCTGAGTTTCTCGGTGTTTGCAACTGCGAGAGAGTCGTCATTGGAACCGATCTGCATGAGAACCTCCATCTTGCCGTTCTTGTAGAAGTCTACAAGAGAGTCAGAAGACGCGGTGAAGTGACCGTTCACAGACTTGAAAGCCTCCTGAAGTGTACGGAGATCCTTCATCTTCTGGATACCGATTGCCTCGCGGTAATCTTTCTGCTTGTTGAAGTTGATAGGCTGCATGATACTCTTGATGCATGCGTATACGAGTCCGGCAATAACAAAGAGCAGCAAAATGCTGACAATCTTTTTAACTATTCCTTTCATTTTATGTTTTGAGTTTTTATAAAAATCAATTGAGTTCGGACAAAGTTATGAAATTGATTTATGAAATGCAATATAATTTGTAAATTTGCATCTCGAACGAATACGTATATGAAGAAGATTGATACGCGGAATATAGATACATTGGACGGACTTGCAGGAGGCTGCAGGACGGTTACGCTTGTCGCACATATCCATCCTGACGGCGATGCCATAGGGAGCACCCAGGCCTTGCGTGCCTATCTCGAAGCACGTGGCGCCGATGCGGTTGCCATCTATCCGGAAGCCGTGCCGGAAACATTGGCCTTTATGGTGAAGGATGTGGATGCGGACAGGATCATGGATGGCTCGAAGTCTCCGGAGGAGGCGCGGAAACGCATAATGTCCTCGGACTTGATATTTTGCGTGGACTGCAACTCCTTTTCCCGTACCGGCGACATGGAGAAAACCCTCAGGGAAGCGCCCGCGAAGAAAGTGCTCATAGACCATCACCTGGCTCCGGACGTGGAGGCATTTGACCTCGTGTTTTCCGACGCGGATGTATCGTCTGCCTGCGAACTGATGTATTATGTGCTGTTGGAAATGCCTGACATCAAGGGTGATGCGTCACGCATTCCGGCATTGGCCGCAGCTTCGCTGATGACGGGTATGACGACGGATACGAACAATTTCGCGAACTCTGTATTCCCGTCGACATTGGCCATGGCTTCGGGCTTGCTTGCCGCTGGCGTGAACAGGGACCGGATACTTCAGGATTTGTATAACAGCTATAGGGAAAACCGCCTCAGGATGGAAGGCTATCTTCTTCATGAGAATATGAAAATTACCCCGGAAGGAGTAGCGTATATGATTGTGGACAAGAAACTTGCGTCCGAATTCAATATCAGGGAAGGGGAGACGGAAGGCTTCGTGAACATGCCTCTTGCAATAGGGAAAGTAGGCATGAGCATTTTCCTGAAAGAAGACGGCGAAGGCTTTTTCAGGGTTTCCGTGCGCTCGAAAAAAGGTATCTCCGCGAACAAGTGCGCCACAAGATATTTCCATGGCGGTGGGCATGAACGGGCTTCCGGCGGAAGGCTTTTCTTCTCCAGGACTGATGGCGTGCCGGCTGACATCAATGCCCCGGGCGAGGCGGAACGCTATATTGTCAGGTCCGTGGCGGAATTCTTCAAATCAGGTGAATATGAAAGCTAAAGTCTTCATTCTCATAGCGATGGCTTTCGGTATCGCGGCATCCTGCACCAAGGAAGAAGTGAAAAACACCTACTCCCGGCAGGAGAAGAACATTGAATCCTTCATAAATTCCGTGAAGGGCTCCATTGATTCGAGTTACGTGGTGTATAATGGCGGTTCCAGCCGCGTGGTCACGGTTTATGGCGACGGTGACAGCCTGTCGCGCAAGGGAACAGTATCATTCTATTATGCAGGTTACGTATTCAATGGCACATCATTGAACAACTCGAACCTCTTCGCAACCAATAGTGAAGAAGTCGCGAAAGCAGCCAAGTGGTCGCTCACGGATGCTGACTATGAGCTCCTTACATTGAAATTAAGTGACGCTGATCTGGTGCCGGGCCTGAAAGCAGGTCTTGAAGGCGTGAAAAGCGGGCAAGAATGCTATATCCTTTTTTCCGGGAAACATGGGTTCGGAAAACACGACTTAGGCACGATTCCTGCAAACGCAGCCCTGGCCTACCATATCTGGGTCGAGAATGTCACGAATGACTAAAGTTGAAAATTAATTGAAAATGAATAAAATAGTAATCAGAACAATGCTGGCCGGCATTGCAATGTCAATGTTGATGACAGGATGCGCAAGGTCAGAGAAGACGGAGCCGAATGCTGCTAACCAGCGCTATCTGGAAGCATGGATGGAAAAGAACCATCCCGGCGCCAGCGTTACGGATCTTGGCGTCTATATCCTTGAAGATAAGGCAGGTACGGGCGAAGCATTGGCCGCCCAGGGCTATGTGATGGTGTCATACACCGTTTCCAGCCTCGACGGAAAGATTTCTTCCACGACGCATAAGAAGGTGGCCCAGCAGATCGGATCTTACAATTCATCATATTACTATGGACCTGTTACATGGATGACGATATCCACAGCTCTTCCTGTAGGAGTGGAAGATATGTTGAAGGGCATGAAAGTCGGCGGGACGCGCAAGGCCGTGGTTCCAGCATGGCTGATGGGCTATGACAGGTACACTAACCCTGATAAATATCTGCAGAAATCTACAGACGAGAGCAATACGATCTACACGATTACCCTCGAAGGAGTCTCTACCGATATCCTCAAAAGCCAGGTCGATTCAATGCAGATTTATTCGGCACTTCACATGAACAAGACCGATTCTACGTCGTATGGCTTTTATTATCAGCAACTTAAAGAACCTGCAGACACGCATTCATTCAAGGCTGACACCTCCATATACATCAACTATACAGGAAGGCTTCTGAACGGCCAGGTGTTCGACACCACCATCGCGGACACAGCCAAGGTCCACAATATCTACAGCAGTTCGAACACTTATTCTCCGGTGAAGATAACCTGGGGCGAATCCTATACGAACCTGACGATGACCGCAAGCGGCTCAAGCTCATCATCTTCGATCATTTCCGGATTCCAGAAGACCCTTTGGGAAATGCGACATCCTTATGAAAAGGGCGTGGGCATGTTCTTCTCTTCGTATGGATATGGCAGCAGCGGAAGCGGAAATACGATTCCGAGCTTCTCACCGCTTGTATTTGAAATAGAAATAGTGGACAAACCTTAATAGGAGGATTTCTATGGCAATTGCAGGTACTGTCCCTACAGAACTTGGCGATAAGAGAATACGAGATTTACTTATGCAGTATGCAGTCCCGGCCATCATAGCCATGACTGCATCTTCTCTCTATAATATGGTCGACAGCATATACATCGGCCATATAAAGGATGTCGGCTCATACGCCATCTCCGGCCTCGCGGTCACGTTCCCGCTGATGAACCTCGCTACCGCGCTCGGTACCCTCGTCGGCGTCGGCGCTTCCACGATCTTGTCAATGCTTTTGGGACAGAGGAACTACAAAGCCGCCAATAAAGTGCTTCTGAATGAGGTGCTTCTGAACATCATCATCGGCGTGGCATTCTCGGTAGTGACGTTGTCGTTTCTCGACCCGATACTCATGTTCTTCGGCGCGAGCCAGAACACATTGCCCTTTGCAAGAGACTATATGGTCATAATATTGCTGGGCAATGTCATCACGCACCTTTATTTCGGATTGAACAACATGGTCCGCGCTTCCGGAAATCCGAAATTGGCGATGGGACTGACTGTCTTCACGGTCGTTTCGAACACCATAATGGACCCGATTTTCATATTCGTGCTGGATATGGGAATCAAGGGCGCCGCCATTGCGACAGTCCTCTGCCAGTTGATGGCCCTCATATACACGGCGAGGTATTTCTTCAATCAGAACAATTATCTTCACCTCCCGAAATCTCTCCGCGACTACAAATTGGACATCCGTATTGCCAAAGATTCATTGACCATAGGCATGGGACCTTTCCTGATGAATTCCGCGGCATGTATCGTCACGTTGTTCATCAATCAGCAGATGCTCAAGTACGGCGGAGACCTTGCCATCGGCGCGTACGGTATCGTGAACCGTATCTCGTTCTTTTTCATTATGATAAACATGGGCTTCAACCAAGGAATGCAGCCTATCGCGGGATATAATTTCGGAGCCGGGAAATACACCAGGGTAAAGCGGGTTTTCAAACTGACGGTAATCTGTGCCACCATTGTGAGCTGTGTCGGATTCATCGTCTCGGAATTCATGCCTAATCTGGCAGTATCTCTCTTTACCAATGACCTTGAGCTTAAAGAATTGGCGGATAAAGGATTGCGTCTGACGAACCTGGCATTTCCGCTGGTGGGATTCCAGATGGTGGCGACAAACTTTTTCCAGAGCCTCGGCATGGTTCACAAGTCGATACTCCTGTCATTGTCCCGACAGTTGCTTTTCCTGGTGCCGCTCATATATTTCTTGCCGGTGTTTTTCGGGCACCGTGGCGTGTGGATGAGTTTTCCGATTGCCGATACGGCGGCCATAGTCCTGTCGACGATATTGCTGCTTTCGCTATTCCGGAAATTCCGCAAGCTCAATGACGGTGACGATCCGGCTATTCTCGGAAGTAAAATTAAACAAGCTTGATTATGAAAGACAATGAATTGATAATCAATGTCGGAAGACAGTTCGGCAGCGGAGGCAGACTCGTGGCTCTCGCACTTGGACGCAAACTTGGCATTCCTGTGTATGACCAGGAATTGATAGCTAAAGCAGCAGAACAGAGCGGCTTCAGCAAGGAACTTTTCGCCAACAGTGACGAAAAGAGAAATCTGCTCGCATTGTCAAGCTTCATCGTGGATGTCGGACGCTTCGGCTCTGCGGACAACTATATGAGTGACAATCAATTGTTCGTCATCCAGAGCAATGTCATCCGCTCACTTGCCGACAAGGGCCCCGCCATTTTCATCGGTCGCTGTTCGGATTATATTCTCCGTGACAGAAAGTGTCTGGATGTGTTCGTGACGGCAACTGACGAGGTCCGCATCAAGAGAATCGCGGAGCGCATGAACATCACCCCGGAGCAGGCCGATTCCCTTATGCGCAAGAAAGACCGTACCAGAGAGACTTATTACAATTACTATACTTTCGGCAATTGGGGCGTGGCTTCCAATTATGACCTCTGTGTGGATTCCTCAGTCTTGGGCATTGAAGGAACTGCCGACATGATCATTGACTTTTGCCGCAGGGCAGGACTCCTGTCGAAGGACGCAGTCTTGCCGCTTTCTGACGTGAATCAGGAGGCAGGCAAATGAAAAACAGATATGTAAAAGTCGTCTTGTCATTATGTCTTGCCGCCTGTGCAGCAGGACTTTGCATATCGTTGTCCTCTTCCCATAAGGAGGAACCGATTCCCGTTCCGGGACGAGTCCAGCTGCGGCTCAACGAATCCCTTACCAATGAAATTTCCGATACGTCCGCACTGGCCGGCATGGACAAGCGTATCGAAAACTACATGCGCCAATGGGCACTGCGTGGAACGTCGCTTGCCATAATGCGGAATGATTCCCTGGTTTATGCGAAGGGCTACGGTTGGGCGGACAAGGAACTTGACATCAACATGGAGCCGTCGCATATCCTGCGTGTGGCTTCCGTCTCCAAACTTCTGACAGCCACCGGAATAATGATGTTGCAGGAGAGGGGACTGGTTTCATTGCGCGATACCGTTTTCGGACCGCGCGGCATTCTGACGGATTCTGTCTATGCCTCCGTAATCAAAGACCCTAATTACAAGAAGATTACGGTCGAAGACCTGTTGCGCCATAAAGGCGGTTTCACATCCGCAGGTGGCGATCCGATGTTCTCGACCAGATATATCATCCAGCAGAACCATCTGGAAACCCCTCCGGACCATATAACATTGATGCAGACGCAGTTGAAAAGACGTCTGCGCTTCGTTCCCGGTACGTCGCAGCATTATTCGAATTTCGGATATCTGCTTCTCAGCATGATTATCGAGAAAGTCTCAGGCCTTGATTATGAGACATATATGCGCGACAGCGTGCTCGTGCCTGCCGGTTGTGTGGACATGCACATTGCCAATAACTATTACGAGGAAAAGTTCCCGAACGAGGTGAAATATTATAATGGAGCGGATTCGGGCCTTGTCGAGGAATACAACAATAGCGGCAAACTGGTTGACCGCTGTTACGGCGGCAATGATGTCCATTCTCTTGCCGGAGCCGGAGCCTGGGTGACCTCAGTGCCTGAGCTGGCACGCTTCGTAGCATCCATTGACGGACGCGACGAGGTGCCGGACATCATTTCCAAGGAAAGTGTCGCTGCCATGACAGAATGGTTCGATGAAAACACTTATTCCCTGGGCTGGAATGACACCAAGCCTACGGGCGAATGGACTCGTACCGGAACAATGTCCGGAACAAGCGCCCTTGTAAAATACTATCCTGATGGTGAGTGCTGGATAATGGTCACGAACACAAGCACCTGGAAAGGCCCGGGCTTTACACGTTACACTGCCGGCCTCTTCCGCGACCTGCGTGCCCGCTACTCTGCCCAGCTTCCTCGCCGCGACCTGTTTTACAAGTAAATGTAATTGATACTGCTTGGGAACGGATACCTGTATCTTTCATATCCGTTTTTTAAGTATCTTTGCAGTTTGTTAATGAAACCAGTTTTAAATTATGGACAAGAATAGTTATGCATTGGGTATGAGCATCGCCCACAACATGCTCCAGTCAGGTGTAAAGGAAGTTGCTTTCGATGATTTCGTTGCTGGACTGAAAGCGACATTGACCAGACAGGAGCCTGCAATTTCATATAAGGAAGCAGGAGATATCCTGGACAAGTATTTCCAAGAACTTCAGGAGAAACAGGCTGCTGAACAGGCTGAAATCTCGGAAGTCATGAAGAGGGAAGGTGAAGAGTTCCTCGCTGCCAATGCCAAGAAGGAGGGCGTGATCGTATTGCCTAGCGGCCTCCAGTACAAGGTCATTAAGGAAGGTGAGGGCCGTATGCCTGAACTTACCGACAAGGTGAAATGCCATTATGAAGGTACTTTCGTGGACGGCGAGAAATTCGACAGTTCGTATGACCGCAAGCAGCCTGCCGTATTCGGTGTAAATCAGGTGATTCCGGGATGGACAGAGGCTCTCCAGCTCATGAGCGAAGGTTCAGTTTGGGAACTTTATATCCCTTACAAGCTGGGGTATGGCGAAGCAGGCGCACAGGGCGCTATCCCTCCATACTCCGCCCTCGTCTTCAAAGTTGAGCTCATCGAGGTATTGTAACATGGAAAATGCTATAACGGAAGACGGCAAATGGAAAATTCTGAAGAGCGAATACCTTTTCAGACGACCATGGCTTACCGTAAGAAGAGATTGTGTAGAACTCCCGGATGGCAGACAAAATCCGGAGTTCTACATTCTTGAATATCCCGATTGGGTCAATGTCATTGCGATTACTGATGACGGACAATTCGTCATGGAACGTCAATACAGACATGGACTCGGAAAAACTTGTTTTGAGATTCCTGCCGGAGTCATTGAAAAAGGCGAAACGCCGCTGGAGGCAGCGAAGCGTGAACTTATGGAAGAAACCGGCTATGGCGAAGGCGAATGGAAAGAAATCATGTCCGTTTCCGGGAACTCAAGCACGACAAACAACATTTCGCATTGTTTCGTGGCGAAAGGCGTGAAAAAAATCGGCACGCAACATCTTGACAGTACCGAGAATCTCGAAGTGGTGCTTCTCGACAGAAGCCAAGTTTGGGATTTGATGGTGAATGATCAGGTGAAACAGGCCCTCATGGCTGCACCTCTCTGGCGATTCTTCGCTGAGAATCAGAAATAAAAAAAGGGAAAGCTTAGCACATCGCACCGCTACGACCTCCTACCCTTGCTGCCTTCCGACCCTGGGGGAGTTTAGAGGGAGCTGGTCGTGTACGACTTTCCCGACTGCAAATATACGACTTTTTGTTTAATCGGCAAAAAAATCGGAAGATGTTTCCTAATCCAGGTTCGTGAAAATGAACGGCATGATGTCGTCTACCTGGCTTAATTTGATGATTTTCTTCTTGCCGTAAAGCAAAATGGTCCATTTCCGGCCGCTTACCTTCTGATATTCAGCCATCACCTGACGGCATGCCCCACAAGGCGCTGTAATATCTTCATTGAGCTTCCCGTTCTGCGCTGCGGTAATCGCGATAGCCGTCATCGGCGTGTCCGGGTGGTTTGCATGGGCTGAAAACATAGCCGTTCTCTCGGCGCAAAGTCCTGACGGATAGGCTGCATTCTCCTGGTTGGCCCCTGTCACTATCCTTCCGTCAGCTAGCCTTACGGCAGCGCCGACATTGAATTTGGAATATGGCGCGTATGAACCCGCCAATGCCTTTTCTGCGGCTTCACAAAGTTCCCTGTCTTTTGGCTCCAGCTCTTCCAATCCGCTGTATTCCAGATAATTGATTTCTAATTTTTTATTCTGCATGTAACTTGTTTCGTTTGGTCAAACGTTTCAAAGTTAGTTAAAATGCATTAAAAAAGAAAAAATTGCTGATTGGATGCTATCTTTGCATTGAAAAGCATCTGAATATTATGGGAAAGAAAGTATGTATCGGCTTGTCAGGCGGCGTGGACTCCAGCGTGGCGGCGCTTCTTCTGAAGCGTCAGGGCTATGACGTATTCGCCATGTTCATGCAGAATTGGCACGACACCGAAGGTACATTGCACGGCGACTGCGAATGGGAGGAAGACCGTTTCGTCGCGGAAATGGTGGCCAGGAAAATCGGTATCCCGTTCTATTTCATTGACTTGAGCAATGAATACCGGCAGCGCGTGGTGGATTATATGTTCGATGAATATTCGAAAGGCAGGACGCCGAATCCGGACGTTCTCTGTAACCGCGAGATAAAATTCGATGCCTTCCTGAAGGCGGCCAGGAAAATGGGAGCGGACCTGGTGGCGACCGGACATTATTGCCGCAAGGAACCTGCATTGGACCCTGACGGACAGCAGATCATGCGCGACGGAAAGCCGGTATGGCGCATTCTTGCCGGAACCGACCCAAATAAGGACCAGAGCTATTTCCTCTGCCAACTCACTGAGGAACAGCTGTCTATGGCAATGTTTCCGATAGGGGACATCTGCAAGCCGGAGGTCCGCAGACTGGCAGCGGAAGCCGATCTTCCGTCCGCCGAGAAGAAAGATTCGCAGGGAATCTGCTTTGTCGGCAAGGTCGACCTCCCCGTCTTCCTCCAGCAGAAGCTGAAATCCGTCGAAGGTGATGTCGTAGAAGTCTTCGACGCTTATTTCAATGATTCCGCGCAATATCAGTACATCAAGTCGACCGTCAATTCCATATTGGCGGATGATTGGCTGGGTGAGGTGAGCCTGGTCACGGACTATATTTCTGACGACAAGGCCGCACATTCCGAGGCGGGAGACTATGAAGGCGGATGCCGTTACGATTCCATCTATAATTTCGACAAGGTCCGTGCCCTTACTGATGAGCAGCTTGTACGTCTTTCGAAACCAGTCACTTACGAAGACATCAAATTCGAAACGGAGACCTATCGTTCCGGGAAGCACCATATCAGGAAGACCCGTTACAAGGCCAATCCTTACGGCGCCGTCATCGGACGCCATGAGGGGGCGCAGTTCTATACCATCGGCCAGCGTAAGGGTCTGAATATCGGCGGGCACAAGGATTCCCTGTTCGTCATATCCACTGACATTGAAAACAATATCATATATGTGGGCGAAGGGCATCAGCACAAGGGGCTTTCACGCAGTTGCCTGATGGTGATTCCGAACGAGATACATTGGATTAGAGAGGATTTGCGAATGCAGGTTGGTGAAATCAGGCGTTATCGTGTTAGAATCAGGTATCGTCAGCCTCTTCAGGATGCTCTGCTGATTATGCGCGAGGCCGGACTATTCATCTTGTTCGAGGCCCCTCAGCGCGGAATCACTCCGGGCCAGTTCGCCGTCTGGTATGACCGCGACGAGATGCTGGGCTCGGGCGTTATTTAGCGCGAGTCCAATTTTTCTCCTTAACTATGAAATATTTTTTGTGATTAAGGAAAAAAAACGTAATTTTGTAGACCGATGCCACTTTAGCTCAGTTGGTAGAGCAGCGCATTCGTAATGCGCAGGTCGAGGGTTCGAACCCCTTGAGTGGCTCCGCAAGCGTAACCCCTTCAGGTTGCGCTTTTTTTGTTCCCCGTTACAGGATCACCCCGTACTCATGCTTCAGCTCATCCATCACGAAAGAACTCTCCAACGATCCCAGATGCTCGATGGTCCCCAGGACATTCAGCACGAACTCTTGGTAATACTTCATATCCGGCGCATGAATCTTCAGCAGATAATCATACTGCCCTGAAATGTTGTAACACTCCGTCACTTCCGGTATGTCCGCAATCTTCTTCATGAAACTCTCCGCGATATCCTTCCCCAGGCGATTCATCTTCACCGAACAGAAAACCACGAACCCCTTGTTCAGCTTCTCTGAGTCCAGAACGGCGATATATCTACGTATAACTCCCTCTTTCTCAAGTCGTTTCACTCGCTCGAAAACAGGCGTCGTAGACAAGCTCACCTTGGCGGCAAGCTCCTTCACCGTCAAGCGTGCATTCTTCTGAAGTTCCCTCAAAATCTGTATGTCAATACTGTCAACCATAATGCTGCAAGAATAATTTTCTATTTCAATGTCTTTTTGTCGAACTATCTACGTATAAATTCTATAACACGGTGCTAAAATAGCAATATTTTCTAAAATTGCGAAATAATTTGGAACATAATTCCTAAAAATACTAATTTTGCATCCGAACGAAACAAATAGACTTTGGATAAAATTCCAGGTTAGATTTTCTAATATATTGAAATTTATGGCTATGTCAGAGAACAAACTACACTTTGAGACGCTTCAGGTCCATGTGGGACAAGAACAAGCCGACCCGACAACTGACGCAAGGGCAGTTCCTATCTATCAGACAACATCTTACGTGTTCCATAATTCGCAGCACGCCGCTGACAGGTTCGCATTGAAAGACGCCGGAAACATCTATGGCCGTCTGACCAATCCGACGCAAGGCGTGTTCGAAGACAGAGTAGCGGCCCTTGAAGGCGGAGTCGCCGGACTCGCGGTCGCAAGTGGCGCAGCAGCAGTTACTTACGCATTGCAGAACATCCTCGGGCCAGGCGACCATATCGTCGCGGCCGACAACCTCTACGGCGGCTCGTTCAACCTCATCACCCACACTCTCGCAGCCCAGGGTATCAGCAATAGCATAGTGAATGTCAATGACTTGGAGGCATTGGAAAAAGCAATAAAACCGAATACCAAGGTGGTTTATGCGGAGACATTCGGCAATCCGAACTCCGATGTGACGGACCTCGACGGCGTGGCGGAAATCGCCCACAGACACGGAATTCCGTTCATTGTGGACAATACTTTCGGAACACCTTACCTCATCAGGCCTATTGAGCACGGAGCCGACATCGTAGTGCATTCAGCCACCAAATTCATCGGAGGCCACGGATCCAGCCTCGGCGGCGTAATTGTGGACGGCGGAACTTTCGACTGGAAAGCATTTCCTGACAAATTCCCGACATTGGCGAAACCTGACCCGTCTTATCATGGCGCAATCTTCGCCGACGTAGCAGGGAAAGCAGCATTTGTCACAAGAATCCGTGCTGTCGTCCTTCGCGACACAGGGGCTGCAATCTCTCCGTTCAATTCATTCCTTCTTCTGCAAGGACTTGAAACATTGTCCCTTAGAGTGGAACGCCATGTGGAAAATGCATTGAAAGTAGTTGGCTTCCTTGCGCATCATCCTAAGGTCGCAAAAGTAAACCACCCTTCGCTTCCGGAGCATCCTGACCACGCATTGTATCAGAAATATTTCCCGAACGGCGGCGGTTCCATCTTTACATTTGAAATCAAAGGCGGTGTGGAGCAGGCATGGAAATTCATTGACTCGCTCAAGATATTTTCCCTTCTTGCCAATGTAGCCGACGTGAAGAGTCTGGTAATTCATCCCGCTACTACCACTCATTCGCAAATGACACCGGAAGAACTTGAACAGCAGCATATTACCCCGTCAACCATCCGTTTGAGCATCGGCATTGAACACATCGATGACATCATCGGCGACCTCAAGCAAGCGTTTGATAAAATCTAGTCTACCTTTTTATAGTAATACAGCTCACGGCCATCGTGCGCAACGATTTCCGGGTGAAAAATCTTCACCAAGTCATGCAGTATGACATCGGGACGGGCGGCACCGCTCTCCCAGAAATCATTGCCTCCGCGATCATTGGCCCGCGCTGTATTGTTGTATATATAAGGTATGTCAATGCTTTTGAAGGCCTGGTTCTGCCCGTGGAGAGCCTCCATCGTGTCGCACCAGCCGGTGTTGAGCCAAAATGAAGCGCCCCGCGAAAGGATAATTGCCTGCTCCACAGAGATTATCGATGATTCGCTCTTGCCGGGGACAGCCCCGAGTACCTTCGCACCTGCATCGCTGACCAGCTGCGACATATAGTTCGTTCCGCCCGGAACATACCAGGCGTCGGCGTAAGGAATATTCATCAGCACTCCCGGCACGGCATCTGCAGGAACAGCATCCAAGACTTTGTCCTTCAATTCATTATAGCTCTGCGCTATCCCGTTAATTATGGAATCGGCCATCGCCATTCTGCCTGTCAATGCGCCGAAGACCCGGATGTATGAAGCCCTGCCGAGCGGGGCGTTCTCCAGATAATCATTGAGCACCAATACTTTAACTCCCAACTTCCGCAACTGCCCGGCGAAATCTGACCCCGGCATTGAATAGGCGACCACCAGATCCGGCGACAGCGAAACAATCTTCTCGTAATCAGGAACGGCATCGGAACCGACCTCCGCAATCTCTCCGTCAATGAACCTTTTCCGGACGGCCTCATTGGAAATATACTTCGCTCCCGAAATTCCGCAAATCACGGAATCGCATCCCAATTCCGAAAGATAGGCCACATAACTCGATGACATGCAGATGATCCTGTCCAATGTCTCTGTAACGTCCAGGCTGTCCGTCACCTTTCCGTCCGGACTTGAAACCATGATTCTGTATCCGTCCGGAATCCCGGAAATGCTGAACAATTCCGAAGCGGCGGACCCGACGGACACTGACCTGCCGCAGCTGCAGAACAATGCTACGGCAGCCGCCAATAAGGAAAATGCTATTTTAATATGCTTCATAACGACTTCTTTTGCCGCAAATTTACGATAGTTCACTATCTTTGCAAAGAGAGGAAAATTATTTGTTATGCAGTTCAATAAAAAGGTCCAGATGCTGGACGCGGGAATGACACTTTTCAAGTCCGGAGAGAACTTCGGCAATACATTGGGACAGGTGAAAGCCGAGATGGAAGTCTATGGCAAGGTCTTGAAACCCAGTGAAATAGCGGATGTCGTGCTTCCTGAATCCACAGGTGATTGCGACCTCTTCCTGAACTGGTCCACGTTCTGGCGCATCAGATATATCTCATGCCATCTGGAAAGTTCCGGTGACGGTTATGCCGCCACGTTCAAGGAAGGCAACCGTAGCACCACATTCCGTGGAATTGTCATGGCCTTATTGCTGGTTTTCTTCGCTGCAGTAGTGATTCTTGCGCCCGGAACGCTCTATACGCTTCTGGGACTGATACTTGCGGGATTTACCGCTTATCTCTGGATATTGCCTAGCCGCAAGGCGCAGAAAACGGTCGCCGAACTGATGCGTAAACTTGGAGCTTAGATTGACAGCGCTGCCGACCGGCCTGCCAACATGCCGGTAGAGAATGCCACATGAAGATTGTATCCGCCGGTATCTGCATCAATATCAAGCACTTCGCCGCAAAGATACAGCCCCGGACATTTCCTTGAAGCCAATGTCTTGGGCACGATTTCATCGCAGGAAACACCGCCGGCAGTAATCACGCACCGCTCATATCCCACGAAACCCTCGATTTTGAATTCCCATTGCCTCACCGCATTGACCAATGCCTTCATTTTCAATGTCTCACGGCCTTTCTGGCCCACGATGATTTCCGGATGGCATTTCAGGAATCCCGGTATCAATTCCCACGGCAGCAGTTTCCCGAGCAGAATCTTGACTGTCTGGCGTACAGGCTTTCCGGTGCTTCTCTTGTCCGCCAGAATCTCACGCCACAAGTTCGCCACCCTCGTTCTGAATTCCTCCTCTCCCACGCCGGGCTTCAGGTCCACGACCAGCCTGACCTTGCCGCCGTTCACCAGCGTCTTCACCGCGTTCCTGCTCACCGCAAATCCCGCCGGTCCCTCGATTCCGCCGTCGGTAAAGTCAATGTCGCCCTCCATTTCCTGAATCTCGGTGCCATTCGCTTCCAGATGCAAGCCAGTGTTTTTCAATGAATTGCCGCACAATGCCTTTCCTGTTTCCGACAGTTCGATGCTTCTGTCGATATGACATTTCAGTTCTCCGTTGTAGCCTTCCGGAATTAATTTATAGCCTTCCGGGACCAGTGCGGTCAATGACGGAAAACATTGTCTTATGCTGTGGCCGAGTTCCCGGGCGATTCTGTAGCCGTCGCCTGTGGAACCTGTGGTAGGATAGGAGAGCCCTCCTGTGGCGATTACCAGTCTGGAGCCGTCAAATGCCTTTCCGTCAGCCGTTTCCACTATAAATGACTTGGCTCTATCTGTTTCTTCGACCCTCACCTCGCTTACCTCGGCACTGGTTTCTATCCTTGCGCCTGAATGCAATGCCGCATCCACCAATGCATCTACGATGTCCATTGAGCGGTGTGAGACAGGAAATGCCCTGTCCCCGCGTTCAACTACGGATTCCACACCGAAATCATTGAAAAAACCTATCAGGTTTTCGGGTGTCAGATTGTAGAACGAAGGTCGTAATACATTGGAATTAGCTCTGATATGCTGTGAGAAATCGCTCCAGTCTTTAAGGTTGGTGAAGTTGCAGCGTCCCTTGCCGGTAATCATGATTTTCCGGCCTGGACGTGGCATTTTTTCCAGCACCAGCACGGAAACGTCTTTTCCTGACGTCTTTGCGCCGTACGCTGCCATTAGTCCGGCCGCACCACCACCTATAATGATAATGTCATAATGCTGCATCGCAAGGGAGTAACTATTTGATATTGAATTCGACAGTATTGTTCTCGCAGAACGTTCCGGAAATCGTGGCGAGTCCTTCGGCGCTTTCCCACAATGCCTTTCTCGGGGCCAGTTCCATGCACACGAGGTCGCCTGTCCTTATATAGATACGGGTAGTCGCTTCGGCTATGGTGTCTTCCAGCCTTTCCAGCCCTTCTGCATTGACCCTGAATATTTCCTCTCCGTTTTTGGAGAGTACGAATGCGTTCTCATTGTTCCCGAAAACGCATTTCTGGTAAAGCGGTGCCGGCAGGAACGACGTGTGGTCGATGCAGGAAGCGCATGCGAAGTCTTCAGACCCGTTTCCTATGAGGTTTTCCGGATAAAGCAGTACGCCATAATTAGCTGAATCATAATATCTTGACACAAACCTGAGCCCTACGCTCTTTCCCGGTTTGGATATCCTCGCGAACAGCACCGGAGTATAGGTCAATGTCCGGATGAAGTCCTGGGGGTAGAAATCCTCATTGTCTTTCTCCCACGTGGTGTCGGGGCGGACAATGATATTGCCGGCGTATGTCTTTACTATTATGTTCATCTCTTGCTGATATTGGAACTGCTAGCCCTTCTGGAATTTTCCTTTAAGCAAGTTTACGGCATCAGTAAGGTCCTCTCCTTCAAGCGGTTTCTTCTTCTCGCTCTCGAACTGCTCTTTCAGTCTGGCGAACTGGCGCTTGGTGTCCATGGTGAACTCGCCGTTCATGATCCATGCGAAATAAGCCGGTTCGGTTTCATAAACCTCTCTGGCCGTCCTGCCTTTATGCTTTCCGAAACTGATGGTAGGCTCGTTGTTTTTTCCAAGTATCAGTCTTCCTGCATAATCCACGGTGCGCGGACGTCCGCCTACTCCGGAAAGGAACTCCACGCTGTTCTTCAATGCGCAGTCATGGAACTTGTCCGGCTGCTGATACATTTCCAGCTCGCCTTTCAGCACCTCGTATGTCGCCAATGTGTCTGCTTCCGCAGAATGGGCGTTCTCGAAATCCTCGCCGCCGCAATAAAATCTGTACGCGGCCTTCAGGTTTCGAGGCTCCATATAATGATAAATGGTCTGCACATCAATCATCTGCTTCGCATGAAGGTCAATGTCGATTGCAGCCAATGTCTTCTGCGCTTTCTCTTTCTTGTCTGCTGATGTCTTGGCGCTTTTGATGCGCGCTTCGCAATAAGTCCTCACGCGCTCGATTTCCTCCGCCAGCATGGGCAGGTCGAACTTGGTGGAGTTATATCCTGCCAAGTCGCTGTCTTTCAGCCACTCCACCACTTCCGGAGCGATCTCTATGAATTTAGGCTCATTTGCCACATCTTCGTCCTTGATGCCGTTCACCTGGCTGGCACCCGGGTCGATGCTCTTCTGCTTTCCGGCAGAGTAATCCCACGGGCATACCCTCCATGTCTTCACCTCATGATGATTGTCCGGGAATACTTTCACGAAGCTGAGTTCCACGATGGAATCGGACACAATACTTAATCCCGTGCTTTCAATGTCGAAGAACAGGAGAGGTCTTTCAAGATTAAGTTCCATAATTATTTGACCATTATAGGCATTACGATACCGAATACTCTCTCGCTCTTCACCTCTTCTTCAGACGGCTGGAGCAATGCCGACCTTCTCTTGTCCGCGAATTTCATCACGATTTCCTCGCAGGAAAGGTTGGAAAGCATTTCGATGATATGAGTTGATTTGAATCCGATTGACAACTCGCATCCGTCATATTGGCATGAAATCTTTTCATGTGCGGCAATCTCGAAACCGAGGTCCTGTGCGGAGATTTCCAACGAGCCCGGTGCCAGGTCGAACTTGATGTGGTTCGAGCCCTTAGGGGAACATACAGCGATACGCCTTACGGTGTTGAGAAGCTGCAAGCGGTTGATTCTCAGGATGTTTGAGTTGTTCTGCGGGATGATTGTCCTGTATTTCGGATAATTGCCGACTACGAGGCAGCAGATGATGGTCGTGTTGTCGAACTTGAATATCGCCGTCTTGGCGTCGAAAGTGATGGTGACCACATCCGAATCCTTTCCGATGATGGACTTGATGATGGCTGCATGTCTCTTGTTCAGGATGAATGAGCATGGCTCGGCAGCCTTCACGTCATCAGCAGTATAGCATGTAAGTTTCTGCAAGTCAGAAGCTACGAGCGTGGTGGCATCCGGTGCAATGTCGAAGTAGATACTGTTCATTACCGGTCTGCTGTCCTCATCTGAAGATGCGTAAATCGTCTTTCCGATACCGTCCATGAGGCTCAATGCAGGGAATTCGATGGTCGCTGCATCTTCACCGGTCGTCTGGCTCTCAGGATAATCGTCCGGGTTGAAATATGGCAATGTGGAAGCACCGCTGGCCCATGCGCATTCGAATTGGTTCTCGCTTATTGTCCTGATGGTCACCGGCTGGTCCGGGAGCTCCTTCAGCAAGTCGTTCAGCTGTCTTGCAGGAACGGCGATTCTTCCTTCCTCTTCAGGTGTTTCGACCTCAATGGTGGTCTTCATGGTGATTTCCTTGTCAGAGGCTGTGACCTCAAGCCGGTTTCCGTTCAACACGAACAGATAATCTTCCAGGATGGCCTCCGTCGTTTTCGCAGGAATGGCCTTGGATATGGTCATGAGACCTTTAAGCAGTTCTGAACTGGATATGACAAGTTTCATATATCTTATAATTTTTTATTTCGCACTTATCACAAAGGTATATAAAATTCCGGAATTATGGCATATATTTTGATTTTTCACCTCCCGGCTAAATTTGAATCTTTAAATTGACGTGATATGAAAAAAACAGTTTTAACAGTGTTGGTATCGGCTGCAGTAGCCGGTCTGACAGCGTTTGGCGTAGTGAAGGCATGTACTCCTAAAGTCATTTCCAATGACGGGGTGGTGCTTTCGGATAATGGTGCTGCATACAGGACTGTCAATCTGTCACAGACCGAATATCCGGACTTCACTTATGCGGCAGAATCTGCTGTAGACGCCGTCGTGTACGTGAAAGTTACGATAAAGCAGCAACAGTCTGCGATTGCAGATCCTTTCTTCAAGTTCTTTTTCGGAGACCAGATGGGACCGCAGTCCAGGGAACAGCAGGGGAGCGGTTCAGGTGTGATCATCCGTTCCGACGGATATATCGTCACCAACAATCATGTTGTCGACGGGGCTACCAAGGTGGAAGTGACATTGAACAACAACAAGACTTATCCTGCGAAAGTCATTGGCACGGACCCGGCAACGGACGTCGCGATCCTCAAGATCGAGGCTACCGGCCTTCCTGTGGTGCCGTTCGGCGACTCCGACAAGTTGAGGCTTGGCCAGTGGGTCATTGCCATCGGCAGCCCTTACGACTTGCGCTCGACAATTACGGCGGGCATCATCAGCGCGAAAGGCCGTCAGATGCCTCATGCTCAAGGCGAATTCAAGATTGAATCATTTATCCAGACGGATGCGGCCGTCAACCCCGGAAACAGTGGCGGCGCGCTCGTGAACCAGAAGGGCGAACTGGTGGGTGTCAATACTGCAATTATCTCACAGACAGGTTCTTTCACCGGTTATTCATTTGCCGTTCCTTCCAATATCGTGAAGAGGATTGCCGAGGATCTCATTGACTTCGGAAGTGTGAAAAGGGCATTGCTCGGTATCACAATGAGACAAATTGATGACGAAAAAGCTAAAGAATTGAAACTTTTTTCTCCAAAAGGTGTATATATAGAGGAGGTTATGAAAGGAGGAGCTGCCGACAAGGCCGGAATCCACAAGGGTGACGTGCTCGTTGCCATAGATTCCACAGAGACCGGAACTCCTTCTTCTGTGCAGGAAAAAGTCAACTCGTATCACCCTGGCGACAAAGCTGATATAACAGTTATCCGTAATGGTGAGAGGAAGACTTTGGAAGTTACATTCCAGGGAACATCTATGGAGACGGGTGCCAAGGACATCGACGGCTCAGTGGCTTTCTATGGAGCGAAACTTATGGAAGCATCGAAGGAAACTTGCAGTCAGCTTGGACTGAAAGGTGGTGTCGAGATAGTTTCCGTAGGTCCGGGAAAGGTCCAGGAAGCGGGAGCCGAAGAGGGTTTTGTCATCTTGTTCGTGAACGACCAGCCTGTAAGCAAGCCTGAAGACGTGGTAAATATTGCCAAGAAAGCGAAGAGAGGCATTTACGTGGAGGGTATCACCAAATATGGTAAAGCCGCTTACTTTGCTTTCGGCAAAGACTAGACAATTAATATGAGACAACTGAAAATTACAAAGTCGATCACCAATCGTGAGAGTGCCTCGCTGGACAAGTATCTGCAGGAGATCGGCCGTGAGGAATTGGTTTCACCGGAGGAAGAGGTGGAACTTGCGCAGAGGATCAGAAAAGGTGATCAACGGGCATTGGAAAAACTAACCAGGGCGAATTTGAGATTCGTGGTTTCTGTTGCGAAACAGTATCAGAATCAGGGACTTAGTCTCCCGGATCTTATCAATGAAGGAAACCTGGGCCTTATCAAGGCTGCGGAAAAATTCGATGAGACCAGAGGATTCAAGTTCATCTCTTACGCTGTGTGGTGGATCCGCCAGTCGATTCTGCAGGCTCTTGCAGAGCAGTCGAGAATCGTAAGGCTTCCGCTGAACCAGGTCGGTTCGCTCAACAAGATCAACAAGGCATTGTCCAAGTTCGAGCAGGAGAATGAGCGTCAGCCTTCAAGCGAGGAACTTTCAGAAATGATTGACGTCCCTAAGGACAAGATTTCCGATACGCTGAGGGTTTCCGGAAGGCATGTGTCCGTGGATGCTCCTTTTGTCGAGGGCGAGGACAACAGTTTGCTCGATGTGTTGCCTAACGATGACTCTCCAAGTGCAGACAGGGGACTGGTGAACGAGTCATTGAACACCGAAATCGAGAGGGCATTGTCCACATTGTCAAGCCGCGAGCGCGAAATCATCAAGTCTTTCTTCGGCATCGGATGTCAGGAAATGACGCTTGAGGAAATCGGAGAACGCTTCGGCCTTACAAGGGAGCGCGTCCGCCAGATCAAGGAAAAGGCAATCAGAAGGCTCAAGAGCCCGAGCCGCAGCAAACTGCTGAAAGGCTATCTCGGATAATCACCAATGCTGTAATTAGTTACGATGACACCAGAATTATTTATACAGAACAAGGCTGCAGAGGCCATAAAGAATTTATACGGAGCTGACGTAGATGCTGCATCGCTTCAGGTCCAGGTTACCAAGAAAGAGTTCGAGGGCGACTATACACTGGTCGTCTTCCCTCTTTTGCGTATTACCCACGCGTCTCCGGAAAATACCGGCAATGCCATCGGCGAATGGTTGAAGGCCAATGTCTCCGAAATCGCCGGCTACAACAGCGTGAAAGGATACCTGAACATCCTTTTCTCGCCATTGTACTGGAACGAGCTGTTTACGGAAATCGCTTCCGACAAAGAATTCGGCAACCTTCCGTCTACCGGAAAGAACATCATGGTGGAGTTCTCTTCGCCTAATACTAACAAGCCGCTCCATCTCGGACATATCAGGAACAATCTCCTCGGAGACTCAGTGTCCAGACTGCTGAAGGCTTGTGGAAACAATGTCATGAAAGTCACTCTCGTCAATGACCGTGGAGTCCATATCTGCAAGTCAATGCTTGCCTGGCTCAAAGTCGGAAACGGCGAGACTCCCCAGTCTTCCGGCAAGAAGGGAGACCATCTTGTGGGAGATTGCTATGTGGCATTCAACAACATCTACAAGCAGGAGGTTGATGACCTCGTGGCCGGCGGCATGAACAAGGAAGAAGCCGAGAAAGAGGCTCCTTGCCTGAAGGAAGCGCATGATATGCTCGTGAAGTGGGAGCAGGGCGACAAGGAAGTCCGCGACCTCTGGAAGAAGATGAACGGCTGGGTAATGGACGGTTTTGACGAGACCTACAAGGCATTGGGCATCTCCTTCGACAAGACATATTTCGAATCTGACACGTATCTCCTCGGTAAGGAATTGGTACAGAAGGGATTGGATATGGGCGTTTTCGTTACTGACCCGGACGGTTCGGTATGGTGCGACCTTACTGCCGACGGTCTGGACAGGAAACTCCTGCTCAGGAGCGACGGTACTTCCGTCTACATGACACAGGACCTCGGTACCGCTGAAAGGAGATTCTCCGAATATAATCTGGACGAGCACGTATACGTTGTGGGAAATGAGCAGAACTATCATTTCCAGGTATTGAAGCTCATTCTCAAGAAGCTCGGCTTCAAGTGGGCTGACGATATCTTCCATCTTTCATACGGCATGGTGGAACTTCCTGAAGGCAAGATGAAATCCAGGGAAGGAACCGTCGTGGATGCGGATGACCTCATCGAAAAGATGTATGAGGAGGCCAAAGAGACTTCCGTCGAGTCCGGAAAGCTCGCCGACATGCCGGAGGATGAGAAAGAGAAACTATTCCACTCCATCGGTCTCGGAGCATTGAAATACTTCATCATGAAGGTGGACCCCAAGAAGACAATGCTTTTCAATCCTAAGGAATCCATTGACTTCAACGGCAACACCGGTCCGTTCATCCAGTATACACATGCGAGAATCAAGTCCATTCTCAGGAAAGCAGATGACCTGGGACTTGCACATGATGTTACCGTGCTGAAAGACAGTATTTTGCCTTCTACCAAGGAAGTCCGTCTCATCAAGTTGCTGAACCTCTATCCTTCGAAGATAGCAGAGGCCGGAGCGGCATATTCTCCGGCAATCATTGCCAATTATGCTTATGACCTGGCCAAGGAATTCAACCAGTATTATCATGAGACGAGAATCCTTCAGGAGGAAGACAAGGATGTCCTGAGATTCAGACTTGTTCTTATCCAGACACTTGCGGATGTCCTCACCAAGGCGATGGGCATCCTCGGCATAAATCTTCCGGAAAGGATGTAATTCTTATGGCAGCAAATGGGGAAGCATATATGTTCCCGACCTCTAAAAAAGAGGTTGAGGCATTAGGCTGGGACTACATTGACGTCATACTTTTTACAGGAGATGCTTTTGTGGACCATCCCTCTTTCGGGACTGCCTGTATAGCGCGTTGGCTTCAGAAATGGGGCTGGCGCGTTGCCGTTGTGCCGCAGCCCAACTGGAGGGATGACCTCAGGGATTTCAAGAAGCTTGGTGCTCCGAGGCTTTATTTCGGGGTCAATGCCGGTGCGATGGATTCCATGGTGAACCATTACACGGCATCCAAACGGCTCCGCCACGATGATGCATATACTCCGGAAGCCAAATTCGGGCAACGGCCTGACAGGGCGGTAACCGTGTATGCAAAGATATTGAAGGAATTGTATCCTGACGTTCCGGTCATCATCGGCGGCGTGGAGGCTTCTCTCCGCAGGCTTACCCATTACGACTATTGGGATGACTGCCTGATGCCTTCCGTGCTGGTTTCCAGCGGTGCGGACTATCTCTGTTACGGCATGGGCGAAAAACCGATGTTGGAGTTCACACGTGGCATCGAGGCGGGCCGGAGCATGCATGACATGCAGAAGATTCCGCAGCTGGCATTCTTCAGGACCGGAAAGCCGAAGATGAGAGAGGGCATGTTCCAGCTCCATTCTTTCGAGGAATGCAAGAGGGACAAGCGCGCATTCGCGGAGAATTTCCACTATATCGAGATGTATGCGAACATGATGCATCCGGATACGCTGGTGGAATGTTGCGGGAACGGCTATGTCCAGGTGAATCCGCCGTATCCTCCTTCATCACAGGAAGATATGGATTCGTTCTGGGACCTTCCGTTTACGAAGAGGCCGCACCCTCGATATAACGGCAAACGCATTCCGGCGTATGACATGATCAAATATTCGATCAATACGCACAGGGGATGCTTCGGAGGCTGCAATTTCTGTACGATTGCCGCACATCAGGGCAAGTTCATCCAATCCCGTTCCGAGGCTTCCATCATCAAGGAGGTCAAGGGGCTGCTGGATGTGCCGGGGTTTGCCGGCAATATCTCCGATCTGGGTGCGCCTACTGCGAACATGTACGGCATGAGGGGCAAGAACCAGGAATTGTGCAATGTCTGCCGACGCAAGTCGTGTCTGTTCCCCGCTCCGTGTCCGAACATGGACCGCAGCCATGAGCGTGTCTTGAAGATGTATCATAAGGTAATGTCCGTCAAGGGAATACGTCATGCCTATATCGGCAGCGGCATCCGATATGACCTCTTCCTGAATGAAAACGGATTCGTGGACAAGACCTCATATCCATATCTGAAGGAACTGATTCTCGACCATACTTCGGGCCGTCTGAAAGTCGCTCCGGAGCATACCGAGGACAATGTCCTTTATTATATGGGCAAGCCGTCGTTCCGTCTGTTCTGCCGGTTGAGGAAAGAGTTCGACAAGATAACGCGTGATGCCGGGCTTCATACCGGTATCGTGCCGTACTTCATTTCCTCCCATCCGGGCTGCCATATGAGTGATATGGAAAAGCTTGCGGCGAATCCGGCACTGAAGGGCATCTACATGGATCAGGTGCAGGATTTCACCCCTACGCCGATGACTACTTCTTCCGTCATGTTTTATTCCGGATTGGATCCCCGGACCATGAAACCGGTGTTCACGGAGCACGATCCTGAAAAGAAAAAGATGCAAAAATCATTTTTCTTCAAAAAAAAGTGATGAAACATGTATCTAATTAGAAAAAATGTCCTATAATTGCACCGCGAATTAAAACAAGTAAACAATAATGGCGACAAATCAGAAAAAGAGGGCAGTTGTCAGTTACGAAAATATGTCTGAGGAACTGGCGGCGGCATTTGCGGAGAAGTACCCTAAGGGGTTCAGTGATTATCTTCCTGACTTGATAAAATATGACAAGCCTGATGGAACATGCTTCTATGCTGTTTCCATTGAGATTCCTGATGCCATATATCTGGTGAAGATAAAAGTCAAGACCGATGATGCAGATGACATCGAAAGATGGCTCAACGAGGGCGATGAAGGAGCTGATGACGGAGGAAACACCTCATCAGAAGATGGAGGCGAGACCCTTCCGGATGACAATATTGCCCAATATTCATCTGGAGATGACGATTCAGCGGATGCATAGTCCTTTCCGAAAAAAAACCTGACAAACTATGAAAGGCTGGCCAAAATTGATTTGGACCGGCCTTTTTTCATCTATTTTTTTTGTAAGTTTGCAAGATAAGTAACTACGGAAATGTTTACGGGATTGCGCCTGATTATGAGAAACAAATTGAGAAGCCTGTCTGAAAAGAACAAGCTTCTGATTTTGTCGTTGGTCGTGGGCATCAGCAGCGGATTGGCCGCCGTCCTTCTGGAAACATTGGTAAAGGCCATCCATCATGGTCTGACATCCTGGTTCGACGGCGCGTTGGACAATTATCTATATCTGGTTTATCCTGGTATCGGTATGCTCCTGTCCCTCCTCATCCTGAAATTCATCGTCAAGGACAATATCGGTCATGGCGTTACCAAGGTGCTCGTGGCGATTTCGAAGAATGAATCCCGTATCAAGCCGCACAACATGTGGTCATCCATATTGACCAGTTCATTGACCATCGGATTCGGCGGTTCCGTGGGTGCGGAGGCTCCTATCGTCTACACCGGAGCTGCCATCGGCTCGAATTTCGCGCGGTATATGGGCATGTCCTACAGGAACATAACCATTCTGCTGGGATGTGGTGCCGCCGGTGCCGTGGCCGGAATCTTCAAAGCCCCGCTGGCCGGCGTCCTGTTTACCCTGGAGATTCTACTTTTCAATATATCCATGACATCAATGATGCCGTTGCTGTTGTCCACGGTGTCCGCGACGATGGTGTCATATATATTCCTGGGAGACAGTCTTCCGTTCGAGTGCACCCTGATGCCGTTCGACATAAAGAATGTGCCGTTCTACGTTCTGCTTGGTTTCTTCTGCGGAGCCTGTTCGCTTTATTTCCTCAGGACGACTCTGAAACTTGAGGACAGGCTGGGCAAGATGAAGAATCCATATACGAAATGGGCTTTCTGCGCTGCCGGACTGGGTCTGCTGATATTCCTTTTCCCGCCGTTGTACGGCGAAGGTTACGATGCCCTGTCTCCGCTTCTGAACGGCCAGGAAATCTCCTATGACGGCGAATCAATATTGGCCTTCATGCTGCACAAGCCGTGGATGGTCCCGGTTTTCTTCGCATTGATCCTGATACTCAAGGTCTTTTCAATGACTTTCACCAATGCCGGTGGAGGCGTGGGAGGTACTTTCGGTCCGACATTGTTCGTGGGTGCCATTGCCGGTTTCCTGTTGGCCCGCGTCACGAACCTGCTTCTGGCCGGGTCGGAATTTACAGTTCCGGAACAGAATTTCGTGCTGGTCGGCATGGCCGGGCTGATGGCGGGCGTCATGCAGGCACCGATGACCGCAATCTTCCTAATCGCCGAGATATCAGGCGGTTACGAGCTCTTCATCCCGCTGATCATCACGGCTACGATTTCATTCGGCACTATCCGTTTTTTCGAAAAATACTCGATATATACCAAGCGTATCGCCATGACTGGCGACCTGCTTACCCATGACAGTGACCAGGCTGTGCTGACCTTGCTGAAGGTGTCGGACGTCGTGGAAACCAATTTCAGTCCGGTAAGCATAGATGCCACGCTCGGGGAATTCGTACAGGTGATTTCATCTTCAGCCAGAAATATTTTCCCTGTCGTGGATTCCAGGAATCATCTTCAGGGCTATGTGTCGCTGGAGGATGTGAGGAAGGATATGTTCCGCCAGGATTTGTATGACAAGATGCATGTCTACAACTACATGAAATCCTCTCCGGCATACGTTTATGACGGCGAGAAGATGGATAGCGTCATGAGCAAGTTCGAGAGTACGGACGCATGGAATCTTCCGGTGGTGCAGAAGGACCGGACCTATATCGGATTCGTTTCCAAGTCGAAGATTTTCTCGGCTTATCGCGATGAACTGAAAGAATTGTCACAAGACTAATAACTTGATAATGAAACAGATATACGTAAATTATATAGCCAATGCCCTTCAAGTGAAGGACTGGCAGGTAGAGAATTGCGCAGTGCTTTTCGAAGAGGGCTGCACCATCCCGTTCATCAGCCGTTACCGCAAGGAGCGCACCGGCGGACTGGACGATGAGCAAGTCGCCGAAATCAAGCATTGGACTGAAACCTTCACCGAGATGGAGAAACGCAAGGAGTCGATTCTCGCGACCATTGACTCGCAGGACAAGCTGACGCCCGAGCTGCGGGCCGCGATCGAGGCTTGTGTCAATGCCAATGAACTTGAGGACCTTTACCTGCCTTACCGGCCTAAGCGACGCACCCGTGCGACCATTGCGAAAGAGGCCGGGCTTGAGCCGCTTGCGGACAAGATGTATGAGGTCAATGTCCGTAATCTGGATGCCGAGGCGGAGAAGTATGTCGGGGACAAGGTGGCTGACGTGGAGGCTGCTCTTGCCGGAGCACGAGATATCATTGCCGAAAGGCTCAGCGAGTCAGCCAAGGTAAGGGAAACATTGAGAAGCATTTTCCGCACCAGGAGGATTGTCTCGAAGGTTACGAAGGCGGCGAAGGAAAACATTGAATCTCAGAAGTTCAAGGGATATTTTGATTACGCGGAACCGCTGTCGAGGATAGCTGCGCACCGCCTTCTGGCGATTTTGCGTGGCGCGTCGGAGGGTTGGCTGAACGTGAAGATTGACGCGGATGCCGAGAAATGCGGCAACAAATTGTATTATGATTTCTGTCAGGAAAGGCGTTATCCGTCAGGACCTTTGGCGGAGCAGATCCGCATGGCGATAGATGATTCCTACAAGCGTCTTCTGGAGCCGTCCATCACCAACGAAATCATCAATGAATTCAAGCAGAAGGCTGACCAGGAGTCTGTGGCTGTTTTCGGTGAGAACCTGAAACAGCTCTTGTTGGCGGCACCGGTAGGGCAGAAAAGGACAATGGCAATCGACCCGGGATTCAGAAACGGGTGCAAGATTGTCTGCCTCGATGAACATGGAAATCTGGTGCATCATGAAATCGTCTATCCGCACCCTCCGCAGAACGAGAAAATAAAGGCGATTACATCAGTATCGTCAATGCTGGAAAAGTATGGCATTCAGGCGATTGCGATAGGAAACGGTACGGCAAGCCGTGAGACGGAAGACTTTATCAAGCGTGTTCCGCTTCCTGATGGATGCAAGGTGTTCGTCGTAAGCGAAGACGGGGCGTCCATATATTCCGCTTCGGATGTCGCCAGGGAAGAGTTCCCTGATGAGGATGTGACCGTGAGGGGAGCGGTTTCCATCGGACGCCGTCTCATGGACCCTCTTGCCGAGCTTGTGAAGATCGACCCTAAATCATTGGGAGTAGGGCAGTACCAATATGATGTGGATCAGGCGCTTCTGAAAGAAAAGCTGGACAATACCGTGGAAATCTGCGTCAATACGGTAGGCGTGAATCTGAATACGGCCAGCAGTTATCTTCTCAGTTATGTCTCCGGTATCGGGCCGGCATTGGCTGCCAACATTGTAAAGAAAAGAACAGAGGACGGTGGATTCCGTTCGAGGAAGGACCTCCTGGGCGTGTCTCGTCTCGGAGGCAAGGCTTTCGAGCAGTGCGCCGGTTTCCTGCGTATTCCGGGTGCTGAAAATCCGCTTGACAATTCGGCTGTCCATCCGGAATGTTATCATATCGTGGACAAGATGGCGGCAGACCTCGGCGTTTCCGCCAGCGACCTCGTCGGCAATCAGGAAATGTGCAAGAAAATCAATCCTGAGAAATATGTGGAAGGGGATTTCGGTCTTCCGACCATCAATGACATCTTGAAGGAACTTGCCAAGCCGGGACGTGACCCGAGGGCTGCTGCGCAGGAATTCTCTTTCGCGGATGATATCCATTCGATAGAGGATCTTCAGGAAGGCATGGAGATTCCTGGTATCGTGACGAATATCACGGCTTTCGGAGCCTTCGTCGATGTCGGAGTGCATGAAAACGGATTGATTCACGTGTCCCAGATGGGGAGGCGTGACGGCAAGGTTACCCTCAAGCTCCACCAGCATGTGATGGTGAAGGTCATCGGCGTGGACCTGGAGAGAAGCCGCATTTCGTTGAGACTTGTAAGGTAGTTTGCGCGGTTCTTCAAAAAATAAGAAAAATACCTATTTTCCTTACGAATTATTCTTGATTTAAGTAAAAAATGTTATTTTTGTAAAAAGACTTAAATCGGGATTTGTCAGATGAGTACTGGTAATGTAAAAGGTAAGGCACACCTTGCCGGTGTGTATGCGCTTTCGCTTTTGTCGATATTGCTTTGGGGGTTGTCCTATCTGTGGAGCGATTCTTTGCTCTCCAAAGGGATTCCTGTCGAGTATATTGTCTTCGTCCGCATTTTCATAGCCGGACTGGTGTTGCTTGTCGTTAATCTCCTGATAGGTAATAACTTGAAGATGAAGAAGCAGGACTTGCCAAAGTTCCTTCTTCTGGCGCTTTTTGAGCCTTTCATATATTTCGTGGCTGAAACTTATGGTATCCGTTTCACGGAATCACCGACTATCAGTGCGCTCCTCATCGCAGCAAGTCCGATTTTCTCCGTTGCGGTAGGCGTCGTAATATTCAAGGAAAAATTCACATTTTTCAATATGCTGGGCATCTTGATCTGCCTTGGCGGTATTGTCATGGTGACATTGTGCCACGAAAGGATGGGTGATGCCTTCCTGCTAGGCCTGTTGCTGCTCGTGGTGGCGGTACTTGCCGAAGTCGGTCATGCTTCTTTCACCAAGCTTCTTTCTGATACCTACAATCCGCTTGTGATTGTCATGTACCAGTTTATGATAGGCTCCATTTTCCTGTTTCCGCTTTTCCTCGGTTCAGGTCTGAAGAGTTTCGACGTGACGCTTTATATGTCATGGGAAGTATGGAAACCGATTCTGTGCCTGTCTGTATTGTGTTCAAGCATTGCTTTCGGTCTCTGGGCATACACTATCAAGTTCCTCGGTGTCGCCAAGTCCAGCATTTTCCTGTCCACGATTCCTGTTTTCACCGCATTGGCGGGCTGGGTGCTCGGTCAGGAACTGCTTACACCGCTGCAATGGACCGGTATCTTCATCTCATGCATCGGTGTAGTGATGTCGCAGTATGTGTTCAAGAAGAAGCAGAAACTATCTGAATAACAGTCTCTTGCCCTTTGCAATATTATCTGTGGTCATGCCGTTCTGAACTACGTGTGCGCCGTTCAGATACACGTCCGTAACCATGCCTTTCAGCTTCGCGCCCGCATAAGGTGTCCATCCGCACTTGTATGCCGCGCCGGCTGCGCCGCAATCGGATTCGCCCACGACAAATTCCTTGTCCGGGTCAATGATTATCAGGTCGGCGTATGCACCTTCTGCTATACGTCCTCTGTCCTGAATGCCCAGCATGTCTGCGATATTTTCTGATATGACTGAGGCAATTCTCGTCAATGGAATTTCCTCTTCTGCCGCAACTGTCAGCAACACAGCTATTTCCTGTTGTATTGACGGGATTCCGGAAGGACATCTGAGATAAGGGCGTTCCTTTTCTTCGGCCAGATGAGGCGCATGGTCCGAACCTATCGTGTCGATGATTCCTTCTTTCAAAGCCTTTCTCAATGCCGCCCTGTCATCTGCCGTCTTGATGGCCGGATTGCATTTCATCCTGCTCCCGAGCCTGTCGTAATCCTCGTCGCAGAACCATAGATAATTCACTGATGTCTCGGCAGTTATATTCGGATTGTATTGTTTGGCGGCACGTATCATTTCGATTTCTTCGGCAGTGCTGATATGGAGGACATGAAGCTTGGTTCCATGTTTCATTGCCAGCTCCAGTGCCTTTATAGTGCTCTTGATACATGCCTGGCGGCTTCTGATGTTCTCATGCTCCTTCATCGGGATGTCGTCGCCGAATTGCGCCACGGCTTTTTCCAGATTCGCCTTTATCGTCGCCTCATCTTCGCTGTGTATCAGGATTCTGGCATTTTCGATACTGAACAGCTTCTCCAGCGCCTCTCCATGGTCCACAAGCATGTTTCCCGTTGAAGAGCCCATGAAGACCTTTACCGCGGCAAATTCACGAGGTGCGTCATTGACCTTCAGCATTGACGCGATAGCGTCGGGATTTTCATTGTCGGCGCCGATATGGAAGCCCCAGTTCGCGTAGCTGCGACCGTCCGCAAGGGCGGCTTTTTCGCGTATGCGGTCAATGCTGGTGGCCGGCGGGTTGGTGTTCGGCATGTCAATGAACGACGTTATTCCGCCAAGCAGGGCTGCGCGCGACTCGGTCGACATGTCAGCCTTCGCGGTCATGCCGGGCTCGCGGAAATGCACGTGGGCGTCGATTCCGCCGGCCATGATGACTTTGCCGTCAAGGCAGATTGTTTCCAGTCCTGAGTTTTCGCTCTTCAGTTTTCCTGCCAATGCTTCCAGGCTTACGGCCTCCCCGTTGTGTTCCGTCAGTCCATTCCCGTCGGCATACCATATCCTGCCGATCCTTTCTCCTTCAATGAGAAGCGCCCCTTGCCGGATCTTTTCAGATGTTGCAATGAGCGCTCCACAAAGAAGAACTTGTCTTCTTTTTTCCATGTTTTACTGTACCGGTTTGAATTTCCTGCACCTGAGTTTCATGACTCCCCAGAAGGCTTCCCCGAAGATTCCTCCGCTCATCTTGGATGTTCCTGCTTTCCTGTTCACGAAGATGATAGGCACTTCCGTAATCTTGAACCCAAGTTTGTAAGCGGTGTATTTCATCTCGATCTGGAAGCCGTAGCCCTTCATGCGGATGTCGTCCAGGTTGATGGCTTTCAGGACTTTATTGCTGTAGCACTTGAATCCTGCCGTGCAGTCGTAGACTTTCATTCCGAGAACGGTCCTGACATATACCGATGCATAGTAGGACATGATGATACGTCCTATAGGCCAGTTGATTACGCTGATGCCGTCGCAGTATCTGGAGCCGATTGCGAGGTCCGCTCCGTCCTTGCATGCCTGGTATAGTCTTGGAAGGTCTTCCGGATTGTGGGAGAAATCGGCATCCATTTCGAAAGTGTAGTCATAGCCGTTGGCAATGGACCACCTGAATCCAGTGATGTAAGCCGTTCCCAGTCCGAGTTTCCCTTTCCTCTCTATCATGAAAAGCCTTGACGGAAACTCCTGCTGGAGTCCTTTTACGATGGCGGCTGTCCCGTCGGGGGATCCGTCATCTATCACCAGGACATCATATCCGCCCTCAAGTGTGAATACCTTTCTTATGATGTTCTCTATGTTCTCCTTCTCGTTATAAGTCGGGATAATGACAATTTTTCTGTCTTCCATAATGTGATTGAATCTATTTGTTTGCTTCCTTCAGCATCTCGGCGACAGCTGCTTCCAACTGCTTGTCCTCGCCTTTGAGCATGGAAACCGGATCGTTGTAAACCAGTATGTCAGGGTTAACCTGGTGGTTTTCATTGTAATATCCGTCCTTGATGCACCATGAACCTACCTGAGGGATTCCGAAGATGATGGATGAGTTGATCTGGTTCTCCCACCATACGGCCGTCATTGTTCCTGCCACAGGAGTTCCTATCAATTTGCCGATTCCGAGAGCCTGGTAAGCGTATGGGAAACCGCAGGCGTCTGAATAGTTGTCCTCGCAGACGAGAACGCATGACGGTTTGGTCCATTTGCTGTAAGGGTCTGTGCCGATATATTGTCCTCTAGGCTTGTATTCCACGTAAGCCTTGCCTGAAAGGAATGTCACGAGGTCGTCGTGAAGCCATCCGCCGCCGTTATGTCTGGTGTCCACCACCAATGCGCCGGCAGTGCGGTATTTTCCGAGAGCCTTGGAGTAGACTTCCCTGAAGCTAGGTGAATTCATGCCCTCCACGTGTACATAGCCGACCTTTCCTCCGGACAGTTCGGCAACCTTGGCTTCGCGCTGTTTTACCCAACGCTTGTACATGAGTCCGTTGTCCGTGAATGCAGGTTTTACGAACACTTCGACATCTTTTTTGCCGCCTTTCTTGATGGTTATGGATGTCTTCTTACCTGCTTTTCCTGTGAGGAGGCTGTACCAGTCCTTTCCTGCTTTGATTTCATTTCCGTCAATGCTTGCGATGATGTCGCCTGCCTTGAGCTCCGGATATGCGATGGACAATACGCCGTCAGGGAGCACTTCCTTGATTTTCAGACCGTCACCCTCATAATCCTCGTCGTAGAGAACTCCGAGAGTTCCCATATTCAGACCACTTCTGTACTGGTAGCGTCCTCCTGTGTGGGAAGCATTGAGCTCACCGAGAATTTCGGAAAGAAGCTCCTGGAAATCGAAGTTGTTGTTTATATAAGGGAGGAACTTCGAGTAGTTCTCCTTGTAGTAATCCCAGTCAACTCCATGAAGGTCAGGATCATAGAATTTCTCTTTCACCTGTTTCCACATGTGGTCGAAGATGTATTCTCTCTCAGCCTTAGGCTTGAACTCATAATCTCCTGAATAGCTGATTGTTGACTCTCCGCCGGCAACTCCTATCTTGCTGATGCCGGACATGGATGCGATGTAGATGTATTTTCCGTCAGGAGATGGGATGATGGCACCCATGACGCCCTTCTTGAGCACCTTGATGCTGCCTTCCTTCATATCCCTTACGCAGAGGTCGTAGCTGCTTTCGAGCCTGCTCTCGTAGAAGAGTTTCTTGCCGTCATTGGTGAGATAGTGGTCGCCGAGACGTCCGGAAAATCTTGTGAGCCTGTAGATTCTGTCAGCCCTGTTCTCCAGGTCGAGCTTGAGTTTTTCGACTTTCTTCGTGGCTGCGCTGTCCTTCTTTTCCTCTTTCTTTTCCTCCTTGGCTGCCTTCTTCTCTTCTCCGTTCAGAAGTTTGGCCACCTCATCATCCTCCTTGTCCCTGAAGAACTCCGTCATGGCTTTTCCGTCGAAGAACATGATATAGATGTCATCTTCCGCGCCCCAGCTGCCGTGGCTTCTGTAACCGTCCTTGTCGGACTGCCAGACCATGGCTTTTCCGCCGAGAGCCCATCTGAATGACACGTCATTGTATCCGCTTTCAGTAAGATTCGTAATCTCCTTGGTTTCAATGTCTACGAGGGCGATGTCCACATTGTTCCATCCGCCGTTCGCCTGATATGTGGAAAGGAGATAATGGCTGTCCGGACTCCATTCGAAGGCTACGTCGCCGTCTGCATACGAGTAGTTCGCGCCCTTGATCAGGGAGATTGTCTTTCCGCCCTTTGTAGGCTTGATTACAAGTTCTGTCCTGTCTCTGAGATATGCGACATATTTGCCGTCTGGTGATACCTGCGGCTGGAAGCAGGTCTCTCCTTTATCGGAGAAAAGCTCTTCCTTGAAATCATTGGCATAAGTGAAATACTTGTCCTCTTTTTTCGTGAGTGAGGTGCGCCAGATTCCCCAGTTGCCGTCTCTTTCAGCGGAGTAGTAGATGGTCCTGCCGTCAGATGAGAAGCTCAGATCCCTTTCCTGGGTAGCCGTATTGGTGATTCTCTTGGTCGTCTTGTAGTCCGCCGATGTAACGAACACGTCTCCGCGAAGTACGAGCGCAACCTCTTTCTGGCTAGGTGCGATGGCGATTGCCGAAGCGCCGCCTGCCAATGCGTATTTCTCCACGTCCCTCTCGTTCTGGTCGGAATATACCTTGATGTCCACTTTCGCGGGCTTCTGGCCGTCCTTCATCGTGTAAAGGTCGCCGTTGTAGGAGAATGCCAATGTGCCGTTGTCCGCTATTGAAAGGTATCTTACAGGATTCTTGGTCTCAAATGTCAGCTGAACGGACTTTTCAGGTGCGCTCAATGAACTTTTATATACGTTCAATGCTTTTCCGTCGCGTTCGCTCAGGTAATAGAAGGTGTCGCCGTCTGCAGCGAATACCGGATTCCTGTCTTCACCGTCGAAGTCGCTCAGTTTCTTGAAAGAGCCTTCCGCATTGATGCTGAGCTTGTCGGAATTGCCTTTATATAGCCAGATGTCCCTGGTTACGGCAGATGTGTGATGCTTTCTGAACGGGTCCTCATAGCCTTTCCAGTCCTCGTAGAGGATGTCACCGTTCTTGTTGATGCTCAATGCTGATATCGGCAGGGAAGTGACTCTCACCGGTCTTGCACCTGTGGTATCGGTGTAATACAACTGTGCTTCTCCGGGGAAACCGTCGAATGCCGCATCCTGCTGGATGTTGGCGGAGAACAGGATCTTTCCGTCTGGAAGGACTGCCCTGAGGGTCTCATGTCCCGGATGGAATGTCAATCTCTTGGGCGTTCCGCCTTCGCAGGACGTGATAAAGATGTCCTTGCTCTTTTCCCTGTATGAGGTAAATACGATTTTCTTGCTGTCAGCAGTCCAGAGCGGCTCGGAATCGTAAGCTTCATTGGTGGTAATCTGCAATGCTCTTCCGCCTGTTACCGGCACGACGAAGATGTCGCCTTTATAGCTGAATGCGATTTTGGTCCCGTCCGGAGAAATGCTGTTCTTTCTGACCCAACTCGGGTTTTCCTGGGCCAATGCTGATCCGGTTGCCAATGCGGCAGCCAGAAGTAGAGCGGTTAATTTCTTCATATCTTGATGCTTTGTTTTTTCATTTGTCCGTATGTCTTTCAAAAATACATAGTTTTTTCCGTTTTCCAACGTATTTCGGCGGGAATATTACTGTTGTCTTACTCGTGATGCGTAATGTCCCGGCGTTTCGCCGAAATGATTCTTGAACACGGTGATGAAATATCCCGGCGTCTGGAATCCTGTCTGCTCGGCGATATCAGCTATGGAAAGGTCGGTCTCCTTCATCAATTCGCACGCGCGTTTCATCCTCATTGTCTTTATCAGTTCCACAGGCGTCTTGCCTGTAAGATTCTTTAGCTTCAGATGCAGGTTGCCTCTGGTCATACATGCGTAACTTGCCAATGCCTCCACTGTAAAATCCTGATTGCCAATGTTTTTATCAATGCATGCCAGTACGGATGAAAGAAACGTCTCTTCATGTGACTTCAGGTTGTATGAAGAATCCACTAACATTTCCAGTTTCGTTTTCTGCACCTTTTCCTCGTAGGTCTTCGTGATTTGTGCGATTTCCTTGGCCTTTACCGTCTCGGTGTGTTTCAGGAACCATCTTGTGAGTGATGCCAATGCTCCGAGGACCAATATTGCGAATATTATCCGTGTGGCCGTGCTGCGGTACCATGCAGGCTTGACCGTGTCGGCGTTGACGGGCATCTTGTCGGGATGGAACACTTCGATGCCGTCGGTGCCCCCGAAATACATCTTGCCTGATGCGTCCTGGCAGATACTCAGAACTGAATTGTATGAAAGGCCGTTTTCGACAGTGTAATCCGTGAACTTTAGCTCAGGCAAATCCGGGTTTGCCGATAAGCCGGGCGCGAAAATCAATGAGCCTACAAGAAAGCAAATCAACGTTTCGATTTTCATTTTATGTTTATATGGCTTCACTTCGTTTAATTGCATTAATTTGACCTTTGTTTACAATACAATACGAATTTATAATTTATTTTGTTAATTATATATAGTACAAAATTGTAATTGAATTGAAAATTTAATCAATCACCTTTGTATCGTTTTTCAGACGAAATGATAAAAACTGAAAAGCACCGACATAATAATAAGAAAAATTTTTACCGAAGTATTGTGTTACAATAAATAGAATATTTTTCAATATGATTGTTTTTACGCAATTAATTGATTGATATATATGACATTATGATGCGTGAACCGCGGCCGTGGAAGTATATTCCGGCTGCGGTTTGTGCTTTTTTAGGCTTGTCAATGCCTGTGTAACCCATTGTTTTTCAATGCCATTAAACGTCTTACCCCTCATTTCATGGCCCTCAGGGCAACATTTCCGCCTCCGGAAAAAATATTTTTTTGAGCCCTCAAGTCGTGCGTCTTCAATGACTTAAAATGATGCAATATGAGGTAGGAATGAAAAAAAGATGAAAAAAAGTTTGAGAAAAGTTTGCAGGTTCAGAAAAAGTCCCTACCTTTGCAATCCCGTTACGAAACAAGGGCACCTCACTGAGGCAAACGAGTTGAGCTGACGGGGTCTGGAAAAGCGGTCCGGAAGGACTCAAGTACAGAAAAGTTCATTGAAAAGACTGAAGAAAGTACAAGGAAGCAAGTACCAAAACACAAAGAACGAGAGCGTTAATTTCTTAAAGGAATTAGAAGTGCCGGATTGAACTTGAGAAATAAGAAATATACAAAGAAGAGTTTGATCCTGGCTCAGGATGAACGCTAGCGGCAGGCTTAACACATGCAAGTCGAGGGGCAGCGTGGAGCAGCAATGCTCTGACGGCGACCGGCGGAAGGGTGCGTAACACGTGAGCGACTTGCCCGTCACAGGGGGATAACCGGCGGAAACGGCGACTAATACCCCATATGATGTGGTGCTGCATGGCATTGCATTGAAAGATTCATCGGTGGCGGATAGGCTCGCGGGACATTAGCTAGACGGCGGGGCAACGGCCCACCGTGGCGACGATGTCTAGGGGTTCTGAGAGGAAGACCCCCACACTGGGACTGAGACACGGCCCAGACTCCTACGGGAGGCAGCAGTGAGGAATATTGGTCAATGGGCGGAAGCCTGAACCAGCCATGCCGCGTGAAGGACTAAGGCCCTACGGGTCGTAAACTTCTTTAGACGCAGAGCAATAAGGTCCACGTGTGGACCGATGAGAGTATGCGTAGAATAAGCATCGGCTAACTCCGTGCCAGCAGCCGCGGTAATACGGGGGATGCGAGCGTTATCCGGATTCATTGGGTTTAAAGGGTGCGTAGGCGGCCGAGTAAGTCAGCGGTGAAAGACCGGGGCTCAACCCTGGAAGTGCCGTTGATACTGTTTGGCTGGAATGATCCCGCCGCGGGAGGAATGAGTGGTGTAGCGGTGAAATGCATAGATATCACTCAGAACACCGATTGCGAAGGCATCTCGCGAGGGGTCAATTGACGCTGAGGCACGAAAGCGTGGGGATCGAACAGGATTAGATACCCTGGTAGTCCACGCAGTAAACGATGATGGCTAACTGTCGGGCCTACGGGTTCGGCGGCCAAGCGAAAGCGATAAGCCATCCACCTGGGGAGTACGACCGCAAGGTTGAAACTCAAAGGAATTGACGGGGGCCCGCACAAGCGGAGGAACATGTGGTTTAATTCGATGATACGCGAGGAACCTTACCCAGGCTCGAACGGCATCTGAATTGATTAGAGATAATCAAGTCTTCGGACAGATGTCGAGGTGCTGCATGGTTGTCGTCAGCTCGTGCCGTGAGGTGTCGGCTTAAGTGCCATAACGAGCGCAACCCTTGCCTTCAGTTGCCATCAGGTGAAGCTGGGCACTCTGGAGGGACTGCCACCGCAAGGTGTGAGGAAGGGGGGGATGACGTCAAATCAGCACGGCCCTTACGTCTGGGGCGACACACGTGTTACAATGGCGGCTACAGAAGGAAGCTACCCCGCGAGGGGATGCGGATCTTAAAAAGGCCGTCTCAGTTCGGACTGGAGTCTGCAACCCGA